>Ga0160443_100163_pt1 | contig 93816 bp, 81 predicted proteins | sample HID1972I_E1MG_FD_108244 | JGI IMG/M metagenome (GOLD analysis project Ga0160443, IMG submission 108244) | Enriched pill bug-associated microbial communities from UW Madison campus, WI, USA - HID1972I_E1 MG | ecosystem: Host-associated > Arthropoda: Insects > Digestive system > Unclassified ... | reverse complement strand
TGAACCGGCCGCCGGACACCGGGAGCAGTCCGCCGGATATCGAGGATATCCCTGCCTGACGGGCGGGCACCTGCCCGCACGGGGAGTAGAACGTGAGCTGGAGACAGCAATCGCCCCAGTCCACATGAACTGGGGCGAGTTGTGCCTGGCGGTGAATGCTACTTGTTGTTCTTGTCGCCAGTCATGGTAATTGGCTGAACTCCAGAATTCGGGAAACATCCAATCGGGCTCTGGTTTGATTCCGCCACAATGTCCAAGCACTTGGATGTCAACGTTTCCGGGGTCAGGGAACGTTCCAGGATCTTGTTGGCTTCTGCTTCTGCGGTGCTGGTCTGCTTGCGCTGTTCAGCCACGCGCGTCTTGGCCGCTTCGGCTTGAAGCTCATTGATGCGGTTCTGCGTCGGCTCATCAAAGTTGATGATTGGCAGGGTGACAGAACGGATTTCGATCTGGGTCTTCACCTTGCCCTGCATCTTTTCCTGCACTGCCTTGGCCAGCCCCTCAAGATCCTGGCCGCCCTTCGACGGCTCGGTGTAGGCCAAAGGGTCATAGGTAGCCATGACTTCATTCAACGTGGCTCGGAAATTTCGATCCACCAGGTTCGACTGGATGCCCTCAAAGGTTCGGTAGTCCAGGAACACGTCCATGGCATCGTCGGTCTTCAGCTGCCACTGGATCGAAGCATCAACATTGGCACGGCCGTTGTTTCCCAGGCGAACGGGAATGCCGCTGTCGCCGGAATAGACGTCGTTCTGCACGGAGCCATCCAGCTTCTCGACCTTTTCCCACGGCCACTTCAGGTGGAAGCCGTTGCTCACCACGGATGTCGGCTTTCCCAGTGCGACCTTCACGCCAACGGTGCGAGGCTGGACGATGGTGGTGGACATGATGCCAAGAACGACCAGTGAGACGGCAAAAACGCCAATGCCGGTGGCACGCGTTGCAGAACGGTTCTTGTTCTCAGGTTTCATCGTTTTGCCGGCCAGCATGACGACCAGGCCGATGAGCGCGCAGAACAGCGCAAAAATGGTGGGAAACATGATCTCCTCGATGTTGTGATGACAGTGAATATTCTATCGAATGGATCATAAAGAATTTGGTTGAAACGCCGATTGGGCAGCAACGCCTCGTCTTCCATGCGTGAAATGGAGGTGACGCACTACACTCGAAACCATGCAACAACGAGAACTTGGACGTACGCAACGCAATGTTTCTGTCATCGGCTTGGGAACCTGGCAACTTGGCGCCGACTGGGGGTCGGTAGAGGAGTCCGATGCCTTGGCCGTGCTCGATGCAGCCTATGAATCGGGCGTGAACTTCTTCGATACCGCCGACGTGTATGGAGATGGCCGCAGCGAACAACTGATCGGCACATGGCTGAAGAACAATCCGGATGCCAACATCACCGTAGCCACCAAGATGGGGCGCCGCGTTGACCAGCTTCCGGAAAACTACAATCTCGACGCATTCCGTGCATGGAATGACCGGTCGCGCGCCAATCTCGGGGTGGATACGCTGGATCTGGTTCAGCTGCATTGCCCGCCAACCCCGGTGTACACCACCGAGGCCACCTACGATGCGCTGGATGCCATGGTGGAGGAAGGCCGCATGGCAAATTACGGCGTCTCGGTGGAAACCGCTCAGGAAGCCTTGGCCGCCATTGCCCGGCCAAATGTTGCCACAGTGCAGATCATCATCAATGCCTTCCGGCACAAGCCGCTGGAACTCGTTCTTCCGGCAGCGCGCAAGGCGGGCGTCGGAATCATCGCACGCGTCCCGCTGGCCAGCGGCCTGCTGGCCAATCGCTACACCCTGCAGACCGAGTTCGCGGAGGACGATCACCGCAATTACAACCGCGACGGCTCAGCGTTCGACGTGGGGGAGACCTTCTCCGGTGTCGACTACGCAACCGGTGTTGCAGCGGCGGGAGAATTCGCCCAGCTGGCAGCGGCAGAAGCTCCCGGGGCCACCAGCGCGCAGGTAGCGCTTGCTTGGCTGGCTGCGCAGGAGGGAATCAGCACCATCATTCCCGGCGCGCGCAACCCGGAACAGGCGCGAGCCAACGCGGCGGCCGGGTCGCTGGAGATCAGCGAGGGCTTCAAGAAGTCAGTACGCGATCTCTACGATTCCTCGCTGCGCGCACAAATCCACCCGCGCTGGTAGCAGCGCGGGTGGATCAGGCCGATTAGTGCTGCGGCGCTCCGACCGGGATGCTGGCACCTAGTGCCACCGGCTCGGCGGGGCGTCGCTGGCCGCGTTCGGACACGTACTCCAGGGCAGTATCCGGTTCGGCAGTGTTCACGAAGGAGCGGAAGCGCTTGAGCTTGACCGGGTCGGCCAAGGTGGCAGCCCATTCGTCCTCGTAGTTGGCCACATGGGATTCCATGGCTGCTTCCAGCGCTTCGGCCAGGCCCAGCGAATCCTCCACGACCACCTGCTTGGCATGATCCAGGCCGCCCTCCAGATCCTGCAGCCAGTGCGCGGTGCGCTGCAGCTTGTCCGCAGTGCGGATGTAGTACATCAGGTAGCGGTCGATGTACTTGAACAGCGTCTCATCATCCAGTCCGCCAGCCAGCAGCTGGGCATGGGCCGGGTTGGCGCCGCCGTTGCCGCCGACATAGAGGTTCCAGCCTTCGGAGGTGGCGATCACGCCAATGTCCTTGGCGCGGGCCTCGGCGCATTCGCGGGCACACCCCGAAACGCCCATCTTCAGCTTGTGCGGGGCACGCAGGCCGCGGTAGCGCAGCTCCATCTCGATGCCCAGGGCGGTGGAATCGAGCATGCCGTAACGGCACCACGAGGAACCGACGCAGGTTTTCACATTGCGCAGCGACTTGCCGTAGGCCTGGCCCGATTCGAAGCCGGCGTCCACCAGTTCACGCCAGATATCCGGCAGCTGCTCCAGCCGGGCGCCGAACATGTCGATGCGCAGGCCACCGGTGAGCTTGGTGTACAGGCCGTACTTCTGGGCGACGGCGGCGATCACGCCGAGCTTCTCCGGGGTGATTTCGCCACCTGGAATACGCGGAACCACCGAGTAGGTGCCGTCCTTCTGCATATTGGCCAGCACGCGGTCGTTGGTGTCCTGGGCTCCGGCCAAACCGGCATCCATCGGGTGGACCGCGGTCTGCGAGGAGAGGATGTTGGCGATCACCGGCTTGCAGATATCGCAGCCCGATCCGGTGCCAAAACGCTCCATGACCTCGCTGTAGGTGTGCAGGTCGGCCACTTGGATGGCCTCGTAGAGCTCGGGGCGGGAGAAGGAGATGTGCTCGCACAGGGCGGTGGAAACTTCGGCCCCGTCCTTTTTCATCTGGGATTCCATCAGCTTCTTGAGCATCGGCACGCAGGAACCGCACTGGGTTCCGGCGCGGGTGCAGCCCTTGAGGCCCGAAACCGTGGTGACCGGGTCCTTGCCCTCGCAGCTGCCGCACCCCGAAACGGCATCGCGGATGGCGCCGGCGGAGACGTTGTTGCATGAGCACAGCACCGCGTCATCGGGCAATTCGCTCTCTGGCGCTTCGCCGCCCAGCGCGCTGAGGTAGGCGCCGGGTTCGCCGGGAAGCTCGCGTCCGAGCATCGGGCGCAGCGACTGATACGGGGTGGCGTCGCCGACAAAGATGCCGCCGAGCAGGGTCTTCGCATCGGCGGAGACCACCAGCTTCTGGTACAGGCCGCGGGGCGCGTCGGCGTAGACCACTTCCAGGGCGCCGTCGGTGCGGGCAAAGGCATCACCGAAGCTGGCCACATCCACCCCGGAGAGCTTGAGCTTGGTGGCGGTATCGAAACCGGCGAATTCGGCCTCTCCGCCGGCAAGCTGTTCGGCAACGATCTCGGCCATGGAGTTCGCCGGGGCGACCAGGCCAATGCACAGGCCCTCGAAGTTCGCGACCTCGCCCACGGCCCAGATGTGCTCGATGTCGGTGGCGCACTTCGCGTTGATGACCACGCCGCCGCGCGGGCCCATGGAGAAGCGGGCAGCCTCGCTGCCCGAGTCTTCCAGGGCCTGGTTGTAGTTGCGGATCAGCTCATCGCGCGGGCGCACGCCGATGGAAACCACGACCATGTCGGCCTCGATCACCCGGTCGTCGGCCATCAGCACGCCGGTGACGGTGGAGCCCTCGGCGAGGACTTCCTTGGGGAAAACTCCGCCGTGCACGGTGAAGCCGGTCTGCTCGATCAACCGGCCCATGGCCTGGCCTGCTCCCTCGTCCAGCTGGGTGCCCATCAGCCATTTTCCGCCGTCGATCACCACTGCCTGCGCGCCCAGCGCCTGGGCGCCGGCGGCGGCTTCCAGGCCGAGCAGGCCGCCACCGATGGTGGCAACTACCGGGGTGCGGCCCAGGGTGGTCTTCAGTTCCTCGACCTTCTCGGCGATGGACCAGACATCTTCCAGGGTGCGGTAGACGAAGGTGTGCTCGTTGCCCGGGATGGGCAGCGTGGCGGCGTTGGAGCCGGTGGCCAGGACCAGTTCGTCGTAGCCGAAGCTGCGTCCATCGGCGGTCGTGACGGTGCGCTGTTCGCTGTTGATGGCTACGGCCTTGGCGCCGGTTTCCAGGGTGACGTGCTCGGCTTCCCAGAGCGTTGCATCGCCCAGGGTCAGGTCCACGTCGCGATCGGTCAATGCCTTGGACAGGGCCACGCGATCGTAGGGCAGGTGGGCTTCTTCGGTCAGTACCGTGATGTGCAGGTTTTGCGGCGCGCGGCTGGCCAGCGATTCGGTGAATCGGTGTGCTGCGGGACCGCCGCCAATTACCAGGACGCGGCGTTCGGTGTGTGTAGTACCCATGATCAGATTCGACTTTCGCTGGGAAACGGGGAGTTTCAGGCTGTTGACACCACTGTAGGAAGCCGTTTTTGCCGTGCAATTTCCCTTGTGTTTCGGCCGACGTAAATCTCTTCCCCAGCCCCGCAGGTGGCGGTTAAAGCTGCGAAACATGGTGGACTTATTGCCCGCGGAAAGCTGGTTCCCGCGCGGGTGCGGGGGCGGAGAATTGCCGGAAATTCCGGTGCAAATGCGGGCTCACGCTCCCTTGATCTGCTGTTAGCCAGGGTTTACCGCCTAGCAATCGCCCACGGCCTTGGGCGAAACACGCGGATCCTAAGCTCGGTATATCAGCGAACACCAACCACCAAAGGAACCTGTTCATGAGCACGCAATTTGCCGAAGAGACCCTCGAAGAAACCCTGAGTTTTGCGCCGGTATGCCGTAGCGAAGAACTTGAGCCAGGCTGGGGCGAAGCCCTGCTGCTCGAAGGCGCCCAGCTGGCGCTGTTCCGCACCGACGCCGACACCTTTTATGCCACCTCGCACCACTGCCCAACCAGCAGCGCCAAGGTGATGGCCCGCGGCATCCTGGGCGACACCGTGGTGGAGGGCCAAGCGGTGGCCACCGTGGCCTGCCCGCTGCACAAGGAGGTCTACCGGCTGGATACCGGTGCCTGCTTGAACGCCGATTCGCCGGCGCTGCCAGTGCACAAGATGATGGAAGTTGAAGGCCAGCTGTGGATGGAGCAGATCAAATGAACAGCGCAGAAAGCAGCGCCAACATGGAGCGCAGCAGCAAAGCGGAGCAAGGCATCAAGGTAGAACACAGCGCTTGGCAGGGCTGGTTCGAAGTCCACGATCAGGGCGGGATGCTTGCAGCCTGAGACCAGCACCAAGCAACTGCATCACCAGCAACTGAATCACATGAAACAACGCAGGGACGAGATATCTCGTCCCTGCGTTGCTTAGTGCCTAGGCCAGTGCGGGAGCCTTGTTCAGCAGTTCCTCGATCTTGGACTTGCAGCCACCGCAGCCGGTGCCGGCGCGGCAGGATTCGCCGACCTGCGCCACGGTGGTGCAGCCTTCGGCCACCGAATGCGCGACCTGGCCATAGGTGGCACCGGAGCAGCGGCACAGCTGATCGTCATCGCTGGGGATCGCCGAGCTGGGATCCACGGCCGGATCGTCCAGGCGCAAGAGCGTGGAACGATCCTGCGGCAACGCGCTGCCGCGCTCGTAGGCGAGGACCAGCTCCGCGCTGGTTTGCGGCAGGCCGATGGACAGGAAACCGGTGACCGCGCCATCGAGGGTGACCACCTTCAGGTAGCGGCCGGCGGAGGGGTCGGCAAAAACGGTGGCCTGCAGTTCCGGGTTGTCCCAGAAGCCGGCGCTGATATCGCCGGCGGCGGCCACCTCGATCCCCTGGCCCTTGAGCATCAGCACATCGGAGGCGGAAAAATCGGGGGCCGGGATCTCGGCCTCGGAGGTCAAGTGCTGGGCCAGCCAGCTGGCCTGGGACCAGCCCGGGGCGAGCAGGCCGACCGGGGGCGCTCCGTCCACTTCGGCGCAATCGCCCAGGGCGTAGATGCGCTGTTCGGTATCTGCGCACAGGTAGCTATTGGTTTGGATGCCGCGGCTCACGGCCAGCCCGCAGCCTTCGGCCAATTCGGTGCGGGCGCGCACGCCGGTGGAAATCAGCAGCGCGCCACCGGGAATCTCGCCGTGGGTTGAGGTGGCCAGGGCGGTGAAGCCGTGCTCGTCCTTGACGACGCCGGTGGCCTTGACCTCGGAGATCACCTCAACACCGGCCTGGAGAAGGCAGCGGGTGAGCAGCGCGCCGCCGTCGGAATCCACCACGCGGCCCAGCGGAGCAGGGCCGTGGTGCACAAGCGTGGGGTGGCCGCCAGCAGCGGCAATGGCCAGGGCCGCTTCGATGCCCAGGATGCCGCCACCGAGGATCAGGATCCGCCGGCCATCGGCCAGCGACTGCTGCAATTGCTGGGCGTCATCCACCGTGCGCAGGGCAAAAACGCGTTCGGGCAGCGCGGTGTCGGAGTGCGGATCGAAGTTCAGGCCGTTCAGGCTCGGGATCATGGCGCGGGCGCCGGTGGCAAAAACCAGCCGGTCGTAGGGCACCGCTTCCTTGCCGCGAATCAGCACCCGGCGCCGGGCGCGGTCCACTCCGGTGGCCTGCGCGCCAAGCACGAGCCGGACCCCGGCGTCGGCGAGCCGCTGTTCGTCGACCATGAGCAGGTGCTCGAACTGCGCGGCGCCGATGGCCAGCTCGGCCAGCAGCACGCGGTTGTAGGCCAGGTGCTCCTCGGCGCTGATCACGGTCAGCTGGCAGCGGCCGGCGGCCACCGCGGGCAGCAGGCCCTCGACCAGCGAGGCGGCTACCGGGCCGAATCCGATGATGGCAATCTGTTCGGGATGCTTCAATTTTCCCCCTTGATCGGGTTCAGGCTCACCTGGGCATGCTTGAATTCGGGCATCGAGCTGACCGGGTCCACCCGCGGGTCGGTCAGCAGGTTGGCGGTGCCGGTGCCCGGGAAGTGGAAGGGCAGGAAGACGGTGTCCAGGCGCATGTCGCTGCTCAGCTTGGCGCGGGCGATCGTGGTGCCGCGCTGGTTGGAAACCTCGACCCGCTGGCCGTCGCTGATCTGGTGGGCCAGCGCGGTGCTCGGGTGGATTTCCAGTGCCGCTTCCGGGGCCGTGGCGGCCAGCTCATCCACCCGGCGGGTCTGCGCGCCGGACTGGTAGTGCTCCAGCAACCGGCCGGTGACCAGCGAAATCTGATGGGCCGGCAGGGTGGCTGGTGCGTGGACGGCAACGATTTTCGCCTTGCCGTCGGGGTGGGCGAAGTTTTCGAGGAAGAGCCGCGGGGTGCCATTGCGGGTCCCGGGCTCGGTGCTGATTGCGCTGCCTTCGGGACAGGGCCAGTAGATGGCGGCGCCCTGGTCAACGTCCTGCCAGTTCACCCCGGAGTAGTCGGCGATCCCGCCGGCCGAGGCGCGCTTGAGCTCCTCGAAGACCTCGGCGGCGTCGGGGGAGAAGGTGCCCGGGGCATCGAGCCGATCGGCCAGCTGGGAGAGGATCCACAATTCGCTTTTGGCCTGGCCGGGTGCTGCCATCGCGGCGCGCCGGCGCAGGATCCGGCCCTCCAGATTGGTCATGGTCCCTTCCTCCTCGGCCCACTGCAAGACCGGGAGAACCAGGTCCGCTTCGGCGGCGGTTTCGGAGAGGAAAAAATCGCAGACCACCAGGAAGTCCAGGCGGCGCAGCGCGCTGAAAATCCGGGTGGCATCCGGTGCGGAAATCACCGGATTGGCGCCGTGGACCATGAGCATGCGCGGCCCGCCCTCGGTGCCCAGGGCGTTGAGCAGTTCCACGGCGGGGATGCCGGGGCCGGGAATGATGCCAGGATCCACGCCCCAGGCTTTGGCGACGTGCGCGCGGTGTGCGGGGTCGGCGATCTTGCGGTAGCCGGGCAGCTGGTCGCATTTTTGGCCGTGCTCGCGCCCGCCTTGGCCATTGCCCTGGCCGGTGATGGTGCCATAGCCGCCGGCCAGGGTGCCGGGCAGGCCCAGAAGCAGGGCGAGGTTGATGGCGGCGGTGACGGTATCGGTGCCGTTGGCGTGCTGTTCGATGCCTCGCCCGGTGAGGATGTAGACCGGGTGGCCGCCGTTTTTCGCAGCGCGGGCCGCGGCGGCCAGCGCGCGGGCGGTGCGGCGGATCGCCTCGGCGGGCACGCCGGTGACTTTGGCGGTGCGCTCTGGCCACCAGGCGGCCACCGAGGAACGCAGCGCTTCAAGGCCGGTGGTGCGCGCCTTCAGGTAGCCGGTGTCTGCCAGGGATTCTGCGAGCACCACATGGGCCAGCCCCAGCAGCAGCTGCAGATCGGTGGCTGGGGTGGGCTGCAGGTGCCAGCCGGCCCCCTCGGCGCTGAGCTTGGCGGTGGCCGAGCGGCGCGGGTCTACCACGATCAGCCCGCCGCGTTTCCGCACGGTTTCCAGGTGCCGGACAAAGGGCGGCATGGTGTCGGCGACGTTAGAGCCGAGCATCAGGATCATCGAGGCGGTATCCAGGTCGGCCAGCGGGAAGGGCAGGCCGCGATCCAGCCCGAAGGCCCTGTTGCTGCCGGCCGCTGCCGAGGACATGCAAAAACGCCCGTTGTAGTCGATCCGCGAGGTGCCCAGGGCCAGCCGGGCGAACTTGCCCAGCTGGTAGGCCTTTTCGTTGGTCAGCGAGCCGGAGCCGAACATCGCGACCGCATCGGCCCCGGACTCGGCGCGGATGCTGCGGGCCTTCTCGGCCACCAGATCCAGCGCGTCATCCCAGCTGGCCGGGGCAAAACTGCCGTCGGCCTGGCGCAGCATCGGGGTGTCCAGGCGCTGCGGGTGCTCGAGCAGCTTGGCGGCACTGAAGCCCTTGCGGCACAGGGCCCCGCCGTTGGTTTCGAAGTCCCGGCCGCTCAGGGTGGTTCCCGAGCTGGCCGGTTCCAGGGTGATGCCGCACTGCAGGGCGCAGTAGGGACAGTGGGTGGCGGTCATTCTAGACTCCATGCTGGGCGAATCGGGTCCCGGAGCGTGCGTAGTTGTACCAGGTCATCAGCATCAGCGCGAGGTAGGCGCCGATGAACACGATGAAGGCCGGGGTGTAGGAGCCCGCGCCGGACATGGACAAGCCCAACGCCTGCGGGATCAGGAAGCCGCCGTAGGCGCCGATCGCGGAGATCAGCCCCAGGGCCGCGGCGGACTTGCGTGATGCTTCGGCCCCCTGCGAGCCCACGCCCAGGGCGAAGACCGCCGGGATCATGCGGTAGGTGGAGCCATTGCCGATGCCGGTGGCCGCGAACAGCAGCAGGAACAGCAGCAGGAAGAGCCAGAAGTTGGCCAGCGGCAGGGTCAGGACCACCAGTGCGGTGATCAGCGCCATGGTGGCCAGGGCGAGCACGGTGATTCTTGCGCCGCCGTGGCGGTCGGCCATCTTGCCGCCGTAGGGGCGGGAGAGCGAGCCGACCAGGGGGCCGAGGAAGGCCAGCGTGATGGTGGCGGTGCCCAGCGGCAGGTGGGAGAAGGCGGGGAAGGTGTCAACGATCAGCTTGGGGAAGACCGCGGCGAATCCGATGAAGGAGCCGAAGGTTCCCACGTACAGGCAGGCGATGATCCACAGGTGCTTTTCGCGCAGGCAGGCGATCGCCCCGCGGACATCGGACTTGGCCGAGGACAGGTTGTGCATGTAGCGCCATGCGCCCCAGGCCGAAACCAGGATCAACGGGATCCAGATGATCCCGGCCAGTGGCAGCTGCAGGGCGCCGGCGGCGAAAATCGTGATGGCGATCGGAACCAGCAGCTGGGCTACCGCGGCGCCCAGGTTTCCGCCGGCAGCGTTCAGCCCCAGGGCCCAGCCCTTGCGGGAGGCCGGGTAGAAGTGGGTGATGTTGGCCATCGAGGATGCGAAGTTGCCGCCGCCAAATCCGGTCAAGGCCGCGAGCAGCAGCATCACGCCGAAGGGGGTGCTGGTGTTGGACAGCGCCAGCGAGAGGCCGGCGGCCGGGATGAGCAGCAGCAGGGCCGAGACGATGGTCCAGTTGCGTCCGCCGAAGCGGGCGACCATGAAGGTGTAGGGGATGCGCAGGGTGGCACCGACCAGGCTGGGCATGGAGATCAGCCAGAAGAGCTGGGAGGTGCTGTAGCTGAAGCCAGCGGCCGGGAGGTAGACGACCACGATGGCAAAAAGCTGCCAGACGCTGAAGCCGAGGAATTCGGCGAAGATCGACCATTTGAGGTTGCGCCCGGCGGTGTCTTGCCCGACGCTGTTCCAGAACTTCGGGTCCTCGGGGGTCCAGTTGTTGATCCAGCGTCCGGGGCTGATATCCAGGGAGGATGCGGTGTCGGTGCGCAGTTGCGCTGCTGGGTCTACTTGTGAGCTCACGGCATTTGTTCCCTTCGCAGATGACTGATGCTTAGAGCATGGCAAAGCGGTATTTCGCGAAGGTGCAGTGGTTGTTGCACCGAAGGGAATTTAAACTCACGGGCGCCGTTTCGAGGCCGATAGAGGTTTGTAATCCGTTGGAAACCGGGAAAAGACCGCATATTCATCATGCGAAAAAACAATCTCAAAAATATATTGCGTGGTCTGGATCACGCTGATAATCTCATACGTGTCTATGGCGGGCACCCATCAAAGGGTCGCTATCTACCGGGCGTGCAACTGATCAATTCAGCAGCCGAGTACGGCCGGGTCATGGCGGGCAACCGGATGATGCGCCGTGCTTGTCTAGAGCATGAGGAGACGCGCGATGAGCGTTAATACCACTGGCCAAGACTATCTTTCGATGGCCATCGAGATTGCCACCCAGAATGTCCACAACGCCGGAGGCCCCTTTGGCGCCATCGTCGTCACCCCGGATGGACAGGTCTTCGAGGGGGTCAACCGGGTCACCGCAAGCAACGACCCCTCGGCCCACGCCGAAGTCGTCGCCATCCGCACCGCCGCCGCGGCCTTGGAAAACTTCGATCTGTCCGGCTGCGTGCTCTACACCAGCTGCGAACCGTGCCCCATGTGCCTGGCCACCTCGCTCTGGGCCCGCATCTCCAAGGTCTGCTACGCCGCCGACCGCCACGATGCCGCCAAGGCGGGATTCGATGACGCAGTGTTTTACGAATACTTCGAAGCGGATTCCGACCGGGCACTGATGCCGGTGCAGCACTTCCACAACGACGCGGTCGAACACCTCAAGCCCTTTGAGGCCTGGGACGCCCTGGAAACCCGTACCGACTACTAGGCGCCGGCCATGACAACGCTCAGCGAACAGCACGACGTTGCCAACTCCGCTCCTTCACCGGGCGGAGCAAGGAAACTGCTGGACTCCCTGTTCAGCATCAGCCAGCGCGGGTCCACCCTGGGCCGCGAAGTGCGCGGCGGACTGGTCACCTTCTTCACAATGGCCTATATCGTCATCCTGAACCCGCTGATCATCGGAGGCTTCGGCACCGGCGCGGCACCGGTTGACGTGGCCGGCCAGTGGCTGCCCGCCGCCCAGGTCGGGGCGATGACCTCGCTGACCGCGGCGGTGATGACCATCCTCTTCGGCCTCATCGCCAACCTTCCCTTCGCCCTGGCCGCAGGACTGGGAATGAACTCCTTCCTGGCCGTCTCGGTGGTCCAGGAAGTCACCTGGCCCGAGGCCATGGGCCTGGTGGTGATCAACGGCGTGCTGATCGTGCTCTTTGGCATGAGCGGCATCCGCACCGCCATCTTCCGCGCCATCCCGAAGGACCTGAAGGCCGCCATCACGGTGGGCATTGGCCTGTTCATCACCTTCATCGGCTTTGTGGACTCCGGCTTTGTGACCCGCACCCCGGCCGGCCCGCCGGTGCAGCTGGGGGAGAGCGGATCGATCGTTTCGATACCGACCATGATCTTCGTGGTGGGCTTGCTGATCATGGGCGCGCTGGTGGCCCGCGGGGTCCAAGGCGGGATCCTGATCGGCATTGTCGCCTCCACGGTGCTGGCGGTGATCGCCGAGCAGGTGTTCAAGATCGGGCCGGGCAGCGAGTCGAACCCGCACGGCTGGCACCTGAACATGCCGGTGCTGCAGGGACAGATCGTGTCGCTGCCGGATTTGTCGCTGGCCGGGGATTTCGACCTGTTCGGCTCGTTCAGCAGGATCGGGGTGCTGGCGGCCACCATGCTGGTCTTCACCCTGGTCTTCACGAACTTCTTCGACGCCATGGGCACCATGACCGGGCTGGCCAAAAATGCCGGGCTGGCCAGCAAGGACGGAACCTTCCCGCGGCTGAAGGCGGCCTTCGTGATCGAGGGCCTGGGCGCGGTGGCCGGCGGGGCCGGATCCAGCTCCTCCAACACCGTCTACGTGGATTCGGCGGCCGGCATTGGCGAAGGAGCGCGCACCGGGCTGGCCTCGGTCATCACCGGCCTGCTGTTCCTGGGCTCGATGTTCTTCACGCCGCTGACCTCGGTGGTGCCGATGGAAGTGGCCGCGGCGGCCCTGGTCCTGGTGGGCACCATGATGTGCTCGCAGATCCGCGAGATCAATTTCAAGCGGTTCTCCTCGGCCATGCCCGCGTTCCTCACCCTGATCACCATGCCGTTGACCTATTCGATCGCCAACGGCATCGGCGCGGGCTTCATCGCCTGGGTTGTGGTCAATACCGCGGCCGGACGCCACAAGAAGGTGCATCCGCTGATGTGGATCGTCGCCCTCGGCTTCCTGGTCTACTTCGCCAGGGGACCGCTGACGCTCCTGCTGAGTTGATGTGATCGGGGTTATATTTGAGTTCCACACGGGTTTGAAGGAGAAACTTCCCATGGCTGAAAACATCGCCTGGTCCAGGGGCCAGATCGCGCACGGACACTAGGCGCGGTCTGCCCCGCACAGTATCCCAATCATTCATGGTGCACCCGGACAACAGGGTGCAGGAGGTGTCAACGGCATGAGTGCCGAAAATTCCCTGAAAACCGGTTGCCGAATCACAGTCAACGGCAACGAGCTGGACTTTGCCGGTCCGCCGCATTCCAACGCGCTGGACTTTCTGCGCAACCAGGGCCTGGTGGGCAGCAAGGAAGGCTGCGCCGAAGGCGAGTGCGGGGCCTGCGCAATTCTGCTGGCGCGCACCGATGCCCAGGGCAGCCGCTGGACCTCGGTCAACGCCTGCCTGGTTCCCGCCGCTGCGCTCGATGGGCAGGAGGTGATCACCGCCGAAGGGCTGGGCACGGTGGAGAAGCTGCACCCGGTCCAGCAGGAAATGGCCGATCGCGGCGGCTCGCAATGCGGGTACTGCACCCCGGGCTTCATCTGCTCCATGGCGGCCGAGTACTACCGGCCGGAGCGCTCGGCCCAGGGCGCGACCGGGGATCCGGCACAGCACGAGTGCGGGCCGAACGGCTTTGACCTGCACGCGCTGTCCGGCAACCTGTGCCGCTGCACCGGCTATCGCCCGATTCGCGATGCCGCCTACGCGCTGGGCGAGCCCGAAGCCGGCGATCCGCTGGCCGCACGGCAGGAAGGCAGCGCACCGGCGCCGGTAGCCACCGACCTTTTTGCCGCCGATACTCCCAGCGGTCAGCTCGGGCGCTTCCGCCGGCCGGCCACACTGGCCGAAACCCTGCAGATCCTGGCCGATGAGCCGGCGGCCACCGTGGTGGCCGGCAGCACCGACTGGGGTGTCGAGGTCAATATCAAAGGCGCTCGCGCCCGCAGCGTCCTGGCCATCGACCGGCTCGAGGAATTGCGCCAGATCCGCTGGGAGAAGGACTTCTTGGAGCTCGGCGCGGGCTTGTCGCTCAGCGAGCTGGAACGGCACCTCGCCGGCAAGGTGCCGCTGCTGGGCCAGCTTTTCGGGCAGTTTGCCTCCCGGCTGATCCGGAACTCCGCTACCCTGGGCGGAAACCTTGGCACCGGGTCGCCGATCGGCGATACCCCGCCGGCGCTGCTGGCCCTGGACGCGCAATTGGTCCTGGCCAGCGTCCAAGGCCAACGCGTGGTGGACTTGGCGCAGTATTTCACCGGGTACCGGCAGACCATCCGGGCTGCCGGGGAGCTGATTACCGCGGTGCGCATCCCCTTGCCGCTGGCTGCCCTTACCAGCTTCCAGAAGATTTCCAAGCGGCGCTTTGACGATATTTCCTCGGTGGCCGTGGGCTATGCAGTGGAGGTGGAGGACGGCGTGATCGCCACGGCGCGCATTGGCCTGGGCGGCGTGGCTGCGACGCCGCTGCGTGCACGGGCCACCGAGGCCATGCTGGAAGGCAAGCCGTGGACTATCGAGACCATTCGCGAGGCGGCGGCCGTGATGGCTGGCGAGGGCACCCCCATGGATGACCACCGCGCCAGCGCCAAGTACCGCACCGCCATGCTTGCTTCCTCCCTTGAGCGCTTCTACGCGCAGCAACTAGCGGTGCCAGCTCAAAGCAAGGAGGTACAGCCATGAGCCAGCTGTCCCAACGTCCCGAAGCAGCCATTGCCGGCCAGCGCCACCGCCACGAATCGGCGGCCGCGCATGTCACCGGCACCGCGCTGTACACCGAGGATCTGGCCCACCGGCTGGCCGGAGTGCTGCACGCCTATCCGGTGCAATCCACCATCGCCCACGCAAGAATCCTGGGCCTCGATGCCAGTGGCGCGCTAGCGGTTCCCGGCGTGGTGCAGGTGATCACCGCGGCAGATATTCCCGGGGTCAACGACCAGGGCGCCAAGCATGACGAGCCGCTGCTTCCGGTGGACGAGGTCATGTTCTATGGCCAGCCGGTGGCGTGGGTGCTCGGCGAAGATCTTGAGGCAGCCAAGGCCGGAGCCAGGGCGGTTTCGGTGGACTATGAGCCGTTGGAATCCTTGATCACGGTGCGGGATGCCATCAAGGCAAGCAGCTTCCACGGAATCCAGCCGGTCATCCAGAAAGGCGACTGGGAAGCAGGTTTCGAGCAGGCCGCCCACGTCTTCGAGGGCGACTTCGACTTTGCCGGGCAGGAGCACTTCTACCTGGAAACGCAGAACTCGCTGGCGCTGATCGATGAGAACGGGCAGCTCCTGATCCACTGCTCCACCCAGCATCCCACCGAAACCCAGGACATCGTTTCGCATGTGCTTGGCGTGCCGGCCCATGAAATCTCGGTGCAGGTTTTGCGCATGGGCGGCGGTTTTGGCGGCAAGGAAATGCAGCCCCACGGCTATGCGGCCATCGCGGCCCTGGGCGCCAAGCTGACCGGGCATCCGGTGCGCGTGCGCCTGGATCGCACCCTGGACATGACGATGACCGGCAAGCGCCATGGTTTTTATGCCAGCTGGAAGATCGGCTTCGACGCGCAGGGCCGGATCCTTGCCCTGGACGCCCAGCTGACCGCAGATGGCGGTTGGAGCCTGGATTTGTCCGAGCCGGTGCTGACCCGGGCCATGTGCCATATCGATAATTCCTACTGGATTCCCAACATCCGGGTGTCCGGCCGCGTGGCCAAATGCCATAAGACCTCGCAGACCGCGTTCCGTGGATTTGGCGGGCCACAGGGCATGCTGGTGATCGAAGACATCCTCGGCCGGGTTGCTCCGCAATTGGGCATCAATGCCAGTCAATTGCGCCGGCTCAACTTCTACACCGAAGGCCAGGACACCCCGTACTACCAGCCGGTGCGCCATCCGGAACGGATCGAAGCTGCCTGGCAGCAGGTGCTCGACGGCGCCGACGTGGCCCGGCGCGAAGCGGAAATTGCCGAGTTCAACGCCAATAGCCGCTACAGCAAGCGGGCGCTGGCGATTACTCCGGTGAAGTTCGGAATCTCCTTCAACCTCACCGCCTTCAACCAGGGCGGCGCACTGGTGCTGGTGTACAAGGACGGCTCGGTGCTGGTCAACCACGGTGGCACCGAAATGGGCCAGGGCCTGCACACCAAGATGCTGCAGGTGGCCGCCACCAGCCTGGGCGTCCCGCTCTCGAGCGTGCGCATTGCCCCCACGCGAACCGACAAGGTGCCCAATACCTCGGCGACGGCGGCAAGTTCGGGCAGCGATCTGAATGGCGGCGCGGTCAAGGATGCGTGCGAGCAGATCCAGGGCCGGCTGGCCCAGGTGGCCGCCGGGAAACTGGGGGTCCCCGCCGCGGATATCCGCTTTGCCCACGGCAAGATCACCGGGCTGGGCAAGGCCGAAGTGCTTGAGTTCAACGACGTGGTGCGCGAAGCCTACATGCAGCGCATTCAATTATCGGCGGCCGGGTACTACCGGACCGAGGGGCTGCATTGGGATTTGTCGCGCATGACCGGCAGCCCGTTCAAGTACTTTGCCTATGGGGTGGCCGCCAGCGAGGTGGAGGTCAGCAGTTTTGACGGCTCCTATGTGCTGCGCCGGGTGGACATCGTCCATGATGTGGGCGACTCGCTCTCGCCGCTGATTGACCTGGGGCAGATTGAAGGCGGTTTTGTCCAGGGCACCGGCTGGCTGACCTTGGAAGACCTGCGGTGGGATACCTCCGACGGTCCGGGACGTGGACGCGTGGCCACCCAGGCGGCAAGCACCTACAAGATCCCGAGCTTCTCCGAGATGCCCGAAGTCTTCAACGTGGCCCTGCTGGACAAGGCCCACGAAGAGGGCGCGGTATACGGATCCAAGGCGGTAGGCGAGCCGCCGTTGATGCTGGCGTTCTCCGTCCGCGAGGCCTTGCGCCAGGCAGTGGCCGCCTTCGGCCCGGAAGGATCTTCAGTTCAGCTGGCATCGCCGGCAACTCCTGAAGCGGTGTTCTGGGCTATCGACTCGGTGCGTGGGTAATCATGGAAACGTGGATTGACGCGGTCAGCACCTTGCGCAGCCAGCGGCGGGCTGCGGTGCTGCTGACCGTCACCGCGGTGCGCGGGCATGCTCCACGTGAAGCCGGTGCCAAGATGGTGATTTCCGCGGATGAAACCTTTGGGACGGTGGGTGGCGGCAACCTGGAAATGGCTGCCATCGCCCGTGCCCGCCAGCTGATCGGCCAGGGGAGCAGCGCCCCGGAAACCATGGAGCTGCGGCTAAATGACAAGGCACCGGCCACCTATGGCCGGCAATGCTGTGGCGGGGAAATCAAGCTCTTGCTTGAACCGTTGCCGGTCCCGGAAACGGTGGCAATTTTCGGGTTGGGGCATGTGGGCATGGAATTGGCCCGCATCCTCTCCCGCCACCCCATCGACTTGTATCTCACCGATTCGCGCCCCGAAGCCATCGAAGCTGCGGCGCTCTTGCAGCCCAGCGTCGCTACGATCCATGCCCAGGTCGCAGTCATGGGCGAGCAGGTGCTCGGCACCCTTCCCGAAGGCAGCCACGTGCTGATCATGACCCATGATCACGCTGAGGATTTCCACCTGAGCGACGCGGCGCTGCGCTACCGGTCGCTGGGCTCCATCGGGTTGATCGGGTCCAAGGCCAAATGGGCCCGCTTCCGCAAGAATCTGCGCGACAGCGGGCATAGCGAGCAGGAGATTTCGAGGATCCAATGTCCCATTGGGATCCCAGAGGTCGCCGGCAAGCAGCCCGCTGTCATCGCGGTCAGCGTTGCGGCGCAGCTGATGCAATTATTGGGGGATCACGCCGAGAGGAGTGCACCGGGCAACATTGTGGAATTGCCGACAACTCCGGATCGAATCCACCCAGCAATGAACCGAGCTTGATAATGCACCCGGCGCCACGGTAGTGGCTGTGCCTGTCCAAGAGGAGTCCGGTCTGAACTGGACCCTGAAACTTGGACTTGGCAAATAAGAGTCGTGGGCAAAGCGCTTGTCGCGGGGATAGGGACAGCTGACTATTTGTTGGAAAGAGTGAATCGGGAAGGCGAGATATTCAAGACGGACATTAGAGGCTGTGGCGTTGCGGAGTTGTTGATTCTCGAGGCGGTGGCCGGGCTGACGGTCGGTGTTGGAGTCAGGATCTAGTGCTCTGTTGTATGTTCTCAGGGGCTCAGTGTTGACTAGTGCACCTGTGGCGGGCACTTATCCGATTGGTCGGGCTGCTCAGCTGCGCATTCCGGGGCAGGCAAACGGATAGCCAGCGACCATCAGAATGCCACAGCTTGATCTGTCCAGCATTTTCATTGGGCAGTGAGATGCGTTCCATTGTCTGCTGAGGTGAGGACAAGACTTTGTCCCGGGACGGACACGAGGAGGCTTGCAACCTTCACTGAATTCTCAGCACCCTTTGCTACGGTACGACTTAGGAATAGCGTTGAGACGGCAAGAATTTCAGTGGATCTGTAACGAAGTTTCATTATTACTCTTCTGGAATTTTTATTCATGATTGAGAGAGCAATGGGAACTGAGTTTTTACTAGCACTCCTTTTCGGAATAGCATTCATAGCAGCGTGTGCTTCGTACGGGCGATACCGCCATGATCAGAAAAACAAAGACCAGTAGGTTTTGCGTTAGTGCTGCCGGTTGCTCAATCGCAGACTGCAGCTGGCCCTCTATTGGGCTGGACATTCTGTCGGGCTACTGAAGCGGACCTCAATGCTTTGATTCGATAGGTAAGGGACTTTGGCATGAGTTCCTATGCCCGATATGCATGGGTCCTGGCATTAGAGCATTAATGTAATGCGTTGATAGTTGTATCTAGCGCGCAGGCAACCAGTTCAGTGGTCAGGGCTTCTAAACAGGTGAATTCTTGGCGCAGAAGTCGCTCGTCCTTTGGCCTTGGGCCGCAAGCCACCGTCGCACTGTTCATGATAGAACTGGGCCCACTTGCCCAAGGGCCTTAGGGGAACGGCGCTAGTGTAATTGGGCAGGCTCCGACTGGGCCTTCGCTGCTAGGGAACTGGCGAACGATCGCGCGTTTGAATTCGAAGGAATACGCCCGCTTAATTGGCTTTCGGTCCAACGCTGCCCTGCCTCAAAGCTTAAATCGTGCTTCCATACCTTCAACGGACTTCAGGTTTATACCTGATCTTGAGGATATCGAGACATGACCGAACCCAATCCCAAGAGAAGGACAGCAACAAGAAGTTTTTTTGGCAGGCAACGAATTGTTCTGAGGGACGAAAAGCTCCCTGAAAGTATGGAACTGAACTGGTCAGGTCAACTTTCAGGGAGCCGGGTCACGGTTGAAAAGCTTTCCAGAATCTAGCCCAGCTGGGCGGCTTCACGCACCCGGGTGATCTGTTCCGGGCTGACCTGGCAGCAACCACCGATCAGGCGAGCGCCGGCGGCGATCAATTCGGGCACCGCAGATGGCAGGTCATTGCCTTCAGTTCCTGGAACCCAGACACGGGCCTCGTGATCCCAGATTTCACCGCTGTTCGGGTAGGCCGAGAGCGGCAGGCCGGTTTCTTCGCCAAGGATTTTCAACGCGGCGACTGCTTGCGGCACCGGGCAGCAATTCACGCCAACCCCAGCCCAGACGCCAGAGTCCCGGACGATCTTGGCAGCAGCTCGAAGATCCGAGCCATCGCCGAGCACTACCTGTCCTTGCTCGTTGGCACGGACCGCGAGGCTGAGCACTGCAGGCAGGTCCAGGTCCTTGGCCAGGGAAGTGAGGGCTTCTACCTCGGCAAGGCTTGGCACGGTTTCAAAGATGACAACGTCGGCTCCGGCCGAAGCAAGAATGGCCAGGCGCTCGCGGTGCCACTGGGCCAATTCGCCCGCGTCCAGGCCATAGGAGCCGTCGTATTCGGTGCCGGCACCCGGCCCCGCACCGTAGGGCCCCACCGAGGCGGCGACCCAACGCGCTGGGGCATCTCCATCTGCAGTGGCGGCTTCCCGGGCCAGGCGCACACTGGTGCGCAGCATCGTTTCGAACTGATCGGAAGAGCCCGCGTGGGCCAGGCCGTCACGGCTGACCTGGTAGGAGCAGGTGGTGGCCACCTGGGCGCCGGCTGCAAAAAAGTCCTGGTGCGCCGCACGGACTTCGTCGGGACGGTCCATGAGGATCTGCGCGGACCATAGTTCCCCGGTGACGTCATTGCCTCGATCGGCAAGATGAGTGCCGAGGCCGCCATCGAGAATGATCGCTGGGGTGCTCTGGTCGTTCAGGGCGTCACGGAAATTACTGGGGTGTTTTGGGGTAGGCACGTCATCGAGGGTACACGGAGAAGGCCTGAATGACCGATCTTGACGCTGTGTGACCACACATGACACGCCCGGCCGAAACGGCTGGCCAATCTCGATATCCTGAAGCGCATTCATTTCAGAAGGAGCCCCATGATTCAGAGCACCACCAGCGCCCACGAGACTCCAGAATCAGAGTCCGGCCTGCGAAGAACCATGACTTCGCGCCACCTGGTGATGATCGCCTTGGGCGGTGTCATCGGATCGGGCCTGTTTGTCTCCTCGGGCTACACCATTTCCCAGGCAGGACCGCTCGGGGCGGTGCTCGCCTACGCGGTGGGTGCCCTGGTGGCCTACATGGTGATGAGCGGATTGGGCGAGCTCTCGGCGCGGCATCCGGTGGCTGGCGGTTTCCACGCCCACGCCACCCGCGATCTCGGCCCGGCATGGGGCTTTGCCACGGCCTGGCTCTACTGGCTGTGCTGGGTGGTAGCCCTGGCTAGTGAATTCACGGCGGCCGGCTTGCTGATGCAGCGCTGGTTCCCCGAAATCCCGGTCTGGGTCTTCTCATTGATTTTTGCGGCCCTCCTGTATGCCTTGAATGCGACGAGCTCGCGGGTCTTTGGCGAAACGGAATTCTGGTTTGCGCTGATCAAGGTGGCTGCGGTGCTGCTGGTCATTGTTGTTGGCGCCGCCACGATCATCGGCATCAATCCGGCCAGCGATGCCGGGGTCATCGGCCTGTCCAACTTCCATACCGCAGAAGGGTTGTTCCCCACCGGGATCACCGGTGTGCTGGTCACCATCCTGTCGGTGTTCTACGCATTCAGCGGTACCGAGCTGATTGGCGTCGCCGCCGGTGAGGCGAAGAATCCCCAGCTGAGCATTCCCCGCGCGATCCGCACCGCCGTGGTGCGCCTGACGGTGTTCTTCATTGGCGCCATTGTGGTCGTTGCCGCGATCATTCCCTTTGCCGAAGCCGGTGCGAATGAAAGTCCCTTTGTGACCGTGCTGGATGTGGCTGGCCTGCCGGCCGGTGCCGACATCATGAACTTCGTGATCATCACGGCCTTGCTCTCGGCCGGCAATTCCGGGCTGTATTCCTGCGCCCGCATGCTGCATTCCATGGGTGCGGCAGGCCAGGCGCCCAAGGTCCTGTCCCAGACCAATAGCCGTGGCATCCCGATGCTGGCCCTGGGCCTGTCGATGCTCGGCGGACTGGTCTCGCTGTTCTCCAGCTTCATTGCCGCGCAGTCGCTCTTCCTCGCGCTGGTTTCCATTGCCGGCTTCGCGGTGGTGGCGGTGTGGATCGTGATTTGCGCATCGCACCTGTCATTCCGCCGCCACTACGTAGCCGTGCACGGATCCACCGATTCCTTGCCGTACCGGGCGCCGCTGTTCCCGATTCTTCCGATCATTGCCCTGGTGCTGCTTGGCGCGTCACTCATCGGCGTGGGGTTTGATCCGGTGCAGCGGCCGGCCTTGTACTTCGGTGTTCCGTTCACCCTCGCCTGCCTGGCCTATTACCGCTGGCGCCACGGTTCTGGGGTGTTCAGCCCGCAGCGTGAAGCAGAAGTGGTGGGAACTAAGTCCACGGCCTAGGAGTTTAAGAGGGTAGACGCGGTCGCAGAGCGATCCGCCGACCTCTCAACAAGGAGTGATAGTCGTGTCCATGTTCAACAAGTTGATCCGCAAGGGCAAGCAGATGGCCGGCGAGTATGTGCGCGAGCAGCTCAGCGAGCGCAGCTCGCAGGGGTCGCAGAAATCGCGCGGTGCTGCTCCCGCGTATTCCCAGCATCAGCAGCGTCCATCCTATGGAAACCAGGGATATTCCAACCAGCGTCCAGATGCTGCCGGGGTTTCCCGCGAAGACCAGGCGGCTATCGAGAAGTACAAGTACATGCTGCGTACCGCTCCGCCACAGGAGATGGAGCGCGCGCACGCCGAGGCCTTCTCGCGATTGACTCCGCAGCAGCGTGCGCTGTTGCAGTCCGAGCTTTCCGAGCAATTGCCGGCGGCAGAACGCCCGGCCAGCGACCGGCCGCAAGACCTGGCCCGGGCAGCGACGCGTGCCGAGGTGTCACGCCCTGGCTTCATGGAGAAGATCCTCGGTTCGGGTTCGGGACGCTCGCGAATGGCAGGCGGCCTGGTTGCCGGTGCCGGGGGACTCGGCGTTGGCCTGCTTGGCGGCGTGGCCGGTGCATTCATCGGCACCGCGATTGCTGGCCCATTGCTGGAAGGCTTTTCCGGAATCGGCGAGGAATTCGGATCCATGGCTGAAGGCCTGGGGGACACCATCTCGGGTGCCGGAGAGCAGATCTCCTCAGCTGGAGAAGGCGCATTCGGCGACTTCCTCGGTGGCGGCGGCGGAGATTTCGGCGACTTCGAATTCTAGCCGGAGTGATTCCTGCCCTATGGAATGACCCGGCCGCCGGTACCAGGCGCCGGCTCCAGCCAACTTGAAATGAGCCAGGTTGGAGCACGGCGTCCTGGGCCAACCTCAGGAGGCGTCCATCAGGCCGCGGCTATGAGCCATCGCGGCCGCTTCGGCGCGGGAGTGGACATCCAGCTTCTTGAACAAGTTCCGGATGTGGAACTTGACCGTATTTTCGCTGATTCGCAGCTCTGCTGCGATGGCGCGGTTGCCCTGCCCGGAAGCCAGCAGCTTCAATACCTCGAATTCGCGGGTGGCCAGTTTCCAGTGGGCGACATCAACCGCGGAGCTTCGCGGCGCATCTAGCGGAAGCGCTACCGCAACTTCGGTGCCCCACCCCGCGATGGCCGACAGATTCAGCGTCCCCTTCAGCGCCTGCACTTGGCGCTGGAGCCTTTGGACGACCGGCGCCTGGTGATCCAGCGTGCCGAAGCCGTCATCGCGGACATTAATCAACAGGTTTTTCCCGTCGCAATCCCACTGCGTGCGAATCCTCTGGATCTGCGGCTGCTCCATCATGGCCATGGCCAGCCCGCGGATGATCGAGCGCGCCGCGTGGGCAACCTCGCCCGGCAAAGCCCGCCCATCGGCAGGCGGCTCGATGAACTGCAATTCCACCTCCCCTGCCTCGCTCAGGGGGCGCAAATCATCGCGCAAGCGGCTGAATGCGGTGCCTACCGGTTCTTCAACCAGTCCATTGGTACGGTCATCGAGCGTGCGCAAGCCCACGAGGGTGTTCGCTGCCCACTCGGTGGCCTTCTGGCGCGCGGGGGCATCGGCGATTTGCCCGCTGCGCAGGGTAGCCAGCAGTGCGTCCAGGCTCGCAGAGAATTGATCCACCAGCTCGGTGGTGACCCGCGTGCGCTCGGCAGATACCGCTCTGGATTCGCGCAGGTAGGACGGCGGCGCATCAGCAACTTTTTCCCGGATTCGAGCGGCCGTCAGGTCCCACAAATAGTCAAGCAGATCCCTCGAATTGGCATGGTTGACGGGTGCTTCGCCGAAGGCCGGATCCACCAGAACAAGAAGCGCATTGCTTGGCAGGTAGCGCAGAACAAGTATTTCGCGCTGCGAGCCAGCGATCAGATCCGTGGCGCGCCAGCGCACCTGTTCGGGATGGGAACGCCGTATGCGCTCCAATTCCTCAACGCTCGCTTTTGACGTGATCGACTCATCCCCGGCCTTCTTTTGCGGCCTGCCCGTGCAATCCTCGGTGAAAATCAGCAGGGCTGAACAACGGATGGCCGGCAACAAGGCTGACTGCAGCCGCGGCGCAATTTCGAGCAGCGGGGACGTGGCCAGCAACGAAACTTTCTCCAGCAGATCCCATGGTGCGAGCCGATCGCCTGGCCCGGCAGAAGTTGTGGTGTGCGTCATTGCCATGGGGAGATTCTAATCCAGGTGCCGGCCACCGGCCCACCCTTTCGGGTAGGAAAAACTGCTAGAAGACGGTGTATTACCTACCCGGAGGATTCGCGAGGATTGAAGGTATTCACCCGGGCGAGCTCAGCAAGCCCGCAGCAACCAGCGAAGGGAAAAGCATGAGCGCAGCGCCGGCCGTATCAGCGACAACAGTGGCGGACGAGTCCGTGCTTTCCGCCAGGGAGGTTATTCTCGCTGAACTTGCCGCCAGTGCGCGGACCGTGGAAGCATCCCAGGCTGCCCAGGCAGCGCGGATGATCGGCGGGGCACCGCGGGTTTTCCTCACCGGAGCTGGCCGCAGCGGACTTGTGCTGCGCATGGCCGCCATGCGCTTGATGCATCTGGGACTGAGAGTGCATGTGGTGGGAGAGACCACCACCCCGGCGATCGGTGCGGATGACCTCCTGGTAGTGGCCTCGGGTTCAGGAACCACCTCCGGCGTGGTGAAGAGCGCCGAAACGGCAGCAAGCATCGGCGCCCAGATCCTGGCTGTGACCACCGACGGCACGTCGCCACTGGCGAACCTGGCTACGGCGACCGTGCTGGTTCCGGCCGTGCGGAAAACAGATCACGGGTCTTCGCTGTCCCAGCAGTATTCGGGCAGCTTGTTCGAGCAGTCGCTATTTGTCCTCACCGAAACCATCTTCCACATCCTCTGGAAGAACACGGATTGTGCGGCGGAAGAACTCTGGACGAGACACGCCAATTTGGAATAAGCCGCCCTGGCCAATCAGGACGGGAATCTAGAAAGAAAGAAGAGAGCTATGAAGATTCAAGTTGCCATCGATTTGCTGACCACGCAGGACGCCTTGGAGCTGGCTGCCAAGGTTGCACCCTACGTCGATATCATCGAGCTGGGGACGCCGCTGATCAAGGCCGAGGGCCTCTCGGCAATCGCCGCGATCAAGAGCGCCCACCCGGACAAGATCGTCTTTGCCGATATGAAGACCATGGACGCCGGCGAGCTGGAAGCGGACATTGCCTTCGCTGCCGGAGCCGACTTGGTCTCCGTGCTGGGCAGTGCAGATGACTCCACCGTGGCAGGTGCGGTGAAAGCAGCGAAGGAACGCAACAAGGGAATTGTTGTCGACCTGATCGGCATCCCGGACAAGGCCAAGCGGGCCAGGGAAGTCATTGCCCTGGGGGCGCAATTCGTGGAGTTCCACGCTGGGCTCGATGAGCAGGCGCAGCCTGGCTACGACCTTAACGGCCTGCTCAACGCCGGAATCGTTGCCGAAGTCCCGTTCTCTGTGGCTGGCGGGGTCAGCATCAAGACGATTGGCGATGTCCAAAAAGCTGGAGCTCAAGTGGCGGTAGCTGGCGGAGCCATTTACAGTGCCGCGGATCCAGCTTTCGCAGCGCGCGAACTGCGCGAAGCCTTGGTCCAAGCCGCATAAGGGGCATTTGCCAAAACAAAGGTGGATTCGCATGGTTGCGAATCCACCTTTCTTTGCGCCCGGGCCGCTGGCCTACTGCTCCACGAGTGGCAGATGGACCAGCGTCCGCTGGCCGTTTTGGACCATGAAGCCTCGGCCCGGCGGGAATTCGTGGCGCTTGACCCGCGGGAAGGGCACCTTGAACAGCGAGTCCCCGTCGTAGGCGTCGGGCTTGAGCGCGATGCCGTGCCGGCTGGACTTCAGTTCGCCGAGCAAGCCGAAGCTGGAGGAGAACTGGTTGATGTCGCCGTCGGCCACCAGGAAATGGTCGGAGCGGTTGATGGCCTTGAGCAGCTCCTTGAGCGGACGCTCGGCATCCGAGTCGCCGAACTCGCTGAAGTTCTCGATCACAAAGACCATCTTGCCGGGCATGGACTCATCGGCGACCATGTCCACCATGTCCTTGGCGAACTGGCGGGCTTCTGCCGGGCCCGAAGCCGTGCCGTTCCACATCCGCCAGGTGCGCAGCTCGGCGCGACGCCCGCCGATGTGGAAGAACTGGGTGGCCGGGTTGGCCCGCTCCAGGGCGGTGACCATGGCGCGCAGCGCGGTGGTCTTGCCGCTCTGCGGAGGGCCGGCGATGACAAAGGATCCGATCGGCTCGAAACCGCACGGGCCCAGTGTCGCATCCGAGAGGCCGATGACCGGTTGCCCCTGGAACGAGTCCGGAAGCAGTTCGGCGGAAAACTCCTGGGGCAGGGCTTCGACGCCGGCGGCCTGCGGGGCCCCGGAAGCGCGCAACTCCTGCGCCCAGCTGGTGGTCAAAGCCGTTTGCTCGGCCACGTTGGCGGTGCCGCCGAGCACGGCGATCTGCGCCTCGTGGCCCTTGACGATGGCGCGTCCCGGGACGCTGCGTTCGCTGAGCACATCCTTGGCCACCCCCAGCACGTTGTAGGCCTGCTCGTCGGCCATGCGCAGCACCACGCGCTGGGTGATGTTCGCGCTGATCGCGGTGGGCACGGCGCCGAAGCGGTCGGCGGTGGTGACCACGTGCACGCCCAGCGGGCGGCCTTCGCCCACGATCCGCATGAACACCTGGTAGAACTCGCCGCGGCCGTGGCCCAGTTCCCAGTCGCTGCGGAACTGGCCGAAGCCATCGATCAGCAGGAAGATGCGCGGCTCGGAGATGTTGCCGGTGACCTGGCGGTATTCGCTCAAGTTCGCGGCGTTCGCAGCCGCATAGCGGGCGGAGCGCTCATCGAGGTGCTCGGAGAGGATGCGGAAGACGCGCTGGATGCGCTCCACGTCATCGCCGCCGATCACCGCGCCGACCTGCGGCAGCGGATCCAGCGAGCGCAGCGAGCTGGTGCCGAATTCCAGGGCGTACACCGCGGCGGTGCCGGCCGATGGGTTGGCACCGGCCGCGAGCGCGATGCTGCGCAGGGCCGCGGACTTGCCGGCGCCGGAGGTGCCGTAGATCAGCAGGTGGCCGTCGGTATCCGGTTCGAACCAGGCGGTCTGCTGGGCCTGGTGCTCGGGGATGTCGGCCAGGGCCAGCGGGATCTTGCTGTCCGAGTCCGGGGCCAGCTCGCGCAGGTCCACGGTGGCCGCCAGGTCATCGAGCCAAGGCCGGCGCGGGGCCGGGATGCCGGCGCCATGGGAGGCGGCGATGAAGCTGGAAACCAGGCGCTTCTGGTCGTTCGGCCCGCTATTCTCCTCGATATGCTCGCTGGCGGATTCGGGCTGCTCCCAGACGCGGGCGCCACCAAAGCGCAGGTCTTCAACGCGCACCTCGGCGGCCTCGGGCTCATCGGTGGTCCAGCCGCCGGCATAGCCGGACTGGAAGGGCACCAGCCGGCCGGGACCGGTCTTGGCGATGCCGCGCCCGGGCAGCGAGGGGTCGAAGCCCGCGGCGATCGGGTCCTCCACCACGTCGTTGGAGTCCGCGGCGTCGGCCATGCGCAGGGCCACGCGCAGGTTGGTATTGGCGCGCAGGTTGTCCTTGATGACACCGGCCGGGCGCTGGGTGGCCAGGATCAGGTGGATGCCCAGGGAACGGCCGCGCTGGGCGATGTCCACCACGCCGTCCACGAACTCGGGCACCTCGCCGGCCAGGGCGGCGAACTCGTCCACCACCAGCACCAGGGCCGGCGGGGTTTCCGGGTCCTGGCGCTTTTCCAGCTCCAGCAGGTCCTTGGCCTTCTTGCGGTGGAAGAGCTTCTCGCGGTGGTGCAGCTCGGCACGCAGGCTCATCAGCGCGCGGCGGACCAGGTGCGGGGAGAGGTCGGTGACCAGCCCGACGCAGTGCGGCAGCTCCACGCAGTCGGCGAAGGCCGAACCGCCCTTGTAGTCCACGAACAGGAAGGTGACCCGGTCCGGGCTGTACTCGGCGGCCATGGCCAGCACCCAGGCCTGCAGGAATTCGGACTTGCCCGAGCCGGTGGTTCCGCCCACCAGCGCGTGCGGCCCCTGGGTGCGCAGGTCCAGGCTCATCGCATCCGGGGTGCCCTGGCCGATGTAGGCGCGCAGCGTGCCGGCGCGCTTGAGCCGCGGCCTGGAACCGGTGGCGGCGCGGTCGATCACCGAATTGTTCTGCTTCCAGCGCTCGAGCACCGCCTCGGGGGACTCGGCCAGCTCGGTGCCCAGAACCCGCAGCAGCGACACCGAGTCGGGGATATCCGAGGAGTCGGGGATCAGCGAGCTGGAGTCCACCACCGGAGCCAGCCGGCGGGCGAAGTGCTCGGCATGCTCGCGCGAGACCCCTTCCACGGTGACCTGCCTCGCTTCCTCGCCGGCCCGGACCCACCCGACCCGTGCGGCGTCCAATCCATCGGTGACATCGAGGAATGTGCGGCAGGCCGCGGGCAGGGACTCGACGGTGGGGGCAACGAAGATCGTGTAGATGCCCACGGCCGGGCCGCGCTCGATAATCTGCGAGAGCCGGGCGCGGTCCACCGGGGCGTCATTGCTGACAAAGAGCACCAGCGACAGGTCCTTGGCTGGCGGAATCTTGGAATTCTGCTCGCCGACCTCCTTGCCCATTTCCATCGAGGAATCATTGGTGGCCAGCGGGCCCAAGCGGTAGGAGGAGGGGTCGTTGCGCCGGGCGATCAGCTCTTCGAGGGCGTTGAGCAGCACCGTGCCCGAGGGCTGGGTGTCGGCCATGGCGATATTGGCCAGCGGGGAGCGCGGGCCGGTGGTGTGCGGCAGCCACTTGAACCATTCCAGGTCCTCGGTCCAGGCCGGGTCGATGATTGCCGCGGTGCACAGGTCGTTGGGCGCATGCAGGCCGAAGAGCTGCACGGCCAGCGCGCGCAGGGCGTCGGCGGCCTCGATGCGCGGCCCGGCGATGCCGATGGCCCCGGCGGCGGGCAGCAGCTCGATGATCGGGACATCGTCGATCATCCGGTATTTCTCGGTGAGCTGCTCCACCCGTTCCACATAATCCTGCAGCCCGGACCGGTCGGAGAGCTCGGCGACGGTGGTGCGGCTGCGCGCGGAGCCGGAGCCCAATCTCAGCGAGAGGTAATTCCAATGCTCGGGGCGCCGGGTCCACAGCAGCGGGCCGAGCGACTCGGCCTGCTCGAACACCGTGGCGGTGGCCGGGGCCTCGCTGCGCCGGTGCGCCCGCTCGGCTTCCTCCCCGTCCAGCAGGGCATCTTCGAGCTGCTCGAATTGCCGTTCGAAGGTCTCGATTTCCAGCCGCAGCTTGTTGTTGTTCTGGGTGCGCTGGCCGATCAGGTTGCCCAGCATCATCAGCGGGGAAATCAGGACCACGATCAGCGAGAGCACGCGCTGGGTCAGCGAGAAGATGGTCAGGCCCATGATCATCGGGGCGAAGATCATCGGCCAGGGGAAGAGATTGGGGCTGGCTTCCTGCGGAATCGCGGGGCGGGGCAGCTCCTGGCCCGGATGGCGGATTTCCACGCGGGGGGAGCGGTTGAAGATGATCGAGCCGCCCTTTTCGTGCACCGGGGACTGCCCGGTGGTATGCCGGGGCAGCAGCTCGAAGTAGACATCGGTGGCGCCGAGGGTAATGAGCTGCCCGGGGATCACGGCCACCCGCTGCACCAGCCCGCCATCGACCAGGATGCCGTTGGCGGAGTTCAGGTCCACGAGCTCGATCTTGCTTCCCACCTCGATGCGGGCATGCTTGGTGGAGACCAGCCGGTCGTTGAGCACCACGGTGGATTTTTCCGAGCGCCCCACCGTTGAGGTGCCCGCGGGCAGAGCAAACGCCATGCCGGCATCCGGCCCGTTGGCGATGCGCAGCACCGCGGCGGCCGAACCGCCCGAAACGAAGGCATCGGTGGTCGGCACGACCTCGATGGCGAACCCGGAGCCGAGCTCGGCCTCGGCCAGCAGGGTCTGCGGGTCCAGCTGCACCGGCGCCGTGCCGGCGGCCGTTGCCAGCAAGGTGGGGCGCTCCGGGGACTGTTCGCCAGCCAGGGCCCGCGCCGCGTCGCCCACCGTGGCGGTGGCATCGCAGGTCATCACGATATCGACGGTGCTGTGGTCCTGGCGCCTGAGCGTGGCCTTGATTTTCACTGGTCGGTCTCCTGGAAAGTGATGCGGAAGGATCGGCTGCCAACGTGGACGATGTCGCCGTCGTTGAGGTTCACCCGGGTCCGGGACGAGATGTTATAGGGAGCGCCGGAAGTCACGGTGATCTGGGTTCCGTTGCCGGAGTCCAGATCCATGACCCACACGCTCATCCCGTCGCAGCCGAAGGCCAGATGGGTTTTGGACAGCAGGCGCTGGGGATCCTTCAACGCGATCAGCAGCTCGTTGCCGGCACTGCCCTGAGCTTGCGGAGCCCGGCCGATGAGCCCGGATTCGGGCACCGGGATATATGAGCCGTCATCAAATGCGAAGGCCGCGCGCCGGATGACTCCGCCGAAATTCTCCGGCGCCGCATGCCAATCGCTGTTCTGCGCGCCGATGATGCCCGCAGTGGACCTTGGGCGGGAGGGCAGCGAAAGCTCGTCCAGCTCGGCCCCGCCATCCACCGTGCCCAGAGAGGGCAGATGCTCGGAGACATCGCGTTCGGGCCGGGCGAGCAGATACTCTGCCCGGGCCAGTGCCCGCGGATTGGTGGGGTCCAGCCCATTGCGGACATCCACCACGAAGGTTTGGGCGATCTTGTCCAGCCAGCTGCGGCCGTGCTCCTTGTCGAACAGGCAGGAGAGCAGCAGCAATGCCGGGCCGATGACCGGGAGCAGGTGGCTGAGCAGGAAGACCAGGCCGGCGACCAGTACGCGGGCGAATCCAGGGGCCTGGAACGTGCCCAGGTGCGCCGAGCGCAGGCGCATGGCTGATTTGCCCGGGGAACTGCCCTTGCGGCCGTTCATCGAGATCAGCACGATCGCATAAACCAGCATCAGCAGTGCGCTGACTGCGCTCAGTACCAGGGGGACCGTGGAGAAAGCGCCGCTGACGAGGAAGACCACGTAGCCGACGATTGCCGGCAGCAACGCGGCCAGCGCCACCGCGTAGTCGATCAGGTAGGACCAGATGCGCAGCCGAGCATCGGCCGGCCGCATTCCGAGTATGCGGGATTTGGCGAGGGTTGCTGCGACGACGTCCATAAGTTCTTTCTACTTCAATGGGATATTGGTCCGCCACGGGGACTTCTCCCCATTGTATTAAAGCCATTTGCCACATTAGCGTAGATTCCGTTACCTGCCATTGCGGTCCGCACAACGGGCTTGCTGAATTCTTGAGGAGAATAGTTATGACTGATTTCAAGGCCAATTACGGTGAAATGGAAGCCATGGCGTCGAAGCTGGATACCGGACGCGATGACCTGGACGGCATTCTGGACCAGCTGCACTCCGGTGTTGACAAGCTGCTGGGCGAGGATTTCACCACCGAGCACGCTTCGGGCCAGTTCGGCGAGGGCTACAAGGAATTGGACCAGGGCCTGAAGAAGGCTTTCGAGGGCATCAACGACATGGCGACGGCCCTGCGCGACATGATGTCACAGATCCAGGACACTGACCGCGGAATGGCCGGCCAGTAGCACCTGGAATTAGTGCGACATGAGGTGGCCGCCTGGCGTATTCAAGGCGGCCACTTCGCTGGTCGTTCAAGCAATTCATGTTGTCGTGGATCTATCGAAAAAAGGAGCCGTTGACCAGTGGGCGATATCATCTACTTGGCCCGACTTGACGAGATCGTTGCCGACCTAGGGGCGAGCATCACGGATTTCAAAGATGCTTCCGAGGTCGCGAAGGACATTGCGCGCTCGGTTGGCACGCCCAAGGGCAAGGGGGACCTCAAGGATCGCGTTGAAGATTTCGAGAATGACTGGAATGACACGCGCGACGATCTGGTGGAGAAACTGGACGGCGTTCATAAGCAGCTGAAGGATATCCGAGACGGATTCAAGGAATGGGACACGAAAACCCAACAAGCATTCCTGAATTCGCGGAAAAGCGATACTCCCAAGTAAACACGGCAGACCAACAGAAGGAACGCAGCCATGACCCTGCAATCACCAATCACCGGCGAGAGCCTTGAACTGATTGACGGAGATGCAGAAGACATTCATCGCCATGCCCTGGAATTGATTCGCTCCAGCGAGGCCATGGACCGTGCTGCCAATCGCCTGGAAGACATCAGCAACGGAACTACTGATTTAACCTCTGAAGCCATCACCAAGGTTCGGGAATCAGCCGACGAGGTTTTCCCGGATCTGCGCAAGGCCGCGATCCGATACAACGGCACGGGAGAGGCACTGAAGAATTATTCTTCCTCATTGGCAAGTGTCCAAGGCGCCTTTGCCCAATGTACTGCTCAGGGCGGGGTTGATACCTATGCTTCACTGAGCACTTTGATTGAGGATATCCAGGAAGCCAATACGACCGCGGAGTCGAAGCGGAACCTCGAAGACGATGCTCAAGGCCTTGTCAATGAGCACGACGGGTTCCTCGGCATGGGCGAAGGCACTGACGAGCAGAAGGAAGAAGCCGCGGAGGGCCTGAAGGATGCCCAGACCGCGCGACAGAATGCCGAAGAGGAGCTCGAGGAGCTCTGGGGAAAATTCGACGGCCGTGTCTCCTACTGGGAGGACGCATATGACGAAGCCGTAGGAAAGATCGAGGATGCTTTTGAGGCCGCGGGAAATGACGATACCGCCATGCAACTCATTGGGGATATCCTCAACTATGTCGCTCTAGCCGCCGCGATTATTGCGATCTTCGTCACCGGACCCCTCGCTTTGGTGCTTGGTGCCATTGCGCTGGTGGCTTCCGTGATTGTTTTGGGCATGGAGATATATAAGATGGCCGTTGGCGACGGTTCTTGGTCGGACCTGGCATTTGCCATCATCGGATTGGTTCCTTTTGGCCGTGTCTTTGGCAAGGTATTCTCCAGTATGGGCAAGGGCTCAAAGGGCTTCTTCAAGGCCCTGACGAAGACACGCACGAGCAGTTCCAAAGGTATCGTCAGGTCTTCGGTCAAGCCTGTTGGAAGACGCCCACGTATGACCCGGGTGAAAGGCAACGGGCCAAGGCGCCAGCAAATCCGTCGGCAGAACGATGTCAAGAAGCAAAGATTCAGAGATGCCCACAACCGGCGAAAAGATGCATATATGCAGGGGTTTGAGGACTCCTTCTCGAAGAATAAATTCAAAATGTATGTGACCTACGCGCTGGATGGAGGTGCGGCGAAGCAACGCGCCTTGGCCGAGTATGTGGAAAATAACCCTCACCAGGTGTCACGAGTCGCCGAAGAATGGGCCAAGGGTGTAGGCAAGGGAGCGACACGAGAAGAATTCGGACAGTGGCTGATCTCGGTGGGCCTCTTCGGGCTCCAGAACAAGATCAATGAAAAATAATGTCTGATTTCCCTGGCCTGGTTCCAGACAGCAAATATCGAGTGGTGGCGGAGAGAAATCATGGCCCAAGGTCAAATGCAAGCTAGCCCAGCGCCTGCCGGGATCCGGTATCATATGGTTTTCCCTCCTGGGTGGCGTGAATTCAGGACCAGCATAGAGTTCGAAGAGGCCCTGGTGAAGCTGGTCACGGCTGAGCCCCGGGCGCGGGGTCGTGCCGATGTCGTGCTTATGCTGCGCCAGAAGGTCCATGAGATGTTCGAGGACCTGCGACGGCGTGGATCGCTTAGCTTCGCGATACCGGCAGAGCGCGGCAAAGCAGGGGTCTGGCCGGTCTCGTTGATCGTGACACCGCTGAAAACCGGCCCGAGCGGCACCTTGGCTGAAGCCGTACAACGTGCCGCTCGCGGGTGCGCGGTGGACACGGAATCCGTCGAAGATGCCGATTGGTACTTTTGGAACACGAGTACCAGGGCGAAGGACGCCCCGGAGCTTCAAAGCCATGGCATAAATATGGTGGTGCCCCGCCCGTTGCCAGATGGTAGCGCTGATCCTGATCCCAAGGCAGGGCTTTGGCTGATGTACACCTATGCTGAGTTGGATCAGTTGAAACAGGAAGAAATGAATGAGGGGCTACGGCAGCTGGGATATGCGATATTGGGAAGCTTCAAGTGGGTGCCTGTTCAATGACCGCCTATGAAATCGAGCCGGATCTGGAATTTTGGCTGCCGGTGCCACGGGAATTTCCCGGAGATGGCTTCCAGACTCCTGAGGAATGGGCCGAAGACCTGTCCCAATGCGCAATTCCCGACGATGCAGACTTGCGCGAGACCTATCGGCAGCTGGCCGTGGACGTCGCGGTGAACCAATTCGAGGAATCCTCGCACACCTTCTGGTATTCGCCGGAAGACGGGCACGCCCTGGGCACGGCGCATCTGGCGATCTTCGAGGATGATTCGGAGTCGAGCCTGGAGGAAATCGCCCGGCCGGAGTACGAGTCGGTGACTCCCTTGCACCTGGAATCCTTCAAATCCAGGGTTTTTGGCGAGCTGGTCCAATCTGCATCGACCATCGCTTCGGAGGAAATCGCCGTTGACCAAATTCAGGCTGCCGCCGCAATCGGGCATATAAGGACCGTTGGACGCAGTCATGGAATGATTTTTGTGCTGGAAGCCTATGACGCGGACCTGACCACTTTGGGATTCATGATGGAACCAATGGTCGAATTCTTCGAGTCAGTCTCATTCGCAGAAGACTTCGAGGGAGAGGAGCCCTGATGGGTAAGGGGAAATCCGGTGCGCCAAGCGTCACCGGGTTCGTGACGCAACCGCACCACCACCTGCCGAGGCTGCGGAAAAGCCTGGTCTTCCTGGCTATCGGCGCGGTACTCGCCTACCTCGGTTACTACCTGATCAGCAACGACCTCCCCGAATCTTCCTCCCGTCGAGCTCAAATCGGCCTGCAAAGTATTCCAGCCGCATTCGGCGGCGCATTCCTGATCTTTGGAGCTATCGGCACGGTTACTGCCTTGGCGGGCCTCAAGCGCACCGGAGCTGAAGCTGTCGACATGATCGTCGAGAAATCCGGGCTTGTGGTGCGCGGGGAACGGCGGATCCCGTGGGAATCTATCGAATCGGTCACCAGCATCCAGTATAAAAATGAGGCGAAGGTCAAGCTCCTGTGGGACCCGTCCCAGCTTCATCATTCGCTGCTGCTGAAGGTCGCGGGCGACGCAGGCCTGCCCGGACGGCAAACCGCAGATGGCGGTCATGAGGTCAAGATCGCTTTGGTGCGATACCCCGCGGCAGACTATTCGAAGTACTTCAAAATGGCCATGGGCCAATTTCCACTCCATGGCATCGCCGTGGAACACAAGACGAAGTGGATGCAAACGTGATGGCTGCGTGACACGCGGTGCATAGGAAAAGCCCGGCGCATCTTGGAGACCTCCAAGATGCGCCGGGCCTTTCCCATGGCGGCGTAGCCTGCTACTTCAGGTGGTCAACCAGCTGGGAAGCAATGCCGTTGTAAGTTCCGGGGGTCAGCGACTGCAGGCGCTGCTCGGCTTCAGCAGACAAGCCCAGCTCGCCGACGAATTCCTTCAGGCGAGCCGCGTCCACGCGGTGACCGCGGGTCAGGTCCTTCAGGCGCTCGTAGGGGTTGTCCATGCCTTCGACGCCGGCAATGGCCTCGGCGCGCATGACCATCTGGATGGCCTCGGCGAGGACCTCCCAGTTGTGGTCCAAGTCGTCAGCCAGCACTGCCTCGGCCACGGACAGGCGGTCCAGGCCCTTGGCAACGTTGGAGATCGCCAGCACCGAGTGGCCGATGGCGGAGCCGATGTTGCGCTGCGAAGAGGAATCGGTCAAATCGCGCTGCCAGCGGCTGGTCACCAGGGTGGATCCCAGAGTGTCGAGCAGGCCGTTGGAGATCTCCAAGTTGGCTTCCGCGTTCTCGAAGCGGATCGGGTTCACCTTGTGCGGCATGGTCGAGGAACCGGTGGCGCCTGCCACTGGGATCTGTGCGAAGTAGCCGATGGAGATGTAGCTCCAGACATCGGTGCACAGGTTGTGCAAGATGCGGTTGAAGCGGGCGATGTCTGCGTAGACCTCGGCCTGCCAGTCGTGGGATTCGATCTGGGTGGTCAGCGGGTTCCACGTCAGGCCCAGGTGCTCGACGAAGCTCTTGGAAATCTGCTGCCAGTCGGCGCTTGGAACCGAAGCGTAGTGGGCTGCGTAGGTGCCGGTAGCGCCGTTGATCTTGCCCAGGTACTCGGTCTTCTCGATGCGGTCCAGCTGGCGGGTCAGACGCCATGCCAGCACTGCCAGTTCCTTGCCCAGGGTGGTTGGGGTAGCTGGCTGGCCGTGGGTGCGCGAGAGCATCGGGACTTCGCGGGAATCTTCAGCCATCTTGGCCAGCTGTGCGACAAGGTCGCGGGCTGCTGGAAGCCAAACGCTGGTCACGCCGCCCTGGACGCCCAGAGCGTAGGAGAGGTTGTTGATGTCTTCGGAGGTGCAGCCGAAGTGGACCAGCGGCTTGAGGTTGCCAATGCCGATAGCTTCGAGGCGGTTGGCGATGTAGTACTCCACTGCCTTCACGTCGTGAACGGTCACCGCTTCGATCTCTGCCAGTTCCTTCACGGAATCAGCATTGAAGTCGGTGACGATCTTGCGCAGCGCAGCCTTCTGCTCATCGGAGAGCGGCGAGGTGCCTGGAAGAACGGAGTTGTCGGTCAAGTGGATCAGCCATTCAACTTCAACGTGAACGCGATCGCGGTTCAAAGCCGCTTCGGAAAGGTAGTCAACCAGCGGTGCCACGGCGCTGCGGTAGCGTCCGTCGAGGGCAGTCAGTGCCAGTGGTTCATTAGCAAGGGAAGTGCGCGCAATCTCAGCCATACCCATATTCTTCCATTCCTTGCCCGCCTTCACATCTTTTACTTCATGCAGGTTTCCACATCGAGGGCCATTCCCGCTCTGATTCGTGGCGTCCACGGCCATGATGAGCAACAGAATTCGAATGACGAGGAGCAGGAAAATGATGTTCTCAGCAACATTGGACTCGATGGCTTTTCAGTTGGATGATGCCCAGAAAACCACCCGTTTTGCCATTACGCAGCTTGATTCCATTGGTTCGTTGACTTGGAAATCTGCGGCGGGCCGGGCCTTTTATGACCGGGTCTTGGAGCTAAGCACCTGGTTGGAGCAGCTGAACCGGGAGCTGGCGGAAGCCGAGTCGTATGTGGGTGCCGCAACCCGGGAAATCCAAGAACTGGAGTTGCAGATCTTGCAGCAGAAATTGGCATCCTGACCATGGGATATGACGTCAATTACAACCAGCTCGATTACGCGCAAGCGCATGAAATCTGCCGGCAGGTAACTCGAGAACTTGCTGGGGTTCGCGAGCAAGTTCTGGCCGCGCTGCGCACCGCGGCTAGATGCAAAAATGAACTGGCCGCGGTCGGCATGGCTGCCGGCACGATGGTGCGAAGCCCCAGCTTGGATGCGCTGGATCTGCAACTGCGCGTTGGAATGATGCAGGCAGGTTCCTTGGCTATCGAGAGCCAAGAGCTGACCGAGGCCATGGGGCAGGCCGGGCAGAATTACGAGTCCGCCGAGAACCGGGTAGAACACCAGATTCTTGCTTCTACCTTCGTGCAAAAAGTTGGCGAGGTCATTCAAGATATCCGGAACAACAATATGCGTCCTCCCACCGTTCAAATGGAGACCATTCTGCGTTTGCTGATGATTAGCCGCCCTGACCTGGCGCTGGGGTGGGACGAGAGCTTTGGGGATCAGGTTGAACACCAGACCAAGGAACTCGCCGAGTTCATCCGCTACTTCAGTTCACACCGGGATACCGACATAGTCATTACGGAGCAGGACCCTGTGCAGCTAGTGCAAGTGAGCGGAGGGATGGAAAGCTACTTCGAATTGCACAGCATGCTCGAAGGCCACGGCTCCGAAGAAAACGGGAAATTCATGGTGGTGGAGGCCGACGAGAATACCTATGTGGTGATCCTTCCAGGAACTCAAGAAAGGGATGGATTCAAGAATGGCTTTGATGAGTGGGGAATTGTCGACGGATTAGGTCGTGAATCGGAGAACTACGTGGGGGTCATCGATGATGCCATTGAAGCCAGCGGCGCTAGGGAAGGCGATGAGATCATCCTTTCTGGCTACTCGCAGGGCGGGATTCACGTGGCCCAATTGATGAGGAACAAATTCTTGAATCGCAAGTACAAGATGAACAAGATGATCACGCTGGGATCGCCGATCGGAAATATCGACATTCCCGATCACGTACGCAGCCTGTCGATCGAGGATTCGAGGGATATGGTCCCTGGAACCGATGGAACACCGAATAAGAATCGGGGCCGGAACCATTTCACGACGATCTTTGATGGACCGAAGGAGACGATCAAGCCGCAGCTCGAGGAGCATTCTTTGTTCGGCACACCGCATCAGCTCAAGAACTACGGCGATCACCTGCGCGAATTGGATGAAAAGCCGAAACCTGAAATCCAAGAGCAGCTCCGGCAGTTTCACCTGCCACGGGCGCCATTGAAAGCCAGGAAATTCAAGATAGAACGCGTTCGGCGTCCAAAGGCTAAGCGGGACCAGCAAGAAACGGTGCAAAAGCTCAAGACTATGGCTCCGCCTCACTGACTCTTTCCGAACACAAAAAAGGAGTGTGGTTTCCGATATGGAAACCGCACTCCTTTGGCTCACGGGGCGTACCGCCGTTGCTAGTCCCTGTCGCTCTTGACGAACAGTCCCAGGACCGCCGAGACAATGGCAATGATGATGGTGCCTGCAATGGCATCCCACCAGAAATTTTCAATAAGCAGCTCGATGGGAGTGAAGCTGGTCAGCCACGATGTCAGCAGGAGCATCAGCGCGTTGATCACGATGGTGAACAAGCCCAGCGTCAGGCAGGTGATCGGCAAGGAGAAGAACTTGACGATGGGACGGACCAGGGCGTTGACCAGGCCAAAGATGACTGCAACAACCAGATACGCGACTGCGGTGTTGACTGCTCCGTCACCGACAGCGTGAATCTGCAGGCCGGGAACGATCCAGACAGCGGCCGCGAGGGCCAAAGCATTGATGATGACTCGAATGAGGAAGCTCATGCTTTAACTCTGTCATAAAAAGCTGAGACAGGTATGTGGATCGGATGTAATCAGGCCCCAGATGGAGGATACGCTTTAGCTATGACTGAGAATCCGGTGACCCAGGACCAGGTGCAGCCACGCCCCGTCGTTGCACGTTTGCCAAAATACGCTGCGGGTAAGCCGCCAGCATCTGTAGAAGGCATGGCCGCCTTCAAATTGTCATCGAACGAGATCCCGTTTGGTCCACTGGATACCGTGCAACAGGCAGTGATTGAGCAAAGCAGCTTGAATCGCTATCCAGATCCGTTGTCGACCAAGCTGCGCGAGGCCCTTTCAGAGTATCTGGACGTTCCCGCCGAGGATATCGTCACGGGTGCCGGGTCGCTCGGCGCCTTGACCCAGATTCTGAGCACCTTCGCAGGGCAGAACGAAGACGGCATCCAAGATGAGGTGATCTACGCCTGGAGATCTTTCGAGGCTTACCCGATCCTCGTTCAGTCTGCTGGCGCGCTTCCCGTGGAGATTCCGCTGCTGGAAGATGGACGCCACGATCTTGAAGCGATGATTGCCGCCGTCAACGAAAACACGTCGATCATTTTGCTGTGCACGCCGAATAACCCGACCGGACCCATCCTGACTCAGGCCGAAGTTGATGACTTCTTGGCACGAGTACCCAAAAATGTTCTGGTGGTCCTGGACGAGGCTTATATCGAGTTCGTGCGCGATGAGAAGTCGGTGGATGGACTTCATACCTATAACGAACACGAGAACGTCGTGTTGCTCCGCACCTTCTCCAAGGCTCACGGCCTGGCGAACCTCCGCGTAGGGTACTCGGTGGCCCACCCGGAAATCACCAACAATCTTCGTGTGATGGCCACGCCTTTTGCCGTATCCAGTGTTGCCGAGGACGCGGCGGTCGCATCGCTGTCGCAGATTGACCGGGTGCTCGAACGCGTTGATTCCTTGGTACAAGAGCGTGAGCGCGTGGTGGCAGCGCTAAAGGAACAGGGCTGGAAGATTCCTTCAACCCAGGCGAACTTCGTCTGGCTGCCTTTGGGGGAGAAGACTGGCCAGTTCGTTGAGCGGGCGAATGCGGTGGCGCTTTCGGTGCGCGGTTTTGCCAATGAAGGCGTGCGGGTATCGATTGGTGAAGTGGAAGCGAACGATCGATTCATCGAGCTGTGCAAGGAATCACTGTACTTGGCGCATAGCTGATTGGTGCTGTTGTCTCGCGTTTTAGCAGTCAATGGCTATAGGCTTAGGAGTTAGACAAGCCGTATATGTCCCATGCGGAATGTATTCCGTGTGGGGCATATTTAAGATCAAAGGAAGATATATGACGCGTGCTGCGACTGAGGCGACGGAGACGGATCTGATTCAGATCTTGACCCCGGACGGCCAGCGTCACTCCCACGAAACGTACGATGCGTATCTGGGTGACGTTGACAATCAAATGCTCCGCGGTTTCTACCGGGACATGGCATTGACCCGCCGGTTCGACCAGGAAGCCACAGCACTGCAGCGTCAGGGCCAGTTGTGCCTCTGGGTTCCACTGCGTGGCCAGGAAGCCGCGCAGATCGGCTCGGGCCGTGCTACCCGTCCGAACGACTACATCTTTCCGACCTATCGAGAGCACGGAGTCGCCCTGACTCGCGACGTGTCTTTCTCGGAGATGCTTCGCCTCTTCCGCGGCATTTCCGGTGGAGGGTGGGACCCTCGGGAAAACAACTTCCACATGTACACCATGGTTCTTGCCGCGCAGATGCCTCATGCGGCCGGATACGCCATGGCCTTGAACATGGAACAGCAGGGCTGGGACGAAGAACGGCGCGCAGCCGAGGGCAACGCCGTCGTGGCCTACTTCGGTGACGGGTCATCGACGGAAGGCGAAACCCACGAGTCGATGGTGTTCGCCAGTTCCTTCGACGCGCCAGTGGTGTATTTCTGCCAGAACAACCAGTGGGCCATCTCGGTTCCCTTCGAAGTGCAGTCCAAGGTTCCCCTGGTAAACCGCGCGGCCGGCTACGGCATGCCCGGCGTCCGCGTAGACGGCAATGACGTCTTGGCAGTGCTCGCTGTGACCCGCTGGGCCCTGGAGCACGCCCGCAGCGGCAAGGGACCGGTGCTTATTGAAGCTGTGACCTACCGCCTGGGCGCGCACACCACCGCGGATGATCCCACCAAGTACCGCATGAGCGAAGAAGAGAAGCAGTGGGCGCCGAAGGATCCGCTGATCCGCCTGGAAACCTACCTGCGCGACAACAACCTGGTTGATGACGCATTCTTTGAACAGCTCGCTGAAGATGCTGACGCGATGGCCGCCAAGGTCCGCGAGGACGCCATGGCATTCCCTGTCCCGCCATTGGCGAAGTCCTTTGAGCAGGTGTACGCGGAAGCGCACCCGTTGATCAAGGAAGAACTGGCGTGGCACCTGGAATATGAAGCCGGATTCGCAGATGCGGCCGAGGGAGAGCAGTAAATGACCACCACAATGACCCTGGCCAAGGCCATCACCACTGGCCTGGACAAGATCCTGGAATCCGATGACAAAGCTTTGCTCATGGGCGAAGACATCGGACGCCTCGGTGGCGTCTACCGCATCACCGATGGGCTGATCGACAAGTACGGAACCCACCGGGTCATCGACTCGCCATTGGGAGAGGCCGGCATCGTCGGCACCGCCGTGGGCATGGCCCTACGCGGCTTCAACCCGCTGGTGGAGATCCAGTTTGATGGATTCGTCTTCCCGGCCTTCAGCCAGATCACCACCCAGCTGGCCAAAATGCATGCCCGCTCGGAAGGACGCCTGACCGCCCCAGTGGTCATCCGCATCCCCTACGGCGGCGGCATCGGCTCCATTGAGCACCACTCCGAATCTCCGGAAGCGCTCTTTGCCCACACTGCAGGTCTGCGCATTGTCACCCCGTCCAACGCCCATGACGCCTATTGGATGATCCAGCAAGCAGCAGCCTGCCAGGATCCGGTGATCTTCTTCGAGCCAAAGCGCCGCTACTGGCTCAAGGGCGAAGTGGATACCGAAACGCCGGCCTTGGACGCCTTCAAAGCACAGGTGGTTCGCCCCGGCACTGACGCAACCATCGTGGCCTACGGACCCCTGGTTCCTATTGCCTTGGCCACCGCAGATGCGGCGTTGGAAGATGGCCGAAGCATCGAGGTGATCGACTTGCGGTCGATTTCCCCAATCGACTTCGACACCATCACCGAATCGGTGCAGAAGACCGGACGGCTGATCGTCACCCACGAAGCCCCGACCTTCGGTGGAATCGGCGGCGAAATCGCAGCCCGGATCACCGAGCGCGCCTTCCTTTCCCTGGAGGCACCGGTGCTGCGCGTCGGCGGATTCCACATGCCCTACCCGGTATCCAAGGTCGAGTCGCAGTACCTGCCTGACATCGACAAGTTGCTCGAAGCCCTCGACCGGTCATTCGCTTACTAAAGCGGGACCCAAGGAGTAGAAATGACAGTTTTTAACCTCCCCGATGTGGGCGAAGGCCTGACCGAAGCAGATATCGCCTCGTGGAAAGTCAAGGTGGGCGATACCGTCGAGGTCAACCAGATCTTCGTCGAGATCGAAACCGCAAAGTCGCTCGTTGAGCTGCCGTGCCCTTTCGCCGGTGTCGTCACCGAGCTGCATGCCGCCGAAGGCGACACCGTCCTGGTGGATCACCCGCTGATCAGCATCGACCAGGACGGCAACGCCGCACCTCCAACCGGTGTGCCTGAACCGGCGGAAGCACTGAACACTGCAACCCCGCAGGCTTCGGAAGAACCTGGCCCGCTGGTCGGCTCCGGGCCCACCGCGGACTCGTCGGTACGCCGCCAGCGCACCAGCCGTCCGGCCCCCTCGGCCGCAGGCACCCGCGCCGCAGCGGTGCGCACTTCCGGCTCGGCACTGGCAGATACCATCTCCCGGCGTGCCCAGTCGCTGGGCAGCGTCGTACGCGAAGAAGTGGACCGCCGCAAGCCCGCGGTGGCGAGCTTTGTCGACCGAGTGCTGGCCAAGCCCCCGGTGCGTCGCCTGGCCAAGGAACTGGGCATCGATATCAATGATGTCGTCGGCACCGGTACCCAGGGCGAGATCACTCGCGAAGATGTGAACAGCTACCAGGCCCAGCGCGAGGCCGAGCATGCGGCAGCGCCAACCTACTGGGCGCACGGCCAGCTGGCCGACGCCCGGGTGGAGCGCACACCGGTGCGCGGCGTCCGCAAGGCCACGGCCAAGGCCATGGTCGATTCGGCCTTCACCGCCCCGCATGTTTCGATCTTCGTTGACGTGGATGCCAGCCGCACCATGGAATACGTGCAGCGCCTGAAGAAGTCCCGCGACTTCGAAGGCATCAAGGTTTCGCCGCTGCTGGTGCTGGCTCGTGCAGTCATCTGGGCCGCGGCGCGAAACCCGTCGGTGAACGCCAGCTGGGTGGAAACGCCAAACGGCGCCGAAATCCACCAGAAGCGATTCATGAACCTGGGCATCGCCGCGGCCACCCCGCGTGGCCTGCTGGTCCCGAATATCAAGGACGCCCAGAACCTGAACATGAAGGAACTGGCCATTGCCCTGAACGAGTTGGCCACCACGGCCCGGGCTGGCAAGACTCGTCCAGAGGATATGCGCGACGGCTCGCTGAGCATCACCAACATCGGCGCGCTGGGCATTGATACCGGCACCCCGATCATCAATCCGGGCGAGGTGGCCATCGTTGCCTTCGGCACCATCCGCCAAAAGCCATGGGTTGTAGACGGCGAGGTGGTTCCGCGCTGGATCACCACGCTGGGCGGGTCTTTCGACCACCGCGTAGTCGATGGCGACCTTTCGGCCCGCTTCATGGCTGACGTTGCTTCCATCCTGCAGGAACCGGCAATGCTGCTCGACTAGCAAACCGCACTGACACCCCCGGGGAAAAACTTTGAAAAGTTTTTCCCCGGGGGTGTCACAATTAAAGCTCCTGAAACGACGTATCTATTGAGGGCATAAAAATTGCCGTGAACGCCGAAAGAACGGGAGCAATGCCATGCGCATGAACTTGAGCAAGACCCACAAGAGGGGCTACGCAGCTGTCTTGGGACTGGAATCCTATGCCAGTTCCGCGGTGCCCAAGGAACTCTATGAACTGGTCAAGCTCCGTGCATCAATCCTCAACGGCTGTTCTTTCTGCACGGACATGCACTCGCATGATGCGATGAACATGGGCATCCCTGCAGCCAAGCTCTTCGCCGTGGCCGCGTACAACGATTCGCCACTATTCAACGACGCAGAGCGTGCTGCCCTGCGATTGACCGACGAGGTCACTCGGCTGGATGCAATGCACGGTGTGAGCGACGAGGTATTCAACGACGCGGCCGAAGAATTCAGCGAAGAAGAAATCGGAAACCTGATCTTGGCCATTGCCACGATCAACGTTTGGAACCGCATCGCCATCACCACTCAGCTCGAACCACCAGTACGCGGTTAATGGCAGGACCTGCTGATACGATCGGGCGCGTGGAACAACGCGAAGCCCGCATGGCGCTGGAGCAATGGCAAGAGGCCAAGCCCCGGCTGACGATGCTGGCCTACAACATGCTCGGCGTGTGGGCTCAAGCGGAAGACGTGGTTGCCGCAGTCGGTGAACAGGTTTTCAAGCTTGAGCCCCATCAGGTCGCCGCAGTGGAGAACTGGCCAGGGTTCCTCACCACGCTGACGACCCGCCGAACCATTGATGTGCTGCGCTCGGCCCAGCATCAGCGCACCGAGTATGTCGGCTCCTGGCTTCCCGAGCCGATCGACCAGAATGCGCTGCCCGAAGAGGCCGCGATCAACGATTCGATGCTGCGGCTCGGCGTCCTGTTTCTGCTCGAGGAGCTCTCAGCCCAGTCCCGGGCTGCCTACGTGCTTCACCATGCCCTGGGATATACCGCTGCCGAAATCGCCCCGGTCTTGGAAACCACGCCGGCAGCAGTGAGGCAATTGCTCAGCCGCGCCGCCAAGAAGCTCGGCCAAGCCCAGGCCCCGCAACTTGAAGTCTCCCGTGTCGCGTCGCTGCTGACCGAGATCGTACAAGCCATCCATCGTGCCGACATCAACGGGCTGGTCAGGTTGCTGGCCCAGGACGCGGTGCTCTACTCCGACGGCGGCGGGAAGGTGCGTGCCGCGCTTAATCCGGTCTATGGCGCGCAAAAGATCGCTCGATTCATGATTGGGGTGGATCGAAAGAACCCTGGGCGCCGTATCTGCACCGGCCGCATCAATGGCGAGCCGGCTTTGCTGTTCGCCATGGAGGGCAGGGAAGACGTGTTGGTCATTGATGTTGTCTCGGGATCCATCCAGCGCATCATGCAAGTTTCGAACCCCGATAAATTAGGCAGGGCCGGGCGCAACTGGACTGAGTTGCAAACCTAGGAGTACCCCGCGGCGAACCGCAATAGTTAGTCAACGCACTGTTGATACAGTAGATTTCATGACTCGCTTCAGCCGTGGACGACCACTTCGCTACACTGTTTTGCTGGCCAGTGCGGTGGCCATGGCGGGCACCCTGGGCATTGGCGCGGTCAGTGCTCCGGTGCAGGGCGCCGTCTGGGCAGCTTCCACTGATTCTTCTGAACCGGTATACCCGTCGTCGTCGCCAAGCAGCGAGTCAGACGACAAAGACACCATCTTGATCCCCTCGGTCACTTCCCAAGAAGGCAAGTTCTACCTGGCCGTGACGGATGCAGCGATCGATGACATCGATTCACAAAAAATCATGGACGCAGTCCGTGAGGCAGTGGATGGGCAAAACGCCAAGATTCTTCTCGGTGTAGATAAAAAGCCCAATAAACTCAAAGGCGCGAGCCAACTCGTCCGTGGCATGCTGATGTTTGGGGACAGCGACGCACTGAGCGATGACTGGCTGGAGAACGGAAAAACCAAAGGCTACGTGGGCGAGGGCTGGATTGCGGTGGGCGTGATGCTTCCGGAATCGGCCGATGGGGAAGTCGAGGTTTTTGTTGATCCCGGGCGCAACGTCAGGGAAACCGAACCAGGCAGCCAAGACAAGATCCTGGAAGCTGGCAAGGCGGACTTTGAAGCTGGCAACTACACCGATGGAATCAGCGCTGTCGCGATGTCTACCACTGAAAACCTTCGTGCCCCGCTGGATCAGAAGATCGCCTTGTCGATCGTCTTCGGAGTGCTGGCTCTCATTGTTGCCGTTCTCGTGTTCTTCGGGCTGCGCAAGAAGCGCCGCAATTTGCTGCAAGCGGCTGCCCGAAAGCGAACCAAGCAGGCCGAACACTGGGAATCCTCTATTCAGCAGGATCTTAATGCGCTTCGGCGCATTCCGGCCACGCGTTTTGACGTGCAGCCAGGAAATCGAAGCGCCCTGACTTTGCACGAAATCCAGGTGCAGCGAGAGCAGGCCCTTGCCAGCAATGGTTCACCAACAACCAGCCTCGTCGACGCCAGCGCTGGTGCTGGAATTTCTGAAGCCCAGGCACAGCAACTTGAGCAGCAGTCCGAACACCTTTCCCTGTTGCGCCGGGCAGTTGAGCTAGCTCGCAGCCTGCAGGGACCGGCCAGCAGCTCTGTGAAGTCGTGGAACCAGATCATTGAACAGCACCGAGGCGGGCTGGAGCTGTTGGTGCGGTTCCTCGATGGGGACGGGGCCGCCCAATTGGATATTGCTCCGCAGGTTCGCACGGCAATTGTCACCCACACCGATGCACTCGACCAGCTTCACGAACGAGCAAAGTCCAAGCCCACCGTGCAGCAGGCCGCCGAATTGCTGGAAGACCTGTGGGTGCTGCGCGACGAACTGGATTCATTGATGGATGGTGCCTTGGCTCAAGCAGAAGCAGCCCAGGTGAAGGCCGAGGCAAAGCTGGTTGAGCAGATGCACTCCTTCCTGCCCAGCTCGGCAGCCAAAACCAACGATCCGATTTCGGTGCTCAGGACCTTCTGGCAGGATGGCGGGAAGCACTGATGGCCGCACGATTGATGCACGATTCGATGGGCCGACGCTTGCGCCGTCCCTATCATTGGACGGCTTTTGCAGCGATTTTTCTTGCTCTGGTGACCACCTTGCTGGGGGTTCGCGCCGGGTTCGCAGTGCACGCCGCCAGCGTGCCGCTGCCCTATGAAGTCACCGTCCAGATCAAGGGAAAACAAGATTTCAATATCACCCAGGAACACGTCGATGCGGAACTGGCTGCGCACCCAGTGCGTTCTTCGCAACCGCTGACCCTGATCCTGGTGGACCGTTGGCTGACCGGTGACGAAAAGCTGCGCGGCGAGATTCCAGATAACCAGATCATCATCTCTTCCAAGCTGGATAACCTTGAAACCAAGGATACGGATGTCGAGGAACGCTTTAGCGGAGTAGCGCTGGCCAGGAATCTTGCTGGCAGCGATGATGCGCATACCGACTTGAGCTACGACATCGAGAAGGCCTTCACCAAGAATGTTTCCGTAGGCCATGGATCCAAGGCAGTGGTCGCCGCCGCGCATACCGCGTCGGTGGTGCTGGATAGATCGGCGACGAGCTCGGTCATTTTCTGGTTCTCAGTGGTCGGACTTAGTGCCATGCTCACGGCGGCGTTTCTTGTTCCTGCGTTGCGCTTCCGTTCCCGTTGGGAATCGAGGCACCGTCGCCTGGCGGTGGCCCAGCGCAAGCTGGCCCGCGTGGTACTGGACTTGGAAGCATTGGAGGCCACATATGCCGCCACCGAGGCATCGAGGCGTCCCGAAGGTTTCACCTCAGCCTGGACGCAGCTGCAGAAGCTGTCGCTGAATGCCGCCCGCAATGAGGACCCATTGGTCGGTGCACTCTTTGACCGCGAGCAATGCCTGGGCAAGGAAACCGGCGAGAAGCTTGCGGCCTTTGAAGCCACCACGCGCAAGCTGATCGGCTTGGCTGACAGCCTCATGGGTGCCGGATCGGTGCATGCGCGCCTGGCCGGTACCGGTTCCACTTTCGACAAGCTGAGCACTCCGATCAACGATGCGGCGACAGCGCTGTTGATTCGCCTCGAAGGCGCACCTGGCAAGATGGTTGCCGGCGCGGATCTGGCAGCACTTCGCGAGGCTTTGGGTACACTTCTCGATGCCGCCCAGGGCGATATTGAGCAGATCGATGCGGTGCAGGCGTGGTCTGACGCCGAAGAACAGCTTTCACGTGTTGCCCAGCGGCTGATCCGGCAGCTGCGCCGCTACCCACATGGGAAGCGGCCGCCCATCCCGGAAGTGGGCGCGGAGCATAACCAGCTGCGCTCGACCTTGGGCTTGGCACCCGTCTCGCAATACGGTGCCCTGCATCAGCTGCATGTCGCCAACAGCGTGGCTCGTTCAATTCTCGGCGATACGCTCAGCGCCGACCAGAAGCAGAAGCCGAATGCACAACAGGCATCCTTGCCAGCGCGGCTGCTGGCCAAGCTGGCTCAGGCACGGCCCCATGGCAAAGATGAACCCGGGAAACTTGGCCGGGCCAAAATCATTGGCTTGCTCGCGGTGCTGCTATGCGCCAGCCTCATTGCTGCGGGAAGCATCGTGTACTCGGTGACCAAAAAACCGCAGGCAACCTACGATGGGTCGGGCCAAGGCATGGTCTTGGAATTCGATGACAAGGCCGGTTTGATTGACGAGGCCGAGATCCGCCGGTACATGGAAGAAGACTTCGAGGTAGAACAGCACCTGCTGGTAGCCGTTCGCGACGCGGAATCCTATCTGGAGCTGCGCAACAGGGAAGGCTCGGAATATCGCGAGTCAACGCCTCAAAGCGTGCGGCAGGCCATTTGGAGGATCAAGAACGAATACAAGGATCGGATGGATCCAGTAAGCCAGGAACTGCCCGAAAACCTGACAATTATTCCGTTGCTGATCACCGATGAAGGCAAGGGGATCATGCCCGGCCTGATATCAGGTGCTGTCATCAGCGGGACTGCTTCGTGGGGATCAACTAGCGGTTGGGAGTACGGAAGCATCTATGAATCCCGATACCCGTCGATGGAAGTGGCCCATGCGGCCGAGGACTTCGCGACGGTGCTCAAGCGCGCTGGATATGAAGAACCTGACTACAACGCGACGTTGTTGTTCTGGATCCTCACGTTCATGTTCTTTTTCACGGTGCTCAACCTGATCCAACTGGTTCAGTACCTGTTGGGTGCCACCTCGCGCTTCAACCGGTTCTCCCGCGGTTCGCGCTCACTAGAACAGGCACGGCGGCGGTTGGAGCGCTTGGCCCTGGGCCTGGACGATTCGCAGATCAACGCCGTAGCTGTTTTGGGTGCCTCGGAGTCGGGGCATGCTGATGAAGCGGGGCAGCGTCTCTTCGAACGCGCGCTGATGATGGCTTGGCGCGAAGCCGAGGAACTGTCCACCATGAGCCTGTCCGAGCGTCTTGGTTCGGGTTATGCCGCACGGGCTGATCATTTGCAACGCCTGGTCGCCTTGCTCGATGAACGCGATGCGGACGTGGCCAAGCGTGCCCGCGACCTGGTTCTGGCCAGCCGCGGGGCCGGCGGGGATGCGCCGCAGCCGGTGGTATTGCCGGGGCAGCAGTAAGCGCTACCCCGGCAGCCGGTGCGTGATGTGGCTAGCCCAGGAGCTCAGGCAGTTCGCCAGGCGCGTTGTCCAAGACCTTCTGGGACAGGAATTCGGTGACGACTTCGTACCAGATCTTGGCGTGCTGCGGGGAGAGGATCCAATGGTTCTCATCCGGGAAGTACAGGAACTGGTGCTCGGTGCTGCCGTCTTCCTTTTGCGGCAAACCGGAATCTGCCAGCAACTCGTACCACAAGCGCAGTCCTTCGCCGATGGGCACGCGGTAATCCTTGTCGCCGTGGATCACCAGCATCGGCGTGACAATATTGCCTACCGAATGATGCGGAGAATTCAGCTCGCGCATTTCCGGGCTCATCTCGCGGGTCCAGTAGAAGGCTGCATCGGTGGTTTTGCCGAAGCCCTCCAGTGCCCACAAGCTTGCGTGGGTGACGATGGCTTTGAAGCGGTCGGTATGTCCGGCCACCCAGTTGGCCATGTAGCCGCCAAAGGAACCACCCATCGCAGCCGTGCGGGCTTCGTCGATGTCTTCGCGGGCCTCGGCCGCATCGGTGATGGTCATCAGGTCCGTGAATGGTTCTTGGCCCCAGCGGCCCCAGCCGCGCTGGATGAACTCCTGGCCGTAGCCGGTCGACAGGGCAGGGTCGGGCAGAAGCACCGCGTAGCCCTGGGCCACCAACAGCCAAGGGCTCCAGCGCCAGCTCCATGCATTCCACGAACCCAGTGGTCCACCGTGGATCCACAGCAACAGCGGTGCCTTGTTCTGCGTCGATGCAGACTCTGGCAACGCCAGCCAGGCGCGCACCGTGGAACCGTCTTCCGCCCTGGTGGTGACCTCGGCCAGTGTTCCAGGAAGCTGCGGGCGGGGCGCAGGGGAGAGCAGCTGGGTCAGATCGGCGAAGTCGCCGGCTTCAAGCTCGTGGACATGGGTCAGGTCCACCGCCACCGGCTCGGCAGGGTACAGGTAGCTGGAACACAGCGCGTAGGCGGTGCGGGAGTCACGGCTGATGGCCACGTCCGTGAAGCTGCCTTCGCCGGTCAGACGGGTGATCTTGTCGTTGTACAGGCTCAGGTGGAAGATCGGGCTGTGCCCGTTGTCGTCCGCGATCAGCAGCAGCGAACGCCCATTGGGAACCCATTGAATGTCATTGACCCAACGGTCCCAACCGGCAGCAATCTGGTGGGTGGATCCATCGGCCAAGTGCATCAGCCACAGTTCGAAGACCGGTGCAGTCTCTGCTGTTGAGCGGTGCCAGCGAGCGTAGACCAGCTCTTTGGAATCTGGGCTGATCTTGCCCAGCGTGTACTCAAAAGTGTCATCTGGGGCCAGGAGCAGATCCTGGGCGCCGCTGTGCATGTCGATGCGCATGAGGCCCGGGGCCAGGGAGGCCCGTCCTTCGTTCACCTGCCACTCGGTGATCAGGAATTCGCCATTGGGTGCCACATCAAAGGCGGCCTCCTGGAGGTTCGCGCCGATGCCCGGGGTTAGATCCGTGAGCTCGGTACGGGCAGAATCCTGATTCTCTGGAAGTGTGCCGGTGTAGAGGTGCGGGGTGGCTGGGCCGAGGTCATGGTCCCAGTAGCGCACCGGATAACCGGTGTGCAAAATCGCGGAGACCTTCTTGTCCTTGCGGGCCGTGCGCAGTTTCTCTTCGGCTTCAAGGTCCTTGACGCGGCTATGAGCGCTGGTGCGCAGGACGATGGTTTGCGGGGATTGCTCGCAGGCCTGCAGGGACTGGACGCCGGCCGGGTGGGAGATGACCGGGCGGGCTTCACCGCCTTCGGACGGGAGCAACCAGCCTTCGGGCTTGGCATCGTCCTTGCTGGAGCGCTTGGCCACGAAAAGCAGATCGCCACTGGCGGTGAACTGGGGCTGGGATTCGCCCTGTTCTCCGAAGGTGAGCCTGCGTGCCGGGGCCTGGCCTTTGGGATCGATGGCCCACAAGGCGCTGTCGTAGCTGGTTTCATCCTCGGATAGGGTGCTCATGGTCGTGACCAGGCGCGTTCCATCAGGGGAGAGAGCTAGGCCGCCGAGCCGGGGCATAGAGATGTACGAATCCAATTTATGAAATGAATGCTTAGAGTGTTCCACCTCACTCATCTTGCCACTGATTAGAACCCGAAACTACTGTCCGGGAAAAGTTACGCGACAGCAGGAACAGGAAACTAGTAATTGGATTCAGTGCTTGGTGGAGTGATTCACGAGAAATTGAAACCTTGACTTTGTTATCCGAGACTTGGAATATGAGTTTGATGATCGTCGTGGGGAAATACTGCGTCAGAAGTGTGATTGCTTCTTCAGTGGCGCTACGATGTGCATCGGTAGGATGTGGTTTCAACCGATGATCTGACAGCTTGTGAGTTGCTAAGCGCAACGGTCCTGATTCTTCGTTGGGAAATCATGCACTCTTGCATTTTCCGGTGGCGTTTGAAAGAGCGTACGTGCATCCCGCTTAACGAAAAATTGGGTGGTCTGGGCCTTCTTTGAAGAATTCCCGGACCACCCAGTTAGATAGGTGTTGATGTTGAATCCAGCTGCTGAGTTTAGACTTGGTTGACTGGATGGTACATTTTGTTCCTTTTCATGACCGCGTACAGTGCTACACCACCAGAGATCCCTATTAGCGGCGCTAGGAATGGAGCTACTTCTGATCCTCTCGCTAAGAAGCCAACTGCGAAAAAAGCTGCCAATACCCACGATAGTGTCGGAGATAGGCGACTTCCGTGATCGCGAGCTTCCTTGGTGAACTGACCATATTTTGCGGTTACAAATACGATTGAAGCTAAGAGCGCTAGTGACCCGACAATGAGCCACCAACCATCCGCAATTACATAAACAGACATTAGTGCTACGAACAATCCACTAAGGGAAAGCCAGTACGACTTTGCTGGGTTTTCAGATTGAGAAGTTTTCATTTACATCACTACCTAACATCCGGCATTGAAATCGACGATGAGACCGCCTAGGCCAAAGCCCAAAGCGCAAGTTACAGCGGCCACTGGCATTCCCGCGAAAGCGCCACACATGGCTCCTTCAGTTGCAAACCAGGCCCAAAAAGCTGCCCAAGCAGAAGCGCAAGCTGGCCAAGCTGCAGGGTTTGCTACCGGAAGACCGTTGGAATCAGTTGTTGCGGTGTTTTGGTGCTCCACTTCTACCGTCACCGTGAAAGAGCCATTAGTGTTTTTGACTGTATGAAAGGAAATTACTCCGACATCTAGCATTTCTGTAAAACCGGTGAGCGGTTCTTCAGGCATAGAAGCTGCCAGTGTCTGAACCTGCAAATCAACATTTACTCCGCTGTAGCTCTTGATGTAATCCATCGTGGCTGGTGATTTGCGGACAATGGAAATCTTGCGATTGAATGTTTCTGGATCCTTTAGCTTTTCAGCCTTGATGGTTCTTTTGGCCTGGGCGAGCATTTCGCTGGAAGGAGCATCGACAGTATAGGTGCTTGACTTATCGGTTGCACTGACCATATTGGTAGTCGCTACTGCCGGAGCGGTAAGACCAACAGCTAGGGCTGCCGACGCCAGAATGGCGATAGCCGACTGAAGCATTCGAAATTTCTGCATTATCACTTTCCGAAGTGGGTTTTGGATGTTTGATATAACTACACGTTATATATTTTAAACCGTCTTGTAAATCATACTTTAGTAGGAAGTGTCTATGTGCCCCACGCCATACCGTGGGGTTCGCCTGAAGTAGTGGACACCCAAACAAGCGGGATCAACTGATCCCAACATTTGAGACGATGCCACTAATGAGCATTACAAGAAAACAACACAGGTCCTTCACCGAGGAATACCGCAGAGAAGCTGCCGGACTAGTGATCGATACCGGACGCAGCATCAGTGTGGTCGCTAAAAAGCTGAACCTCGGAGAACAAACACTAGGCACATAGATGAAGAAAGAACGCACCCGCCGAGGACTAGACTGCGAATCAACTCGCGCGTTGGACGAGTCCGAACGCGAAGAGCTCAAACGCCTAGGCAAGGAAGTATTCGAACTACGCGAAGACAATCGATTCTTGGGAAAAGCAGTATCCCTTTTCGTGTCGAAGCAACATCGGTCGAACGGTTCGAACTGATGCACGCGCCGAAGGAAGGCTTCGCCCTCGCCCGGATGGCGGCCTTGCTTCACGTCTCAAAATCTGGGTATCACCCCTGGCAACAACGCCAAAGCGCCGGTCCCGACCCCGCGGGCTGCCGCGCAGCGGCAGAGAGATCAAAAAGTCGCTCTGGTCTCTGAGAATCACACCAGATCTACGGGGCACCACGAGTTGCCGCTCAGCTGGCCCACGAAGGATCCCCGGCAGATACCAAAACGGTAGCTGCCTCGATGCTGCGGCAGGGGATTGTAGGCATTAGCCCGCGCAGGTTTACCCCTGTGACCACTATCCCAGGGGTGGATACCTACCACGTGCCCGATCACGTGCACCGGAAATGGGGACCAAGGTGCCTTGGATAAAGTCTGGATCAGCGATATCACGTACTTGTGTACGAATGAGGGCTGGTTGTACTCGTGTGCTGTTCGAGACGGTTGTTCCCGCAGGGTGCTGGGCTGGGCGCTAGACAGTGTGCAGGGCACTGATCTGGTGGAGCGTGCACTGCGCATGGCCAAGACCTTGCGAGGACAAGTTCCATGTCAGATGGTGTTCAACGCGGAGCGAGGTGTGCAGTTTACTTCGGCTCAGCTGCATGAGGTGGCGGTTGAACTGGATCTACCGCAGTCAGTAGGTCGCACGGGTGTGCTGGGATAACGCCATGAGAGAGTCGTTCTGGTCCACGTTGAAGGTAGAATTCTATGACCGGTACCGGTGGGCCACACGGGCTGAAGCAAAGCAGAAAGTCGCGTGGTGGATCGAGGATTTCTGCAACCGTCGCCGGCTGCATTCAAGCCTGGGATGGTTCCTCCGGTGGAGTTTTAGCAGCAGTTTCGTGTTTGGCAGGAGCTGGAAGCTGTCCTCACGCTGGTTGTATGAGGTAGGTCACGTGTCCACTGGTTGTGAGGAGTCTCAACCGTTCGGGTATGGAGTAGTAAATATATCGTTCGCTTTGACGGGACATTTGAAGACTTCCGGTACACCGTACCGGGCGATGTAGAACTTGAGGCATTAGGCGCCAGGGAGCGAAGTGATGACCCGCGAGTGATCGGTCGTGGTCGCTTAACCTAGCGTTTGCTCGGCCAACTGTTGTACTGCTCGTGGTATAGAAACTTTGCCTATTGGGCCGTCAGAGTGGCTCTATACAGACTGCTGATCTTTGCGACGGGCGGATTTGGCCAGCGGAAGGATGGCGGCAAGCTCGAAAATCGATGCAAAGATCGTTAGCGAGTGTACATGTGCATTCTTATTTGTGAAGCAGGCATGTATCCGGAAGTACCGGCTATTTTCGCAGGTCAATATTTGCCGAGATCGACGTTGTGCTCCTCGGAGCACTAATGGCGGATTCAGGGAACTAAGCGAACGGAAGTTCGAGATCTACGATAGCCCCAGAAATGTCTCAAGTGCAGAACTGGTGTATAAGTAAGACGAGGAGCCATCACAGGTCATGTTATGCGCAGTCATTTATATGCAATAGCTAAATCATGCGGCATTGGATCTTTCGGGCGGCATCTTGTCCCTAACGCGAACACCAATCACTTTGGTGTTGGCGTGATGGTTGAGGACACAAAAGCACACTAGGGCCAGCCGGGAAACAGTAATAATCTGCTTCCCGTGCCGGCCCTGATGCTTACCCTAAGGGATTTATCCTTGACTTACTCCACCGACGCCTCGGCCTTCATGCGAGCCTGGGCCAGTTCGTTGATGCGGCCGCGGCACAGGTACCAGCCGCCAATGATCATCGGAATGATGATGACCAGCGAGGCGATGGTCCAGGTGCCTACCGGGTTGTCGAAGGCCATCATGATCAACACCATGACCAGGAAGGCCAAGGTGACCCAACCGGAAATCGGTGCCAGAGGCATGCGGAAGCTCGGTCGATCCTGCTCGCCTCGCTTGGCCGACTTCACCAAGGCCATCTGGCACAGCACGATCATGGCCCACGAAGCGATAATGCCGATGGCGGCAAAGTTCAGCACGATCTCGAATGCTGCAGCGGGAACGATGGCGTTCAGGACAACACCGAGCACGGCCACCACAGCGGTGATCACGATGCCGCCGTAAGGCACACCGGCCTTGTTCATCCGGCCAGCAAACTTCGGAGCCGAGCCGTTCAGGGACATCGAGCGCATGATGCGGCCGGTGGAGTACAGACCGGCATTCAGCGAGGACAGCGCGGCGGTGAGAACCACCAGGTTCATGATCACGTCCATGCCCTTGATACCAATGGAACCGAAGAAGGTCACGAAGGGCGATTCCCCGGAGCTGTAGGCGGTGTATGGCAACAGCAGAGAAAGCAGGACCAGGGAGCCGACATAGAACACGGCGATGCGGATGATCACGGTGTTGATGGCCTTGGGCATGACCTTTTCGGGGTTCTTGGCTTCGCCTGCAGCGGTGCCGATCAGCTCGATGGAAGCGTAGGAGAAGACCACGCCCTGCATGAGTACCAGCACCGGCATGAAGCCGTTGGGCAATAGCCCGCCGTTATCGGTGATTAGCGAGAAGCCCACGTCGTGGCCTTCTACCGGGGTGCCGAAGATGACGAAGTAGCAGCCGATAATCAGGAAAGCGACCAGCGCAATTACCTTGATCAGTGCGAACCAGAATTCCATCTCGCCAAAGGCCTTGACCGAGATCAGGTTCATGGTCAGCACTACGGCCAGGGCCAGCAGCGCCCAGACCCACTGTGGCACCGAACCGATCCAGGCGACGTACTTGCCGAAGAAGCCCATGTACAGGGCCACCGCGGTGATGTCCACGATGGCGGTCATCACCCAGTTCAGCCAGTACAGCCAGCCGGTGGCGAAAGCGGCCTTCTCGCCGTAGAACTCGCGGGCGTAGGAGACGAAGGAGCCGGTGGATGGGCGGTGCATAACCAGTTCGCCCAGCGCTCTCAGGATCAGGAAGGCGAAGAAGCCGCAGACTGCGTAGCTGATGACAATGCCGGGGCCGGCATCAGCCAGTCGGCCTCCGGCGCCCATGAACAGGCCGGTGCCGATGGCGCCGCCAATGGCGATCATCTGCATCTGCCGGGAGGAAAGGCCCTTGTGGTAATCGTTGTCGCCGACGGTCAGCGCGGCGTCAGGCACGTGCGCCGCAGTGGCGTGCGGGGTGGAATTGTCCATCGGGATCCTTGTTTTAGTCGGAGAGGTTGGCGAGGCGCTCGGGGGAGAGCAGCTCATTGAGGTCATCGGCGGAGAGCAGGCCGCGTTCGAGCACCAGCTCGGCCACGCCGCGTCCGGTGTGCAGCGCTTCGAGGGCAACCGAGGTGGAAGCGGAGTAGCCCAAGCGCGGGTTCAGCGCGGTCACCAAGCCGATGGAGTTCTCCACCTCGCGGCGCAGCGCTTGCTCATCAACGGTGATGCCGTCGATGCACTTTTCGGCCAGGGTCAAGCAGCCATTGGTCAGATGCTTCAGGGACAGGCCGATGGAGTGGGCGATCACCGGCTCGAAGGCGTTCAGCTGCAGCTGGCCGCCTTCGGCCGCCATGGTGACGGTCAAATCGTGGCCGACCACCTGGTAGGCGATCTGGTTGACAACTTCTGGGATCACCGGGTTGACCTTGCCAGGCATGATCGAGGAACCGGACTGCACGGCAGGCAGCTGGATGTCGTTCAGCCCCGCCCGCGGACCGGAGGAGAGCAGGCGCAAGTCGTTGCAGATCTTCGAGATCTTCAGGGCCACGCGCTTGAGCACGCCGGAGAGGTGCACGAAGGCGCCCACATCACTGGTGGCTTCGATCAGATCCGGGCTGGTGGTCAGCGGCAGCCCGGTCAGCTCGCGCAGGTGGCGGCAGGCGGCTTCGGCGTAGCCGGCCGGGGCATTCAGGCCGGTGCCGATGGCGGTGGCGCCGAGGTTGATCTCGGTGACCAGCGACAGCGACTCGGCCAAGCGGGCGCGGTCCTCGCCCAGGGTCACGGCCCAGCCGCGGAACTCCTGGCCCACGGTCATCGGCACGGCGTCCTGCAGCTGGGTGCGGCCCATCTTCACCACGGTGCGGAATTCAGCGGCCTTGGCATTGCAGGAACCCTGGAGCACCTCGATGGCTGACAGCAGCGGCTGGGTCGCGAAGTGGGTGGCGATGTTGACCGCGGTCGGGTACGCGTCGTTGGTCGACTGCGACAGGTTCACGTGGTCGTTCGGGTGCAGGTACTGGTACTCGCCCTTTTGATGGCCCAGGATTTCCAGCGCCAGGTTGGCGATGACCTCGTTGGCGTTCATGTTGGTGCTGGTGCCGGCCCCGCCCTGGATCGGATCCAGGATGAACTGGTCGTGCAGCGAGCCGTGCGCGATGGACTCGCAGGCCTGGTCGATGGCGCGGGCGCGGTCCGCATCCAGCAGCCCCAGTTCGTGGTTGGCACGGGCCGCGGCCTGCTTCACGCGCGCCAGTGCGCGGATCAGGTGCGGGTTGCCAGCCAGGGTGGTGCCGGTGATGTTGAAGTTGTTTTTTGCGCGCAGGGTGTGCACGCCCCAGTAGGCTTCCACTGGGATGTCGAGGTCGCCAATCAGATCATGCTCGCTACGCGTTTCGCCGCTGAGCAAGGTTTCAGACATGGTGGATGTATCTCCAAAAAGGTAGTGGTTCGAGTAAAGAAGGATCTAGAGGGCAGCCAGTACGCCCACCGGCGCACCGCCGCCCATGGCAGGGGAGCTGGCCAGCTCGGCCAGGGCCGCAGGAGCGGCTTCACCGAGGTGCCCGGCCAGGAGCTTGACGGTGATCGGCATGCGCGCGCGGTCCGAGCCATCGGCGATTTTCACGGCCAGGGCGGTGCCATCGGGCAAGGCCACGGCCTGGATGCCCTCGAAGCCGTCCTTGGCTACCGCACCGGGCAGGGCGCGCATCAGCTCGGTGACATCGCGGCCATCGCCGGCCACCAGTTCCGGGTATTTGGACATCGCTGCGGCCACCCGGGCCTCGGGGGTGCCTGCTTCGGCGGAGGCCAGGCGGGCGAATCCGCGGGCCAGGCCGATGAGGCTGATCAGGTAGACCGGGGTGCCGCAGCCATCGGTGCTTTCGCCGCTGATCTTCTCGCCGGTGAGCTCTTCGACGGTCTCCTGCAGCATCTGCAGCAGGCGCTCGTCGTGGAGGTAGTCGGCGGTGTCCCAGCCCTTCAGCTCGCTCAGCGCGGCCAGGGCCGCATGCTTGCCCGAGCAGTTCTGCGCCAGCTGGGTGGCGGTGCCGCCAGCGGCCAGGTACTCCTGCTGCTCGGCCACGCCGTAGGGCAGGTCGGTGGAGTTGCGCAGCGCGGTTTCATCCAGCTTGGCCGCTGCCAGGGTGGAGCTGGCTACCTGCTGGTGGATCGGGGCGCCGGAGTGGCTGGCCGAGGCCAGGGCCAGCTGCTGGTCGTCCAGCTGCAGGCCGGCGCGGAGCATGCCCACGGCGAACAGCGGCTTGAGCGCCGAGCGGGGGTAGTAGGCTGCCTGCGGCTCGCCCACGGTGGCGATCACTTCCCCCTGCGCGTCCAGCAGCACGGCCGAGCCGTAGTGGATGGATTCCACTGTGTGGCCGCGGGTGGCGGCTACCAATGGCGCGTGCTGTGGCAAAACCGGGTTGGCCAGCGGGTCGGTCTGCGACTGCGGGTGGGCGGGGATCACTTATTGCTCCTGACGATGGTGGACACTGCATGTTGTACTGCTGCTAGGTGATCGCCCATGGCCTGGTTGGCGGCCTGGGGATCTTGTGCTTGGATGGCCCGGTAGATGGCCAGGTGCTCGTCCCTGGAAGGGCTGCGCCGCCCGGCGACGAGGTTCACGGTTTCGGATTGGCGGGCCATGGCCTCGCGGATATCGGAGACCACCTTGGTGAACACCGAGTTGCCGCTGGCTTGGGCGATGGCGGCGTGGAAGGCGGCATCCAATTCCACCCAGGCGGCGGCATCGTCTTCCTGATCCATCTGCTCGATCAGCCCGCTGATGCGCTCCAGATCCTCGGCGGTGCGCCGGGTGGCCGCGAGCGTGGCGGCCGGAATCTCGATATGCGGGCGGGCTTCGAGCAGGTCGTCGGAGGAGAAGATGCCCAGCTTCAATTCGCGGGTGGGGCGGTGCGAAATGACAAAGGTGCCGCGCCCGGTTTCGGTGCGGGTCAACCCCAGCGCTGCACAGGAGCGCAATGCTTCGCGGACCACCGAGCGGCTGACGCCGTAGTCGGCGGCGAGGGCCGCTTCGGAGCCCAGCTTGCTCCCGACCGGGATTTCCTGGGCTTCAATGGCAAGGCGGAGTGCGTGGAAAACGGCTTCGGCAGCGGAGCGTCGCTCGATCGGCTGCTGTCCGGGTGTCCAGCTGTCTGACAGGTTCACGAGTACAAGTGTGCGGGTGTGATGCACCCAACGTCAAGTTTTCACCACAAGGAATTTTGAACAGCAAAACAGGGGCTCGGCCTGCCAATGGCAAACCAAGCCCCTGAGCTGGGAGGATAAGCGAATCGCGGATTTGGGCTAGCCCAAGGAAGGCACCAGCAGCACCTTGCAGGCATCACCGGTCAACAGCTCGATCGCCTCATCCACCTGGTCCAGGCGCATGCGATGCGTGACCAGCCAGTCCAGTTCCACCCGGCCCGAATCCAGCAGCTGCAGGCTCTGCTCCCAGGTCTCCCAAAGGCGACGGCCAAAGATCCCGCGCAGTGTAATGCCCTTCTTGTTGATGTAGGCGGCCACGTCGATCTGCGAACTGCGGCTCGGGTGGCCGACGGTCACCACGGTGGCCTCGCGGCGCACCGCCTCGAAGAGCGTGTCCAGGGTGCCCGGTGCCCCGGAGCATTCAAAGGCCACATCGAATCCGCCGCGCCGCCCGGCGAGCTCGCGGCATCGCTCCACCACGTTATCGCTCGGGTCCAAGGCAACAGCCCCCAGCTTTTCGGCCTGCGCCCGGCGGAAGGGATTGGGGTCCACGGCCACCACCTGCGAGGCGCCCAGGTGCTGCGACAGGTAGATCGCCGCCAAGCCCACCGGGCCGGCGCCGCTGACCAGGACCGAACCGCCGGCGACCGCATAGTTGCTGCGCTGGATGGCGTGCACGGCCACGCCGGTCGCCTCCAGCAGTGCGCCGGATTCAAGGGACAGGCCAGTTGGCAGCGGCACGCAGATCCCGGCGGGCACCGCGGTGTATTCGGCGAAGACGCCATTAAAGTGCATGCCCAGGATCTTTGTCTTTTCACAGGTGTGGGCGCTGGAAGTGCGGCAGGCGAAGCACTGGCCGCACGCCAGATGGCTTTCCAGGGCCACCCGGTCGCCGACCTTCAGGTTGCTGACTCCACTGCCGACTTCCACCACGGTTCCCGCGCCTTCGTGGCCCAGAACCACCGGAAGGTCCAGATTGAAGGCCTGGGCCGAGGGGGTCCACTCGTAGAGCTCGCGGTCGGTTCCGCACAGGGACGCGGCGCCGATTTCGAGTACCACCATGCCCGGCAGGGCCTTGGGGTGTTCGGCGTTGGCGGTGAAGGTGGCTCCGCGTTCGGCGGAGGTCTTGAGGATTGCGCGCATGGCTGGTCCTTTCCAGTAATGATGCGAAGAGCTGTTGTTTTCTAGTGCCCGGTGAGCTGGGCAAAGCGTTGAAGTATGTCCATTGGCCCCACCTGGCCGCCCTTGAGCAGCAGGTTGCACCCTGCGACCCGGGAGGGTCCGTGGGATTGCACGATGGGCCCGGCAGTGACAAATTGCCCCGCCACGCGAAGCTGCGTAACACCCATGGCGATCAGTGCGTGGCTTGAGGTGTCGCCGCCGAACACAGCAATGTCCCGGGTGAGCTGCGCTTGGGCCATCTGCGCGGCCAGATCCCCGATCAGGGCTCCGAGATGGCCCGGATCAACCGCGGCGGACGCGGCAAAACGCGGATCAGCCGAACCCCTGGTGGAATGCACCACCACGTGCTGGCCACTGCGCAGGGCCTGCGCGACCTGTGCCGAGAGCTGCTGGCGCAATGCTTCATCGGCGCCGTGCAGCAATTCTGCGGGCAGTGGGATTTCCACCCAGCCATGGCTGGCGGCCTCGGCGATCTGCTGGGCCGTAGTGCTGGAGGCGGAGGCGCTGACTGCCAGCACCGGGAGCTGCGGATGGGCGATGACCGCAGTGCCTGCAGGGCTGGTGGCGCTGCCTGGATTGCGGGTCAGCGCGGCCATGATGCCGCCGGAGCCAACCACCACCGCGGGTTGCCGTGCGGTGCCTTCGGCCAGCAGTTCTTCAGCCGCCGCATCCAGATGGGCTTCGGTGCAGGCATCGACGACGAAGGCCTCGTGGCCCGCGTTTTGGCGTGCGACTTTCCACTGCCGGGCAAAGTCCCCGGTTTCATGGGCGGGAAGCGCGATGAGTGCAGGCTCGTTGCCGGAGGAGAGCTGCTGGGACAGGATGGCCGAGAGCTCGCTGTCATCCATGGGTGTTGCCGGATGCGTGGACATCACCGGGTGCAGGTCCAAGCGGTACACCTGATCCTTGTAGCTGGCAAAGTGGTGGCCGAAAGCCGTGTAGCGTCCGAAAGCGGGCTGGGCCGGAACGACCGGCACCGGGCCATGGCCTTCGAAACGCTCATGGAGCAACTCGATGCCGCGCCCGATGCTGCCGACAGCGGGGGAGCTGTCAAAGGTGGAGCACACCTTGTAGAGCAGCACTGCTGGAGACCAGCCGGCAATTTTTGCCACATCGCGGCGTACCAGGGCATCAAATTCCTGGCCGCCCAGGGAGCGTGCCGGTCCGGCAACGCCGAGGACCTGGACATCTTCGGGCAGCGGCGCATCCCCGATGACCAGGGCTGCATTGATGCCGTTGGCGTGGGCCTGGGCGAGCACATCCGCGGCGCCGGTGAGGTCGTCTGCGACAAATCCAATGCGTGGCATGATTAGCTGTCCTTCATGAATTTCTTGACCGCGTGCAGCAAGTCGGTGTCGCCGCTATCGGAGTATTCCGCGGCGGCCTGCCGCAGTTCGGTGCCATTGACCGCTGCCTCCCAGGCCTGGCGCAGGCTGCGCACTCCTGCACCGGGGCCATCGGGGTGGGCTGCGACGCCGCCCCCGGCGAGCATCATCAGGTCGGTGGAGCCGATGGCCTGGAAGGTCGGGGCTGGTGTAGCTACATTCTGCCCTGAAGAGAGCACCGGCACTACCGCTTCGGTGCCGCCCAGCGGGGCCAGCAGGCTGCGAATATTGGCCGATACTTCTTCATCGGTTTCGTAGAACTTGCTTCCCAGTCCGCTGGCATGCAGCTGGTCTGCACCGGCCAGGCGGGCCAGCTGTTGCCACACCTTGTAGTCGACACCGAGTCCCGGATGGCGCATGGAGGCGGCCAGGCCAGCGCGGTGTCCATGAATGGCGACCTCGCTGAATTCGCGCAGCATGGCCAGGGCAGGAAGGCCCATCACGGGGATATTGAGCATCACGCAGGTACCGCCAGCCTTGACCACCAGGTCGTGGCGCCGGCGCAGGCCGGCGAGGTCTCCCGTGATGTTGAAGGCATACATCGTGTGGTGCCCGGTGACTTCCCGGGCAGCAATGATTTCCTCCATGGCCACGGCTACTCGGCGCTCTAAAGGAAGGTAGGCCGGGTCGGTCATCAGCTCATCGTCCTTGATCAGGTCGATGGAAGCCAGCGCGAGTTCGCGAACCACAAGGCGGAATTCGTCTTCCGACAAGCCGACGTTGGGCTTGATGATGGTGCCAACCATCGCGCCTTCAACTCCGCCCATGAGCTTGCGGGTTCCGGCAATGCCGAATGCGGGCCCCTGGTGGGCCGCGATGAAGTCCTCTGGCAATTCAATATCCTGCAAGCGGCAGGCATAGAGCTCACCAAGCTCAAAGAGATTGCCCGCCACGGTGGTTTGCAGGGTCGCCAGATCGGTGCCGATATTCTCCATCGGGAAATCGATGGTGGCCAGGGCCGCGCGCACCTGCTCCGGGGTAGTGCGCGAGGGCAGCGATGGCTTGCGAAGCCCGAGTTCCTGGATCCTGGTCACGTGAGCTGCGTGCCGGATTCGAATTCTTTCGGACTCGCCCGGCACAGGAAGGAACGTGCCGCTGGATTGTTCGCCGGCAAGAAGCGCGGCGGCCTTCTCAGGCTCGATGCTTGATTCGATGTAATAGGTGCAGCGCACATTCCGATGGTCGCGCATGGGGTACTCCAGACATAAATGTTGTTCTAGTGAAATCGTGGGGTCGGCCCGCAGGCCCTAGTTGGAAACTGCCGAGGGGACCGGATTGCTGTTGGAGAGCCGTTCGTAGTATTCGAGCTCCCACTGTGGAGAGACCCCTCGTCGTTGCTGCCATTTGGCCACCAGTGCTACCGCAAAGGGGATCAGGATGGAGGTGGTCACGACGGCGGCGGCGATCTGTGCGGTGGCCACCGATTCGATGGCTTGATAGGCCGGATCAGCCAGGGCCAGTGCGGCAGGTGTGGCGATGGCGTTGCCTGCGGTAGTTCCCTCGGCCATGCCGGCAATGAGGTTGCGGGTTTTACGAGGCCGGCGATGCAGCGCATGGAAGCACCAGAGCACCAGCATGGATGCCGGGCCGGAGATGAGCACGGTGGCCAGGCCCAGCAAGATGCCCTGCATGCCGCTGGTGACCAATGTAGAGAAATCGATGCTTCGGCCAACAGCAAAACCAAGGAATGGGATGAGCAGGGACTCGCCGACGCTCAGGAATTCACGGGCGGTTCGCGAAAGGTTTCCAAGGATGAAGCCCAGAGCCAATGGCAGCACCAGGCCGATGAGATCCTGCAGCGGGAAGTTCGCCAGTCCTGCAGTGCCCAAGGCGATCATGGTGATGAAGGGGCCGTCGTTCAGGGCGATGACAGCCACCGTTGCGCGGTCGGTCTTATTGCCGTACTGGCCGGTCAACGCGGCGAAGAGCGCGCCGTTGGAATTGGTCATGGCCGCGATGATGGCCAGGGGAGTCAGGCCAAGAAGCGAGCCTCCGGGGACCAGGAACGCTACGGCCAGTCCGACGGCGATGCCGATGCCGACTTTGCCAATGAGGATCGCAACGCCCTTTTCCAAGGTGGGGCCGGTGGTACGGACATCTAGCTGGGAACCGAGGCAAAAGAAAAAGAGACCCAACAAAGCTGCAGTGCCGTCGCGGAATAGCGCGGTGGTGAAGCTGCCTACCTCAAGGGCCTGCGGGAAGAAGGTATTAATAATGGCCCCGAGGAACAATGGGATGAGCATGAGAGCGCCCGGGATCACGGACATCTTTGTCAGCCAATCCTTGGCGTTGCCTTGATTGCTAGTAGCCATGAGCTTAGTCTTTCTGCCGAATTGCCCCTGAACTGTGTTCGAAGGGCCTGCTTTAGGGAGAAGCTGAAATTCGCCATCCAGATGCGCTGAAGCTTTCCATCGCATCTACTGTCCTAGCAGGCCGGCCAGGCACTGATTATGGCCGGCGCTCGCGAGAAGGACGAGGAAAGAATCCCTTGCTTCAATTTGTCCGTACTTTTTGTACGTACAACAAGTAATAGTGAATACTAGGACGTGATCCAAGTCAAGTGAATTCTGTGACCTGGGTAATATTTTTCTTTTGACCCTAGTCACCCGCTGGTGACAGTTGAGGGACTTAGGGCCCTCGTTATCACGGAAGTGGCGGGGACGGAGACTAGACTGAAATGAATAAGTGCCAGTTGTACGGCATGTGACCATAGATTTGTCCTGGCCGATGCCGGCAAAACGAGGAGGGGCATGAACTTCGCACCACAGGAGAGCTTGTTGAGCCGTTCTTCTGGCCAGCCGCTCCACTCGCAGATCCGAGACATCCTGCATCAGCACATTGTCGATCAGAGCCTCGACGCTGGAACGCCTCTGCCTACTGAAGAGGAGCTGCAGAAAAACTTTGGCGTATCACGCAGCGTGGTGCGACAAGCGCTCGCCGGACTTGCGGAAGAAGGGCTGATTCTTCGGCAACGAGGTCGGGGCAGTGTCGTCGCGGCCGCGCCAGTTTTACGACGGCACCTCCAACGAGCCGGCGGCTTGGATCAGCAGGCCGCCGCTAGCGGTCAAAGGATGGCGACCCACATTCATTCCATCCAACGGTGCACTCCGCCGAAGGAAGCTGCCGAAGCTTTGGGGGCAACCGATGCTTGGCAGATTGAGCGCGTGCGATCCTTGGATTCGGTGGCTGTAGCCTTCATGCGGACTTGGGTTCCCTATGAAGCATTTAGTGATTTTTCAGCTGATCTGCTGGAGAATGCTTCCTTGTTGTCGCTCATGAGGGAGCGCGGATTCGAGCCTGTGGGCGGTCCGCGCAGCGTCCAAGCGGTTGCATCAGACAGGATGCTGGCCGGAGTGCTTCAAGCATCGGTGGGCGAACCGCTGCTACTGCTTCGCGGGGTAACCCGGGATGCCAGCGGCGTAGGGCTGGAGTGGTTCAACGTATGGCATAGTCCGAATACCATCTTTGATGTGGACGCCCATGTTGCCCCGGCGCCATCAATGTCTTCGGGCCGGATCTCCCGGTTGCGCCAGCTGGCCAGCGAGCTGGAAGCAGAGCTTGCACGGATTGACGTGGAATCCGGCGGTCAGTAGTAATCCTCAAAAGCCATAGAGGGATGGGCATCGGAGAATACTCCGATGCCTATCCCTCTATGACCTGCTATTGAGTTTCCAGAATCTTCTTCAGCGATTGCAGATCAGCCATATTGGCACGGCGCATCATGGGTTGTATCAGCGGGGCGACGAGCTTGCTGAAACCCGAGGGCTGTCCATCATTGCGCAGTTGGACCCGGGTTGCCGTTGGGTCCATTGCTTCGAATCGATAAGTGGTGCGCATGGGAAACGGGCCCTGGGCGGTGGCCATGACCAGTTCCTCTTCCTCCAGCATCGACGTGACTTCGTAGGTGTAAGAGAGGTCCCGGCCGAGGAAGCGGGCTTCAAAGGCGGTGCGGGAACCGACCCCAAAATCGTTCTGGTCCAGCCGGCGCACCGAGCGGATATTCCGATACCACGCCGGTGCGTTCAACGGATTCATCGTGTAGCCGGCCACCATGGACAGCGGCCGGTCAATCACGATGCTGGTCGAGACATCAACCATCAGCGGTCCTCAGGCCCCTGCTGGAACGCGGCCGGTGAAGGCGATCAAGCGATCCAGGCTGCTGGCGGATTCGGCAATGACGGCTTCTTCCGCGAAGGAGCCTGAAGCACGCTGTTCTGGACCGATGGTCTTGCGGGCCAGGCCGAGAACGTACTCGGCATGGCCCGGATGGATCTCAAAGCCCTGCCCCGTGGCCTGGGCGAAGTCCCACCCGTGAACCATCAATTCGAGATTCAGGATGCTGGCGACAACTTTTGCCGGCATTGCAGCGAAACCGAGATCGATTTCGCCTTCCAGGCCATGAGCCGCGAAGGCTTCCAGGGTCGGCTGTGCCAAGTTGGCGATGCGAACTTCGGCAGCGGGCGCAGGGTCGTCAGAAATCGTTGCGCCCAGGCCCTTGCCGATCGAGGAGATCGAACCTGCAAGGTGATCCAGCAGCTGGCTCACCGAGAACTCGGCGCAGGGGGTGGGGCTGCCAAGGTCTGCTTCTGAAATGCTGTTCAGGGCAAATTGCAATGCCGCCAATGATCCCTCGGCAGAAATGAACGGGTCCTGGGGTTCGGGAACGGCGTTCCACTCGTCGATCACTGCTTCGCCGGACTGCGCAAAGCTCGTGAGGCGATCCAGGAAGTGGTTCCATCCCTCTGCATGGCCCGAAGACTGTTCTGCGTTCAGGCCTTCATGGCGCAAGGTGACTGCGGTGCCATTCTCCCAGGGTTCCAAGGTGATGAAGACCGTTGAGTCGCCCGGCGGAACGGCGTCGGAGCCTTCCCAGCCCCATGTGAAAACCAGGCGCTTGCCCGGCTCGATTTCGGTGAAGGTGCCCGTGGCCTGATGGCCTGGTCCCATGGTGAAGCGGAAGCTCCCGCCCATCCGAAGATCAACGCGGTTGGCCACGGTTTGCCAGCGGCGAAGGCGTTCGGGGTCGGTGACAAGGTCAAAGGCGGTGTCGGCGTCAACGGGGAGGAGGACGGTTCGTTCAAAGCTCATGGCGTTTCTCCTGGTGGCTTCTGTGGCGAATTCGGCAGTGTGCCGAGTGCTGCCAAATCGGCGGCTTCGGCGACAAGCAGATCAAGTTCGGTGTTCCAAAACGAGTCAAGGAGGACCTTGAGCTTCGCGATGCCTGCCGGGTTCAGCGAGTAGTAGCGGCTGCGTCCATCCTTGCGCGCTTGCAGCAGTCCCACGTCAATCAAAAGCAGCAGGTGTTGTGAGATGGCGGAACGGGAGACCGTGAAATTTGCCGCCAGTTCCGTCACCGTGCGTTCTCCGGAACCCAGCAACTGAATCAAGCGCCTTCGCGTTGGTTCGGATGCGACTTCCAGCAGATCAAGCATAAAAGATACGTTAGCAGTGACTAACGCATTTGGGCAAGGGGATTGCGGGAATGATCTTGGATCTCCCGTGAAACGCTGTTAAAGCACTAGTGGGCGCCCTGGCAAGAATGCCGGGGCGCCCACTAGTGGTGGTCAATGCTTACGGGATGGTGATGATCTGGCCGGCGTAAGCCAGGCCGCCACCGAAGGCAAAGAGCAAAGCCTTGGAACCTGAAGGCAGTGGCTCATCCGAGGCCATTATCTTCGACAGGGCCAGCGGAACCGATGCTGCCGAGGTGTTGCCCGAATAGACCACGTCGGTGGCCACGCGTGCGTTCGGAGCGCCGATCTTCTCAGCCAGCGGCTCGATGATGCGAAGGTTGGCCTGGTGCAGGACAATCGCGTCCAGCTCTTCTGGCTTCATGCCTGCGCGGTCGATAATTTGCGAAGCGATCTTTGGAAGCTGCGTAACGGTCCAGCGGTAAACGCTTTGGCCATTCTGCGCGAACTTCATGTTGTTTTCAGTTTCAATGCGAACAGCGTCTGACAGCGATGGAACCGAGCCCCACACGACCGGCGAGATTCCGTTATCCTCCGAAGCGGTGATGATGAATGCTCCAGCCCCATCAGCGGTCAAAACGCACGTGGTGCGATCGCTGAAGTCGGTGTAATCGGTGAGCATTTCCGAGCCGATGACCAGTGCATTCTTCGCGGAGCCTGCGGCGATGGCTCCCTGGGCGATGCCGACTGCATGGGCGAAGCCCGAGCAAGCCACGTTGACATCCATGGTGGCAGGACCCTGCTCCATATTCAGTGCGCTGGCAACGCGGGCAGCCATATTAGGCGAGCGGTCAGTTGCGGTGCAGGTAGCAACAACAATCAGATCGATATCAGCTGCCGTGATGTCCGCCGAAGTGCCCAAAGCCATCTCTGCGGCTTTGATGGCCATGGAGTCCACGGTCTCAACACCGGTGCCCCAGCGGCGTTCCTCGATACCGACGCGGCGAGTAATCCATTCGTCGCTGGTTTCCACCAGCTTTTCCAGCTCGGTGTTTGGGACGATGCGCTCTGGCTGGAAGTGGCCAAAGGCGACGACTTTGCTGCCCGTCATGGATATAGCTCCTAGGTGGATTCAAATCTGCTCTTCTAAGGGTAGTCGTTTTGGGTGCTACTCGCTGTTCATATACCGCAGATCGCATGTATTGCGGGCAATATCCCATGATTTCGGCAAATTTTGTTCGGTAATCGAAAAACAGGGATTCGCTAGGACTTCACATCTCGTCGGTTCCTTGTTCACCTAATCGTCAGAACCGAAAAGTTCAATGGAGTGAACGGCAGCAGGACGCGGGGGAGGGATCGATGAAGCCACTGACAATCATTCATATGAGCGACACCCATCTTTGCCCTGAAGGCCGGTTGCTTCATGGAAGCATTGATTCCTGGCGGCGAACCCGCCATGCCCTGCGGGCCACGCAGCACTTTTCGCCAGACGCAATCGTCGTGACCGGAGACATCGCCGACCGAGGCGCTCCGATCCACCCGGCGGCCGCGGCGATGCTCAATGACATCCAAGAGGAGCTTGGCTGCCCGGTGATCAGTGTTCCGGGCAATCACGATCCACGAGGAAGCGTCGGCCCGGAATTCAATACCCAGCGGTTATCGACCGGCCCCTACCCGGCCAATACCGTGCATGAAGTGCTGGGATTGCGGATTATCGGGTTGGACAGCGGCGGATTCCAGCTGGCGCAAGGCGAAGTGGACCAGGCCCAGCTGTCGTGGTTGCAGTCATTGCTCACCGCGCCGGCACCACTTGGTTCGGTGCTGCTATTGCACCACCCGCCGGTGGCAGCCACGAGTCCAGCGAGAGCCGGGCGTGGATTAAAGGATCCGATGGCTTTGGCCGCGATCACCGCCGGCACCGATATCAGGGCCATCCTCTGCGGGCATTACCACCAGGCGGCAACGAGCCAGCTGATCAATACCCCGGTGTTCATGGCGCCAGCAGTTTCCTACAACATGAATCCTTTTGCCCCAGATGAAATTCTCGCGGAATCCGGATCAGGATTTGGGGTACTTCAAATAGGGCAAGAAGCAGTGAATTGGTTCGTTGCCTACAGCGACCACCTTATGACCGGGCCGCAGGACGCGGCGCCAACCCCGTCGGCGGGCGGCCAGCGGGCCGCCAACTGATATTGGCAAGAACTTCGCACTCAAGATCAGGATCTGGAAGTGCACGCAAGAAAGAAGAAGACGATGAGTGAACAGAAAATTGTATTGATCCGCCATGGCCAGACCGAGTGGAACAAGGCAGGGAGGCTGCACGGACGCAGCGACCTGCCGATGAACGACACCGGAGTGCGCCAAGCGCGGCAGCTGGCAGCCGACCTCGCGATGCAGGGGCCGTGGGCTGCGGTCTATTCCTCCCCGCTGTTCCGGGCGCTGCAGACTGCGCAAATTATCGCCAACGGCGTCGGCACCCGTGCCCTGCACGAAAACCCGGAGCTCATGGAACAGGACTTCGGCGATTGGGAAGGCAAGCTGGTAGGACACCCGGCCGATGAACAGCGCCAAGTGCACATTGGATCTGGCGAAACCGAGCAGCACCTCGTTGAACGCGCAATCAACGCCCTGTTCAAGATCAGCCAGCAGCACCCAGGGGAAAACGTGCTGGTGGTGAGCCATGGAGCGCTGATCAGCTCGGTGCTCAGCGCATTGACCTCGGAAGCCGATCCGCGGGTGGCCAACGGGACCTGCCGTGAACTGGACGCGCGGTTGCTGAACACCTACGTGTCCCGCGAACCGCTCTGGCACTAGAAGCCCAGCTGCGAGAAAAAAGCTGCCGGCGATAATTCATAATTCGCCGGCAGCCTTCTGGGTTGTTCGAGCTACAGCGAGCGAAGCACCACGGCGGTGCCCTGTCCGCCGCCACCGCAGATGCCGATGGCGCCCAGCGAGCCTGCCGGCAATTCCTGCAGCTGGCGGGCCAGCGTTCCGATAATGCGTGCGCCTGAAGCGCCGATAGGGTGGCCCAAGGCGGTGGCCCCGCCATGCTGGTTCACGATCTTCTGATCCAAGCCCAGAACCTTGGCCGACTGGACTACCACCGCGGCGAAAGCCTCGTTGATTTCAACGGCCTTCAAGTCTGCAGCTTGGGCGCCAGCCTTCTGCAGCGCGGCGGCGATGGCGTTTGATGGCTGTTCGTGCAAGGTGCGGTCCGGTCCGGCGACAAAAGCGTGCGAAACGACTTCAGCCATCGGGCTCAGGCCCAGCCGCGCAATGGCAGCGTCGCTGGCCAGCACCACGGCCGCCGCGCCGTCGGTGATTTGCGAGGAGTTGCCTGCGGTAATACTGCCGTCTTTCGAGAATGCCGGGCGCAAGGAGGACAGCGTTTCAACAGTGGTTGATTCGCGAATGCCGTCATCCTCGGAATAGGTGGTTTCGCCCTTGCGCGTCGTGATGGTGAACGGGGCGATCTCCCCGGCGGCGAAGTCCCGGGAGGCGGCGGCGCGCTGATGCGACGCGGCGGCCACCTTGTCCTGCTCTTCACGGGTTAATGACAGGTTGGCGTTGTGCTCTTCGGTGGAAGCGCCCATCGAGCGCTTTTCTGCGGCATCGGTCAAGCCGTCGTATTCCAGGGTGTCGATCAATTCAATGGCACCGTACTTGGTTCCTGCACGGGCTCGCTGAACGTGAGGTGCCAGGGACATGGATTCCTGGCCGATGGCCAGGACGATATCGGCTTCGCCATTGTTGATGAGGCGAGTGCCGGCAACCACAGCTTCGGCTCCGGAAAGGCAGACTGCGTTGACCGCGATGGCCGGAACATTCAGCGGAATGCCCGCGCCGACGGCCGACTGGCGAGCGGGGTTCTGGCCTGCTCCGCCTTGAAGCACCTGTCCAACAATGACCTGCTCGACTTCGCTGGGGTCAACACCGGCACGCTCCAGCGCCGACTTGGCGGCGTGGGCGCCCAGCTCGGTGGCTGGAACGCTGGCGAAGACGCCATTGAATTTCACAAAGGGGGTGCGGGCGTAGCCCACGATTTTGACGCTCATGCTTTCGGGTCCTCCAGGATGCCGACGGCAAATTCTGCTGCCGTGATCTCTTTAATGGTTTCTGGGCTTTCGCCCGGGGCTACGGCGCGCAGGGTCATTCGCCCTTGCTCGATGTCGAAAACCGCGCGGTCGGTGATGATGCGGTCAACCACGCCAACACCGGTCAGGGGCAAGTCGCAGGACTCCACAATCTTGCTCGTTCCATCTTTGGCGGTGTGGTCGGTCAGGACAATCACCCGGGGCGTGCCGGCAACCAGGTCCATGGCACCGCCCATGCCCTTGACGAGCTTGCCCGGGATGGTCCAGTTGGCGAGGTCGCCGTTTGCCGCTACCTGCAATGCACCGAGGATGGCTGTTTGCACGTGGCCGCCTCGAATCATGCCGAAGGACGTTGCCGAGTCGAAGAAGCTTCCACCGGGCAGGATGGTGACTGTCTGCTTGCCGGCGTTGATCAGGTCGGCATCTTCCTCGCCCTCATAGGGGAAGGGGCCCATGCCAAGCAGGCCGTTCTCGCTTTGGAGCTTCACCGAGACGCCCTCGGGAAGGTGATTGGCCACCAGGGTGGGGATGCCGATGCCGAGGTTGACGTATTGCCCGTCGGTCAGTTCGCTGGCGGCAATCGCCGCCATTTCATCACGAGTCCACATGCCTAGGCCTCCTGCCTGCTGCGCACGGTGCGCTGTTCAATGTCCTTGACCTGATCAGCCTGCACCAGGGTCTGCACGAAAATGCCCGGGGTCTCGACCAGGGATGGATCAAGATAGTCATCGAGGATGTGCTCGGCTTCGGCGAAGGTATGGCGTCCGGACATGGCAACCAATGGGTTGAAGTTCCTGGAGGTCATCCGATAGCGCAGGTTGCCCTCGGAGTCGGATTGGTAGGCCTTGACCAGCGCGATGTCCGCGAAGATTCCGCGTTCCAGGATCGCTGGCTTGCCATTGAACTCTATGACTTCCTTGCCTTCGGCCACTGGAGTGCCCACGCCGGTGGGCGTGAAGAAGGCTGGAATGCCTACACCGCCAGCTCGCAAGCGTTCCGCGAGGGTGCCTTGGGGGCAGAATTCCACATCAAGATCCCCGTCGAGGAACTGCTGGGCGAATAGCTTGTTTTCTCCCACGTAGGAGGCCAGGACCTTGGAGACCTGCCGGTTTTCCAAGAGGATGCCCAGGCCCTTTCCATCCACGCCCATATTGTTGGACACGATGGTCAAGTTGGTGGCTTTGGAGTCCCGCAAGGCGGTGATCAGCCTGTTGGGTATTCCCGAGAGGCCGAAGCCTCCCACGGCGATGGTCATGCCATCCTTGACGACGGCGGCTAGTTCAGCGGCCGCGTCTTCTCGAAACTTCGTTGTCATCGATATCTCCCTGCGTCCACTATGTGGAGTGCGGTTGTGTCTACTTCCAAAGTTACGTAGTCGCAGATGAGCATTCAATAGCGATCAGGACATTGCCTGCTTATTGATCGGATGATGAGGAAAAATGGATTCTCTGTCCATAATATGAACGCTTGTGCTGGGAACTAGACGACATCGAATTCGTTGCCTTCGGGATCAGCCATGCACACTGCAAAATGGTCCATTTCGGGCAGGTCCATCACCTCTCGGATGGTGGCGCCGAGGTCCGCCAACCGCTGCGCCTCGTGGGTTACCCGCTCCTTGCGCGTCTCGAATTCAACGCTGCGTCCGCCGCCAACGAGGAGATCAACATGCAGCCGGTTCTTGATGCTTTTGGCCTCGGGCACCTGCTGGAACCACCAGCGCGGACCGTTGCCTTGCGGGTCGACCAGCGACTCTGGAAGGTCGCCAACCCCGGGGCCCAATTCATCGTCCGGAACGCCCAGGGCTTGCCAATGCTCGCGCCACGTTGCGTGGGGCTCCGGAGGCGCCTCGGGAATGTAGCGCATTGCCTGGGACCAGAATTCCACCATGGTCCGCGGGTCGGTGCAGTCAATGACTAGTTGCCATGAATTCTCCATGCCCCACAGTATGCGCCCCTGCTCCGGCAAATACAGGGCAATGGACAAACATCGTCCATAATATGGCCATGAGCAATTTACCGGCAGGTGCGCAGGTTGTCGGCCGGCTGGCTGCCGTGCTGCGAACCGTGAGCACCTCGATGCCTGCTGGCATTACGACCACCGAGGCGGCCCGCGCCACCTCATTGGCCCGGCCAACCGTGCACCGGCTGCTCTCGGCATTGGTCACCGAAGGATTCTGCGATCACGATCATCGCACCGGCAAATGGCTGCTGGGACCGGAGCTGTACCTCATGGGAGCCGTAGCCGCCGAACGCTACGACATCAGCGAGCTGGCGCGCGAGCACGTCACGGCGCTGGCCGAACAGACCGGAGAGAGCGCCTTCCTCTCCGCGCGGCGCTCCGATGAAGCCGTCTGCCTGCTCCGCCAGGACGGAGCCTTCCCGATCCGGTCCTTTGTGCTCTATGAAGGCCGGCGCTTCCCGCTGGGAGTGGCTTCAGCGGGGATGGCAATTTTGGCTTTCCTGCCCGAAGAAAGCATGAAGCGCTACCTGGCCGGCAGCAGCCTGGAAGCCGAATACGGGCCAGCCCACAGCGCCAGGGAACTGCGCAAGAAGATCGCTGAAACCAGGAAACTCGGCTATTCGGTCAATCCGGGACTGATCGTCGAGGGAAGCTGGGGAATGGGCGCGGCGGTCTTCGACAGCTCAGGGCAGCCGGCCTGGGCCTTGAGCCTGACCGGCATCCATACGCGATTCGAGGCCGAACGGAGAAAAGAACTCGGTGAGCTGTTGCTGCATCATGCCCATGAGCTGTCCACCAAGCTGGCTGCGCGTACCGGTCCAGCCCAGCGCCAGTGAGCACTTGGCGTGTTGATAGGTACCTGCGGTAATCTCTCTGTTCGGCGGATTCAACTTCGGGCAGGACCGTCACCGCGATGCACAACAAGCACTAAGGAACGGTAGACGTGGCCACAATCCCGGCTGGAACCAGTACGCCGCACATCATCATCGATGTGGAGCAGCTGGAGAAGAACATCGAAAAAATGGCCCATCGGGTCGCCAGCCAAGGCCTGAAATTGCGTCCTCATGCTAAAACGCACAAGATGCTCGAAGTCGCCGGACGCCAGCTGGAGGCCGGGGCGGTCGGGCTCACCGTGGCCACCGTGGGCGAAGCACTGAGTTTTGCCCTGCAAGGCGTGGCCAAGATCTTCATCGCCTATCCGCTATGGGTCGATGAGTCCCAGGCGCAACGGATCCAGGAATTGATGAAGCGCGCCAAGCTCAGCATTGGCACCGATTCGGTGCAGGCCGTGGAACAAATGGCACGGATGCTCGGGCCGCAAGCAGCCAAGATCCGCCTCATGATCGAAATCGACAGCGGCCATCATCGCAGTGGCGTCAGCCCGCACGATGCGCTGGCTATCGCCGAGGCCGCGCGGGCCGCCGGCATGCGCGTGCATGGAGTCTTCACCTTCCCGGGGCACAGCTACAACCCCGACGGCATCGACTGCGCCGTCAACGACGAGCACAAGGCGCTGGCCGAAGCGACCAGGATTCTGCGCGAGGCAGGGTTCACCATCAAGCGGATCAGCGGCGGATCAACTCCCACCGCGGCGCTCAGTGATAATTCGGTGCTGACCGAGGTGCGCCCGGGGGTCTATGTTTTCGGCGACGCGCAGCAGTATGAGCTCGGCCGCACCGGCTTCGACGAGATCGCCTTGACCGTGGCCGCGACCGTGGTCAGCCGCCATGAAGGCAATGAGCAGATTCCGCGCCGCGTTGTGCTGGATGCCGGAAGCAAAATACTTGGCAGCGATCGTCCCGCATGGGCTACCGGCTATGGCCGCATTGCCCAGTGCCTTGACGCGCGGATCAGCGCGCTCTCGGAACATCACGCCACGGTGCTGTGGCCAGAAAACCTCGAGCTGCCAGCGCACGGCACGCAGCTGCAGGTGATCCCGAATCACGTATGCCAGGCGGTGAATCTGGTTGATTCGGTGCTCGCGGTGCATCCCGATGGAAGTTCTGAGCTGTGGGATGTGGCTGCTCGCGGGCTGAATTTCTAGCCTGCCAGGGCATCTGGCGCGGTCCAGCCGGTGGCGTCCTTCAGGGAAATCTGCAGGTTCGCTCCGCTAGCTTCGTCCACCAGCTGGCGGTCGCCAACCACCACTAGGAGGCTGCGCGCCCGGGAGAATCCGACATATAGCTGCTCGGTGGCCCGGTTCATGTCCTTGAAGCCATTAACGCAAAGAATGACCACGCTTCTTTCCAGCCCCTTGAACCCAAGCACATGGCCGTAGAATTCCTCCTCGCGAGCATGGAACGCTGGCCAATACTCCGTATCGATCGTTCCGTTCTCATAGTGGTCCTGGTGAATGGGGTGCCGCCGATTGGTGGTCAGCAAGGCAATCTGGTTGTTGGCCCAGCCTTCATCGATCAACCGGTCAACACAATCCGATGCGACGTCCACGGCGTCTTGAGTCGGGCAGTGCACAAACCGAACGGGCAGTCCTTCGCCGCCGCGCAGCTTCACGTTGTTGCCGATGATTTCCTTGAATGTCCGGGCGATGCTCCGGGTATTGCGCAGGTTGTCATCTACATGGATGGGCACCAGCCGAGTGCCATCGCCGATGTTTTCACCACTCCACCGCTGATAAACGTCTTGCCGGTTGTCCATGAACGCGTAGACCTGGCCATTAAGCGGATCCTTGGTGCAGGAAAGCAGCGCTTCCCACCAGCCCGGAGCAAAATCCTGGGCTTCATCAACGATCACGGCGTCAAACTTCTGCGACTGCGGCAATGATGGTCCCAGCTCCCTGAGCAACTGGGGCATGGCGACATCGAAATACTCCTGGCCGGTGCCGTCCGGGACCCCGACCGAGCGGGCATACTCATGGAATTCACCGGTATGCGAGGGCTTGTTCTGCCGCCACAGATCCACCTTCGACTTGAGATAGTGGCCCAGGCCCTTGTTGTAGCAGAACAAGCCGACGCGCAGCCCCTCTTTAGCCAGCTGCCGTGCCTTCTCCAGGGCCATCCACGTTTTTCCGCTGCCTGCACCTCCGATAAAGCTCACGCGATTCAAGGAGCGGGTTGACGAGAGCAAGATCGCTTGCCTGCTGGTGAGGGTTTCTTGCAGGTCCTCGTTGCTCAGTGCATCGCCATGACCGAAGGAATCATTGGTCTCGCCCAATGGCCCGGTGTCCCCGGTGAGGTGCTTGACCATGCGCTGGGCAAACTCGGGACTCAGCCCAGCTAGACCGCCGCCGTGGTCCTCGATGGCGCGGCGCAGCAATGAATCCAGATCCTCCAGCTGGGCACGGTCGATGATGAGTTCACGCGGCACGCCTACTGAGCTGTAATGGCTCGGCCAATCGGTATAGGGAAAGCACACCACATCGGCCATCTTGCTGGTGATCGGAGTTCCCATCAATGGGGCGAGGGCCTGCTTGAGCGCATGGGCGGCGCTTTGCACCTGGGCCATGGGGCTTTGGATGCGATGCTTGCCCTTGCCATCGGATTGGTACCAGGTGCCCTCTTCCACCGTGAGCCGCCCGCCCTTGACTTCGATGACCGCAATGCCAACGTGCGGCCACAACACCAGAAGGTCGATCTCATGTTCCGCACGCTGATTGCGCAGCTGCACCGAATGGAAGAGCAGCACCTCATCGGGCAAGGCGCGGCGAAGGATTTCGAAGACTTTCTGTTCTGCTGCAGTCTTCTCGGTAAATTCAGGGTCTTGCGGATAACAGCGTGCCATGGATGCCTCCGCGGCGTGAGCGCGGGTGCTACTCTACTTGGCTCGCAGTCTAGTTGGTGCACCGGACAATTTTGCTGCCTTTGGCCGGGGTCATGTCCTTGGCGCCCAGTAGAATCGCTTTGCTACCGGCGCGTAGGGCATGATGGGAGCTATGGAGAACAGCGCTGCGCCCGCCTGGGTGGCCAATTACCAGCCCGGCGTCCCTGCAAGTATTGACCTGCCTACCGAAGCGCTCAGCCGCATGTTCGAACGCTCGGTGGCTGAAGCAGGCCAGAGCCCGGCTACAGAATTCTTTGGGCGGCGCACCAGCTATGCGCAGCTCGGCGAACAGGTGGAGCAGGCGGCCGAAGGGCTGCGCAAGCTCGGGGTGCGTGCCGGGGACCGGGTGGCCCTGATCCTGCCCAACTGCCCGCAGCATGTGGTGGCTTTCTACGCTGTCCTGCGGCTGGGGGCCGTGGTGGTGGAGCACAATCCGCTGTACACCGCCCGAGAGCTGCGCCACCAATTCGAAGACCACCAAGCGCGCGTGGCCATTGCCTGGGACAAGGTCGTGGGCACCTTGCAGGAATTCCCCAAGGACGTGCAGCTGGACGCAGTCATAGCAGTCAACCTGCTGGATGCCTTCCCGCCACTGAAGAAGATGGCGCTGAACCTTCCGGTGAAGAAGCTGCGCGAAACCAAGGCCTCGTTGACCGCCCGCACCTCGGGAACCACTTCGTGGAAGGAACTGCTTTCCGGCGGCCGGCTTGATGCCAACCACCCGCATCCGGGTGTGGATGACTTGGCCGTCATCCAGTACACCTCCGGCACCACGGGCCACCCCAAGGGCGCCATGCTCACCCACTTCAACCTGTATTCCAATGCCCTGCAGGGCGAGGCCTGGATGCTCGGGGCCAAGGAACGCGAGGAAATCCTCTACGCGATCCTGCCGATGTTCCATGCCTTCGGCATGACCCTTTACCTGACCTTCGGCGTGAAGAAGCAGGGCCTGCTGGTGCTGTTCCCGAAGTTCGATGCCCAGATGATCCTGGACGCGTGGAGAAAGTCGCCCGCCACGGTGTACTGCGCCGTCCCGCCGATCTACGAACGCACCGCGCTGGCCGCCAAGGAACGCGGCATGTCGCTCAAGAGCGCCAAGTACTGCATTTCCGGGGCCATGAACCTGCCAGAGCATGTCGTGGAACTGTGGGAATCCATGTCCGGCGGGCTGCTGGTCGAAGGGTATGGCATGACCGAATCCTCCCCGGTGGCGCTGGGCAATCCCTTCCACCCCAGCCGGCGCACCGGAACCATCGGCGTGCCTTTCCCCTCGACCTTGATGAAGGTTGTCGAGGTGGATGATCCGTCCAAGGAGGTAGCCCAAGGCGAGGCCGGTGAACTGCTGATCAAGGGTCCCCAGGTGTTCCAGGGCTATTGGAACAACCCCGAAGAGACCGCCAAGGTGAAAACCGGCGATGGCTGGTTGCGTTCGGGCGATGTGGTCACCGTTGACGAGGACGGATTCACCCAGGTCGTGGACCGGGCCAAGGAACTGATCATCACCGGCGGTTTCAACGTCTCGCCGACCGAAGTGGAAATCGCGTTGCGCCAGCACGCCGACGTGGTTGACGCCGCGGCCTTCGGCAAGCCGCTGGCCCGCGGCGGAGAGATGGTGGTTGCCGCGGTGCAGCTGGAACCGGGCGTTGAACTCAACGAGGACGGGCTGCGTGCCCATTGCCGCGAGCTGCTCGCCGCCTACAAGGTGCCCAAGCGCGTGGTCCAGGTCGAAGAGCTGCCGCGTTCATTGCTCGGCAAGATCCTGCGCAAGCAGGTCAAGGACGAGCTGATCGAAAAGATCTAGGGTTCAGTCGACTTCGGTGTCATGCCCCGGCATCCGCGCAATTCGTGCTGGGCGTCGGGGCATTTGCCGTTTTCAGTCGTCGACTTTTGACGTGCGCCAAGAGGGATTTCCAGAACTCGCGTAGGGGAGCTGCTCGTAGGGGAAACTATTAGCTAGCTTCGGTTTCATGAAATCTCGAAGCGGTGCGGACTCGCGATGCAGCCACCCAGAAAATGCGCCATACAGGTGGGTCTTCAGTTACGACGCCGCAAATAAACGCGTCATGGAGCTGGATGGCTGGCTCAATAGCCTCGATTTCTTCGCCCGAAACCATTGTCTCGGAGAAATTGATGGGCTATTCGAGGACGCAGCAGCTGGGAAATTACTACATGTTGGAAATGCTAAAACACCACTGAAGCCGGTGCGGATGGACCCTGATCTATATGAACTTCGGTTGCAGGTTCTGCAAAGAAAACTACGTTTCTATCACGGTGAACCTTCAAGCTACCCCTCAGTTCTAGTTAGATTGCACAAGCACATCAAGCGGACCTGGCACGACGGGCAGGCATCGCTGGCGGTCTCGCGGCGGGATCAGGAAGAGCAAATGGGCTTTGCGGTCTCAAGGTACCGGTTCACCTGAAGAAGCAACTTAAAAGTTGCGCAGCGTTAGGAGCGGAATTATCATTTCAGCCATGGCAAATAAAACCAGCTGGCCCCATTTGTCGAATTCCGAAGCAATACGACAACGTGCGAAGAGCTTGTCCCAGTCTCATCGGCAGATGATTTCTGATCTCGTTGACATCCGTGTTGAGCGTGGCATGACGCAGGATGAAGTCGCCATAATACTTGGAGTGACACGCCAAAGGGTATCGAGAATGGAACAGTACGATTCAAATCCGCGCCTGGAAACGATCAGGCGATACGCCAATGCAGTCGGCGCGCGAATCGAATCCAGGGTGACCATTGATGAATCGCATGAAAACCAGCATGGCGCCAAAATTGCCGGCTGACATCGATGATGATCCAGCCCCGCGAAACTCATAAATTTTGTCAACTGTGCCAGCGGGAACTTTAGGACTCAGCGCAGCCGGGGCATCGCCGAGAGCAGCATCCGGGTGTATTCCTGCTGCGGCGAGGCGAAGATCGACGCAGTGTCGCCCTGCTCGATGATTTTGCCCTGGTGCATGACCGCCACGGTATCGCTCATATGCTCGATGACCGACAGATCGTGGCTGATGAACAGGTAGCTGGTTCCGGTCTCGCGCTGAATCCGATCCAGCAGATCCAAAACGGTGGCCTGGATGGAAACATCCAACGCCGACACCGGCTCGTCCAAAACCAGCACCGAAGGCCGTGGCGCCAGGGCGCGAGCGATGGCCAGGCGCTGGCGCTGTCCGCCGGAGAGCTCGCGAGGAGAGCGCGGGAGCAGGCTGGTGGAAAGTTCCACCTGTTCCAGCAATCCAGCCACCTCGTTGCGGTAGCCAGCGGTCCGCTTGGTCTTGCCGCCGCTGAGCGCATCGGCCAGCAGCTGGCCGACGGAATAGCGCGGATCAAAGGAGCCCAAGGGGTTCTGGTAGATCGCGCCCATCTGCTCGCGCAGCTTTCGGCGTTGCCCCTCGGCCAGAGGCGCGAAGCGCTCGCCGAGCAGGTCTACCGTGCCGGAATCCGGTTTCTGCAAACCCAGCACCATGCGCGCGGTGGTGGTTTTCCCGGACCCGGATTCACCCACAATGCCTAGGGTTTTCCCCCGCGGCAATTCGAAGCTCACCGCGTCCACAGCCGCGTGCTTTCCAAAGCTCTTCGACAGGTTATTGGCCGAAAGGGCCGGCGGGCCGGCAATAATTTTCGGGGCAAGTACTGGCGGCGGCACAGCGCCAGCTGCCGAAAGCGGCGCGAAGCGCGGGACTCCCGAGGGCACCGCTTGCAGGAGCTTGCGGGTGTAGTCGTGCTGTGGGTGATTCAAGACCTGTTCGGCCGGTCCAGCTTCGACGATTTCGCCGTGGCGCATCACCGCGATGTCATCGGCCAGGTGGGCCACCTGCGCCAGATCGTGGCTGATCATCAGCACGCCGCGGCCCTGCTCCTTGAGCTTGCGCAGCTGCGAAAGGACCAGTGCCGTCAGTGCCGAATCCAGCGCGGTGGTTGCCTCATCGGCGATCACCACCTGCGGGTTGCCGGCCAGCGCCTGGGCAATGAGGGCGCGCTGGCGCATGCCGCCGGAAAGCTCGGGGGAGCGCTGCTTGGCGCGCAGCCCGGGCTCGGGCATGCCTACCGACGTGAGCACCTCGTGCACCTGCTGCTCACGCTCTGGCTTGGACAGCGAGCCATGATCCTTGAGCCCGTCAGCGATTTCCCGGCCCACGGGTCGCAGCGGGTCCAAGGCCATCAGCGCATCTTGCAGAATCATCGAAATCGAATTGCCGCGGATCTTCTGCCACGCCCGGTCATCCAGGCCCAGCGCGTCCCGCCCGCAAATGGTAAGCTCGCCGGCGCTGACACTCCCGCCGGAAAGGCCCAAAAGGCTGCGCGCTGTCACGGATTTGCCGGATCCGGATTCGCCGACCAGCGCCAGCACCCGGCCAGCGCGGATAGCCAGGGAGATGTTCTTCACCGCGGGTGCTCCGTTGAAGCTGACCGACAGGTCCTTGACGGTGATGAGCTCCTGTTCACTCATAGCGACTTCACCTTTCCGCCCAGGGCGCGGCCGATCAGGGTTGCGGACACTGCGACGGCCACGATGGCAAGGCCTGGGAAGAGGCTCATCCACCAGGCAAGATGCAGGTAGGTGCGGCCGGCCGAAAGCATGGCACCCCATTCCGGAGCGGGCGGGGCGGCGCCCAGGCCCAGGAAGGAGAGGGCCGCGGCCCAAATGACGGCCTGGCCGATGCCCAGGGTCACCAGCGCCAGCAGCGGCTTGAGCGCATTGGGCACCAGATGGTTGCGGACCTTGAGCCAGCTGCCGCGGCCGAGCACGGTGGCGGACTCCAGCATTTCGGAATTCTTCAGGCTGCGGATTTGGCTGCGCACCAGCCGGGCATAGCCGGGAGCCGTGGATAGGCCGACGGCCACGATGGCCGGGCCCACACCCGGACCGGTGAAGGCAATGATCAGCAGCGCCATCAGCAAAGAGGGAATGGCATAGAGCGCTTCGAGCACGCGCAGGATGATGTCATCGATCCAGCGCGGGGAGAGCGCGGCAACGGTGCCCAGGATGATGGCCAGCCCCATGCCCAGGGCCGTAGCGGCCAGGCCGATGGATAGCGAGTCCGAGGCGCCATGGATGACGCGGGTGTAGATATCGCGGCCCGATTCGTCGGTGCCGAAGAAGTGCGCCGCCCCTGGTTTCTGGAAGGCTTGCACCGGGTTGATGGCCAGCGGATCCCCGGGAGCCAGGACCGAGGGCGCCAGGGCCATCAGCAGCCAGAGGCCGATGACGATGGCGGAGAGGATTTTTGCGGTGCGGCTCATCGCTGCCCGCCTGCTGGGTTGATGAGCCGTTCGAGCCCTTCGGCCAAGGCCATGACCACGATGTAGACCAGCGCGGAGAACAAGGCGATGCCGGTAACCATCGGAATATCGCGGGCCAAGACCGCGGAGAGCAGGGAGCGGCCAAGGCCCGGGCGGGCGAAAATCGCTTCAACCACCACGGCTCCGGAGAGCAGCGAAGAAAACGCCCAGCCGGTCAGGCCCAGCGCAGGCAGGGCCGCATGGCGCAGGCCATGGCGCCAGAAGAGCTTGAGCCGGCTTTCGCCGCGGGCCCGGGCGGCCAGGGCGAACTGGCTGCCCATCGCCTCGCCCAGGGAATCGCGCATCAATTGGGTGAGGAATCCAGCCAGCGGCAGCGCCAGGGTCAGCACCGGGAGCACCAGGCCTTGGGCGGAGCCATTGTCCACGGCAGGCAGCCAGCCCAATGCGGAAGAGAAGAGCATGATCAGCACCGCGCCGAGCCAGAAATGCGGGACGGCAGCGGCGATGATTTCCATCAGGCTGCCCAGCTGGCTGGCAAAGCGGCTGGACCGGATGGCAGCCGCGGCGAAGCACAGGGCCATCAGCCAGGCGGCGGCCAGGGCCAGCAGCGAGAGCCACAGGGTATTGGGCAGAACCTCGCCCATGACCTGGGCGACCGGCTGTTTCAGGGAATAGGAGGTGCCGAAGTCCAGTGCCAGCAGCTTGCCCAGATACAGCAGGTATTGCGCGAAGAGCGGCTGGTCCAACGCGTACTCTGCCCGGGCGGCGGCCAGGGCTTCGGCCGAAGCCTGGGAGCCCGGTCCGCCCATGATTGCTTCGGCCGGGTCGCCGGGGATCAGCCGGATGGCGATGAAGATGGCCGTGGCCACCAGCCATAGCACCACCAGGGCGCCGCCGATCTTTCGCCCAGCCCAAGCAACCGTGCCCATCAGGGGCTACTGGTCCAGGAAGGTGTCGAAGTAGATCGGGGAGGACACCGCCGTGGTGGTTCCGACGCCGTGCACGTTCTTGCCGTAGAGGAAATGATTCTGCTGGTCATACAGCGGCAGCACGTAGTAGCCCTCGAGCACGATCTTCTGCGCCTGCTCGTAGAGCGAGGCGCGCTGCGCGCCATCCTCGGTCTCTTCGGCCTTGTTCAGCAGCTGGTCGAGCTTCTTGTTCTTCACCTGGGCGTTATTGGCGAAGTAGCCCGAAGGGGCAGGAACCGTGGAGTCGGAGTGGTAGAGCACGCGCAGCACCGAGGGGCCGACCTTGGTGTATGGAGCGGAGACCAGGTTGTACTCGTGCTTGGCTAGCGCTCCATACCAGCTGGACAGATCCAGCAGGTCGATCTTCACCTCGAAGCCCACGGCCTTGGCCTGGGCCTGGAACTGCTCGAAGAGGGACTGCTCGGCCGGGACCGACTGGTTGGTGGAGACCGGGAAAGCCAAGCTCAAGCGCTTTCCATTCTTCACGCGGTAGCCCTGGGCATCGCGTTCGCTCCAGCCGGCATCATCGAGCAGCTGGTTGGCCTTGGCGGTATCGGTGGTGAACAGCGACTCATCCGAGTATCCCAGTGGCTCCACGGAGGATAGCAGCGAATTGCTGCGCTTGGCGGTGCCGAAGAACAACGCGGAGACCCCGGTGTTCGCATCGACCGCGCGGATGAAGGCTTCGCGGACTCGCTGGTCGTCAAATGGCGCCTTGGAGCTGTTGAGCTCGATGCGGTTCGAGGCACCGGGGCGCGGCGCATCGAGGTGGCCCAATCCGGCATCGGAGGCCGAGGCAATGGTGTCAGGCTGGGCGTTATCGATCACGTCGACTTCGCCGGATTGCAACGCCGCATAGCGGGTGGCGGCTTCCGGGATGAAACGCCAGGTAATGCCATCCAGGTAGGCGGTGCTGCTGGTGCGCTTTTCATCAGCGACCGGCAGGACATAGCCATCGTTGCGGACCAGGTTCACGGCCTTCTGATGCTCCCAGGATTCGACCTTGAACGGTCCGGTGCCCACCGGGGCAGCGCAGTTCGTGGCCTGGTCGCGTTCCAGGGCCTTGGGGGATTCGATGGCGGTCCACGGCATCGCCAGGGATTCGAGCAGCGCGTTATCCGGAGCGGACAGCTTGAGGACTGCGGTCAGCTCATCTTTGGCCTCAACACTGACCACTTTGCCCACGGCGAGGTATCCGGTGGAGGAAGCGGTATTGGGGTCCTTGAGGTGCTTGACGTTGGCCTTGATGGCGTTCGCGGTGAGCTTGGTCCCATCGGTGAACTTGATGCCCTCGCGCAGCTTGATGGTGCGGGTCAATCCGTCCTTGGAGACTTCCGTGCTCTCGGCCAGCCATGGAATGATCTCGCCGTTGGCATCCTTGGTGAACAGGGATTCCAGATATTGGCTGGCCACCAGTGCCTGCGGGTAGTTGCCGCCAACGTGCGGGTCCAGGCAGCTTGGCTCTGCGTCGCCCGAGGCATAGACCATGGTGCCGCCGGTGACCGGTTCTTTGCCTTGCGCCGTGGAATCGGAGCTGCCCGTTGACGAGCAGCCGGCCAAGAGGGCGCCGATTAATGGCAGTGCGAAGGCGCCGGCCAGAATACGCGAAGAGCGCGAGTTGCGTTGCATGGGAAGTAACTTACCTCGGGGTGCTAGTGGAATGACCACTCCAACTTTAGCCATGTACGTTGCATTCGTCAGATCGGCGCCCTGCGGCGCGGATCCGACGAATGCACTGCACGGCTTCGGGCGTCGGGTATCTACTTTTCGCTGGCTACGGTCAGCCGGCGGTTTTCGTGTGCCGGGGTTTCGATTTCGTCGAGGATTGCCACCGCGAAGTCCTGGCTGGAAACGAAGTCGCCGGCTGGCGAATCGGTGCCCTTGGCGTAGCTTCCGGTGCGGCGGCCCGGTGCGATGACCGGGGCTGGTGCAACGACGGTCCAGGTGATTCCGGAGACGGAGGTGAACATGTCGTAGACGGCAGCTGCGGTGAGCGCTTCGGCTTTGTACGCTTCGGGGAAATCCGGGCTGTCGACCAGGCGGACACCGTTGATTTCGGTGGCGCCCGCGCCGCCAACGACGATCAGGCGCGCTGGGGTGAGGGTTTCGGTGATTTCCTCGAAAGCGTCCAGGTATTCCTGGTGGTCTCCGCCGGTGCGCGATGGCGGAACGGAGATGACGATGACGTCATTGTTCTTGCCGAGCTCGCGGTAGGTTGCGGCGTCGTCCAGTCCGGCTGCGACGGCGGTGGTGCCGGCGACTTCGGTGCCGGAGCGGGTAACCGCGGTGACTTCGTGGCCGCGGGAAATGGCTTCGGCAACAACTTCAGTGCCGACCATGCCGGTGGCTCCATAGACTGCGATCTTCATGGTGATTCTCCTGTTGATTGGTTGTCGTACAACACGATGATATCCTTTAGATACTGACTACTACAACGAAACTAGGTTTCCTAATGGATAGCCATGAGTCATTCAATGTCTTCGTGCAGAACTGTCCTTCACGTGAAATTATGCAGCGCCTCGGGGATAAATGGACACCGCTGGTCCTGCTTGGCCTAGCTGGCGGGCCGCAACGTTTCTCCGAGTTACGCCAGCGCATCGGCAGCGTCACTCCAAAAGTGCTTACCAGCACCCTGCGCACCCTTGAACGCGACGGGCTGGTGCAGCGCACCGTCTTCGCCCAGGTCCCGGTCCGCGTGGACTATGAGCTCACCGAGGTTGGCCTCAGCCTGCTGGGCCCCATGGAAACGCTGCGCAAGTGGTCCGAGAACCATGCCTCCAAGGTGCTCAAAGCCCGCGACGAGTTCGACGCCCGCGGCTAGCGGCCAGCTGCACGGGCGGGGAACGCAGCGCTGGTGAGCCAGCTGCGGGATTTTCCTAGCTGGACAGGTCCTTGCCGCGGGTTTCCTTCAGGGTCAGGATGGTGATCACCGTGAACAGCAGCATGGCGATGGCGTAGAACCCGAAGTAGCTGCGGCCGGCATCGCCGAACCAGGTTTCGAACCCGGCCTGCAGGTAGGCCGCCGTGCCGCCGAAGGCCGCAACGCAGATCGCGTATGGCACCGCGACGCCAATGGTGCGCACCGAGGTGGGGAAGAGCTCGGCGTAGACCGCCGGGCCGATGGAAGCGAATCCGCCGATGAACACCAGCATCAGCGACATGGACACCGCCAGCTGGAGGGCCGAATCCTGCAGCAGGGCGCTGGCCGGGAAGTAGCAGGCGATCGCACCGGCGGAGCTGATCAGCAGCACCGGGCGGCGCCCGATCTTATCCGAGAGCCGGCCCCACAGCGGCAGTACCAGGATGAAGACGATATTTGCGGCCACACCGGCCCACAGGGCGCCCTTGGCATCCACGCCCAGCACGTTGATGGCATAGGCCGGGGTGGAGACGCCCCAGACGTAGTAGACCACGGTCAGGCCAACGGTCAGGCCGATGACCTGCAATGCCTGGCGCCAATGCCGGGCCATGTCCGCCAGCAGCCGCGGCTTGCCGGCCTGCGTGCTTCCCGGGTTCTGCTGGCCGCTTTCAAAGACGGCGGATTCCTCCATGCGCGAGCGCATGAGCAGGGCGACAAAGCCGAACAGCGCGCCGAGGGCGAAGGGGACGCGCCAGCCGAAGCCCTGCATCTGCTCCACCGTGAGCATGGTGGAGAGCACCGCGCCGAGCAGCGTTCCGAACAGGATGCCGGTGGTGCCCGAAACGTAGATCAGCGAGGACCACAGGCCGCGGCGCTCGGCCGGAGCCATTTCCGAGAGGTAGGTCTGCGCGCTGGGCAGCTCGCCGCCGTGGGCCAGGCCCTGCACCAGGCGGGCGGTCACCAGCAGGGCCGAGGCGCCGGCGCCGATGGTGGCGTAGCTCGGGGTCAGCGCGATGGCCAGGGAGCCGAGCGAAGCCAGGGCCACCGACAGGGTCATCGAGGCCTTGCGGCCGAACTTGTCGCCGATCATGCCGAAGACGAAACCGCCGACCGGGCGGGCGACGAATCCGACGGCGAAGATGGCCAGGGTCATCAAGAAGGCGCTGGAGGGATCGGCAGGGCTGAACAGCTGCGTGGAGATGAACGAGGCGAAGGTCGCATAGACCGCCCAGTCATACCATTCGACGGCGTTGCCGGCTCCGGTGCCGAAGAGGGTGCGGGCCACGCTGCGACGCCCGGCCGCGGGCTTGGCGGCATTGGTGGTGGTTGTCATGGCGGATCCTTAGTTCGAAGCGGCGAGGTCCAGGCGGTCGATGGCCAGCCGCGCGTAGGTGGCGGCGCCGTCGGGCAGCACGGCATCGTCGAAGATGGCGTAGGGGGAGTGGTTGTAGGCGGCCTGCTCGTGGTCGGAGCCTTCGGGCACCGCGGAGAGGAACAGGAAGGAGCCGGGCACCTGCTCCAGCACCCGGGAGAAGTCCTCGGAACCGGCCAGCGGGTTGGCCAGCACCTGGTGGCGCTGCTGTCCGAACAGCTCCTGCACGCTGGACTGGGCGAAGGAGGTCTCGGCGGCATCCGAAACGGTCAGCGGGTATTCCTCGATGTATTCGGCGGTGGCCCACAGCCCGTGGGCGGCGGCGATGGATTCGACCAGGGTCGGGATCGAGGCCTTGAGCTTCCGCTTGGCGGCCGCCGAGAAGGAGCGGATGGTGGCCTCCAGATGGGCGCTCTCCGGGATCACATTGCGCTTGGTGCCCGCCCGCAGCACCCCGACGGTGAGCACCACCGGGTCGAAGACATCGAACTGGCGGGTCACCATGGCCTGCAGCGCCGTGACGATCTCTGCGGCCACCGTCACCGGGTCCTTGGCCGCGTAGGGGGCCGAGCCGTGGCCGCCGGCGCCGTGGATGGTCACGACCAGGGCATCCGAGGAGCTCATGGTGGCCCCCTGGCGGGAGAGGAAGGTGCCGCCCTGGGCCATGGCGCTCATGACGTGCAGTCCGTAGGCGGCCTGCGGGTGGCTTCCGGAGGCCTGGAGCACCCCTTCGCGCAGCATCACGCCGGCCCCGTCAAAGCCTTCCTCGCCGGGCTGGAACATGAACAGCACGTCGCCGGCCAGCTGGTCGCGGCGGGCGGCGAGCAGCTGGGCGCCGCCGACCAGCATTGCGGTGTGCAGGTCGTGGCCACAGGCATGCATGGCCCCGTCGATCTGCGAAGCGAAGGGTACGCCGGTCTTCTCCTGCACCGGCAGGCCATCCATGTCCCCGCGCAGCAGCACGGTGGGCCGCGGGCCTGAACCCTGCGCGGCGGTGCCGCGCAGCACCGCGGTCACCGAGGTGGTGTCGGTGCCGGTGGTGATTTCCAGGCCCAGGCCTTCCAGGGCGGCCAGCACCTTTTCCTGGGTGCGCGGCAGGTCGAGCCCGATCTCCGGTTCCTGGTGGAGGCGGTGGCGCAGGTCGGTGATGTCCGGGGCCAGGGCGCTCGCGTCATCGCGAAGCGATATGGTCAGATCTGCGGATGAGGCGATGCCTGTCATCGTGGTCCCTTCGTTGCTGAGGTGGTCTACCCAGCGTGATGTGATCCACTTCACCGCATGCCGTAAACTTAGAAAATAGTTAATTGGCATGCCAAAACCGAAGGATCGTGCATGGAACTGCCCCAGGCGGACCTGGAGATGGTGCACGCGCTGCAGATCTTCCCGCGTGTTTCCTGGGCCCAGCTCGGCCCCATCCTTGATCGGCACCCCACCACGCTGGCCGCGCGGTGGGAGCGCCTGCACAGCGAAGGCAAGGTCTGGGTCACCGGGCACCAGGGGTCCATCGCGGCCAGCGGGACCGTCGCCTTTGTCAGCATCCAGTGCTATCCGCAGACCCGCAACGAGGTTTTGGCCCGCATGTGCGCCATCCCGGAGGTGGGCAATGTGGAGGAATCGACACGCTCATGGGATGCCCGGCTGACCGTGCTGACCGGGGACTGGGCACAGCTGACCGGGCAGATCCTGCCGCTGGTCCGCGAAGACCCGGGAATCGCCCGGCTCCATGTTTCGGTGATGACCGGGCTCTACGCGACCGGCAGCAACTGGCGCCTCGATGTCCTCTCCCCGGCCCAGCAGCAGCGGCTGCGCGAGCTGAATCCGGTCAACGCGGCCCCGGCCGGCTCCCCGGTGCCCCAGCAGAACCAGCTGCGCCGGCTGCTTTCCGTGGACGGGCGGATGCCCGCCGCGCAGATCGCCGCGGAGCTGGGCATCCACCCGAGCACCGCGGCCCGCCACCTGCGCCAGCTGCTGGACTCCAGGGCGGTGCTGCTGCGCTGCGAGCTGGCCCAGAACTACTCGGGGCATCCGGTCTTCTGCCATTGGCATGCGCGCATTCCCCCGACGCAGCTTGAGGCCGCGGTGCGGCAGCTGCGTTCCATGCGCACCCTGCGGCTGTGCGCGACGATCACCGGGGATTCGAATTTCACCTTCGCCCTGTGGCTGCGCAACCCGGGGGAGATCGCCGAGGTGGAGCGGGTCCTGCAGCAGGTGGCCCCGGGGATGCAGATCATCGATTCCGATGTGGGGGTGCGCACGCATAAGCGCATGGGATGGATGCTGCGGGCGGACACCACGGCCACCGGGCAGGTCATCACCCACGAGGCCGGCTAGCCCAGCACCTTGAACATGAGGTGCAGGCCCACCATGCCGTGCACCCGGTGGTTGTAGGCCCCGGGCACGGTGCCCAGGATCCTGAATCCCAGCGATTGCCACAGGTGCACCGCGGCGTAATTCGTTTCAACCACGGCGTTGAACTGGATGCCGCGATACTGCTGTTCTCTGGCCCAGGCGATCACATGCTCGCCCAGCAGACGGCCGGCGCCGAGGTTCCGGTAGCCGGGGTCCACCAGGAAAGACGCCGTGGCAAGATGCGCACCGCGCCCGGGCCTATTGGGCCCCATCTTGGCCGAACCGATAATTCTCCCGCCATCCACCGCGACCACGCTCTGCCCCGGCGGGCGTTCCATCCACCAGGGTTCGGCCTCGTCCATGCTCTGGTCCTCGGGGAAGGCGTAGCTCTGCCCATCGGCCATGATTTCGCGGTAGAACGCGTAGATGGCCGGCCAGTCGTCGGCGGTGGCTGTTCGGATCTGCATACCGGCCAGCCTAGTTGCTGGCGGTGATGGTGCGGGGCAAGCGGCGGAACTTGAGTTGTAGCGCGGGTCACATAGACTGTGCTCACATGGAGCAATAACGGGCAAAGGAGCCGGTGGTGTTTGAAATAAGCGAAGACCAGAAGTCGCTGATCGGCATGGTCCACGATTTCGCGGAAACGAAGATCGCACCGATGGCCCAAAAATGGGATGAGGAACAGCACTTCCCCATTGATGTGCTCGCCCAAGCCGGCCAGCTGGGCATGGGCGGCATCTACGCCTCGGAGGAGCACGGCGGCTCGGCGCTCACCCGCAGCGACGCGGTACTCGTCTTTGAAGAGCTGGCCAAGGCGGACCCCACGCTGGCCGCCTACATATCCATTCACAACATGGTGGTGTGGATGGTGGACAGCTTCGGCAATGAAAAGCAGCGGGCCGCCTGGCTGCCGGAATTGATCAGCATGGAACAGCTGGGCTCCTATTGCCTGACCGAACCGGGCATCGGCTCCGACGCCGCGGCACTGAGCACCCGCGCCCGCAGGGATGGCGACGAATATGTGCTCAGCGGCGTCAAGCAATTCATCTCCGGGGCCGGAAGCTCGGGACTGTATATCGTCATGGCCCGCACCGCCGATACCGGAGCCCGGGGGATCAGCGCATTCCTGGTCCCCGCCGATCTGCCGGGACTGGGCTTTGGCGCCAATGAAAAGAAGATGGGGTGGAAAGCCCAGCCCACCCGCCAGGTCATCATGGAAGGCGTGCGCATTCCCGCCGAAAACCTGCTGGGCGAGGAAGGCCAGGGATTCTCCATGGCCATGAAGGCGCTCAATGGCGGACGGCTGAATATTGCCGCCTGCTCGCTGGGCGGCGGCCAGCTGGCTTTGGACAAATCGGCCGCCTACCTCAAGGAGCGCCAGGCCTTCGGCGGGCCCCTGGCCAAGCAGGAAGCCCTGGTGTTCAAGCTGGCCGACATGGACATGGAGCTGGAAGCGGCCCGTTCTTTGCTGCGCCGCGCGGCCAGTGCCCTGGATGCAAAGAGCCCGGATACGGTGCGGCTTTGTGCCATGGCCAAAAAAGTCGCCACCGATGCCGGGTTCAACGTCGCCAACAGCGCCATCCAGCTGCATGGAGGCTACGGCTACCTGGCGGACTACGGCATGGAGAAGATCTTCCGCGACCTGCGGGTGCATCAAATCCTGGAGGGAACCAACGAGATCATGTCGCTGATCGTGGGACGGATCCTGCTGGAAGACTGAGCGGCGATCAGGATCGCGGAGCGCTGATTTCGGTGGAGCGCACCGGGTGCGACGAGTGCGAATCGCGCGGATCGGGATGCACCGCCTTGATGACCGGGCGGCTGGAGGCGATCTGCTCGATGGTGCCCAGCGCCATGGCATCAAGCAAGGTGCGCTGGGTCGGCCGCATCATCTTCAGCTCGCCGCGTTCCAGTGCCGCGAAAAGCTCCTCGGGCTTGGCCCAGTGGGATCGCACAGCTTCGGTGGTTTGGTGCGCCGGCTCCTGGCCGGCGGCCAGTGCCGCGACAAAAAAGTAGGTGTCAAAGCGGCGCGGGAAGCCGGTGGGAGTAACCCAGTTGGCCCACGGGAAAAGCTGCCCGGGCTCAAGGGACAGCCCGGTTTCCTCATGCACCTCGCGCAGGGCGGCTGCCAGGATTTCCCCGGCTTTCTGCGGGGCTGACGCTTCGCCTTCGTCCCACACGGCAGTGCCGGCCCACTGCTTGCAGTGTGCGCTGATGATCGTCTCGCCAAGATGCCCGCTGGCTGCCGTTGCGCTGTCCTTGGGGTCAACGCGGCCCCCGGGATAAACGACCATGCCCGCCGCGAAGTCCATGGTGGACACCCGATGCTGGATAAAGACCTCGAAGCCGCCATTGTTTTCGCGCAGCATCAGCACGCTGGCCGCACGGCGGATGGGAACCTCGGGCACGGTCTGGGGACTTGATTCGCTCATGTCCACCAGTATGGCGTGATCAGCGTTGGCCGTCCAAGGCGCTGTCGGCCTCTTGCAAGGACAGTGCCGACAGCGGGCACATTTTCACCGCCTCGCGAGCAGCCTCCAGCTGGTCGGCCTGCACCCGGACCTTGCCATGATCGGTGCCCTGGCCTTCCCGCGGCAGCGGATAACCCCACGGGTCGCTGTCCAGGGAATCGGCCATCAGCTCAAGGCACAGCCCCCGTCCCTGGCACCGAGTCCAATTGATGTTCAGTTCTGCGCTCATCGCTGCTCCTGGGTGGTGTGAAGGCAGGTGCCAGAGCGGTGCGCTGCGACCTCGTCGCCAAAAACCTGCAATGCGCTGATGGCCAAGCGCGCCGAGGCATCTGGATGATGGCACGAGCCCCGGCCGGTCACGAGTGCACCGAGCCGGCGAATCTGTTCGGGCAGTTGCGCATTGGCGCGGCGCTGCGCGAGCGCTTGAAAATCGCGGGCCAAGGTCGGCAGCCCATGAAGGCAAGGCCCGCACTGGCGGGCCGAAGAGCGTGCCAGATAATCAATGATCTGCGAGGTCCGCTCCAAGGGGCAGGCATCGTGGCGCAACACTTCGATGACTCCGGCCCCGGCCGCCAGGGCCACCGGGCGGCGGTGAACATCGTTGGTGGCGGCTAGTTGGATCCTTGGATCCTTGGTCCATTGACCGTGATAGCCACCGACAAGAACAGCCTGGATATTCGCCGCGGAGATCTGCAGTTGTTCAAGAACCAGCGAAAGATCGCTCGAACCGTGGACCTCGTGAACCTGGTAGCGGCCCTGGTCATGAATAGTCAGCAAGCGGCTGCCCGGATCCGCAGCG
>Ga0160443_100161_pt1 | contig 95987 bp, 107 predicted proteins | sample HID1972I_E1MG_FD_108244 | JGI IMG/M metagenome (GOLD analysis project Ga0160443, IMG submission 108244) | Enriched pill bug-associated microbial communities from UW Madison campus, WI, USA - HID1972I_E1 MG | ecosystem: Host-associated > Arthropoda: Insects > Digestive system > Unclassified ... | reverse complement strand
CAGTTCGAACGGCTTGCCGTCTGTACCCGTGCCGTAGAACACGGTCGGCTCCATCGGAGTGCCAGGTGTCAGGCTGTCGGGCAGATTCTCGAAGATGGAGAGCGCCTGCGATCCCGAGACGCCCGCGATGGCGATGGCGGGGGTGACGGCGGCTGTCGCCAGCACGCCGGCGACGGCGCTCAGCCCGACCAGGCCCAGCAGGCCGCCGAGCACACCTTTCACCGTGCGATTCTTTTGAGGCATACGCTTGATGCTAGGGGATTTCCCTGAATAGAAGCCTCGACGGCAGCATCCGCTCTGCCCTCGTCGACCCGCAGGAGTGCCATGACCACGTGGGAGTATCTGACCACCCCGCTGCTGATCCACAACACCGCCGCGATCCTCAACAACTGGGGCAAGCAGGGCTGGGAGCTCGTGCAGGTGGTGCAGGGGCCGGAGGGCGGCCTGGTCGCCTATCTCAAGCGCCCGGTCACGAACCAGGCGACGGCCAACGCCGGCCTGGCCGCAGCCGCCGAGGCATCACGACAGTTCGAAGAGGGAGACAGCAAGTGAGCATCACCACCCGCCTCGAGGAGCTCGGCATCGAGCTGCCCGCAGTCGCAGCCCCCGTGGCCGCCTATGTCCCGGCCGTCGTCCACGGCGGTCTCGTCTACACCTCCGGGCAGCTGCCGTTCGTCGGCGGCGCCCTGCCCGAGACCGGCAAGGTGGGCGCCGAAGTCGACGCCGACGCCGCCAAGGGCTACGCACGCACCTGCGCGCTGAACGCACTGGCCGCGGCCGCGGATGCTGCGGGCGGAGTCGACCGCATCGCCGGCGTGCTCCGAGTGGGTGGCTTCGTGGCATCCGATCCCGCCTTCACCGGCCAGCCGGGCGTCGTCAACGGCGCCAGCGAGGTGCTCGGCGAGATCTTCGGCGATGCGGGCAAGCACGCCCGTGCCGCGGTCGGCGTGGCCGTGCTGCCGCTGGACACCCCCGTCGAGGTCGAGGTGACGTTCATCCTCGCCTGACCTCGCTTCATCCTCGCCGAGACCCCGTCCCGACGCCGAGACCCCGTCCTGCAGACGTCTGCAGGACGGGGTCTCGGCGTCGGGACGGGGTGTCGGCGAGCAGCCCTACTTCACCTGCTTCGTGATGGTGCTCATCACCAGGGTGTCGGCCAGCGTCGTCGTGTCGCCGACCTCACGGCCTTCCGCGACGTCACGCAGCAGACGGCGCATGATCTTTCCGGAGCGGGTCTTGGGCAGCTCGCCCACGATGTACACGTCGCGGGGGCGCGCGATCGGGCCGATCTGCTCGCCGACCCAGGCGCGCAGCAGGGCGGTCAGACCCTCGGGCGAGTGCTCGTCGAGGTAGCTCTGCTTGATGATGACGAACGCCACCACGGCCTGGCCGGTGGTCTCGTCCGAGGCGCCGACGACCGCGGCCTCGGCGGTGGCCTCGTGTGCCACCAGGGCGGACTCGATCTCGGTGGTCGACAGGCGGTGGCCCGACACGTTCATCACGTCGTCGACGCGGCCGAGCAGCCACAGGTCGCCGTCCTCGTCCAGGCGAGCGCCATCGCCGGCGAAGTAGTAGCCCTTGTCCTGGAACTTCTCCCAGTAGGTCTCCTTGAAGCGCTCCGGGTCGCCCCAGATGCCGCGCAGCATCGACGGCCAGGGTTCGGTGATCACGAGCAGACCGCCGTTGCCGTTGCCGACCTCGTTGCCGTCGTCGTCGGTGACGTCGATCAGCACGCCCGGCACCGGGGTCTGTGCCGATCCCGGCTTGGCGGCCGTGATGCCGGGCAGCGGGGAGACCATGATCGCGCCGGTCTCGGTCTGCCACCAGGTGTCGACGATGGGTGTCTTGTTCGCACCGATCACCTCGCGGTACCACATCCAGGCCTCGGGGTTGATGGGTTCGCCCACTGAGCCCAGCAGGCGGATGCTGGACAGGTCGAACTTCTGCGGGATCTGGCGTCCGGTCTTCATGAAGGAGCGGATCGCGGTCGGCGCGGTGTAGAAGATCGTCACGCCGTACTTCTCGATCAGCTCCCACCAGCGGCCCGGGTGCGGAGCATCCGGAGTGCCTTCGTACATCAGCTGGGTGGCGCCATTGGCCAGCGGTCCGTATGTGACGTAGGAGTGACCGGTGACCCAGCCGATGTCGGCCGTGCACCAGAACACGTCGGTCTCGGGATGCAGGTCGAAGACGTACTTGTGGGTGTACGCCGCCTGGGTGAGGTAGCCGCCGGTGGTGTGCAGGATGCCCTTGGGCTTTCCCGTCGTGCCGGACGTGTAGAGGATGAACAGCGGGTTCTCGGCCGGGAACGCCTGCGGCTCGTGCTCGGCGGAGGCGGCCGGGACCACGTCGTGCCACCAGATGTCGCGGCCCTCGGTCCAGTCGATGTCGTTGCCGCAGCGCTTGACGACGAGCACGTGCTCGACGCTCTGCTGCTCGCCCTCTCCGTGCCGGTCGCTGAGCGACTGATCGACCGCGGGCTTGAGCGCGGAGGCCTTTCCCTTGCGCCAGCCGCCGTCGGCCGTGATCACGAGCTTCGCGCCGGCGTCGTCGATGCGCGAGCGCAGGCTGTCGGCGCTGAAACCGCCGAAGACGACGGAATGGATGGCGCCCAGGCGGGCGACGGCCAGCATGGAGATGACGGCCTCGGGAATCATAGGCAGGTAGATCGCGACGCGGTCCCCGTGCCCGACACCGAGGTCGGCGAGCACGTTCGCGGTGCGCTTGACCTCGTCGGTGAGTTCCGCGTAGGTGATGCTGCGCGAGTCGCCGGGCTCGCCCTCCCAGTGGATGGCGACGCGGTCGCCGTTGCCGGCTTCGACATGACGATCGAGGCAGTTGTAGGCGACGTTGAGCTCACCGTCGTCGAACCACTTCGCGAACGGCGGGTTCGACCAGTCGAGCACCTGCGTGAACGGTTTGTTCCAGGTGAGCAGGTCGCGAGCCTGCTCGCCCCAGAAGGCCTCACGGTCGGCTGCGGCGCGCTCGTACAGCGCAGGGTCGTCGATGGTGTGGGCGACGAATTCCTCGGACGGCGGGAACTTCCGCGACTCATCGAGGAGGTGGTCGATCTGGCTGCTCATGGCACTTCGCTCCTTTGCGCGGGCTGGTGGACATGTCGGGGCACGTCCGTGACACGGCGAATCTAGTCGGACGGCACGGGCGGGCATACTGTCGAAAGTCGGTAGCGGGTCTCGTTTGCGTCGACCATCGCGCGTGCATACACTGACCTCAAGCCGAATCTTATTCCGGCTTCAGCGCGCCCGATACCCCCGAAAGCCGGGCGCGCGCGTGGGCGGCATCTCATTCCCCCCGTGAGGTGCCGCCCTTCGCGTTCCCGGGCGCCGCGGGCGAGGGATGCCGGCATTCCTCCTGCACAGCAGCGGATCGCGTCGGCTTGTCCACAGGCGCCGGGATCCGCGCACTTCGGCGTCTGCGCGACGACCTACCGTCGTGGGATGCCCGATCCGTTCGTCCTTCGTCCTCGCTCCGCCGCCGGTCGCCCGCGCGACGCGTCCGAGCCGCTGACCGTCGACCCGGCGTTCGGTGCGCTCGCCGAGCACGTGCGCGACGAGCGCGTCACCGACATCTTCGTCAACGGCACCCACGGACTGTTCGTCGACCGCGGCGAGGGTGCCGAACAGATCACCGGATGGCGCGCGTCCGAGCGAGAGGTTCGCGATCTCGCCGTCGCACTCGTCGGCGCCGGAGGCCGGCATCTCGACGACCAGTCTCCGTGCGTGGATGTGCGGCTGGATGACGGCATCCGCGTGCACGCCGTCCTCGCCCCGATCGCCACCTCCGGAACGGCGCTCTCGATCCGCGTGCCACGCGTACTGGGCGCCGACCTGGATGCGCTCGCACTCTCGGGCACCTTCACCCCGGCGCAGCGCGCGTGGCTCGGCAGGCTGGTGGCCGAACGTGCGAACATCCTCATCACCGGAGGCACGGGCACGGGCAAGACGACCCTGCTCACCGCGTTGCTGTCCGAGGCAGGACCGGGGGAGCGCATCGTCACCATCGAAGACGTCGCGGAGCTGCGCCCGCGGCATCCCCATCACATCGCTCTCGAGGCGCGCCAGCCGAACCTCGAGGGGGCGGGGCGGATCACGCTCGCGATGCTCGTGCGCGAATCATTGCGGATGCGTCCCGATCGGCTGGTGGTCGGCGAGTGCCGAGGCGAGGAGGTGCGCGAGCTGCTGACCGCGCTGAACACCGGGCACGACGGCGGTGCCGGCACATTGCACGCCAGCGGGCTGACGGATGTCCCCGCGCGACTCGAGGCGCTGGGCGCCCTTGCAGGCATGGACGCCACCGCACTCGCACGACAGGTGGTCAGCGCGTTCACCATCGTGCTGCACCTGGAGCGCTCATCCGACGGACGACGGCGCATCGCGCATGCCGGTCGATTCGCCCTCGCCGACGACCACCTGGAGATCGAGGAGGTGTCGCCGTGGTGATCGCCCTGTCCCGCGCACGGACAGCGGATGCCGGGATCGCCGCGGCCGATGCCGCCGCGACAGTGCGCACGCTGGCCGTGCTGCTGCAGGCGGGTGCGCGCCCGATGGCGGCATGGCGTCACCTCGCGGATGCCGGAGACGCGGTCGCGCTGCGCGTCACCGAGCGCTGCGCGGACGGCGCCGAGCTCGCCGGAGCTCTCGACCAGGAGGGCGGTGCGTGGAAGGATGTCGCCGCCGCGTGGGAGATCGCCACGATCGTGGGCGCGCCGCTGGCCGAGGTGCTGGGCTCGCTCGCCGAGTCGCTGCAGGACGCGGCCTCCGCCGCCGACGACGTGCGCATCGCCCTCGCCGAGCCGGCCGGCACCGCCCGGCTGCTGCTCTGGCTGCCGTTCGCGGGACTGCTGCTCGGGTTCGCGCTCGGCTTCGACACGATCGGCGTGCTCGTGACGAACCCGTTCGGCACCGCGTGCGTGCTCACCGGGCTCGTGCTGGTGCTGCTCGCACGGTGGTGGACGGCACGGATGGTTCGCGCTGCGCAGCCTCGCCCCGGAACCCCCGGAATGCATGCCGACCTCGTCGCCGTCGCGCTCTCTGGCGGTGCGGGCATGCCGCGCGCTCTGCGCCTGGTGGAGCAGAGCACCGCAGAGCTGATCGATGATCCCGCCACGACGCAGGCGGTGCTCGACCTGTCGCGCAGTGCAGGGGTGCCGGCGGGCTCGCTGCTGCGCGCCTCGGCGGCCCGGCTGCGGCAGGAGGCACGCGTGCAGGGGCGCATCCGCGCGGCTCGCCTGTCGTCGAAGCTGCTGCTGCCGCTCGGCGCATGCACTCTGCCCGCATTCCTGCTGCTCGGCGTCGCGCCGCTGATGCTCAGCGTGCTCGGCTCCACGCCCTTGCCGATCTGAACCCTCGACCCCGGGACGAGACGCGTCCCCCGAAAGAAAGAAGAAGCACATGGAAGAGAACGACCTGCCACCGCTCACCAGAAGCCGTGCGGCACAGCTGTTCACCGACGAGACCGGTGCCGCGACAGCGGAGTACGCGATCACCACGATGGCTGCTGTCGCCTTCGCGGGCCTGCTGGTGGTGATCATGCGCTCGGACGAGGTGCGGGGCATCCTCACCGACCTCGTGCGGCGGGCGCTGACGGTGTCGTGATGGGCACCACCCGGGGTGCCCGGTGCCTCCGAAGCGCCCGGTGCCCTCGGGGCGCTCATGGGCTCGGCGGTGAGCGGGGCTCCGTCGCCGCCGAGCTCGCGGTCGCGCTGCCCGCCGCTCTGCTCGCCCTGCTGCTGGGCATCGGCGCGCTCTCCGCCGCCGCCACGCAGGTCGCCCTGCAGGATGTCGCAGCTGACGCCGCCCGACTGCTGGGTCGGGGCGAGGGGCAGGCGCGCGCCGCCGGCATCGTCCATGCCGTGCACGCCGCGCGGATGGCATCCCGCGAGGTCGGCGATCTGGTCTGCGTCACGGCATCGACCGACTTCCGGGTGGGCCGGGTGATCAGCGTCCCGCTGCACGCGCAGAGCTGCGCTCTGTCCGGCGGGATGTGACCGCACGCACCTGAGGACGCGAACAGAGAGAGAGGAGCATCCGATGGCTGGAACCGCGCTCGCCGCCGGAATCATGACCGTGGCCGCGACCCTCTCGCTGGGTCTGGCCGCCGTCGGCGGCGCCGCCGTCACCGCGCAGCGGACGGCAGGGGCGGCGGATGCGGCAGCGCTCGCCGCCGCCGACGCTGCCTCGGGTGCCGTGATCACCGACGAGGACCCCTGCGTGCTGGCTGCCCGTGTCGCGATCGCGTCCGGGGCGACGGTGGCCGCGTGCACCGTGCGCGGCCTCACGGCGACCGTGGAGGTCCATTCCGCGTACGCTGGTCTCGTCGCCGTCTCCCGCGCCCGAGCCGGGCAACCCGAGGGATGACACGATTTCCGCTCACCGCACGCCTTCCTCGACGGCTCGCGTCTTCGTGACGCTGTGTCCGCTCCAGGACTGCGGTGTGTATGGTGTGCTTCGGAGAAAGGACGCACTCTTGGCCCAAGGCAAGAAGCTCGTCATCGTCGAGTCCCCGACGAAGATGCGATCGATTCAGGGATACCTCGGCGACGGCTATGAAGTGCTCAGCTCCGTCGGGCACATCCGCGATCTCGCCGACAAGAAGGACATCCCCGCCGCCGACAAGCAGGCGTACGGGAAGTACTCCATCGACGTCGAGAACGACTTCGACCCGTACTACGTGGTCTCGGATCGCAAGACCAAGACCGTCGCCGAACTGCGTCGAGCCGTCAAGACCGCCGACGAAGTCCTGCTCGCCACCGATGAGGACCGCGAAGGCGAGGCGATCGCCTGGCATCTGCTGGAGACCCTCAAGCCCAAGGTCCCCGTCAAGCGCATGGTCTTCCACGAGATCACCAAGGATGCGATCCAGGCGGCCGTCGGGCGCACCCGCGAACTCGACCTGGCTCTCGTCGATGCGCAGGAGACCCGCCGCATCCTCGACCGTCTGTACGGCTGGGACATCTCACCGGTGCTCTGGTACAAGGTCAAGTCCGGTCTGTCCGCCGGCCGTGTGCAGTCCGCTGCCACCCGCATGATCGTCGACCGCGAGCGCGAGCGGATGGCATTCGTGTCCGCCGAGTACTGGGACGTCGAGGCATCGGCATCAGCCACAGGCCAGACCTTCGGCGTGCGTCTTGTGCGCGTCGACGGCGGCCAGCTCGCCCGCGGCACCGACTTCACCGACACCGGCGCGCTGAAGAAGGCCGTCGTCGTGCTGAGCGAAGCGGATGCCACCGCGCTCGCCGCGGCCATCGATGCCACGGGCGGCGCCACCGTCAGCAAGGTCGAGGCCAAGCCCGGCACCCGCAGCCCCTATGCGCCGTTCACCACCTCCACCATGCAGCAGGAGGCCGGCCGCAAGCTCTCTATGAGTGCGAAGCAGGCGATGAGCGTCGCCCAGCGCCTGTACGAGAAGGGGTACATCACCTATATGCGAACGGACTCGGTCTCGCTGAGCACGCAGGCCATCCAGGCCGCGCGCAGCCAGGCAGTGGCCCTGTACGGCGACACCGCCGTGCCGCTGAAGCCCCGCGCATACAAGTCCAAGAGCAAGAACGCGCAGGAGGCGCACGAGGCGATCCGCCCGTCGGGCGAGAAGTTCCGCACACCGGCGTCCGTCTCCTCCGGTCTCGACCGCGACGAGCAGCGCCTGTACGACCTGATCTGGAAGCGCACCGTCGCCAGCCAGATGTCGGATGCCAAGTACGAGACCACCACGGTGACCCTCGAGACGATCGCCGACGGCAAGAAGGTCGAGTTCACGGCATCCGGAACCGTCTACACCTTCAAGGGCTTCCTCGAGGCATACGAGGAAGGACGCGACGAGAAGCGCAACGCCCAGGATTCCGCAGAGAATCAGCAGCTGCCCGCCGTCGCCGTCGGCGACGAGCTGGCGATGTCGGATGCCACGGCCAAGGGCCATCGCACCACACCGAAGCCGCGCTACACAGAGGCATCGCTGGTGAAGGCGCTCGAGGAGCACGGCATCGGTCGTCCCTCGACCTTCGCGAGCATCATCGGCACCGTGATCGATCGCGGCTACGCGATCAAGCGCGGCCAGGCGCTGGTTCCGACCTGGCTCTCGTTCAGCGTCGTGCGTCTGCTCGAGCAGCACTTCGCCGACCTGATCGATTACGACTTCACGGCCGCCCTCGAGGACGACCTGGATGCGATCGCCCGTGGCGAGCAGAACCGTGTGGAATGGCTGAAGTCCTTCTACTACGGGTCGGACTCGCACGTCGGACTGCGGCAGGTCGTCGACAACCTCGGCGAGATCGACGCACGCGCGCTGAACTCCACCCGCATCACCGACACCGCCACGCTGCGCTTCGGCAAGTACGGCCCCTACCTCGAGGTCGCCGATCCGGCTGATCCCGAGGCGAAGCCGCGCATCGTCAACGTGCCCGAGGACCTGGCCCCCGACGAGCTGACCGCCGAGAAGGCGCAGGAGCTCATCGACGCTCCCGTCGCCGGTGACCGAGTTCTGGGCGAGAACCCCGAGAACGGCAAGGTGATCGTCGTCAAGGACGGTCGCTTCGGCCCGTACGTGCAGGAGAACGACCCGGTGTCCGAGGAGGACGCCGCCGTCGACACCGCCACCGGCGAGGTCGTCGACGCTCCCAAGACGGCCAAGAAGAAGAGCACGAAGAAGGATGCCGCGCCCAAGCCGCGCACCGCATCGCTGTTCCGCTCGATGTCTGTCGACACCATCGATCTGGACACCGCGCTGCAGCTGCTCAGCCTGCCGCGCGTGGTCGGCGCCGACCCGGAGTCCGGCGAGGAGATCACCGCGCAGAACGGCCGTTTCGGACCGTACCTGAAGAAGGGGACGGACTCGCGGTCGTTGGAGAGCGAGTCGCAGATCTTCGACGTCACGCTCGAGAAGGCGCTCGAACTGTACGCGCAGCCCAAGTACGGCGCCCGCAAGGCATCGAGCGCTCTCAAGGAGTTCGAGGCCGACCCGGTCAGCGGCAAGCCGATCCGCATCCGCGACGGTCGGTTCGGCGCCTACGTCACCGACAGCGTGACCAACGTGACGATCCCGCGTGGTCAGACACCCGACGACATCACCTTCGAGATCGCCGTGCAGATGCTGGCGGACAAGCGCGCCAAGGGCCCGGCGCCCAAGCGCGGTGCGGCCAAGAAGGCACCTGCCAAGAAGGCGCCCGCGAAGAAGGCGCCCGCGAAGAAGACTGCGGCCAAGAAGGCACCGGCCGAGAAGGCGACGAAGACGGATGCCGAGAAGGCGGCCGCCCGTTCCGCCGCCGCGAAGAAGGCAGCGGCGACCCGGGCTGCGAACGCCGCCAAGGCGAGGTCGTGACTGAGGCTCCCGGGCTCTGGGTCACCTTCGAGGGCGGTGACGGCTCGGGCAAGTCGACCCAGGCCTCGCTTCTGGCCGAGTGGATCGCCGAGCGCGGACGCACGGTGGTGCGCACCCGTGAGCCCGGCGGTTCCGAGGTGGGCGTGCTCGTGCGCGACATCGTCCTGCATCACCGCGGCGACATCGCTCCTCGTGCCGAGGCCCTGCTGTACGCCGCCGATCGTGCCCATCACGTCGCGACGGTCGTCCGCCCGGCTCTCGAGCGCGGCGACGCCGTCATCCAGGACCGCTATCTGGACTCCTCGGTGGCCTATCAGGGCGCCGGCCGGGTGCTCGATGCCCAGCAGGTGCGCGACCTGTCGCTGTGGGCTGCTGACGGCGCGCTGCCCGATCTCACGGTGCTGCTCGACATCGATCCGATGCTCGCACGCCAGCGTCTCGACGCCGACGACAAGCCGTTCGACCGGCTCGAGGCCGAGAAGGCCGACTTCCACACGCGGGTGCGCGAGGCCTTCCTCGCCCTCGCAGCCGAGGAGCCGCGGCGTTTCCTCGTCGTCGACGCCACGCTCGACCCCGAGGACATCGCCGCGCTGATCCGCGCGCGCGTCTCGATCCACCTCTGAGCACTCCCGTACTCCCGGCATCGCTTCGCCCGGCACTACCGGCCCCGCCTCGCCCCGCGCCACACGCAGCAAGGAGGGAGATGCTGGTCATGGACCCGCATAACCGGCATATGGCTCCCGGCCTGGCTGCGGTGCTGCCCTCTCAGGCAGATCTAGAACAGCGCGGGAGGGAAATGCTGGTCATGGACCCGCATAACCGGCATATGGCTCCCCGCCAGGCCCCGGGGTGGGCCAGAGCGTGGCGGGCACCTGGGATGTGTGGCTCCCCGCCTGGGCGAGGGGGCGCGCAGGAAGCATCGGGCGGAGAAGCCGATGTCGCACCGGCCGTTAGGCTGGAGACCATGACCGCCGCCCTGACCGCGCCCTTCCCGTGGTCCGACGTGTGGGGGCAGGATGCGGCGGTGCAGACCCTGCGGCAGGCGGCATCCGATCCCACGGCGCTGTCGCACGCCTGGCTGATCACCGGCCCACCCGGATCCGGTCGCTCCACGCTCGCCTACGCGTTCGCCGCCGCGCTCATCGCCGACCGGCCTGACGACGAGAACGCCATGCGCCAGGTGCTCGCGGGTACGCACCCCGATCTCACCGCCCTGCGTACGGACAAGATCATCATCACCATCGCCGAGGCGCGCTCGCTGGTCGAGCGCTCCTACTTCGCACCGTCCGCCGGACGGTATCGAGTGATCGTCGTCGAGGATGCCGATCGCATGGTCGAGCGCACCTCCAATGTGCTGCTGAAGGCGCTGGAGGAGCCGCCCGAGCAGACCGTCTGGGTGCTGTGCGCACCCAGTGAGGCCGACCTGCTGCCCACGATCCGCTCCCGCGTGCGCACTGTGCGCCTGCACGAACCCGAGGTCGCCGACGTCGCACGTCTGATCACGCTGCGCACGGGTATCGACGAGGCGACCGCCGAGCAGGCCGCCCGTCATGCGCAGCGGCACATCGGCATGGCGCAGCGGCTCGCCACGGACGAAGGAGCCCGTCGTCGCCGCGATGAGACCCTGCGCGCCGTGCTGGGCGTGCGCGGGGTGGGCACCGCGGTCGAGGTCGCCGGTCAGATCATCCAGGCCGCCACCGACGACGCCAAGGCGCTCACCGCCGAGCGCGACGCTTCCGAGCGAGCCGGCCTGCTGCGCACGGTCGGAGTCGCCGAGGGCCAGGCCGTCCCCCCGGCGCTGCGCTCGCAGATCTCGGCGCTCGAGGACGACCAGAAGAAACGGGCGACACGCAGTCTGCGCGACGGCATCGACCGAGTGCTCACCGACCTGCAGTCGATGTACCGCGATGTCGTCATGCTCCAGTTCGGTCGCGATGAAGAGCTGATCAACGGCGAGTTGCGCATCGAACTCACGGCGCTCGCCGCGGCCTGGCCCGTGGAGCGCACACTCATCGCACTCGACGCCATCTCCGAGACCCGTGAGACGCTGCAGCGCAACGTGTCCCCGCTGCTGGCGACTGAGAGTCTTCTGGTGACCATCTCCAGCGGAAGGACCCCGTGATCCCCCGAGCATCGCGCAGCCTGCGCCGAATCCTCACCGTTCTGGCCGGCCTGGCGGTGGCATCCGTCGCACTGTCGGGCTGCCTGTACGCACAGATCCCGGAGGCGCCGCCATCGGTGACGCGCTCACCGGACGCGACGGATGTATCGCCCGAGCTGATGTCCTACTACACGCAGAATCTGGACTGGAAGCCCTGCGGCGCCGGATTCGACTGCACCGAGGTCACCGCGCCGCTGGACTGGGAGAAGCCCGCCACCGGCGACATCTCACTCGCGATCGTCCGCCATCAGGCCACGAGGACAGCACAGGGGTCTCTGCTGATCAATCCCGGCGGCCCCGGTGCGAGCGGCTACGACTTCGTGGCCGACAGTCTCGGCTACGCCGTCGGAGCCGACCTGATCGAGAACTTCGACGTGATCGGGTTCGATCCACGCGGTGTCGGACGCTCGACGGCCGTCGCGTGCCTCGACGCGAAGGCGATGGACGAGTACAACTACGGCGTCGTCACGCAGCCGCGCAACACCCCCGAGTGGGAGGCCGAGCTCACCGCCCGCGACAAGGACTTCGCCGAGGCGTGCGAGGCGAACAGCGGCGGGATCCTGCCTCACATCACCACGGTCGATTCCGCCCGTGACATGGATCTGATCCGCGGTGTGCTGGGCGACAAGACCCTCAACTACCTCGGATATTCCTACGGCACCTTCCTCGGCGCCACCTACGCGAAGCTGTACCCTGAGCGCGCACAGCGCCTGGTGCTCGACGGTGCCCTCGACCCGTCGGTGCCGGGGCTTCAGGTCGGCGCCACGCAGGCGGCCGGGTTCGAGTCGGCGCTGCGCGCTTACCTCGAGAACTGTCTCACCACGAAGGGATGCCCCTTCAACGGCACCGTCGATGAGGCACTGTCGGACTTCCGGGCGCTGCTGGCGAGCATCTCGCGCGCGCCGCTGAAGAACAGCGACGGACGGGTGCTGACCGTGGACACCATGGTCACCGGGGCCATCACCGCGATGTACAGCCAGCAGAGCTGGCAGTATCTCACCCAGGGGATCACGGCCGCGCTGCAGGGCGATCCGTCGGTGATGATGGCGCTCGCCGATCAGTACAACGACCGGGGGCCGGACGGGAACTACGTCGACAACACGGCCGAGGCGTTCCGCGCCTACAACTGCATGGACTATCCGGTCGAGGACGACAAGGCGGCCGAGGACGCCATGATCAAGGAGATCGAGAAGACGGCGCCCACCTTCGCCCCGTACTGGCAGGCGCCGGATCCCTGCGAGGTATGGCCGTATCCGCCCGTCGGCGTGCGCGAGCCGATCGCCGCCTCCGGCTCCGGACCGATCCTCGTCGTCGGCACGACCAACGACCCGGCCACTCCATACGCCTGGGCGCAGTCGCTGGCGCAGCAACTCGACAACGGTGTCCTGATCACGCGGGTCGGCGAGGGGCACACCGGCTACAACAAGGGCAACCGCTGCGTCGACACCGCGGTCGAGTCGTTCCTGATCGACGGCACGGTGCCGAAGGACGGGCTGCGCTGCGAGTGACACCGGACGCCGGCTCGGTTTCGCAGTGACCTCGTCGTCGTAGTAGGATCATTGATCGTGCCGCAGTTCGCTGCGCACGCCACCTTAGCTCAGTGGTAGAGCATCCCACTCGTAATGGGAAGGCCGTCAGTTCAATCCTGACAGGTGGCTCCAGCAAGGCCCGGGATGCAGCATCCCGGGCCTTTCGCATCTTCGCAGCACGCCCCAGAGCGTGCTGCGCTCAGATGATGCTGCGGTTCTCGGCCTTGGCCTTGCGGGCGTCCTTGGTGAAGGCGCGGACGATGACGAACAGCGTCCCCGCGACGATCACGGGCCAGACCAGCACGTAGGCGGTCAGTGCGATGGTGGACAGTTCCATGTCAGTTCCTCTCGGTCTCAGCGCTTGGCGGGCTTGTCGGCTTCGGTGAGCTCTGCCAGCTCGGCATTCAGCTCGGCGGTGTCGACGGAGTCGAAGTCACCGGTGCGCTGAGCGATGAGGTCGAAATCGAAGTCCTCCTTCTTGCTCGGCAGAGTGAGGGCGACGCAGACGATCGTCGACACGGCGTAGGCGACCAGCGATCCGGACAGCACCGCGTATGTGTGCAGGAATCCGATCGTGAAGGGCGCCGAAGCGAGAATCGACACCGAGCCGACGATCAGAGCGACCCGCTTGCCGAAGAAGCCGAACGACATGAGTCCCAGCACGACTCCGATGCCGATCGTCGCCAGCACGTCCGAGACGATTCCGACGGGACCGCTGAGGTCGATCCACTCGAAGCGCACCGGCAGGAACGCGGCCAGGGCGACGACCACAGCGACCGAGAACGCCAGGTTCGTCACGCGCTTCCAGTAGAAGCTCGCGATCACCGGGAACACCAGCGCGCCCCAGAGCGCGCCGACGAACACCAGCAGATCGAGGATGTTCAGCTGAGAGCCTGCGAAGAAGAGGCCTGCGACCATGGCCACGATCATGGTGATGCGCCCGACGAGCACCATCGTGCGCGGGTCGGCCTTCTTCTTGCCGGCGATGTTCTGACCGTAGATGTCGGCCATCATGATCGAGGACAGCGCGGTCAGATCGGCATCCGCCGTCGACGACAGCGAGCCGATGATCATCACGAAGAACACGCACAGCAGCAGCGGCGACAGGTAGGTGGAGGCCATCTGCGGGATGAGGTTGTTCACATCGCCGCCGGTGGGAGTGACACCCGCGTACAGGGCGACGACTCCCAGCATCCCGATGCCGATGATCGTCGCGCCGTAGCCGAAGGTCGCGGTGATGAAGGTCTTCTTGATGAGGTCCTCGCGGACGGCGAACAGGCGCTGCGCGATCGTCTGATTGCCTATCGCGTAGGCGAGCACAGCGGCGATGTACGGCGCGCCCTGGTTGAAGAACGCGTCGGACGAGAAGAAGTCGGCCTGCTGCGGGGTGACGTTCGCCGCTCCCGCCTCGAAGAGCCCCGGTCCGCCCGCGGCGAAGAACACCACCGGGATGATGACGATCACCGCACCCAGCATGGCGACCACCTGCGCGAAGTCGGTGAGCACCGATGCGCGAAAGCCCGACCACAGGGTGTACAGCAGCACACCCGCGCCGATGGCGAGGATGCCCTGACCGAAGGTGAAAGGCGACAGCATCGAGATGAGCGCACCGCCCGCGATGAGGTTGGAGGTGAGGCTGATGATGCTGCCGAGCACGTTGGACCCGGCGAGCATCAGCTGGCTGGATCGGCCGTGGCGGGCGAACATCACCTCGGCGATGGTGTGCGCCCTGGGTGCGACCTGGCGGATGCGCCGGCCGAAGGGATAGATCAGCAGGATCATCAGCGCGCCCCACAGGCCGTAGTGGATCGGGCCGGAGATGCCGTAGGTGTAGCCGGAGGTGGCCGAGGCGTACATCGAGGCGGCCCAGATCCAGGTGGCGGTCATGGATGCCGCCGAGATGCCGAATCCGATCTTGCCGCCGCCGGTCATGTAGCCGTCGGCGTTCTCGGTGCGCTTTCTGATGCGCAGGGACATGTACAGACTGCCGCCGTAGAACAGCAGCATGAGCAGGACCACCACGGGTCCTGGGATGGTGTGCAGGATTTCCACGTCTTTCTCTCTCTTCTCGTGGGCGCCGGCTGCGGCGCCGGGGTCATCGGGAAGGGAGAGAGCTAACGATGAGGTGATGCGGCCTGAACTGGGCCGGAGTCGAGTGCGGTTTCAGAGGGGGTGAGCGAGAGTGTCCGGGGCGGCATGCAGTTCCATTCGTCAGCGTGCACGCGTGCAGCCGTCGCCTCCGACTTCGAGGCGACGCACGCATGCGCGAACGACAACAGCGTTCGCACGAGGCCGGAAGAGATGCAGTCGCTGCTGCGGAGGATCGCAGTCCGGGCGCACCCCTGCCGGGCCGGGTGGCCCGATCGGGCGAGCGCGCGCGAGGCGGCAGCGATGCGAGCGCGTCCGGCCCGCCTCTCCAACGTAACAAGCCCCCTGGGCAAGTCAAATGCACGAGTGATCCGATCGGGCGTCGAAGTGCCGGGCGGTGAGCATCCGCGTACCCTCGAAGCATGAGCAGAGCACTTCTCATCGTCGACGTGCAGAACGACTTCACCGAGAACGGTGCCCTCGCCGTGACGGGCGGGGATGCCGTCGCATCCGGAGTCAGCGAACTCCTCGCCGCCGACGCGGGGTCGTACGCGGTGATCGTCGCCTCCCGCGACTGGCATGACGCCGAGGGCGACAACGGCGGGCACTTCTCGACCACGCCCGACTACGCGGACTCCTGGCCTGTGCACTGCGTGGCGGGCACCGAGGGAGCGGCGTACGATCCGCTGCTGGTGACGGATGCCATCACGCACCACGTGCGCAAGGGGCAGGGCGTGCCCGCTTACTCGATGTTCGAGGGCACGGCCGAGGACGGCACGACGGTCGGTGAGATCCTGGCCGCGCACGGCGTGACCGAAGCGGATGTCGTGGGCATCGCCACCGACCACTGCGTGCGCGCGTCGGCGCTGGATGCCATCGCGCACGGCGTGCACGTGCGCATCCTCACCGACCTGGTGGCGGGCGTGGGTGCGGAAACCAGCGAGGCGGCCATGGCCGAGCTGGCGCACGCGGGGGCCGAGCTCGCCGCGAGTCGCGGATGAGTGCGCGCTGCGCGCTGCTGCTACGGGCGGTGAACGTCTCGGGTCGCAATCGCGTGCCGATGGCCGAGTTGCGCGCTCTGCTCGCGGAGCGGACGTCGCTGCAGAACGTATCGACCTACATCGCCAGCGGGAACGTGATCGCCGATGTGACCGGCGACATCGACGCGGCGTGTGCACAGGTGCGGATTCTGATCAGCGAGGCCTTCGACGTCGACACGCCGGTGATCGCGCGCACCCATGAGCAGCTGGCCGCCGCGCACGAGGAGAACCCGTTTCCGGATGCTGCGGCGGAGAAGATGCTGCACGTCATGTTCCTGGAGCATCCTCCGGCCGCGGGCGCGGCGGAAGTGCTCGCAGAGCGACTGCTGCCTGGTGAGCGCATCGCCATCATCGGCCGGGACCTGTGGATCGACTACGGAGTCTCGGGAGCCGGGAACACCAAACTCACGAAGGCCGTGTTCGACCGGGCGCTGGGCGTCGCCGGTACCGCCCGCAATCTGCTCACGCTGCGCAAGCTGGTCGAGCTGACCGCATCCACCTGACACGACTCGCCCCCGGGTGCATCGAAGCGGCGTCAGGCGTGCTGTTCGCGGTGCTGCCCCTCGTCGATCTCCTCGATGACCTTCGCGCAGAAGGCGGGCAGGTCATCCGGGGTGCGGCTGGAGACCAGACCCGCATCGACGACGACCTCCCGGTCGACCCAGGCGGCACCGGCGTTGCGCAGATCGGTCGCGAGGCTCGGATAGCTGGTCATGGTGCGCCCGTCCACGACTCCGGCCTCGATGAGGATCCACGCGCCATGGCAGATCACGCCCACCGGTCTGCTCTGCTCGAAGAACGCGCGGACGAAGTCGATCGACGCGCGATCCATCCGCAGGTGGTCAGCGTTCACCACCCCGCCGGGAAGGACCAGAGCATCGAAGTCGGCTGCCGATGCTCCGGCGACCGGCAGGTCCACGGTCTGCACGTGGCCGTTCTTGCCTGTGATCTCATCGGGTTCGGGCGACACCATGATCGCGGTCGCTCCGGCCCCGGTCACTGCGTCCCAGGGGCTGGTCAGCTCGCTGTCCTCATAGCCGTTCGTCGCGAGGAAGGCGACCTCGGCCTCGGAGATGCTCGTCATCTGGGGAGTCCTTTCCGTAGGGGCGGGATCAGAACAGGATGCGCTCGGTGGGCTGTCCGGGGGAGGGGATGGCGAATGGTGGACTGTCGTGCTATCGCCCGGTCGCATCCGCGGCGAGGAAGAGTTCAGCGCGACGCCAGGCGCTTCTTCGTCCGCGCGTTCATCGCGGCGAACAGCCGGTTGCGCTTCGTGTTCTGGAATGCCGCGCACAGCCAATGCCCGTCCTCGCGGGTGAACGTGTAGGTCTGCATCTTGTCGTGCCGGATCCGCGAGCCCTTGCCGATGCCGCCCTCGGTCAGCACGACGGCCGTGTCCTGTCCCAGCATCCGCACATCGAGCACGCGCATCGACATGCGGCTGCCTCGCTGCCACTTCTCGAACAGCGGCACGTGGTCCTCGTGGATCTCCTCGCGGCCGTGACTGACTGTGCCGATGAAGATCACGTAGATCGCATCCTGCGTGAACTCCTCCGCGTAGGCGGCGGCGTCCCCGGCATCCCAGGCGCGACGCATCCGCTCGAGCGAATCGGCGACTCCGTCGGGCATCTCGATCATGACATCTCCTCTTAGTGCAATATGCATTAGGGTAATAGTGCAAGCTGCACTAACGGAAGTCAAGCTCGTAGACTCACAGGGTGACCGACGCCGATCGACCGCTGACCCGCGCCGAGCGCGACCTGCCTGCGCTCACGGTGCTGGCGCTGCTGACCATGGGGCCGCGGCATCCATACGACATCCACCGCTTCGTGGTCGAGACGCGCAAGGACTTCGTGACCGGCGCGCCGCGCAGCATCTACCATGCCGTGCAGCGCCTCGAGCGTGCTCATCTGATCCAGCCGATCGGCTCGGAGCAGGCCGGCGGGCGTCCCGAGCGCACGGTCTTCGCCCTCACGGATGCCGGTCGCAGCGAGGTGCGCCGTCGCGTGTCGATGATGCTGTCCGCACCGCACGGTGATCGCACGGGCACGAGCGCGGCGTTGTCGTTCATCGGAATCCTGTCGCGTGACGAGGCCGTTCTGGCACTCAATGCCCGTGTCGCCGCACTGGAGGCGATGATCGGGCGGATCTCCTCTGAGATCGACGCGGCGTCGGAGGTGCCGGCGATCCTGCTCGTGGAGGCCGACTACGAACGCCATCAGCTCACAGCCGAGCGCGAATGGTTCCGCCGTCTCGTCGACCGGCTGGACGACGGCGAACTGGAATGGCTGCCGCGTTGACCCGCTATGCCGCCACGATCGACGCGCCCGTCGATCACGAGCTCGTGGTCCGCAAGTCGCGGTTCCTCGCGCACGTCGCACCGGTCGGCTCGCCCGAGGAGGCCGACGAGGTGGTGGCGGCCATTCGGCGGCGGCACTGGGACGCGCGACACCACTGCAGCGCGCAGGTGACGGGCCTCAACGGCGAGCGTGCGCGCTCATCGGATGACGGCGAGCCATCGGGTACGGCGGGGATGCCCATGCTGGAGGTGCTGCACCGCCGTCATCTGACCGACGTGGTCGCGGTGGTCACGCGCTATTTCGGAGGAATCAAGCTGGGTGCCGGGGGATTGGTGCGGGCGTATTCGTCGGCCATCTCGGAGGCCCTGGATCTGGCATCCCTCGTCGACCGCCGCGTGCTCGCCCAGGTCACGATCACCGTGCCTCATGTCGACGCCGGCCGATTCGACAATCTGCTGCGGGACTGGACGAAGCGGCACGAGTCCGCGCTGGGCGACACGCGATATGCGGCGGACGCCCTCTTCGAGGTGTGGAGCCCCGGCGACGAAGTGGCCGTGCTGCAGGCGGAGGTCGCCGCCGCATCCGGTGGCACCGTCACGGCATCTGCGACCGGTATCGAGCGTGTGGTGGACGTGCCGCGCTGACCGGCATCGTCTGGTCGCGACCGGCGACGCGGGTCTGCGGAACCGGAGGCAGGCCGTCGGCACCGCGCAGATCGACGCGCCGGACGCCGCATCCGACGCACCGCACGTAGACGATCTCACCGAGCGATGTGCGGTGGGCGGACTCGCTGACCCAGGCGTGCTCGTGCAGCAGCTGAGGGCTCGGGATGCGGATCGGGACGGTGTGCGATGCGGTCATGTCTCCACGATGATGTAATGGTCTTATGCATCTCAACCCTTACGGCGAGTACGCGGTGCTGCTGGCCGCGTCCCTGGCTAACGACTGGCCGGATGACCGCAGCGGAATCGAGCAGCGCACCCGCGATTTCGGGATGACCATGGCGTTCGACTCGAGGCCCGATGACCATGAGCGCACGCGGAAGGTCGTGGATGCGTGGCTCGACGTGGTGGATGCACACGATGACGCCGCCCGTGCTGCCGCGCTGAACGCGCAGATGGCGGCGGCGGCCGCATACCCTCAGCTGACCGATCACGACGCAGAGGGGTGGCACCTGCACTACCGCGACGAACGGCTCAGGCCATTGCCGGACGTGCTGGAGGCTGTCTTCAGCGTCGGCACGGCCCTGCACCTCACCGAGCGCGGCATGCATCGCCTCGGCCGCTGCGCTGCCTCGCCCTGCGAGAACGTGATCGTCGACGTCACCCGCAACGGCCGCCAGCGCTACTGCTGCGTGCGCTGCGCGAACCGAGACGCCGTGCGGCGCCACCGGGCGCGCGAGGCCTAGCCTCGGGCGGGCAGGGCGGCGAGCACGGCATCCGACAGCGGCGGCCACGCCTCGATCGCCCAGGGCCCGAAATCGCGGTCGGCGAGGGCGACGCACGCGGCCTGCGCCTGCGGATCGACCCAGAGGAAGGTGCCGCTCTGACCGAAATGCCCGAATGCGGCAGGGGAGTTCGCCGCGGAGGTCCAGTGCGGCGTCTTGCCGTCCCGCAGTTCGAAGCCGAGGCCCCAGTCGTTCGGGCGCTGGATGCCGTAGCCGGGCAGAACGCCGTCAAGGCCAGGGAACGCGACCCGGGTGGCGGTCGCGAGGGTCTCGGCGGCGAGGAGGGTCGGATGCAGCAGCTCGGCGGCGAAGCGCGACAGATCGGCGACGGTCGAGACTGCATCCGCAGCCGCCGATCCCTCCAGGCGCGAGGATGTCATCCCGAGCGGCTCGAGGACGGCCTCGTCGAGATACGTCGGGAACGGGATGGCGGAGTGCTGAGCGACCGCATCGGCCAGCACCTCGAAGCCGCGGTTGGAGTAGATGCGCCGGGTGCCGGGCTCGGCCCGCACGCGTTCTTCGGTCATATCCAGTCCGGAGGCATGCGCCAGCAGGTGGCGCACCGTGGACCCGTCGGGACCGGCCGGGGTGTCCAGCTCGAAAACGCCCTCTTCGATCGCGACGAGGACTGCGTACGCCGTGAGCGGCTTGGTCACCGACGCCAGCCGATACGGGCGATCAGTGTCTCCGTGCGCGGCGAGAACCGTGCCGTCGGATGCGATCACCGCAGCCGCCGCGTTCTCCACCGGCCAGCCGTCGAGCAGGCCGAGGGCCTCGTCCAGGGTCGTCATGTCTCCTCCGTGGATGCTGGTGCTCCGGCCGCGCCGGCCGCGTGCGAATCCTCCCACACCCGCAGGAGTTGCGCAGGGGTCAGCGGGCGGCCACGAGTTCTGCATCCGCCTGCTGCGCCCCGACCCGCTGATCCTGCGATCGGAACGTGCGCCGATAGCGGGACGGCGAGACGCCGAAGGTACTGGCGAAATGACGGCGCAGGACGGCGGGGTCGCCGAACCCGACGGTCGTCGCCAGCTGCTCCACGGGCGTGTCGGAGGACTCCAGCAGCCACCGTGCTCGGTCGAGGCGCTGCTGCGTCAGCCAGCGCGCCGGGCTCAGGCCCGTCTCCGCCCGGAATCTCCGCGTGAAGGTGCGCACGCTCATTCTCGAGGCGGCGGCCAAGGCTGTCAGGGGCAGGGGGTCGCCGAGGTTCTCCAAAGCCCAGGCGCGCGCGGGGGCCGTGCTGCTGTCGATCGCCGACGGTGTGGGCAGCTCCAGGAACTGCGCCTGGCCGCCATCGCGCCACGGGGCTGCGACGCAGTGCCGTGCGGCCGTGTTCGCGACGGCCGAGCCGTGGTCCCGGCGCACGAGGTGCAGCAGGAGATCCACGCCCGCAGCGCCGCCGGCACCGGTGAGGATCCGACCGGAGTCGACGAAGAGCACCTCGGGGTCCAGTCGCACGGTCGGGAAGAGGGCGCGGAATCGCGGCACGTGCGCCCAGTGCGTGGCTGCGGTGAGTCCGTCCAGAAGGCCGGCCGCAGCGAGGATGAACGCCGAGGTGCACAGGCTGACGATCCGCGCGTTCGCCGGGATCATGGCGAGGGCGGCGGCGAGCTCAGGATCGAGGACGCCTTCGTGCAGGAGACGCCCGGTCGGCTCCTGAGTCGCGATGACGACGGTGTCTGCGGCGGCGAGTGCGCGCTCGTCGTGGGCGGTGGCCAGCAGCAGATCGGTGTCGGTGCGCACGGGGCGGCCGCCAATCGTGCACGTGATGACGTCGTAGAGTCGCGTGCCGTCCTCGCTCCGCGCCTCGTTCAGCACACGAGAGGTGATGCCGAGATCGAACGCGATGACGGAGTCCAGCGCGAGGACGACGACGCGGTGAGTCATGTCTTTCAGAGTACGCTTCGGATGTTCCCGGACGGGATGGGGATCAGATCGTGGCTGGAATCATGCGAATCGTGGCCTTCAGGCCACTTCTCCGGTGCTGGATGTCAGGCGAGACTCTTCGTATGAACAGCGACTCCCCTGCAGAGACCATGACCGCCATCACCCAGAACGCCTTCGGAGGGTCGGACGTGCTCACCCTCGCTGAGGTGCCGCGACCGATCCCGGTGGCCACCGAGGTCCTCGTTCGAGTGGAGGCCGCGGGAGTGAACCCCGTCGACTGGAAGACCCGGGCCGGATCGGGCATGGCCGCGGTCGTGGGGGAGCCGCCCTTCGTGCTCGGATGGGACGTCGCGGGCATCGTGGAGGAGGTCGGGTTCGGCGTCACCACGCTGGCCGTGGGGGACCGCGTGTTCGGGATGCCCTGGTTCCCGCGGCCCGCCGGAGCCTACGCGCAGTACGTCACCGCGCCGTCGCGTCAGTTCGTGAAGATACCCGATCACCTCTCGTTCGAAGAGGCGGCCGCCGTGCCGCTGGCCGCGCTGACCGCCTGGCAGGCGCTGGTCGACACCGCTCGCGTTGAGGCCGGGCAGACAGTGGTCATCACCGCAGCCGCCGGTGGCGTCGGCCACTTCGCCGTGCAGTTCGCCCGTCAGCTCGGCGCGCGTGTGATCGCGGTCGCGAGCGCACGACACCACGAGTGGCTCCTGACCCACGGGGCAGCGGAGGTCGTCGACTACACGCAGACTCGATTCGAGGATGAGATCAGCGGGGCAGACGTCGTCATCGAGCTCGTCGGCAGCGGACCCGACGACACCACGCGCCGCGCGGTCGGCACGCTGCGTGCCGGTGGAGTCCTCGTCGCCGTTCCCGGCGGCGTCTCGGCTCCCGTGGCGAAGGCCGCCGAAGACGCCGGGGTGCGCGCGCTTCCGTTCCTCGTCGAGCCCGACAGTGCGGGCATGACCGCCATCGCCGACACGCTCGCGCGCCACGAGGTCGAGGTGGTGGTGGCAGAGGTATTCGATCTTGCGGATGCCGCACGCGCGCACGAGTCCGGTGAGACCGGCCGCACTCGCGGGAAGATCGTCCTGCGCGTCCAGCACTGAGACGAGTGTCTCGCGGTGGGCCCCGTGGGGCTCGAACCCACGACCCGCGGATTAAAAGTCCGATGCTCTGCCGACTGAGCTAGAGGCCCGTGACTCCAGTCTAGGGCGACAAGAAAGTGCCCGCCGACGATGGTCGGCGGGCACCTGCCGGTTCACGCGCTCCCCATCGCGGTTCCGACTGTCGGGCGCCGATCCGGATCGACGCCCGATCCTCACTCGGCCGGCGGCATCAGCACCGAGTCGATGAGGTAGACGGTCGCGTTGGCGGTCTGCACGCCGCCGCAGATGATGTTCGCGTCGTTGACCATCCACGCGTCGCCCGAGCCCGTGACGTCCACCTCGGCACCCTGCACGGTCTTGTGCTTGCCGGCGATGTCGTCGGGAGCGATCTGACCGGGCACGACGTGGTAGGTGAGGATCGAGGAGAGCGTGGCGGAGTCCGTCTTCAGACCCTCGATGGTCGCGGGGTCGATCTTCGCGAATGCGTCATCCACCGGCGCGAAGACGGTGAACTCGCTGCCGTTCAGCGTGTCGACCAGATTCACGTCGGGATTCAGCTGCCCGCTCACGGCGGCGACGAGCGTCGTCAGCAGCGGGTTGTTCGACGCGGCCACGGCCACGGGGTCCTGCGCCATGCCCTTGATCGAGCCGTCGCCATCCGGAACCTGCGCGGCGTATGCCTCGCAGCCCGGGCCGACGAGGTTCGCTGCGGGATCCATGGTCTGCGGAGCAGTCTCCGAGGTCTCAGGAGCCTTCGGCTCCGTCGACGGCGATTCTGCGTCACCGCCCATGGAGCAGCCGGCGAGGACGAGGACGCCGGCGAAGCCGAGTGAGAGCGCTGCGCTGATCTTCTTCTTGGTGCTGAGCATTTCAACCTCCGGGATTCGCAGCCGCGGACCTCCCGCGGCGTCGAGTGTTGTTCGGAACCCCTTCCGGATCGGATGGGAATCATTCCGATCGGATGACGGGGAGTGGTGTCGAGCTGGAGGGGGCGGATGCGGCATGCTTATGGGAATGGTCATCGACGGCTTGGACGTGCCGGAGGACGGCTCGGCGCGAGACAGCGCCGCCGACCTCCTCGTCCGCGTAGCCGGGGGAGACCAGCGCGCCTTCGCCGAACTCTACGATCTGCTCTCCCCGCGGGTGTTCGCTCTGATCCTGCGCGTCGTGGTCAACCGCGCGCAGAGCGAAGAGGTGCTTCAGGAGGTGTTCCTGGAGATCTGGCAATCCGCTGCGCGCTTCGCTCCGAACAGAGGTCAAGGCAGGTCGTGGGTGCTGACGATCGCACACCGTCGGGCCGTCGACAGGGTGCGGGCATCGCAGTCCAGCACCGATCGAGACGTGCGCGTCGGAGTGCGGGACTTCGCAGCCGCCAGGAACGTGGTGGAGGAGGCGGTCGAGGAACGGCTGGAGGGGAGCAGGGTTGTCGCGGCACTGTCGGGGCTGCCCGAGGCGCAGCAGGAGGCCCTGATCCTGGCCTACTACGGCGGATACAGTCAGAGCGAGATCTCGGCGCTGATCGGCGCACCGCTGGGAACGGTGAAGACGAGGATGAGAGACGGGCTGACGCGACTGCGCGGCGAACTGGGGGTGTCGACATGAACGAGCAGGAATTCCAGGAGCTCGCAGCTGGGCACGCCCTGCATGCGCTCTCCGCGGCGGACGAACGGCGCTTCGCCCTCGCGAAGGCCGAGCATCCCGAGTGGCGGGCCGAGGCCGATGACCACCGGGAGACCGCCGCCGCGCTCGCAGCCATGGTCGAGCCGGTCCAGCCCCCGCCCGCACTGCGTCAGGCGCTGCTCGCACAGATCTCGACGCTGGCGCAGACCCCGGAACGACCCGACGACCCCGGCGCCGAGAGCGAGTCGGCTGTTCCCGCTCCCGCTCCCGCTGCCGAGCCGAGCCGCCCGAGACGGTGGTCGCGCACGCTTTTCGCGCTTTCGGCCTGCCTGGTCCTGCTCGTCGGCGGCGGCATCGCGACCTCGATCGTCGTCTCGCAGCTGCAGCGCCCTGCATCCGTGGTCGCACTGGATGAGATCCGCTCCGCGCCGGATGCCGAGCAGGTCACCGTGCGCCTCGATTCCGGAGCCACGGCCACCGCGCACTGGTCCGGGAAGCTGGGCGAGGCGGTACTCGTGGCATCCGGACTCGATCGGCCGGACGAGGGCAAGACGTTCGAGCTCTGGTTCGTCCGCGGCGAGCAGGCCGTCTCGGCGGGTCTCTTCGACACTGTCGACGGGAAGGCGACCGCGCTGCTCGACGGGGCCATGCATGCCGGAGACGTGATCGCCGTGACGGTCGAGCCGGCCGGCGGGTCGCCGTCCGGTGCACCGACGAGCGATCCGATCGTCGTCATCCCGACCGCCTGAGGCACGCGTAACCTGGACGGATGCCCGAGCAGTTCCACCGCCCCGTCCGACGTCCAGCCGCAGCCTTCGACAACCTCGTCGGCGCCGCCACCGACCCGGCCGAGCAGTCGCGCATCGCGCATGCGACGGCATCCGCTCTGCTGCGACGCGCACGACAGGATGCGACGGGCGAGACGACCGAAAGGCTGATCGCGTTCGCCGCCGAGCACGGCATCGACGAGATCGCCGAGCTGTGGTCTCACGCGCCGGCTCGTTCACTGCCCGGCGCCCTGTGGCGCCTGTACCTGCTCCAGATCGCGATCCGCAGCGACGCGCCCGGCGCCGCCCTGCTGTACGAACGCGGGAGGGTCGAGCTGAGCTCGGCGGATGCCGTGATCGCCGGAGCACCGACACCGGCCAGTCCCGACGAGCTCGCCGCGCTGGTCGACACGATCCTGCGCGGGGTCTTCCAGGGCGACTTCGCCGTGGCGCTGGAGCGCGCCGCGGCGTACTGCCGCGTGCAGGCGTCGGGAGCCACGCACACGGCAGACGACTACGAGCCGACCGAGCCCCTCCGCGCCAGCGATCTCACCCGTCGGGCGCTGCGCCTGAGCGGATACGCGCACGATCTGTCGGCATCCGCCGCGCTCTGGAACCGCGGCGCGCTCACCTGAGCGACCCGAGTCGGGTACGAAAGAGCCGGGCCGCAAGAACGCCTCTCGGCGGAAGGCCGCTCGCAGCGGCGAATTTTGGAGCCCGGGGTTATGCGGCCCGGCCGATCAATTGTAACGCCTCTCGCACGCTGGTATTCCGCTCCGTCCTAAGCTGTGGACATGTCCCAGCGCTTCGCCCTGATGATCGCTCCCGTCGATGCCGCAGATGCGCGCGACGACTACTCCGACACCTTCACGCCGATGGATGTCGAGGCCCCCGCGCTCAGCGTGGGGGAGTTCAGCACTCAGCGCGGAGACGGCGTGTTCGAGTCGATCGGCGTCGTCGACGGGCACGCGAACGAGGTCGAGGCGCACGTGCAGCGGCTCGCCCATTCCGCGGGGCTCTGCGATCTGCCCGCACCGAATCCGGAGCAGTGGCGGCAGGCCGTGGCGACCGCCGCACGGCTGGTGCCGTCCGGCGAGGCGGTGGTCAAGCTGATCCTCAGCCGTGGCGTCGAGCACGGCCCCGCACCGACCGCGTGGGCCACGGCATCCCCCGCGCCCGATTTCACCGCGGTGCGCCGCGACGGCGTGCGCGTCGTCACCCTGGATCGCGGCTACGACCTGGATGCCGGCCGGCGCGCACCGTGGCTGCTGCTGGGCGCGAAGACCCTCTCGTACGCCGTGAACATGGCGGCGCTGCGCGAAGCGCATCGGCGCGGGGCGGATGACGCGGTCTTCGTCACGCGCGACGGCCACGTGCTCGAGGCGCCCACGGCGTCACTGATCCTGCGCATCGGCGACGAGTTCGTCACGCCGGCGCCCTCCGGCGGCATCCTGCACGGCACCACCCAGCTGAGCGTCTACGAGCACCTGGAATCGCGGGGGTTCCCCACGCGGTACGCCACGCTCACGGCATCCGATCTGACGACGGCGGATGCCGCATGGCTGGTCTCCAGCATCCGGCTGGCCGTGGCCATCACCGCCGTCGACGGCGTGCCGCTGGCATCCGCCCCCGCCCTCACCGAGGAACTGAACGCCTACCTGCTCTCACCGCGCTGACGCACGACGATCGCGCGCCGACATCCGTTGAACGCCGACGCGGCAGCAGCGGCGGGGATCACCCGAAGCGGCCGGAGACGTAGTCCTCGGTGGCCTGCACGGACGGGGTGGTGAACATCGTCGCGGTGTCGTCGTACTCGATGAGCTTGCCGGGCTTGCCGGTGCCCGCGATGTTGAAGAACGCCGTGCGGTCGGACACGCGGCTGGCCTGCTGCATGTTGTGTGTGACGATCACGACCGTGTACTCGTTCTTCAGCTCGCCGATGAGCTCCTCGATCGCGTACGTGGAGATCGGGTCCAGTGCCGAGCACGGCTCGTCCATGAGGATCACCTCGGGGGAGACGGCGATCGCGCGGGCGATGCACAGACGCTGCTGCTGACCGCCGGACAGGCCCGAGCCGGGCTTGTCCAGGCGGTCCTTGACCTCGTTCCACAGGTTGGCGCCGGTCAGCGACTGCTCCACCAGGGCATCCTCGTCGGATCGGGACATGCGCTTGTTGTTCAGCTTGACCCCGGCGAGCACGTTCTCCTTGATGGACATGGTCGGGAACGGGTTGGGACGCTGGAAGACCATGCCCACCTGACGGCGCACCAGCACCGGGTCGACCCCGGGGGCGTAGAGGTCGTTGCCGTCCAGCAGCACCTCGCCCTCCACGCGTGCGCCGGGGATGACCTCGTGCATGCGATTCAGAGTGCGCAGGAACGTGGACTTGCCGCAGCCGGACGGGCCGATGAAGGCGGTGACGCTGCGCGGCTGGATCTCGAGGGACACGCCCTCCACGGCGAGGAAGTCGCCGTAGTAGACGTTCAGATCGTTGACTTCGATGCTCTTGGACATTTCGGGGGTTCCTTCGGGTCGGATGCGGCTCAGCGGCCGGCGGTCTTCGGGGCGAACCACTTGGCGATCAGGCGCGCGACGAGGTTCAGCACCATGACGATGAGGATCAGGGTGAGGGCCGCCGCCCACGCGCGTGCCACCGAAGCATCGGCCGCGGTGCCCTGGTTCATGTACGAGTTGTACGCGAACACCGGCAGGGTCATCATCTGGCCCCCGAACAGGTTGGTGTTCAGGCTGGCCGTGAATCCGGCGGTCAGCAGCAGCGGAGCCGTCTCGCCGATGACGCGTGCGATGGCGAGCATCACCGACGTCGTGATGCCGGCGATCGAGGTGGGCAGCACCACCTTGAGGATGGTCAGCCACTTCGGCACGCCGAGGGCATACGCGGCCTCCCGCAGCTCGTTCGGCACGATCCGCAGCAGCTCCTCGCTGCCTCGTACGACCACCGGCACCATCAGCACCGCCAGCGCCAGGGCGCCCATGAAGCCCATCGAGATCCCCGGCCGGATGAACAGGGCGAACACCGAGTAGATGAACAGACCCGCCACGATCGAGGGGATGCCGGTCATCACGTCGACGAGGAAGGTGACGCCCTTCGCGATCCGGCCACGACCGTACTCGACGAGGTAGATCGAGGTCATGAGTCCTACGGGCACGGCGATCAGGGTGGCCATCAGCGTCACCAGCACCGTGCCCCAGATCGCGTGCACGATCCCGCCGCCCTCCCCGACGACGTTGCGCATGGAGTAGCTGAAGAACTCCGCGTCGAAGCGCCCTACGCCGTTGGCGACGACCGTCCACAGCAGAGAGATCAGCGGAAGCAGCGCGAGGGTGAAGGCGGCCGCCACCAGGGCGGTCATCAGCCGGTCGACGGCCTTGCGGCGGCTCTCCGCGATCGAGGAGATCACGGTGATGAGCACCATGTACAGCACGACCCCGGCGAACACGGCACCGGCGATGTTGAAGTCGGCCAGGTCGCCGCCCGCGGAGAGCACGCCGAAGACGGCGAACGTGCTGGCGAGGGAGGCGCCCAGCAGGGCCCACGGCGCCCAGGAGGCGAGTCTGCCGGACGTGAGAGCGGCGCTGCCGGAGGCGAGGGTGATCGAGCTCATGTCAGTTCGCTCCAGAGAACTCGGCGCGGCGGGCGACGATCCAGCGCGCCACGGCATTGACCGCGAAGGTCACGATGAACAGGATCAGGCCCGTGGCGATGAGCGTGTTCACGCCCGCGCCGTGCGCCTCGGGGAACGCCAGCGCGATGTTCGCCGGGATCGGAGTCGGGTTGGTGGCGGTGAGCACCAGGAAGCTGTAGACGGCGGCGGGGGAGAGCACCATGGTCACGGCCATCGTCTCGCCGAGCGCGCGGCCAAGCGCCAGCATGATGGCCGACACCATGCCGCCGCGGGCGAACGGCAGCACGGCCATGCGCACCATCTCCCAGCGGGTGGCGCCCAGGGCCAGGGCCGCCTCCTCGTGCAGCTTGGGCGTCTGCAGGAAGATCTCGCGGCAGATGGCGGTCATGATCGGGATGACCATCACCGCGAGCACCAGCGAAGCGGTCATGATCGTCTTGCCGGTCGCGGACACCTGGCCGCCGAAGATCGGGATCCATCCGGCGTTCGCGTTGAGCCAGGCATAGATCGGCTGCATCAGCGGGGCCAGCACGAGACCGCCCCACAGTCCGAAGACGACAGACGGGACGGCGGCGAGCAGGTCGATGATGTAGCCCAGCACTCCGGCGAGCCGGCGGGGGGCGTAGTGCGAGATGAAGAGCGCGATGCCGATGGAGATCGGGGTGGCGATGAGCAGGGCGATCAGCGACGCCCATACGGTGCCGAAGGCGAGCGGTCCGACATACTCCCAGAAGGAGCGGCCCTCGAGGATGTGGTTCTGGGTGGTGTCCGGGGAGAAGGCCGGCAGGCTCTGCACGATGAGGAACGTGGCGACCGCCGCGAGCACGACGAGGATCACGATGCCTGCACCCAACGCGGTGCCCGAGAAGATCCGATCGCCGAGCCGCTGCTTGGCCTTGATCGGTGCAGGACGGGATGCCGGCGGCGCGGGGACTTCGGGCGGTGCCGAGGCTGTCATCGTGCTCATGATCTCCGTTTTCGGTGGGTTCGGGTGGAGGGGGCGGACCCTGCGATGCCCTCGCGCCGGATCGGACGCGAGGGCATCGGGGTCAGATGGCGGTGATGTCAGCCGACCTTGATGGTGTCGATTGCGGTGAGGACCTTCTCGCGGAGCCCTGCCGAGATCGGCGCGCTGCCCGCATTGTCGGCGGCCGCCTTCTGGCCGTCCTCGCCGGCCACGTACTCGAAGTACGACTTCACCAGCGTTGCGGTGTTCGCATCCGCGTACTCCTCGCACGCGATCAGGTAGCTGACCAGGGCGATCGGGTACGAACCGGCCGTGGCTGCCGCCGGGTCCACGTCGAAGACCAGGTCGCCTGCGCCGCGGCCCTCCTCCAGCGGGGAGTTCTCCACGAGAGCGGCGGCCGCCTCGGCGGAGTACGGCACGTAGTCGCCGTCGACGCCGACGTGCACCTGGCCGAGGCCGCTGACCTGCGAGGCGTCCGCGAAGCCGATCGCGCCGTTGCCGGCCTTGATCGCCTGGACCACGCCGGAGGTGCCCTGGGCGGCCTCGCCGCTCTTGATCGGCCACACATCAGCCGGCTCGTACGTCCAGACGTCACCCGCGGTGGCGCTGAGGTACTTGGTGAAGGTCTCCTGCGTGCCGGAGGGGTCCGAGCGGTGCACCGGCGAGATCGCCAGGTCGGGCAGCTCGACACCGTCGTTCTGCTCGGCGATGGCCGGGTCGTTCCACTTCACGATGGTGCCCGCGAAGATGCCCGCGATCGACTTCGCATCGAGGTTCAGCGTGTCCACGCCCTCGAGGTTGAACGCGACGGCGACGGGCGAGATGTACAGCGGCACCTCGACGATGGCGTCGGAGGAGCACGTGGCGAAGCCGTCGGCGAACTCGTCGGTCTTGAACGCGCGGTCCGAGCCGATGAAGTCGCTGGCGCCGGCGATGAAGTTCTCGCGGCCCGTGCCGGAACCGGTCGGCTCGTAGTTGATGGTCACGCCCGAGTTGGCGGTCTGGAAGGCGGCGACCCACGCCTCCTGCGCGGAGCCCTGCGACGACGCGCCGGTCGCCTTCAGCGTGCCCTCGAGTGTGGAGGCGGACGGGGCGTCCGAGCCTGCGGGGGTGCTGGTCTCGTTCGCGGCGCAGCCGGCGAGTGCGAGTGCGGCGACGGCGCCGATGGCGCTGATACGAGCGATGCGGGAGATCTTCACTGTGGTCCGTTCGATCGAGGAAGGGGTACTGGCCCGGTGCAGGGCACACAGTGACAGTAGGAGCCTCGGTTAACGAGATTGGCCTCCTCGGGTGAACGGAAGGTGAACAGGGTGCGACCGGTGTCCCTCGGGCGCGGGCTCAGATCTTCGGCGCGTGGGTCTCGATCGAGATGATCCCGGAACCGGGATTGGTGGCGGAGAGGTGAACGACCGAGAAGCCGGCGGTCTCGAGGGCGCTCGCACTGCCCACATACGAACCGCGCACGGTGCCGGTGGCCAGCGCCATCTCCGTCAGGATCGCCGGGAGCACAGGTCTGTGGCTGCACAGCACGGCGGCCTTGCGCGATCGGATGCGATGGCCGATGACTGCTCGGATGTCGGCGGTGCCGTCATCCCAGGCATCCTGACTGATCTTCTTCGTGACCCGCGCCGCGTGGCTGACCTTCTTCTGCAGCGGCGCGATCGTCTGCAGGCAGCGCTCGGCATCGCTGGAGACGATGCGGCGCACGCCGAACGCCCTCAGCGGAGCCACGATCGCCTTCGCCTGCCGATGCCCCTTCTCTGTGAGCGGGCGTGTGGGATCCGCCCCCTCCCAGTCCGCGCGCGAGACCGCTTTGGCATGGCGCAGCAGGATGAGCGGGAAGGTTTGCAGCACGCCGTCGTCGACGAGGCCGGCGAAGCTGTCGAGGATCTCCACATCGACCGGATAGCTCAGGCGGGCCCGCGCCTTCTTCAGGCTCAGCCACTCGATCGCGGCGATCTCGCCGTTCGGGATGAATGTCGACGCGCGGATGGCATCATCGGTGGCCTCCGCGGCCCAGTAGTGCACGATCTTCTGCCGTTTGGGTCGCATCCAGTACTTGCTCACACCCACCGGCACGCCCAGCGCGACCTTGATCCCGGTCTCCTCGTGCACCTCGCGCACGGCAGTCTGCGCCAGCATCTCGCCGGGGTCGACCTTGCCCTTGGGCAGCGTCACGTCGCGGTATTTGGTGCGGTGGATGAGCAGGATGCGCAGCTTGCCCTCGACCAGGCGCCACACCACGGCGCCGGCCGCGAAGACCGCGGTGTCGGTCACCGGACCGTGCGCTTGCGACGGCGGCGGCCCTGCACGGCGGACATCGTCCGATCCTGCAGATCCACGAGCGGCTCATCATCGGTTCCGACCGCGCGCGTCCAGACGCCACCGGTGTCCAGATGCCAGGAGCTCGTCCCCGGATCCATCGCGAGGTCGAACAGGTCGTGCAGCTCCTGGATGTGCTCGGGCGTCGACAGCCGCACCAGCGCCTCGACGCGGCGGTCGAGGTTGCGGTGCATCATGTCGGCGCTGCCGATGTAGACGATCGGGTTGCCGTCGTTCTCGAAGGAGAAGATGCGCGAATGCTCGAGATAGCGGCCCAGGATGCTGCGCACCGTGATGTTGTCGCTCACGCCGGGCAGGTCCACGCGCAGGCTGCAGATGCCCCGCACCCACACATCCACCTTCACGCCGGCCATGCTGGCGCGGTAGAGCGCGTCGATGATCTGCTCGTCGACCATCGAGTTCACCTTGATGCGCACGTGGGCGGGTCTTCCGGCCTCGGCGTTCTTGATCTCGTTGCCGATGTGGCGCAGCAGGCCCTTGCGCAGGTGCAGCGGCGCGACCAGCAGGCGCTTGAACTTCTTCTCGATCGCGTATCCGCTGAGCTCGTTGAACAGGCGCGTCAGATCCTTGCCGATCTGGGGGTCGGCCGTGAACAGGCCGAAGTCCTCGTACATGCGGCTGGTCTTCGGGTTGTAGTTTCCGGTGCCCACGTGCGAGTAGTGGCGCAGCACGCCGTCCTCCTCGCGGATGACCAGTGCGAGCTTGCAATGCGTCTTCAGTCCCACCAGGCCGTACACGACGTGCACCCCGGCCTTCTCGAGCTTGCGCGCCCAGACGATGTTGTTCGCCTCGTCGAAGCGTGCCTTCACCTCCACGAGCGCCAGCACCTGCTTGCCCGCCTCGGCCGCGTCGATCAGTGCCTGCACGATGGGGCTGTCGCCCGAGGTGCGGTACAGCGTCTGCTTGATGGCCAGCACGTGCGGGTCGCGGGCGGCCTGATCCAGGAACGCCTGCACGCTGGTCGCGAAGGACTCGTACGGGTGGTGCACGAGGACGTCCGCGCGGCCGATCGCCTTGAAGATGTCGGGGCGCTCGTTGCTGTCGCCCGGCTGGAAGGCCACCGCCGTGGTCGGCAGGTGCGGCGGGTAGCGCAGGTCGGGGCGATCGATGCGGGCGAGATCGAACAGCCCGCGCAGATCCAGCGGTCCCGGGAGGCGGTAGACCTCCTGGTCGGTGATGTCGAGCTCCTTGATGAGCAGCTCGAGCGTCACATCGTCCATGTCGTCGGTGATCTCGAGTCGGATCGGCGGACCGAACCGACGGCGCAGGAGCTCGGCCTCGAGCGCCTGGATGAGGTTCTCGCTCTCGTCCTCCTCGATGTCGAAGTCCTCGTTGCGGGTGAGGCGGAACGCGTGGTGGTCCAGGACCTCCATGCCCGGGAACAGATCGCCCAGATGGTTGGCGATGAGCTCCTCGAGGCGGATGTAGCGCAGGATCTCTCCGCTGCTGGGCACCTCCACGAAGCGGGGGAGCATGGGCGGGACCTTCAGGCGCGCGAAGTCCTGACGGCCTGTGCGGGCGTTGCGGATGCGGATGGCCAGGTTCAGCGACAGGCCGGAGATGTAGGGGAAGGGGTGCGCGGGGTCGACGGCCAGCGGCATGAGCACAGGGAAGACGTGCGCCTGGAAGTACTCGCCCAGTGACTCCCGTTCGGTGTCGGTCAGTTCGGCCCAGTCCGCGATCTCGATGCCGGCGTCGGCCAGCGCGGGACGGACCTGCTGGATCCACACGTCGGCGTGGCGCAGCTGCAGGGCATGGGCCTCGGCTGAGATGTCGGAGAGCACGTCGGTCGCGGTCGGCCGACGTTGGTCGGCACCGCGAGGCCGGTGAGGATGCGGCGTTTGAGACCGGCGATGCGCACCATGAAGAACTCATCGAGGTTGCTGGCGAAGATGGCCAGGAAATTGGCGCGTTCCAGCTCAGGCAGGGATGCATCTTCGGCCAGCTCCAGCACCCGCTGGTTGAACGCCAGCCAGCTCAGCTCGCGATCGTGGTAGCGGTGGTCGGGGAGAACCTCATCCGGCGCCTCATGCGCATCGAAGTCATCGTCCTCGGCATCCCCGAGTCCGGCGTCGACAAGTACGGGTTCGATCATGGGGTACATCCTTGCATCCGCGGGTGACGGATGCGTGAACTCAGTCCTCGGGATGATGATCTTCGTCATGCAGGTTGAAGCGGTAGCCGACGTTGCGCACCGTGCCGATGATCTGCTCGGCATCGCCGAGCTTGGCGCGCAGGCGCCGAACGTGCACGTCGACCGTGCGCGTGCCGCCGAAGTAGTCGTACCCCCACACGTCGCTGAGCAGCTGCTCACGGGTGAAGACCCGTGACGGGTGGGTGGCGAGGAAGTGCAGGAGCTGGAACTCCTTGTACGTCAGATCCAGCGGGCGGCCGTGCAGCTTGGCGGCGTAGGACTGCTCGTCGATGGTGATGCCCGATGCATGCACCCGCACCGGCTCGTCGTCCTCGGCCTGAGCGATGGCCAGGCGGATACGGGCGTCGATCTCGGCGGGACCGGCGGTGGCGAGGATGAGATCGGCGAAGCCCCAGTCCACCGACACGGCGCTCAGCCCGCCCTCGGTGACGATCAGCAGCACTGGAACAGTCACACCTGCGGTGCGCAGCAGCCGGCATGCGGCGCGGGCGCCCACGAGGTCGGTGCGCGCGTCCAGCAGCACGGCATCCGATTCGGGGAGGGAGAGCAGGTGGCTCGGATCCATCGGATGGCGACGGATGCTGTGCGAGAGAAGCTCGAGCGCGGGAAGCACCGGCTCCGCGTCGGGAGCGGGGCTGAGCGCGAGCAGCAGGGCCACGCGACAATGTTAGTCAAACCCGGCTCGCCGCTCCGCCGAGAAGTCATCGATCGATGACAAGTACGATGGCCACATGTCAGAAGCCGTGCTCGCACCGCGCAATGCCTTCCACGGCGTGATCGCCGTGTGGGCGGTGTCCCTGGTCGTCGCGATCGCACTCGGCATCGCACTGCCCGAACAGGACCGCGTCACCTGGCTGGCGATCGCGTTCGGCGGCGTGATCCTGCTGTCCTTCGCCGTGCAGCTCGGCTACGGCCGGGCGCAGGGGTTCATCGTTCGGGTGGCGGCGGGCTGCGTCGGAGCCCTCATCGTGATGGGTCTGGTGTCGGCCGCCTTCGGTCTGTCGGCACTGGCCGCCGCGCTCTGACGCGCCCGGCGCACCGCCAGCGGCTACACTGAATGTCATGGATCCCGTCGCGCTCGAAATCTTCTTCCTCGGCCTGCTGGGGCTCGCGAGTCTTGCGATCGTCTTCGTCTCCGGCGTCGTGCTCGTGAACCTGTTCCGCGGCCAGCGCTGAGGCGACTGCCGTCGTGATCGAGCTGCCCACGGATCTGCCCGCAGACATCGCGCCGCTGTCCTGGCTGCTGGGCGTCTGGGAGGGCACCGGGGTCATCGAGTACTCCGCAGAGGACCGGCGCTATCAGGGCGAATTCAGTCACCGGGTGAGCTTCAGCCACGACGGCGGCCCGTTCCTGAACTATGCCGCAACGGCGTCCTTCCTCGGTCTCGACGGCACGGATGCCCCGGTTCAGCTGCTCGCGGAGACCGGATTCTGGCGGCTCTCCCGACCCCGTACCCACGCCGACCCCGGCCCGGCTCTGCTGCCGCCGGTCGAGCAGGCACCCCCGCGCACGGTCGACGACGTCGAGCAGCTGCGCACGGACGACGGGTTCCCCATCGAGGTGTCGGTGACGCATTCGGACGGCACGCTCGAGCTGTACCTCGGCCGGATCTCCGGCCCCCGTGTCGACATCGCGACGGATGCGATCGTGCGTCCGGCCGGAGCGAAGCAGTACACGGCCGCCACCCGCATGTACGGGCTCGTCGACGAGCACCTGCTGTGGGCCTGGGACATCACCGCTCTGGGCGAGCAGCTGAAGTCGCACGCTTCAGCACGACTCGCAAGGATCTGACATGGATATCTTCGCCTCCCTCCCCGGCGCCATCCGTGACGGGGAACTGATCACCCACTTCGGCAACCCGCTGATCGAGCAGCGCGAACTCGCCTCCGGGCGGGCCATCTCGCCGCTGTCCGACCGCACCCTCATCGAGGTCGCGGGCGAGGATCGGCTGACCTGGCTGGACTCCATCACCTCGCAGTCGGTCGGACGGCTCCACCCCGGCGAGAGCACCGAGCTGCTCGTCCTGGATCCTCAGGGCCGCATCGAGCACGCCGCCGGCGTCTTCGAGGACGGAACCAGCGTCTGGCTGATCGCCGACGACGCTGACGTCGAGAAGCTCGCCGCCTGGCTGAAGCGGATGGTGTTCCGCTCCCGGGTGACGGTGTCGGTGCGAGAGGATGCCGCGCTGGTCGGCTTCCTCGCCGGAGGAGAGGCCGAGGCGCGCCTCAGCGCAGCCGCGCCGAACGGTGTCCCCGTCGTGTGGCGGGACCCCTGGCATCAGGTGCAGCCCGGCGGGCATCAGTATGCGCTGGTCGATCAGCATCCGGGTGCCGAGTATTCGTGGAGCGTGGCACTGGTCGACGACGCGGCCGCGCTGAGCGGCCCGTTCGCCGGTGCGCTCGCCGCCGAGGCGCTGCGCGTCGCCGCCTGGCGTCCGCGCTGGTCGCACGAGGTGGACGAGCGCGCCATCCCGCACGAGTCCGATTGGATCCGCAGCGCGGTGCACCTGAGCAAGGGGTGCTACCGCGGGCAGGAGACGGTCGCCAAGGTGCACAACCTGGGACACCCGCCCCGTCGTCTCGCCGCGCTGCACCTCGACGGCAGCGACGTCGTCCTGCCGGCGCCCGGCGACCTCGTGTTCGACGGCGAGGCGGAGGTCGGCTCCGTCACCTCTGCCGTCCTGCACTACGAAGAGGGCCCGATCGCGCTGGCCATCCTGTCGCGTCGCGCCTCGACCGGTGAACTGACCGTGCGCTCGAACGGCACGGATATCGCCGCCGCGCAGCAGGTGATCGTCCCCGCAGACGCGGGTGCCACCGTCGGCGTCCCCCGCCTGACGCGGCTGTCCCGCCGCCCCACCGCCGAGGACCCCCGCACCGCCCGCTGATCCCGCACCTCGTCTCGGGGGTGCGGGCTAGGGGAGCGGTGCCACCGTGGACCAGGGGGCGGTGAGCTCGCCGAGGCGCCAGCGGCGGTGGGTGCCCCGGATCGGGACGCCCTGCGTCTTCAACGCAGAGACGGTGGCGAGCCAGCGCTGCACGGCGCCGAACGTCGACAGCGGAGCCGTGCGCTCCCACTCTCCGTCCAGTTTCTGCAGCAGGTCGTGGATGCGCTCGCCGGGGACGTTGCGGTGGATGAGCGCCTTGGGCAGGCGCTCGGCGACGATGCCGGGGTGCTCGAGCTCGGCCAGACGCAGCGAGATCGTGAAGCGCACGGGCAGTCCGTCGGATGCCACGTCCACCCAGCTCGCAACGCGGCCGATCTCGTCGCAGGTGCCCTCGACCAGCATCCCGCCGGGCGCCAGGCGCGAGGCGACGCGGTTCCAGGCATCGGCGACGTCGGACTCGTCGTACTGCCGCAGCACGTTCATCGCGCGGATCACGGCCGGGCGTCGCCCGTCGGGCAGCGGTACTTCGAAGCCGCCGCGCTGGAACGACACGGGGAGGTCGGATGCGAACGGCGTGCGCCCCGCGCGCACCTCGTCGAGCTGCTCGCGCGCTTTCGACACCCGGCCCGGGTCGAGCTCGAGGCCGATCACTTCGGCATCCTCCCGGGTCCGCTGCAGACGCTGTGCGAGTTCGAACGCCGTGACACCGCTGGCTCCGTACCCGAGGTCGACGACCAGCGGATCCTTCGCCTTCAGGAAAGCATCGGATGCCGCGATCCACCGATCGTTGCGCCGCAGCCGATTCGTCCCCGTCGTCCCCCTCGTGGGCTGCCCGACAGGTCCCTTTCCCATCCCTCCATCTTCCCCTACTCCTCTCACCTCCTGCTTCCACGTCGCCAGTGCTCCTCATGCAGTCGAGGGCGCAGCGATGTTCCCGGAGCGAGCATCGGGGAGGGACCCGCGAAGCGGGAGGGGCACCCCGCTCTGCGAGCGAAGGGAACATCACTGCGCCGGAGCCCACGTCACGGAGCCCGCCCCGAAAACGAAGAAAAGATAGGCTGATCCCATGACTCGCACACTGATTCTTCTGCGTCACGGCCAGAGCGAATGGAACCAGCTCAACCTCTTCACGGGCTGGGTCGACGTCCGTCTGACCGAGCAGGGCAAGGGCGAGGCCCGTCGCGGCGGCGAGCTGCTGGCCGAGGCCGGCCTCCTGCCCGATGTGCTGCACACCTCGCTGCTGAGCCGTGCGATCCAGACCGCGAACATCGCGCTGGACGCCGCCGACCGGCTGTGGATCCCCGTGACCCGCTCCTGGCGTCTCAACGAGCGCCACTACGGCGCCCTGCAGGGCAAGGACAAGGCTCAGACGCTCGAGGAGTTCGGGCCCGAGCAGTTCCAGCTGTGGCGCCGTTCATTCGACGTGCCGCCGCCCCTGCTCGACGACGCCAGCGAGTTCAGTCAGGTCGGCGACCCGCGCTACGCCGGCATCGACGGAGAGGTGCCTCGCACCGAGTCGCTCAAGCTCGTCATCGATCGCCTGCTGCCGTACTGGGAGAGCGCGATCGTCCCTGATCTGGAGGCGGGCAAGACGGTGCTGGTCACCGCGCACGGCAACTCGTTGCGCGGCCTGGTGAAGCACCTGGACGGCATCAGCGACGACGACATCGCCGAGCTGAACATCCCCACCGGCATCCCGCTGGTCTACGAGCTGGACGAGAACAACCGTCCCACGGCACCCGGACGCTACCTCGATCCCGAGGCCGCTGCAGCGGGCGCCGCGGCCGTGGCCGCGCAGGGCAAGAAGTAACCCCGCCGAGACCCCCCCGTCATCGTCGAGACCCCCTCTGATTCACGCGAATCAGAGGGGGTCTCGACATTCAGGAGGGGTCTCGGCGGGGGAAGCGGGGGTTCACGCGTGGCCGGAGCCGGTCTCCTCCTGCGCCTCGGCGGCGAGGGCGATGTCGGCCTCCTCGATGGCCCAGTCGCCGGTCGCGAGGTAGACGACCTTCTTCGCCACGGCGACGGCATGGTCGGCGAAGCGCTCGTGGTAGCGGCTGGCGAGGGTGGCGTCGACGGTGGCGGTGGCCTCGCCCTTCCAATTGTCGCTGAGCACCTTCTCGAAGACGCGGGCGTGAAGCTCGTCGACATCGTCGTCCGCATTGCGGATGGTGTCGGCCAGGCGCAGATCCTCCGTGCGCAGGAGTTCGGCGAGTGTGCGGGCGATCTCCACGTCGAGCTCTCCCATGCGGCGGAAGGTTCCCTTCAGACCCTTCGGGATCGCGCGCTCGGGGAAGCGCAGGCGTGCGAGTTGCGCGATGTGCTCGGCCATGTCGCCCATCCGCTCCAGCGATGCGCTCACACGCAACGCGGTGATGACGATGCGCAGGTCACGCGCGACGGGCTGCTGGCGGGCGAGGATCTCGATGGCCTGTTCGTCGAGCAGAACCGCGAGCTCATCGATCTGCGCATCATCGGCGATGACCTCCTCGGCCAGCGAGACGTCGCTCTCGGCGAATGCGGTGGTGGCCTTCTCGATGGCGACCGCGACCATGTCGGCGATCTCCGCGACTCGCGACTGGAGCTCCTCGAGGGACTGGTGGAAGACTTGGCGCATGTCGGCGCAACCTTTCGTCGTGGGGTCGGCACGGAAGCCGAGCGGGCACGCGCGGACGCGGCCAGTGTCGATTGTCCTCATCGAAGGTTAACGAATGGTGCCGGCAACATGAACACTGTCCTCCCCGCCGTGTGACCGGCCCCTGAACGGCGGATGTCCGCCCGGGTGGGCCCTACGCTGGAGCCATGTCATCGCCCCAGCTCGCGCTGTTCGCGCTCGCCATCGGTGTGATCATGGGCGCGGGTGTCGTGCTGCTGGTCACCTGGGCGTATCGCGTGCGCCAGCAGACGATGCAGGAGACGAGCACCTCGATTCCGGCGGGGATCACCGACGTGCTCGACGGGATGGACGATGCCGCCTGCGTGGTGGATCCGTCCGGACTCGTCGTGGCCACCACGTCGGCTGCGACGCGCTTCGGCATCCACGGCGGTGCCGTGCTCGAGAACGCCGAGCTGCGCCGTCTCGTTCGCGGCGTGCGAGCGAGCGGCGTCGGCGAGACAGAGACGCTGCGCGTCGCCTCGGGCGCCTCGCTGGATCCCCGTCTGGTGTCGGCGCGTGCGAGCACGGTCGGCGCGCGACTGACCCTGCTGATCATCCGCGACGTGACCGAGCGCGAGCGTCTCGATCAGATGCGCACCGACTTCGTGGCCAACACCAGCCATGAACTGAAGACTCCCGTCGCCTCGGTGAGTCTTCTGGCCGAGGCGATCGAGTCCGCAGCCGATGATCCCGATCAGGTGCGGATCTTCGCCGCGCGGATCACGGCCGAGGCGGGCCGGTTGGGTCGGCTCACCGGACGCATCATGAGCCTGTCCCGGCTGCAGGCCGCCGAGAGTCTCGCGCAGGTCGAACCCGTGTCCATCGACGAGGTGGTGGCAGCTTCCATGGAGGCGCATGGCGTGCAGGCGGACTCCGCCGGTGTCGAGCTGCATCGCGGCGGAGACCGCGGGGTCTGGGTGCGCGGCGATGCGCAGGTGCTCGTCGAGGCGTTGGGGAACCTGCTGGCCAATGCCATCCTCTACTCGCCGAAGGGATCACGTGTGGGTGTGGGCATCAAGACGGCGGGCGATGTCGTCGAGATCGCCGTCACCGATCAGGGCATCGGCATCTCCGAAGCCGACCGTGAGCGCATCTTCGAGCGTTTCTATCGTGCCGACGAGGCCCGCTCTCGCCGCACCGGCGGGACCGGGCTGGGGCTGTCGATCGTGAAGCACGCCACGCAGCGCCATGGCGGCGAGGTGCGGGTCTGGTCGCGCCCCGGGAAGGGATCGACCTTCACGATGCGACTGCCGCGCATCGAGGCGCCGAAACCGGCGACGCCCAAGAAGAAGTCGAAGAAGAAGACCAGGAAGCGCGTCGGCGGGGAAGACCTGTTGCGCGCCGCCGTCCGAGATGGAGAGAACGAATGACCCGGATCCTGCTGGTGGAGGATGAGCCCGACCTCGCCGACCCGCTCGCCTACCTGCTCAGGCGGGAGGGCTTCGAGGTCGAGATCAGCGAGGACGGCCCCGGGGCGCTGGAGGCGTTCCGCGAGCGCGGCGCCGACATCATCCTGCTCGATCTGATGCTGCCCGGAATGCCGGGAACCGAGGTGTGCCGTCAGGTGCGCCAGTCCTCGGCCGTGCCGATCATCATGCTCACGGCAAAGGATTCCGAGGTCGACATCGTCGTGGGGCTCGAGCTCGGCGCCGACGACTACGTCACCAAGCCCTATTCGTCGCGCGAGCTGCTGGCGCGCATGCGGGCCGTGCTCCGGCGTGCGGCGCAGACGGAGGCCGACCTCGAGGAGCGCGTGCTCGAAGCCGGTCGTGTGAGTCTGGACATCGACCGGCACACCGTCTCGGTGGACGGCGGGGAGATCAACATGCCGCTGAAGGAATTCGAGCTGCTCGAGGTGCTCATGCGCAACGCGGGCCGCGTGCTCACGCGCGGGCAGCTGATCGATCGGGTGTGGGGCAGCGACTACTTCGGTGACACGAAGACGCTGGATGTGCACATCAAGCGCATCCGCTCGCGCATCGAGAAGAATCCGGGTGCCCCGGTCATGCTCGTCACCGTCCGAGGGCTCGGCTACCGCTTCGAAGGGTGAGTCCGAGTGCGGATGCAGAAGAGGCCGGCTCCTCGGAGCCGGCCTCTTCTCGCACGGCAGGAGCCGCGGTGGTCTGTCAGCTCGCGCTGGGGACGAGGTCCGCGTACATCGGCAGCGTGCCGTCGAGCACGGGGACGCGCAGCGGCTCTGCGTCGTCGTCGCCGGAGCGGAAGAGCATCTCGACGGTGGCGCCGGGCTTCACGTCGAGGTTCTCGATGAGCAGCGGGTCCTCGTCGGCGCCCAGGCTGACGCGGTCGTTCGCGGGCACGCGCACAGTGAACTGCTTGCCGGCGACGTCGACGGTGAGCGTCGCGCCCTGATCGCTCTCGTTGACCAGTCCGGCCACCAGGTTGCCGGCGGAGCCGTCGTCGGTCGCGATCACGAGGGCGTTGCGCACGACGATCGGGCCGCCGGTGGACTCGACGTTGACGCCGTCGGAGGCGGGGTAGGAGATCGTGGTCGCCTGGTGGGTGATGAACGTGCAGCCGGTGGCGCCGAGCGCGACGGTGGCGCCGAGGGCGATGGCTGCGATGAGACGCGGAGCGATGGACGCAGCAGAGCGCGAGTTCACGGATCCTCCTGAGGTGCGACGGGTGTCCTCGGCCCAGTCTAGTGGGTCGATCCGCCGGTTCCGAGACGCTTCGCAGGGCGGCACCGAGCGCATCGGCGCGAACCTTAGTGCATATCCGCTGTGGTATCCTGGAGATTGCCGAAAGGACACGTTTTTATGCTTTTTGAGGTTGGCGAAACCGTCGTCTATCCGCACCACGGGGCTGCGACGATCATCGAGGTCAAGGACCGGGTGATCAAGGGTGAGACGAAGAAGTATCTTAAGCTTAATGTCACCCAGGGTGACCTGATCATCGAGGTGCCCGCAGAGAATGTCGACCTGGTCGGCGTCCGCGACGTCATCGGCCAGGAGGGCCTGGATCACGTCTTCGAGGTGCTGCGTGCACCGTTCACCGAGGAGCCGACCAACTGGTCGCGTCGCTACAAGGCGAACCTCGAGAAGCTGGCGTCGGGTGACGTCATCAAGGTGAGCGAGGTCGTGCGCGATCTGTGGCGTCGTGACCAGGACCGCGGCCTGTCCGCAGGGGAGAAGCGGATGCTGGCCAAGGCCAGGCAGATCCTCGTCTCCGAGCTCGCACTGGCCGAGAAGGTCGACGAGGACAAGGCGGGCGCACTGCTCGACGAGGTACTCGCCTCCTGAGCGCGATCGACAGAGTCTTGTGAAGAGGGCGGATGCTGCGGCATCCGCCCTCTTCCGCGTCCGGGCTCTTCCGCGCCTGCGCGGTAGCGTGAGAGCGTGACCGAACACCACGCCCCCACCACCGCGATCATCATCGTCGCCGCCGGCTCCGGCACGCGGCTCGGCGCCGGGGCGCCGAAGGCGCTTGTCGATGTCGACGGACGCTCGATACTGCGGCATGCGCTGGACGGCGTCTTCGCGGCGCAGCCGATGCAGGTCATCGTCGTCGCGCCGTCGGGGCATGAACAGTCCGTCGCGGACGAGGTGGCGGAAGCCGGCCCGGACGGCAGGGAGAACGTCGTCGTGGTCACCGGCGGCGAGACCCGACAGCGGTCGGTCGCGGCAGGCCTGGCCGCGCTCGGCAGCGGGATTCAGGTCGTGCTCGTCCACGACGCCGCCCGCGCCCTGACGCCTTCTGCGCAGATCGATGCGGTCGTGGCGGCGGTGACGGCGGATGCCGGGGTCATCCCCGCACTCGATGTGATCGACACCCTCAAACGCGTCGACGGCGGCGCGGTCGTCGAGGCCGTCGACCGTTCCGTGCTCGCCGCGGCGCAGACGCCGCAGGGTTTTCCCCGTGCTTCGCTGGAGGCCGCCTATGCTCGCGCCCTCGAGTCGGGGGAGGAGTACACCGACGACGCGGCGCTGTTCGCGGCGGCAGGAGGGGCGGTGCGGCGGATCCCGGGGTCGGAGCGCGCGTTCAAGATCACCACGCCCGCCGACCTGGAGCGGGCGCGGTTCCTCCTCGGCGCAGCGACTGGATCCCTGAGCCCGGCGGAGGGGCCGCGCATCGGCGTCGGCACCGATGCGCACGCCTTCGGCGGCGAGGGGAATCTCTGGCTGGCGGGTCTGGAGTGGCCGGGGGAGCAGCCGCTGTCCGGGCACTCCGACGGCGACGCCGTCGCCCATGCCATCGTCGACGCACTGCTGGGGGCGGCGGGCCTGGGCGACATCGGAGAGCACTTCGGCACTGCGCACCCCGAGTACGCCGGCGCCCACGCCGACGTGTTCCTGGCCCGTACGGTGCGGATGCTGACGGATGCCGGATTCGCGATCGGCAACGTCTCGGTGCAGTTCCAGGGCAACCGACCGCGCTTCAGCGCACGGCGCGAGGAAGCCGAAGCAGCGCTGTCGGCGGCCCTGGGCGGAGCATCCGTATCGGTGTCGGCGACGACCACCGACGGACTGGGCTTCACCGGCCGAGGCGAAGGAATCGCGGTGACCGCGATCGCACTCATCGTGCCGTCAGGGGCGGCCCGGTAGTCTTGTGCAGTGACGATCCGCCTCTATGACACCCGCGCGCGCGAGCTGCGCGACTTCGTTCCGCTCGATGCCTCGAACGTGACGATGTACGTGTGCGGACCGACCGTGCAGTCCGGACCGCACGTCGGGCACGTCCGGGCGGCGCTGAACTTCGACGTTCTTCGGCGCTGGCTGGAGCGCCGATTCGGTCGGGTGACCTTCGTGCGCAACGTCACCGACATCGACGACAAGACCCTCGCAGGCGCCACCGACGCCGAGCCGTGGTGGGCCCTCGCCTACCGCATCGAGCGCGAGTTCACCCAGGCATATTCCGCGGTCGGAATCCTCCCGCCCACCTACGAGCCGCGCGCGACCGCGTTCATCCCGCAGATGCAGGAGCTGATCAGCACGCTGATCGAGCGAGGGAACGCATACGCCGCGCCCGACGGATCCGGTGACGTGTACTTCGACGTGCGCTCCTGGTCGGCCTACGGCGCGCTCACGCATCAGTCGGTGGACGCCATGGAGGCGGCTGCGGATGCCGACCCGCGCGGCAAGCGCAACCCGCAGGATTTCGCGCTCTGGAAGGGCGCCAAAGAGGGCGAGCCGGCGGATGCCGTCTGGGCCTCGCCCTGGGGTGAGGGTCGCCCCGGCTGGCACATCGAGTGCTCTGCGATGTCCAGGCGCTTCCTGGGGGCCGAGTTCGACATCCACGGCGGCGGCCTGGACCTGCGCTTCCCGCACCATGAGAACGAGCTCGCGCAGTCCACGGCCGCCGGCGACGGATTCGCCCGCTACTGGGTGCACAACGGGCTGGTGACCGTCGACGGGCAGAAGATGTCCAAGTCGCTGGGCAACTTCACCCTCGCCCTGGAGTTCCTCGACGGCGTGGATCCGCTTGTGGCGCGCTACGCGCTGCTCGCCGCGCACTACCGCTCGAGCCTGGACCTCAGCGCGTCCACCCTGCCCGAGGCGGAGGCCGCGCTGGGCCGCATCCGCTCGTTCATCGAACGTGCGATGCGCGCCCTCGCTCGCAATGCGCAGCGCCGGCGCGACCAGGATCCGTCGGCCCAGGCCGCGGAGTACCTCCCGCTCATCCCGGCCGAGTTCGCCGCCGCGATGGATGACGATCTCGGAGTGCCCCACGCTCTCGCCGTGCTGCACGAGCGGGTGCGGCACGGGAACCAGATGCTGGATGACGGTGATGATGAGGCCGCGGAGCGTGCACTGCTCGAGGTGTGCGCGATGGTCGAGGTGCTCGGCCTGGACGATGTCTCCGGCGCATCGGGAGCTGCGGGGGCTGCAGCATCCGCACTGGATTCCCTCGTGAGCGTCATGATCGACCAGCGCGCGCAGGCGCGCGCTGACAAGGACTGGGCCGCGGCCGATCGCATCCGTGATGCGATCGCTGCGGCAGGGATCACTCTGGAGGATTCTCCGGACGGAACACATTGGAGTACTGATGGTTAAGCCTGGACGCCCCGGAGCGGGCAACAGCAAGAAGAAGGGTGCCACCAAGGGCACCGGTGGTCTCGGACGCAAGTCGCTCGAGGGCAGGGGGCCGACCCCGAAGGCCGAGGACCGCAGCTGGCACGTCGCCGGCAAACGCAAGGCGGCGCAGGAGCGCTTCGCGGCCGCAGGCGGCAAGGGTCGCCCATCGACGGGCTCAGCGACCGGGCGCAGGGGTCAGTCGGGGTCGAACCCCAACCGCGGCTCACGCGGCGCCAAGCAGTCAGACGACACCGAGACGGTCACCGGGCGCAACTCGGTGCTCGAGGCGCTGCGCACGAAGATCCCCGCCACGGCGTTCTACATCGCCCAGCGCGTGGAGATGGACGACCGCGTCAAGGAGATGCTGGCGATCACCCGGCATCGGGAGATCCCCGTCATGGAGGTCACGCGTCAGGAGCTGGACCGGATGGCCGGCTTCGACGGCGTGCACCAGGGCGTGGCGCTGAAGGTGCCGCCGTACGAGTACGCGCACCCGCAGGACCTGCTCGAGCAGGTCATCGACCGCGGCGAGAAGCCGCTGTTCGTCGCGCTGGACGGCATCACCGATCCGCGCAATCTCGGCGCGATCATCCGCTCCACCGCTGCTTTCGGGGGGCACGGCATCCTGTTGCCGCAGCGCCGCTCCGCCAGCGTCAACTCCGCCGCGTGGAAGACCAGCGCGGGCGCGGCGGCGCGCATTCCGGTTGCGATCGCGGCGAATCTCACCGCGATGCTCAAGGAGTTCAAGAAGCAGGGGGTGTTCGTGCTCGGCCTGGACGGCGGGGGAGATGTTTCGCTGCCGGCGCTCGAGCTCGCCGACCGTCCGGTGGTGATCGTGATCGGCTCCGAGGGCAAGGGGCTCTCGCGACTGGTCACCGAGACCTGCGATCAGATCGTCTCGATCCCGATCTCGGCGGCCACCGAGTCGCTCAATGCCGGCATCGCGGCATCCGTCGCGCTCTACCAGGTGTCGACGGTTCGCGCGCAGCGGGAATAGCCCGGCCGCCGCGGAACTTGCATCCGTCGAGTCCGCGTCCGTGACCTGAAGGAGCCCTTATGTCCCGCATCGTCGTCATCGGAGGAACCGGCTACGCCGGAGCACACATCGCCCGCGAGGCGGTCAGCCGCGGAAATCACGTGACCGTGGTCTCGCGCAACGCCCCTGATGCCCCGATCGACGGCGTCGAGTACGTGCAGGGCTCGGTGCTCGATCTCCCCGGTCTCGGAGACGTCTTCGACGGAGCGGATGCCGTGGTGTCGGCGCTGTCGCCGCGCGGCGACATGGAGAACGCGGTGCTCGGCGCGCTGCGCGAGCTGATCGCGAAGCTGACGGGCACGAAGACGCGCGTCGGCGTGGTCGGCGGCGCCGGCGGCAGCCTGATCTCCGAGGGAGGACCGCGCCTGTTCGACCAGGACTTCCCTGAGGAGTACAAGCACGAGGCACAGGTGGGCATCGACTCGCTCGAGCTGCTGCAGGAATCGGACGAAAGCCTGGACTGGTTCTTTATCCACCCGGCCGAGGTCTTCGGTCCGTGGGCCGAGGGTGTGCGCACCGGAGGCTACCGCGATGGCGGCGACGTGCTCCTGCGGGCGGCCGACGGCAGTTCCACCATCTCCGGCGCGGACTTTGCGATCGCGGTCGTGGACGAGATCGAGGCCCCGAAGCACCACCGCGAGCGGTTCACAGTCGGTTACTAGATCCCGGCGTTCTCGTACCGCCAATGCGGGGCGTGGGGATCAGACCAGATCGCGCCAGTCGATGGCAGCGGTGTCGTCGGAGACCTCGACCGCGCCGGTGACCACAGGCAGGCTCATGGTCTCGGTCGGCGGACCCATGATCGTGGCCTCGTCGCGACGGTGCCGCAGCACGTCGTTGATGTAGCTGGTGAGCACCTCGGCGAGGGGCACGGAGCGCCCCTGCGCCTGCGACAGATACCAGCGGTGCTCGAGCACCTGGTGGTACACCTCGGCCGGCTCCAGCTTGGCGCGCAGGTCGTAGGGGATGGCCCGCACGACGGGCTCGAACACGCGCGTGAGCCACTCGTGCGCGTACATCTCCTCTTCGGCGAGCTTCTTGTTCGAGCGCACGCGGAACTCGTCCAGGTCGTTCAGCAGGCGCCTGGCCTGGTTCTCCTCGACGTCCAGTCCGGTGAGTCGGATGAGTCGGCGCTGGTGGTGGCCGGCGTCGACGACCTTCGGCTGGATCCGCACAGCCGCTCCGTCCGGCGTCGTGACCATCGACATCTCGTCGATGTCGAAGCCGAGCGCATTGAGCCGCTCCACGCGCTCGGTGATGCGCCACGCCTCCTCGGTCGAGAAGGACTCCTCATCGGTGAGTGCGTTCCACAGCGAGCGGTACGACGAGACGATGCCGTCCGCGATCGCCAGCGCATCCACGCCGAACTCCAGGCGCCCGCCTGCGGCGAGGTCCATGATCTCGCCGGCGATGTTCGTGCGGGCAAGATCAAGGTCGTACGCGCGCTGGCCGTCGGTCAGGCCCTCCTCGTGCAGCTCGCCCGTCTCGGCGTCGACGAGATAGGCGGCGAAAGCTCCCGCGTCGCGGCGGAACAGCGTGTTCGACAGCGACACATCGCCCCAGTAGAAGCCGACATTGTGCAGGCGGACGAGCAGCAGTGCGAGCGCATCGACAAGCCGGTCGGCCGTGTCGGGGCGCAGTACGCGGGTGAACAGCGCCCGGTAGGGCATGGAGAAGCGCAGGTGAGACGTGACCAGGGCTGCGGGCAGCGCCTTGCCGTCGGCGTCTGTCCGACCGGCGATCACCGCCACCCTGCTGACACAGGGCACGTCGAGCTTGGCGAGACTGCCCAGCATGTCGTACTCGCGTTTCGCCATCTCCTCGGTGGTCTCCTTGACGGCGACGACCCGGCCGGACAGGTCCGCGAACCGCACCAGATGACGCGAGAGGCCCTTCGGCAGCGAGACGATGTGCTCGGACGGCCACTTGCCCAGCGGTGTCGTCCAGGGCAGCGAGAGCAGCCCCGGATCGATCGCGCTCGCGCTGATGCGCAACGACTCCTGCATGATGATTCCTCCCCTGCGCCGGTTGGAGCGGATGCCGCCGGCATCCGGAAACACCGCGGCGCGGGTGACCCGAAGGTGCACCCGCGCCGCAGAGACCGATTGATCAGGCCGAGATGACCGGCTTGTCGTTCAGGCGCACACCCGATTCGATGTCGAACGCGTGCACGTGACCGGCGGTGGCCGCGAGGGTGACCGTCTCGCCGGCGTTCGGGTGGCTGCGACCGTCGACGCGTGCGACGAGGTCGGCGCGCTTGCCGTTGATCTCCGCGTGACCGTAGAGGTAACCGTCTGCGCCGAGCTCCTCGACGAGGTCGATCGTGACCGCGAGGCCCTTGCCGTCGGCCGGGCCGACGACGATGTCCTCGGGACGGACACCCACAGTGACCTTGCTGCCGTTCGCGCGGCCGACGGTGTCGCGCTCGAGCGGGACGACCTCGGTGCCGAACATGACGCCGCCGTCAGCGAGGTCGGTCTCGAACAGGTTCATCGCGGGCGAGCCGATGAAGCCGGCGACGAAGAGGTTCTCGGGCTTCTCGTACAGGTCGCGAGGCGTGCCGACCTGCTGCAGGATGCCGTCCTTGAGGACCGCGATGCGGTCGCCCATGGTGAGGGCCTCGGTCTGGTCGTGCGTGACGTAGACCGTGGTGACGCCCAGGCGGCGCTGCAGCGATGCGATCTGCGTACGCGTCTGCACGCGGAGCTTGGCGTCCAGGTTCGACAGCGGCTCGTCCATGAGGAACACCTGCGGCTGACGGACGATGGCGCGGCCCATCGCGACGCGCTGACGCTGACCACCCGAGAGGGCCTTCGGCTTGCGGTTCAGGTACTCCTCGAGATCGAGGAGCTTGGCGGCCTCGAGGACGCGAGCTGCGCGCTCCTCCTTGTTGACGCCGGCGATCTTCAGAGCGAAGCCCATGTTCTCGGCGACGGTCATGTGCGGGTACAGCGCGTAGTTCTGGAAGACCATTGCGATGTCACGGTCCTTCGGCGGCACGTCGGTGACGTCGCGGTCACCGATCAGGATGCGGCCGGCGTTGACCTCTTCGAGGCCGGCGAGCATGCGCAGCGAGGTGGACTTTCCGCAGCCGGAGGGGCCGACCAGAACAAGGAACTCGCCGTCGGCGATGTCGATGTTCAGCTTGTCCACCGCGGGGCGCGTGCCTCCGGGGTACAGGCGGGTGGCGTCATCGAACGTGACAGTAGCCATTGTTTCTCCTTCACCGGCAGGTACGTGCCGGACGATCCGTTGTGATGGAAGCGGTGGATTCTCCACCGTGACCCTTCTTCGGGTCGTGATCAGTATTGCATGCTCCGGGGCGTCTGGGTATTTCCCAGACAGTCTCGTTAGCATCGAAACCGTGCCGCTTCCATTGCGGCCGCGGGATCACCCGTCCCACCCGATCTTCAAGAGGAACGATGTCGAGCGACGAAACGCCGAACGTCCCTGCCGCTCGCAATACGCGTGATGCGGTGCGGGAGAAAGCACAGCTTGTGCACGCCCAGCAGTCCCGGGCGCGCATCATGCGACGAGTCATCATCGGTCTCGTCGCGGCTGTGGCCGTCGGCTCCATCGGCACCGCCGTGGCTCTCGCGGTCGGCTCCTCGATGTCCCGTCCGGTGCTCAGCCCGAGCGGCATGACCCACGACGGCGTCACGGTGAGCGAGGTGTCGCCCGCCTCCGGCGTCGCCGGCACATCTGCCACGCCGGCGCCGGACTCCAGCGAAGCGGCGGTGAGCCCGACGCCGACGCCGACGGCCACGGAGAAGGCCGCGGATCCGACTGAGATCCACGTCTACGTCGACTACCTCTCGGCGGGCGCCTCGGAGTTCGAGAAGGCGAATGCGCGCCAGCTCGCCGGCTGGATCAAGGAGGGCGCGGTCACCGTCACCTATCATCCGGTTGCGCTGCTGACGGCGAGCTCGAACGGCACGAAGTACTCGCTGCGTGCGGCATCCGCGGCCGCCTGTGTGGTGACCTACTCGCCGGAGCAGTTCTTCGACTTCAACCACGAGCTGCTCACCGACCAGCCCAAGATCGACAGCGATGGCCGCTCCGACGTGGAGCTCGCGGATCTCGCCGTCGCCGTCGGCGTGCACAACGCCAAGAAGGTGCGTTCGTGCATCCAGGATCAGGACTTCGTCACGTGGGCGAAGGATGCCACGGCGCGCGCCCTGGAGGGGCCTCTGCCCGGGTCCAAAGATCTCAAGCTCAGCAACGAGGCGCTCATCGTGGTCGGAGGCGAGGCCTACGTCGGTGCGCTGAACGATCCTGCGGAGTTCTCGCAGTTCGTGCTGACGACGGCGAGCGACGAGTACTACGGCAAGCTCGACCCGACTCCGACCCCCACACCGCCGGCCAAGCCCACTCCGACGGAGACTCCGGCCTCCTGACCGTGCGCGAGCGGCGATCGCCGCTCGGTATGCTTGTCTGCGTTCGCCGACTTAGCTCAGCTGGTAGAGCACCTGTCTTGTAATTCGGTTAAGGGTGAAATCAGAGGGTATCTCTAGGTATCCGGTCATCCGCTCGCCCTACTCCCGACTGGTCGCCAACGATCACGAGCTATCGTTTGATGTCACTGAATCTGCGGGGTAAATGCGGGCTATGAGGCGCGCTATTGGGCCGCTTGACTCTGCTGACTCCTACCGGCGTCGGTGGCCAGGTCCAATATGTGGCCGTCGGTGATGTTCACTCGCAGGGAGTGCGCTGGATGCCGGCGGAGGTCGTCATGAAGAATGTGCGATGCCGGACTAAGCGCGCACCGATCGAGACACAGCAGATCGCGGTTGCGGCTGCAGCTCGCGTCGGGAAGGGAGCGTCGGCGGTGTTGTGCCCGTACTGCGGATGGTGGCACGTCGTCGGGTATGGTTCGCCGCTGGAGCGACCTTCGAAGAGGCGATCTCGATGACTCAGCCCACCGGCAGCACCCCGAGCCCTGATGATCGTCTGCTGAAAGTCGCGGACGCTGCTGAGCGGCTGTCTGTCGGCGACGACTGGGTGTACGAGCGCATCAACCGGGGCGAGATCCCGGTCGTCGAGCTCGGCGACACACGCAAGAACCAACGAATCCTGGAATCCGATCTGAGGGCGTTCATCGACGCGCGACGCTACGGCAGAACCAAGGACCGGACCAGTAGCGGTCCGGTCCCGGATCGCGAGCGTCAACCTCCGGCGACGCGGTAGAGCTTTCCTGATGTGTCGGCGACAACTGCGCCGGGGAATGAGCCGGGGTAGCTCGCTTGAGACACCGTCGGCATACCGGCGATGCGGATCGTGCCCTCGGCGAAATACACCGTCGTGCTTCCAACAGTGACCGTGAACGATGTCCCGCCGTCGATCTGAGCGCCGCCGAGATTGATGCGCGGCGAACCGTAGGTGCTCGAAAGCACGACGTCACCGCCGGCACCCTGAACGCGAATCTCTCCGCCGGACTTCACCGCCACGTCCCCGGTGATGCTGCCGTTGCCGTTCAGATCCCACGGGCCGTTCACGATCATCTGCCCGATGAAGGTAGATGGACCGGTGACAGACTGCGCACCCTTCAGGTTCACAGGGCCCAACCAGTCGAACGTGCCGTCACCTTCGAGTCGTCCGGACACGGAGGCCGTGCCCGTGACCTGCAGCCCGCCGTCCTCGATCCTGATCCAGCCACCGTCGTAGACCCTCAGACCGGCACGACCGATCGACGAATTCTGTAGGGTCGCTCGCGCGACCCTTCTCAGATCGCGTTGCAGCCCCGCTATTCTCTGTTCCAAGCCGGAGCTCCCCAAGTGATTCACGCCCATGTCGTCACGCCTTCCGTCGTCACTTGAACAAGCCGTTCAATCTGTTACCTATTCGTTCAACCTTGACGTCGATGTACTGCAGCAGGTCGATGCCGCCCTTCGGTTGTACGATCACCCGGACCTCCGGAATGCCGCCCCCGCCCACGACGCCGCCGTCCGCGAACCGCTGCGCTCTCGCCGGGATGTACGTCCCGCCGAAGATCGCTGCAGTCTCGGCCATGATCTGCTCAGACCGAGCCCGCTTCGACGGCGCGTGAGGAACGTAGGACTCGCCACCCGTCTCCGGTTCCGCCCACACACGGTAGTCTCCAGCCCGGGCCATCTGTGCGACGTGATTCTCGGATGGGTAGACGTTGCCGCCTGCGTTGAAGCTGACCACCGCGCCGTCCGCGAACGTCCCGTAACGGCCATTGCCGGATGCCGCGCCGTTCAGGTCGGGAAGGACCGCCCGGTACTCGATCGTTCCGCGCAGGGTGCCGTAATTCTTCCGGAAGTCGTCGATCGTCCACTTAGCGCGAGCCATGTCTGCAATGAACTCGATCTCCTTCTCGGGCGGGATGTTGTAAATATCGTCCGCGAGTGCTTCAGCCGCCTCACTGGACGCACCCATCGCGATCGCCGATTCGATCAGGCGCTGACGGCCTTCTTTCAGCCGTTCGATATACCCGGCCGTATTCCCGTCGAGCTCGAGCTGCTTCTTAGCAGCCTCCCGGGAGTCCTTCGCCAAGTCCTGCAACATCGACTTGTTTTCACGCCCGGCCTGCGTTCCGATGTCGAGGGTTTTCGCGTACCCCTCGGTTCCCTTGTTGATGTTGTCGATCTGAGCGGCTACGTCGTCCAGAGTCTGCTCATAGTCGATATTCGCGGAGATGGCGTCCTGGTTGGCGTCGTTCGCTTTGTTGATTGTGTCGATCAGGTCGGAGAGGTTGGACTCGAGCTTCTCCACCGAATCGGCCTCGGCGATGTATGCCTCGACGGCGGTCTGCGAGCTCTTGCCGGTGTCCTTGTCGACGTCCTGCTTCTGCTTGGCGACACGGATGGCCTCCTCCAGTGACCCGGCTTCCCCAGTGATCGCCTGGGTTACCGTCGTGACCGCGTTGGAGTAGTCGACCAGGCCGAGGCCGGTCTTCTCCAGCTGTTCACGCTGACGCTCGCTGCCATTCGTCCCCAGGTCCATCTGGGTCTTCAGTGCTTCGAGTGCGTCAGCGTTACCCATGGCGGCTTCGGTGACGACGTCGAGAGACAGGCCAAGCTTCTTCGCCGCATCGTACGCAGAGTCGGACTCCAGGAACCAGAAGCTGTTCTTCGCCGCGAGGTTGTCCTTCACCATGTCGCGGGTGGCACGGGTGATGCGGTTCGTGCCCTCCTCGAGGGTGTCCGCGTACGCCTCGGCCTTCGCGCGAGCCTCCGCCTGCGCAGCCATCAGCATGCCGACAACCGCGATGACGCCTGTGAGCGCGAGTCCTGCCAGCCCGCCGACGACAGCGGTACGCCCCATGCTCGCGTTCACCGAGGCGAGGGTCGCCTTCAATTCGATGAACTTCACCCGTGCGCCGACAGCACCACCGGCGAGCAGAAGCATCGCGGCGGCCGCAACACCGACCACCAGCGTGGTCGTCTGGACTGCGTCCGGGGCTTCGCCGTACACGTCGACCATGGCGGTGAGCACCTGGACCATCTCGCGGAGGACGTCGTTCGCGCCAGACCCGGTCTTGATGAGTGCCGTGTCGAGCGCGCCACCGAGCTTCTCGATGTCGCCGGCCAGATTATCCTGACGCATCGCGGCCTGCTCGGCGGCGTACCCGGAGTCGTCGACCTCATCAGTCCACTTCGAGATCGCCTCCGCCCCGCCGTTGTACAGCAGGGTCGCGGCGGTCAGGGACTCGTTGCCGAAGATGCGACCCATGGCCGCATTGCGCTCTTCATCGGTGAGACCGGCGAAAGCCTTCTGCAGCTGGGCGGCCATCTGCGATGCAGACAGCATCTTCCCGTTCGCGTCGTACACGGAAAGTCCGTACTCGTCCATCGTCTTCGACGCGATGCGGGACGGGGCCTGCAGCGCCGCGAGGACACCACGGAGGGACGTTCCCGCCTTCTCACCCAGGATGCCCTGGGAAGCGAAGTAGGCGAGCGTCCCGCCTGTCTCCTCAATGTTCCACCCGGCAGACTTCGCCAGCGGGCCCACGTAGGTGAGTGCGAGTGCCAGGTCATCGACCGAGCCCTGCGCCTTCCCCGCACCAGCAGCGAGCACGTCGGCGACATGACCCGACTTGTCCGCTGTGAGGCCGAACTGGGTGAGTGTGGTCGCCATGATCTCGGCAGACCGCGCCACCTGCAGCTGACCTGCGGCCGCGAGGGCCAGGGCACCATTGAGGGAGCCGCCGACGATGTTCGCGACGGACAGGCCCGCCTTCGCGAGCTCCTCCTCAGCCGCTGCCGCCTCGGACGCCGAGTAGGCGGTGTCCGCTCCCGCTTTCAGCGCGGCCTCACCGAGGGTCTTCTGGTCCTCCGCGGATGCCATGGTTGCGGCGCCCACGTTCGACATCGCCTCAGCGAACTCGGTGTGCTTCGCCACCGCGAGGGTGACCATTGCGCCCGCCGCAGCACCGGCGATCAGCAGGACCTTCGAGAGTTCACGTGCTGCAGCGGCAGCTTCCTGCTGCTTCCGCGTGAGCTCAGCCTGCTCCTGCTTGAGCCTGGCAAGCTTCTGCTTCGTCGTCTCCGACGCCGTACCTTCTTCGGCGATCTGCTTTTCGAGGCGGTTGATTTCCGTCGCCAGATCTTTCGATGACTTCTTCGTGCCGTCCTGTGCATCCCCGAGCTTGTCAACTTCGGAGGCGGTCTTCGATGACGACTTCCCGGTCTTCTCGATCGCCTTGTCAGCGGAGTCCATCTCCTGCCTGAAGACCTGAGCCCCGACCGTCTGGATCTTGAAGATCAGCGCGCCGGCGTCAAACATTGTCGACACCTCCGCCCGAGATGCGTCCGAGGCGCGCGCTCAGCGCAGCAACGGCTTTGAGGGTGCCGGAGAGGCCCTCACCACCCTCGATGTAGGCGCGCACCCCATCCATGCCGAGAACGGTCTGCCAGAAGAACGCCGGCATCAGGACAGCTTCAGCCTCCGCTTGCCTGAGTTCGTCTCCGATGCGGGTAAAGGTGACCTGTTCGTCGATAGCCACGGGCTCCCACCGCCCGGTCGCCTCATCCACCCGACCACCGTCGACCGCCATGATGAGTGCCTTGGTGAGTTCCTCGACGTCTGCTATGCCGACAGACGAGTTCAGGTACGTGTCCGTGATCTGAATGCCAGCACGGCTGGGGAGCGGACGCGCGATGAAGGGCTCTTCGATGCCGTCAAGACTGATGTGCAGGTCACGGCCGACTGTTTCAACAGTGATGGTCATGTCAACGAACCTCCCCGAGGTTGATATCTAGGACCCGGCATGTGATCTTGATGCTGCTGAGCTTCGACAAGAGTCCGTCCTTGCCTCTGATATCGAACTCGGATGCGTCGAAGACGATGAACAGCGCGAGCTTCACCACGGCGGCGGTCGCGACGCTGTTGCGGTAGAAGGTCGCGTCACGATACTTGGCCGCCCAGTTGAGCAGGACGCCGCCCGTTTCCTTGCTGGTCGGTGCGGACGCGAGTGCGACGAACAGGTCGTGTGCGTCTGTCGACACGCGCTCTGGGTCGATGAATGAGAGGTTGGTGAGCTGGTCACGGAACATGTCGACCTGCTCGTCGATTTCGGTTGGGTTCTGGGGTGTCATGATGATTCCTTTGGTGAAGTTTTGGAGGGTGGGGCCGGTCCGGAACACGCGGGCCGGCCCCGGAGCCGTGCCGCCATCGCGGAACGCGAGCAGGGTGGCGGCACGGCTGGTCATGGTTAGGCCGGGAGGACCGTCGCGACGATGTCGGCCCTGGATTCTCCGGCAACTGTGTTCGACGCCAGTCCTGCCCCGTGAACACGGACGAGCTCGGAGAGATGGTCCTGCTGCTCGTTCGTGAGTGGGGATTCCTGGGGGAGAAGTCCCATCGGATGCAGCGAGCGCATCCCGTAGACGAGAGCGCTCTGGACACCTTCCGGGTTGTACGCGTTGTCCAGTGCGGCAGCCATTGAGTTTGCGGCCGTCAGCGCGTTCTCGACATCCGTGGCTTGCTGGAACAGTTCGCGCACGGCCTCGTTCGGGTGGATCTCTGCGGCTCGGCGGTTCATCGCGAGATCAAGGTTGCGGAGGATGATGGCCGAGTCGGTGGGGTCCTCGAGATTGATGGTCTGCTCGGCGAACCGCGACAGGGCGTTCAAGACCTCCCAGTCGGCGGCCTGTGCGATCTCCGTCCAGTTCATGCCCTTCTCGCGCATGGGCTTCACGAGCATCTCCCAGGCCTGCGCGGTGCGCGTCAGTTGCGCGACGTCATTGAGGTCGACCTTCGGGCGGTACGCGGCGAGACTGGCCTCTGCGGCGTCGCGTGCGTTGCGTGCGACCTGCACGTATGACCGGGCTTTCGACTTGGCCGCTTCGAGAGCTTTCTGCGTGCGTTCGTCGCGCGCCTTCTGCAGGCCAGGTGTGGACAGGTTCGGGTCGTGGAATGCCCGTGCCGACTTGAGGCGGGTTTCGAGGTTCCGGGCGACCCGGTACACGTTCGTGGCCGCGGTGCGTGCTTCGGTGATGGTCATGGTCAGTTCTCCTCGAAGGTCACGACGAGCGCTGCAGCATCGTCAAGGTTGGTGATTGCTTGGATGGATGCGACCAGTCCGAGAAGCTCGGATCGGGTGGCTCCTGATGTGTTCTGGCCGACCACGCGATGCGCTTTCGCGAGTGGTAGTCGGTACGCATCGAGCGTGCGCCTGACAGGGCCGGGAAAATCAGCCTTCTGCTTCTCGTACGCCACGATGTCGGCGCCTGGGTCGCGGAAGCTCATACCGGGGGAGGTTGGGTCGCTGATACCGCGGAAACGTGAGAGCTTCCCGAGGTCTGCTTCGAGGTCGCGCGCGATGTCTTGGATTGCGGCTTTGAGGGCGTCGGCCCTGTCGGTTTCTGCGGTCATGGTGTGTTCTCCTTGTGTTCGGTGCTCGCCCCTGCAGCGAGCGATGTGGCGGGGCTACGCGGCCCCGACGTTCTCGCGGCGGATCTGCTCGCACTTGTCGCAGACCCCGTTGATGATCGGGTAGCCGGGATGTTCACGGCATTCGGTAGCGCGGAGTGCCGTGAGCCGTGGCGGCTGAGGCGTCGGAGTTGACCTCGCGGTGTCCCGAGCTGCGGTGAACGCCCGTCGTGCATCGCCGCACCCGCGGCATGGCTGTCCGTCTGGTCCGTTGGGCTGATGCATCTGGCAGAAGGGGGAAAGCGCGCGAGCGCCTCCCTGATGATCTTCTGGAGAGATGGTGTTCTGGAAGATGGTCTTCTTAGTGTCGGATTTACCGACGACGGCTGAACCGTCGTCGGCTGAACCGTCGTCGGTAAATCCACCGGTGTCTGAAAATCCGACAGCGGTGGAGGGATCGCTGATCTCGTACTCGATCTCGTTGAACCGGCCGCCTTCACCCTGCGTCTGACGCCTGACGAGGTATCCAGCAGCGGCGAGCTCCTGCACAGCGCCACGGATCGCGTCCCGGCCTTCAGGGCCCGTCTTCTGCAGGCTTGCGATCGTGATGTGCCAGCCTGCCCGGTGAGTCATCAGTTCGGCAAGGAGTCCGCGCGCACGCCGTGACAGCTTCTCGTCGCGGAGCCAAGCGTTCGGGATCTGGACATAGTCCTTCTCGAACGGCAGGAGTGTGCGGCGGATGCCCATGGCTAGGCGGCCTGCGTCTGCCCGAGTGCGTCGACGTAGCGGACGAGTTCTGCGTGCTTGATCATCGTGCGCTTGCCGAGCTTGACGGTCTCGATGTGGCCAGCCTTGATCTCTTCGAAGAGCCGAGAGCGGCTGATGCCGAGCATCTGTACCGTACTCGCAAGGTCGTGGAGCAGCGGGGTCATGATCCTTCTCCGTCCTATTCCGTTTCGTGGCGTCCTGCCGTACTATCAAGATATGCGACAACAATGCGACCGCACCTAAGTCGCAAGGAAGGTTCTCATGCGACTGGGAGATGACGGCTGGATTCGGATAGCCATCCGTGGAGGAACGATCAAGTTCAATGCGGCTGGCGAGCGTTCCGAGGTGTGGCACACGGTCGGAGAGCGGCAGGTGCCGTCGCCGATCGTGCTGCAGCTGCGGGAGCCGGACAAGCCGATGGTGGACCTCACGATCGAGGTGATCAGCGGCGTTCCTCGTGTCACTGACCTGCACATCAGTCGGATCGGCGGCGGGCGTGAGGTGAGGAAGAAAGATCTCGCTCTGGATCTTGAGATGCTGGTCGAACATACCGTCGCCATTGCGAGCGGGCGCCGAACGGAGCGGAGAATCACGCGGTTGCCCGGGGGGTTCCCAGAGGACGAACGCGAGCAAGAGATCAGACGCGGCATCCGCACCATTCAGCAGGCTCGAGGTCGTAGCCAACGGCAGATGACTCCTGATCGGATGCACAAGATCGCTGAGATCTACCTTGCGCAAGAGGTCGGCGGCATTGATGCCGTCGCGGAGGTCTACAACGTGCATAGAGCGACAGCCGCAAGGTGGATCGCAAAGGCGCGGGAGTCGGGCATCCTCCCGGCGCGCGACGGGGGTGCGTGATGGCCGACACTCTGAGTCTTCGTCCAGCCGCTGATTCTCTGGTGTTGCCGAGTGGTCGTTGGCGCCCCGTGTACACGTGGAAGCAGCCGCATGTCGAAGCGCTGGCCGCGCACACCCCGAGCGAGGAGCCGAGGTTCTTCGCCCTTGTCCGTGAGCCTGAGAACGACGCAGACCCGAACGCGATCCTCGTCTACGACAAGATCGGCGCGCTCGGTTACCTCCACGGGTCTGTCGCCCGATGGCTCGCGAAGCCGATCGACCGCATGAAGGTGCCTGTGGTCGTCGAGGGTCGCATCTGGCGCGGGCCGGCCGCCTATGTCGGTATCACTGGGCGGAACACTGTTCTCGCGTTCCTGCGAGAAACCGCAGTTCAAGATTCCGATTGCGCGTAGGTGCACCAGGCGAATCGCCTGACTACAGAAAGGGACAGATCATGCAGGAAGTTCAGGTCATCTACTGGAGGACGGAACCGTTCGAACTCGAGAGTCGGCAGTCGGCTCACTTCGTCCGCCCCGTGTGGATGCACAGCCCTGAGTTCATCAAAGAGCACGGCGAAGGATGGGTAGTGATCGCATGCAACATCGCGATGGTGCACGAGTCAGGCGATCTGGTCATGGCCGCCACAATGACCCGTGACATAGCCACAGACGAGGCAGGGGCGGTGGCGTAGTGGGCGGCCATGACCAGTCGCACTATCGCGGGCACCCCGCGTGGGATCGCCTCGACCCGGCCGTGTGGCCCCGCGAGTTCCTCGACGGGCCCCGCGCTCGCGCGAAGCAGCTCGAGATGCTGCAAATCGACTCTGCTCACGCCGCATCGTGGGTGGAGCAGATGCAAAAGCTTGTCGACGAAGAACTCCCGGACGAAGAGTTCACGGCAAAACGAATGATGCTACTCAAAGAGTGGGAGAAGTCCCGCCACCGAGAGCAGAAGTCGCTCCACTACCGTTACGACCCGTTGAAGCGCAGCCGTCGACTCGTCGACCGCGACGTCGAGAAAGCGCTCGCAAAGGCTAGAGCAGTGATCGCTGAGCACCGGGCGAAGCTCGAAGCGAGGCAGGTCGGAATCGACGCCACGATCCGTGCTGGCGCGCAGCGCGCGGCCCAACGTACATCCCAGTCCGCACGCCCAATGTCGGCACCGCGGGCCCGCATCATTGCGCCAGTAGAACCCGTCATCCATCCCGGGCTCGCCGAACTCGACGAGCACACGCGCACGATGTACGAGAACCTCTCACCGGACGTGGACATAGCAACCGCACCCGACGAGGATCTACGCCGCATCTGGGCCGAACGGTGGCCGGGAATGTCCGCGGAGCTCATCGATAGCACGATCGCCGAGATCAACGGACGGTGACTCAGTTGGCGACTGCGGCGATGAGCTCCCGAAGAAGGTCGACCAGCGGCTTCTCCTCCGCGGTCACCTGACGAGATCCGTCATGTGTTCGCTTGCACGCGGCTGACACATGCGCGCGCGGGTGCGGGTCGAACGTTCCATGACCGGTCAGAGTCGGTTGCGCGCGGCTGACACGCGCACATAACGCGCGCGCGTAGCGGGAATTGACCGGTCGACATGAGGCCGGCATGTCGGGCTTTCCGGTACCGTCAGTGTCATGGGTGAACTCCTCGAGATAGACCGGATTCAGGTTCCGCTGACGTGCCGATCTTCGGTCTATTTCATTGACGAGAGCGGCTCAAAGGGGTCGAATGGCAGGCACTTCGTGGTGGCCGCGGTGAAGACGAATGATCCTGATGCGCTCACGCGGGGCATGGAATCAATCCGCGCAAAGCACAACGTGCGCCGCGAGATGAAGTTCCGAGACCTGACGCGCGGGAGCATTCCCGTGTTCAAGGCCCTAGTTGACCTTGTCGCAGAGTCGGGAAGTCACATCGGTGCATTCGTCATTGATAAGGAGATATCAGATCCCTTCAACGGTAAACCGCTATGGGAAGCGCACTCCTGGGTGACTGCCGCCCTGGTCAAGGGAATGACCAGTCGGAAAGAGCTCGCAACCCTGTTGCTGGACGGGATATCCACACCTGCCGGCGTCGCATATGGCTCACGACTGCGTGAGGGCATTAACCGGCGATTCAAGGCGACCCGGGTGGTGTCCGCAGTCAGCCTTGACTCGCGCACCTGCGATGGCTTGCAACTGGCTGACATGGTGGCGAGCGCTATCGCCTACGAGCGAAAGATGGCGGCCTCGGGTGGGCAACATGCTGATACGCCAAAGAGCGTGGTCTCTCGCTATCTTGCCCGGTCGTTCGATCTGTTTGATTTCTCTGACGCGCATGGTGATCGAGTGAAGATCCGTACAGCGATCTCGGGGCCCCGAGGGGCTGTCCGTTCAGGCGCTGTTGAGTTTGAAGCTGTAAAGTGACACACTGTGATCGAGGGAGGCCCTAGCCTCAGGCTTACAGTCTCCCTCCGTGGTCCTAGCCTCAGGCTTACAGCCACGTGATCTAGGCACTTGAACACTAGACCCACTGATGTTGCCGCCGCCAAACTCCCTAGAGCTTGGCGGCGGCTTTCATTTCTGGTGGCGGAGAGCCTTATCCTGCCTGTCGGGCGACGTCTTGTACTGCCTTGCGATCGCCGTAGTTCCGCCCGGCCCAGAAGCCGTGCTTGGGTTTCGCGGCGCGTGCGTACTGCCGGCAGAGGAGGGCGGCATCGCACGCGGCGCAGATGGGCTTGAGCACCTCGATGTCCACGCGGGTGAGCTTGTCGGTGGTGAACAGGTCGATCCCGTTGCATTCGGGCGCTCGCGTCTCGAGCGCGCGGGACAGCTGCGAGTAGGCGGCGTCGATCCTGTCTTCGCGTGATAGGTATGGCTGATTCACCGACATAAGGTCAAGATAACCATAAGTCACCGTAGGCGGGTGAGGCGCGTCCGGGTCCGCGATGTCGAGTGGCCTCACGCTTCGACGAGACGCTCCCTTAGCCATGCGTCGAGGTCGGCTGGGTAGTAGACGTTCAGACGGCCCTGCTTGAACGTCACCGGGCCGGTCCCCTCGCACTTGAAGCGGCGTAGGGTCTGTGGTTTCAGGCCTACGTAGGTTGCAGCCTGCTTCGTCGTCAGGACGGGGCCACGGCGGCTAGGGGATTCGTCCGTTGAGTTCATCTCCTCATCATCGACCGCATGTCCGCAGCTGTCGAGGGCACAAGTCGGCCCCGCGAGCGGATGATTCTCGCGGGGCCGACTGTTCGGTGGATCAGTTGTCGAGCGCCCTGAGCTGCTCGTCGATCTCGGGGGAGCGTCGGAGTGGCCTGTCGAACGCGGCCTTGCGTGCTGTATCCGCGGCGACGGTGGCCGCCCGGTATCGGGCGAGGAACCTGCCCTGAGCCTCAGCACGTTTCGCATCGGCCTCGGGGCCACGCTGGGCCATGTAGGTCGGATCGGTATCCACGTATGCCTGCACGCTGATCGACTCGGCGAGCTGGATCGCGGCGAGCTCCATGCCGCGGGTGGCGCTCATCAGGGCCTCGTGTGCGGTGTCGGCGTTCACGCTGTCATCTCCGAGTTGAGGTCAATCATCATCTCGAGCTCGAGTTGCAAGAAGGGATCATCGACGAAGGACCCGACCGCGAGGCTCCAGTAGTAGTAGCCCTTGGAGTGGCGCTGCTTTGTAGCTATTCCGTCGCGCTCCCACAGCTCGAACAATCCCGGAATCTTCGGGATCATGGCTTCCGCTCTGGCGCGGTCGGACTCCGTCGCATCGACGAAATGCATGAGCTTGAATTCACGGAGACTGGGGATGCGGTAGATCTGGAAATGCACCCTCAGGACATCCGGCCCGCGATCCTCGTACCGCACCTTGTTTGCGGAAGGTTTCTCATCGACGATGAGCGTGTAGCTGGCGTACTTGGCGTTCACTTCGTCACCTCGCCGTTCACGTGAGCAGATGCAGCCTGCAGGGCGGCGATGAGGCCGGGGATCTCTTCGACCGCGATCGCGAACTCTTCCGGTGTCACCCCGCCGTGCGGGCCCACATCGGCCCACTTCACGATGACGTCCGTGCCATGATCGACGTCGGTGATCACGTGCGACAAGACGATCGCGTATCGGCCGTGGGACATCCGGTGAGTGTGGGTGATCGTCGGATCGATGTCCGTGTCGGTGGCCCATGCGTCCCGCGCCACCTCGGACACACTGCGCCCGAGGTTGTGGGCGGCGAGAGCGAGGGTCAGATCGGCCGATTTCTCGGCGTCCTGCGCTTCGGGTGAGGTGGTCTGTACGATGGTCATTGATCAGTCCTTTCCAGTGATCTGATTACTGACGGCGTCCGGTGCAACGGGCGTCGTCTTCTTGTTGGGTGCGACCTGCGTGATGCCACGGGGTGGGGTCGGCTTCCGAGTTGCGCGGGCCTGTCTCCGGAGCCAGTCGAAGACGTTCTCGTCCTCGAACTCCTCGTCGACCGCCTGTCTGCGCGTTGGGGGGATGCTGTCTGCCTTCACGCTGACCCCCGCTGCTGATCTACCTGATGCTCGAGGGCGTCGGAGAGCTTCGCGAAGATCTTGCACTCGCAGTCCCGGTGTGGGTGTGGGGCTGCAGGGCACCCCGGGGCCACGACCGCCCAGGCGGTGCCGCTCGCGATGAATGCCCGTTGCTTGACTGCCCGCACGCGCCAGCCCTCTGCGACGTCTGCGGTAGTCACGCGAGCGTCCATGCCGTGGCCTTGTTCCCAAGGGTCGAGAACGCCAGCAGCTGCGCGTCACGGACGGCACCCGCGCGCACGAGCTCGGCGCGCGCCGTGCGTATGCGCTGCGGCGTCACCCACGGGACCGAACTGAACGAGCGCGCGCGCGTCTCGTAGTGCTCGACGATCTGGTCATCCGTGAGCGGGCCGGCTTCGCGAAGGATCACCGTGATCGCGGCGCGCACCCTCGCGCGATCCGTGGATGCCGTGACGTCAGCGGCGTCGGAGGACGTCCCCGCGTCGAGCGCCATCGAACGGGCACGGGAGTTCACGCGACCTCCCCGGCGAGAGAAGCGAGCCAGACGAGGACGTCCTCGCGGCGGTATCGGACAGATCGCCCGATGCGGATGAACGTGGGACCAGTCCCGTCCTCTCGCATGCGGAGTAGTTTTACTTCGCTGGCGATCCCGTAATCTGCGAGGTCCTTCGTCGTAGCCAGAGGCGGGAGTTCGCGCTGTGCGACGGGGGTGGAATGCATCATTTCGGCCATCCGTTCGATTGTTGTACAGGACAAGTGTTGCTAACGAGAGCATAAGACTGGACGGGATTGCTGTCAACCGCATACGATGTCCTGTGTGACAAAGGAACCGAAGGCACCGGACGAGGCGTTCGGCCAGAACGTGGCAACTGTTCGCGGGTGGCGCACGCTCAGCCAGAAGGAGTTTGCCGCACGGCTATCGAAAGCAGGATTCAAGGTAGACGCCCCTGCGGTTTCGAGAATCGAAAGCGGTTCGCGCGCTGTGCGGCTGGCGGAAGCGATCACCATCGCTAATGTGCTCGACGTCGAGCTATCGCTCCTCATTGCTGGGATTGACAGATCTCCAGACGCTGAGTTGAAGAGTGCGCGGCGGGTGGCGCAGGCTGCATTCGAGGCGATGCGAAAGCCGCTCGTGGACTTCTTGAATGCCTACGTTGGCGTGCACGATGAGCTCCGTCGGAACCCCGACCTGGTTTCGATGATCAGAGTCGGACCCGATGGGATCGATACACCCAATGAGTACTTTCGATGGGCTGCTGAGCGCATAGGAGCGATCGAGGAGCGCGCTGTTGAAAGCGACGAACGAGATCCTGAAGGGGACTATGCGGTCTATCTCAGTGAGGTTCAACGCGCGGGGATGAGCGTCGTTGTTGACGCATATTTGGACGCGGTCTTCATCTCAGCGGAGCAACTTGCGGAGATGCTCGAAGAGCCGGTGACATCGATTCGGGAGGCGTTTGATGGCACGCCCGCGGACTCCGCTGAGTAGCTACGGCCGGATCTCGATCGATCCGGTCGAGTACGTCGAGGGTGATGGTCGCCGTCGGCTCGTCGTGGTCAAGGAGCCGGGGAAGCGACACGACTACTGGCGCGCGCGGACCCGCTACCGGTTCCCGTCAGGGAAGCTCAAGCAGGTCGAACGGTTCGCAGCATCGAGCGCGAAGGCCGAAGCTGCACTCCGCAAGGCGCTGACGACGATCCAGGAGAGCTCGCAGTCGGAGATCAAGCGGGAGACGCGCATGTCGGACCTTGGCGCGAAGTTCCTCGAGTCGAAGGCGAACCGAGCGCCTCGCACGATCGAGGGATACCGGGATCTCGTGCAGCGGATCATCGACCCGCGCATCGGGCAACTCGCCGTGTCGGAGATCACCACCGAGCGGTTGCAGCGCTTCCTCGACGTCGTCATCGACGAGTACGGAACCGGCTCAGCGAAGAACACCAGGGCTGTCCTGTCGGGCATCATGGGTCTCGCCGTCCGCAATGATGCGCTGGAACGCAACCCAGTGCGCGACCTCGCGCAGATCGAGGGGAAGCGCGTCGGGGCGAAGCCCGTGCCGCTGGGGGAACTCCCCGGCCTCATCGCGGTAGTGCGGAACGATCCGCAGCTGAAGGCGTGGGATCTGTCCGACCTGGTCGAGTTCATCGCCGGCACAGGAGTCAGGATCAGTGAGGCGATCAGCCTCAACGGTGACGACGTGACCATCGTCGGCGACGTGCCGACCATCAGTGCTGTCGTGACCGTCAGGAAGTCGAAGACCGACGCGGGCGTCCGAATGCTCACAGTGCCCGCCACAGTCGCTGCGATGCTCGCTGGGCGGCCTCTCGGGGCGGGTCCACTGTTCCCGACACCGCTCGGCAAGCGCCGCGACCGGAACAACACCTCCGCCGACTGGCAGGAAGCACGGGAACGGCTGAAGCTGGGGGAGTACACCTTCCACAGCTTCCGGAAGACGGTAGCGACAGCGCTCGATCAGGCCGGCCTCTCGCCTCGTGACATCGCCGAATACCTCGGGCACTCTGACCCTCACGTGACGATGAGGACCTACATGTCGAAGACGGTTGGCGGGCATCGGGCGGCGGACGCTCTAGACTCGGTGATACACATTCGGCCAGATTGAATGTGCGGGGTTTGTGCGGGATCGGCCTTGACTGTCTCGCTCGAATCGCCAGAAAAGCCCGGAATTACGGGCTTCGCCGACTTAGCTCAGCTGGTAGAGCACCTGTCTTGTAAACAGGATGTCACGGGTTCGAATCCCGTAGTCGGCTCAGTTCTTCGAGTGATGTCCCGGCATCCGGGTCAGCAGCGCATCGGCATCCACCGGCTTGCGCCTTCCGGCGTCCTTGCCCTCGGGCCTGCCGCCGACGTACAGCCAGCCGAGCAGCTCCTCGTGCTTCTTCAGGCCGTGCGCCTTGGCGACGGCCTTGGTGCGCGTGTAGCCGCCGGTGCGCCAGATGACGCCCCAGCCGGCCTCGTCCAGCAGCAGGCTCAGGGTGTGCGCGACGCCGGAGGCGACGGCTTCCTGCTCCCAATGCGGCACCTTCTCGCTCTTGCGGTACGAGGCGACGACGGCGATCAGCAGGGATGCCCGCAACGGCTTGGTGGACGGCTTCCGATCGCCGTTCGCCTTCGCTATCGCGGCGCCCAGCGCGAGGCGGTCGTCGCCGCGCAGCTCGATGAGTCGCCAGGGCCGCAGCGAGGAGTGATCGGCGACTCGCCCTGCTGCCGCGATGAGCGGGAGCAGCTCTTCGCGGGTCGGGGCGTTCTCGGTGACCTTCGACCAGGAGGTGCGGCGCAGAACCGCCTCGAGTGCGGTCACGACTCGTCGGGGCTGAAGGACAGCGCCAGCGAGTTCATGCAGTAGCGGTCACCGGTGGGGGTGCCGAATCCATCGGGGAACACGTGGCCCAGGTGCGAGCCGCAGGCGGCGCAGCGAACCTCCGTGCGCTGCATGCCCAGGGTGTTGTCCTCGATCAGCTGCACGGCTTCGGGGCGCACCGACTCGTAGAAGCTCGGCCAACCGCATCCGGAATCGAACTTCGTCCCGCTGCGGAACAGCTCGGCCTGACACGCACCGCAGCGGTAGAGCCCGTCGCGCTTCTCATCGAGCAGCTCACCCGTCCAGGCGCGCTCGGTGGCGGCCGTGCGAAGGACGGCGTACTGATCATCGCCGAGCTCTTCGCGCCACTGGTCCTCGGTCTTGTTCACGGTGTACGACATGCCTCCATTCTCTCGCGTTCGCGATCCGTTCGGGCAAGACACAATGGAGGACATGACGGATGCCGTGCGCGAGCGCTTCGACCGGTTCGCGCGAGACGAGGCGCCGGGGCGCAGCGACGTGTACGTCGAGTGGGCCGCAGCCATCGCGGCGGATGCCGAGGTGCAGTCGGTTCTGGCCAGGATCGCACCGCAGCATCGCCAGCCACCGCTGGTGTTCGCCGTCACGCGGCTGCTCGGAGCCGGCGATGGCGGGTACGCCGGATGGCGGTCGTTCTTGCTCTCCCATGCCGACGAAGTCGTCACCGAGTGCGAACGCAGGACGGTGCAGACCAACGAGCCGCTCCGGCTCGCCGCGCTGCTGCCCGCCCTCAGCCTGATCGAGGGACCGATCGCGCTGCTCGAGCTCGGAGCGGCCGCCGGCCTCTGCCTGTACCCCGACCGGTACTCCTACCGCTTCGTCGCCGTCGACGGACGGGAACGGCGGAGCTTCGACCCCTCGGACGGACCTTCGCCGGTAGTGCTGACCAGCGTCGTGCGCGGGCCGCTGCCCGGCATCCGGATGCCGGAGGTCGTCTGGCGCGCCGGCGTCGACCTCGCCCCCGTCGACGTGCGCGGCGCCGATGACCTGGCCTGGATGCGGGCGCTGATCTGGCCCGGGGAGACGGAGCGCGCCGAGCGCATCGCCGGCGCCGTCGCGATCGCGCAGGCCGATCCGCCGCTCCTGTTCGAGGGGGACGCCGAAGCGCGGCTCGACGATCTGCTGGCATCCGTGCCACCGGGTGCGACGCCGGTGGTCATGACACCCGGGATGCTCGTGTACCTGTCGCGAGCGGCGCGGGCAGCGCTGATCCATCGCATCCGGTCCAGCGGTGCCCGCTGGGTCACGATCGACTCTCCGGGTCTGCATGACGGATGGCGCCCGCCCGTCGACTCCGCGAGCTTCGACGGGTTCGCGGTGGCGCTGGACGGCGAGGTGCTGTCGGATGCCGATCCGCTCGGGCGCTGGTGGGAGTGGCGCGCGGGTGACGAGACGGGAGACGGATAGCCTGAGGCCATGCTGGGTGAACTCTCCGAGCGCGACCGCGCGATTCTGACGCTGGAGGCGGCGTGGCCGCGGCACGGCGGCATGAAGGAGGAGACCATCCGCGCGCAGCTGGGCATGAGCCCGGCGCGCTACTACCAGCTGCTCGGACGCCTGATCGACACGGAGGAGGCGCTGGATTTCGATCCGCTCCTGATCCGCAGGCTGCGTCGACTGCGCGATGCTCGCGGACGGCAGCGCACCACGCGCATGCGCGGATTCGTGGGCTGATGGCGTCGATCTGCCGGTGGCTGGAAGGCCGTGTCGTTCCGGGCGCATTCCCGGAATGCGCCCGATAGCATCGAGGGGTGTCAAAGCCCCCCCACGACAGATTCGATGACGTTCCCCGTTCCTCGGGGCGCGTGGGCGCGCATCGCGCCGAGCAACCCGGCATCAACGGACCGGTCACGCTGCTGTGGTGCGCGGCGGTCGCCCTCGTGCTCATCGTCATCGGGATCTTCATCTCGCTCGTGCTGATGGGGCGCATCCAGCTGTTCGGCTCGGCCGAGCCGGCGCCGCAGCAGACCCAGGGCGTGGTCGCCGAGATCGACACGTCGTACCGGGTGCTCATCCTCAACGCCACCCCGCAGGCCGGTGTGGTCGCATCCGTGCGCCAGGAGCTCATCGCCCAGGGCTGGGCGGCGGATGCCGTGTTCGGCAGCGACGGCTCCACATCGGAGTTCCCGGACACCACGGTGTTCTACGTGGACGAGGCGGACGAAGCGGCTGCTCTGGGCGTCGCCGAGGTGCTGGGCGGTATCGAGGTCGAGCACAGCGATCACTACGCGACCCTCAACGACAGTGGTCAGCCGCAGCTCACGGTCGTGGTCGGACTGGATCATCTGGCCACCGAGAGTCCTGCGCCGGACGGAGGGGAAGAGACGCCCGCGGGCTGATCCGCGCTTGGCGAACACCCGGTAGCGGCGGCTTGCACTCTCATGGGTCGAGTGCCAGACTGTCATTAGCACTCGGTCACTCTGAGTGCTAATACCCCATCGCCTACGTCCGGGAGGGACGAAAGACTCATGGCAAAGATCATCGCTTTCGATGAGGAGGCCCGTCGCGGTCTCGAGCGCGGCCTGAACATCCTGGCCGACGCAGTCAAGGTGACCCTCGGCCCGCGCGGCCGCAACGTCGTCCTCGAGAAGAAGTGGGGCGCCCCCACGATCACGAACGACGGAGTGTCGATCGCCAAGGAGATCGAGCTCGACGACCCGTACGAGAAGATCGGTGCGGAGCTCGTCAAGGAGGTCGCCAAGAAGACCGACGACGTCGCCGGTGACGGAACCACCACCGCCACCGTCCTCGCTCAGGCGCTGGTCCGCGAGGGCCTGCGCAACGTCGCAGCCGGCGCTGACCCCATCTCGCTCAAGCGCGGCATCGAGAAGGCCGTCGCGGCCATCACCGCCGACCTGCTCGCCAGCGCCAAGGAGATCGACTCGAAGGAGCAGATCGCCGCGACCGCGTCCATCTCCGCCGCAGACCCCGCCATCGGCGAGCTCATCGCCGAGGCGATCGACAAGGTCGGCAAGGAAGGCGTCGTCACGGTCGAGGAGTCGCAGACCTTCGGCACCGAGCTCGAGCTCACCGAGGGCATGCGCTTCGACAAGGGCTACCTGAACCCGTACTTCGTCACGGACCCCGAGCGCCAGGAAGCGGTCTTCGAGGACCCGTACGTCCTCATCGCCAACCAGAAGATCGGCAACATCAAGGACCTGCTGCCCGTCGTCGACAAGGTGATCCAGGACGGCAAGGAACTCGTCATCATCGCCGAGGACGTCGAGGGCGAGGCTCTCGCCACGCTGGTGCTGAACAAGATCCGCGGCATCTTCAAGTCGGCCGCGGTCAAGGCTCCCGGCTTCGGCGACCGCCGCAAGGCGCAGCTGCAGGACATCGCGATCCTCACCGGTGGTCAGGTCATCACCGAAGAGGTCGGTCTCAAGCTCGAGAACACCACGCTCGACCTGCTGGGTCGTGCACGCAAGGTCATCATCACCAAGGATGAGACCACCATCGTCGAGGGCGCCGGAGAGGCTTCCGCGATCGAGGGTCGCGTGACCCAGATCCGTCGCGAGATCGAGAACACCGACAGCGACTACGACCGCGAGAAGCTGCAGGAGCGCCTCGCCAAGCTCGCCGGCGGCGTGGCCGTCATCAAGGCGGGCGCGGCCACCGAGGTCGAGCTCAAGGAGCGCAAGCACCGCATCGAGGACGCCGTCCGCAACGCGAAGGCAGCCGTCGAGGAGGGCATCGTCCCCGGTGGTGGCGTCGCGCTTCTGCAGTCGGCGAAGGTCCTCGACTCCCTGGCGCTCGAGGGCGACGAGGCGACCGGCGCGAACATCGTCCGCGTCGCACTCGAGGCTCCGCTGAAGCAGATCGCCCTCAACGCGGGCCTCGAGCCCGGTGTGGTCGCGCACAAGGTGTCGGAGCTGCCCTCCGGCCAGGGCCTGAACGCAGCCACCGGTGAGTACGGCGACATGTTCGCACAGGGCATCATCGACCCGGCCAAGGTCACGCGCTCGGCGCTGCAGAACGCAGCCTCGATCGCCGCCCTGTTCCTCACCACCGAGGTCGTCGTGGCCGACAAGCCCGAGAAGGCTCCGGCCGTGCCGGCTGACCCGTCGGGTGGCATGGACTTCTGATCTGGGAAGATCTTGAGCTCAGCCTCATCTGACAGAACGCCCCCTGCTCCGGCAGGGGGCGTTCTGCGTTCCGCCCGGGTCGGCGGAACGCCCGGCTCAGCGGAAGAGGCTGGCCGAGTACTGGTCGGCATCCGCATACTGGCTCGCTGCCGAGCCGAGCGCGCCGCTGATGGATGACAGCACCTGCTCGACGTGCATCTGCGCGCCGCGCCACTGCTCGCTGCACTGCTGGAAGGCGGCCGACGCCGATCCGGTCCAGGACGACTGCAGCTGCGTCAGCTGCGCCATCAGCGCGGTGGACTCGCTCTGCAGCCGCTCCATGGTGGCGCGGGCGGCGCCGTTCGCGGCGAGGACCGCATCGGTGTCGACGGTGAAGACGGACATGAGATCTCCTCTGGTTGGGCTTTCGACACTAGAAGCCCGCAGAGGATGCGGATGCCGGGATCCACGGCATCCGTGCACAACTCGTCGAAGACGGGGATTGTGCAGGAGAAGTCGGCTCAGAGATCGAGCCGGTCCAGTGGCTGCGTCTCCTCGAGCAGGTGCGCGGGTGTCGCCTGCGCCGGGGCGAGGGGCAGCGACACGATGAACGTCGCACCGCCTCCCGGCGTCTCATCCACGCGCACCGAGCCGTGCAGCGACTCCACGATCGACGCGACGATCGCCAGTCCCAGGCCCGAGCCGCCGGTCTCCCTGGCCCGGGACGTGTCCGCACGCCAGAAGCGCTCGAAGATGTGCTCGCGGATCTGCGGAGGGATCCCTTCGCCGTGATCGACGACGGCGATCGTGCCGACCCCACGGAACCGGTCGGCGCCGACGACGATCTCGATGGCGCCGTCGGCGGGCGAGAACCGCCGAGCGTTGCCGAGCAGGTTCGTCACCACCTGGCGCACCTTGTTCTCCTCGCCGAGCACGATCGGAGGCGTGCGCACGGGCGCATCGGTGGCCTCGGTGAAGTCGATGGACACGATGGACTGAGGGAGGGGCTTCGGGCGTCGCCGCAGTCGGCTGAGCGGGTTGAGCGGGCCCGTCGCACGAGCCGGGGGCGCAGCCTGCGGTGCGGGAGGCGCTGCGGGAGGAGCCGGGCGCATGTGCGACGGCTCGGCGACCTGCGCGGTGGTGTCGATCACCGTGATGGTGCGACCAGGCGATGCGACACGCAGGTCGAGGGCTGCATCGCGGGCGACCGGACGCAGGTCGATCGAGGTGATCTGCAGTTCGCGCTCGCGCTCCTCGTCCAAGCGCGCCAGTGCGAGCAGATCCTCGACCAGCACACCCATTCGGATCGCCTCCTTCTCGATGCGCTCCATCGCCCTGGCGGTGTCCTCGTCACCGCTGATCGCGCCCATCCGGTACAGCTCCGCATAACCGCGCACGCTCACCAGCGGCGTGCGCAGCTCGTGACTGGCGTCGCCGATGAAGCGTCGCATGTTCTGCACGGTGCGATCCCGTTGCGCGAGCGAGCGATCCACACGGTCGAGCATCGTGTTGATGGCGGCGTTGAGCCGCCCGACCTCCGTGGTCGGCTCCAGATCGGTGAGACGCTGGCTGATGTCACCGGCGGCGATCGCCATGGCCGTGGATTCCACCAGGCTCAGACGGCGGAACGTCAGCGTCACGAGGCCTCTGATCAGCAGCGCCGCCAGCAGGATCGTCACCAGCGCCACAGCGGTGTACACGGCGACATAGGTTCCGACGATGCGGTCGGCCTCCTCCAGCGGGAGCGCCACGACCTGCACGTAGAGCAGGCTCTGGGAGGTCTGCGCCGGTTGCGGCGACACCGACGCGTGGAATTCCAGCCCGTCCGGCCCGTTCATCGGGATGACCTGATCCTCCTTGGCCTTCGCCTGCAGCAGCGTGAAGGTCTCGGGGAACTCGGGGCGGCGCTCGGCGGACTGCCCACCCGCCTCGGCGAGCATCGTGCCATCCGCCCCGTAGAAGGCCACGACGAAATCGGTGGAGCGGGGGGCGTCCGTGGCCTGGTGGAAGACCAGCTCACCGGCGGCGTTCGTGGAGACGTCGAAGAAGCGCTCGGCCTGTCCGGTCGTCGCCAGCGCAGGCAGCTGCGAGTCGATGTTGTTGATCATGGCGCCGCGCAGGATGGGCACGGTGCCGATCCCCGCCATCACGAGACCGAGCGCCAGCACGGCGACCGTGACACCCGTCACCTTGGCGCGCAGGCTGATCCGGCGCCACCAACGCGTGACGGAGTCGGAGTCCTTGGCCATGGTCGGGCTCGCCGCCTAGGCGGACTTGCCGACCTTCAGCATGTATCCGAAGCCGCGCTTGGTCTGGATGAGCGACTCCTCGGTGTGCGGGTCGATCTTGCGGCGCAGGTAGGAGATGTAGCTCTCCACGATTCCCGCGTCGCCGTTGAAGTCGTACTCCCAGACGTGGTCGAGGATCTGCGCCTTCGATAGCACCCGGTTCGGGTTGAGCATCAGGTACTTGAGCAGCTTGAACTCGGTCGGGCTCAGCTCGATCGGCTCCTTGCCGACGAACACGTCGTGCGTGTCCTGATCCATCGACAGCTCGCCGGCGCGGATCAGCGACTCCTCGTCGGTCTGCATCGTGCGACGCAGGATCGCCTGCGCGCGCGCGACGATCTCATCGAGGGCGAACGGTTTGGTGACGTAGTCGTCGCCTCCGGCGTTGAGTCCTTCGATCTTGTCCTGCGTGTCGTCCTTCGCGGTGAGGAAGAGGATCGGGGCGGTGAAACCCGCGCCCCGAAGGCGCTTGGTCACACTGAACCCGTTCATGTCGGGGAGCATGACGTCGAGGATGATGAGGTCCGGCTCCTCCTCGAGGACGGCCGAGATGGTCGCCGCGCCATTGGCGACGGTCTTCACCTTGAACCCGGCGAAGCTGAGACCCCGGGAGAGCAGGTCGCGGATGTTCGGTTCGTCGTCGACGACCAGGATGCGCGCATCAGTCATGTCCCCATTATGGTGACCTGAGCCATGCCGTGGCTGATTGTCTGCCGGAGCGCCGGTTTCAGCCAGGTGGCGCCGCGTCTCGCGGAGGCCGCATACCGGGTCATCTGCCCGGATCTGCGAGGAAGCAGTGGCCGATGCCGCGCTGGGTTGGATCCGGCGGCACTGACCCGCCGGTCGCGCCACGGAGTAGCATCCCGAGCATGGACGAGTACGAGGGCGGCGACAGCGCCTGCTGGCTCGCCCAGGTGTGCCCCGAGTGCGGGGCGCTGCTCGACGACCTCGCAGCGCCCTGTTGGCGCTGCGGACTCGAGCCCGGTGAGCAGCGGCCTGCTACGCCGCCGTCGTGAGCTCGTCGGCGTCGAGGATCGTGTAGCTGTATCCCTGCTCGGCGAGGAAGCGCTGGCGGTTCTGCGCATAGTCCTGATCCACCGTGTCGCGGGCGATCAGCGTGTAGAAGCTCGCGGTGTGGTTCGACTGCTTCGGGCGCAGCAGTCGTCCCAGGCGCTGCGCCTCCTCCTGACGGGAACCGAACGACCCGGAGACCTGGATGGCGACGGATGCCTCGGGCAGGTCGATCGAGAAGTTCGCGACCTTCGACACCACGAGCAGCGAGATCTCGCCCTCGCGGAACTGCCGGTACAGCTCCTCGCGCTCATCGACGGGCGTCGCACCGGTGATCTGCGGGGCGTTCAGCGCTTCGGACAGCGTCTCGAGCTGGTCGAGGTACTGGCCGATCACAAGGATGCGCTCGCCCGGGTGCTTGTCGATCAGCTCGCGCACGGCGTCGATCTTCGCCGGAGCGGATGCCGCGATCCGATAGCGCTCGTCGTCGGTCGCGGCCGCATACTGCAGCCGCTCGCTCGGCGGCAGATCCACCCGCACCTCGTAGCAGGCGGCGGGAGAGATGAAGCCCTGCGCCTCGATCTGCTTCCAGGGTGCGTCGAAGCGCTTGGGGCCGATCAGGCTGAACACGTCGCCCTCGCGGCCATCCTCGCGGACCAGCGTGGCGGTGAGTCCGATCCGGCGGCGGGCCTGCAGATCGGCAGTCAGCTTGAACACCGGCGCGGGCAGCAGATGCACTTCGTCGTAGACGATGAGACCCCAGTCCAGAGCATCCAACAGCGCGAGATGCGCGTACTCGCCCTTCCGCTTGGCCGTGAGGATCTGATACGTCGCGATCGTGACCGGCTTGACCTCCTTGGCCTGCCCGGAGTATTCGCCGATCTCCTCGGCGGTGAGCGATGTGCGCCGGATCAGTTCATCGCGCCACTGACGCGCCGAGACCGTGTTCGTCACGAGGATCAGCGTCGTCGTGCCGGTCGCGGCCATCGCTCCGGCGCCGACGATCGTCTTGCCCGCGCCGCAGGGGAGCACGACGACTCCCGAGCCTTCACGGGCGAAGGCATCGACGGCCTCGTGCTGATACGGGCGCATCGCCCAGCCGTCCTCGGCGAGAGCGATCTCGTGCGGAGTGCCCGCGGTGTAGCCGGCGAGATCCTCGGCCGGCCAGCCGATCTTCAGCAGCTCCTGCTTGATCTGTCCGCGCGCCCAGGCATCGATCGCATAGGTGTCGGGGTTGGGATGGCCGATCAGCAGCGGCTGGATCCGCTTGTTCCCGGCGACCTGGGTCAGCACGGCGGGGTCGCTCGAGCGCAGCATCAGCACGCCCTCGTCATCGCGCTCGATCACCAGGCGTCCGTAGCGGTTCACGGTCTCGCGAAGGTCGACGGCCACAGACGGCGGCACGGGGAAGCGCGACCAGCGTTCGAGCGTCTCGAGCATGTCCTCGGCGCTGTGCCCGGCCGCTCGGGCATTCCACAGTCCCAGACGCGTGATGCGATACGTGTGGATGTGCTCCGGTGCGCGCTCGAGTTCGGCGAAGATGGCCAGCTCGTGGCGAGCGGCCTCCGCGTCGGCGTGCGCGACCTCGAGAAGCACGGTGCGATCGCTCTGGACGATCAGAGGGCCATCAGACATAGCTCACCAGTCTACCGGGCGCCTGAGGCGGAAGGCGTGTCGGCGCACCAGCGAAGGGACGGCGCTCAGCTCTCCAGCACCCGCACCGAACGGATGCTGCGCACAGGGAGGGTGCGTTCGACGTCGGCCGTCCTGTCCCGTCCTCTCAGGCGTCCACCGCCCATGCCGGAGGCCTCCAGCGTCAGCTCCCGGCTCGATCCGTCTGGCATGGCGACCTCGACGAGCACGACGGCTCTCGCGCGCACGGCCGTCTCGAGCTCGCGGTCCAGCCAGGCGGCATCCGCATCCGGACCCTGCCGGGACCGCAGCCGTGCGATGAGCGCGGCGTACGAGGTCGGCGCAGGGCGGGCCTGCGGTGCCAGCCGCCGCCGTTGCGCGGAGACGGGCGCGCCGTCGCGGTCGATGAGCGTGGCGGGGTATCGGGCATCCGTCAGCGCCCACGCGACCGTCTCCGCGCTGACACGCGAGACCAGTCGATCGCCTTCGCGCACCAGGCCGATCGGGCGAAGGTTCCGGTCCACTTCGATGGCCTGCAGCAGGTGTTCGTCGGCGCTGGACACGAAGGTTCCTCCTGTGGCGTCCGGTCCGACGCGGACGAGTCCGTGCCGCGCCGCCGCCTGAGCGACGAGGTATTCGAGCGGCTGCGGGACGCCGGTCAACGACACCTCGCGCAGGAAGGCCAGGATGCCGGCCTCGGTCTCCCCGTCGACCAGTGCATGGGAGATCGACTCGGCCGTGAACCGGTAGGACGATGCCTGGGCCGCTGACTCGTGCTCGCTCATGGCGCGCAGTCGATTGTCCAGCGCGGGTTGCAGGGGACCGGGTGCGATCGCGGTCAGGTCGTTCTGCAGGAAGATCCGGTCGACCTCGGGCGGGAGCAGCGACTCCAGCGCCGAGGTGTCCACCGGTTCTCCGCGGCGCAGCGGCGCGGCCCAGCGCGGCTCGGTGCCGTCATCGGCCCGCAGCCCGAGCAGCACCGCCAGCGCGATGAGGTTCTGCGCCCGGCTCGGCCATGTCGCGCTCCAGGGGAACGCCGCGGGCCAACCTGTGACGGGCATCCAGCCCGCGCCCGAGCGGATGCCGTCCGGCAGTGCCTCGCGGAACGAGTCGACCACGTGAGCCCAGCGCACGGCGAAGGAGTCGGCGAGCCAGTCCTCCGCGCGTGCGGCCACGCGCAGCTCACGATCCACCGCGTGCGCCAGCCCCGAGATCTCGGCGATCTCACGCAGCTGATCCGGGTCGCTGGTGGTGGTGAGCCGCCGCCGCTCCGTGGCGCTCAGAGCGCCGGTCGCGACCAGCGCGAGCGGAGTCGTACGGGCGGCCAGCAGCAGGTCGGCCAGTGCGCCGATCGTGGTGAAGGCGCGCTCGGCGCACCGTGCCGACGCAGACTCGGAGGATGGCGATTCGCCGGTGGCGGGTGCCTCCGAGATCGCCGGCCGCTGATCCACGAGGTCGGCGACGGGAGTCAGCACGCGCCCGTCGACGCCGATGAAGCCCCACGAGGCGAGTGCTGCCAGCGCGTCGGCATCCGCCCGTCCCTGCACGGCATCGCTCAGGTGCTGCGCATCCGTGCGGTTGAGGGCGGCGAGCCCGCGTTCGATCGAGGCGGTCTCCAGCAGCGCCTCGGCCGCATCGAAGAAGTCGTCCCAGTCGGCATCCGGCCGCACGGAACGCGCGCGCAGCAGCAGCTCCAACTGCGCATCGCTCGCCGCGGCGAGTCGATCGGCCAGCGGACGGGCGTGAGTGCTCATCGGCTCAACGGCGCTTGTCCGCGCGTCCCTTGCGGACGAAGGTGAGGATCAGCAGCGTGACGATCATGATGAACGCGATCGGCAGCCCGAACATGGGCAGGCCGGCGAGGAAGGGCCACAGTCCCGTGCCGAAGGCCTTCTGATCCATGCCGCTCGCGGTTCCGATGATGATCGCGAAGAAGCTGAGGATCGAGAGCGCGGCCAGCGTCAGCGCCGCGTAGGCCAGGAAGCGGTCGAGTCGACCGGTGGGCGGCTCAAGACCGTCATCATGCGTGCTCATCGTCCCCAGCGTATCGCGTGGGTGGGTGGCAGGACGGGTAGGCTGGAGGTGTCGCGCCGCCGCGCGACGTTTTCCACTGTTTCACTCAGCGAGGTCTTCCATGCCCACCGGCAAGGTCAGGTTCTACGACGACGAGAAGGGTTTCGGCTTCATCGCATCCGATGACGGCCAGGACGTCTTCCTGCACGCCTCTGCCCTTCCTGCAGGCGTCTCCGTGCAGAAGAACTCCCGTGTGGAGTTCGGACTCGCCGATGGGCGGCGCGGACCGCAGGCGCTCTCGGTGCGGTTGCTGGACGCACCGCCGAGCCTTGCGAAGGCGAATCGCAAGCCCGCTGACGACATGGCGGTCATCGTCGAGGATCTCGTCCGCATGCTCGATGAGATGGGCGGCGATCTGCGTCGGGGCCGTTACCCGTCCGCGGGCCGCAGCCGCACCGTCGCCGCAGTCCTGCGGAAGGTCGCTGATGACCTCGACGCCTGAGGAGCTCGCCTCCGCGGCGCGGGAGCTCGCGCTGGCCGCGCTGCACGAGATCACGCCCGCATCGACCGTGGGCCCGATCGCGGGCTACACAGTCGAGGAGAGCGGTGCACTGTCGCTGCGCTTCGAGAACCGTCTGCCCGGATACCCCGGGTGGTACTGGACCATCAGCGTGGCGCAGCTCGAGGATGCGGAGCCGACCGTGCTCGAAGCGGAGCTCATGCCCGGCGACGGCGCGCTGCTCGCGCCGGACTGGGTGCCGTGGGCCGAGCGTCTCGCCGATTACCGCGCGCACCAGGCCGAGCTCGCTGAGCGGGCCGCTGCGGCCGGTGTGGAATCCGAGGAATCGGATGCCGATGCCGACGACGACGCGGAGGACACCGGCGACCTCGATGACGGCGAGTTCGACGAGGACGGCTCGCCGCACCTGCACGGCGGCGACCTCGACGGAGTCGACATCGACGAGCTCGACGAGGACGCGTCCGACGACGAGGATTCCGACGAGGACGACTCCGAAGAGGAGTGACCTCCCGGCATCCCCTCAGCGTCGCTCAGCCCTGGTGGGCGAGCACGTGATCGATCGAGCGGATCAGCTGACGCACGTCATCCGGCTCGATCGAGACGAACGTCGCGATGCGCAGCTGGTTGCGGCCGAGCTTGCGGTAGGGCTCGGTGTCGACGATGCCGTTGGCGCGCAGCGTCTTGGCGATGCCCGCCGCGTCGATGATGTCGTCGAAGTCGATCGTGGCGACCACGGGGGAGCGGTGCGCCGCCTCCGTGACGAACGGGGTCGCGATCGTCGACGCCTCGGCCCAGTCGTAGAGCAGACTCGATGACTCGGCCGTGCGGGCGGCCGCCCACTCCAGGCCGCCGCCTGCGAGCATCCACTCCAGCTGGCTGTCCAGCAGGTGCAGGGTGGTGAGCGCAGGCGTGTTGAGCGTCTGGCTGAGGCGGGAGTTGTCGACCGCGTTCTTCAGGCTGAGGAAGTCCGGGATGTAGCGGCCGGAGGCCGCGATGCGCTCGATGCGCTCGATGGCAGCCGGGGAGACCGCGGCGAACCACAGTCCTCCGTCCGAACCGAGGTTCTTCTGCGGGGCGAAGTAGTAGACGTCCGCCTGGGTGATGTCGACGTCGATGCCGCCGGCGGCGCTGGTCGCGTCGATCACGGTGAGCGCACCGTCGGCGGCCACTCGACGCACGGGCGCCGCTACGCCGGTGGAGGTCTCGTTGTGCGGCCAGGCGTAGACGTCGATGCCGTCGATGATCTCGGCTGCGGTGAGGGATCCTGGTTCGGCCTTGCGCACGTCCGGAGCCTCCAGCCAGGGAGCTGCGGCCGCCTTGGCGAACTTGCCGCCGAATTCGCCGAAGACGAGGTTCTGGCTGCGCCGCTCGATCAGGCCGAAGGCGGCAGCATCCCAGAACGCCGTCGAACCGCCGTTGCCGAGGACGATCTCATACCCGTCCGGCAGGCGGAACAGGCTCGCGAGCCGCTCGCGCACACTCGCGACGAGGTTCTTCACCGGAGCCTGGCGGTGAGACGTGCCCAGAAGACTCGAGCCGACCGCGGCGAGTGCCTCGATCTGCGCCGGGCGCACTTTGGACGGTCCGCAGCCGAAGCGTCCGTCGACGGGCAGGAGTTCACGGGGGATCTCGATCGCCATGGCTCGATTCTAGGTGGCGCCTGCACGGCGTTCGGACCGGATGACGCACCGTGACCCCGCGAAAAGGTAGGCTTGCCTAACAACCCCCGGAGGATGTATGACCGACCTGATCGACACGACAGAGATGTACCTTCGCACCATCCTCGAACTCGAGGAGGAGAACATCGTGCCCCTGCGTGCGCGCATCTCCGAGCGTCTCGGGCACTCCGGCCCGACCGTCTCGCAGACCGTCGGGCGCATGGAGCGCGACGGTCTCGTCGTCGTCTCTGAGGATCGTCGCCTGGAACTGACCGACACGGGACGCAGCAAGGCCGTGAACGTGATGCGCAAGCATCGCCTCGCCGAGAGACTGCTCTCCGATGTCATCGGGCTGGACTGGGCCTACGTGCACGAGGAGGCCTGCCGCTGGGAGCACGTGATGAGCGAGCAGGTGGAGCGTCGGCTCGTGGAGCTGCTGGGCCACCCCACGGAGTCGCCGTACGGCAATCCGATTCCCGGCCTCGACCAGCTCGGCGACGTCGCTTCGCGCGATTTCGATGACGGCGTGATCGGACTGGTGAAGAAGCTCGATGCCGCCGGCGCCCCGATCGGGGGCACGGTGCGCCGTCTCGCCGAGCCGGCTCAGGTCGACCCGGAGCTGCTCGAGCAGCTCCGAGATGCCGGCGTCGTGCCCGGCGCTCGAGGGGACTACCGCTACAACGAGGGATACGTGCTCATCCGCATGGAGGGCAGCGAGGAAGGCCTCGAGCTGCCGGTCGAGCTCGCGTCGCACATCTTCCTCGTCGGCGACAATTCCTGATCAGATCGGGTTTTTCGTCTTGTACGACGAATTGCCAGGTTCGGAGGGTGACAGAATCGTTATCTTCCGGTAACCTCGGTGAAGTCCCCGGCTATGAAGCCTGTCGGAGACAATCGCGGAGGTCGCCTCCCTGGCTCGTCGCCTCCGCGAGCAGTTCGCACAACGTGCCGTGTGACATACGTGCCCGAGAATCGACTATTGCTGACGAGCCTGCGCTTGCCCGAAATGAGCGCGGAGGCGCAGGAGGACTCCCTTTTGGCTGCAGACATCGCCACGACCGATACATCTGAAGACCCCCGACGGGCACGACGAAGCACCCCCCGAAGCGCGAAGCCGCGAGCCAGCGTGAAGCCCATGCGCACGGTCGCGATCTTCGCCGCGGTCGGCGCCCTGGTCGCCGCAGTCGCACTTCCGGCATTCGCCGCCACGAAGCAGCCTGCTCAGGCGGCCACGACTCTTCAGCAGATGGCCGTCGACGACGCACAGTCCCTGGTCGTGGCGTCCGAGGCGACTGCCGCACCGCTGGCGCGCAGCAGCTACTCCGCGACGACTCCTGACGAGATCGCGAAGAAGAAGGCGGAAGAGGCAGCCAAGAAGCGCGCCGCTGCCGCCGCGCGACTCGCATCCGTGAACAGCGGCGGCCGCATCAGCGATGCGGATCTCCGATTGGTCGCAGCCGGATCCGGCGAGGTGCGCTACCCGCTCCCGCAGGGCTCCTACTACGTCAGCCGCACGCTCGGCAGCGGCCACAACGGCGCCGACATGGTCGCACCGGCGGGCACTCCGATCTTCGCCGCAGCCTCCGGCGTGGTACGCGTCTCGTCCGAGAGCTACTACGGCTACGGCGTCGGCATCGTCATCGACTCGATCGTCGGCGGGCAGCGCGTCTCGACCACGTACGGGCACATGACCCACGGCACCCGCGGCGTGCAGGCGGGACAGGTCGTCAGCGCCGGTCAGTTCATCGGCAAGGTCGGCAACACCGGTCACTCCTTCGGTGCGCACCTGCACTTCGAGGTCAAGATCAACGGATCCCTCGTCGAGCCGATCGGCTGGCTGCGCGTCAACGCCGGCTGAACCCCCGGAGTCTGCGCCGTTCTTCGACGCTCAGGTGCGCTTCCCGCATCGTTCAGATCCATGGGTTAGCCTGTACGCGTCGTCGTACGGGCGGGAGAAGCCGATGAACCTGATGCCGAGCATCCGAACCATGGATGCGCTCGGTCGACTGGTTCGCCGGCTCCGGCCGCAGGGACGGCTCGGCACCGTCGAGCATGAAGGGCGCTGTCTGTAGACAGTGCCCTTTCTTCGTCCCCGCGATCGTCTGCTGTCCGTTCGGCGTCGTGTGAGTCGACAGCGCCGGGAAGCCATCCTGGCCGGATCGAGAGGATGACGACGATGCGCACACTGGTACTGAACGCCGGATACGAACCGCTCACGGTGGTCTCGTTCAAACGAGCCATGGTGCTCGTGATGAACGACAAGGCCAGCGTGATCGAACACGTGGAGGGCGACCCGGTCTGGTCGGGGAGGGGCGCCTACGATCGCCCGGTGGTGATCCTGCTCACCAGATATGTGCGCGTGCCATCTGCTCGGCATCAGCCGGTCACCAGACGCGGGGTGCTGCGACGCGACGACCACCGCTGCGGCTACTGCGGGCGCACCGCCTCGACTATCGACCACATCCTGCCGCGTTCCAGGGGCGGTGTCGACAGCTGGGAGAACCTCGTCGCGTGCTGCCTGGCATGCAACAACGTCAAGAGCGACCGCACCCCGCGAGAGATGGGCTGGAACCTGCGGATGACGCCCCGACCGCCACGGGGCACGGCATGGAGCGTGCGCGGCGCCGAGCGCGGGGACCCGCGGTGGGAGCCCTATCTCGCGCTGGCCGCATGACGCGTATCCCGGGGTCGCCCCATTAGACTTGTGGGGCGCCTTCGTAGCTCAGTCGGATAGAGCAGCCCTCTCCTAAAGGGCAGGTCGCAGGTTCGAATCCTGTCGAGGGCACGACGACGATGGACGCCGCCCGATGGGGACACGAGGGCACCACCTTTTGACGCGAATGGCCGGCACCCGAAAAGGATGCCGGCCATTCGAATCCTGATGTCAGTGGGCCGCGCGGTACGCGTCCATGATGTCCGCCGAGACGCGACCGCGCTCGGACACCTTCAGTCCCTGCGACTTGGCCCATTCACGGATCTCGCCGACCTCGGAATTGCGCGGCGCGCGGCGACGAGGTGCAGATGCTCGGGGGGAACCGGCAGAGGCACGGCGCCCTGCCTCGATGTACGGCGCGAGCGCATTGCGCAGATCGTCCGCGTGGGAATTCGTCAGGTCGACCTCGTAGGCGGTGCCGTTCAGAGAGAAGTGAACCGTCTCTCCTTCTCCGACCTCCAGCAGTGTTCCATCGATATCGTCAACCAGTTGATGCACAATTCTTCGAGCCATGCGGATAACGATATGCGAGACGCATGGGGGAAGCAAGAATGCCGCAAGGAATTGCGTATCGACTTTCGGCAATTTGCGGAGGCTGATTCAGGGAAGAAGGCCCAGGCGCCGGGCGCGCGTTACCGCCGCGTGGCGTGTGGAAGCATCCAATTTCGACATCGCGGCACCCAGATACGCTTTGATCGTGCCTTCTCGCAGGCCCAGCTGTGCGGCGATCTCGGAATTCGTGGATCCCATTGCCGCGCATGCCAGCACATCCAGCTCGCGGGGCGACAGATGCACATTGGAGGACGCCTGCGCGCCCGGCTCGGGCCCGACGACTCCCAGCAGTCGACGCTCGACGGCGGCTATGCGCTCGCGCAGCGAATCGTCTGTGAGGGAGGCTGCGATGCTGCGAAGCTCGGCGAAGCTCTCCCGCAGGTCTTCGCGCTGAGGCGCGGCGAGAGCCGGTTCCGGCGTGCTCTGGTGCAGTCGGCGTTCGACCTCGTCGCGGATGCGCAGTTCGGTCGCGATGCGCTGCGCGACCGACATGGCGGGAGCCGTGGTGACGCCGCCCACCTGGGACTGCTCCCAGGCTCCGGCGTACAGCACGCCGCGCGGACGGCGGTCGACGATGATGGGCAGCGCCAGCAGTGTGCGCAGCCCCTCGCCCAGCACGAAGACGTCGTAGTCGTGCGTGATCTGCTGGGATGAGCGGTAGTCGTTGGTCATACGGGGGCGCAACTCGATCATTGCGCGCCCGCCGAGACCCCGCTCAGGACGCACCTGAAGTCCGTCGAGGTGGTGGGTGCGGTTGCCGACGATCGTCGTCACCGCGACCTCGCCGTCCTCGATGAGGCCGCCGAATGCCACCGGGAAGCGCGTTCGGCGCGCCAGCTCTCGCACTCCATCGGCGACGAGCTGCTCCGCGGATGCGGTCTGCGTGGTCATTCTCAGCTGATACCAACTTTCGGGGGTGACGGCGTCGTCACCCCGTTTCGTAGCGTCGAGAATACCACCCGCGTGACGCCCGTCACGCGGCTTCGACCATGCGGCAAGGAGGCCTCATGACTGATCGGATCGACGACGAATCCGGCGGAGGGATCGACTACATCTCGGTGGAGGAATCGGAGAGGTTCCAGGGATTGAAGCGGATGCAACGGTCATTCGTCTTCCCGCTGGCCATCTTCTTCCTGCTCTGGTATTTCGCATACGTTCTTCTCGCGGCATTCGCCACAGAATTCATGAGTCAGCGAGTCTGGGGCGATATCACCGTCGGCCTGCTCTTCGGCCTGGGACAGTTCGTGACGACTTTCGCGATCACGATGTGGTACGTGTCATTCGCCAATAGAAAACTCGATCCGGTCGCCACCGAGATCCGTGAAGAACTCGAGAAGGCGCAGGTGCGGTCGTGAACATGATCCCCATGGCCGCTGAAGCGGCGCAGAATGATCCCGTCCTCAATATCGCCATCTTCGGCGCATTCGTCGCGGTGACGCTCTTCATCGTCATCCGTGCGAGCCGGAACAACAAGACGGCAGCGGACTATTACGCGGCCGGCCGCTCATTCTCCGGGACTCAGAACGGGTTCGCCATCTCGGGCGACTACCTCTCTGCGGCGTCGTTCCTCGGCATCTGCGGTGCGATCGCGATCAACGGCTATGACGGGTTCCTGTATTCGATCGGGTTCCTCGTCGCCTGGTTGGTGGCGCTCCTGCTGGTGGCCGAGCTCATGCGCAACACCGGCAAGTTCACCATGGCCGACGTGCTCGCGTTCCGTCTCAAGCAGCGCCCGGTGCGCCTCGCCGCGGCGATCACGACGCTCGCCGTGTGCTTCTTCTATCTGCTCGCGCAGATGTCCGGAGCCGGCGCGCTCGTCTCGCTGCTTCTGGGCATCGACAGCAAGGTGGGCCAGTCCGTCGTGATCGCGGTCGTCGGCGCGCTGATGATCGTCTATGTGCTGATCGGCGGCATGAAGGGCACGACCTGGGTGCAGATCGTCAAGGCAGTGCTGCTCATCCTCGGTGCGATCGCGATGACGATCTGGGTCATGGCGCTGCACGGCTTCAACCTGAGCGCACTGCTCGAGCACGCGGTGGAGAATTCCCCCGCAGGCGACAAGATCCTCGGACCGGGCTTGCAGTACGGTGCCAACCCGCTCGACTTCCTCTCCCTCGGCATGGCGCTGGTGCTGGGAACGGCCGGTCTGCCGCACGTGCTGATGCGCTTCTACACGGTGCCGACTGCCAAGGAGGCGCGCCGCTCGGTGGTCTGGGCGATCTGGCTCATCGGGCTCTTCTACCTGTTGACCCTGGTGCTCGGCTACGGTGCCGGCGCGCTGGTCGGACCGGAGACGATCTCGAACGCGCCCGGAGGAGTGAATTCCGCGGCGCCGCTGCTGGCTCAGGCACTGGGCGGGCCCCTGCTGATGGGCTTCATCTCCGCTGTCGCCTTCGCGACGATCCTCGCGGTCGTCGCCGGGCTCACCATCACCGCAGCCGCCTCGTTCGCGCATGACATCTACTCGAACGTGATCAAGCGCGGAAAGGACGGCAAGGGCGTGTCCGACGCGGCCTCGGAGGTGAAGGTCGCACGGCGCACAGTGATCGTGATCGGCATCCTGGCGATCGTCGGCGGAATCGGAGCGCAGGGGCAGAACATCGCGTTCCTCGTGGCGCTGGCGTTCGCGATCGCGGCGTCCGCCAACCTGCCGACGATCCTGTACTCGCTGTTCTGGAAGCGCTTCAACACTCGCGGAGCGGTCTGGAGCATGTACGGAGGCCTGGCCGCGGCGATCGGTCTCATCGTGATCTCGCCGGTGTTCTCCGGCAGCGAGAAGTCGATGATCCCCGGAATCGACATCGCGATCTTCCCGTTGAGCAACCCGGGCATCATCTCCATCCCGCTCGGATTCCTGCTCGGCTGGATCGGAACGGTGACCGCCAAGACGGCGGAGTCGCGCGCCCTGGCCGCTGAGATGGAGGTGCGCTCGCTCACCGGCTTCGGTGCGGAGAAAGCCGTGGAGCACTAGATCCCCACGCATCGGTCTCCACGACAGGAGCGGAGCCCGGCGGCCTACACGCCGGGCTCCGCTTGGTTCACGACCTCGCGGCTTCGCGCTCGAGGTCGAGCAGAAAGCGCTTGCGCTGCGGGTGCGCACCGTAGTGACCGGGTGTGCCGTCGGACCGGATGACCCGGTGCACCGGAACGATGACAGAGAACGGCGTGAGTCGGCAGGCGGTTCCCACCGCGCGCGCAGCGCCGGGGCTGCCCGCACGCACCGCCACCTCGCCGTAGCTCATGGTCTCGCCCCACGGGATCTCGCACACCGCCCGCATCGCTGCAAGCGGGAAGCCGTCGATCAGGCTCCAGTCGAACCTGATCCGCTCGTCGAATCGCAGGGGGACGCCGTCGAAGTAGTCCGCCAGCAGGTGCGCCAGCTCGTCGGCGGCGCCGGGCTCGTACTCGGGCACCGTTCGGATCCGTCGGCTCACGCTCTCCAGCAGCCAGGGCACGCTCGGATCCTCGGCCTCGGACAGGTCGAAGCTCACGATCCCGTCATCCGAGAACACGGCGAGCGCGTCGCCGAAGGGCGTCGGGGTGAGGTCGTATCGAAAACTCATGTCCCCATCATCCTTCGGCCTCGCGGGCTCGGCGGCGCCGATCCCAGTGGCGGTGCACAACTCGCATGAGCTCCTGTTCTGTGCAGGAGGATTCGTCATCGCATCCCGATCGCCGGTGCCCGGTGACCGCAATCCTCGCAATACGGCCGGGAATACCGGCACCGGCGCGCGTCGCGCCTAGGCTTTGGGTGTGTGGCGACGTGAGGCGAAAGGCGCCGAGGACGCGGGAGAGGATGCCGCGATGAACCTCGGAGAGCTCAGCGACTCGTCGACGGGTGTCGACATCGCCCATGCCGCCGAAGCGCGTCGTACCGAACTGCGTGCCCAGGCCGCGGATCTGGGCGGGGCCTCGCCACTGGTGCTCTTCGGAGATGATCCCGATGCGGGCATCGACATCTCCAAGGCGCACCCCGGGAGTCTGCCCCAGTTCATCACCGGCCGCTCGACGCTGCTGTCCAATCTGTTCCGCGACGAGGTCGGGCTGCGCACCGCGCGCATGGCTGCCGAGCGCATCGCCGCCCGCAGCACCGAGCTCCGCACGGTGCGTGGCATCGACGCCGTGCGCCTGGCCGTCGGGATCGCGCGCTGGCGCATCGGCGGCGTGGACTTCTCCGCGCCGGTATTGCTGCGTCCGATGGCGATCCGTCGCCATCATTCCGACTTCGAGCTGAAGCTGCAGGGCGCGTTCGAGGTCAACCCCGAACTGGTGCGCGCCGCTCACGATCACTTCGGCCTCACCCTCGATCCCGCGGGCCTCGCGGCGCTGGCCTACGACGGCGGCATCTTCAAGCCGCAGCCGGTCATCGACCAGCTTCGCGCGCTCACGAGTTCCATCGACACCTTCGCGGTGCATCCGCGACTGGTCGTCTCGACGTTCGCCGATGTCGCCGGCGCCATGGTGCGCGACATGGTCGACCTCGACAACCCGGTGCTCAACGCGCTCGGTGGTCATGTCGACGACCGTGAGCAGGTCACCGCCCGGCGGGAGCCGCCCGCCGTCAGTTCGGCGGACGACCGGGCACCGGCATCCGAGACGCTGCTGCTGGATGCGGATGCCGAGCAGGAGGAGGTCCTTGCGCGGATCGCCGCGGGTCACTCCCTCGTGGTCGCGACCCTGCCCGGCACGGGTGGCACGCAGACGGTGATCAACGCTGTCGGTGCCATGGTGCGCGCCGGTCGCCGCGTGCTCGTCGTCTCCACCCGGCGCTCCACACTCGACGGAGTGCGTCATCGCCTGGCTGGCATCGGGCTGGACGGACTCGCGGTGTCTCCGGTCAGCGTGCGACGTGACCTGATCACCTCCATCGCTCGAAGCGAGAAGGCGACCCAGCCGAAGGCGACCGAGGTCGACGAGGCGCTGGTGCGACTGCGCACCGTGCTGCGCGACTACCGGCGTGCGCTCACCGAGCCGGTCGGGCGCACCGGGGCATCCGTCCTCGACGCGACGCGGCAGCTGACGCGCATGGCGCTGCTGCCCTCGCCGCCATCGACCGGAGCCCGGCTGTCGATGCAGACCCTGGAGGGGCTCGCCGGAGACCGCAGCGAGGCGGCGCAGGCTCTGACCCGGGCGGCCAAGCTGGGGGAGTTCCGCTTCGGACCCGACGATTCGCCCTGGTACGGCGTCAACTTCGACAGCACCGAGGCCGCTCAGAAGACGCATGCGCTCGCCGGTGAGCTGCACGGGACTTCGGTTCCGTCGCTGCTCGAGCGCGGGTACGCGCTGATCGCCCAGACCCGCATGCGCCCGTTCACGACCATCGATGAGCTCGGCGAGTACCTCCAGCTGCTCAAGGGCATGCGCGACTCGCTCGATCGCTTCAGTCCTACCGTCTTCGAGCGTCCGCTGGGGGAGCTGATCCAAGCGCACGGTTCGCGCCGCGACGCCCCGGGAATGTCATCGGCCAACCGCCGTCGACTCAAGCGACTGGCCCGCGAGTACGTGCGCCCCGGTGCTCAGGTGGCGGAGATGCACGAGTCCCTGCTGCGCATCCAGGCGCAGCGTGCGCAGTGGCAGCGCTACGTCGATGCCGGGGTCGCACCGCAGGTGCCGCTGGGACTCTCAGACGTGCACGTCGCCTGGCAGCGGGTGTCGGCCGAGCTCGCCGAGCTGGACGCCGCACTGGGCCGCAAGGAGCCGCTGAGCGCGCTGCCCGTCGCGCGACTGGTGCGCACGCTGTCCGGTCTCGCCGCCCGCTCCGCCGTCTTCGACAATCTCGTCGAGCGCACCCGGCTGCGTGACACGCTCACCGGCATGGGCCTGCGTCCGCTGCTGTCCGACCTGTCGGTGCGACACGTGCCCGAAGAGCGCGTCTCCGACGAGCTGGAGTTCGCCTGGTGGCAGTCGCTGCTCGAGCGCGCATTGCAGGACGACCGCTCGTTGCTGGGCGCGAACACCTCGGTGGTCGATCGCCTCGAGCGCGACTTCCGTCTGGTCGACGAGGCGCACACGGCCATGGCCGGCCCGCTGCTGTCCTGGAACCTGGCGAATCAGTGGCGCATCGCGATCGTCGACGAACCCGATCAGGCGAGTCATCTGCGTCGTGCCCTCAAGCAGGGGGATGCCACCACGGCCGAGATCATCTCGGCCGCTCCCGACCTGACTCGCGTGCTGGCCCCGGTCTGGATCGCCTCGCCCTATCAGGTGCCCGAGATCCCGGACTCCGTCGAGTTCGATGCGGTGCTGCTGGTGGACGCGGCTGCGGTGAACCTCGCCGAGGCCGCTCCCGCCATCCGCCGTGCCCGGCAGATCGTCGCGTTCGGCGACCCGGTCACGCAGCGCCCGACGCCGTTCACCGTCGCCACCCTGCCGGATGCCGAGTGGGAGGCGGAGGTGACGTTCGACGACGTGTCGGTCTTCGAGCGTCTTGCCGACCTGTTCGAGGTCTGCACACTGACGCACAGCTATCGGGCCGGCGGAGAGGATCTCGCCGAGCTCATCAACGATGCGTTCTACGGCGGCGAGATCGTCTCGCTCCCGTGGGCGGGCTCGTACCTCGGCCGCGGCAGTCTGACCGTCGACTACGTCGAGGGCGGGGTGGGAAACCCCGACCCCGATTCCGGGGCGGTGGAGAGCCCGGACGCCGAGGTCGCGCGCGTCGTGACCCTCGTCGTCGAGCATGCGATCAACCGGCCCGCGGAGTCGCTCATGGTCGTCACCGCCAGCAGGCGTCATGCCGAGCGCGTGCGCGCGGCCGTGGCATCCGCCTTCTCCGGGCGGTCGGACGTGGCCGAGTTCGTCGGCCGTGACACCGCGGAGCCCTTCGCCGTGCTCACCCTCGAGGAGTCGGTGGCGGAGAGCCGGGACCGCGTGGTCTTCTCGCTGGGTTTCGGCCTGACCAGGCACGGGCGCGTGCTCAGTGACTTCGGTGACCTGTCGCAGGAAGACGGAGAGCGACTGCTCACAGTCGGCATGACCCGTGCACGTCGCTCGATGGTGATCGTCTCCTGCATCCGTCCCTCGGCATTCGACGAGGGACGGCTCGAACACGGGGCGTCCACGCTCATGTCCATCCTCGGCGGACTCGCCGCCCGCGGCCGCGACGCGCGGCTCGAAGACCTGGCCGACCCGCTCACCCTCGCGCTCGCCCGTGAGCTGAGGCGTCTGGGAGCGGCGGTGGACGTCGACTACCGCGGACTGCTTCCCCTGGTCGCCCAGCACGATGGGCGTGCGGTCGTCATCGAGTCCGATCCGGAGTCGCGCGACGAGTCGCTGCGGGAGAGCCTGCGTCTGCGCCCGCAGGTGCTGCGCAGACTCGGGTGGCACTATGTGCGTGTGCACGCGTTCGACCTCTACAGCGACCCCGCAACCGTCGCCCGGCGCATCGCCACAGTCCTCGGGATCGAGGAGGGCGCTGTCCGCGCCGACCACGACACCCAGCCGCTCGACTTCGATGAGTGAGCTGCCAGGCGACCGCCAGCACGTGGTGCGGGTACCCGGCGCACGTCGAGCGAAGCTCACGCGGGTAGAGGGGACGACCGCCGAGCCGCACGTGCGCGAGGAGCGCACGGCGGGCACCGCGGATGACCACGGCCCCAACGACGATCGGATGCTGAGGGAAGTGCCTCCTCATTACTGAGGCGGGTCCCCCTGTACAGCAGAACGCCCCACCCGAGGGGCGGGGCGTTCTGCGATGCCGTGGTGAGGCCGGTCAGCTCGCGCTGTTCCGACGCAGCGCGTCACGTATCTCGATGAGCAGCTCCTGCTCGCTCGGCAGGGTCTCCTCCTCGACGGCCGGGTTCTTCGCGGCCTGGCGCTCCTTGTACTTGTTCATCGGAAGGACGAAGACGAAGTAGACGACCAGAGCGACCGCGAGGAAGCTGATGACGGCAGCGATGATGGCTCCGAAGCCGAACTTCGCGTCTCCCACCTCGAGGATGAAGGCCTTGTCGAGGTTCTCGGCGTTGAAGAGCAGCCCGATGAGCGGGTTGATCAATTGCGCGACGATGGTGTTGACGATGGCGGTGAACGCCGCACCGATGACGACCGCGACAGCGAGGTCGATCACATTGCCCTGGGCGATGAATTCCTTGAAGCCCTTGAACATGGTTCCCCCTTGTGGGTGTTCTGCGACCTCAGGCAGAGGTCGTGGACTTCGCAGGCGCCGGAGTGGAGCTTGTCGAGTCCGACTTCGATGATGCCGGTTCTTTCTTGACCGCACCAGTATTCGCACGCGAGTCGGTGCGATAGAAGCCGGATCCATTGAACGTGACCCCGACCGTCCCGTACTGCTTGCGCAAGGATCCGCCGCACTCCGGGCAGATCGTGAGGGAGTCCTCTGAGAAGCTCTGCACGGCGTCGAAGCGGTGATCGCACGCCGTGCAGGCGTAGGCGTAGGTGGGCATGGAGCGCTCCTGTCAGTTCCGCGCGGGCGACAGCGTGATGGTCTGCGTCGGGGTGACGATGCCATCGACCGGCTGGTCGTGGACCTCGCGCGGCAGCGAATCGAGTACTTCCGAATCATAGATCACGGCGTAGACAGGCGGGCACTTCTCCATCGAGCCGATGGTCTTGTCGAAGTAGCCCCGTCCCCAGCCCAGGCGCGTCCCGGCACGGTCGATGGCCGCCGCCGGGATGATCATCAGATCGACGTCGTTCACCGCGATCGGGCCGAGCACCTCGCCGACGGGCTCCGGAAGGCCGTACAGGCCTTCGGAGATCTCGTCGATGTCATCCGCCACGGCCCAGTCCAGCAGGCCGTCGGCGCGGGTGATCGGAAGCAGCACGCGGATGCCGCGCGCGACCGCGTCGCGCACGAAGCTTCGAGTCTCGGGCTCGGTCGTGGTCGACAGGAAGCATGAGACCGAGCGCGCCCCGTGCTCGTCCACGAGGGCGTCGAGCTGCGCGGCGATGCCGGATGCGGCGGCCTCGCGCTGCGCGTCGGAGAGCAGCTGACGACGTTCGCGGAGGTCCGCCCGCAAGGCCCGCTTCTGCTGCTGCGCTTCCGTCGACATGCTCCGATCATACGGTGGCACCGACCGGCGAGGCCGGGGATCACGCCGCTATGCTGACCGGATGAAGAACATGAAGGCGGTCATTCCTGCGGCAGGGCTGGGGACGCGCTTTCTGCCCGCGACGAAGGCGATGCCGAAGGAGATGCTGCCGGTCGTGGACAAGCCGGCCATCCAGTACGTCGTCGAGGAGGCGGTCAGCGCCGGCATCGACGACATCCTCGTCATCATCGGGCGCAACAAGAACGCCATCTCCGATCACTTCGACTCGGTGCCCGAGCTCGAGGTCCGGCTCGAGCAGAAGGGCGACAAGGGTCGCCTGGAACGGGTGACGAAGTCGAGCGACCTCGCCGACATCCATTTCGTCCGACAGGGCGAGCCCAAGGGGCTCGGTCACGCGGTGCTGCGTGCCAGGACGCACGTGGGCGACAGCTCTTTCGCCGTACTGCTCGGCGATGACCTGATCGACGAGCGCGACTCCCTGCTCACCGAGATGATCGCCGCCCACGAGCGCACCGGCGCCGCGGTCGTCGCGCTGATGGAGGTGGATGCCGAGCACATCCACATGTACGGAGTCGCCGCGGTCGATGGCGCCTACTCCGACATCGACGACATCGTGAAGGTCACCGCCCTGGTGGAGAAACCGAGCGCCGAGGATGCGCCGTCGAACCTCGCCGTGATCGGGCGCTACGTGCTCCCGCCGCGCATCTTCGAGACTCTCGAGCGGACGCCGCCGGGCAAAGGCGGGGAGATCCAGCTGACGGATGCTCTGCAGGAGCTCGCCGCAGACCCCGGCGCTCCTGGCGTCGTGGGCGTGGTCTTCCGCGGCCGCCGGTACGACACCGGCGATCGTGCCGACTACATCAAGGCCATCGTCCAGCTCGCCGTGGACCGCGACGACCTCGGCCCGGATCTGCGTCCGTGGCTGAAGGACTTCGCCGCCGGCCTGTAGGGAACGGACGCCGACTTGCTCCTCGAAACCTCTGACCGGATGCAGCACGGATCGGTCGGGCTGCGCCTGATCCGTCCCCGCGACGCGCGGACCCTCCAGCGGGAGCTTCTGACGAACCGCGCCTGGCTGCAGCCGTGGGAGGCCACGATCCCCGGCGGCGTCGCCTCGTTCGACATGCGCGTCAGCATCCGCCGCCTTCTGCAGCAGCACCGGGACGGCGCCGGGCATCCCTATGTGATGGAGTACGACGGCGAGATCGCCGGTCAGCTCAACATCTGGGGCGTCTCCCGCGGATCGCTGTGCTCGGCGACCATCGGGTACTGGGTCAGCGAGCGCTTCGCCGGACGAGGGATCACCACCACTGCGGTCGCAATGGCCACCGATGCCGCCTTCGACCAGCTCGGCCTGCACCGCATGGAGATCTGCATCCGTCCGGAGAACCGCGCGAGTCTGCGTGTGGTGCGCAAGCTCGGGTTCCGCTACGAGGGACTGCGTCGACGCTTCATCCACATCGACGGCGACTGGCGTGATCACCACGCGTTCGCGCTCACCCGCGAGGACGTGCCCGGAGGCGTGCTGAACCGCTGGGTGCAGGGTCATGTGCCCCCGGATGCCGGCGCGGTGCCCGACGAGGCCTGAACCTCGGCATCCGACTGTTCGGCCCATCCGAACGCGACACGCGATCCGGATGCCGGGGCCGCACGCGCGGATTCGCTTACCGTGGACTCTATGGATGGTCCGGTGCTGAGTGGGGGCGTGATCGTCCTTGTCGCGGTGCTGCTGTGGGCGCTGTACTTCATGCCCACCTGGCGCGGCCGGCATCAGTATTACGCCGCCGAGCGCAACGCCGTGCGGCTGAACCAGGCGCTGCGGGTGCTCGCGGAGACCAGCGAGACTCCCGACGAGGTGCGACTGGAACTGACCGCGCGCACTGCGCTGCAGCAGCAGCGCCTCGCCAAGCGCGTGCAGGCCGAGAAGGAGAACGTCGAGCTGGAGCGCCTGCGCAGCGAGCTGGCCGCCACGCGTCGCGATCCTCTTGTGCGGCAGGCCCGAGCGAGACGTCGTACTCGACTGATCGCGAGCGTGGTGCTGGTCATCGCACTCGCAGCCCTCGGCCTCGGCATCTGGCAGTTCATCGCCGCAGGCGGATGGATGCTGACCGCGGTCGGCGCGGTGATGGCAGTGCTCGCTGCGGCCGTTCTGGTCAGGATGGCTCAGGTGGCGCGACGAGCGGTAGCGCGCGTCGTCAGCACGGATGTCGCGCCGCAGGTGGAGCGCAGTGCACCGCCGTTGCACGATCAGGGGCCGGCGTCCTGGACGCCTCGACCCCTCCCGCAGCCGATGATGGCAGTGGCCGGCTCGCGCGCTCAGGCCGCGCAGGCCCAGATCGACGCGCAGGACGAGCGACGCCGGGCCGCGCGACGAGCAGAGCTGCGTCGCCGCGCAGAAGAGCTGTCGCCGCCGGCTCCCGTTGCACTTCCCGCGGCGAATGCGGAGGATTCTCCCTACGCGCGCATGGGAGTCGTCGACGATTCCGAGATAGAGGCGCACGTGCGTCGGATGCTCGAGCGACGCGCGGCGGGATGATCCCCGGTGACGCGATCTGCCCGCCTGGCGTGATAGCGTAGACGAGGTTCACGGGCCTATGGCGCAGTTGGTAGCGCGCCTCGTTCGCATCGAGGAGGTCAGGGGTTCGAATCCCCTTAGGTCCACCGAACAGAAAGCCCCCTCCGAGCACAGCTCGGAGGGGGCTTTCGCATACCCCGGGCACGACCGCAGCTGCGTCCACGGACGGGGAAGCGCCATGGCAGCAGGGACGCGAATCGCGTGTTTTCGCGCCTGACCGGCCGGACACGCCCGGGATGCCACCCGGATTTGCCCGATCCCCGGGATCCACGTAAATTATTACCTGTTCGCCCCAAGCGGTTGAGCGGAAGGCCTGAAAGGCCTGGCTCCCCTCCAAGCAGCGAACCAGCCGCATTCCACCGGATCTGATCCGGGCGGGCCTTCAGGCCCGGGGAGCGCGGTCGTCCGGCCGGGCAACGTCGATTTGACAAGCTCGCCGCGATGGATAAGATAGAACGGTTGCCTCGGAGACGGGGCGGCGATCTGGTCCTGGTCCTCACGGCGCGTCGATTCGACAGCCTGATCCGGACAACATGATTGTGAAGTTGCCTTGCGCTTCTTGCCCTTTTTGGGTGGGTGTGTGGGTGCGTCCGATCCTTGAGAACTCAACAGCGTGCACTTGTCAAATGCCAAATTATCCTCGTCCAGCTTTTTGCTGGGTTGAGAATTCCTTTGGAT
>Ga0160443_100160_pt1 | contig 96053 bp, 73 predicted proteins | sample HID1972I_E1MG_FD_108244 | JGI IMG/M metagenome (GOLD analysis project Ga0160443, IMG submission 108244) | Enriched pill bug-associated microbial communities from UW Madison campus, WI, USA - HID1972I_E1 MG | ecosystem: Host-associated > Arthropoda: Insects > Digestive system > Unclassified ... | reverse complement strand
GCTGTTGTTATGCACGAAAGGAACCTAGTGGCGTGAACAAAGTGAGCGTTACAGTTCCGTCTATTCCCTTCTTTCCCCCTTGCTGTTGTTATGCACGAAAGGAACCTAGTGGCGTGAACAAAGAGTGCGTTACAGTTCCGTCTATTCCCTTCGTTCCCCCCTTGCTGTTGTTATGCACGAAAGGAACCTAGTGGCGTGAACAAAGAGTGCGTTACAGTCCGTCGATCCCCTTCTTCCCCCCTTGCTGTTGTTATGCACGAAAGGAACCTAGTGGCGTGAACAAAGTGAGCGTTACAGTCCGTCTATTCCCTTCTTCCCCCCTTGCTGTTGTTATGCACGAAAGGAACCTAGTGGCGTGAACAAAGTGAGCGTTACAGTTCCGTCTATTCCCTTCTTCCTCCCTTGCTGTTGTTATGCACGAAAGGAACCTAGTGGCGTGAACAAAGTGAGCGTTACAGTTCCGTCTATTCCCTTCTTCCCCCCTTGCTGTTGTTATGCACGAAAGGAACCTAGTGGCGTGAACAAAGTGAGCGTTACAGTCCGTCGATTCCCTTCTTCCTCCCTTGCTGTTGTTATGCACGAAAGGAACCTAGTGGCGTGAACAAAGTGAGCGTTACAGTTCCGTCTATTCCCTTCGTTCCCCCCTGCTGTTGTTATGCACGAAAGGAACCTAGTGGCGTGAACAAAGTGAGCGTTACGGTCCGTCTATTCCCTTCTTCCTCCCTTGCTGTTGTTATGCACGAAAGGAACCTAGTGGCGTGAACAAAGTGAGCGTTACAGTTCCGTCGTGCATAACAACAGCATAATCTTTATCTTTGTCTCCGTGGAAAACACCAACAGCAGGTATTTCATTGAGATCGCTTTCGATGGCCGCGCCTATCACGGCTGGCAGGTCCAGCCCAATGCACAGACCGTGCAGCAGGTACTCGATCGGGCGTTGAGTACGCTCCTGCGGCAACCCATCCACACCGTAGGGTGCGGCCGTACCGACACCGGTGTACACGCGACCCAATTGTATGCGCATTTCGACGTCCAACGGGCAACAGCTCCCGAAGAGACCCCCAAATTCCTGTATCAGCTTAATTCGCTCTTGCCCCACGACATCGCCGCAAAAAGGCTCCTTGCCGTCGCGGCGGGGGCCCACGCACGCTTCGATGCCGTGCGGCGTTCTTATGAGTATCATACCCACTTTCAGAAAGACCCCTTTTTACACGGCCGCTCCTGGTTATTGCGTCAGGTACCCGATGTGGAAGCGATGAACGCCGCCGCCCAGTTGCTGCAGCAATACGACGACTTTGCCTGCTTCAGCAAATCCCGCACCCAGGTACACACCCATATCTGTCACATCACACGCGCCGAATGGCATTGGATCAACGACAACCAACTGGTGTTTTACATCTCGGCCAACCGGTTTCTGCGCAACATGGTGCGGGCCATTGTGGGCACCTTGATGGAAATCGGACGGGGAGAGCAGCCACCCGAGCATATGCACACCGTCATCCAAAGCGGCGACCGCTCCGTGGCCGGAATTTCCGTACCGGCAGACGGTCTTTACCTCACCGAAGTGGCCTATCCGTATCTTTGATTCACCATTTTTTTGTTAAGTTTGAAAATGAAATCGCTTATCCCGCTTTTGTTTGCTTGCTTTCTGGGGTGTCAATCCGGTACAACAGAACAAGGTACCCCCAGGGATCACGTCGGCGACCTCTCCTATCAACCAGAGGTTGGCACGTTGCGGATCGCGACGGAGGGGGCTAATCCGGAAGTGACGCAGGTCAAGCTACTCAATGACAGAAAAGAAGATTCACTGGCCGCTGCCACACCGCAAGCGGGCGGATTTACATTGGTGGTCAACAAATTGCCGCTGCGGGAGGTCTATTTTCTGGAAATCAGTGGTCGATCCGTGCGGAAGGGGACCTCAGGGTTGGAATGGACGGAACAGGTTCCCGTGTATTTTGAAGCGCACAATGCCGAGCTAACGCTTAATTATCGTTTTTTTGACCATCCGGGATCGATCAGCCAGGCTGCGTTTTCCATTCAGGGGGGCAGTGAGGACCAAGCGTTGCTGAACCGTTGGCAGGAAACACTGAACAAGCAAAAAGCAGAGGTCGAAGGCGAAGCCGTACAGTATATCCCGGGGCAAGGTGGATTTTCCGGGGGCGGGAGCGAAGCAGGTGTTACGGCGACGGATAAAATGACCCTAACACAACGGTTTATCCAACCCGATAAGCCTTCGGTCGCTGCGATGTTTCTAGCCTATTCAGGTAATGATCACCGAAGGCAGGCTGTCCCCTACAGCGAACTGTATGAATCGGCGCCGGATTACATCCGGCAAACCAAATATGGCATCGACCTGATCCGTCGATTGGACCGCATCAAGCATCCGATCAAAGAACTGAATCTCCCCGAGCAGGTGGTTGTGGTAGACCCCGGTTTAAAGCGCATCTCGTGGTCGGATTTTGCGGAGTATGATCGGATGCTGTTCTGTTTTTGGGACAGCATGGACCAAACAGCGTATACCGATGTCCAGGCGGTCAATGAACAGGCCGATGCCCTGGAGAGCGAGGGGACCATCCTGGTACATGTGGCGATGGATAACCGGCTCAGCGGTTGGAAGAAAGCGACAGCGACGCTCGATCTGGTGCACAATTACAAATTGCGGAACGCATCCAAACAGCCCTTGATAGAGGCGCTTTATTTAACCAACCTGCCCCGCTATGTACTTACCCGACCCAGTGGGGAGGTGATCGATGCCGATGTTCCGTCGGAAGCGGTCCAGGAACTACTTACCCATCGTTAAGCGGAGATATTCCGCAAATATCGTACTTTTGCAGGAACCCATGAGTGATCCCCAAATTACCGGCAAGACGTATGATACGCACCTGCTCCGCAGGATGATGCGGTATGTGAAACCCTATCGGGGGATTTTCATCGTCTCCGTCGTCCTTACCGTCGTCATGGCCGGCGTCGCACCGGCCCTGCCCATGGTCATTGAGTACACCCTGGACCGGTTTATCCTTCAAAACGATGTAAACGGCCTTCGACAGATGTTGCTGCTGATGCTGGGCCTGCTGCTGGTTCAAACCGTCATCCGGTATTTCCATACGCTGATGACCAGCACCCTTGGCCAGTCCGTGATCCGGGATCTGCGCATCGACGTGTTCAACCACATTACCGGCCTGCGACTGAAGTACTTTGACCGCACCCCCATTGGCCGACTGATTACGCGGACCGTTTCCGATCTCGAAACTATTGCCAATATCTTTTCGGAGGGGCTCATCCAGATCATTGGCGACATCCTCCAGCTCGTGGTCATCCTCGGGGTCATGTTTTATAGCGACTGGAAGCTCACGCTGGTGGTGTTAATCCCCATGCCGTTCATGATCGGTGCCACCTACGTGTTTAAGGAAGCCATGAAATCCGCTTTTCAGGATGTGCGCAAATGGATATCCAACCTCAATACATTTCTGCAGGAGCACATCTCGGGCATCAGCATCATCCAGTACTTCGCCCGTGAGGAGCAGGAAATGCGCAAGTTCAAGGCGACCAATGCCGAGCATCGCAATGCACATATCCGCGCCAATTGGTATTTTTCCATTTTCTTTCCGGTCATCGAAGTCATTATGGCCATCGCCCTGGGCCTGTTGGTTTGGTACGGATCCAAGCAGGTGCTTGCCGATCAACTGTCGCCGGGCGTTATTGTCGCCTTTATCATGTATATCAACATGATATTCCGCCCCATCCGCGAGCTGGTGGATAAATTTAACACGCTGCAAATGGGCATGGTAAGCGCCGAGCGGATATTTGCCGTGCTGGATACCGACGACCAAACCCCGAATACCGGCAACGCCCAACCCGGCACCATCCGCGGTGATATCGTGTTCAACCGGGTGTGGTTTGCTTACGATGAAGAAAAGTGGGTGCTGAAAGACATCAACTTTCACATCAGGCCTGGCGAAACCCTGGCGCTGGTGGGCGCTACCGGCGCGGGCAAATCGTCTACCATTAATATTCTCAGCCGCTTTTATGAAGTAAACCGGGGGGCAATCCTGCTGGATGGGGTAGACATCCGCGAATACGAACTCAATTACCTGCGTCGCACCATCGCTACCGTGTTGCAGGATGTTTTTCTGTTTTCCGACTCCATAGCCAACAACATCAGCCTGAACGATCCCACCGTCACGCGCGAGCAGATCGTCAACGCAGCTAAGCAGGTAGGAGCCCATGAATTTATCATGCGGCTGCCTGGCGGATACGATTACAAGGTGCAGGAACGGGGCGCCACGCTGTCCTCCGGACAGGCACAGTTGATTTCCTTCATTCGCGCTTTGGTGCACGACCCCAAAATACTGGTGTTGGATGAAGCCACGTCATCGGTGGATACCGAGAGCGAAGAACTGATTCAGCATGCCATCGATACGTTGATGAAAGACCGTACCTCCATCGTCATTGCTCATCGGCTGTCCACCATCCAGAAGGCCGATAAAATCATTGTGCTTGATAAGGGCGAAATGAAAGAAATGGGTTCCCATCAGGAGCTGCTTCGCATAGACGGCTACTATCGCCGACTGTATGAGCTGCAATTCCACTCCGCCGGAATTTAGTCACCCAGCCCGATACACTCTTTTGTTCCTTCGCGGACGCTGCGCCAGATCATTTTAAAAAAGGAAAAGTCGGTGGGCCGCTCGATGTAGATCTTTCCGGTATGCCGTTCGCCGTTGGCATCCGGATTGCTGTCGTTCAGCAGAAACCGGTTCGCCAGAAACGAAAACACCCGCTTTTCCGACATCCCCCCATCGTTATCTTCCTTGAGGAATTTCACCTTCAGCTGGTCGTAGTCCAGTTGCAGCGTTCCGCCTGTACCGCGGTCGTCCGCCTTCATGTCAAAATGCATTCCTTGGATAGCCGCGCTTTCGACTTCCACATTCAGCTGCGGCGTCAGCATCCGGTTAAAGGCCGTCCCGTCCATCGCCGCCAGTTTCGCCGTATAGGTATGTGCGCCCAGGCTGTCCAGCAGGTCAAAACGGAAGTCGACCGTCAGGTCGCCGGCCCCCATCACGCGTGAGCGCGCATGCAGCCGCATGTAACGGTCGCGCGCCAATACCGTGGAATCGTTGGTCACGTTGTGGAATGTGCCGTTGATTTCTTCAAAAGTCACGGTGCCTGCCTTACCGGTTTTATCGCTCACCTCCGTAAAACGGACATCCAGCGCACGGAGCACTACCGAATCGATGGCCAGCGGTTGTTTCAGCCGCATCAGCTGCTGGTGCGGTGATTTGCCGATTTTGTTCTCCGGCGGATTGGGCTGTGTTTTATCCTTGTAGACGACGATATGGCCGCTGTCGATGTGTAAAGCGGCGGCAGCCACCACCTGCCTTTCTACCCAGCGCGCGTTATCCATTCCCGTCAGGTGAATGCGGGAGATCTCGATATCCGCGATGTCTTTCGCCCGTTGCACCCGGCGGTAAAATTCGGACTTGCTCACGGTGATCCCATACCGTAGGCTGTCAATCGTCAGCCCCCGGTCTTCCGTTTGGAAATGCAAGGGTCCAGCCTGGAGCAGGTAGAGGCTGTCCGGTCGGAGATACGACAAAGCGTTTACCTGCACATCGACCGATTCTGCACCGTATAAGCGGGTGGTATCCTGCAAAGACGCCGAATCGATGCGGATATCCCGTAAGGTCGCGTTGATGCGCTGCACCTGCAGGTGGGCCGCATTGCCCTCCTCCTCCATTTCCAGCTGGCCTTCCCGCAGGAGGATGCGGTTCACGCGTATCTGGGACAATGCCCCGTTCAGCTTTTCCAAGGGCGATCCGGAGGCGGTATCCACCGTTGTCGTATCGTTTTGCGGATGTCGCAGTACGGTTACAGACGGTGTATCGATCGTTATCGTACCGATATGCAATTTTTTGGTGGCGAGCAACCGGAGCACCCCGACACCCCCAATCCGCAGCCGACCTATGCGGACTTGATAGGTTGTTCCCGCCGCGGGTTGCCTGGACTCAGCAGCGGTATCCGGAATGAGGCGGATATTGGTAGCCGTAGCGCTTCCCCGAAGCAGCGATAGGCTCAGCTGTTCGTAGCCTAAGCGGTAGCGGCCATCCGTTCCGGTATGGATGCGTTCCTTCAGCTGTGCCTCCAGCTTGGGCTTCAAACGGTAGCTTACGTACCAGTTGACCGAGAATATGAGTATAAGCAGGCCCGCGGCTATACCGATGGCCCATTTCCAAAGGGGTTTCATTAAGGAAGAAACGCGAGAGTGGCTTAAAATGTTTGGAATCCCACCGTTTGGTTACACATCCAACTCCAGCCGTTTCTCTTTATGGATGATGTCGGCTATGCTGGTATCGTTGAGGATTTGAAGCATGGCATTGCGGACGTCGACAAATGTGTCGCGGATGCCACAGACCTCTTCGGATTTGCACTCGTCGCAACGCCGGTAGAAATTCAGGCTTACGCATGGCAGCAGTGCAATGGGACCGTCGATGAGGCGCATTACCTGCGACAGGCGGATGTCTTCCGGCGCCTTATTGAGGCTATAACCTCCTCCGGCGCCCTTTTTGCTGTACAGGATTCCCGCATTGCGCATCTCCAGGAGGATCTGCTCCAGGAACTTCTTCGGGATGCGTTCCTCTTCCGCAATGCGCAGAATCTGCATCGGTTCTTTGCCGTAATTCCGGCCTAAAACGATCAGTGCTTTGATAGCGTATTTGGTCTTCTTGGATAACATCCCTCGTTACTAGTGATTTGTGCAAAAAACAAAGATACGATTTTTCTTTGATTCAGAATAGTTACTTGGCATCCTCGTTTAAAAAGAGTACTTTTGTTGCTCGATAGAACGTCAATGCTCGATACACTTATTACCTCCAAGACCCGTTTGCGGTTGTTGATGAAATTTTTCATCAATGCGAGCAACCGCGGCCACATGCGGGGGCTGGCCGAAGAATTCAACGAATCCACCAATGCCATCCGCAAAGAGCTCAACAACCTATCGGAAGCTGGATACCTGGAGAAAGAAGCCCAGCAAAATCGGGTTTCCTACCGGGCTAATATAAAACATCCCTTGTTTGGCGCATTGCAGAATATCGTCCACAAATATCTAGGCTTGGACCGTATTGTCGAAACCGTACTGGGCCGTATGGGCGAGGTGGAGCAGGTGGTTGTTATTGGCGATTATGCTGAGGGGCGGGACAGCGGCACCATCGAAGTAACCATTGTGGGGCAAGCGCTCAATGCAGATTACCTGGAGCAATTGGTTCCCAAAGTGGAGGGAATCATCGGCAGGAAAGTCATGTTTACTCTGAGCAATTCAAAAACGGACGAAGGGCTTATCTTGTTTGAACAATAAAAAAGTTACGGAGTAAAAAAAGAAAACAACCTATATTTGCCCTCTGAAAGATCTACATGTACCATCGCTTGACCGAAATCTATAGCAGCTGTAGCACGATCCAGATTGCGCTCGTTTAACCTATGAACTAAACCGGTAAGCATGAATTTGTAAAATGGCCTAGTATTTGTATAAACTTAAACGCACAAAAAGATCATGTCGCTATTTTTCTTTTCCAAAAAGCGCGAAATTGCCTTTCCGATAGGTCGTTACCTACGGGCAGATATCCATTCACATGTATTACCGGGTATCGACGACGGGGCAGCCGATGTAGCTGCATCCCTCCGGTTGTTACAGGGGTTGCACGATATCGGGTTTGAAACAGTTATTGGTACACCACACGTTATGGTAGATCTTCACCGGAACAGCCGGCAAACCATCCAGGGCGCATTTACGCAGTTGGAAGCGGTTGCTTCGGGTCACGGTCGTATCCCCGCCTTGTATTATGCAGCGGAGCACATGATGGATGAGGGGTTTGCGGGGTTGCTCAAGGGCAATCAACTCATTCCTTATGGAACTACATCGTATGTATTGGTGGAAACGCCTTATCTACATCGTCCATTGAACTTGGAACCCCTCGCGTTTCAATTGGCTACCTCCGGGTATAAACCCATCTTGGCTCATCCTGAGCGGTACCATTACTTATTTAATAAGTCGGCTGAATATGAAAAGTTGAAGGAGTTAGGTTTTGCTTTTCAGTTAAACGCATTGTCGCTGCTTGGCTATTATGGAAAGCCGGAAAAAGAAGCCGCCCAGTGGTTGGTTTCGCAGGGTTTGGTGGACTACATTGCGACCGACACCCACCACGAGCGGCATCTGAAACATTTGAAAAATTATGTGCTTCCGCAGAAAGTCGCGGATCAATTGGAAAATACTACAGTACACAACGAGGAACTGGTAGCCGCGTTTCAGTCGGTTAAAGGCTCCATAGCTGTGTAAGTGCAATTTCATATAATTGTCACAATTTTGTTGAACCCTATGGGGATTTAATTATTTTTGCAGACGCATTGGTGGTGAAAACACGTGAAGATGAAGAAAAATTGGATTGTCCAACTAGCCTTTTATAGTCTTATCGGTCTTTTTTTAGCAGGTTGCGGCAATAGTCGTAGTTTGATGTATTTCAACAACTTACCTGATACCGCGGTATATCAGACACAAGCTCCTCCTGTCCCGGAGCCGGTCATCCAGTCCGGTGATATTGTGCGCATCCGGGTCAATAGCCTCAATGCGGAGACTAACCGCCTGTTTAATACGGGTACCCTGCAGACCGATCCGCAGCAGGCAAGGTATGCTTCATCCGACGAAGGCAATACAGGTGCGGATGGTTACTTGGTCAATACTGATGGCTACATCAGTTTCCCGGTAGCAGGGCAGGTGAAATTAGCCGGACTCACCATCGATCAGGCTCGGGTCAAAATTAAGGAACTCGTAGAACAATATGCTAAAGATGCCATCATTAACATCCGGTTTTCCAATTTCAAGATTACCGTAGTGGGTGAGGTAAATCGGCCGGCTACGTTCACCGTACCGAATGACCGCATTAACATCATCGAAGCCTTGGGACTGGCGGGGGACCTTACGCAATATGGAAAGCGGGATAATATCTTGCTTATTCGGGAGCAGGACGGCCAACGTACGTTGGCCCGCATCAATCTCAACGACAAGGAGGCCTTGACTTCTCCTTATTTTTATCTTAAGCAGAACGACGTGCTGTATGTACAGCCAACCCAATACCGGGATCCCAGCGGCGATCGCACGTTACGGATACTTACTGCAGTCTTCTCAGGGATGACGGCCGTCGGATTGTTTATCTATCGAGTTTTTTAACATTGCAGGTTTTAATTCATGAATCAAGCCCTTACCCCCACACCGGCCGAAGACGCACAAATTGATATCAAAGCAATGCTGCTCAATTATGTCCGGCATTGGTATTGGTTTGCCATTGCGCTTGTTTTTTGCCTGCTATGTGCGATATTGTATCTACGATATGCTACTCCCCAATACCAGATTTCGAGCACACTTCTCATCAAAGACGATAAAAAAGGGGGGGCGGGGTCACTTGGCGATGCGGCTTCAGCTTTTTCGGATTTGAACATTTTTAAATCCAATCAAAATATTTACAATGAGATTGAGCTTTTACGAAGTAAAGGTTTGATGCAACGGGTTCTCACAGAGTTGAATCTGGAGATATCGTATTTTGTGGACGGGAGTGTTAAATCTACGGAACTTTACAAAAATTCACCCATTGCTGTTACCATTAATCGATTAGATTCGTCGGCTTATGATCAGCCCCTAAATATTAGGTTTATTGAAGGCAATCAATTTGAGCTGAGTGAAGAGAATGGGGCTAAGAAAGCTTTTACTTTTGGCAAAGAAATTACCAGATCTTATGGCACGTTTACCGTCACCGCACAGCAGCAGGCTGAATCTGGTAAGACCGTTCGAGTTCAGTTCAATGATTTACGAAAATTAGCCAATCGCTATAATAAATCGCTCGAGATCAGTCCAGTAAATAAAGATGCAAGTGTGATTACAATTTCCTTGGTAGAGCCCGTGGTTGCTAAAGGTGTCGACATCATCAATAAGTTGGTGGAAGTTTATAACCGCGAAACCGTGGAGGATAAAAACCAGATTGCAGCACACACGGTAAAATTTATCGACGAGCGCTTGAATTTTTTGGTATCCGAACTCTCTGAAGTGGAGCGCAATGTAGAGCGGTATAAACGGGAACATGAGATTACGAATGTTGGTGCAGAAGCCGAGCGATACTTACAGGAAGCTAGTCAATATAACCGGCAATTGGCCGAATACCAAACACAGTTGAGCGTCCTAGAGTCGATTGAGCAGTACCTCCAAAGCACGGATAATAAAGGAGGATTGGTGCCCAGTGCGCTTAATATTACCGATGCTACTTTACAGGGCTTAATTGCTCGCTTCAACGAGTTGCAGATGGAGCGCCTTCGGTTGCTACGTACCACACAGGAGAGTAGTCCACTGGTAGCCGCGGTAGATGATCAATTGGTTAATTTGCGGGCCAATATTTTGGAAAACTTGAACAATATCAAAAATAGCTTACAAATTACAGTAAATAACCTTAAAGCCAATACGGGGCAGTTTCGTTCTCGCATTCAGGATGTGCCGTCCATCGAGCGCAATTTGTTAGAAATTCAACGGGAGCAGGGCATTAAAGAAGCTTTATATGGCTATCTGCTCCAAAAGCGGGAGGAATCGAATATTTCTTTAGCTTCTAACATTAGTAATTCCCGTACCATTGACCTGGCCATGGCTGGCGAACAGCCAGTGAAGCCGCGACGAATGCTGGTTTTATTGTTTGCATTGATTGTGGGGGTGGGCATGCCGATTGGGGCCTTGTATGCGAAGGATTTACTGAACGATAAAGTGCAAACCAACAAAGACGTGGCAAAAGTGGTCGATGTGCCCATATTGGGTGAGCTGAGCCACAGTGATTCGGACGAGGTATTGGTTGTCAACCGCTCAGCACGGACAGAAATTGCCGAATTGTTTAGGCTTATACGAACAAATTTAGGATTTGCCGTTCCACATGTGGGCAATACGCAGGTGATCATGACTACCTCCAGCATGAGTGGGGAAGGCAAGACTTTTTTCTGTATCAACCTCAGCGCAAGCTTGGCCATTACGGGCAAACGAGTAGCATTATTGGAGTTTGACATCCGCCGGCCTCGCGTATTGAAGGACTTGGGTATAGCGGCGACTAAACCTGGCATCACCAATTATGTCGTAGATTCTTCTTTGCAACTCGCTGATTTGATCATTCCCTCCACACAAGTGGACGGGCTCTCCTTTATTGGCGCGGGTCCCATCCCCCCCAATCCAGCGGAGTTGCTTTCACATCCTCGGATTGCTGCGCTGTTTGCTGAACTGAGGGAAGCTTTTGATTACATTTTAATAGATACTTCCCCCGTGGGCCAGGTGGCTGATGCTTTCCTGTTGGGCAATCACACCGATTTAGTAGCTTATATGGTGCGATACAACTATACGTATAAGCAGAATATCCACATAGTGAAGGACGTAGTCGAAAACCAGAAACTCAAACATCTCATGGTGGTTATGAACGATGCCAAAGCCGAAAATGGCTACGGCTACGGCTATGGCTATGGGTATGGTTACGGCTACGGCGTTGAAGCACCGAAAACCTTGTGGGAGCGCATCCTGCAGCGGCTGGGTAGGCGGTTCTGATAATAAACAGAAAATTAATCGCTACTTAACAAGTAGAGTAGTATATTTGTCTCCGGAAAATATCGGTTTTACATTGTTGTGCTTTGCTATCGCGTACATAATTAAAACAACAAACTCGACATCTACCACTAGCGAGTTTAGCGAAGCACGGAAATTTTAGAATACATCTACATCCTCCATTTGGGAGGTGAGGGGCTTTTGTACGCAATCATATCGATTACCTTATGAACATATCCAAACTGAGGACAGTACGGAATTTTCCACGCTGGACGGTGTTACTGGCAGATACAGTATTATTGCTGGCAGGATTGGTGGTGTCCAGTTGGCTGGTGCGGGAACCGTTTCCCCTGTTTCGCAGCCCCGTACCGCTCACGCATCTCATCAGTGGGTTTCTGCCTTGTGCGCTTGCCGCCCTGCTGACGTTCCGAATGCACCGGGGTTTGGTGCGCTATACCAATACGGCCGATATCGGCCGGGCCGTGGGCGCTACGTTGCTTGCCAATACGCTGTTCTGCCTCCTTTGGGCACTGCTTTGGCCTAAGGCATTCTTTGCAGGACCCACGGGCGCTCTTGCCCTTTCAGGGGTTAACTGGGCCATTGGCTCGTTATTGTTGGTCATAATGCGGTTGTTTATTAAGGAAGTCCATTTCGCCTTGGTGCAATATCGGGCAGAGCCTAAGATGATTGCAGCTATTTATGGAACCGATCACGGGGCGGTGATGATTCGCCACGCGTTGGAAAGCATGCCCGAATTGAGCGTTCGTGTGCGCGCATTTATTGACGATAGTCGTAGCCGATTGCATAGCACCATTGAGCAGCGCCGGGTATATCACATTAAAGACCTCTCTATGCTGAAGCAAACAAAAGGCATTACGCACTTGGTATTGGCCAAAGAACGGTTAGACCAACGCGACCGCAAGGTGCTGTTGGAGCGAAGTCTGCGCCTAGGTATTAAGATACTTACCGTGCCACCGGTTAACGAGTGGCTCACAGGTAAGATCAGTTCTAGGCAAATTAAGGACTTGCAGATCGAAGACTTGCTGCAACGTCCGCCAATCCTGATAGACAATGACAAAATTGGCGACGACCTATGGAGTAAGCGGGTGTTGATTACCGGCGCTGCGGGCTCTATTGGATCAGAGATTGCCCGGCAGGTCTTGCGGTATGGGCCAAAGCAGGTCATTCTCTGCGATCAAGCAGAAAGCGCCTTACATGAGCTGCAGCTGGAGCTGGGTGCGTCGGTACCCCTGGAGCGTTTTGTCCCCTTTATTGGGGACGTTACTCAGATGGCTCGTATGGAAAAGCTGTTTGACCAATATCGGCCGGATATCATCTATCACGCTGCAGCTTATAAGCATGTGCCAATGATGGAGCACCATCCCGAGGCAGCCATTCACACTAATGTTGGGGGCACAAAGATTGTGGCGGATCTGGCAGTAAAATACGGAGCCAAAAAATTCGTGATGGTTTCTACCGATAAAGCAGTGAATCCAACTAACGTAATGGGGGCTTCTAAACGTATTGCGGAATTGTATGTACAGGCAATGGATGCAGAACAACCTAGTAAGGGCACGCGTTTTATCACGACTCGCTTCGGCAATGTATTGGGTTCAAACGGCTCCGTAATCCCACGTTTCCGCAAGCAATTGGAGCGAGGCGGGCCTTTAACGGTAACCCACCCGGAGATTAATCGATACTTTATGACCATCCCCGAGGCGGTTCAATTGGTATTGGAAGCTGGAACAATGGGACATGGAGGGCAAATTTTAGTATTTGATATGGGTACGCCCGTTCGGATTGCAGATTTGGCACGAAAAATGATTCGATTGGCTGGATTGGAAGAAGGCAAAGACATCGAAATAGTGTATACGGGACTCCGACCTGGTGAGAAGTTGTATGAGGAGCTGTTGAATGATGCCGAAAAGGTATTGCCTACTTATCATCCAAAGATCAGCATTGCCCAGGTACGTCGCAGTAAATACAAAGTGGTCAATGGGGAGATCTCGAATTTATTGGCAAAGCTTGGTGAGTGGAACGAAAACACACTTGTCCTCAGGATGAAAGTGCTGGTTCCCGAATTTTTGAGTAATAATTCCATATTTCAAGCGCTGGATAATAAAAAACAGCAAGAAGACTCTTTATCATTTACTTCATGATCGGATTAAAGAAGAGACAACCCTTTACGCTAAAAGACTCACTACGCATCGACTTTGCTCTTCCGTTAAATGAAGGTGCACAAATTGAGGATGTCCAAAAGCGCCTACAAGCGCTGCGCAATTTAGGAGTGAAGCAAGTAGTTTTTGTAAAGGAACCTATTTCTGTTACAGAGGCGGATGGCAATTTTGTAATGCCCCTCAGTACCGATACATTGGCCACTGAGGAAGGTGTTTTGGTGGAGTCAGTACCTTCTTATTGGCTTGACGAGGCGTTTGAAACCTTCGCTAAACAACATCCTTTGGTTGCCTATCGAAATAAATACGTACTGTTGGCATTACGAAACTGGGATTCAATCCGTGGGCTCAAAGGGCCGTTATTTGAAATCCGGGCTAGGGGTTATGAGCCTGTTATTTTACACAGGGATCCAAAACAATATGTTCGTATGAAGGTCCGCGCGGTGGAATATCTGAATGACCTAGGCTGTTTGCTTCAGTTGGACTTACTTACTTTGGCAGGAGTTTACGGAGCACAGGCGAAAGGAAGGGCTGAGACTTTGGTTTCTAAGGGTTGGATTGGCATATTGACCACGGGTATTCGTTCGGTAGAAGATAGTGTTCATTTGTACGAATTTTTGTTGGCAACCTCGTCCGTTTCCGCATTTCAACAAACGATTGAACAGCATTTTCAACACATCAACTTAGCCTAATGTCAGTTTATGTAGGAAACTTTTGGTATATAAAAAAAATAGAGTACTTTTGTTGCTCGTTTTTCGCTAAAGTTCAATGTACGTCGAAAAAGAATTGACTATCACATCCATTGAAACCTGTGCAGTTATATTTGGCCTTAGATTTCATGAGCTTTTTTGGTTAGATCCTACTGAGAGTGCTATAAGGCTCATGGTTTTCAGTACGTGGCTTTCTTAAACAGGATGATTGTAGATTGTATATCCGGAGATTAATATCCAAGAGATTCCTGACGAAGGATTAAGTATAAAAATAAGATTTGCTGAAAATAAAATAAGATTGTTTAAAATGAACATCCGTAATATTTGCTGCATAGGTGCAGGATATGTAGGCGGTCCGACGATGTCAGTCATTGCACTGAGAAATCCGGGAATTAGGGTGACGGTTGTTGACCTCAATGAAAAACGGATCGCTGCGTGGAACGAAAAAGACCTTTCGAAGCTTCCAGTGTATGAGCCTGGATTGGATACGGTAATAATTGAGGCTCGAGACAGAAACTTGTTTTTCTCCACAAATGTAGATAATGCCATTGCAGAGGCAGATATGATCTTTATTTCAGTGAACACGCCAACTAAGACCTACGGAAAGGGAAAAGGTCAGGCAGCAGATTTGAAATATATTGAACTCTGCGCTAGGCAAATCGCTCGGGTAGCAACTTCCGATAAAATTGTCGTGGAAAAGTCGACGCTTCCAGTGCGAACTGCCGAGGCGTTAAAGAGTATCCTACACAACACTGGCAATGGGGTAAACTTTCACATTCTATCTAATCCGGAGTTCTTGGCCGAGGGTACGGCGATTTCGGATTTGCATGACCCTGACCGAGTGCTCATCGGCGGAGAAGACGACAAGGCGTTACAGGCGTTAGTGAACATTTATGCATCGTGGGTTCCGCGAGAGCGGATACTGACGACGAACTTGTGGTCATCTGAGTTATCTAAGCTGACAGCCAATGCATTCTTAGCGCAGCGGATATCTTCAATCAACGCGATTTCCGAATTATGCGAGCGAACGGGAGCGAATGTAGACGAAGTGGCTCGAGCTATTGGCGCCGACAGTCGTATTGGGCCGAAGTTTCTGAAGGCGTCGGTGGGTTTCGGGGGATCATGCTTTCAGAAGGACATCCTGAACTTAGTGTACATTGCCCGCAATTATGGGCTGAGTAAAGTTGCCGACTATTGGGAGCAGGTGATCATAATGAACAACCACCAAAAGCAACGGTTTGCTGACAACATAGTCAAGTCAATGTATAATACTGTCTCAAGTAAAAAAATAGCTTTTTTAGGTTGGGCATTCAAAAAGGACACCAACGATACGCGCGAATCGGCAGCGATCTATGTGGCTGACGCATTGCTGAATGAAGAAGCCAACATCTTTGTTTATGATCCGAAAGTATCTGCCGAGCAGGTATATGCTGACCTCGATTATCTAGGTACACGTAATCCGGAGAATAATCGCCGACTGGTAAAAGTGATAACCGACCCGTATGAAGCCATGAGTAACGCTCACGCCATTGCGGTGTTGACTGAATGGGATGAGTTCAAGACATATGATTGGCAGCGCATCAAAGAAAATATGACGAAACCATCCTTTGTGTTCGACGGAAGGAAACTACTTACGGAGAAACAACTTACGGAAATTGGATTCCAGTATTATGCGATAGGGGAGTAGGTGAAAATAAAAACAACCAAGTATTTAGTATATAATCATAATGAGTAACAATACGAAACTAAGTGGTGTTGAAAACGCAAAAATCGCCATCATTGGGTTGGGTTACGTAGGCCTACCTTTAGCCATCGAATTTGGAAAGAAATACGATGTTATAGGATTTGACATAAATCATGACCGGGTTGAGGAATTGAATAGGGGTAAGGATCGTACAAAGGAGGCAGATTTGGCAGATTTGAGAGCTGTCATCGAGCTAAAGCAGGGTGGCGACAGCGCTATCGGCCTTCATTTCTCTTCCTCCGTTGAAGATCTGAAAAGTTACAATATATTTATTGTTACAGTACCAACACCTATCGATCAATTTAAGGCACCTGATCTAACCCCGCTTATCAGCGCTTCAAAAATGTTGGGCTCAGTCTTAAAAATGGGTGACATTGTGATTTATGAGTCAACAGTTTATCCGGGTTGTACTGAGGAAGATTGCGTGCCAGTTTTAGAGCAGGTATCTGGCCTTAAATTTAACAAAGACTTCTTCGCTGGTTATTCTCCAGAGCGAATCAATCCCGGAGACAAGGTCAATACATTAACGAAAATTAAAAAAGTAACTTCGGGATCTACCCCCGAAATCGCCAACCGTGTAGACCAACTCTATCGTTCTATTATTAAAGCCGGAACACATAGGGCACCAAATATCAAAGTGGCAGAAGCCTCTAAAGCTATTGAGAATGCCCAACGGGATGTCAATATTTCGTTTGTCAACGAATTGGCTTTGATATTTGACCGCATTGGGATCGACACCAATGATGTCATCGAGGCAGCCGGAACCAAATGGAACTTTTTGAAGTATCAACCAGGCTTAGTTGGCGGGCATTGTATCGGTGTAGACCCTTATTATTTAGCTCATAAAGCCCAATCCTTGGGATATCATCCTCAAGTGATTCTATCGGGCAGACGAGTAAATGATAATATGGGGCCATTTGTTGCCGACAAAGTAGTGAAACTCATGATCCAAAAAGATCATAAAATCAAAGGGTCTAAAGCATTGATTATGGGAATTACTTTTAAAGAAAACTGCCCCGACGTGCGCAATACCCGTGTGGTGGATATTTATCATGAGTTGATTTCTTTTGGACTAGATGTGGATATTTACGATCCATGGGCGAATGCCAAAGAAGTGCAGCAGGAGTATGGGATTGAGATATTGAATCAGTTGGATAATATCTGTGCTTTTGATGCAATAGTAGTGGCTGTAGCGCATAAAGAGTTTTTAAGTTTTGATTATCAAAAAATCAAACGGCAGAATGGGGTGATTTTTGATACAAAGGGGTTTTTAGATCGAGAGATAGTGGATGGGAGGTTGTAATATGTCAGATGGTAACCTTGTTATTTAGAATATGAATTCATTTTTGAGAATTTCGGCCTCATAGTCATGAGGTACAAAAAGATACTTGTTACAGGAGCGGCTGGTTTTATCGGCTTTTATCTATGTAGAGCACTTCTTGACCAAGGGGTTGAGGTTATTGGTTTGGATAATATCAATGATTATTATGATGTCAACCTCAAATATGCGCGTTTGGCTGAATTAGGTATTACGCGCGAATCGGCAAAGCAGTTTAATCGTATTGGTTCTTCTCTTTCAAATCAAAACTTCCGGTTCGTACGCCTCAACATAGAAGATAGAATAGCATTACCTCAACTTTTTCAACACGAAAAGTTCGATGCGGTGATCAATTTGGCTGCGCAAGCCGGTGTGCGCTATAGTCTGGAAAATCCTATGGCATATATGGATAGTAATTTGGTCGGTTTTGCCAACATCTTAGAATGCTGCCGTCACTATCAAGTTGGACATCTGGTATATGCTTCCAGCTCGTCGGTATACGGCGAAAACGGTAAAGTGCCCTTTTCAGAAGATGATCGTGTGGATTCTCCTGTTAGCCTCTATGCAGCGACAAAAAGAGCAAATGAATTATTGGCACATGCCTATTGCCACTTGTATAAGATACCTGCATCAGGTCTGCGGTTCTTTACGGTATACGGCCCATGGGGACGTCCGGATATGGCTCCGATCTTATTTGCCTCCGCCATTATGGAAAATCGACCAATTAATGTATTTAATAACGGTGAGATGAGCCGTGACTTTACCTTTATTGATGATATTGTAGAAGGCATTATTATAACCTTAAACAATCCCCCTAAGTCGAAAAAAGATCGACCGTTGTATCAAGTATTCAATATTGGTAAGGGTTCTCCTGTGTCATTAATGGAGTTTATTGAAACCTTGGAGAAGCATCTAGGCAAAGTGGCAAAAAAAAATATGCTTCCTATGCAACCAGGAGATGTACCGCGTACATGGGCAGATACAACACATCTAGAAGCCTTAGGCTACGAGAGTACAACTTCCATTGAAGATGGGGTAGAAAAGTTTGTTAAGTGGTATAAAGGATACACCTTAAGATAGATAATCTTCAATTAAATGTAAGTGTATGAAAGATCAGATTTATTATTTTGATACATCAAGAGCGGTAGCGATATTTCTGTCTTATGTGTTGGTTTTAAAAGTCTCTATAAAATGTCGATTTTATATGCCAAGTATTTATGAGAATGTACTTTTCGCACCGTTTTTCTTTTTGTTCTTTACAGCTTTTATGAGTTCTGTATTGGGCATAAATTTTAGAAAGATCAGCAGAGCTTTTGCGATTAGATATCTAGGCTCATAATTTTATTATGAATTAATGTCAAGTTCAAAAAGAATAGCGAAAAATACCTTATTTCTATACGCTAGGATGTTCTTTACCATGGGAGTAACACTATATACTTCCAGGGTTGTTTTAAACACTTTAGGAGTTTCAGATTACGGAGCTTATAGTGTAATAGGCGGTGTAGTTGCTACCTTCGGCTTTTTTAGGATGGCCATGGCTTCTGCCACCCAACGCTTTTTGTCGTTTGAAATAGGCACGGGTAATCTTACCAAGCTAAAGCAGACTTTCTGTGCTACAGTCAATATTCATTTAGGAATAGCCGTGCTGATTTTACTTTTAGCAGAAACCATTGGTTTATGGTTTGTAAATCATAGATTAAATATAGATCATGGAAGAATGGAAGCTGTTAATTGGGTTTACCAGTTTTCCATATTTTCTTTTATGGTTTCTGTAGTGCAAGTGCCTTATAATGCGCTGATTATTGCGAGAGAGAGAATGAACGTTTATGCCTCTTATAGTATTATTGAAGTACTGCTCAAATTGGCGATTGTTTATCTTTTGGTTATTTCTCCCTATGACAAGTTGAAAACTTATGCAGTATTGATGTTTGGTGTAACAGTACTTATAGCCTTAATGTATCGTATTTACTGCATTCGCCATTTTAGGGAGAGCAAATACAAGTTTTATTACAATGCCGATTTGTATAGAACATTGATGAGCTATTCCGGATGGAGCTTATTTGGCAATATCGCAGCTGTTGCAAGAGTGCAAGGGTCTAATATAATTTTGAACCTCTTTTTTGGTACCGCAATAAATGCTGCTTACGGGATTACTTCTCAGATAAATAGTACTACCAAACTTTTTGTTTCTAATTTTCAGGCAGCATTAAATCCACAGATCATCAAAAGTTATGCCCAGAGAGATTTTAAACAGAACCATAAACTGATCTTTCAGGGAGCCAAATTATCTTTTTTCTTGTTATTTTTGATAGTATGCCCAATTTGGTTCAATATTGATTTTATTTTGAAGGTTTGGTTGAAAAACCCTCCGGAATATACTTCAATATTTGTTCAGCTTGCTTTAATTAATTTGTTAATTGATTGTATATCGGGGCCATTGATGATAGGGATACAAGCCACAGGGAAGATTAAGTGGTATCAAATTGTCGTAGGCTTATTCATCTTATCTGATTTACCAATTACTTACTATCTTATTAAAGAATATAATGAACCGATTCTTTCTTATGTCGTTACCACAACTATAACATTTTTTTCATTGTTTTTAAGGTTGTATTTTCTAAAAAAAGATGTTTTAGTTAATATATTTTCCTTTTTTAAACAGGTGTTGTTGAAAGTGATTTTGGTTGTTTTTTTATGTATGCTGTTGGGAATTTATGCCATGGATCTCTTTATGACCGGTGACGGGTGGATTAGGCTCATAATTAGTTCTGTTTTTATTACAACAATAAATATGTTGGTTATAATCATGGTTGGCCTGTCAAAGAATGAAGTGAATTTTTTTAAAAATTTGATAGTAAGTAAAATTAAAAAATGAAGGTTAATTGGACCATTAAGGATGTAGTGGATAATCAATTATGCACCGGGTGCGGCTTGTGTGTATCCGAATCTGATAGTATTAGTTGTATGAAGTGGAATGAAGATGGGTTTCTTGTGCCGGATATAATCAATACTATAAGAGATGATAGTATAAAGGTGTGTCCTTTTAACCCCAGTCCTGATGAAGAGGTTCGGGATGAAGACAGGCTTTCCGAACTATTTTTGTTGGATTCGAACAACAAAGATTTTAAAATAGGTAGTTATATCGAAACATATGTTGGATTTTCCAAAAAACATAGAATATCTTCTTCGTCTGGAGGTATGGCGACGTATATATTTGAACAGTTGCTAAAAAATAATTATGTTCAGTATCTTTTTATTGTAAAAGAAGTAAACGGAACCTATGAATATCAGTTGTTCTCAGATTTTAGTCAAATTAATGAAATTTCTAAAACACGTTACATACCTGTAACGTTGGAAAAGTTATTTGAAATTATAGATAGATTAAATGGAAAAGTGGGGATTTCTGGCGTGGCTTGTTTCATAAAAGCAATTCGGTTAAAACAACATTACCATCCTGAGCTAAAGGAAAAGATAGCATTTTTAGTAGGAATAATATGTGGTGGGCTTAAAAGTAGATTATATACGGACTTCCTGGCCCAAAGTGCAGGTATAGAGGAAGGTTATAGAAACCAAGATTATAGAATAAAAGACTTTAACGGGACGGCATCAGGTTATGGCTTTGGGGCTTATGACCGGCAAGGTGTTTTTCTTTCAATGAAGATGTCTAAAGTTGGAGATATGTGGGGGACAGGCCTTTTTAAGTCTAATGCCTGTGATTTTTGTGATGATGTAACGACAGAACTTGCTGATATATCATTAGGAGATGCTTGGATTAATCCATACAGGAAAGACGGAAGAGGAACAAGTGTGATTATTACAAGATCCCTCCTCGCGGATAAGCTTATAAAATTAGGGGAAAAGAACGGAGAATTAGATGTTAAATTAATATCAAAAGAAGAGGTTATTAAGTCTCAGGCTGCAAGTTTTAGACATAGGCAACAGGCGTCTAAATTTAGGATAGATAAAAATATAAGAAGTGAGAGATTAGTCCCTTATAAGCGTCCACGATATTTTCAAAGTATACCGATAGAGTTTAAAATTGTTCAAAAGGAAAGGATGATGTTAAGAGCTTTGAGTATAGATTTGTGGAAGAAGGCGAAAAACTTGCAGGAATTTAATCAAAAACTCGAGATATTCAAAAGAAGGTTAAAGAGGAAAACATTGATTTATTCTAGGCTTCAGAGGATACGGCGTGTATTAAAAATGAAAACTTTGTAAATTTTTTCGGGCTTTGTCGGAAAATTAGTTTTATCTCCTATCCTTTTAAGGAGATTAAGGAGGAGCCAGATTTTCTTAGATCCCCCTGTAGAGGCAGAATAAAAATTGAAGAAATTCAAGCAGAAGAGACTTTTGTCATGTATTAAAAGTTTTAATAATTAAAGTTATGAAAATAGGCATATTAACCCTGCAACTGCACGATAATTATGGAGGGCTTTTGCAAGCCTACGCCCTAAAAACCGTTTTGGAGAAAATGGGGCATCAAGTCTCTATTACCAATCGAAGAAGAAAAACAACGGGTATTGTTTTCAAATCAAAGCAATTAATCAAAACAATTTTAGGAAGAGATAGAAAATTTAGATTGTCAGAAGAAGAGGAAAAGACTATTTCACAACACACCAAACATTTTACTCATACTTATATAAAGGATATTACAGAACCAATATATACTACTAGGGAGCTAAAAAAAATAGCCAAAGAATACGACGCTTTTGTTGTTGGTAGCGATCAGGTATGGAGACCTAGATATTCGCCGAGTATAAGTAATTATTTTTTGGATTTTGTAGATAGCACAGAACTTATCGGACTGTCCTATGCGGCATCTTTTGGAGTGGATACTTGGGAGTATACCGAAGAACAAACAAAAATATGTAAAGAAAATGTTCGTAAGTTTAAAGCTATTTCCGTTCGGGAAGAGAGCGGAATTGATTTATGCCAAAAGCATCTGGGCGTAAAGGCTATTCATGTTTTGGACCCTACCATGTTGTTAGATACAACAGAATATGCTAAAATAATAAGTAAGGAGGAGGAAGAACAGCCCGTAAAAGGAGAGTTACTTCATTATGTACTGGATACCAATAGGGAAAAGGAAGAATTGATACACAAAATAGCAAAGCATTTTAATTATAGGACCTTTTCAGTGACGAGAAAGAGCGTACCCGATAAAAGACCAATACCGAATATTAATGACTGCGTTTATCCCAAGGTGACTTCTTGGATTAACGGCTTTAGGGAAGCAAAATTTGTGATTACGGACTCTTTTCATGGAACTGCTTTTTCTATTTTGTTCAATAAGCCGTTTTTAGTAGTACCGAATAGTAAAAGAGGAAGAGCAAGATTTGATTCTTTATTAGAGGTGTTCGGATTACAAGACCGATTGATTTTGGACCTAAAGGATATTGATAGGGACGCGAGAACTGCGTTACCAGAAATTGATTGGGAGCGTGTAAATAGAATTATCGAGGAACAAAGAAAATTCTCATTGAGTTTTCTGAAATCTAACTTGAACTAATGTTCTCTATAATTATCCCATTATATAATAAGGAAGTTAGTATAAGAAATACTATTCAATCGGTATTAGATCAATCTTTTCAAGATTTTGAAATAATTGTTGTAAACGATGGTTCTACAGATCGAAGTGCGGATGTTGTAGCTAAAATAGACGAACCAAAAATCAGATTGATTCATCAAAAGAATCAAGGTGTATCTACCGCGCGGAATAAAGGAATTGAAGAATCTCAAAGGGACTGGATAGTATTTTTGGATGGGGATGATTTGTGGGAAAAAAATCATTTGGAGGTATTAAAGGATATGATTGAACAGTATCCACAAGACAAGGTTTTCTGTACATCCTTTATAAAAAGTAATCAACATATGCCTGCTCAAAACGATAATTCAATTGTTGTAATTGAAAATTACTTTAAGGAAGTAATTAATCACAATTTTTTTTGGACTTCTGTAACATGCTTGCATAAATCTGTGTTTACTAAAGTAGGCGTATTTGTCAGACATCTCTCTAGAGGAGAAGATATGGAATTATGGACCAGGGTAGGGAGAGAATATAGATTTATAAAATCTAATCAGATAACAGCGATTTATTGTATAGATGCTGAGAATAGAAGCGATTTGTCTTTTAATTTGTGTAAAAGTAGGGCCTATTATTATGATTTTAAATCCTCTACTTCATCGTACGAAACGATTTATTACAGAAGTGAAGTTGCCCGGGTTTTACGGTTTTTATTAGCAAAAAAACAATTTTTAAGTTGCTTTAAGCTTTTCAATAAGCATTATAAGCATCTAAAAATTAGGGATCTGATAAAGAAAGGAAAATGAAAATATTAATAGGAGGAGATTTGGTATTAACCGAATCATATGAGGTCTCGAATATAAGCGATAACCTTCGTGATCTATTTCGAGAATCTGATTTAAATATTATTAATCTAGAAGCACCAGTAACCGAGAGTGACTTGGCCTTAAAAAAAACCGGCCCGCATCTTAAAGCGAATATAGATAGTACAGCCAAAGCGTTAAAGTATTTAGAGATTGACCTTGTTACCCTAGCGAATAATCATATATTGGACTATGACGAACAAGGAGTGGAAGATACGTTATCTTTTTGTAGCACAAATTCATTACAAACGGTCGGCGCAGGTATGAATTTGGAGGAAGCTTCAACAGTAAAATATCTTGATTCCGAGGTAGGTACGTTGGCTATCGTCAATTTTGCAGAGAATGAATGGTCTATAGCGACCAAACAACGTGCGGGCGCAAACCCAATGGATTTAATAGATAATGCCAGCCAAATAAAAAAGGCCAAACACCATGCGGATTTTGTGATTGTAATTGTGCATGGTGGAAACGAGCATAATCTATACCCAAGTCCTAGAATGGTTAAACAATATCGTTTTTATGCTGATTGCGGCGCAAATATAGTTGTCGGGCATCATACACATTGCATAAGCGGTTTTGAAACCTATGGAAAGGTTCCTGTTTTTTATAGTTTAGGAAATTTTTTGTTCACCATTCGACGAAATAATCCTGAATCTTGGTACACCGGTTTAGTGCTAAGCTTGAACCTAAAAGAGAATAAGGAGATAGATTTTGAAATCATTCCAGTTCGTCAATCTCAAGAAAACGATGCTCTAATAAGGTTAAGTGGGAAAGAAAGTATTGATATTTTAAATACTATTAGTGAAATTAATAAAGCTATTCTAGACCCTACGATTCTAGAGGCAAAATGGATGGATTTTATAAAGAAAAATACCCCTTCATATGTAAAAACAATATCTCCTTTAGGAGGTATAAAAAATAAATATATTAAAGCTTTTTTGTATCGATCTAATCTCTACAAGTTTTTTATGCATGATCAATTTATTAAAGAATTTATTAACAGGATAAGATGTGAGGCTCATTATGATATTGCAAGAGAGGTGTTTAAAAGTTATTTAAAGGAATAATATGCTAAGATTTTTTTTGATGTCAATCAGTTAGCATCATTGAAACAAGCAAAATGAAGAACATCGTGAAGACTGTTTCTAATGTAATAAAGTTGCAAAAAAGAGTTCTGTTAAAGCTGTTAACGTTGTTTTCGAGATATTTAGGTGATAGATTCTACGTTAAAAGCGTTTATAGATTAAGGATGAATAAAAACTTAGATTTAAAAGATCCTCAAACCTTTAACGAGAAACTCCAATGGCTAAAATTAAACTATCGGAATTCGGATTTACCTGAAATGGTAGATAAGTTTGATGCAAAAAGATATGTAGGTGATCTGATCGGAGAGGAATACATTATTCCAACTTTGGGAGTATGGAGCTCATTCAACGAGATAGATTTTGAATCTTTACCAAGTCAATTTGTTTTGAAGACCACGCACGATCAAGGGGGGGTGGTTATATGCGAAAATAGAAATCTATTTGACATCGAATCAGCTAAAAAGAAGATCAACAAACATTTGAAAACAAATATATATCACCGATCAAGAGAATGGCCTTATAAAGATATCAAACCAAGGATTATTGCGGAGAAATATATGGTTGATATCAAACAAGGAGAACTAAGGGACTATAAGTTTTTTTGTTTTGACGGCGTACCAAAATTGCTGTATGTCGCTAGTAATAGACAAAATAAAAACGACAAAGTTAGGTTTGACTATTTTGATATGGATTTTAATCATATGGATATCACGCAAGCATATGATCATAGCGCAGTGAAAATCGAAAAACCTAAATCGTTTAATAAGATGGTGGCATTTGCAGAAGTTCTTTCGAAAAACCTACCTCATGTAAGGGTTGACTTCTATGATATAAACGGCAGGTTATATTTTGGGGAACTTACTTTTTTTCATCACGGTGGGTTTGTCCCTTTTAGACCAGAGGAATGGGATTATAGACTGGGGAGTTATATTAAATTACCGATTGGGAACTAATATATCTCTATGGTATCAATGTGATATCGATAGGTTGAGTCAGAGTGTTGGGGCGCTATATGGAATAAAATAATGTATGTATGAATATTCTTGTTGTTTCAAGTAACTATCCTTCTAAAGCACATCCCAGCTATGGGGCTTTTGTATATAATTTAATGCAGGAATTGGCGACGAGTCACCGCATAACAATTATTTCTCCTTATAAGATTCACTATTTATTGAAGAAAAGTAGTCGATCTTATGGTGACGAAAAATGTGAGGTTATTAGACCGAAATACTTGCCTCTCAGCAATAGGAAGATATTAGGAATAAATTTTGGACGGATAACGGCTAATGGTTGGCAAAGGGCGGTGGTTAAATCGCTAAGGCAACTGACTAACAAACCAGATATAATATATGTTCATTTTTTGTATAATGCACAAGCGGTATTGCAATATGCCAAAGAAAACGATATTCCGTTGGTTGTAGCTTCCGGTGAATCTACATATACATATTGGAATAGAATGCGATCTTCTATAAAGTTTGAGCTAAAAGATCGAGTGAAACATATTATTTGTGTATCTCAGGAGAATAGACAACAGCTATTACAGCTTGGTTTTGAAAAAGAAAAAATTAATGTTATTCCCAATGCGGTGAATTATTCCTTATTTAGACCACTTGACAAGGATGCGTGTCGGGAAAAATTAGGGATAGATAAAAATAAGTTTATTGTAGGCTTTATTGGTCATTTTATTCACAGGAAAGGCCCTAACCGAATTATAGAAGCAATAGAAACACTCAACGATAAAGATATTACACTGCTTTGTGTCGGAGGAAAAGGGGAATTGATGGCAAATAATTTTACGACGGAGATCTCGCCTATGCCGAATTCCCAACTCCCCATATTGTATAATACTTTTGACGTTTTTGTGCTACCTACACTACGTGAAGGGCATTGCAATGTAATTGAAGAGGCAAAAGCTTGTGCTATCCCAATCGTTAGCTCCAAAGGTACGTCCGTGGAGGAACAAATAGATGAATCTATTGGGATATTAATAGATCCAATGAATATTAAAGAAATAGCATCTGCTATTTCTTTAATTAAAGGAAACCGTAACTTACATCGAAGGATGGTAGACAATTTAATTAAAAAAAGAGGTGAAAATTCTATTCAACAGAGAGCGGGAAAAATAGAAGAGATTCTGTTTAGGATAATAAGTTTTTAAGAACGGTGATTATGGAAATGTTCTATGTGCTGTCCGTTTTTCTTTTGCTTGGGGCGCTAATTAATTCAAGGCAGCAAAAACTTTTTATTGTAGTAAGCTTTATTATCCTTTTTATTCTTGCAGCTTTTCGTGATACTAATGTGGGAACAGATACTCTCGGCTATGAGAGGATTTTTTTGAGGATTAAAGCTGGTGGTACCGCGATACAGGAAATAGGATGGCAGGCTTTAAACAAAATCGTTATCTATTTTAATGGTGGATTTGAAGATCTCTTGATCGTTTCCTCTTTGCTAATATTGACACCTGTTTTTTATGTAGCTAAGAAATATAGCGTTAACCCGATGTTATCCATATTTTTGTATTATGCGTTTTATCTATACCTACAGTCCTTCAATATTACGAGGCAGTCGATAGCTATCAGTATAATACTTTGTGCCTATATATTATTGATAAACAAAAAAAATCTATTTTTTGTACTTTTAGTATTATTAGCAGCGACTTTCCATACAACAGCTCTTTTGTGTTTACCACTAATTTTTGTTAATAGAATTCCAGACAAACCCATCATTTACTTAGTGTTAATGGGCCTTACTATGGTAATGGGGTGGGTATTATCCGATTATATTATCAATCGATTAGCTAATCTGTTAGGATATGAAAATTATTTGAAATGGGATGAGCTTGATGGTTCGGGAGGACTATATTTGATTATCCTTAATGCTTTTTTTGTGTTCGTTTTATTTACCGCAAAAAATAGAGGAGTATTATTTAAATTGTTTTTTGTATTCATAGTCATGGCTAATTTAACTGTAAAGGTCCCCTATGGCTATAGGCTAATTTTTTATTTTACTATAATTCAGGTATTATATTTGCCATACTTTATTAACAATAATAAGTTATTAAAGGCTAGACCTTTGATATTTCTATTAATTGTACTATACGCATATCTCGTTTTTTCAAGATCAGCGGGCAAAGGAGGAGTTATCCCTTATATAAATACACTATTTTAAATGACATTTATTATGCAACAAATTGGAAAAATAACATTGATTTTATCTTCGTTGATGTTTGTTTCTAATATCGTAGTTACAGCACAATCGAGGCAAGCTTTTACTGCAGAAGAAATTCGATCTGTCCAAAAGAAAGGGAATACCAAGACGGTGATTTTAAGTGCTGTTAAAAGGAGTCAACGGGGTGACGCCTATCACCTCTCGGGAGACAGAAGGATTTTGGGGGGAATAAACTCATTATTAAAAGTCAAGTGGGACCAGAGTCTTATTAACGACCAGAAAAACCTCATCGATGCCATGTTCAATTCGGCTAAACCATCATCGCAAATGAACTCAAAGTTGGCGTTTAAAGATGAGTACACGGGTTGGATTTCTTTAACGAAGGGACAGTCGTATTCGGAAGAGGTACCTTTATTCGAAAGTTACTCTTTTGTTTATATTGCTGAATTTCTGTATTTGTTAAAAGAACGAGGTTGGATCAACGAAAGCAATGATAATAGAAGGTGGTGGCAAGAAAAAGTGGCTTTTGTGGAGAAAAACGGTTGGGAAAAATGGATGAAAAGAAGTGAGTTAAAGTTTAAAAAGAAGTACACTTATTTTCTTAGAGGGCGAACACACATGGGGTCTCACTGGGCAGGAGTGGCTCTATATTTAGAAAAAATAAGTAGTGATGACAAGATCAGAAAGCAAGCAAGGGAGGTATATACTACTTACGACATGTTGCTTAAAAGAAACTTTAAAGTGGTTGATGGACGTTATGTTTGGAATAGTACTTATGATGATGTAACGGGTACAGATGCGACACCTTCCACTATACAACGAGTTCAAGATACATCTCATGGTAATAATGTAGTTGCTTATATTATTGCTGCCGAAGATTTAGGAAATGGCAATTGGACAGATGAGGATATAAAACTTCTAATAGGCACTTTAAAGCATGCTGTCTATAGTTCAACTAATAAAACGTTTAATTCTTATATCGATGGCACAACTGACATAGCTGATCGTAGCAGGTTTTTTCTTGGTGATGGCTGGGTGAAATTGAGTAGATATGATGAAGATTTACTTAATTTATTTAAACAATACTCCACGGATGAAGATAAGATGAGAGTCTCTAATCAAGAATTTCAATTTAACAGCAACCTGATGGAGGCAGAGAAGTATCGTTCGCTCCAATAAAATGAATAGTAAATAATGATTCTACATATAGCAAATGACTTTAACCTGTCTAAAGTTCATTCAGAATTATATCGTAATTTAGATAGGTTAGATGTTGCAGAAGATATTTATATTCCTTTAAGAAAAAAATCTCGAAAGGGTAATAATCACTTTGAGTTTATTCAAAAGCAATCCTCTTATATTTACTCTAGACAATTAAAAGGATACCATAGGTTATTATTTGGGCGAAAAATAAATTGGTTGTATGAGAGCTTGATTCAATCGACAGATGTGGAAAAATACTCGATAATACATGCAACGACTTTATTTAGCGATGGAGGTATAGCGTACATGCTAAAAAAAAAGTACGGAAAACCTTACATTGTTGCTGTACGAAATACTGATTTGAATTTGTTTTTTAAGTATATGATTCACCTTAGAGAGTTTGGCTTGGATGTATTACGAAACGCCGATAAAATAGTTTTTATTGCTCCATCGTATTTAAAGCGTCTTTATAGTCTTCCTTATTTATCACGGTATAAAGATATGCTTGAGAAGAAAAGTGTTGTTATTCCAAATGGTATCGATCAGTTCTGGATAGATTTTGTGGAAGATCGGAAATCTCTGAACCCCGATAAATTGCATCTATTGTATATAGGGAGCTTCAATAAAGGTAAAAATATCATAGGGCTTTTAAAAGCAACTCAACTATTAAGGGAAAAAGGTATTAATGTTCATCTTAATATTGTTGGAGATGGCGGAAAGGATTACGACAAAATGTTAAAATATATTGACAATAATAAAGATGCGTATAGTTACCACGGAAGGATTACTGATAAAGAGAGTCTGAAACAGCTATTTAGAAAAAGCGATATTTTCGTTATGCCTTCTCATAATGAAACCTTTGGTTTGGTCTACATAGAGGCCCTTTCTCAAGGTCTCCCAATAGTATATACAAAGAATGAAGGGATCGATGGTATATACGATTCATCAATAGGTGAGGCCGTTGATAGTTATGACGTAGAAGATATTGCAAAGGGTATAGAGAGAATTTACATAGACTATCCGAAATATAATTTTAATCCAAAAGAGATTGTGCGCAATCATAGTTGGGACAGAATAGCAACGAAATATTTTGATCTCTACCAGGAAGTCTTGGCAGTTTACAAAGGCGGTCAAATATCCAATAATTAGTGAAGAACAAAATAAATTCTTAAAGTGATGACTTCAAATAATTAATTACCGTTTATGGAAAAAATACGATTTGGTATCATAGGTTGTGGTAGAATAGCCACGCGTCATGCGCAACATATTGCTAATAATGGCGAATTGGTTGCGGTATGCGATATTATTCCTGAAAAGGCAAATGATCTAGCAGAGAAATATGGCGCGGCACCTTACTTCTCGATGGAGAAAATGTTAAAAAAAGAAAAAGGAAACATCGATGTCTTTGCTGTATGTAGCCCGAACGGACTTCATGCAGAGCATGCTATTGCGGCTTTAAAGGCAGGCTATCATGTTCTATGCGAGAAACCAATGGGGGTTAATGTCCACGAATGTGGGGAGATGATTAAAGTCGCCGAGAAAGCAAATAAACGATTGTTTGCTGTTAAACAAAATAGATTCAATCCGCCGGTAGTGGCTGTAAAGAATGCCATTGATGAGGGGAGGTTTGGGAAAATTCTGAGTATTCAGTTGAGTTGTTTCTGGAATAGAAATGAAGATTATTATGCCAATTCTTGGAAAGGTACGATGAACATGGATGGTGGTACACTTTTTACCCAGTTTAGTCATTTTGTTGATTTGGTATATTGGATGATAGGAGATGTTAAAGAAGTGTGTGGGTTTAGTAAAAATGCGATACATGGTGAGATTATAGATTTTGAAGATACAGGAGTTGTCGCGCTCGAATTCTATAATGGAGCGATAGGCACCATTAACTATACGGTTAACAGTTACGGTAAAAACATGGAAGGCTCTTTGTCGATCTTCGGCGAAAAGGGAACGGTTAAAATTGGAGGTCAATACCTAAATGAGCTGGAATACCAAAACATTGCGGACTTTAAAATTGAGAATTTACCGACGGGAAATACCGCTAATAATTATGGAACTTATCAAGGATCAATGAGTAACCACGATAAGATTTACGAGAATTTGGTGGAAGTTTTGCAAAATAACGCCTCCATCTCCACTAGTGCGTTTGAAGGTTTGAAAACTGTGGAGATTATTGATAAAATTTACACTAAAATACGGGAATGAGAGAATTGCACTCAAAGATTACCGATTTTAAGCATGGTAATAACCTGACGGTTGTCCAACCTGTTAATATCTATGGCTGCGAGCTAGGTGACGACTGTTTTGTAGGTCCCTTCGTTGAAATTCAAAAAGACGTGACTATCGGGAATAGGACTCGGATACAATCACACAGTTTTATTTGCGAACTTGTTACTATAGGAAACAATTGCTTTATAGGTCATGGAGTTATGTTTATCAATGATTTGTTTGCTGGTGGCGGACCTGCTCGTGGAGATAAATCGAAGTGGATGCATACAAATATAGGAAACAATGTTTCCATAGGAAGCAATGCTACTATTTTACCTATACGTATCTGCGATAACGTGGTAATAGGAGCTGGATCGGTTGTTACAAAGGATATAACGGATCCTGGGGTTTATGTAGGTAATCCGGCCAAATTTTTAAAAGAAATCGTACTATGAATATCCAATTTGTAGATTTAAAAGCGCAGTATCTTACATTGAAAAAAGAAATAGATGCTGCTATTTTTGACGTCATTGAGAATTCGTCTTTTATAGGGGGAAAACATGTACAAGACTTCCAAACAAACTTTGAGAAAATATATGGAGTGAAAAATTGCGTCCCGCTCGCAAATGGTACCGATGCGCTTTATATAGCGATGAAAATGATGGGGATTGGTCTAGGGGACGAAGTTATAACGACAGCGAGCTCTTGGATTTCTACATCAGAAACGATAACTCAAACGGGAGCCACACCTGTCTTTGTTGATATTGACGAATACTATACAATAGATGTATCGCTTATCGAGGAAAAAATTTCCGAAAAAACAAAAGCGATCATACCCGTTCATTTATATGGACAAATGGCGGATATGGAGTCGTTGATGCGTATTGCACAAAAATATAATTTAAGAGTGATTGAAGATTGTGCGCAAAGCCATTTTTCTTCTCTAAACGGAAAGTTTGCTGGGTTATGGGGCGATATCGGCACGTTTAGTTTCTATCCGGGTAAGAATCTGGGAGCATATGGCGATGCGGGATGCCTCATCACCGATAATGAGGATTTAGCTGTAAGATGTAAAAGGTATGCCAATCATGGAGCTTTGGTAAAACATCACCATGAAATTGAGGGTATTAATAGTAGACTGGATGGAATTCAGGCTGCGGTTTTAAATGTAAAGCTGCCGTATATAAAAGAGTGGACCGAGGGCAGACAACGTGTTGCGCGGAGTTATATAGAGGGCTTGAATGATATTAAGAATGTAGTACTACCCCTTAACCGGCCCAATACTGAGCATTCGTTCCATGTATTTGGAATTAAGGTTCATAATAGGGAAGAATTACAAGCTTTTCTTAAACAAAAAGGTATACCCACACAGATTCATTACCCAAAGGCTATGCCCTTTATGCCTGCTTACGCACATCAAGCCGCAAAACCCGAAAACTATCCCAATGCATACAGCCTTCAAAATAGTGAATTGTCACTTCCTATTTATCCGGAAATGCGAGACGAGGAAGTGAAATATGTCTGTGATAGTTTGAAAGAACATTTTGCTAAATAGGGTATCAAATTGAAAATCTGGTACATATCCAAATATGCAACCCCTAATACCCGGCACTTTCATCTAAGTGCAGAATGGGCCAAATTGGGACATGAGGTTTATGTAATAACCTCAAATACCAGTTACAAGAGAGGGACTTGGAAACAAGTAAATAAGAAATGCACAAATGAAAAATTTAACGGCTTTAATGTTGTATGGCTTAAAACCTATCTAAACAAAAAAAATGCAGGGATAGAGCGCATTAAAAGTTGGTTTCATTTTGAATGGCAATTGTTTTCCTGTAAAAAGAAGGGTATAGCAAAACCTGATGTGGTTATTGTGTCTTCATTGTCTCTTTTGACGGTTATAAATGCATATGTCTTTTCGAGGAGATATAACGCAAAATTAATCTTTGAGGTTCGAGATATTTGGCCATTGTCTGCGATGGTGCTTGGGGGATATAGCAAATATAATCCTTTCATTTTAATGTTGTCGATTATCGAGCGATTTGGGTATAGGAAATCGAATGCAATTGTCGGCACCATGCCAAATCTAAGAGAACATGTTGGAAATATTATCGGTACTGAGGATAAAGTGTATTGCATTCCACAAGGGCTTAGTCTTGATTTTTACAAAAGGAGTAAACCCTTGGACCAAGAATATTTAGCGAAGTACATTCCCCAAGGAAAATTTATTGTGATGTATACGGGAACGTTGAATGCAAATAACCCGCTACAAGATTTAATTACTGCTGCTAAACTCTTGAAAGAAGATAAGAGAATACATTTTATTATTGTTGGGGAAGGATATGAAAAAGAGAATCTGCGGAAGTTGGCGGGAAATTTATCCAACGTTTCGTTTCCGCCTTTTGTCGACAAATTGCAGGTAAATCACTTACTGAGTTTTGCCAGTGTATGCTATGACAGTTTTGATTCCTTATTGGCCAAATACGGCTTATCAAGAAATAAATGGATTGATTATATGTTTGCCGGAAAGCCTATACTCTGTGCGTACTCTGGTTACCAAAGTATGATTAACGAAGCGGACTCGGGAACTTTTGTCTCTTTTGGTAATGTAAAACTACTTGAAGAAACAATTTTGAAATATGCTGAAATGGATAACGAACAATTAAGACGTATTGGTTCAAGAGGGCGGGAATTTTTACTTGAAAAAAGAACGTTCGACAAATTGGCGAAGGAATATATTAACATCATTGATCGACATTAATTGAGTTCTTTTAAGAAAGCCAGGAGAGACGTTATTGTCGATTCTATCGGCAAGTAATTTAAAAGATCAAAAAAGTTAGTGTTTAATTAGAACATAGATTAAAGAGATTGAAAGAGGGAGATTTACAAATCGGTTCTTTGAATATTGTTCGGAAGGTCCTCTTAACCAAGAGAAATTTTTGATGAGTAAAGAGAGGTTCCGGCCATCATGGGAATTGGTGATAATAGTTATTGGCCGATTATAGTACATTCCAAGGTGATTTTCGGAAATAGAGTAATAAGAAGTCGTTTTTGGTAGCGAGGAGGCAATGTTTGGATGATGAATAAAGTGAAATGTTAAGAAATAGGTGAATATGAGACAAAAGGTTCTGATTTTTCCCTCTGGAGCAGAAAATGCCTTAGAGATTAATGAGGCAATAAAACATTCTGTACATGTTGAAGTAATCCCAGGTTCGGGAAGAAATGACTACAGCGAATTGATTTATGAAGAGCCAGTGAGGAGACTGCCATTTCTTAACGATTCAAATTTCTTAGGAGAACTCAACAACTTAATCGAAAAAGAGGGTATTCAACTAATTTTCCCAACAGATGATACAGCAGCGCTTGTTCTCACTAAACATCGTGACGAGATAAATGCGAGAATCATTTCAGCGGATTATTATACGAATGACATTTGCCGATATAAGGTGAAAACCTATGAACTATTTAAAGGCGAGAAGTTCTGTCCGAAAATTTACACGGATCTATTGAGTCCTATAGAGTACCCGATATTTTCGAAACCCAATGTTGGGCAAGGGGCTCAAGGGGTAAAGTTAATTGAGAATAGAGCCGAGCACGAGGCTTTATTAAATGAATCGGATACGATTTTCGTCGAATATTTACCCGGTAAGGAATACACCGTAGACTGTTTTACCAACAGAAAGGGCGAATTGCTATTTGCAGGACCCAGGGAGCGAGCAGAAGTCAAAATGGGTATTTCTTTTAAAACTTTTGAGTACGATGATTCAGGTGAAATCCAGGAAATCGCGGAGCGAATAAATAAAAAACTCAAGTTTAGAGGACTTTGGTTCTTTCAGTTAAAAGAAGATAAGCGCGGGAATCTCAGACTGCTTGAGGTTTCAACGAGAACAGCCGGCACTATGGGCTATTTCCGGCACAAAGGTGTCAATTTGCCATTATTTAGTGTATATGATGCACTGGATATGGATGTAGAAATCAATAAAGCCGATTTTGATGTTACTTTATTTCGAACGACAAGAAATAAATATAAATACAACATCAAGTACTCGTGTGCCTATATCGATTATGATGATACCGTAATCGTCAACGGAAAGGTTAATCGGGAAATCATGGCTTTTATCTATCAATGCAAAAATAATGGGATAAAAGTTTATCTCATTACTAAACACGGTTATCACGTTCATCAATCGTTAAGAAACTACTGTATTGATCCAGGCATCTTTGATAAGATTATTTTGCTGCGCTTGGAAGAGAAGAAGTCTGATTATATCGAGGAGAAGGATGCGATCTTTATAGATAATTGGTATAAAGAGCGTAAAGAAGTTCGGGAGATGCACGGTATACCCTGTTTTGATGTCGACATCGTTGAAAGCTTAATTATAAACTAAAATGGACAACCTGAAAATCGCAATGTTGTCATTTGCGGATATTAATAATTATGGTGACATCTTGTTTTCGCACGTCTTCAAGATGGAAATAGAAAAACGATTGCCTTCGGTTACAATTGATTTTTATACACCAAGTACCATCGAACTTGAGAATTTTCATTATGAAGGCTACATTCGAGACAAGTTAGATGGGAAATACGACGCAATATTTCTAGCAGGGGGTGAGGTGGTGCATCTTTTTGATGAGCGGACATGGGCGCCGATTTATGAAAAACAAAATAAACAGGTAGTCAGCAAAAAGGCTTCTGATATTGTTTGGGATTGGGTGAATTGTGATAGCAAGTTCAAGGCCTGGTTGTCGGTGGGTGTAAGACCTTTCGGTGATAAATGGGACGAGGACAAGATAAAACATGCCGTAGAGTCTTTGGAATTTGTAGGATGCAGGGGAATTTTATCAAAGAAAATATTGGAAGGATCGGATTTTGAAAAATCTAATTCGAAAATCACTATTACCCCTGATTTGGGCTGGATTTTCCCACAGTATTTGGATTATCTTAATTTGAGGGGGCAGGTGTATCATCAATATGTCAACGCAGAAAGTAAATATCTACTATTTCAAGTTCATAATATCACGGATGATGAAGCTAAGCTCCTCGCAGCCGAATTATTGTATATTAAAAAATCATATGACCTTGACATCGTGTTGATGCCGGTTATTCATCTTTGGAAAGATGAGAATTATTTAAGTAAAATTAACGAATTTGCCGAGGGCGTTTTTCATTTGCTAAAGAACGACTTAACCGTAATTGAAATGCTGGATATCATTGTGCATAGTCAGATAGCAATAACGTCGAGTCTTCATGTAGCAATCACCGCATTGGCGGATGGTATACCAGCCAGTGTTTTTAACAAATGGCAAGGCAGTAAATTGCAAGACCTATTCGGCTTGCAATTCAGGACGGATTATCTGTTCAATGATTTTAAACATTTCAGAAAGGTATCTGAAAAGCTCATTCGCGAAAAAGAGAAAAGCAAGGCGGTAAAAGTATACGCGAATTTCATGCAGCAAAAGCTTTATGAGGTATTTGACGATATTGCCATTGAACTGAAAAAATCGGCTAACTGATGTATAAATACTTTTTTAAGCGAGTTATTGATTTTTTAGCCTCGGTTGTCGGGATTGTCTTGCTATCCCCTGTTATTATCCTGTTGATAGTTCTATTGGCGATTCAGAATAATTTCAAACCATTTTTTTTTCAAAACCGTGTTGGTAAGAATAGTCGGATTTTTAAAGTCATCAAGTTTAAAACAATGAATGACAAAAAAGATAAGGACGGAAACTTATTGAAAGACAAAGATCGGCTAACTACCCTTGGAAAAATTGTTCGGAAAACATCGTTGGATGAAATTCCCCAGTTGTTTAACGTGTTTAAGGGAGATATGAGCTTAATTGGCCCAAGACCACTTCTTGTTGAATACCTGCCTTATTATAGTGATCATCATAAAAGAAGGCATGAGGTGTTACCTGGTATTACCGGACTGGCTCAGGTCAAGGGCCGTAATTTTTTAAAATTTAGCGAGCGTTTTAACCTTGATGTGCAATATGTCGATTCAGTAAGTTTCGCATTGGATATCCGTATTTTGATCGAGACTTTTCTGAAGGTATTTAGTACAAATGAAATCAGTATGGGGAGAAAGATGTCCGAAGTGGATGATATAGGCATAACACGAGGGCTAAGCAAACATTATTTTAATGTGGACGAAGATGAGAAATAAGGAATACGGCTCTGACTTCCACTATATAAATGAGGGAAGTTTCCGTATTGCGGGGAAAGAAGGAAACGTATTTTCACATGTTCCAAACCTCTATTATTCAGGCCGGGCAGCTTTATATGCGATTATTGAGAATGGGATTTCACAATATGCTTGGAGTAAAATTTATGTTCCCTCCTATTATTGCCAAGAGGTTTACGATTTTGTTCGTCCGTTGAATATTCAAATTGAATGTTATCAGTATCATCCATTCTCGAAGAGTTTAGATTTTTCATTTGAGGATGAAAAAAGCCATGTATTATTGGTTGTCAATTATTTCGGTATCGATATGTTGGATGTCGATCCGTATAAAAATTTGGTTGTAATTGAGGACCTTACGCATAACCTATTGGCGATAGATACCTCTAATGCTGACTACGTATTCGGATCTCTACGTAAAATCCTCCCATTACCAGCGGGTGGTTTTGCCAAAGCGTTGAATCAACATCAACTTCCATTACCATCAGAATCGTTGGCTGCCGAACAGGCAGCGTTTCGGAAGTGGACAGCTATGTATCTCAAAAAACAATACCTTGAAAAGGGTCAAGACGTGAAGCCATTGTTCAGATCCCTATTTACTTCTGGAGAGGAAGACTTTGGTGAAGATTGGACGAATAGTGAATTGCCGTCAATCATCAAACCTTATCTTTATTCGTTGAACGTCGAGCAAATTGTCAAGGCAAAAAGAGAAAATGCTGCAATTATCACTCAACTAATCCGGCAAAACGACTTGTTTGAAGTAATTTCTTCTCCTTCATTCAATCAATTCGGCTGCATATTACGGTTCCGATCCGGTGAAACGCGGGACCTATTAAAAAGATGTCTAGTCGAAAAGGCGATTTATCCATTTATTCTTTGGCCCGATCAAATTACCGAAATGGATAAAGCAATTGCCGATTCGTTGTTATTCCTTCATATCGACTTCAGATATAATGAAGAAGATATGAACTATTTGGCAGAAATCATTAATAGTTTTTCCAGTCATGCTTAGCTTCAATGTAATTGAAAGAGAATCGGTTGAATGGAGGGAAATCGTAGAAAAGTCGGAGACCTATGATTTTCATCATACATCCTATTATCATAAAATCGACAATGAATACATATCCAAATTGTTAGTATTCTCTAAAGGAGAAGATTTCATAGCTCTCCCTGTGGTGATACGAGATATACCTGATTCGGAATTTTTCGACATTACCTCAGTTTATGGCTACGCTGGTCCAATTTACAGAATGCAGGACAACACGAAAGAAGAACTTACGGCTTTCTTCAAACTCCGATTTCCACAATACTGCCTCCAAAACAAGATTGTATCGGTATTTTCAAGATTGCATACGTTGGTCGATCAGAAGTTTATTCTGGGTGGTTTGGGGGAACTCGTCGATTTGAACAGAACCGTGTCAATAGATTTAACCGTTAGTCCAGAGGATCAACGGAAGGAATACCGGAAGTCATTGAAATCCGAACTCAACCAATTACGAAGAAAAAATATCACAATTGAAGCAGCCGAAGAACCGGCTGATATCGATCGTTTCATAGAAATCTATTATGAAACCATGGATAGGGTCAAGGCAACACCAAATTACTATTTCTCTAAGCAATATTTTTATGACTTTTTGGCGACTGAAGAATTTAACTCAACGTTGTTGGTTGCTAAATTTGAAGATGAAGTAATTGCAGGGGCCATTTTCACGTATACTGACAAGATCATGCAATATCATCTTGCCGGTACAACAGAGGCGTTTATCAGAGAAACACCTATGAAGCTTATCATTGATGAAGCTCGATTGTTGGCAAATGAGTTGGGTTTGGTACATTTGCATCTTGGCGGAGGAGTAGCTGGTCACGACGATGACTCCCTTTTCCGGTTTAAATCTGGATTTTCGAAGAACTTTAAGCAGTTTTCCGTTTGGAAATATATTGTTGATGAAGGCCAATATCATCAACTGATAGATTCAAAGAATATTAATCAATCATCTAACTTTTTCCCATTATACAGAGTTTAATATGAATCCAAAAATCTGGCTTTCCTCTCCCCACATGGGCGGCAAGGAGTTTGAATATGTAAAGGAGGCGTTTGATACAAACTGGATTGCACCCCTTGGGCCACATGTAAATGGATTGGAACAGGATATTGCAATACGGCTGGGCGAAAATGTACATGTTGCAGCGTTAAGTGCCGGCACCGCGGCGCTTCATCTTGCGCTTGTTCAACTCGGTGTACAACACAGAGACGAGGTTATCTGCCAGTCCATGACGTTTTCGGCGTCAGCCAATCCGATTAAATACCAAGGAGCGATTCCCATTTTTGTAGATAGTGAGCCTGACACATGGAATATGGATCCCTACCAACTTCGCGAAGCAATCCGCGATCGATTTGCCCGAGGGAAGAAACCCAAGGCAATCATCGTGGTACATCTCTATGGGATGCCAGCAAAAATAGAAGAGATTCTTGCCGTTGCCAAGGAGTTTCAGATTCCGGTAATAGAGGATGCAGCAGAAGCATTGGGTTCCATCTACAAGGGTAGAGCTGCGGGCACCTTTGGAGATTTTGGCATACTCTCGTTTAACGGCAACAAGATCATCACGACATCTGGCGGTGGAGCGCTGGTATCCAAGAATGAGGAGCAGATTGCACACACGCGGTTTCTGGCTACCCAGGCAAGAGATAATATGCCGCACTATCAGCACTCACATGTAGGTTATAATTACCGCATGAGCAATGTTTGCGCAGGTATCGGTCGGGGACAAATGGAGGTGTTGACTGATCGGGTAAACCGTAGGCGGGAGATTAACCAATATTACAGGGAAGCTTTCAATGGTGTGGAAGGTATATCATTTCTTTCTGAACCGTCGGCTGATTACTTCTCCAATTTCTGGCTTACGACGATTATCGTTGATCACCCCAGTTATACTCGTGAAAATATCCGGCTAGCCTTGGAAGTAGACAACATCGAATCGCGGCCATTGTGGAAGCCCATGCACTTGCAACCGGTATTTAAGGGAGCACCATTTTATGGTGAAGGTGTTTCGGAACGGTTATTCAATAAGGGACTGTGTCTACCTTCCGGATCAAATCTCGCAGAGCAGGACCTGCAACGAGTGGTAAGAGTTGTGAAACGAGTTTTGGGTATTTGACACGGCTGGGTTTTACAGTCAATAGTTTGATGGATATCTAGATTTTTTACGTCGAGATTGTCCGGTAACCGAAGTGTATCTGAATCGTCATATGGAAAATAAAAAGAGAGAGTTCGATGTTATCATCATCGGCGCTGGACTGGTAGGTTTAGCAACGGCATATCAGATCAAATGCGATTATCCCCGGAAGAGGGTGTTGGTTTTAGAAAAAGCCAACGGCGTGGCGACACACCAGTCGGGTCATAATAGTGGAGTGATTCACAGTGGTATTTATTATAAGCCAGGAAGCCTAAAAGCTCGAAACTGTATCGAAGGCTATAATCTTCTGGTGCAATTTGCCCAAGAATATGGTATTCCTTTTGAATTATGTGGCAAGTTGATTGTAGCTACTAAACCGGAAGAATTACCCATATTACAATCAATATATAATCACGGGATGGCCAATGGACTACGAGACTTAAGGGTTTTACAGCTGGAAGAGTTTCGAGAGATAGAACCGCATGTTGCGGGACTAAAGGCTATCCAAGTACCGCAAACGGGAATAATTGATTATCCAGCTCTAGCTAAACAATTACTAGCTTTGTTCAGTGAACAGGACGGAGAAATAAAATTCTCTGAAGAAGTTGTTGCTATTCGAACTTTTGGAGAGAAAGTGATTGTTAATACGCAAAAAGAAGAGTTTGTCACGAAATCTATTGTTACTTGTGGAGGTCTTCAATCGGATCGCATCGCAGGGATGACCGAGGAAAGGAATGATTTAAAAATCATTCCGTTTCGTGGGGAGTATTATAAACTCAAACCAGAGCGAGAATATTTAGTCAAAAATTTAATATATCCCGTTCCTGATCCGAATTTTCCCTTTTTAGGTGTGCATTTCACGAGAATGATTAATGGAGGTATTGAGGCAGGTCCGAATGCTGTATTGGCTTTTAAAAGGGAAGGGTACAAATTTTCCAGTTTTAATCTGAAGGATACATTTGACACATTTACATGGCCAGGTTTTTGGAAGGTAGTGGGAAAGTATGGTAAAACGGGATTAGGAGAGATTTATCGTTCTTTATCGAAGTCTGCCTTTACAAAGGCGTTGCAAACGCTTATACCTGATGTTCAAGAACATGATTTGGTACCAGGAGGAGCTGGTGTTAGGGCGCAAGCTTGTAATCGATCCGGGAATCTCATCGACGATTTTGATATTCTAAGTAGCGGTAAGGGAAATGTTATTCACGTCCGTAATGCGCCTTCGCCCGCAGCAACATCATGCTTGGCAATTGGGAAGACAATCTCGTCGGCGATCATCAATCATACCGTATAGTTGTGGAGTTGCGTATGTCAATTTCGATTATGTTTCGAAAATTATAAACAAGGACTTTTGAAAGTTATTCAACTAGTGTCTTAGTAACAAAGATAGCATTTGCCCCACTTCTCTCTTCGGAAAGTTGTATCAACGAATTATTTTTCCAATATATGGCCGTTGGAATTTGGCTGCCAATTATTTCGCCATTCAACCAATAGCCTGCTGTATAAACATCATCATCCAATACAAAGTTGCCCTTGACATAAATGTCGTCTCTGCGGGTTAATAAGTCAACTCTATCATTATTTTTCCAATAAAGGGCATAATAGTAGTATTTTTCTTCTGGAAAATCATCGTCAAAATTGCTGCGTCCATATCCAGCCGAGTAAACATCATCGTTAGAAACGAAAATTGACGAGACTTGAAAACTATATGGACCAGATGTTAAGTTTTGAGGGATTCCATTTTTCCAGTATTTAGCATTCGTGTAGGGTTCAGGAGTGTTTGTTACTTGTTCAAAACCACCAACATATACATCATTATTGTAGACAAAAACGGATGTCCCCCACCCAGATCCCTCCTCATTAAGGATTTCAGGAACTCCGTTTTTCCAATACATCACATTTTGAGATATTTGAGGACGCGAATTTTCATTGCTATATCCGGCTACATGCACATCACCATTTGCAACAAAAATCGACTGAGCTGAAGCATGTTTCGAACCGGCACTTAACTCTATGGGACTTCCATTTTTCCAATATTTAGCCACATTTTTAGTTGAATCGTTGAGTTCGGATCCAGCGGCATAAACGTCTCCGTCAGAAACAAAAATAGACATTATTATTGCACTGTGGGTACCATCAGTTAATACAATAGGATTTCCATTTTTCCAGTATTTAGCGACAGATTTCTTAAATTCATTATCTTCGCACCCGGCAACATAGACATCGCCTTCAAAAACATAGATAGAAGTAGCCCGAGCTTCGTATGTCCCATCTGTCAGATATTCAGGTACTCCATTTTTCCAATATGTGGCTACACTTTTAAGTGAAGAATCGTTAGTTTCATAACCAGCCACATAAATGTCAATTTGGTATTGTTGGTCCTGATCTACTGGATTAGAGTCAAGTTCTTTCTTATCACAGGCATAAAATATCAAGACGATACTAAAAAGTAAACACAGATTTTTCATAGCATTAGTCAATTGGTCTTGTTATTAGAAGTAGAAGCAAAAACTGTTCCTGAATTGTTTGGTGTCTGATCCCGATGCCGCTTACCGAACGGGGAAAACGAGACAGCAGTCAAAGCACGGGGACACGGTCGGTTCCGCCCCGTTTTATATTTTCGGTAGTCAGTTGAAAAGCGACGATTTTGCGAGATTGGCGGATATCGACAGGGCTGTTAAGCTGGATCCTGAACAATGGCGATATGGACTTTTACAAGCCCGCACATTAATGCAGGTAGGTCGGAATACAGAAGCACTGGATGTCTTAGCAACTTATTATAGCGCGCATCGGGAGAACTTCATTCTTGGGCTGGAATATGCCCGCTGTCTCTCTAAAGAAGCCCAATATTCGGAACCACGGCATCGAGATGATCTTTCGTAAATTGAATTACCGTTCGTTGTGCACATAAACTACAAAAACTTGAATGACCTGTATCCGCATAACTATAAAATATGGTTCAAACACCAAAAATGTAGTTCGTCGCGCGGATACGGACAATACGGTATCGAAGTAAACCATGTGGTAGTTTAAGCGCTACAGTTTCCCATAGTAGTTGTTGCTAGGTTTTCATTTGACATTTTATCATCGAAAGGTTACTTTTGTTGATAAACCAATTATTATGGCTTTAGAACCAGTTACCTCCGATGACGTCATGTTTGGTCCTGTAAAGAGCGCAATACGTGTAATTCTTCCTGATGGCGCTACGGCAATTAGTAATATTATCGATCAATATACAGGCGAATCTATCCAGTTCATTAAAGTAGCCGATCCTTCGGGGATATCAGCCGACGGGGTTATCTATATTGAGACAAATGATACAACTTATGGTACCGAGATGTGGAAAAGGTCAATAGATGGATTTATAAACGTTGCGTGGTTCGGTACGGTGGGAGATGGCGTTGCAGATGATACTTCAGCCATAAATGAAGTAGCATCAAAGTATCCTAATATTGTCTTTGAGCCTGATAAAACATATCGCATAACCGGACAAATCACGACCTCATTAACAAAAATACAATGGCTTGGGAATAATTGTAATATTAAGCTAGGCGTATCAGCTTCGGCCGTTATATTTAACACATCAAATAATATAGATATACAGGGTTTCAACATAGACTGTGCCGGAAATTCCGCAACGGGTATTTTCATTCGAGGAACTGATGTTAAGATTACAAATTGCGTCATTAGAAATGCAATGGGAACAACTTCAAGTGGTGCAGGTATCCGTATCGACGCACTCCCGGGCATTGGTCTGTCAAATATTGTTATAAATAACAATAAAATCTTCAATATACGAGCAGCGATGGATGGGAACAACGGTTCGGGATATGGTGCTGCTAGAGGCATACAGGTCACAGCAGATGTTTCAGTTATAGATAAGGGTTGTTTTATTCAGAACAACATGATCGCAGATATTATAGCCCGAGAAGGAGACGGGATTCACTTTCTAATGAATGATAACGGTGTCGTATATGAAAGCTCACCATCTTCTGTTAGCAACAATTACATAAAGAACTGCACTCGTAGATATATAAAAATTCAAGCGTCAAGTGTATCAATACATGACAATATTTGTGAAAACGAACTGTTATCAGCTGAAATGTCCAACGCTGTCCATGCTATAGGTGTAATAGGGGGGAGTAATGTGAATGTTTACAATAATAAAGTTGACGCTAGGTTTTTCACTCACGGTATCGGCGTAGCTGGAGGGTCTGCGAATAAAATTTCAAATATAAATATACATGGCAACAATTTGAGGTCCGGAAGCCATAATGGGATTATTTGGGATCCAACTACTTATCAAAGAGGTATCCGCGTTAGCTATGTATCAGTATTGAATATCGTTAATAATGTAATTAGCAATAATGGAAAAATAGAATTGGCGGCTTGTGATAGAGGGATTATAAAGGGAAATCTCATCACAGCTGAAGACGGTAATTCATTAACTACGGGGGTAATATCAGTAGATCAAAATTGTACATATATTGATATTATTGATAATGTGGGCCACGGTACAGGAAATTCAGGGCCGGCAATGTTTATTAATATGAATGGGAAGTATGGCATAATAAATGGGAACATTGCCAACTATCCGGAAGGATACAACTATTCAATGGTTAGATTTTCAGAAACTGCTCTAGGCTATTATGTCGAAGGCAACCGGTCCTATAGCCGAAGTTTCAACATGGTCGCCGGTCCGGGATTAGAACAAAATTATATCTTATATAATAATCAAGGGGGGAGTCAAAGTGGATACGGCAAAAAGATACTCATCGGTAATTCAATCCCAAGCACAGGTAACTATAATCAAGGCGATGTAATTATAGGTACTTATATTGCAAGCAACATAAGTAGAAGAGTAGGGTGGATATGTACAACAGGTACTAGAAATGACGACGGAGGTACCTGGATTCCCTTCGGTCTCACTCATGTTTACGAAGGTTTACAAGATCCGAATGGGACTTACGGTGCTCCTCCACAAGGTTCTATATACATAAGACGAGGCGCTGGGGCAACACCGAATTCAACAATTTTTGTGAAAACAACAGACAGTGGAGTAAATACAGGCTGGAAGTCATTATCAGAGACATCATCGGCATCGGCAGACATCGCCCCGGCACCCGGAACAACCTATTCACAATCTCAGGTACAAGCTATACTTACAGAGCTTCGTGACCTGAAAACGAAAATGCGGGCAGCCGGGCTTCTTGAGGGCTAAACCCTTGCAAAGTATTTTTCTGTCGCAGGCCAACTCAATCATGATTTAGCCCCTTTTTATCCACCGTTTTGAAAAACGAGCGAATATCACCGGCGAGCAATTCCGGCTTTTCCATGGCGGCAAAATGCCCGCCCGCTTCGAATTCGACCCACGTTGGCGGCTGATAATTCCTTTCTTGGGTTAACAATGCGTCTGCCCAAAGTTTCTGCGAAACATCAATTGAAATCAAGGGAAGCTACAGCGACCCACAGCAGCCCGACAAACGCCAGATTATTGGAAAAACGGGGAGCCTATTCGCAAAATATTGGTAACTTGCCATCAATAAATCGTATAAATTGACCTCTGATGATAACCAATACACCAATGATGAACTTGTCGTGCAATTGTCGCATGGTGAGCAACGTGCATTTGTCAGCCTAGTCGCAGCCAATCTTATCTCATGAGCAGGATATAAGCGTAAAGGCGATCGCTGGCAAACTCAACTTGTCAGAAAACACCGTCAAGATGCATTCTTATTAGGGAATAAAAATAATGTTAAACAAAAGGAAATTCCCCCGCGGGAAATCATTAATTACCTCGACGCTACTCGTGATGGTCGCCTTTTCGGCGTGCAATCAAAGATTGCATACTTCAAATAGCGAAACCGTAGCAGATAGCAGCTATCGTGATTTATATGTGGATACTTGGGTCGCAACAGATGCTGTAGGGCGCGATATGCCCTCTTTTGAAGAGGTCGGCCCTTTGAAAGATGACCGACGCAGGGTGGTAGGTATGTTTTATGTCACCTGGCACACCCAAAATTTTGCGAACCTCGAACAGCCGTATCGCGCAGATGTTACCAGAATTTTAGAAGCCGATCCGACTGCACGCTTCCAGGCAAACCATCCGCTGTGGCATAACGACGCCCCGCACTATCATTGGGGCGAGCCAGAGATGGGGTACTACCTGAGTCAGGATGAATACGTCATCCGTAAAGACATGTCTATGCTCGCCGACGCGGGGGTCGACGTGTTGATTGTGGATGCTACCAACGCAGTACGTTACTGGGAGGAGTGGGATGTTACATTCCGCGTCATGCGGGAAATGATCGCAGAAGGAAACAAAGTGCCCCGGTTCTGTTTTTGGGCGTTCAATGGGCCGGTCATCACGGTGGTTCAAGACCTGTTTGACAATATTTACAAGCAGGAAAAGTATAAAGATCTATGGTATTACTGGGATGGTAAACCGCTTTTGCTCTACAACGGCTCCCCGGATTCTGATTCGCACCAGGTAGGAATCAAACACCCCAACCCACATTACGACCCCGATTCAAAAACGGATCCTAATCATCCCCACTACCTCGATCCGGATTACACAGAGGAATTTTATAAAGATTATACCCAAGAAGTAAAAACATATTTTACGCTGCGAACAATGTGGTGGGGTGAGTATGAATGGAGAGGTAAGCATGTGTTAGATGCGGAAGACTATTGGTGTTTTGGGTACGACATACACGATCCGAGAATTAAGGATATGAGCCCCGTAGATTTGGCAGCTACGCACAACGGCGTTGTCGAACAATTTGCAGTTACTCCGGCACAACACGCGCATACGATAGTGGGCAGGTCGTGGACAAGAGAAAATGGAGAACCTGAATTGAATGAGTTTGACCTGCCCAAACCCACCTATATTCCATCGCTAGGCAAGGTAGTGGACAACCCGGCGGCATACGGACTTTATTTTCAAGAAAGATGGGACGAAGCATTACAAGTAGATCCGCCCTTTTTGTATATTAATGATTGGAACGAATGGACAGCAGGAAAGTTTCCAACGGGTAAGGCACCCGGTAGCGATCTGCCGGGACCGACAACTTTTTTAAACAGAGAAAGTCCATACTATTTCATTGATCAATATAATGCTGAATTCAGCCGCGCTATCCAACCAATGAAAGATGGGTTTACAGACAATTACTATATGCAGATGGCGCAAAATATACGTAGATACAAAGGGGTTCGGCCAATTCCGGAACAGAAGGGGTTGACACCGATCGAGGTCGACGGAAAGTTTAACGATTGGAGCGAAGTAACGAACGAATTCAGGGACACGAGAGGCGATATTTTCCACCGAAACGCCGTCGGATATTCGGGGATAAATTATACGAATAACTCAGGGAGAAATGACATCATCACCAGCAAGGCGGCTGTAGACGAAACCTGTGTTTATTTTTATGTAAAAACAGCGGGTGCAATGACAAGCCATACAGACAAGAATTGGATGCTGTTGTTGATAGATGCCGATAATAACCCCGAAACAGGGTGGTATGGTTATGATTTTCTGATCAACAAAGATGTTCTGGATGAGAATGCCACTACATTAATGAAATATGACGAATCCGAACCGGAGGGGGCCTGGAAGGAGGTTGCGAAATTGGATTATCGTTATACACATTCCGAACTGGAGTTGGCCATTCCGCGTAATTTACTTGGCTTGGAAAACAGTCATTTTGTTTTCGATTTTAAGTGGTCAGACAACCCTGCAGCACTGAAGGACCCTATTTCTTTCTGTACGGATGGAGATACTGCGCCAAATCGGAGATTCAATTATCGGTTTATCTGGAGTAAATAGCTTTCCGATAGGTTCGCTTTCCGGTAGGCACACTAGCCGACAACCTGGTCGACGCTGAAACGTTTGTTAATGAGCGCCTGTTTCACGATATGGGAAGGTGTTTGCGGGTTACTGATTACCCGGTCGTTTGCCTGGATTGCCTCGTCGATTTGGCCGGTATAATGGGCACAAATAGCGTACTCGAATGACGCTAAGTACTCGTAGACCGATTTTTCAACAAATAGGATGTCTACCGGATAGCTTATTTTCAGTGCCCGCTCAATATACAGCAACGCCAGCGTATACCGCTGTTGGATACGTAGCATTTTGGCTAAGTGGTAAAGCGGTTCGGCTCGCGAGGGCCGGTATTCATACGCACGGAGATAGGCGTCAGTAACCGTATGGATTGCGGTGCCAGTGTTTTCAAGCATGACGGCCAATTGATACATCGCATACCAGCGCTCTTCGTCCCATCCGCCTGCGTCGATTCGCTTCCGATAAAAATGTATCGCCTGTTCAACATCACCGAGATTTGCATAGCTCTGCGCCAGATAAAACAGGTACCGCGTATTATTGGGATCATCAGACAAAGCCGATGTAAGTAGCTGGATGTCCCGGGTGAATTTTTCTGTACGCTCGCCGCCATCTGCAAAATGGGTAAGGCTGATGGCATCGAGCTTTTCGGCTGGGCTACTTGTCCGGCTATGGATGTATTCATGTGTCGGCCCGATATATTCCCAGTCGCATGTTGAGTTGACCAGCATCGTTTGCCAATAGTCCAACGATCCGCTGTATTGGATGAGGTACGAATCGGATTGGAGCGCCGCCTTAAATTCGCGGTGGATATTCAAGACCATATCGGCATCCATCAACAGCACATAGTCGGCTTTCGTTTCGGCTATTTTGATAGCCCGGGTACGATTTACACCGAAATTTTCCCATGGATGGTGGTGGATCTCACCGGGAATTGACGCGAGTGCGCTCGTGATAGCGTCCGGTGTGCCATCGGTTGAACCGGTGTCGCAAATTACCCAGTAGTCAATCACCGGTAATACCGAGGCCAGGCAACGCTGGATGACATGTGCTTCATTACGCACAATCATGTTTAAGCAGATCGATTTCTCTTTCACGAGCCCAGTTTAAATGCGACGATGTGATCCTCGTTCCAGGCTCCACCCCCGAAGTTACCGATTGTCTGATAGTTGTTGTAGGCCACGACTTGTCCCGCAGCGTAGTAGTATGTTTTGGATGCCCCCGAGGTGTTATTGATGATAATGGTTCCCGTTAGGCAGTTGTAGGTGGCTGGTCCGACGAGGCATCCACTGGCTAAATACGGGCCTACGATGTCATTACTGTGTTCGTTGCCACTTGCATCATCAGCAAATGTGCTGCGTAGCCAGAACGCCGAGTTTTGCGGTGCCGACTGATTGCTGGACATGAGCATTGTGACCATTACTGCATACTTTCCGGGAGGCAAAACAATCTCCGATCCCGTTCGTCTCAGGGTAGTTGAGGTATAGTTAAGGGAGATGGAACCTTTCACCGCCCCAACAACGCCTAATCCCTTGGTGCTTTCCGGACCGGTAGGACCAGTCGGTCCGGGTTGGCCAGTATCACCTGTATCACCTGTAGGACCAGTCGGCCCCGGTTGCCCAGTATCACCGGTCGGACCGGTAGGTCCGGTTGGTCCCGGTTGGCCCGTATCACCTCTATCACCGGTAGGTCCAGTGGGTCCCGGTTGCCCCGTATCACCTGTATCACCCGTAGGTCCGGTCGGTCCCGGTTGGCCAGTATCACCGGTAGGTCCGGTAGGTCCCGGTTGCCCTGTATCACCTGTGTCACCCGTAGGTCCGGTCGGTCCCGGTTGTCCTGTATCACCTGTATCACCGGTAGGCCCAGTCGGTCCCGGTTGTCCTGTATCACCGGTCGGTCCGGTAGGTCCAGTCGGTCCCGGTTGCCCCGTATCACCTATATCACCGGTAGGACCGGTAGGACCAGTCGGCCCGGTTGGTCCCGTATCTCCCGTGGGGCCTGTGAGGCCATTTAAAATCATATAGCTCCACGTTGGACCCGGATAGCCAGTTGGTCCCGTATCCCCCGTCGGACCGATATCGCCTGTCGGTCCGGTATCCCCGGTAGGCCCAATGGACCCCGTATCACCCGTCGGTCCCGTTGGCCCTGCCTCTCCCGTGGGACCCGTGGGTCCGGTAGGCCCAGTCGGCCCAGTCGGCCCTGTGGGTCCGGTCTCGCCCGGATTTTCGTCTGCCATCGCCTTCGCATGCCTCGCTTTGCTTGCGTGATCGTCTGCTTGAGAATGAGAATCGGTTGCTTTCGGGGTTTTATCTTTTTGATTTTCCATTTTCCATTTTTTTATAGAACACGACCGTTAATTCCAACGGATATCTGATTCATCCAGGTATAAATTGTGCAATTTCAATATCGGCAATTGCGTGTTGGATAAGCCTGTAAACAGGGATATATCCAGGTTAAACCGCGCGTTTGCCGTTGCCGGCTGGTTCGCAGTAAACCACTTTTCTACAAGTGCCGCCAGCTGGCAAACAAATGCATCGTCGGGGGTTATATCCTCCGGATTAGCCGGACAGGCATCCGTTTGCCAACCTCCCGGAATCGGTAAATCGTAGGGCGTGGTAAGGCTGATCGGGATAACCGTTCTCAGGCTGTCAATTCCTTCCTGTATATTGTAGCTGTAGCCAATGCCCACCTTGATTTGCCGCGTAGTGGTCTCATCGGCCAGCTCAACAAACAGCGCTTTGAGGAAATTACTGAGATACAGGCTCAGTTTTTGTTTGCCCTCGGCGGCGGTGTAGTCGGCAATATTGATGGAAATGTCCGGATCGAGCAACGGCGTCAGCACATTGACAAACCGGATGGTGGGGGTGGTGTATATAAAATCGGGGTTGGTCGGAACATCGGGAACCAATACGTTGTTGCGGATCACGGAAATGCCCGACCAAACGTTTTCTTGATTGATGATGTTGAAGTCCCGATACCCGATGTTGCGCTGTGTGATGGCACGCCCGGCTTCCGGACGTAAGTAATGGCGCACCTCCTGATCGTCGGGGTAATAATAAACGAAACTTTTTAATCCGGGTGTATCTTCCACGATCTCGGTATGAAAGCCGGTAATGCCTACTTCCGGCAGGGCGAATTCCGTGCCCGGCTGCGGCGTTACGGTGATCAACAGGGCCTGCTGATCGTCGATCGATTTCTCGCCCTCCACAATCAGGTATTGGTAGTTGTCCTGGGTCGATACCTTGCCATAAAACGCCTTTTCTTCCGCCCATTTTCCCCAGGCATCGGCCACACGTTTTACCAGCCATGCGAATGACTGCATCGTGGTATATCCATAGGCCGGGTTGGATGGGTCTAACAGGAACCGGTTGAAATCACGCTGGATATCAGGATAGGCACTCGAAAACTGCAAAAGTGCCGTAAATAGATCCGGCTGCGCTTCGTCCGTAAATAGGCGGGCTTTCAGACCTGCGGAGGGTACATTCAGAATAATGTCGGTATGAATCGCGTCCTGCTGCGCCCGTAAGTAATCATACGTATAGCTGTAGTCCCATCTTTTTGCGCGTTGTAACCGATCCGCCGCGGATTCGTCCCCAACCGCATCGATTTTGGCGGATTCGAAGGTTTGTGCGGTAAGCGAAGGCGACGTGGGATATGCGCGCAATGGAACGGGTATTTTCAGATCGCCCAGCTGGGTGTCGTCACTGCCAAACGGCAGGATAAAGGTGAGCCACGACGAGGAGCGGTACGCATCGATGCCGACGACTTTTTCGATGTGATGTTCAAGTGAGTTGATATCGTACCGCAGCTCGATCGGAAAGTAGCCGCTTTCCATGTTTACGCTGTTTTCTTTCTTTGAATTGAAAAGGATGGTGAGGTAGGAGGCGTCGCCGGTATCGCTGTTTGATTGTTGCAGCGAGAAGCGTGTGGTCGAAAATGCATACGCCTTGCGGGTGGAGTCGTTCGGATCGATCACCTTGCCAAACAAATTAGGCGCCAGCCCATCGGAATCGGTATACGGGGAACGTACGTTGACGTTGAACTGCAGGATGGTGTCAATCGTATAGGCATTTGACAGGCTGATCAGCAATTCCTGCCGCAACCGCTCCTGTGCATTTTTAACGTTGTTCTCGTCCGGTAGGTTCCCATCCTCCAACACCGTGGAAAGGTGCTTTACGATGTGATCGGCCAGGGTTTTCTTGGCGTTGATGATGTGCTGATAAGGGTACTTGATCGGGTCGTCGCCCGCAACTCCTGCCGCCTGGGTCTGTTCGACCTGCCAGGCGGGTATCGCAAAGTCGGCCTGCAGGAACGTATCGACGGCCGACAGAAAGGTTTGGGCCAGCTTTTCGATATCCACCCCATTGAATGCGGATTCGACGGCATTCATCTCCCAGATGGGCGTACCGGTCGCATAGGGGTAGATCTTTACCTGGTCGCGCGACAATAAGTGGTTGGCGAGCGGCAGCAGCGCGAAATAGAAGGGGTTACCGGCATTCGTAAGGGCGAATTGGATGCCCCTCGGCGAATCGTCAAACCGTGCCAGCCATATTTCTGCCGGACTGTCTGCTTCGACACCGGTTTGCGGGGTGCCCGAGGCGGCTTTTAACTCGGGGAAGGCGTCTTGCAGCTTCTGCGCAAAGTCCTGTATGGTGATGGAGTGGCTGTTGTCGTTTGCGCCACGGCCCTGTAGGTTCGGACTCAGTACCGCGATGGACGATATAACCGAAGGTTCGTCTTTAAAATTGTCGTCTACCAGGTTGATGTTCCGCGAAAGTGTCAGTGTCGTGACCAGGGGGAAAAGACTTTCCGGGTTATTGTCGCTTACCGGCGTATCAATTTCCTGATCGGCCGGAATGATGACCAGCGGAATGACAATTACTTCTCCTTCTTTCAGGTGCCCATCCGCGGGGATATCCGGATTGATGCGGCGGATGTTTTCCGGCGTGGTTCCGTATTCGGTGGCGAGCTGCTCCACGGTTTCATCCTCGTTTTTGACCACATGGAAAACATAGGGCGATGCTTCGGCAGCCATCAGCTCACCCAGATACCGGTAGATTGCGGTGACTAACTGCTGCAACGTTTCTTTTGCGGTAGCCTCAACGGCGGCGATGGGCTCGTCCCCTTCCAGCGAATTGGCGATCGTCAGCCTCATATCGTCCTGCTGCAACTGGTAATAGATCTGCCGGTAAGCCGCCTGGTCGGATACGGCACGCTGCAGCCAGGATTCGTCGTCGGCCTCAACGGGCACATACGGCGTTGGGTTGAACGCCAGGGTGATGTGCAGTGTCGGCACGCCATCGGTTGATTGTTCGATGCGGTAGGAGGCAGACAGGCTGGGGTATAAACTGATGCCGATCACGGGATCGATGTAGCCGATTTGCTGCGGTGGCAGGCTTGTCGCGCCGCCAGTATTGTCAAATGACGTGAGATTGCCGAAAATATCCTGCCAGCGGAGGTCAATCTCGGCAGTTTTTCCCACGGCCCGGTATGGATTTTCCGTTTCAGGCGGAAGGTCGGTATCGACGGGTTCCTCGGCCGTGGATTTGACAAACGGATAGATCGGTACAATGCGGTTATACACGTAATCCGTTGATTCCTTGGCCGATGGACGGACGATACGATCCAGGTCAGTCGGCGGTGTATAGGTGTTGTCGCCCGGTGCCACGGGTAAGCCGGGCACGCTGGCGTCAAATTCCTCGTTGGCGGCTACGTGATAGCCCAACAGGTTATACAATTGTTGGAGGTTAAGCTCGGCGGGCGGAATGTCGGGGATCTCTTGCGGGTTTTCCCGCCGCATCGAAAAGCCGATATTACCGGGCGGCACGGTGGCCACTTTGACCTCGACGCGCGTGTCGAACGTGAGCGGTTCGGTAAAAAGGCCGGCGACGTGTTTATTGGCATGGGCCAGTGCGATCACGCTTACTCCGTGTTTTTCAGCAACGGAGGCCAGCGTTTCCGATCCGCCGGTGAGGTAGGCGCCGTTGCCGACGGCTGTTCCGGTGGGCGGGATGTGGAGCGACGTGTTCGCCCGAAATAACGCGGCAGGGTTCTGCAGCGCAATTCTGGATACCGTCGTACGGTAACGTTTGGCGAAGGATTGGAAGGTTTCCCCGGCAGCCGGCAGGACGTTGCTGACGGTTTGTTCCAGGGTTTCTATGTACAGGATTTCATCGTCGATGCGGATTGGATCGCGGATCACGGCACTGTTCAGGAAGTCCAGCAGCATGTCGTCCGTAATGTGATAGGTAACGGTCAGCGTCACGGTATTGTCGGTGTCTCCGTTAAACAGGTGTTCCGGCAGTCCGGCACCACTGCCATTTACGCGGTAGTACAGGTAATAGCCGCCGGTACCGACAATAGCCGACTCCCAGACATACGTCAGAAACTCGATCTGACTCATGCCCAACAGGTTTTCCTGGGTGCCGGGTTCGTCCGCCAGCTTGGCGGAAACCGCCGGTTGTGGCGGATTCGATAAACTCGACAGGTTCGTTTGGAGCAGATACATCGTCGTATGGGCAATGCCGTCGGATTTTAAGCCGCTTGGCGGCTCGGTTTGCCCCTCTTTAGCGGGTTCCTTGCTGTATAACACGTCGATTTGGCGGATGATCGCTGTTTCCGGGTTTTTGCCGTAGTATTCAACCAGGTTTTTCAGGAGCGACAGGGAAGCCTGGTCGGTGCCCTGCAGCTCGTAGACGTTGGGCATCAGTTGGGCGGGGTCTTCTGCGGCGTGCACCTGCGTGAGCCGCAGGTCGATTTTGGTCGACCAGCTGTAATCGGCAACGGGTTCGGGGGTAGCCGCCCTGGTTTTCGTTTCCTGTACCTGCTTCAGCAGCGCGACTTTCGGCGCCAGGGCGTCATACCCATTCAGCAGGGCCAGCAGATTCGAGGGAAACACCCAAATGGCAGGATCCAGGGTATCCTGCAGTTCATTGCTGCCATTTGCCAGCGCTAATGCGACGGGCAGTTGCAGGGTAGTGTAGGTGGACAGCGTAAATTTGCGCGGTTGGACCTCAAACAAGGGGTTTGCCGCCAAATCCAGGATGTTCGGCTGCAGCGGCGCACGCTGTAATGCCCCCAGTGCTTCCAGGTCTTCCTCCAGCAGGGTATAGGGCAACTCCGTATCCCCCTCGGTGCCCAGCGCCAGCCAGGACAGGGGCTCCGGTAATTTGAGGGTCAGCGACTGCCCCACCGACAGGGTTGAGGCATCAATCTGCTGTCCGGAAACTTTGTACATCGCTTCGGGCTCGCCGATGGTCGACCCCTCGCCGGGCAGTGGCACACGCAGCCCCTGCAGCATCAGGTTGGCCGAAAGGCCGGAAAGCTGCTCGAAGTCGGCATTGGCCTCCATTTCGCCAATCAACTCGCCGACGGTCATCGCCTCAGCGAATGGCACAAGTATCTTTTTCCCGGGCTGGAAGAGACCGGGCACTCCGATGTTTTCGGTGATGAGGTCCAGCACATCGACACGGTACCGGTTGGCAATGGAAAGTAAGGTCTCCCGAGCGGCGGTGCCCAAACCGGTGACATGCTGGATGTCCGGTATGACGATTCTCGCACCGGGTATGAGCGTATCATTTTCGCCGAATCCGGATCGCTTTTCAACCAGTAGCGATTGCTGTGGCGCACAGGGGTCTGTGCCCTGTTGCCTAAGAAAGGTGTTGGCGCGCAGCAGCGCGCCGTGGCCGATATCGAAGCGGGCACAGACCGACTCGAGGGTGTCGCCCTGCTTTACCGTGTACGGTAGCCGGCTGATGTGCAGCGTAGTGCCGCCGCGCAGGTCCCGCGTCCGGTTTGAATAGGCGAGCTCCACGGCAGAAATGCCGAAATGCGGGTATTTGCGCACCAGGTCTTCCACACTTTCCCCCTCTTCAACGGTTACCCCCAGGGCTGTAAGCCGATCCACACCTTTCTGACAGGCTTCCTTGGCCAGCAGGGAAACGTAGTCGATGAACAGGAACGTAGCCAGCGACTGTGAATCCGTATCCGTGGAATTCCGGAAAGACCCTGCTTCGCCCCCGGCATCCCCTTCATTCCGGACAGCCAGCTCCTGAAAGTACCGGTGGATGCGTGCCAGTTGTTCCTGGTTGTAGGTATAGGCAGCTCGATCCGTATCAAAATAGATTTCCCCGTCGGGCGTTTCTAAAATCAGATCCGGCAAGATGGGCAGGACGCTTACGATTGCTTCGTCTTCACTGTCGGCGTTGCGGGGCGGGATCACGACGGTCGCCTTCAGGTAGTTCGCCATGAAGTCAACGACGTTGTCCAGCGTGAAGGGCGCCACCAGGTCATCCTGGGAGAAATAGCGGATGATATCGTTGAGGTTGCCCATGGAGACCGTTTCCTCCAGCAGGGCATCGACGCGCATTGCGGCGTCCGTTTTGTTGAAGTATGCGCCCAGCACCCAGAGGAATGCCCCTTTGGCAAATTTCGTAAAGGCAAAATCTTCTTCTTCGGAACGGCCGTTGCGCAGCACCCGCTTTTTTAACGACGGCTGGTCCATGGAGCTTTCCAGGTAGAGCATGGCCACCGCCTTCGCCTTTTGCCCGTCTGCATCCTCCGTTGCCGCGGTAAATTGAGGGATATACCAGATATCCAGCGCTACCGGTGTATCGGGAAGGATGGGCTGCCAGTTCATCACGGGAACAGCTGGCTGTGGATCCTCGCCGTCAAATGCCCGTAGGCTCAGCGGCCTGAAGTGCAGGGCATGCGGGCTGTCTGTAATCCACGGGGTGGGCTGTTTGGAACCGACGATAAACGATTCTTCGATCGTGGTGGAGAACGACAGGCCAATGCTGATGCGGAACAGCCCCAGGTTGATCCGCACCTTTACCGATACGCTTACACCTGCGGAGAAGCTGATCAATATCGGTTCGTAGCTTTCAAACACGATGCGGGTGCCCACAAAAACCTTCAGGTCAACATCTGCCGAAATGATGAGGAAATTCACCGAGCCGTACACATGGCCCACGATGGCAATTTTTCCCAGGATATAGAAATACGTGGGATCGTTGCGCTGGGCAGGGGTGTTCTCATAGTAGTTGAATTGGGCATAGGTTCCTTCCAGGGTTCCCTGCACTACAATACTGAGACCCGCCTTTAAAATTCCTTTATTGATTTCTTTGCCGATGCCCACGCGGAGGCCAACACCAAAGACGATGACCGGACTGAAATTGCCGTTGGTGGCCGCCGGCACGGTCTGGGCGGTTTGGGCGCTGAGCATGCCGAAGTAGAAACCGCCGGAACCCAGGAAAGGCAGCATCTGCAGGCCGAAAGATTCGGAAAAGTTGTCGTTAACCGGAAAGCCGAAATCAATCTTGAAATCGCCGTTGGTATAAATATAGATTTTTACACTGGGCAGCGTTACCGAAACGGCCCCGAAGTCGAGCTGTCGTATCGCATCGGGAAGTTTCAGGTATACCTGATAAACGCCCACCGTATCGGATACTTTTTTGTAGAGTATCTCAAATTTGAGTCCCTGGAAAACCTTTGCTTTTGCACCATCCACATACAGCGATAAGCCATACATATCGGGATCGAAGAATACGATGCCGATCGCAAAGGTGTCTACGATGACAAACTGAGTGCCGATCAGCCAGTTGCTCGGACTGTTAAATTTAAGGCCGGTACCGGTGATGGGGGTGGTCGGAACGTTGTCGCCCTTGCGTTCAAAGCCTGCCTTCAACAGGTCAACGGCCTCGGCAACGGAGTTCGGCGACAAGCCATTTTTCAGGGATACATGCTGGCCCATTCCCAGAAACTCCAGCCGGAAGAGGTTTTCTCCCTTCCCGGGAACCGCGGGCGCCGTCTCCGGATCGAGTACGTTCCATGCCGGTGGCAGGGGCAGGGCACCACCCAGGAAGGAACCGTCGGTAATCTGGATTTCAACCAGCGGCTTTTGGTTCGGATCATTGGGGTAGTAGGTGTAGTATAGGGTAATGGATTGTATATCAATGAATCCGAGGTTGACGCTGGGCCGGTATGTGAGGCCGATCTTGTTTTTGGTGAGGTTGAACGAGAAGCCGAAATCCTTCAGCTTGATGTTGTTCATTACATTCCAGGGAGCCGGCAGGGTGATTTCCTGCCCCGTAGCCGCGGTGACGAGCCAGGCAATCAGATCGCCCAGGGAGGTCTCCGTCGTAAAATTAAAGCAGATGATGCTGTCGCCCTGATCGTGTGTTAACTTGGCTACGAAAACATTATTGAGGATGAAGGTATAATCGTTGTATTGATCCTTGAAATCAACGCGGGCTTTCACCAGGATGTTGCCTAAATTGAGGGAGCCTTCGATAAATCCGGTATAAGGTGTGGTGCGGGTAGGTATGTACGAAATTTCAGTTAGTCCGGCGATAACGAGGGGGTCGGTCAGGCCGAGGTCCAGCGTCCATTCGGCACCGAATCTAAAATTATAGGAGTTGTCTGCGGGGGTAGCACCCTGGTTAAACGATAGAAATAAGGTGGTGATGGAGATATCAAACGGATTGAAAGCACGGTAGTCAGCCGGAAGGTACGTATCAATGATCTCTTTCAGGTCGATCTTACTGCCGTCTTTCAGTCCGCCGCTGAACATCCAACCTTCCTGCGGCCCATTATAGGCTGCTGTAACAAACAGGAATGGCGCATCCTCGGCAGTGCCCACCTGAAATTCCCCGGATATGCTGCCCGTAGCGACGCCAGCAACATACTTGATGTCAAATAACACCGTTTTCACCACGATGTCCGTCAGCACAAACGGTATTTTTAAGTCGGTCGTAAGAGCCGTTTCTAATGAGTAGGTACTGTTTTTAGGATCGATCGTTATATTCAATATGCCGAGTTGAAGCGTGTCGGGAAGGCTATTGCCAATGGTTTCCCCAAGTAAGTAGACCAGTATACCCCGTAGATCAACCGGCGTATCGGGATCGAGTGAACCCATAAACACATAGCTGGGGAAGGAAGCCGAAACAATGAAATTTACAGCCGCATCACCGCTTCCTAACGTAATTACCCCTTCGATGGTAAGCGATGGACTGAATGTGTCATTCAGGTAAACCATTCCCATCCATAGCTCCACGGATTTCAAGGTAATAAATCCGGGAATGATGCTCCAGCTAAACGATTCTCTGGTGCCGACCTGGATCGTAACCAGGGTAGGCGTTTTTTGCGAAGTATCGAAGGTAAGCTGCCAGTCTTTCAGCACAAAGTCATAAATCACCGGGATATTGGTTGGCATTAACGCCAGCAGATTCTCATTATTGGCAAGTGCGATAAGCTCGGATATGCCGACATCCTTCGTTTCAGGCATAATGGCCCGCATGGTTAGTGATTCCGACTGGATACCGACGGGAATAGCCACGCCTATCGTCTCCCCATCAATGGGCATGGTCGATTCAATGCGTATTTCGATTGCGGGCAAAGGCCGGCCTTTGTCATCACCGGCTTGGGTGACGATATACGCCGATGAATTCATCGAAAAGTCGAGGGTGAAGACCGGAAACGAACCCAGACTTAGATCGATTGTCCCGATTTTGCCAATCAATTTCATTTCGGGGACTACGGTATCATTCGTTACTTTGTACCCATCCTCACCTTGGTTTAAGGTGATTTTACCTGATAATTCAACCAGCTCCGTGTTAAATAACGTACTTAACGCATTTAATGCGTCTATGAGTTGTAAGGTGCCCGAAAAGGTGAGACCGGTTGCTGATAATGAGAATTTGGCATCGTCAAAGAAGATATACTGGATCCATTCCGTCGGTTTGGCGGGATTGAAGAATCCATCCCAATACCCTCCTTTTAAAACGGGGAAACTCCTGCCGAATGTCCAGCCGTCTTCATCTTTTATCACAGCATCCGCATCCACCGACATGGAAGGGATTCCATCGGTAACGGTATATTTGAGGGCATTGATTTCCGTATTGAAAAATATCAATGAATTTCCACTCCCGGTAACCGTAACGTGGGTGGCACTTAATAGGGGTACCGCCTTTTCAATTATCAGATCCTCATTGAGCAGGTATTTGTCAAAAATGTCGGTTATTTCCGACGAAGAGATTGTTTGTGAAGCTAATTTTAACGTACCGTTATTAGCGTTGATATTCTCAGTGAGTATGGTAAAAATCTCTTCAAGTGTCATGACGATGCGTTTAAATACGATCCCTTTTTAAATGGTTACTGGCAGAAAAACCGGATAATGGTTACTGATGGCCTCCCGTACAAAATCCCAGGACGTGTTCATATCTGCGGGCGGCAATGCGACGACGGGCGTAATGATGCGTGCCAGGTAATTATTTAATGCCGCAATATTGTATGCAGCTGCCTGCGCGGATAAATCGCCTACGTTTGGCTGCGCTGCCGGCGGTGGTGGCTGCGGCGCCCCTACGTTAGCCGATTCGATCATCAGATTAATTACTTCACCCGGCCAATCAGGCGGAACCGTTTGAAAAATATTATCATAGGCGTTGGCCATAAAGGTCGAAGGGTCGTCACCACCAATCGGGTTGTTTTGTAACGATGTATTTTCATTGGTAGCATTGGATGCGATGGCAAGCATGTTTGTATACCAATACTGGTTCGTATTAAAATCTACATTGAAATCACCGGTGATAATACTTGCATTGAGGGGGGTACCGTCGTTAAATTGAGTGATGTTCTTGAGACTCGGTAACCGGTGGATGCCCAGTGGGGTAGAGGGGCCAAACATCGCGTGGTACGAGATCACGGAAAAGGTCTCGCCTGCCATATTATTCGTTTCAAATGTCACATAATAGGGTCTTCTCCCGCCTTTTGGGGTCGACCTGCTTGGAAATTGGAGCTCATTGTTGTGTCTGTTCAGCATTCCGAGTCCATTTTCCGGCATGACGTCAGCACCGGAACCCTGTATGCGATTGATGGGTAAAAAATCCCTGTCAATGCGATACATGACGATGTAAGCTTCATTATTGAAACGACTGTTTACCCGCACAACGCGCCACGGATTATTTTGCGGCGCAATCCGCTCCCGTGCATTAATTGCTGCTGCAAGCAATGGAGGCAGCAATAACGAAGTGCTGTTCTTTACTTCAACCATGCAAAATATTTCGGCATTATGGTTAAATACCAGCCGTGCGATGTAATTAACGAAGTTTGCGTTGTTGGCATTAAAATACTTTGCCGGTCCATACGTTTCTATATTCCAATGTAATACCCTGATATCAGCCATCTTAGGTTATTTAATGTGGTTATGTTTCAATGGTTAACAGTTCCGTAGGAGGTAAGCTCCCGGGCGATGGCGGTGGTACCGTCGTTGGCGGTTTTTTGGGCTTGGCGTAATAAGCCGCGTACCAGGCGAGCGTTGTTTTATCCGCGCCGGTGGCGTCGCCAAACAGGATAAATTGCGTATCCGCTGCACCCGGTAATTTCATGCCCAGTAAGCTGAGCTTTACGTTGTTGAACTTTAGTGTGTACGCAAGATTTGCGTTGGCCTCGTCTTCATAAGTGGAAAGGAACGTGAAGCTTTGGATGTGGATGCTTAATACACTCTGCAGGCTGAGGGTTTTCTGTCCGCCTACCCCCGGCAGCTTAATGCCGGCAGTAAGCCGTTTGACCGCAGCGTCGGGACTCCAGGCCGTGGATATCTGTGACACAAAGCCCGCTTTTGCCGCGAGCGCACCCATGCTGCCCAGGTTGAGGTCGTACAGCAGCGAATACCACTTCTCCGTTAACACCTGACCGCCTATGGGCGTGGGCGATTGAATGGCAACCGGGAGGTAGCCCAAATCGGAAGGCTTGGCCTCGTTTTCCGGTTTTGAGTAAATGAGACCCGCTAGATTGATCGGGAAATTGGAAAACAGACTATTTGCCCGGGGCGTGCTTTTGGAGCTATCGAACGACATGCGATGCGGGTCGAAACCGAAAATCCGGTCGGTCGCTTCGCCCGATGCATTGTCCAGCAGGAAGTCCATGTTGATGCCCAGGTTGGCAAAATACAAACCCGTGCCGAACGATCGGTTCCCGGTGTCCTCATCGCCGAACGAGAACAGGTCAAATGATTCGTTCCGCTTAAAATTCAGGTAGCCCCAAAACGTAAAGCGCGCGGCGATCGCTTCTTCGTCAGCTGTAAGTTTATCGACGCTGTCCTGCCTATTCTGATCCGTGATGGTATAGAACTGGGCTTTGACGATTTCGATGTAATTGATCGTCTGGCTTTCGAGCAAAAATTTATACGTTTGGTCGGGTCGGGTTACAAACGTATAGGTGTTTACGTCGTTGTGCTTTTCGTAACTGCCATTGAATTCGATGGTCTGCTGCCGAAGTGAGTCACCTAGGTTGGCGGTCTGTAGTTCGGCAACCTCGTCAAACCACGAGGTGGTGGTTAGCTGGATTTTACTGGAAAAATCCTTGATTTCCGAGTTTTCAAACACCACTTGCAGCGTAAGCACGCGGAAGTCGTACAACCCCTGGGTGCCGTTGGAATCCGTTACGGGCGAAGGCGTTTCCTGCAGGGAAAAAGCAAAAGGGCTGCCCTGCAGATGGGTCTGTATGTCCTGGCTGGTGCGGTAATCCCGGTCTACGTAGTTGATCAGGGCGAACAACGAGCTTTTCGGGAGCGACAATTGCCCGTTTCCATCCGGCTGGATGAAATTGATTTCGATGCCAACGTGGTGGGCAAAAAACTCATCGCGGTTGATGCCCGCCAGCAGGCCTTTCAAATCATCCGGAAATTGCTGGACGCTGATATCAACTTTTAGCGCCAATATGCCGTTCCAACGTGGATTTTGAACAATTTGTAGAAAGTTGACATAGCGGGAGTCGGTTTTTACAAGCAGTTTGGCGGTTTCGATGTAGGAAGTAATCCATTTCGAAACCAGAATCGGATTGGTATTGAAAACGGCCGCGCTGCCCCAGGATTGCGGGTCCTTTACCCGTTCCTCCAGTGTCCCCTCGGCAAACTTAAAGATCAGGATGTTGCTGAACAGGCCCTGGCTGCTTCCTTTACCCACATTTACCGTAAACGGCCAGTCGGCGATGGTTACCTGGTTGGAAAAATTGCCCAGGGGCTCTGCCTCTGAGGCCACGAGGAAAAGCTGGTTGGACTGCATCACATCGCGCAATTCTTTCGTTACGCCGTCTTTGAATTCGAGCGCATACGATTTGCCGTTGCTTTCACTTTTGGCCAGTAATACCGATTCCCAATTGATGCCCTGTTCCGGTACGGTTGCCAGCAGTCCCTGCGGCGTGGTGGTGATGATCAGTTCGTCGGCGTCTTTCTGTATGCGATGCGCCTTCTGCGCCTCCAGGGGGATCTGCGAAACCGCTTCGCGGCGGCTGGCCACCAGGATCTGATTTTCAAATTGCTGGATTTCGTTATAGGAGAAGCTGTCGGATTGCCTAACGCCCGAATACGGGACGATCGGGATCGGCTGTATTACCTCGGACGGAAAAAAGGCGGCAACCGTATCTTTTACCTGCAGCAATTCGCTTGATACATTGGCTACGCTGTGATCGTGACTATATAGGGCTGCATCATTGGGCTGGGAATAGTAAACGGGGGACGTGGTGGAGTCCGCCTGAGCTGGATTGGGGCGGATGTTTATCCACGATGTTTTGAAAGTGCCGTCCAGCAAGGAGGCGGTCGACACCATCTTCGCCAATAAGGTTTGATTGCCACTTGCCCGGGCTTCTCTGTATAGGTTGAGGTGGTGGTTGAACACTTCCCCTGCTTTGGCAGCTGCTTTTGCGGATCCGCCCCCGCTTTCGCCCGGCGTGCCGATGATCGGGAAGCGGGGTGCATACGCGTTTTGCTTCGCCACGAATCGCATCACGCTCCCACGGAAATCAGCGGATTTTGCGGTAAACTTAACCGACTCAACGCCTGATAGTCCGCAGAGCAATTGGTCTGTGAACAGTCCACCGCCGGAAGAAGCGCCCTGGATAGCCAGTTCGAAATCGCCGTCGGGGGTCAGGTAGTAGCGGGAGTTACCGTTCTCAGGAGGCAGCGCTTCGAATACCAGTTTCGGCGGCCGGTCGCTATCAACGAGGGGAATCAGCTCTATTTTTTTCCCGTAAACCGTTCGGAAGAAAGTGGGCAGTTGGGTGGATGCAGGCTCGATGAACCAATTCCCTTCCTCGTTCTTTTTCAATGAGAACATCGTGCCGGTAAATGCCAGGTAAGACCGGTCCGGATTCAGGGCATCCACCGGGTCGAGCCGGTAATCGAACAGGATTTGCAGTCCCGTTTCGCCCGGCATCTCAAACAGTGGATACCGCTGGGCCACCTGCTGGTCGTTGTCGGTGAGCACGTAATAAAGCGCGGCATTCCACCCCGTTTCGGTATTTGCCGAAAAATCGCTGAGACTCACCTGTCCCTGTAGCGTACCTCGTCCGTTGCCGGATAAAGGGATATGTAAATTGCGGGACGGCCTGGGTGGGGGAGCGCCCTCATAGGGTGGGTATGCTACGTCAAAACCGATGATGTTGGCGTCTGAATCCGTTACGGCAATTACCGGGGCGGTATGTTTCAGTGGCAGGGTGTAATTGGCAAACCGGAAGTACGTGTCGGCTGCCAGGGTAACCTCTTCGCCCGGCGGATCGGTTTCCAGCAGCGTTCCGTTTGTGATCGAATGGAGGCCGCTGTCGTACGCCAACCAGGCAAAGCCGGTATGCTGCGGTTGGGGAGCCTGCTCCTCAAAGTAGCTGGATAGTGCCGAAAGGAACGTGTCGATGTCACCTGCATCCGGAGCCTCTTTTAGGAAAATGTAAAATCCGATATATGTCGCCCACGATTCGTTTATTGTCAACGCTACGATATCCTTATCCAGGACCGTCGAAGAGAAATAGGCCATAAAGCCGGGATCTTCTGAACCTGACTGCACGGTAAAGAGCTGACTGTCGGAGAGTCTGGTAAATGTGATCATTGGTAGATGATTTTAGTGAACTCAAATCGTTGTGAACTCAAATCGTTCACGCTGCGATATGGTCAGTTCATGAGCTGTCGCTATGCATATGTTTTTCGTTGGTAGTTCGTATATTCATGTCTGTCATGAATAGGGTAGCACGTAAATATAGGAAAATAAGGGTAATATTAGCAAAGTTTTTTTTAATCGGGTAATTTGAAGAGCCGGGCTATCAATAGTTTATCCGAATAAGTAACCCAGCAGGTAGTAAAGTAAGATGAACGAAACTTTTGACTGGTTGATAACAAAACAGGCGAAGCAAAAACATTGCTTCGCCTGTAATTCTGTGTTCTAAGGCGCATTGAAAAACTGAAATTCGCATTAGATACACGCAAGACCATCCGGTTCTTCTAGAACGTATCATTCATCAGCGTATCGTCAGCTGGTGGCATTGGTTCCACGTAAGTAGTGTCTGCATCCTGGGTTTGGTTATTTCCTGTGTTGTTACATGCTGCAAAAAATGTGGCGGTAGCCAAAACAGCGAAAAGCATTTTAATCGTTTTCATTTTTCTAAATTTAATTAACGATGAATTTGCATCGCTCAGCGATGATAAGCAATAGCTGATGCGTTCTTAATTATTTGGTACGGTAGAAAAACAGCCGAAGCGGGAATTTGTTTTAAATAATATGATTTCTGCAGCTTTCGCCCCTGTAGAAGGAGGTCTACCACGTTCCATGTCCGTTTCGTTCGTGTTTAGCAACATCCCGAATTGGGTGCACAGGCGGCACGTGCCAGGCAGGCTGTCTGTTTGTTCTTTAACAGGAAACGTTTGCCGTCAAAATCCAAGTCAAATTTGCCAATCGTTTCGTTTTGGTATTCCACTTCTATTTCTGCGTCTTCAATCCCCAGTTTTTCTTCGGATAGCCTGATGATACGCAATAGTTTGGCCGGCTTTAGCCTGTGTTCGTAGTCGTTTGCATCCCACAACTGGAAGTTTACTGCTTTCTCGGTGCGGGTTACACCCCCGCAATCAATAAAATGCTTGGTGATTTGTCCGACCTCGGTAACGTGGAAGTGTTCGGGAACCAATGTTCCGTTTGCTAACTGAAATTCAACATTAGGCAATGTTGGGAGGATTTCCTTGATTTGTTCAAGTGTCATTGGAATATGAATTAAAATGTATAAAATATGTATCGTAATATTACGATGTTAAAGAGTAAAAAAATATTATGAACAGCAACGGGTTATTTTTACATCTTGATTGAAGAACTCATTAAAGTCTTTTTGAATTTGTTTCCATACGCCTTCGTCCATGCAATAGCATACTGATTTCCCTTCAACTGTTCCCTGAATGATACCCATGCTTTTTAGTTCTTTTAAATGCTGGGAAATTGTCGCCTGAGCTAGTCCCAACTCGTCAACCAAGTCATTACATATACAGGCTTTCTGATGGATGATATGCTGAAGTATGGATAACCTTGCAGGATGTCCCAAAACCTTAAACAGAGATGCCAATTTGTTCTGTTCATCCGTAAATATCTCTGACTTGGTAATTCCCATTAGCGTCCGTTTAATATCGCAATATTACGATATATTATCTTATAAAAAAGGTTTTTATTTTTTATGGTCGTTGGAAGTACGACGATATAGACCCTTATTGCGAGGACGGTGAAACGAATTATATCGCCAAAACAGGTGCTAATTTACGTGGATGCTCAATACCGATGCCAGAATGCCAATCATGCAACAGGCACCGGTATTTCAGTGGCTGGGGCCTCACAGTAGGCTACGAAGATAGGCTACACTTTCCCGTATGGCAGGTACACTATCGAATGCTGGATCGTCACGTCGATACTCGTGCGTTGTTTAGTTTTGGCAAGCAGCTTGTCGACGATGAGGACCTGTTATCTGATTCGATCCAGGAACTATTTATTTACATTTGGGAGAAACGTGGTAATCTAGGCAATACGGATAATATCCGCTATTATCTTTTCAGAGCCCTGCGGCGACGATTAATCGAGGCGATAACCCGCGAAAGGCGGTCTGCGCAGATACATGAAGCCATTGAAGCGTTGCATGTGACCGAAGATTCCATTGAGCAAATTCTGATCCGGAATCAAGCCGATGCCGAGCTGAAGGTATTGCTTCGGCAAGCCCTGCAGCAACTGACCAAGCGGCAACGCGAGGCAGTATTCCTGCGTTTTTTTGGTAAGATGAGTTTTCAGGAGGTGGCAGATATTATGTCGCTGACCCTCAAATCTACTTACAATCTGATTTCCAAAGCGCTTGAAGAGCTACGGAAACATTTCCCAATGCTGTTGGTAGGTATCGCAGCACTATTGACATGAGCCAAAAGACATCACGTTATCTCCCTTTTATAGACATCATCAAAACTTAACTTTTTATCTGAAATGGAAAGGCCTAGATGCACATCCCTTACAGTTAACCGTCCTACGTCCGGGAATGATCTATGGGAAAGAACGGCCGGAAACACTTGCCGAAAACAGCATGCTGCAGGAACTGCTGGATTCACCGATGTTCCACGATCAACTCTATCCAAACCGTCCATTGCCTGTGGAAGCCGTCGCCGCATTCGCGCTAAAGGCAGCACAGGATGGCATCGGACCAGGTATATTCGGAGTCGATGACATCGAACGCTACGATTTAGAAACCTATAACTAGTCAAATCACATGAAGCATATCATCAAAGGTCTTCAGATCGCCCTTTTCGCCGTATTGCCGTTTATGCTTAAAGCACAGAATGCAGCAGAAGTTTTCGCCGGTCACAAAGGGGCGGCATTCGAATTGTTGAGTTCAAATGACCTGGACACGGCGCACCGATGGAATCTTTGGCATAGGTGGAAACATCAGAGAATTCGGTAATCAATGGCTGTATTCGGGCAATTATGGTGTTTTCACCAGGCTGAATTTCAGTGTTTATTAGGATAGCCATGCGCCGATTGCCCGGATGGAAAACATCGCTACGAGCCTTTTGATTGGTTGCTTTTGCTAATTAAATTATCATTTTGTATGTTTGCACGGAACTGATACCTTTACATCACTGCTTATGACCAACCGAACCGTTTATGGCAAATCTTCCCAACGTACACGATAGCTTCGTCAGGGGCCTGCTTGCCGACAGGCAGTTGGCCATTGACTACTTCAAGTCGGCACTGCCCATGTACATTGCCGACAAGCTGGATTTCAGCACCCTCGAGCCGCTTCCGGGAACGTACGTTTCACCGGAACTGCAAACTGCCATTGCCGACGTGGTCTATACTTGTCAGCGCAAAAACCGTAAAGGAAGCGTACATATATCGCTGCTGTTGGAGCACAAGAGCGCTCCGGACAACTATACACCCGTGCAGATCGGCGGTTACCTGTTTTCCGGTTATCAGCAGCAAATCCAGCAACGCAAGAAGCAACGCGGCAAGCAACAGCTGTGCCCCATTATCCCCGTCCTGCTTTACCACGGCAGGCAAAAGTGGGAGTATTGGACATTGGACAGGTTGTTCGACGGATTGGACGGTGAACTGCTTGGATATCTCCCGAATTTTGATTACATTTACCACGACTTGAGGGGCTTATCCGAAGAAACCATCAAGGCGGTAGTCAACCAATTTTTGGTGTCTGCTTTATTGATGATGAAATATGCCTCCGATAAGCGCAAGCTGAAGGAGAAGCTTTCGGAGATATTATCCATTGGGTTGGAGCACGGTAGTGAAAATCAAGGGGTAAGGTTGGTTATTTATGGTTTTGAACTGGTCGAGTTAACGGAGGAAGAGATAAAAGCAATATTAGAAAGCTTATCGTCAGACATAAAGGAGAAAGTCATGAGTACGTATGATTTATTGATTGAAAAAGGGATTGAAAGAGGCATCAAAAAAGGGATTGAAAAAGGGATTGAAAAAGGCATCAAAAAAGGCGCTGAGTTAAAGAGTTACGATGTTGTGGAGAATCTCATTGCGAAGCTTGGCTTTACGGATGAGCAAGCAGCGGATGTCGCGGAAGTATCCATCGACTTTGTCCGCAAAGTCCGCACTGATCTTGCTGAGAAAAAGAAATAACGGAAGTTTTTTTGCCGTTCCACAGTATCAAGCCATGCCTTTAGGGGTGTGGCTTTTTTTACATTTTATCGCTTCCTCTCCGCCGCAATGTCACCGCTTCTGTGTGAGCCCGCATATCCGGATTGATCAGCAGTTTTTTCTATGAAGCGTACAGCGGTAGTACCCGGTTCAGATGCTAGCTTATCAAGGAGCTTAAAGAATCTACCTTGGGACAGGGTAACCGTAATCTTACCGATTTCGGCCGTGTGGTGGGTTAGCTGCCTTTTGGATATATCGGGATGTAATTTTAAAAACGCATCCTTGGCCGTTTTGGGCTTTTCGAAGAATCCGCTTGCCAACAATGCATGCAGCTGTTTCGCACGGCCAGGTATGCCTTCCCGTCTGTTGACCACTTTTTGTACCTCCGCTTTTTCCTTGGCTTTTTGCTGCCGCTTTTTCAGCGCATGAATCGACCGACGGGTTGCGGGGGGTAGCTGATCAAAAACGGGAACAGGGAATTTTGGATTAGCCAACTCGTAAAATTCAACGCCGTAGAAATTCGCATAGCGGATTAGCATTTCCAAAGACGGATTAGACAGGCCGTTTTCCAATTCGGAAATATAATTTGATTTGGTACCCATAAAGTCAGCGAAATCCCGTTGAGTTAAATCAGCTACTTTCCTGAACTTCTGTAGTCGCTTCCCGAATCTTACCTTTTTGACTAAAACTTTTTTCGTTATCAAATTAAAATATTTTGTATTTATTTCGATATCAAATATTATATGCTTACCTTTGTCTTAACGGTTTAATCAAGCAACTGAGAAACAGCATGCGAGCTTGAACCAAAAAATAAACAGCGGCGCGATGCCGTTCTAACAGGTCTCTCGTTCACGAAACGACCAAAATCAGACAACGAGAAGGCCGATGTTCGCCCATTTACTGGGTTATGTGTACCTTTGCCGGTACCATCCAGTGGGGCGAGCTTCGTGTCTTGCTTTTGTTGTCGTCCCCCGATTCGTCGGGGGTGGTGCTTGGTCGTACCAGTGAGCAAAAGCGGCGAGGCTCGCCCCGTTGGGCTTATTAGCCGATCCGCTTCTTTGCCGCATCAGCGGGAGACTTGTTTTCAAACCGATTAATTCATCAATTATGAAAACAGGAGCGACCAAACCACCAGTACCCTTCGCCCGCAACCTCCTTGCGGCACCGAGTGCCCAGGGCATCCGGCAAAGGGTATTAACCCAATCTCAGCAAAATCCAATAAAGAACGTGATCAGCTCACCCGAATAACGGATAAACCCCAAACACTGGAAATGCGAAGCCGTCACGGCCGTATTCCGGTGCTACCGGCCCCATGCCAACGGAAAACGCACGTGTTTGCCATAGGTTGAGAACGGCTAATTTTATCGGTTATTCGCAATCTCCATAAAAGTAACGTGTTTTCTCTTTACCTGCAAGTAGAAGCGTCCATTTTCTCGCGGTATGGCGGTCGGTTACTTAAAACTTGAACTTATCACTAGCTTAAAACCAATGCTAAACTTAGCGAAGCGATCTCGTTCGCACCGCTGAAAGCATACGAAAATGCGAATAAATGAAGCAAAACTTACGCTTAATGGCCATGCTTTGGCCAATAGTAACGATCATGTGTTTGGAAACCGTGCAGCAGGTCTCCGCCCAAGGGGCGGAGCCTGCCGTTACGGCAATTCCTGCAGATGACATCAAGCCTTTACAAATTGGCGACACCCTCCCTGAAGGCTTATGGCAGCTCCCATTGCAGGTGGTAAATCATCCAGATGGGAAAGATACCATCACCTTAAATAATTACAAAGGGAAGCTGATCATTCTGGATTTCTGGGCCACCTGGTGTGTGCCCTGTGTCAAGTCCTTAGCGAAATTGGATTCGTTGCAGAATCAGTTTACCGGCGAGGTAGCCATCGTTCCGATCACATACGAATCCGGTACCAAGGCTGCTGCGTTTTTTGCAGATAGAAAGTGGAAGCTTCCTACCGCAGTTTCGGAATCAACGCTTGCCAATTACTTTCCCCATAAAAGCATTCCGCATCAGGTTTGGATAAAGGACGGTAGGGTAATCGCTATACCCCTACCGGTCTATTCATCTAAAGAAACCATTTCAAAAGTCATAAGCGGCGAATCCTTTCAAGTGGAAACAAATGGGTATGCCCCTTTCAATCCAACCAAACCTTTGTTCTTAAATGGAAACGGAGGGGACGGAAGTGAAATGCTTTACTTTTCGGTGTTTTCTAAACGGATCAAACCCAGAATCGGGAAAGAGGGAAGAAGAAACACGCCGGAGGGAAACAATGTGTTTTTTATTAACCTGGCTCCGGACCACCTGTTCTTTAATGCGTTTAAAAAGGAGATCAACGGCGATAAAAGACGAGTGGTATGGGAGGTAAGCGATTCGCTTTACCAACAGATTAAAGGGACAGAACTGGAGAAACCCGTTGGCGACTATGCAAAAGATAAGCCGTATTACGACTGGTTGTTTGATAACACGTTTTGCTACAACTTCTTCTCCAGACAAGAAATGGAGCTTGCCGACGTTCGCGGAATCATGAAACGCGACCTGAACAATTACTTCGGAATCCGGTATGGAATCAGTGCGGCCATAAGCCCGCGGAAAGCTTCCTGCTTGGTGGTTAGATGGATCGGACCGGATTCGCTGTTACAAACCGAAGGCGGGGAGGCGTTGATCCAGCTGACGGATCCGGATGAATACCGTTGTGTAAACATCCCCTTCCAATCGATTGTGAGTGCGATTCTCGCCAATGTGCAGCCCGACTTGTTTATTGTCGATTGGACCGGACTTAACAAACGGGTAGATATAGTGCTCCCCAAATCAATTGACGGCAATTTCTCAAACGCAACTAAGGAATTGGCAAAATATGGATTGACGCTTTCCAAAGAGGACGTCGAACTGGATATGCTGGTTATTAACGAACTGAACTAATCATCTAAACGCAATGAAAATCTATAGTACCATTTTACTGCTCCTTTTCGCTTGTTCACTAACCAACGCGCAGCAAATGTTAAGGGGTAAAATCATCGCCAACGATACGGAATTGCCCATCGAGAAGGCGACTGTTTCGCTGAAAAAAACGAACACGCGTGTGCTGAGCAATGCAACGGGGTTCTTCGTGATCCATGCGATCAGCATGCCCGATACGCTGGAGATCTCGGTAGTCGGCTTTGAACCGCAAATCATTCCCGTCACTGCCAACGATACGGACGAACTGCTGGTAAGGCTATCGCACAGCCAGATCGTGATGGAGGAAGTGAACGTGAGCACGGGATACTACGAAGTGCCCAAGGAACGGGCCACGGGATCTTTTGCCGTGGTCAGCAATCAATTGTTAAATAGAAGCGTGAGTACGGATATCCTGAGCCGACTGGAGGGGGTAACCAATGGGCTCCAGTTTGAACGGACTTCCACGGTTGGTGAAAATGCGCCGGCCCCCAAATTGCGCGTCAGGGGGCTAAGTACCATTCAATCCGATAATAACCCGCTGATTGTGGTGGATAATTTTCCTTATGAGGGGAATATCGAAGACATCAATCCCAACGACGTGGAATACGTAACGATATTGAAAGATGCCGCGGCGGCTTCCATCTGGGGGGCAAGGGCAGGAAATGGCGTGATTGTCATTACCACGAAAAAAGGAAAATACGACGAACCGGTGCGGATTTCTTTTAACAGCAACGTGAACGTCGTCGAACGGCCAGACCTGCGATACGACCCCGCCTTCATACCCGCAGCGGATTGGATGGGCGTGGAAAAGTTTTTGTTTGATCAGGGTTTTTATGGAGAAGGGGATGACTACGCGGGGTTGCCGCCCTATGTGGAGTTGCTGATAAAACAGCGCGACGGCGCGATCAATGAAGCGGATTTCAGTAGTCAGAAGGCCGTCTTCGAGCGGAGTGACGTGCGACGCGATGCGTTCCATTACCTATACCGGAATGCGGTTAATCAGCAGTATTCGTTGACTGTGCGGGGTGGCAACAGTAAAAACAGATACTATGTGTCGGGTGGCTACGATAAAAATGCGACGAATGTAGTGGGGGCCGGAAATCAGCGGGTGAACCTCTCGCTCAATACCACGACCAAATTGCTGGAAGATCTTGAATTGAATGCAGGGCTTTTTTATACCGCGGGTAAAAACTTAGAAAAGAGCGCTCGACTAAGCGATATCCACCCACTCGGGATGCGTACTCCACCGTATACGCGTCTCGTAGACGACGATGGGAACGGGCTCCCAATCTTGCGGCAATTCCGGATTCCGTATATCGAAGCGGCACCCGAAAATGGACTGCTGGATTGGACGTATCGCCCGCTCGTGGATCGGTCGCTTGTCGAAAATACTGTTACCCGCAACCACATCCGGTTTGACGGGGGGTTGAAATACCGCATCGTTCCCCAGCTGACAGCCGAGGTTCGTTATCAGTACCAAGGGAGTGACGTTGAGCGTAGAGAGCTGAATAATAAAGAGAGCTATTATGTGCGCAACCTGGTGAATCGTTATACGCAGCCGGATGGTACCCAGATCATTCCTTACGGGGATATCCTATCCGGGAATGGGTCGAAACAGATAGCGCACTATGGCCGGATGCAGCTGAATTACAGCAATACGTTTGGCAAGGACCATCAGATCGATGGGTTGGCCGGCGCGGAAATTAGGAACGACCTGGATGTGGGCGATCCGGGCTACCTGGTCTATGGGTACGACGATGAGATCCTGACGAGCAATCAGGCGCTGAACTTTACGGAGTTCTACAACGTCAACCCGAAGGGGTTCGCGCGTATACCAACTTCAGAGTCGGTATCTCATTTTACGGAACGGAACCTGTCTTATTTTGGGAATGTTTCTTACGCCTACCTGAATCGATATGTCCTGACCGTGAGTAGTCGATGGGATGCCTCAAACTTGTTCGGCGTAAAAACAAACCAGAAAGGGGTGCCACTGTGGTCTGCCGGATTGAGTTGGAAAATCAGCGATGAGGATTTTTGGAATCAGGATGCCGTGCAATACTTGCGGCTGAGGGCTACCTACGGCATCAACGGGAATATAAACCGAAGGGCAAGTGCATTCCCTACCATATCGATGTTCACAGCTTCGGTGACGCAGCTGCCAGCGGCTAACCTGAGCAGTGCGGGTAATCCGAGTTTGCGCTGGGAAAAGGTAAAGGCATTGAACATAGCGGCCGATTTTCAGCTGGTGCACGGACTGTTTGACGGAAGCGTGGAGTATTATAACAAAGCCGCTACCGACCTGCTGGGCAATCGCTTTCTCGATCCAACTACCGGCAGGACCCAGAACTTGATTAACTATGCGGACCTGAATACCCGCGGATTGGATGTGGAATTGAATGCAAACATCTTGCGGGGTAAGTTCAAATGGCGGTCGTCACTGTTGGTGAACTATACGGATAACAAAGTCACGAATTACGATATCGATGACAACTTTTCTTGGTCGCCTTATCTAGGGAATGTACCTCTGCCGCAAGAGGGTCAATCCAGAGATGTTCTCTATTCGCTGCCGTGGTACGGGCTTGACTCCCAAACGGGACTCCCCGTGGTGATGATCGATGGCGCAGTGAGCGATGACTACACGGGGTACCTGAATGGGCTTACGTATGACGATCTACTGGTGTCGGGTGTGAAGATTCCGCCCTATCAGGGCTCGTTGCGAAATACCTTGGAATGGAAGGGATTTTCGCTAAGCGTAAATATTACGTGGAAAGGGGGCTACGTGTATCGGAGATCTTCGGTTGACTACCGGCTGATGTTCGACAGCGGCGTGATGCACCGGGATTTCCTCGGCCGCTGGAAAAGTCCGGGTGATGAAATCCGAACCGACGTACCCGCCATGCCCACCGATGTGAATATGAATCGCGACGCAGTTTACCTCAACGCCGAGCACTTGATGGAAAAGGGCGATCACATTCGATTAAAGGATGCCTATTTCAGCTATATGCTTAATCAAAAGATAAAATTTTCAGTCTATGCCAATAACCTCGGCGTTATCTGGAAAAAGAGCCGTGCACCGGAGGATCCCGACTATCCCGTTGCTGCATACCCCAATCCGAGGAGCATCGCTTTCGGGATACAGGCAAATTTTTAACCGCTTAACTCACTCATCATGAAAAAATTGATTCAAATAGGAGCTTGTTTTTTTATTCTCATACTGCTAACAAGCTGTGGAAAGGAGTTTCTGGACGTCAGACGGGATAAAACACAGGTGGTGCCATCTACCCTGTTTGACTATGAAGCCATCTTGAATAATATCAATATCTTCAATCAGCGTGCCGGTTATCAATTAAATGTGATTGGTTCAGACGAATATTATGTGGAAGACAACGTGTGGGACTTGTTGAATTATCCCGATCAAAAGAACGCCTATATATGGGCGGAGGACGTGTATGAAGGGGTCGAGGTGGATAATTGGGATTATGGATACGAACGGATCCTGTATGCAAATACCGTGCTCGATGGATTGAAGGGGGTAAAGAACGAACTGACCGGGTGGGCGCTTTTCTTTCGGGGCTATACCTTCTACCAGTTGGCACAAACGTTCGCACCTCAATACGAACCGGCTACGGCACAGGAGACACTCGGCATTCCGCTGCGGTTGGAAATGGACATCACGTTGCCGGTTACGCGGGCATCCCTGGAAGAGACCTTTCAGCAGATTATCAGCGATGTGGAAGCGTCTGTTTCGCTACTGCCGTTGAAGGCACCGTTGAAATTCAGGCCAACGCGCCAGGCGGCTTATGGATTGCTCGCCAAAACCTACATGCATATGGAAGACTATGTCAAGGCGTTGAACTATGCCGATAGTTGCATTCAGCTAAGTGAAGAGTTGCTTGACTATAATACGCTGGATCTGGAGGCCAGTTATACGTTCGCTCAGAACCGTTATGGGGAAAATAACCGGGAAGTCGTATATATGGAACTGATACCTAACACAACCATCGTGAATGGTACGCGCTTCTGCATTGATCCGAATCTGTACGCGATGTACGACGAATCGGACCTCCGGAAAGCGGCCTTTTTCTTTCCAACGCGGGGTACGTTTACCTTCAAAGGTTCATATACGGGTTCGTATAGCTTTTTTGGCGGCATTGGACTGGATGAAATGGTGTTGTTGCGGGCGGAGTGCTCTGCCCGGTTAGGAAATACCCAAAAGGCCGTGGATGATCTGAATTACCTGCTTCGCAACCGGTACCGGACGGGTGAATTCGTGCCGGTGACAGCTGAAAATCAGGACCAGGTGATGGCTCAGATAATCGCCGAGCGACGGAAACAACTGCTTTGCCGTGGCGCCCGATGGGAAGATTTGCGGAGATTTAACAAGGAAAGCAAATACCAAACGACTCTAACGAGGGAGCTAAAAGGAACGACATATGAGCTGAAGCCGGGAGATAACCGGTATACGTGGCCGATACCGGACTATGTGATCCGAATGAGCGGGATACCCCAGAATCCGCGCTAAACAAATGAATAATCCCCCAAGAACCGAATCGCAGGTTCTTGGGGATCTTCACTATTCTGGCCGGAAGGCGGTTTCGGAAACGAGATCTTCAATATCGGAGAGATTCAGATCTGTCATAACCTGCTGGATGGTCTGCCCATTGGGATCATACGTATCCGGAAGGTTCTTCAGAAACAACGCGCAACGCTGGTCGTTTTCTGTTGTTTCGCAATTGGGATCATCCGCAGATGGATTCGCCAATTCATCTCCAACCAGATCCGCTGTTTCCGATGTGCCCGGCGTAATGCTATACCATTCGCTTTTCAGTGTATTAGCGGCTTTGAATGACATAAACCCCAAGCTCACCGCAAGTGCAAACAACAGTGCCGAATTGATTTTGATTACCTTTTTCATGTTTTTGTGTTTTAAATTTATGAATGTTTCGTTTTTATCTGTCTTTTGGCCGACACGCCCTCGGCACCCCCAGCCCGGCTGGCGATGCTTCGCTGTTTTCTCGATAGAAGAATCCCTGTTCCGCTGAGGAATAGGAAGAATAGATTGAAATAGAAATGGGTTTCCCACGACATCGCGTTAATGACTTTCATGCATCCACAAGGTATTTTTACCCATTTCAGCCAAAGGGCAAGGCCGACGTATCCGGTGAAACTCAGCATCAGCGTAAAGGAAAGATACATCCCATACAGGTTTGTCCGGGCATTGAGCAAGAGCACGACAAGGATGGCTTCAGCCACCGGTATCATCCCCATTAGAATGTATTTGAACCACAGGGGAAAGTACTGCCGCAACATCGCGCGTTGGAAAAAGCCGAAGTCGGTGATTTTTTCGTAAAGTACGGGTATCCATAAGGACAGCAATGCCAGAGTGAGAATAAGTAGCCATAGATTGTGACCTTTCAACGACCCGCCGTATGTAACTTGGACTTTCATAACTGGGATGAATTATTTGGTGTTCATGATACAAGCAAAAGTAGCGGCCATTTTATCCCGGGTAAGTCCCGCCTTAATGAGACGAATTGCAAGATCTGTCCCGGAGGTATCGGCTTTTCATGCGGTAATAGGTACTTCGCCCCATGCGCAGGAGTTGCCATTGCGGAGCATCGGGCAATCGCCTGGCTTGTTGTCCGAACCGGTGCATGTAGATGCGATATCGGTCGTATAAAGACGCTTCGTCTGCTAAGGCAATCAACAAATCAAGAAAATCGATTTTGCGTTGCTTCATGATGTGCACGAGTTCTGCAAATGCCGGAAGGCGGAGCTGGGCCTCACGGGCCTCGGCCACCGATACCAATAGAAGCGATGTATTTTCCAGGGCGATGTATTCAGCTTCACGGAGGCGCGGGGTGAAGGGGTGCTGTGTGCCCGTGAAATAGTCCATCGGCAGCATCAGTTCGCAAAGCATCGATTTGCCCAGGCTGTTCCTGCGGTAGCCAGCCACAAGACCCGACAACACGATGCAGAAAAAAGGGAAACGTTCGGTTTCCAGCTTAATAACCCGTTTTTTACCGTAGTGCTGGATCCTCGATCGACTGCGGATGAACGACCGGCTATCCGCTCCTAAGGCGGCGCAATGCTTGGTCCAATAGGTGAATAGCCGTTCCACGGAAAGGTCAGTTAATGGGTGGAAAGTACGGCTTTAGGGAAGGCGCGTCAATGGAACCGATGGAACTGCCGGAGCTACTTCCCGGCAACCAAATTACACAGAGGCCTCTCAAGGGCGAAAATTCGATGGAACTTTACCCTTATTTTTTTCAAATAGTTTCATGCCCTGCCGGCAGGGGCGGTAGAGGAGTCAATTTAGGACGAGTTTTGAGCGTTAAATGGAATTTTTTTGGGCGTATCTAGGCGGACCTGATTCATCCAATCGGAAAAGCCGGGATCAATCCGATTTAAACTAGGTCAGGTTAACGGCAGTCCCCTATGGAACTGATGCGTGGGAAAGGCGTTTGCCGGGAAAGAAACGCGACGATCAGCTGGAACTTTTAGGGATCCGTCAACTTTTTTATTCCGCCGGAATAGGTGTTCATTCCAGCCACTCACCTATTGGTTCTTAGATTTGGCGCGGGTGGAACTTTTTATACAAGTTTGAAACATGATCAGTTGGGAGGTCCCCCACTCAAGGCGCCAAACCGGGGGTTTTTAGTAATTCACAAACGCAGTAAAATGATACTCGACAAACTCTTAGCGTTGGCGATAAGCCATCCCCTATCTCTGGAAGTAATCAGTTGGTGCTTCAACATCCACGAAACCGCTATGGTGCAATTTTCCCTGATTTGGCCGCGCATTCCCAAATGTACACTTCCAATTTTCTAAACCATGCAAAAACGGTATATGCAGCAGCTTCAGGTGGTTCGCAAACGCGCCAGAAGCTTGAAACGGTTTGCATCGGGAGATCTGATGAATGCCTTTACACTTTACAGTGCGAACATCACTCATTTTCTGCCCTGCATTCCGCCTGAAACCCACTGGAAGCTGTTCCGGCAAACCTACCAGCATCTTTGGTTGAGCCACTTGGACCAGGATTACTTCGGGGGTGAATTTCCGGCGGCTATCTATGGCTGGGATACTTCATGGGTTCATGCGATACGTAAACGCCCGGGTATTGTTTGCACATTGCATACAGGATCGTATCGACTGGCCAATTACTTGCTGGCCCGGGCTGGAATCCGATATGCGTTGCTCATTTCGGACCGAGTGATGGCGGAGCAGGGGCCAGAAATCCGGGAGGTATTGGAACGGCTGTCACCCAATAGCCCCATCCCGCTGATCGAGGCCGGAAGCCCATCTGCCGCGTTGGCGATCTTGCGCAGTATAGAAGGAGGTGCAAGTATTCTGGCGTACCTCGATGGATTTGAGGGAACAGCATTGACCGACCTGACCAAGTTGGAACGGATCACTTTTTTGGGTCAGCATCTGTTGGTACGTAGAGGCATTCCTTACCTGGCCCACCGTGCGGGTGTGCCGCTGTATCTGGTGCTGAATTTTAGAAGAGACGATGGATCCATACAGGCATTCCACGGCCAAACGCTGGAACCTGAAGGTTTCTCCTGCGATCGCTACATAAGCTACGCGCTCCAATATATGTTTGATTTCCTCGGTTCATTGCTCATCCACTATCCAGAGCAATGGGAGAGCTGGCTCTCCCTGCACGAACATGTATCGCCGGAACAGTGTCACCATCGCCAAACGGGCTCCCGTAAACGTACGTATGGGCTGTTGAAGCTGGATGGGCGGCGTTACTTGATGGACAAACGGACCTATAAACTCACGCAGCTATCCCGTAAACGGTAATTGAATTTTTACAGTACACTTTGATGGTTTTAGGGTAATTTTAGGGTTTTTACATCCTAAATTATTCCTAACGCATGAAAAGACTTACAACCTACGTACCGGATTTTTTCCGTAATCATCCCCTCGAAATGGTGCAAATGGTGTTATGCCCACTGTATTTCTGGCTTAGTTTTATGGTGAACGCACGGCTTACCGCGCCTTATCCCGCTTGGGTGGTCGTGCTGGTGGCCGGATGGGCGATCACCGCCGTCTACGCCCTCGCGGGCCTGCTGTACGTGTGGAACGCACCGGATCACATCACCAGAGTGTGCGCCATGGCAGGCTTCTACATCGTACTTGCTCTGGTTTCGTACCTGTTGGCTTATATCGTGCTGCCGGCCCGGGGGATCTTCTTGTTTGATCGATCACGGCTGTTTCGACTGGATGAGTATCTGCTGAATATGGCACAGCTCTATGTCACCTTTTTTCTGGCAGCAGTGGGGTTGGTGTCGCTTTACCGCACGCGCGATTATTTTCGGAAGGAGCGACAACTGAAAAGGGAAATCCAACGGTATGCACTGCAATTTGCAATGGCGCAGATTTCGCCCCATTCGGTGTATAATGCGTTCCACGATCTGCATGCCATCCTGGATAAGAAATACCCTAGTCTCGCGCCGATACTGCTCACAATCATCGACGTCATGCGCTACAACACCAAGCACGCAGGCAGGTACGACGGGTTTGTTCCGCTGGGTGAAGAGATCGATCAATTGCGGTTGCTGCAGGAGCTATACCTGTTCCGTTACAACAACCGCTTTTATTTAAAGATGGACATTGACGTGAATCTGGCTGAATTTCAAATCATCCCCATTTCGGTGAGCTCTCTGCTCGAAAATGCTGCCCGCTATGGCGATGGCCACCATCCGGATGAGCCCATTGTCCTATCGGTTACCGCCCGCGAGGGGGAACTGCGGATAAGCTGCCGCAACAAAATCCGCAAGGCATCGCCCGCAGGTCTTTCCACGGGCATTGGTCAACCAAACCTCCGCCATCGGCTTCAGCTGGTGTATGGGCCGGAAGCGGAACTGGAAATAAATATGGAAAAAAATGTTTACGAAGCAATTATCCAAATACCGCTTCGCAAGGCGAAAATCATCTTAAACTAAATGGACATGGTACATGCAAAACGGACCGTGTTGGCCGTAGACGATGAACAACAGGCATTGGACTACCTTATCCGACGGATAAAGGCACGGGAAGATCTTTCCCTAGTGCTGGCTACGACCGACGGCGAGCTGGCGAAATCATATGTGGAACAATACACGGTTGATATCGTGATTGTGGACCTCGATCTGCGGACAATCGAGGGATATGACATCATGAGGGTACTGGATAAACATACGCAAATTATCGTATGTACGGCTTCGGCAACGGAGGGCTCATATGCCATTGATGAAGGTGCTGTGGAATTTTTGAGTAAACCGTTTGGCACCGAACGGTTTAACCGGGCGGTAGACCGCGCTATCGGACAATTGCAATTGCTGGAACAACGTCCGCCTACCAAGCGGGAGGAAATAGTGGTGCTTCCAAATGCCGACCGGTCGGCCATTTACCGGATCCGCTGGGACGAGATTGTGTACATCCGGTCCTATGGCAAAGTAACGATGGTGTTTCGCAACGACGGGCGGGTGTTTCGGTGTGGGTATATGCTCCGTAAAATGGAGGAAATGATGCCTGCCTCTTTTCTGCGGATACACCGGAGTTTTTTGCTGAATATCAATGAAATTGAATACTACAGTCACCGCCTGCCGCGCCGACAAGTGTATGTAAAAAGAGCTTATCAAACCTACTGGAGGGACGAAAAGGACCCGGAAACCAAGGGTGAGTTGAATGGTGCGCTGCCTGTGGGTGATACCTACCACGAACGACTTGCTGCCGAGTTGGAACGTTAATGCCTGAACAAATGCTTGTAACTGAACTCCGTAAAATCCAGCAGGAAATAGACAAAATGGTAGGTCGAAAGAAGATAGGTCCCCAAGCCCATGCCGTGTTGCAAGTCGGTAATTCCGGTATTGCGCAGAAATTGTCGGAAGCGATCCGCCAGCTGGAAGAGTGGAAGTGCCAGCTGGATGCGCGCAATAAACTGCAACGGTTACTGGAGAACCGATTGCTGGACGAAGAATACATGCGTGTGATGTGGTGGCAAGAGCAGGCGCATTTTTACGAGAGCCTATGTTCGGAGGTGCAAGCCTACTTTACGGAACATAACAGCGGCCGTCTGAGTACGTCCTTAACGGCGATGGAGTTGCTCCTGCTGGTAAGGCTATGCATCGAAGAGGGCATATTGCGAGCAGATTCGCTGCAATCCATATTCGAATTCTTAGCGACGCATATGGGTACAGCAAAGTATGCCAACCTATCGTACGAAAGCCTCAAAAAGCGCTACAGCCTGCGCCACGATGGCGCACGTAAGAAAGTAAGGCAGGCACTAGTAAACCTGATTAGACGAATGGATGAGAAATAGATCGATATTACACCTAGATAACATGCGTTATTCACAAACCTAAAAGGAGATCTTTATGGAAAACAACCCCTATCTCTCGCACCCCAACCAAAGTAAAGGGTTGGAAGCCGTGCTACCACTGCTTAACCTGCTTGCGGAACTTTTGAAGCGCCTACTGGCCGGACTCGGTAATCCAGCGCACCGCTATGGGCTATTGCGACCCGAAGAAGTAACGGTGATGCTGCATATCAGCGATCGTACCCTGCGGCGATACAATGAGGAGGGTATCTTGCGGCCGCTCAGGATCGGTGGAATGCGCTACTACCTGATAAGCGATATCATCGACTCCGGACGGAACAACGGCGTAGATTAATCGCTTTTTCATCCCGAATCAGCCCCATCGACGGTGTATGCCATGGTGGGGCGTGGTTACCTTATGCTTACCAATTTCATACCTGTTGGTTAACCTTCGCCTACAGCTGACTTACTTTTTCCTTACCTCAGGGCTACCATTTCCTTACCAGTTGCTTACCAGTTGCTTACCATTTCCTTACCAGTTGCTTACCATTTCTATACCAAAGAGGTAGAGAGAAGGTATCAAAAAGGTAAACGAAGAACATAGGAGGCTTGGCGTTGCATTAAGCCTCTTCGGTTAATTCTGGCCATTTATGGCCATTTATGGCCAATATCGGACAATTCCGGACGCGGCATTTTCCCGATGGTGCTTATCGCCGATGTTTGTTTCCGGAAACGGCAGCGTACCGGTACATAAACGGAGTAACGAACGCTTGTTGCCATCGGCTGTTTCTGGCAACAGGCATGGGATTAATTTTTTAACGAAAAAGTAAATATGGGAAGTTTCAATAGAGGAGTCCATGGTGGATTCTCAGGTAAAATAGGAAATGTGGTGGGCGCCCACTGGCGCGGTATTGATTACATGCGTAGCCTCCCTAGGGTGGCAAAAGGTAGGCCCGTTACGAAGGAACAGATGGAGCATCGTGTAAACTTCGCAGCGGTGGTCGCGTTTGCCAAGCCCATCAGTTTTGTGTTTAACGTGGGTTACGGCAAGCTGGCCAAGCAAAAACTGACAGGCTATAACTTGGCCGTTCGCCAGATTTATAGGGAGGCCATCGTGGGAGAGTACCCAGATGTTTCCGTAGACCCGACGTTGGTGCGCATCAGCACGGGAGACCTGGTGCGGCCACACAACCCGGCAATCGAGGCGCTATCCGGACAGGTGCTGCGTGTCTCATGGGTAGACAAAACGCAGGAACGCAAAAAGATGGATCACAGCGATCTGGCCATCGTGGTGGCGTATAACCCCACTAAAGCGGAATATCAATATGATATCGGTGGTGCTAAGCGTCTCGATGAGGAGTTGCTGCTGGAACTGCCGGATTATTTCGCCGGCGATGAGGTGCACGTGTACCTGGGCATGGTGAGCAAGACAGGTGGCATTGCTTGCAACAGCTTGTATCTGGGTACGGTGGTAGTGGATGAAAACCCCGCTATCGAACTTGAGGAAGAACCTGAACCTGAAGAGGAGCCCGAAGAGGAGCTCGAACCCTAGGGGGTATAAGTAGCGGGGCGGAAACGTCCCGCTGCTTTTTAGGTTTCACAAACTCAGCAATTCAACAAACATTAAGCAAATGACGAAAATAGTCCGCGTGGCACAGGGGAAGAACAGTACCCTCAGCCACCTGTATATCAATGACCGCTTCGCCTGCTACCTGCTCGAAGACAGCGTTCGCAAGGAGAAAATCCAGGGCCTCACTTGCATTCCCGAAGGGGAGTATGGGTTAATCCTAAATCCCGGTGCCGGCATGAACGCCCGCTATGGAGTTAAATACCCGCATATGCACGCAGGCATGATTGAAATTACCGAAATACCCAGCTTTCGTTTGGTATTCATCCACATCGGCAACTACCATACGCAAACGGCGGGCTGTCCGCTGACAGGCTCGTACTGGCAGCGGCTGGATGGTGACTATCAGGTAATCCATTCGGCCGCGGCCTATCGCTATGTATATCCGCTGCTGGTGGAACAAATTGAAAAGGGTAAGGACAGGGTAGTAGTTGAGAACGGGTTTTAGCCCTTTGCAGACACGGCCTAGGATACGGAAGCGAAGCGCCCCCGGATCCAGTCGTGGAGCAGAGGGCTAAAACCCTGGGGAAGGAAGAAGGAGGCAGGCGGCTTTGGCGTACATAATTAAAAACCAAAATGAACACGAAAGAAAAAGAAGTTGGACTACCCGAAGCGGGGAAACCGACATTATTCAATAGGATCAAGGAAACATTGGCCGTGGCCAGTCAACTCATCATTGCCGCACCGGTAAAATTGCCGCCTAAAGTGCTGATGGTTGCCAAATATGTGGCACTGGCATTGGGCGTACTGGAAGCAGCGGAAAATGCCTCAAAACGAAAGGAGGATATCGACGATGAAGAATAGCCAACAACTTGGCATCGGCACGGGTAGCGGTACGCTGCTCAGTGCCCTGGCCTTTATCGGCATGGATGATGTGACCAAGACCGTCGTGCTGGCCGCCATCGGGGCCGTTGTGAGCTTCGCGGTAAGCTGGCTGCTTCAAAGATTGCTGCGGAGGAAGGGGTGAATGTTTTACGCGAAATGCAACTGCAGCAATTTAGCGAAAATGATATTGCTGTGATATACCTTTAGCAGCCTACGCAGTACTTTTGCGCCCATATGGAAATCCTTCGCAGAACGGATAGCCTGCGGAATTGGCTGATTCGCTATAGTTTTTTCTTTTTAGGATTGGTGTGTTTCGGATTGGGCGTGGCCATTTCCGTGAAAATGCAGCATCTGGGTCTACATCCCTGGGATGTGCTGAATATTGCGCTTTTTGAGCGTTTCGGGCTCTCTATCGGCACGTGGACGGTTATCATTGGCTTTATATTAATCACGATCTCACTGGTGGTTAGCCGAAAATATGTGAACCTCGGAACCTTCCTGAATGCCTTGCTCATTGGTCCCATTATGGATTTCTTTCTTTGGGTGGACATACTACCTGCTCCCACTTTTACCTGGACGGACTACCTCTGGTTGCTGGTAGGGATTACCATTGTAGGCGCTGGGGGTGGCTTGTACGTATCAGGTGGGATAGGTGCCGGCCCCCGTGATGGCTTCATGCTTTCCATGGCGGAACGAACGGGGCTTTCTGTCAGCAAAGCGCGGATCGTCGTTGAATGTGTTGTATTGCTCATCGGATACCTGCTGGGAGGCCCCGTATTCCTGGTTACCTTTCTTTATACGTTTATCATGAGCCCCATTTTTCAGGGTTCATTGAAGTTCTTTACACGATTGAAGAACGAGCTGTGCGACCAGTATCCGGAGCGTTGAGCATCTTTTTTCTGCGCACAGAATTTTCGTGGTAAAGCAGCCGGAACTCGCAATGCGTTACGGAGATGTGTCTACACATGGGGCCTTCTAAAAGAAAAAATTTATGGGGATTGGTTCTGTATTTCAGTTTTATTTGCTTTAGTTTAGCGGCTGTTTTTAAAAAGAAATGCCTGACTGGAAAAGAATATTAGCTTTTTTACTGAGTTGTTTAACAATCGGTTGTCAATCTGAAAATGCTAAACGTACAACCCTATCTTTTGATAATTATTCCGTCGCAGACGGCTTTCAAATCCAATTGGCTGCCGCCGAACCGCTTATTGAAGCTCCCGTAACGATAGACTTTGATAACGAAGGCAGAATGTGGGTCGTGGAAATGCGGGGCTACATGCCAAACCTCAACGGGGCGGGTGAAGATGAGCCTAACGGACGAATCAGTATTGTCGAAGATTTGGATGGAGATGGGGTCGCCGATCATGTAACACCATTCCTGGATAGTTTGGTGCTCCCAAGGGCGATTGCCCATGTATACGGCGGGTTGCTGTATGCCGTACCACCCAATTTGTGGTTTGTCGAAATAGAAAATGATAGGCCGGGCAAAAAAACATTGGTTGATTCGCTTTACTCGGTTGGCGGAAATGTTGAACAGCAGCCAAACGGGCTGATGATGAATATTGACAATTGGATTTATAATGCGAATTCCAATTTCAGGTATCGGTATAAAGACGGGAAATGGTTAAAGGAATCAACATCGTTTCGCGGTCAATGGGGGATCAGCAAAGATAACTACGGGCGGCTTTACTACAATTACAACGAGATGCAGATCGCGGGGGATTACGTATTGCCAAATACGGTCATTAACAATCCCTACCTAAGGCCTGCAGCGGCGGTCAATCAATCCCTGACAGCAAATCAACGCGTTTACCCCCTGCACGCTACCACCGTAAACCGGGGAGCGGAAGAAGGCATCTTGACGAAAGACAGCCTGCTGGTCAATGTGACGGCGGCGTGTGGACCGCTAATTTACCGCGGCGGTCAATTCCCCGATGACTATATGCACAATGCGTTCATTTGTGAGCCGGAAGCAAATTTGGTCAAACGGAACATCCTGGCATTTAGCAGCTTGAAAACTACGGCCGCCCAAGCGTGGGACGACCGTGAATTCTTAGCGTCCACAGACGAAGGTTTCCGCCCGGTCGATTTAAGTGGCGGACCCGACGGGGCGCTGTATGTGGTGGATATGCATCGCGGGGTGGTGCAGCACCGGGCTTTCGCCACACCTTATTACCGCAACGGAATCGCACAGAAAAGGTTAGATACCCTGTTGCGTGCCGGGCGCATACTCCGGATAAAAAATAACGATAAGCCGCTTGGTAAAATTCCGGAACTACTCAACGCCCGGGGCAGCGAGCTGGTGGGGTTGTTAACGGACAGCAACGGTTGGGTCAGAGATCGCGCGCAACAGTTATTGATTCAGCGGCAGGAACAAGCTGTGGTCCCGGCTTTGGAATCGTTATTACAGGATGGAGCGGATGAGATAGCCGCCATGCACGCGCTATATACGTTGGAAGGCTTAGGGGCGCTTTCCTTTGAAGGACTTGAAACCGTGGCAGCATCCAAAAATCCGATGCTATCGGCACATGCGCTCTTACTGTTGCGGCAGCAGGGTGGCAACGCACAGGTTACGGATATGGAAAAACTGGCTACAAACCTGATGTCGAGGCGGGATACCGTTGTCAACCTGTATTTGGCAGCATCCCTGGGTGCATGGATACCCACTTCCCCGGAAACCTTTTTGCCCTTACTTGCTAAATTATCACAAACCTATACGGGGAGCGCTGTTTTTCAGGAAGCCATCGTAAGCAGTTTGAAGGGGTTTGAGGAAGATTTTCAACAACACCTGAAAAACCAGGAACCCGGCGCCGATTCGGATGCACCGGTAAATGACCTGTTGCATCAGACTCTTGTGAATAAGCGCAACGGAAAAATGAATGCTATTTTTGTTGAGCGCATCCGGCCCACAGACAGAAGAACCAGGGGATTGACTATTTTCCAAAGCACGTGTATGGCTTGCCACGGGGCGGATGGCGAAGGGATGGCGAATATTGCGCCACCCTTAAAAGGATCACCTTACGTAGAGGGGCCACCCGATCGGTTAGCGCTGATTATCTTAAATGGGTTGAAGCGTTCTGCCCTTACGGCCGATGAACCACGCCCTTTTAATGGGACGATGCCAAATTTCGGGAATAATTTCAGTGATGAAGAGATTCGGGACGTGATTGAATATGTGCGTAACTCGTTTGTTGCTAAACCAACCGGAACAATCGACGCAGATCGGATAAAAAAACTGAGAAAGAAAAAAACGGAACCACTCACGAGAGAAGAGTTAGGTGTACGGTAAGTAGGCGCCGGATTTGCGCACGTTCAGGCACCCGGGTCAAATTGCCCTCTTAGGGTAATACAGGAAATATACGTACATTTGTGTAACATGGTATGATGGAAACGTTTACTCCCACAGACGAAAGAGCGATGTTGCTGCGGCTGCGTGAGGGTGATCATGAGGCGTTCGGAAAGCTGTTTTCCGTCTATAGCCCGATTATCACCGGGCACCTGTTGCGCTTGCTGAAAGTACCTGAGCTGGTTGAGGAGCTCGTACAGGATACCTTCCTCAGTCTTTGGGAGCATCGGGAGCGGATCGACCCTGAAAAATCCATCAAAGCCTATCTCTTCCAGATCGCCGTCAACAATGCCCGCGATCTCTTTCGCCGGGCGATGCACGACAAGCGAATACGCGCCCTATTTTACCAGACCGTATCCGAAGGGTATGAACACATCGAGACGGAGATCACCCGTAAAGAAAACCGCGATCTGTTGAGCCACCTATTGGATAGGCTGCCCGAAAAACAACGCAACGTCTATATTCTTTGCAAGGTCGAAGGTCTCAGCTATCGCGAAGTCAGCGGCCGCCTTGGTATCTCCGAAAGCACCGTCAACTCCCACATCAAGCGGGCCAATGCGCTGCTGAAGCAACACCTGGCTGGCAGTGCCGAGGTCATAATCCTGCTAGCGCTATTCCTTTTTTGATTATTTCATGCTCATTTACAGGGGGTTGAAAAATAGTTGCGTTCAAGCTGCACTGGATTTTTGATCCGAACCGTATAAGTAGTCAAAACAGGGAAAAAAATCCGATGGAAAGAAAGCAATATCCAGCACACCTCTTACGCGCCTATCTGGAAGGTAAGGCCACGCGCAAAGAGATTGATGCATTGTTGCAGTATTTTCAACTTCCGGAGGAGTCGGACGAACTGGTACGCCTGATTGCCGAAGAATTCAACCAACCGGTCCCTGACAGTGTCGACCCCGGGCAGGTCGCTGCCATCAACAAACGGGTAAGCGACCAACTTAGCCGCCATATCGGACCCGCCGGACAGCCAAGGGCCAAGCGTTCTGTGCTGATCCGCTTCCTGCCCTACGCGGCAGCGGCCGTTATTGCATGGGTTATAGCATGGCTGGCGATCGGCGACCGGCAGCAGCCTGCCGTCGACCGAAACCTCGTCAATGCGGAAGAAATCTTGCCGGGTGGTAATAAAGCTACCCTCAGCCTACCCGATGGCCGGACCGTCCTATTGGATGAAGAACAACAAGGCATCGTCGTTAAGGATGATCACATCTCCTACGCCAATGGAACAGGGAAAACAATCACACAGGTAGATACTGAAAAGACAGAACAGCTCACCTTAACCACCCCAAGGGGAGGGATATATGCCGTCACCTTGCCGGATGGTAGCCGGGTGTGGCTCAATGCATCTTCTATTCTTAGGTACCCATCGCGGTTTGCCGGGGACCAACGCCTTGTAGAAATCGAAGGGGAAGGGTATTTTGATGTTACCCACGATACCAAACAACCGTTTGTCGTAAGGAGTAGGGGGCAGGAAGTACAGGTGCTGGGTACTGAATTCAATATTTCCGCATATCGGGATGATCCAAAACTGAGAACAACGTTAGTGGAGGGCAAGGTACAAATCGTCAATCGGTTATCTAGGACCGTACGGGGTCTTGTTCCGGGCGAACAGGCTACGGTAGATGGCGAGAAAACCCATGTCCAGCAAGTCGATGTAACCCAGTACACAGCCTGGAAAGACGGTTTTTTTTATTTTGATGGAGTGGCTCCGCAAACTGCCTTCAACCAAATGGAACGTTGGTATGATATCGAGGTCGTGTACCGGGGAAAGATGCCGTCAACCCCTTTCTTTGGAATGATAGACCGTAGCGGAACCCTGCAAGACGCACTCGCTATCCTGGAGGAAAGTGGGCTGGACTGTAAGCTCATCCGATCCGGAGGTATTAACCGATTGATTGTTGTTGGCGAATAGGCAATAGACGTACAAAGATATATGTTAACCCGTTTTACCAATAAGACCAAAAAATGAGAAAGATGAATGAGACGTAAGTGATGATAACAATCCGGGGCGGTAATCCATCATAAACCGGACGGTGCTAGAGACACCATCCGGTCTGAATGCTTGGACCGGTCCGGCCTTGACGTAACAGCAGTCGTTAACCAATTTTCTAACCATCCAAACAGGACAAATTTATGATTTTTACGCAACGTGCAAAAGGGTCACCTTGGCCCTTTAGTTACCGATTATTATTCATTATGAAACTTGCGGTATTCTTGACCGTCTTATGTACTTTTCAGGCGATTGCCGAGACCAAGGCGCAGAAGATTACGCTGAACCTCCAAAATACGACGTTGAGGGAGGTGATGAAGGAAATACAAAAGCAACAGGGCTATCTGTTTTTCTTCCGTGGAGACCAAATTGCCACCAAGCGCATAAGCGTGGATCTGAACCAGGTGGATCTATCGGATGCCATGGATCGGATTTTAGACAACCAAGGGTTGGTTTGGTCGATTAAAAATAAGACGATCATTGTAAAACGCGGCACGCCGCCAGCGATGCCCGTTAAAGCGGAACGTGCCCCCGATCGTCAACAACGCACCATTACCGGCGTTGTGACCGACGAAACCGGGCAGCCCATTGAGGGTGTGACGGTCGCGCTCAAGGGGACATCGATAGCGACTACCACAGACACTCAGGGTAGGTACAACCTGGCTGTCGCCGATGAAGTGGGTACCCTGGTGTTTTCCATGGTGGGGTATGACGCGACGGAACAGGCCATCGGCACTTCGCAAACGGTAAACGTTACCTTGACAACCTCGGTGAGTGATTTGGATGAAGTGGTGGTAGTGGGCTATGGGACACAATCCACACGGCAGCTTTCCAGCGCCGTATCGAAAGTCGATGCAGAAGATTTTGCAGATTTGCCGGTGGCACAGTTTTCTCAGAAATTACAGGGTAAATTGGCCGGCGTTCAGATTTCACAAGCGACAGGGACTCCCGGTGGCGGGATGAATATCCGGGTCAGGGGAGCCGCATCAATTACAGCCGGAACATCGCCTTTGTATGTCGTGGATGGAAACCCCATAACCGGGGGGATTAGCAACATCAATCCCAATGAGATAGAAAACATCAGTGTGCTGAAGGATGCGGCGGCAACGGCGATGTACGGGTCGAGGGCCGCTAACGGTGTGGTACTGATCGAGACGAAAAAGGCAAAACCGGGTGAAACCACCCTGGACTACAACGGGTTCGCCGGGGTACAGCAGATTCCTAACCGCGGCAGACCGGTCATGATGAATGCCCGGGAATTTGCGGAATGGAGAAAGGAAATGGCCGAATTCAGAGGGCAACCGGTTGATCCGGAATACCAGGATCCCAGCCAATACGGAGAAGGCACAAACTGGTACGATGCATTGACCCGTGTAGCGGGAATTCACGATCACAGCGTCACGCTGAGTACGGGCGGGGAGAAATTCAGCACAACAGCGACAGCAGGGTATTTCAATCAGGAAGGGGTAGTGGTTGCTTCTAAATATGACCGGGTTTCCCTCCGTATCAATTCATCTTTCCGCCCGCATGAAAAAGTGAATATCGGATTGAATATCGCACCGACCTATTCGAGGAATACCAACAGCGGATTGGACGGCGTGGGCAGTGTCTTTAATGAAACGTTACAAACCTCCCCGCTGGCCCCCCTAAGGAATCCCGACGGAAGCCTTACGCTGACCGCCTCCTCATCCGGAATGTTCCCTACCCCCAATTATGTAAGAACATTGGAGGATAAGGTGGTGGACAATAAAAATACACGGATTTTGGCGAACCTATTTGTAGACTATGAGATCATCGATGGGCTCTCATTCAAAACTTCCGGAAATATTGATAAAGGAGACAATCGCGACTTTAACTTTAATGGCACGACTACCGGCACCCGTGGCGTGGGATTATATACCATCCCGTTTGCCGCCCTCAACCAGGGTTCATACCTCTCATGGGTCAATGAAAATATTCTGAATTACAAGGCCGACTTCGGGGTTGATCATACGCTGGATGCGTTGGTGGGTTTTACTGCCCAACGATTCCGGCAGGACGCCAGCGCTATCAATGCGGACAATTATCCGGATGATAAAGTGCAGACCATTGGAGCAGCAGGAACCGTTGAGGCATCCAGCGACATTCAGGAATGGAGCTTGGCCTCTTTCCTGGCCCGGGTAAACTACAGCTACAAAGGACGTTACCTGGTATCTGCTTCCATTCGTAGAGACGGTTCTTCCAGGTTTGGAAAAGAAAATAGATGGGGGAATTTCCCGTCGGTATCTTTGGGGTGGATTGTCTCAGATGAAGGGTTTATGGACGCGGTGGAGCCCATATCCTTTCTAAAGCTCCGCGCAAGTTTCGGGGTGGTAGGCAACTTTGACATCGGGAATTATACCCATATTCCCACGATTTCCACCGCTAACTATGTCTTCGGCAACCGCATTGGCGCGGGAAGAACAGTAGACAACCTGGCGGATCAATACATCGGATGGGAAAACAACAAGCAATATAACCTCGGTTTGGACATCAATTTCTTCAACGATCGGTTGGGATTGACCTACAACTTTTATCAAAAATACACCACCGATCTGCTATTTAATGTACGGGTACCCAGGGCATCCGGATTCTCCAGTACCAATACCAATATAGGCGATTTGAAATTTTGGGGGCATGAAATATCCATCGTTTCTTCCAATATAAAGCGGAAAAACTTCTCCTGGGATACCGATTTCAACCTCTCTTTTGACCGAAACCTGGTGACATCCATGGGTACCCGAACGTCCGAAATCATCACCGGCCCGGGAAGTGACCTCATAGGCGGTTCCCATATTACCAGAGAAGGAGAGCCAATCGGGATGTTGTATGGAATGGACCACTTGGGTGTGTATGTAAACCAGGCAGATTTTGACAGTTCGCCGAAACACAGCAGCTCCCAGGTAGGCACTGCCAAATTTAGAGACGTAAACCAGGATGGCGAGATTACGGTAGAAGATGCTACCATCATCGGTAATCCACACCCGGATTTCGTCTTTGGGATGACCAACCGGATCCAATACAAGGATTTTGATTTCTCCATGACGCTCTCCGGCACCTATGGAAACCAGATACTTCGGGGTGCTGAACAGACCTTGACCAACCTGGATGGGGTGTTTAACGTGCTGGCCAATGTAAAAGACCATTGGAGATCCCCGGAAGATCCGGGTAGCGGCCGCTATGGGAGTTTAGCAGCAGGTGCTACCTATCTTGAGCGGGATTGGTGGGGCAGCCAGATGCTGTATGATGGCAGTCATCTATCCATCAATAACGTGACGGTGGGATATAACATACCGACAAACAAATCCGACTTCTTTAGAAGGTTTAGGGTATATGGAAGTGTGCAGCAGCTGCATGTCTTTACCAATTATCCGGGTTCCAACCCACAGGTGAGTTTAAGCCAATCCTCTACCGGGCTGGGAATCGACGGCGGATCGTATCCGGTACCAAGGACCTATACGTTGGGTTTGAATATCGGATTTTAAACCATTCGTTTCTAATTTAAAGGAGATCATCAAAATGAACATAAAAATAATAGTATTGGCAAGTGCAGTTTCACTCGGATTGACATCCTGTGAAAACTTCTTGGACATCGCTCCTCAAACGGCAGTAACCCCCGAAAACTTCTTCGAATCCGAATCGGATTTCCAGCAGGCGGTTGATGGGATATATGCACCCTTACAAGGGCTATACAACAATCAATCCAGCTGGGCGATGGGAGAAATGCGCTCAGATAACACGCACTATTTTTACAACGTGGACTATCGCCTTCCGTTTCCGGAAGAAGTGGCAAATTTCCTCAACGGTTCTGAGAACACGGTTACCCAGGATAAATATTACATCAATTATGACATCATTAACCGGGCCAACCAGGTGCTGAACGTCATCGACGAGGCGACGCTGGAGCCGGCTGCCAAAGACAACCTGAAAGGTCAGGCCTTGTTCTTACGCGCATTAAGCTATTTTGACCTGGTGAAGTTTTTCGGCGGTGTGCCGCTGCACCTAACGCCCGCCAAAGACCTGGAAACAGCTTCCTTACCCAGGGCTACTGCCGAAGAAGTGTATGCGCAGATTCAGGCGGATGCGACGGCTGCCGCAGAACTGTTGCTCAATAAGGCCGAACAGGAAGCGGGAAGGGCTACATCGGGTGCCGCGTGGACCCTGTTGGGTGATGTGTTTCTGAACCTGAAAGAATGGAGTAAGGCTGAAGAGGCGTTGCGACAGGTAACAGGCTACGAGTTATTAACGGACTATGCGGCTATATACGACCCTGCCAACAAAAACAACATCGAATCGATTTTTGAAATACAATACCTGGAAGGAACGTCCTTGAGTTTGCATAGCACGTTTCCCTATTACTTTATTCCCCTGACACCGGACCACGCCCAATTGACGAAAGGTCCCAAAGGCTCTCAAAACGTTCCCGGATCGGGATGGAATATCCCGACGGAAGACTTGTTAGCCGCTTACGAGGATCAGGAAGCCGACCAACGATTCAGTGCTTCGATCGGATTCTATACCGGCGCATCTCCGATATCGGATACTTCGTATGTGAACCTGCCTTATATTAAAAAATATCAGCATACCCATTCGATTTTTGGCGAGAGCAACCAGAATTTCCCGGTGTACCGCTATGCTGAGGTGCTCTTAATGCTGGCCGAGGCCCTTAATGAGCAAAATCAGCCAACAGAAGCACAGGAGTTTCTCAACCGGGTACGGAGAAGGGCGGGGTTGAATGACGTGACGGCTTCAAGCCAGACCGGATTGCGGGAAGCCATTTTAAAGGAGCGTAGGATTGAGCTGGCTTTTGAAGATAAGCGGTGGATAGATCTGGTCAGAACGGGCAATGCGATCGATGTGATGAATGCGTATGGAGCCAAACTGAAATCAAACGGTGCTTATTATTACCTGAGTTCGTCGAGTTACAAGGTGGATGAAAACGATCTGTTATTTCCGATTCCATTCCCGGAAATTCAGGTAAATCCGGATCTGACGCAAAACCCAGGGTATTGAAAGATATTTGGTTTAACTAGTTTATATATGATGTTCATTGTTTTCAATAATACGCGTAACCGATGGGTCCGTACGTTTGCATTGTCTTCTTTTCTCTGCATGGCTACGACCATGGTGGTATGGGCCCAGCAGACCGAAAAGATAAAATTCACGCCATATTTTGTTGCCGCCGAGAGTTTTGAATCGGTGGGTGTAATGGATGTGGATGGCGACGGCAAACCGGACCTGGTTTCGGGCGATT
>Ga0160443_100158_pt1 | contig 96879 bp, 90 predicted proteins | sample HID1972I_E1MG_FD_108244 | JGI IMG/M metagenome (GOLD analysis project Ga0160443, IMG submission 108244) | Enriched pill bug-associated microbial communities from UW Madison campus, WI, USA - HID1972I_E1 MG | ecosystem: Host-associated > Arthropoda: Insects > Digestive system > Unclassified ... | reverse complement strand
TGCTGTGGGCGTTCGACAACGATGCCTACATCCCGCACCAGATCGCCGGCGAAGACATGGACGAGGAAGAGGCCCTGGTGCTGATCGCCGTTCCCGGCACCGAGGCCCCGGCCCGGCCGCTGGTGATCAACCTGCGCGACGACCCCTACCTGGCCGCCTGCGACCGCGTGCTGGAAGTGGTGCCGGCCGACCCGGAAGCGCGCGAACCGCTGCGCGAGCGCTGGCGCCAGTACAAGGCGCTGGGCTTTGACCTGAACAAGTACGACATGTAAACCGCGCGGCGCCCGTCCGGTCGCCGCCGACCCCGGAGACCCTTGATGCGCCTGTTGATCGCCCTGATCTTTCCCTGGTTCGCCTTCTTCACCATCGGCCGCCCGATCGCAGGCATCCTCTGCCTGATCCTGCAGATCACGCTGATCGGCTGGCTGCCCGCCGCGATCTGGGCCGCCTACGCGGTCTCACAGTTCCATACCGACCAGAAGATCCGCCGCGCCTTCGGGCGCTGAGCTTCCGGCACCCCCACCTTCCGTATTCGATCCTGGTTCCCGCATGACCCAACTCGCCTCCAGCTACGACCCGAAAACCTTTGAAACCGCGTTGTACGACGCGTGGGAGAAGGCCGGCCATTTCAAGCCGTCCGGCAAGGGCGAGCCGTACACCATCCTGCTGCCGCCGCCGAACGTGACCGGCACGCTGCACATGGGCCATGCCTTCCAGCAGACCCTGATGGATGCGCTGGTGCGCTACCACCGCATGCGCGGCTACGACACGTTGTGGCAGGTGGGTACCGACCATGCCGGCATCGCCACCGAGATGGTGGTGTCGCGCAACCTGGCCCTGGCCAACACCGGCGAGACCCGCGATTCGCTGGGCCGCGACGGCTTCATCGAGAAGGTGTGGGAATGGAAGGCGCAGTCCGGTGACACCATCGAGCGCCAGATGCGCCGCCTGGGCACCTCCAGCGACTGGTCGCGCAGTACCTTCACCATGGACCCGCAGCCGTCCGAAGCGGTGGTCGAGGCCTTCGTGCGCTGGCACGAGCAGGGCCTGATCTACCGTGGCCAGCGCCTGGTCAACTGGGATCCGGTGCTGAAGACCGCCATCTCCGACCTGGAAGTGGAGAGCGTGGAGGAAGACGGCTTCCTGTGGTCGATCAGCTACCCGCTGGCCGACGGCAGCGGCACCCTGACCGTGGCCACCACCCGCCCGGAAACCATGCTGGGCGACACCGCGGTGATGGTCCACCCGGAGGATGAGCGTTACGCGCACCTGATCGGAAAAATGGTCAAGCTGCCGCTGACCGACCGCGAGATCCCGGTGATCGCCGACGATTACGTCGACCGCGAGTTCGGTACCGGCGTGGTCAAGGTCACCCCCGCGCACGATTTCAACGATTACCAGGTCGGCCTGCGCCACGACCTGCCGATGATCAACCTGTTCACCCCGGACGCGGCGATCAACGACAACGCCCCGGAGAAGTACCGCGGGCTGGACCGTTACGAAGCGCGCAAGGTGATCCTGGCCGAGCTGGAAGACCTCGGCATCCTGGTCGAGACCAAGGCGCACAAGCTGCAGGTGCCGCGCGGTGATCGTACCCAGCAGGTAATCGAGCCGTACCTCACCGACCAGTGGTTCGTGAAGATGGACGTGCTGGCCAAGCGTGGCCTGGAGCTGGTCGAGAACGGCAGCATCCAGTTCGTGCCGGCCAACTGGATCAACACCTACCGCCACTGGATGGAGAACATCCAGGACTGGTGCATCAGCCGCCAGCTGTGGTGGGGGCACCGTATCCCGGCGTGGTTCGACGACGCGGGCAACTGCTATGTCGGCCGCGACGAAGCCGAAGCACGCGCGAAGAACAATCTTGCCGCCGATGTCGCCCTGCATCAGGACAGCGACGTGCTGGAGACCTGGTTCTCCTCGCAGCTGTGGCCGTTCTCCACGCTGGGCTGGCCGAACGAGCAGGCGATGGACGCGCGCGGTTTCGAGCGCTACCTGCCGTCGTCGGTGCTGATCACCGGGTTCGACATCATCTTCTTCTGGGTGGCCCGCATGATCATGGCCACCGACAGTTTCACCGGGAAGATTCCGTTCAAGGACGTCTACATCACCGGCCTGATCCGCGATGCGCAGGGCCAGAAGATGTCCAAGTCCAAGGGCAATGTGCTGGACCCACTGGACATCATCGACGGCATCTCCATCGAAGACCTGGTTGCCAAGCGCACCACCGGCCTGATGAAGCCCAAGGATGCGCCGAAGATCGAGAAGGCGACGCGCCGCGAATTCCCCGAGGGCATCATCGCCCACGGTGCCGACGCGCTGCGCTTCACCATCGCCGCGCTGGCCACCCACGGCCGCGACATCAAGTTCGACATGAACCGCGCCGAGGGCTACAAGAACTTCTGCAACAAGCTGTGGAACGCCAGCCGCTTCACCCTGATGAACACCGAGGGCAGCAGCTTCACCGGCGTGCCGCAGCCGCGCACCGATGCCGAGCGCTGGATCCTCGCGCGCCTGGCCGCGGTCTCGGCCGAAGCACAGACGCATTACGCCAACTACCGCTTCGACCTGCTGGCGCAGTGCCTGTACGAATTCGCCTGGAACGAGTTCTGCGACTGGTTCCTGGAACTGACCAAGCCGGCCCTCAACGGTGCCGACGCGGACGATGCCAACAGCACCCGCCACACCCTGCTGTACGTGCTGGAAGCGCTGCTGCGCCTGCTGCACCCGCTGACCCCGTTCGTCACCGAGCAGCTGTGGCGCCAGGTCGCTCCGCGCCTGGGCATCACCGACGACACGATCTCGCTGCGGCCGTACCCGACCGCCGGGGAGTTCCCCGGTGATTTCGCCCGCGCCGAAGCCGATGTGGAATGGCTGAAGTCGATGGTCAACGCCCTGCGCCGCGTGCGCAGCGAGTTGAACGTGCCGCCGTCCAAGCTGGTGCCGCTGCTGCTGCAGGGTGGCAACGACGATGACCGCGCGCGCATGACCCGCTTCACCTCCTCGCTGTCATTCCTGCTCAAGCTGGAACGCATCGAGTGGCTGGCCAACGGCAGCGACACGCCGCCGGCCGCCGCCGCGATCGTGGGCGATCTCACCCTGCTGGTGCCGCTGGAGGGCCTGGTCGATCTGGGCGCCGAACGCGCGCGCCTGGACAAGGAAATCGCCCGGGTGGAATCGGAAAAGGACAAGAGCGAAACCAAGCTGGCCAAGTTCACCGACAAGGTGCCGGCGGCGGTGGTCGAACAGGAGCGCGTGCGCCTGGTCGAGTGGACCGCCCAGCTCGCGGGCCTGCGTTCGCAGCGCGCGAAGCTGTAAGCGCATCGGCGGCCGACCTGTCGGTCGGCCGCCTTTCAAACTGCCCGCCCCATCTGCGGCATCATGCGGGTTCGCCCACGGATTGAATGACCGCCGACACGATGTCGCTGTCCCTCTTCTGCATCGTCCTGTTCGCCGCCCTGCTGCATGCCAGCTGGAACGCGATCGTCAAGCGCGGCACCGACACGCTGCTGACCACGATCCTGGTCACCGGTTCGGCGGCGGTGATCGCCGCGATCGGCCTGCCCTTCCTGCCCGCGCCCGCGGCGCAGAGCTGGCCATGGCTGGCCGCCTCGACCCTGCTCCAGGTCGGGTACTACGTGCTGGTGGCACGCACCTACCAGCTGACCGACATGAGCGCGTCGTACCCGCTGATGCGCGGCTGCGCGCCGATCCTGGTCGCCCTGGTCAGTACGCTGTTCCTTGGCGAGCGCCTGGCGTGGATCGCATGGGCCGGCATCGCGCTGATCTGCCTGGGCATCCTGTGCATGACGCGCGGCCTCCCGCGGCAGCACGCGTGGCTGCCACTGCTCAATGCCGGGGTCATCGCCACCTATACGCTGGTCGATGCCTGGGGCGCGCGCCACTCGGGCGCCGCGGTGAGTTACACCCTGTGGCTGTTCCTGCTCTCCGGCCTGCCCCTGCCCCTGTGGGCGCTGTGCACCCGCGCCGGCGCGCTGCGCGACTATGCGCGCCGCAACTGGGGCTACGGCATCGTGGGCGGGTTCGGCACATTGATCTCCTACGGCCTGGCGCTGTGGGCCATGACCGTCGCGCCGGTGGCGATGATCTCCGCGCTGCGCGAAACCTCGATCCTGTTCGGCATCCTGATCTCGGCCTGGATCCTGCACGAACGGGTCACCCGCCAGCGCTGGATCGCCGCCGGCCTGATCGTGCTCGGCGCGGTGGTGCTGCGGATGGCGTAGCGCGACCCCATGGGTGGCTGCACGCCAACCCGTGGACGGTAGTGCCGGCCGCTGGCCGACACCCCGACATCAGAGCGGCGGCATCACCTGGATGTCGTCGTCGACCAGCTCGATGGCCATCACCAGCGCATCCTCGCGCCCCTCGCGGGCCGGGTAGTAACGCGGCCGGCGGCCGATCTCGTTGAACCCCTCGCTGTGGTACAGCGCCACCGCCGAGGTATTGGACGGCCGCACTTCCAGGAACACGCGGTGCGCGCCATGGTCGCGCGCCAGTTTCACCAGCGCACGCAACAGCTGACGGCCATGGCCGCGCGACTGGCACAGCGGATCGACGCAGATGTTGAGGATATGCGCTTCATCGGCGGCGATGCTGAGCAGGCCGTAGCCCATCAGCAGGCCATCTTCCTCCATCGCCAGGCCCGGATAGCCGGCCCGCAGGCAATCCTGGAAGATGCCGCGGGTCCACGGGTATGGGTAACCACGTACCTCGATCGCCATCACCGCATTGAGATCGCTTTCGCGCAGCGCGCGCAGCGACAGCGGCCGCGGCGAGCTCACCGCGCTCACGGGCGGCCCCGCTTGCGCAGCGCGCGCAGCTGCGGCCACAACGCACGCTTGGCGGCGGCGCTGCTGCGCAGTTCGTCCAGGTTCCAGCTGGCCATCAGGGCCTGGGTGTCCGGCTCGGCCGGGTTGCAGCCGGAGGCGCGCAGCAGGGCGATCTGCAGGCGATCGGGCATCCGCACCGTGGCGCGGCGGCCGCTGCCGGCGCGCGCTGGCGCGGCGGCCGACGCAGTGGCCGGGGCCTGCTCTTCTACCGTACGCGGGGCATTGCGCCGCACTGGTGGCGCCGCGTCCGCCGGCGGCGCCGGGCGCGGGGAACGCACTGGCGCCGGCGGCTCGCCAACCGGGGCCGCATGCAACTCGACCTCCGGCACACCCCGGGCTTCCGGCTCGACGCTGCCGTCGACGAACACCGTATAGCCCATCGCCTGCAGCCAGGACTGCTGCGCCGGCGACCACAGTGGCGGCAGCGCCTGCCCGCTCACGCGTTCGGCTCGACCGGCCTGCGGGTGCGCTGCCACACCCAGTAACACGGGCCCGACACGGCATACACCACGCCCACCGCGAACAGCACGCGCGGCAGATCGATGACCATGATCGCGATGGCGATCGGTACCAGGGCCAGCGCCAGGAACGGCACGCGATCCGCGCGCGGTCCCTTTTCGCCACTGCCCTTGAAGCTCCAGAAGCGGATCCGGCTGACCATCAGCAGGGCCGACACCAGGGTCACGCCGAGGGCGACATAGCGCAGCTGGTTGCCGTCCCAGTCGAGGTTGCCATCGGCGAAGGCCCAGACGAAGGACATCATCAGGCCGGCCGCGGCCGGGCTGGCCAGCCCGATGAACCAGCGCTTGTCGACCACGGTGACCTGGGTATTGAAGCGGGCCAGGCGCAGCGCGGCGCAGGCGGCGTACAGGAAGGCGACCGCCCAGCCGACACGGCCGAGGACCGGGTCGTCGAACTTCAGCCACGACAGCGACCAGTGGTACATCACCAGGGCCGGGGCCATGCCGAAGCTGACCAGGTCGGCCAGCGAGTCGTACTGCACGCCGAATTCGCTGCTGGTGCCGGTCAGCCGGGCCACGCGGCCGTCCAGGCCATCCATGACCGCGGCGACGAACACCGCGATGGCGGCATTGACGAAATCGCCGTTGGCCGCGGCGATGATCGCGTAGAAGCCCGCGAACAGGCCTGCGGTGGTGAACAGGTTGGGCAGCAGGTAAATGCTGCGCGAGCGCGGCGGGGGTTTCAGTTGATCCATGGGGCCAGTTTAGCTTGCCAGCACCGGCCCGGGGTGCTGCAATCGCGGCTCTGTCCCGTTCCCGGAGTTGCCATGCGTGCCCTGTCCCGTCTGAGCGCCCTGCTGCTGCTCGCCAGCGCCACGGCCAGCGCCGGCAACGTCTATAAGTGGAAAGACGCCAACGGCGTCACCCAGTATTCGGAGAAGCCGCCGACGGGGCAGAAATACGAGGCCCGCCAGGTCGAGAACCGGGATCCGGTCCCGCGCGCCACCGCCACCGCCCCGGCCGAGAACAAAGCCTGCACCGACGCCCGCGGCAACCTCGCCCTGCTCGACGGGCCGGGCAAGGTCCTGCAGGACACCGATGGCGACGGCAAGCCCGATACGGCGCTGACCGACGCGCAGCGCAGCGCCCAGAAGACCCTGGCCGAGACCGCCATCCAGGCCTACTGCACGCCCAAGGCCTGAGCCGCCGGCCGCGCCGGGCGGGGCCGAGAACCACCGGCACCCCCCATCGTGGCGGCCGGACTGGCAGAATATCGGCTTCTGCCGTTCAGCGAAGCCGACGATGCGCCTCTCCCAGTTCCACCTGCACACCACCAAGGAAACCCCCAGCGACGCGGAGCTGACCAGCCACCGCTTGATGCTGCGCGCGGGCATGATCCGCAAGCTGGCCTCGGGGCTGTACACCTGGTCGCCGCTGGGCCTGCGCGTGCTGCGCAAGGTCGAGCGCATCGTGCGTGAGGAAATGGAGCGTGCCGGTGCGGTGGAATTCCAGATTCCGACCATCCAGCCGAAGGAACTGTGGGAAGCCACCGGCCGCTGGGAAAAGTTCGGGCCGCAGCTGCTGAAGATCAAGGATCGCAAGGAGCAGGTGTTCTGCTACAGCCCGACCGCCGAAGAGGCCGCTGCCGATTTCGCGCGCCAGGAGCTGTCCAGCTACAAGCAGCTGCCGGTCAATTTCTTCCAGATCCAGACCAAGTTCCGCGATGAGATCCGCCCGCGCTTCGGCGTGATGCGCTCGCGCGAGTTCCTGATGAAGGATGCGTATTCCTTCCACCTGCACGATGAGTGCCTGGTGCGCGAATACGAAAACATGAAGGCGGCCTACAGCCGCATCTTCACCCGCCTGGGCCTGGACTTCCGCATGGTGCAGGCCGACTCCGGCGCGATCGGTGGCGATGCCTCGCAGGAATTCCACGTGATCGCCGAGTCGGGCGAAGACGCGCTGGTGTTTTCCACCGGCTCGGACTATGCGGCCAACATGGAAGCGGCCATCGCCGCCACGCCCGGCGAGCGTCCGGCCGCCAGCGAAACGCTGCGCAGGGTCGAGACGCCCACGCAGAAGACCTGCGAGGCCGTGGCCGCCCTGCTCGGGCTGGGCCTGGAACGCACGGTCAAATCGATCGCGATCATGAGCGAGGCCGGTTTCGTGCTGGCGCTGGTGCGCGGCGATCACGACGTCAATGAAATCAAACTGGGCAAGGTCGAAGGCCTGCAGGGCTACCGCATGGCCAGCGAGGCGGAAATCGCCACGCACCTGGGCAGCCAGCCCGGCTTCCTCGGCCCGCTCAACCCGGCCCAGCCGATCCGCATCGTGGCCGACCGCGAGGTCGCCGCACTGGCCGATTTCGTCGTCGGTGCCAATGAAGCCGGTTTCCATATCGCCGGCGTCAACTGGGGCCGTGACCTGCCCGAACCGGAAGTGGCGGACATCCGCAACGCCAAGGCCGGCGATCGTGCCGCCGATGGCGGTGAATTGAAGATCGCGCGCGGCATCGAAGTCGGCCACGTGTTCCAGCTCGGCCGCCAGTATGCGCAGGCGTTGAATGCGACCGTGCTCGACGAAAACGGCAAGGCCGCGGTATTGGCGATGGGCTGCTACGGCATCGGCATTTCGCGCATCGTCGCGGCGGCGATCGAGCAGAATCATGACGACGCCGGCATTATCTGGCCGGACGCGATGGCGCCGTGGCAGGTCGTGGTCTGCATGATCAACCCCAAGCAGGACGAGACCGTGTCGGCCACCGCCGCCGATCTGCTGGCGCACCTGCAGGCCGCCGGCCTGGACGTGGCGCTGGATGATCGCGGCCTGCGCCCGGGCGCGATGTTCGCCGACATGGAACTGATCGGTGTGCCGCACCGGATCGTGGTCTCCGAACGCGGCGTCGCCGCCGGCACCTTCGAGTACCGCGCGCGCAGCGCGGCCGAAGCGGAGGTCCTCGACAAGGACGCACTGCTGGCGAAATTGACGAAGTAATGACAAAAGGCCGGGTGAGTAACCCGGCCTTTTTTCAATGGAGGACCCGGTTTCAATATCTCCGGTTTGTTTGTGTATTTCGCAAAAGAGAATGTATGCTGTTTCCGATGCCAAGGACCGGCTCACCCTGTCCTTAATATATTGCGGAGTAGTAGATGAGCATTGACCTGAGCGGCCTGTCCGCCAAAGAGCTGGGCGCGCTGATCAAGAACGCCAAGAAGCAGCAGACCATCGTCGCCAAGCGTCCGGCGATCAGCAAGGTCCGCGCACAGCTGACCAAGCTGGCCAAGGCCCAGGGCTATTCGGTGGAAGAACTGTTCGGCGGTGCCGCACCGGCCGCACGTGGCCGCGCCGCGGGCAAGGCCACCAAGGCCCCGGCCAAGGCCGTGCGCAAGCTCGGCAAGGTTGCCCCGAAGTACCGCAACCCGGCCAACCCGAAGGAAACCTGGACCGGCCGTGGCAAGCAGCCGCGTTGGCTGGCCGCGCATACCGCCAAGGGCAAGAAGGTCGAAGAGTTCCTGATCAAGAAGTAAGCCGGTCAGTCGCTGCTGCAGATGGAAACGCCGGCCTCGCGCCGGCGTTTTCGTCTCCGCCGTCCGGGCGTGCGCCGACCGCGACGGTCAGAGATTCTTGCGCGCCGGAATCAGCAGATTGCCGAACAGCAGGCCGGCCACCAGCGCCATCACCACGTTGAGCACGGTCATCAGCACGGTCTGGCCGGCGCTCATGTCCTGCTGCTGGACCAGGGTCAGCACGCCGCGCAGGCTGGTGCTGCCGGGTACCAGCATGATGATGCCGGGCAGCCGGATGATCGCGCCGGGGCGCTGTGCCAGACGACCGAACAGATTGCCGGCGGCGGTCAGCAGCATCGCCGACATGAAAATGCCGGCGGGTATGCCCCAGGCCTGGCCCGCGAATTTGGAGATCGCATAGCCGGCGACCGCCGCGGCCATCACCCACGGGAAATCGCGACGGTTGGCCTTGAACAACATCGCGAAGGCGAACGCGGCCAGCAGCAGCGCGCCCCATTCGACCCAGTCGGCCTGTGGCCGCGAGGCGCGGACCAGCGGTTCCAGCCCGACGATGCCCGACAGCGTCACCGCAATCACCGCGCCCACCGTCAGTTTCAGGATCGTGGTCACCGCACCGGCAAACCGCGCCGTGCCCGAGACCCAGTGCTGGCTGGCCAGCTCGTTGACCGCATTGGTCAGCGACATCCCGGGCAGCAGCACCACCAGCGAGGCGATGATCACCGTATTGAGATTGAGCGCCCCGATGAAGGAGGCCACCAGCGTCGCCACCGAGCCGGCCAGCAGCGCCGCCAAGGCCTCATTGGCTTCGCGCGTGGCCGGGCGGCGGTCGGTGTACATGCCCATGACGCCGATCAGCAGCCCGATCACCCCGGCGGTGGCGATATCCAGCCACGGCAGTTTCCACAGGCCGGCCACGCCCGCCGCGCCCAGGCTGTAGGAAAGAATGGTGCGGATCTTGCCCCAGCGGCCCGGATCCTTGTCCAGCTGGCGCAGCGCGGTATGCCCCTGCGCGATGCTCATGGTGCCGTTGGCGACCGCGTCGGTGATCTGGTCGGCGATGCTGAGTTTGTGCAGGTCGTTCTCGCCCGGTGCCAGCCGGATCACGCGGGTGATGTCGGAGGAACCGATCGCCTTGGTCGGGTCGCTGAAACTCAGGATCAGCCCGGTCGGGTTCGACCACGGCTCGCAATCCAGGTCCAGGCGTTGCGCCAGCGCGACCACCGCCGCTTCCAGCCGCTGCGCGGTGGTGCCATAGCTGTGCAGGCGCCCGGCCATTTCCGAAACGAACGCCACGCGCTGTGCGTAGGTGGCCGGTGGTGCAACGATGGTGGGGGCGTCGGCAGACATGCGGCGTAGTATTACCCGAACACGCCCCGGCCTGAAGAATCCCGGTGTCATCGTGCAGCGGTGTGCAGGCCCCGGCCCTGCCGACCGACGCGTTCAGCCCGGTCGGCGCATACGCGAGCCATGCACCCGGACAGGTTATGCTGCGCGCAGGACGCCTACATGACCTCAGACCAAGCCCCCCATCTCGAGCAGGATGCCCAGGAACCCGGCCTGATCCGGTTGTCTGGCCATTGGACATTGCGCACCGCGCTGGACGCGGCCGAAGTGCTGCGCGGCCTCCCGGAAAACGTCACCGGCCTGGATGCCAGCGGGATCACCCTGCTCGACTCGGCCGGCGTACTGCAGCTGCTGCGCGTCGCGCACCGCGCCGACCTGGGCGAAGACGCCGTGACGTTCCGCGAGGAGCATCGCGCGCTGGTCTCGACCATCGAGGAAGTCGCCGACGACCGGCCCAAGGCCAAGCGCGACTTCGGCGTGCTGGCCGCATTGGAGCGGCTCGGTGTCAGCGTGCACGGCATGGGCCACAACATCGTGGCGCTGGCCAGTTTCCTTGGCGAGAACCTGGTCAAGGGCGCGCGCCTGATCAAGGAGCCGCGCCGCTTCCGCCTGACCGCCACGGTCGCGCAGATGGAGCAGGTCGGCCTGGATGCGGTACCGCTGGTGGCGCTGCTGTCGTATCTGGTGGGCGCGGTGATCGCGTTCCTCGGCTCGACGATCCTGCGCGACTTCGGCGCGGAGATCTACGTGGTCGAGCTGGTCAGCATCGCCTTCCTGCGCGAGTTCGCGGTGCTGCTGACCGCGATCGTGCTGGCCGGCCGCACCGCCAGTGCGTTCACCGCGCAGATCGGCGCGATGAAGGCCCGCGAAGAAATCGATGCGATGAAGACACTGGGCCTGGACCCGGTCGACCTGCTGGTGCTGCCACGCTTGATCGCGCTGCTGATCACCCTGCCGCTGCTGACCTTCATCGCGATGGTCGCCGGCCTGGCCGGTGGCATCACCGTGGGCGCATTCGATCTGGACATCCCGCCGCAGATGTACATCGCGCGGATGCACGACACCATGGAAGTGCGCAACATGCTGGTCGGCCTGGCCAAGGCGCCGGTGTTCGCGCTGGTGATCGGCCTGATCGGCTGCCTGGAAGGCCTCAAGGTCGAAGGCACCGCGCAGTCGGTCGGCGAGCGCACGACCTCCAGCGTGGTGCAGGCCATTTCGCTGGTGATCATCCTCGACGCGTTCGCCGCGCTGTGGTTCATGAAGATGGGCTGGTAACCGATGAGCACCGATACCGCCCCGGCCCCTGACCGCGACGCCGCCACCGATGACGGCGAGCTGCTGATCCGCGTGCGCGGGCTGACCAACCGTTTCGGCGCGCAGGTCGTGCACGACGGCCTGGACCTGGACGTGCGCCGCGGCGAGATCCTCGGCGTGGTGGGCGGCTCGGGCACCGGCAAGTCGGTGCTGATGCGCAGCATCCTCGGCCTGCGCACGCCGGACGATGGCCAGATCGAGGTGCTCGGCGTCGACGCCCGCTCCAGCGATCCGGCCAACCGTCTGCATATCGAACGCAATACCGGCGTGCTGTTCCAGGATGGCGCGCTGTTCTCCTCGCTGACCGTGGGCGAGAACGTGCAGGTGCCGCTGAAGGAACATCACGGCGAACTGCCCGAGCGCTGGCATTACGAGCTGGCCCTGCTCAAGGTGAAGCTGGCCGGCCTGCCCGCCGATGCGATCAACAAGCTGCCCTCGCAGCTGTCCGGCGGCATGCGCAAGCGCGCCGGCCTGGCCCGGGCGCTGGCGCTGGACCCGCCGCTGCTGTTCCTCGACGAGCCCACGGCCGGTCTGGACCCGATCGGCGCGGCCGCCTTCGACCGCCTGATCAAGACCCTGCAGGAAGCGCTGGGCCTCACTGTCTTCCTGATCACACACGATCTGGACACCCTGTATGCGATCTGTGACCGGGTGGCGGTGCTGGCCGACAAGAAGGTCATCGCCAACGCCCCGCTGCACGAGATCGAACAACTGGACCACCCGTGGATCCAGGAGTACTTCCACGGACCGCGCGCGCGTGCTGCGCGCGATGCAAAGCACGAGAGCGAGTAAGCCATGGAAACCAAAGCCAATTACGTCCTGATCGGCGCCTTCACCCTGATAGTGGGCCTGGCGCTGCTGGCCTTCGGGCTGTGGGCCGCCAAGTACTCTTCCGACCGCACCTGGACCGAATACCGCGTGGTGTTCCGCGAGGCGGTCACCGGCCTGTCGGTGGGCAGCCCGGTGCAGTACAACGGCATCGCGGTCGGCTCGATCACCGAGTTGAACCTGGTCCCGGATGATCCGCGCCAGGTGGTCGCGCGGATCCGGCTGAACTCCAATACGCCGGTCAAGACCGACACCCGCGCCAAGCTGGCGATCACCAGCCTGACCGGCCCGTCGATCATCCAGCTCAGTGGCGGCACGCCGCAGTCCGCCGCGCTGACCGCGGTCAACAAGGACCCGGCCCCGATCATCCCGACCACGCCGTCGGCGCTGCAGAACATCACCGACGTGGCCAACCGCATCGTCGAACGCATGGACCAGGTGTTGAGCGACCGCAACGTGGCCAGCATCAATGCGACCCTGGCCAACCTGGAAACCATCAGCGGCGGCCTCGCCGACCGTGACCAGGGCACCCAGGCGCTGCTGCTCAGCGCGCGCGACGCCGCCCGCAGCCTCGATGTCACCCTCAAGAGCACCAACGGCACCATCCAGAGCCTGGACAAGAACCTCGTGCAGCAGCTGCCGCCGATCCTGGACAAGCTGGAGACCACGCTGAGCAAGCTGGATTCGGCCGCCGGCAATGCCGACTCGATCCTTGGCGAGAACCGCGCCGCGATCAACAGCTTCGCCAATGATGGCCTGGCCCAGCTCGGCCCGACCCTGACCGAACTGCGCGGCCTGATCCGCGACCTGCGCCGGGTCAGCGACCGCCTGGACAACAACCCGGCACGTTACCTGCTCGGCCGCGACGCACCCAAGGAGTTCGAACCCAAATGAGCCGCCCGACCTTCTTCCGGCCCCTGCTGCCGATCGCCCTGATCGCCGCGCTTGGCGGCTGCTCGCTGCTGGGCAGCAATGAACGCAGCGCGGTGACGATCTATTCGCCCGTGGTCCGCATCCAGGCTGATCCGGGCTGGCCGACCGTCGATTGGCAGCTGGTGCTGGTCAAGCCCAGCGCCGCGCGCGTGGTCGACAGCCCGCGCATCAACGTGCGCCCGACCCCCTCCGAACTGGAGGTCTACAAGGGCGTGAGCTGGGCCCAGCCGGCCACCGACATGCTCGACGACGCGCTGGTGCGCGGCTTCGAGGATTCCGGCCGCATCAACGGCGTCGCCCGGGTCACCACCGGCATCCGCGCCGACTACAAGCTGGCCATGGACGTGCGCCGCTTCGAGGCCGATTACCGTGGCCAGGCCACGCCGACCGCGCTGATCGAAGTCAACGCGAAACTGATCCATGTGATCGACCAGCGCGTCGTCGCTGATCGTACGTTCCGCCAGGAAAACCCGGTCGGCAGCACCGACGTCGCCCAGGTGACCGCCGCGCTGGAACAGGGGCTGCAGACGCTGACCACGAACGTGGTGGGCTGGACGCTGGTGGCTGGCGAGGCGGATCACGCCCGCAACGCGGTCATCCCTGCCCGGGCGCGTTGATCCAGCGGAACGTGAGATTCAGGCGCTCGGCCAGCGGTCGCGCGCTCTTCGGCAGGGAATGCTGGTAATGGCGCTGGGTCTGCCCGCCCATCATCAGCAGATCGCCATGGTCGAGCAGCACCTCGGCCTTCTTCGCATGGTCGTCCCGACGGCGCAGCAGGAACCGCCGCGGCGCGCCCAGGCTTACGGACGCGATCACCGGCGCCGGTCCCAGTTCGGGTTCGTTGTCGCTGTGCCAGCCCATGCCGTCATCGCCATCGCGGTAGCGGTTGAGCAGCACACTGTTGAACGCATGGCCGCAGAAAGCGCTCAACTGATCGCGCAGCGGCAGCAGCGCCGGATGCCAGGGCTGCGGCACGAACTCGGTACCGGAATAGCGGTAGCGCGCGGCCGGGTCGCCCATCCAGCAGCTCAGGCGCGGGGAGTCGACCTGGCGGCCGAACATGCGGATCCTGTGCACCTCCCACGGCACGTCGTCGCGGAGCGTGCGCTGGAGGGTGTCCGCAGCGTCGCGGGGCAACCAGTGGCGGTGCCAGCTTACTTCAGCGTCACGCAGGTGCAGGTCCATGGAATCCTCGGCAGCCCGCGTGGTGCCCGTCCAACGGACACCACGGCGGCACCCGCGATCAGGCCTGGCCGAAGGCCACGCCGGTTTTTTCCTTCAGCGCATCGATGCCGACGCCCGGGGCCGCCTCGACCAGCACCAGCCCCTGGTCGGTGACATCGAACACGGCCAGCTCGGTGATGATCCGATCGACCACGCCCACGCCGGTCAGCGGCAGCGTGCACTCGGGCAGGATCTTGTGCTCACCGCTCTTTGCGGTGTGCTCCATCAGCACCACCACGCGCTGCACGCCGGCGACCAGGTCCATTGCCCCGCCCATGCCCTTGACCATCTTGCCCGGCACCATCCAGTTCGCGAGGTCGCCCTTGTCGGTGACCTGCATCGCGCCAAGGATGGCCAGGTTGATGTGGCCGCCGCGGATCATCGCGAAGCTGTCGTGGCTGCCGAAGTAGCTGGCGCCCGCGCGTGCGGTCACCGTCTGCTTGCCGGCGTTGATCAGGTCGGCATCCACTTCGGCCTCGGTCGGGAACGGGCCGATGCCGAGCAGGCCATTCTCGGACTGCAGCCATACATCCACGCCATCGGGAATGTGGTTGGCGACCAGGGTCGGCAGGCCGATGCCCAGATTCACGTAAGCGCCATCGGTCAGTTCGCGCGCGGCGCGCTGTGCCATTTCATCGCGGGTCCAGGCCATCTCAGTTCGCCTCCTGGCGCACGGTACGCTGTTCGATACGCTTCTCGGGATGCGGGTTGTGCACGATGCGGTGCACGTAGATGCCCGGCAGGTGGACCTGGTCCGGATCGATGCTGCCCACCGGCACCACCTCTTCCACTTCCACGATGCACAGCTTGCCGGCCATCGCGCAGGCCGGGTTGAAGTTGCGCGCGGTCTTGCGGAACACCAGGTTGCCGGCGTCATCGGCCTTCCACGCCTTGACCAGCGCGACGTCGGCGCGCAGCGCGGTCTCCATCACGTAGTGCTTGCCATCGAATTCGCGGGTTTCCTTGCCTTCGGCCACCACCGTGCCATAGCCGGTCGCGGTGAAGAAGGCCGGAATGCCCGCACCACCGGCACGCAGGCGCTCGGCCAGGGTGCCCTGCGGGTTGAACTCCAGCTCCAGCTCGCCGGCCAGGTACTGGCGTTCGAATTCCTTGTTCTCGCCCACGTAGGACGAGATCATTTTCCGGATCTGCCGGGTCGCCAGCAGCTGGCCGAGGCCGAAGCCATCCACGCCGGCATTGTTGGAAATCACGGTCAGATCCTTGGCACCGGTATCGCGCAGCGCGGCGATCAGGGCCTCGGGAATACCGCACAGGCCGAACCCGCCCACCGCCAGGGTCTGGCCATCGGCGATGGCACCTTGCAGCGCCTCGGCCGCACTGGCGTACCGCTTGCCACGTCGCCCGGCGTTGTCTGGGGACTTGCTCATCTACGCCCTCACCTCGTTGATGGAAGCAGGCATTGTAGCCATTGCACGGGGGTTTCCCCGGTTTGAGGCAGATGGTTCAGCCGGGGATCCGGTTGAAAACGATTCCCATACACGGCAGCAGCTAGACTACTGCGCTGACTGTCAGAAGGACTGAATAGATGACGCTCCCCGCATTCAAGGCATACGACATCCGCGGCCGGGTTCCGGATGAACTGAACGAAGATCTGGCCCGCCGTATCGGCGTGGCACTCGCCGCGCAGCTGTCGCCCGGCACGGTGGTGGTCGGCCACGATGTGCGCCTGACCAGCGGTGCCCTCCAGGACGCCCTGGCCGCCGGCCTGCGCGGCGCCGGCCGTGAGGTGCTGGATATCGGCCTGTGCGGGACCGAGGAAGTCTACTTCCAGGTGGATCACCTGAAGGCCGCCGGTGGCGTGATGGTCACCGCCAGCCATAATCCGATGGATTACAACGGCATGAAGCTGGTCAAGGAGCAGGCGCGTCCGATCAGCTCCGATACCGGCCTGTTCGCGATCTCCGATGCGGTCGAAGCCGACCAGGCACCCGCCGCCGCGCCGACCGCCGGCCTGCAGTCGCATCCGGACAAGAGCGCCTACATCGCGCATCTGCTGAGCTACATCGAACCGAAGGCACTGAAGCCGCTGAAGCTGGTGGTCAATGCCGGCAACGGCGGCGCCGGCACGATCGTCGACCTGCTCGCCCCGCACCTGCCGCTGGAGTTCATCCGCATCTGCCACGAGCCCGATGGCAGCTTCCCGAACGGCATCCCCAATCCGCTGCTGCCGGAGAACCGCGAGCTCACCGCGCAGGCCGTGCGCGAGCATGGCGCGGACTTCGGCATCGCCTGGGATGGCGATTTCGACCGCTGCTTCTTCTTCGATCACAACGGCCGCTTCATCGAGGGCTATTACCTGGTCGGCCTGCTCGCCCAGGCGATCCTGGCACGCCAGCCGGGCGGCAAGATCGTGCACGACCCGCGTCTGACCTGGAACACGGTGGAAATGGTTGAGGAAGCCGGTGGCCAGCCGGTGCTGTGCAAGAGCGGCCACGCCTTCATCAAGGAAAAGATGCGTTCGGAAAATGCCGTCTACGGCGGCGAGATGAGCGCGCACCATTATTTCCGCGAGTTCGCCTACGCCGATTCCGGGATGATCCCGTGGCTGCTGATCGCTGCGCTGGTATCCGAATCCGGCCGCTCGCTGGCCGACCTGGTCGAAGCACGCATGCAGAAGTTCCCGTGCAGTGGCGAGATCAACTTCAAGGTCGCCGATGCCAAGCGTTCCGTCGCCCGCGTGATGGAGCATTACGCCGCGCAGGCACCGGCGCTGGACCACACCGATGGCATCAGCGCCGATTTCGGCGACTGGCGCTTCAACCTGCGCAGCTCCAACACCGAGCCGCTGCTGCGCCTGAATGTTGAAACCCGGGGTGACGCGGCGCTGCTGCGCGCGCGCACCGACGAAATTTCCCAGTTGCTCAAGGACGCCTGAGGCGAGGCCCCCACCATGCAGAACCTTCTTCCCGTCATCCTGTCCGGCGGCTCCGGCACCCGCCTGTGGCCGCTGTCGCGCGAGTCCTATCCCAAGCAGTTCCTGGCCCTGGCCGGTGAGCAGACCATGCTGCAGGCCACCTGGCAGCGCGTGGCACCGATCGCCGGCCGCGCGCCGCTGATCGTCGCCAACGAGGAGCACCGCTTCGTCGCCGCCGAGCAGCTGCAGCAGCTCGGCGTGGAGCCGCAGGCGATCCTGTTGGAGCCGATCGGGCGCAACACCGCCCCGGCGATCGCGGTGGCGGCGCTGGAAGCGACCCGCGATGGCGATGATGCCCTGCTGCTGGTGCTGCCCTCGGACCATGTGATCGCCGATGAAGATGCCTTCCGCGCTGCGGTGCTGCGGGCGGTTCCGGCCGCGGAGTCGGGCAAGCTGGTGACGTTCGGTATCGTGCCGACCGGCCCGGAAACCGGGTACGGCTATATCAAGGCGGCCTCCGGCGGCGATGTGCGCGCCGTGGATCGGTTTGTCGAAAAGCCGGATGCGGACACCGCGAGCGCGTATGTGCAATCGGGTGAATACTTCTGGAACAGCGGCATGTTCCTGTTCAAGGCGTCCCGTTTCCTGGCCGAGCTGGAAAAGTTCAATCCCGCCATGCTGGCCGCCAGCCGCACCGCCTGGCAGCAGGCGCGCCGCGACAGCGATTTCACCCGCCTGGACAAGGAGGCCTTCGCCGCCGTGCCCTCGGACTCGATCGATTACGCGGTGATGGAGAAAACCGCCGACGCCGTGGTCGTGCCGCTGGATGCCGGCTGGAACGACGTGGGCTCGTGGACGGCACTGCGTGATGTGTCCGAACAGGATGGGGACGGCAACGCGCACCACGGCGACGTGATTGCGATCGATTGCCGCAACACCTTCGCCTACGGCGAGCGCCTGATCGCACTGGTCGGCCTGGACGATGTGATCGTGGTCGAAACCGATGATGCCGTCATGGTCGGCAAGAGCGACCGCATGCAGGAGATCAAGCAGGTCGTCGCGCGGATCAAGGCCGAGGGCCGTCCCGAAGCGACGTGGCACCGCAAGGTGTACCGCCCGTGGGGCGCCTACGACTCGATCGACAACGGCGCCCGCTTCCAGGTCAAGCGCATCACGGTCAAGCCGGGCGCGACGCTGAGCCTGCAGATGCATCACCATCGTGCCGAGCACTGGATCGTGGTCAGCGGTACGGCGGAAGTGACCCGCGGCGAAGAAGTGCTGCTGCTCACCGAGAACCAGAGCACCTACATTCCGCTGGGCGTGACCCATCGGTTGAAGAATCCGGGCAAGCTGCCGCTGGAGCTGATCGAAGTGCAGTCCGGCAGCTACCTGGGCGAGGACGATATCGTGCGGTTCGAGGACACGTACGGGCGTACCTGAGCGCGCGGATGAACCATGAAAAAACCCGGCCAAGGCCGGGTTTTTTCGTTACGGGTAGAGCCACGCCATGCGTGGCTGACCTGCCTGGAATCCTGACACCGCGCCAGCCACGCATGGCGTGGCTCTACCCCCGGGTCAGCAGTCCGCGATGACCTGCTTCAGGCCGTCCTGCCAGCTTGGCAGCGCTACGCCGAAGTCCCGCTCCAGCTTCGTCACATCCAGATGCGAATAGGCGGGGCGCTGGGCCGGCGTCGGGTACTCGGCCGTGGTGATCGCCTCGACGTTCGGCGCACGCGGCAGTACGCCTGCCGCTACCGCCTCGGCAAAGATCGCTTCGGCAAAGCCGTGCCAGCTGGTCTCACCGGTGGCCGTCAGATGCCAGGTACCCGACAGCGCGCCATCATGCTGCAGTGCCTGTGCGGTCACGTCGGCGATCAACGCTGCCGGCGTAGGCGTGCCCACCTGGTCGGCGACCACGCGCAGCACATCACGATCGGCGCCCACCCGCAGCATGGTGCGCAGGAAGTTGGCGCTGTGCGGGGCATACACCCATGCCGTGCGGAAGATCAGGTGGCGCCCACCGGCCGCACGGATGGCGTCCTCACCGGCCAGCTTGCTGGCGCCATACACGCCGAGCGGTGCCGTCGCGTCGTCCTCGCGATACGGGCGCGTGCCCTGCCCATCGAAGACGTAATCGGTGGAGTAATGCACCAGCGGGACGCCGGCCTGTGCGCACCAGCGCGCCAGCACCCCCGGTGCCTCGGCGTTCGCACGGAAGGCGGCATCGCGATCTTCCTCGGCGCGGTCCACCGCGGTGTAGGCCGCTGCGTTGACCACCACGCTCGGACGGAGGCGGTCCAGCAGTGCGGTCAGCGAGGCGGGCTGATCGAAGTCGGCCACCTCGCACGCGCCGCCATCGGGCAGCACGCCGCTGCGCGTGGTCGCCACGATCGCGCCCAGCGGGGCCAGCGCGCGTTGCAGCTCCTGACCGAGCTGGCCGTTGGCACCCAGCAGCAGGATCGTCACGGCTGATAGACCGGCAGGCGGTCCTCGGCGATGTCCTTCAGGAAGGGTGCGGCGTCATCCTTGCCCGAGAGCGTCGGGGCGCTGATCGGCCAGTCGACGGCGATGTCGGCGTCGTTCCAGCGGATGCCGGCATCGAAGTCCTTCAGGTACACCTCGGTGCAGAGGTAGCTGAAAATCGCCCGTTCGGACAGCACGGCAAAACCATGCGCAAAGCCTTCCGGAATCCAGAACTGCTTCTTGTTCTCGGCGCTCAGCACCACGGCAGCCCACTGGCCGAAGGTCGGCGAACCACGACGGATATCCACCGCCACGTCGTAGACCTCGCCCTCGAGCACGCTGACCAGCTTGCCCTGCGGACGCGGCCACTGGTAATGCAGGCCGCGCAGCACGCCCTTGGCCGAACTGGAGACATTGCTCTGCACGAATTTCGTCGGCAGCCCGTGCTGGGCGAAACGCTCGGCATTCCAGGTTTCAAAGAAGAACCCGCGCTCGTCACCGAACACGGCCGGCTCGATCACCACGCAACCGGGCAGCTTGGTCTCGACAATTTTCACGGCACCACTCCTCGCACAGCCAGCGTGTGCAGATACTGGCCGTAGCCGTTCTTGATCAACGGCGCCGCCAACGCCTCCAGCTGCTCGGCGTTGATCCAGCCCTGGCCGAAGGCGATTTCTTCCGGGCAGCAGACCTGCAGGCCCTGGCGGGTCTGGATGGTCTCGATGAAGTTGGAGGCTTCCAGCAGCGACTGGTGCGTGCCGGTGTCCAGCCACGCATAGCCACGGCCCAGCGCTTCCAGATGCAGGTTGCCCTCGCGCAGGTAACGCTGGTTGAGATCGGTGATCTCCAGCTCGCCGCGCGGCGACGGCCTCAGCTCCGCGGCGTAATCGCTGGCGTTGCCATCGTAGAAGTACAGGCCGGTGACGGCATAGTTCGAACGCGGCTTCTCGGGCTTCTCGACCAGGTCGATGACCTTGCCGGCCTTGTCGAACTCGGCCACGCCGTAGCGCTCCGGATCATTGACCCAGTAGCCGAAGACGGTCGCGCCGGTGTCGCGCTGGTCGGCATTGCGCAGCACTTCGCGCAGGCCGTGGCCGTGGAAGATGTTGTCGCCCAGCACCAGGCAGCTTGGCTTGCCGCCGATGAAATCCCTGCCGATCAGGTAGGCCTGCGCCAGCCCGTCCGGACTCGGCTGCACCGCGTACTCGATGTTCATGCCCCACTGCGAGCCGTCGCCCAGCAGGCTCTGGAACAGCGCCTGCTCGTGCGGCGTGTTGATGATCAGCACGTCGCGGATGCCGGCCAGCATCAACACGCTGAGCGGGTAATAGATCATCGGCTTGTCGTACACGGGCAGCAGCTGCTTGCTGACGCCCTTGGTGATCGGATACAGGCGGGTACCCGAGCCACCTGCGAGGATGATGCCCTTGCGTTGAGTCATGCGGTTGTCCTCTGTCTGGTGATCACCGCGCTCAGGCGGTGGTGCCGATGCGCTGCAGGCGGTAGCTGCCGTCGAGCACGCCGTTGACCCAGTCCTGGTTGTCCAGGTACCAGTCCACGGTGAAGCCGATGCCCTGTTCGAAGGTGTACTTCGGCTCCCAGCCCAGCTGGTCCTTGAGCTTGGAGGCATCGATCGCGTAGCGACGGTCATGGCCCGGGCGATCGGTCACGTAGGTGATCTGGCTGGCGCGCGGCTGGCCATCCTCACGCGGGCGACGGGCATCGAGCAGGGCGCAGATCGCCTGCACCACCTCGATGTTCTGCTTCTCCGAATTGCCGCCCACGTTGTACGTCTCGCCGACCTGGCCCTTGGCGAGGACGGTGCGGATCGCTTCGCAGTGGTCGCTCACGAACAGCCAGTCGCGCACCTGCTTGCCATCGCCATAGACCGGCAGCGGTTCGCCGGCCAGGGCCTTGGCGATCACCAGCGGGATCAGCTTCTCGGGGAAGTGATACGGCCCGTAGTTGTTGGAGCAGTTGGTGGTCAGCACCGGCAACCCGTAGGTGTGGTGGAACGCGCGCACCAGGTGGTCCGAAGCGGCCTTGGACGCCGAGTACGGCGAGTTGGGCGCATACGGGGTGGTCTCGCTGAACTTGCCGGTCTCGCCGAGGGTGCCATAGACCTCATCGGTGGAGACGTGCAGGAAGCGGAACGCCTGGCCCTTGTCGTCCGGCAGCGCCTTCCAGTAATCGCGTACGGCTTCCAGCAGCGCCAGGGTGCCGACCACGTTGGTCTGGATGAACGCGCCCGGGCCGTCGATGGAACGGTCCACGTGGCTTTCGGCGGCGAAGTTCAGCACCGCGTCGGGCTGGTGCTCGGCCAGCAGGCGCGACACCAGCGCCTGGTCGCCGATGTCGCCCTCGACAAACACGTGGTCCGGGTTGCCCTCCAGCGAGGCCAGCGTCGTGAGGTTGCCCGCGTAGGTCAGCGCATCGAGATTGATGACGCGTACGCCTTTGGCGACCGCTTCGAGGACAAAGTTACCGCCAATGAATCCGGCTCCGCCGGTGACAAGCCATGTGGGCACTACCCGTTCTCCTGTTCGATGTGCGTGCAGGGGGCCTGGTGGCGCCCCGACTCAGCGCCACAGGATACATGGCGGCCGTCTTCACGACTGCCCGCCCAGCGTGAACGGCCGGGGTTTTACCTCGATTTCATGCCGCACTGCAGCACTACCATACGCATTCGCATGGTGCCCCTGCGCCAGTTAGAATCGCTGTCCCACCCGAGAACCGGTTGCTGTGTAGAGAACCGGACGTTCCCCCCGTTATTGAAGGATCGAGCACCAGATGAAAATCCTCGTCGCGTACAAGCGCGTGGTGGACTACAACGTCCGCATTCAGGTCAAGCCGGACGGCTCCGGCGTGGTCACCGACGGCGTCAAGCTGTCCCCCAACCCGTTCGATGAAATCGCCCTCGAAGAAGCGCTGCGCCTGCGTGACAAGGGCATCGCCACCGAGGTCGTGGTCGCCACGATCGCCCCTGCCGATGCCCAGGCGCACCTGCGCAACGGCCTGGCCATGGGCGCCAACCGCGCCATCCATGTCGTGACCGACCAGGCCATCCAGCCGCTGACCGCCGCGCGCACCCTGCTCAAGCTGATCGAGAAGGAACAGCCGGACCTGGTCATCCTCGGCAAGCAGGCCATCGACGACGATGCCAACCAGACCGGCCAGATGCTGGCCACGCTGTGGGGCCGCCCGCAGGCGACCTTCGCGAGCAAGCTGGAGATCGCCGACGGCAAGGCCACCGTGACCCGTGAAGTCGACGCCGGCCTGGAAACGCTGGAAGTGGACCTGCCGGCCGTGGTCACCACCGACCTGCGCCTGAACGAGCCGCGCTTCATCAAACTGCCGGACATCATGAAGGCCAAGGCCAAGCCGCTGGAGACCCTGCAGCTGGCCGACCTCGGCGTGGACGCCGCCGATACCTTCAAGACCACCCAGTACGCCGCGCCGGTCAAGCGCAGCAAGGGCGTGATGGTCAAGGACGCGGCCGAACTGGTCGCCGCACTCAAGCAGAAGGGGTTGCTGTAATGACCAAGATCCTCGTTGTCGCTGAACACCACGACGGCAAGCTCAACGCCGCCACCGCCAAGACCGTCAGCGCGGCCGCCGCGATCAGCGGCGCCAGCATCGACGTGCTGGTGCTGGCCGCCGATCCGGCCGCCGTGGCTGCCGAGGCCGCGCAGCTGGCCGGCGTGGCCAGGGTGCTGACCGTGACCAATGCCGCCAACGCGCAGGCGCTGGCCCAGGTGCTGGCCCCGCAGATCGCGCAGCTGGCCACCGGCTACACCCATGTGTTCGGCCCCTCGACCACGTTCGGCAAGGACCTGATGCCCTGCGTGGCCGCCCTGCTCGGTGTCAACCAGGTCTCCGACCTGATGACCGTGGAAGGCAGCCACAGCTTCAAGCGCCCGATCTACGCGGGCAACGCCATCATCACCGTCGAGGTGCCGGCCGACCAGATCGTGGTCGCCACCGTGCGTGCGGCGTCCTGGCCGGAAGCGGCCAAGGGCGGCAGCGCCAGCGTGGAAGCGGCCAGCGTCGATGCGGCTCTGCCGACCCACACCCGCTTCGTCGGCCTGGCGGCCGGTGCCAGCGACCGCCCGGACCTGCAGAGCGCCAAGCGCGTGGTCTCCGGCGGCCGTGGCGTGGGCTCGGAGGAGAACTTCAAGGTGATCTTCCAGCTTGCCGACAAGCTCGGCGCTGCGGTCGGTGCCTCGCGCGCCGCCGTGGACGCCGGCTATGTGCCGAGCGACCTGCAGGTCGGCCAGACCGGCAAGATCATCGCGCCGGAGCTGTATGTGGCCGTGGGCATCAGCGGTGCGATCCAGCACCTGACCGGTATCAAGGACGCCGGGACCATTGTCGCAATCAACAAGGATCCGGACTCCCCGATCTTCGAGATCGCCGATATCGGGCTGGTGGGCGATCTGTTCACCCTGCTGCCGGAGCTGGAAGCGGCGCTGGGCTGAGCCCGCCCCGCAGGGCGTGGTGGCCTCGGCTGTCACGCCCTGCCTCTTTCCGCGAGCCGTCCCGGCCGCGTAAGGTAAGCCCCCCGGGTGGTCGCAGCGCTGCCACCGGCCGCCCAGCATGGACGTGATTCGATATGCCCGTACCTTTCCGCCACTGCCCACAGACCGGGGACCTGCGATGATCATCGGTTCGGGACTGGTGGCCCGAGCGTTCACGCCCCTGTTCGCAGACGACGCCAGAACCGTCATTTTCGCCTCCGGGGTCTCCAACTCCAGCGAAACAGACCCGGCTGCATTCGCGCGCGAGCGCGTGATGCTGGAGCAATACCTGGCCGGCGACATCGACCGGCTGGTCTATTTCGGCAGCTGCAATGTGGTCAACCCGCTGCAGGACTCGCCCTACTTCCAGCACAAACGGGCCATGGAGGCCCTGGTCGCCGCGCACCCGGCGGGTACCGTGCTGCGGCTTCCGCAGGTGGTCGGACACACCCGCAACCCGAATACGCTCACCAACTTCCTGCGCGACCGCATCCTGGCCGGCGATCCGTTGACCGTCTGGACCCGCGCCTGCCGCAATCTGATCGATATCGACGACGTCGTCCGCATCGCCGCGCAGCTGCTCTCCGGCACCGGGCCGGTGCCCAAGGTTGCCTCGATCGCGTCCCCATGGTCGCTGCCGATGACGGAGATCGTCGGCCTGTTCGAATCCGTGCTTGGACGCCGCGCGCAGATCATCGCGGTGGACCGGGGCGAGGAGATGCGGATTGATACCGCGCTGGCCGAGCGCACGGCGCGCGACATCGGGCTGGATTTTGGTCCAGACTACCCTCTCCGCGTGATCCACAAGTACTACGGCCAGTCCCATGAATCCTGAAATCTCCGTCGTCATACCTGTCTATGGCAGCGCCCGCATCCTGCCCGCCCTGGCGGACCGGCTGCAGGCAGCGCTGTCGGCAACAACGCGCGCGGGTGGTTTCGAGGTGGTGCTGGTGCATGACCATGGCCCTGACGATGCCTGGCAGGTGATCCAGGAGCTGGCACGTACGCGCCCATGGCTGAAGGGCGTGAATCTTCGCCGCAACGCCGGCCAGCACAACGCAGTGATGGCAGGGTTCGCGCACGCCAAGGGTGAATTCGTGATCACGATGGACGATGACCTCCAGCATGATCCGGATGATATTCCACGCATCATCGAGACCCTGCGCGACGGCGCGGACCTGTGCTACGTGCAGTTCGAGTCGCGCCGACATGCGCTGTGGAAGCGTGCCGGCAGTGCGTTCAACGACATGGTCGCCAGCATCCTGTTGAACAAGCCCCGCGACCTTTACCTCTCCCCCTTCCGCGGAATGCGGCGGGAAATCTGCGAAGCCGCGCTGACTTACCAGGGGCCCTTCGTCTACGTTGATGGCCTGCTGCTGCAGAGCACCTCGAACTACACGATGATCACCGCGCGTCATCATGACCGCCAGGATGGCCAGTCCGGCTACAGCCTGCGCAAGTCCATCTCGCTGTGGCTGCAGATGGCCACCAGCTTCTCGATCGTTCCGCTTCGCCTGGTGTCGCTGGCGGGGCTGATCGCCTCGGCCTTCGCCTTCCTGTTCGCGCTCGGCGTGATCATCCGGAAATTCGCCGTGCCGGACATGGCGGTGGGCTGGCCCTCATTGATCGTAGCGATCCTGTTCATGGGTGGCCTTCAGCTGCTGGCCCTCGGCGCCATTGGTGAATACGTCGGACGGATCCTGCTCAACGTCAACAACCGCCCGCAGTATGTGGTCGGCGCCACCGTCAATTTCACGGCCGACGCGCCCACGGACGGTTGACAGGTTTTACATCCGGCGTCGCAGCCACATGTACGCCAGGCGCCGGGCGTAGGCCATCCATTTCGCACGGCGATTGCCCCGGCGCAACTCGGCTGCCGAGAGCAGGCCCGGATGCGCGGCGAAGAAATCCTCGTGGAACGCAATCGCCTGGCTGGACTGCTGCTGGACCAGGCGCACACTCCACTGCGTGGCGCTGATGCGGAAGCTCGCCTGTACGGCGTCGATCGCAACCATCCCGCCCTGCATCATCACCCGGCTGTAACTGGCCTGATCGATCAGGTACGGGAAACGCTCATCCCAGCCACCGACCTGCTCGAACACATCACGGCGCATCATCACGCAGCCGGGCTCACCAAAAATGTTGGTGCCCGACAGGATCGAAGCGCGCACCGCCTGCGGACCGGGTACATAGCCGCGCAGTCCGGCCAGGCCACGGGCCGCCATGAGCTGCTTGCCTGCGGCATCCACAAGGTTGCGCCGACACGCCACCAGCACGGCCTGCGGATGGGCATCGAACGCCGCCACCTGCAGTCGCAGGGCATCGGGCGTGATCAGATCGTCGCCACAGAGAAGCTTGAGAAACTCGCCACGCGCATTCTCCGACACCCGCGTCCAGTTCGCTTTGGCACCACCGCCTGCCGGCGTCGGGCTCAGGATCCGGACGCGCGGGTCCTGCGAGAACCGGGCAATGACGTCAGCGGTACCGTCGGTGGAGGAGTGGTCGGCGATGACGACCTCGAAATCGTCGTAGTCCTGCCGGAGCACCGAGTGCAGCGTAGCCTCGATGTCACGCGCATTGTTGTAGGCAGGAATGACAACGGAAACGCGTGGCGAGGCCGGAAGAGGCGTGCTCATCACTCTTTTTTCCTTCGAAACGAAAAGTACTTGTGGCCGAAGTAGTTGAAGACAACCACCGCGAACGTGATCGCGATCTGCGTCGGGATCGCGGGGAAACCAGCAACCTCCACCAGCAGCGTCAGTGCCCCCGCGTTGAGCAGGAAAGAGAGCAGGTTGACGCCGGTGAAGCGGGCGAAGTCCCTGAGTGCGTGTCCGGTCACCCTGAAGACCAGATGGCGGTAGACGTTGAACACCAGGACCAACGAAACCAGCCATGCGATGGTCAGGCTGACCGCCGAGGGCACCGACGGGCCCAGCTTCCAGCTCAGCAACGCGAACAGCGCGGTACTGAATGCGGTATTGGCTCCACCCACGAGCAGGAAAAGAACGCGCTGATCGCGGATCAGTCGCTGGAGTGGCCCCGGTTTTCCTTCAAAAAGAGGCGGCCCGCCCTGCATTTCACTGCCCATCCTCACTGCGCTCCACAACTGACCGAGAAGCCGGTCACCAGCACGCCGAGCTCTCGGCTGTCGGTCGCACCCGGCAGGTCCCTGCTGGGCACCGTGACCGGATCCGCGGTCAGCTTCACCCTGCCCTGGCCAAGAACCGCGCGCACCGACTCTCCCGGGCTCACCGACAGCTGCTGCATCACCCCATCGGCGCCGCCTACCGTGACCTGTCGCCGGGCCATGCCTTCGGGAAGATACAGGTCAGCGCTGTAATCACAGCCACACGGCGGCAACTCCAGTACGGCATCGTCCGTCGACCAGCGTACGGCGCCTTCTGCCTGGTTCCAACCGGGGCCATAGGCTATCGCCGTCGTAGAACACGCATCCGCCGGGGAGGCGTTGAACACCGCCAGGCTTCGCGTGCGCATTACCTCCGAGCCTTGCCTGGCGTGGATCAGGGGAGACTGCAGCATCGCCGCGGCCGAGTCATCCGGCACCGCCCGCAGCGTGACACGGTTCATCTCGGCGAACAGCAGGGCGCGGTAGGGGCTGATCATCCATTCGTGTCGATAGGTCTGCGCATGGGTGGCCATCACGCCCAGCACCAGCACCCAGACGGCCAACGCCGCGACCGACACCGGTGCCCGCAGGCGAACCTCACGGGCGGCAAGCCAGAGCACCCCGATCAAGCCAAGCACGATATCCATGTAATAGCGCGACGCCATCACCGCCAGCGGTCCATCGGCACCACGCGCCAGCGTCACCGAGACGGCAACCAGCGCGCCGTACAGCACAAGATAGAGAGGAACGCGCGAGCCGGGTGCACCTCGACGCAACCAGCTTGCCGTGGCCGCAAGGCCCACCAGCAGCATCACCAGCCCGGCCCCGGCGATGAGGAGCAACGGGAAGCGACCGACAAGCACGGCCTCTGGATATCCGACGGTCGAGCCCAGCGCATACAGCGCCAACAGTGGCGCGTCCGCATCGATGTTGAGACCTCCGCCCTTCACCGCACCATCGGTGAGGCTGCCCGCGTTGACATAGACGATCATCGAGACGACGAGCAGCAGGGACGGAAGAACACCGCGGCGCACGCCGCTCGCTCGCCAGGGTGGCAGGAAGGCGAGCGCCTGCATGGCCAGCACGGCGGCGACGAACGCGTAGTTCCAGCCCATGCCCACCAGCAGCACGATCACCGGCCCAGCCAGCGACAACCCGATGGTCAGCGCCAGCGGGTGCCGTGAACGACCTCCCAGGAGACCGGCATGGGCACAGATGTAGAGTACGAAACTGAGGTTCTTGGTCCACAAGGGCAGCCCAAGGTCCAGCGTCAGAAGCTCGAAACCTGCCCAGCTGAAGCACAGGACCGCGAAGGCGATGGAGACCGTCAGCTGCAGCAGGACGTGGGTCCTGCCTTCCTGCCGGGCTGCGTCCCGGCACCACGCGACCACCAGCACCGCTGCCACGAGCCCGATGACGATGCCGGTCAGCCGGTTGGCAAGCAGAACATCCAGATCGAACAGCGTGACATTGGCCAGAAGGAACAGCTGGTTGACGAAACCGCGGTGCGATGACCCCTGACCCCAGAAGTCGAGCGTGGACATGTGTCCCGCCTGCCACTGGTCCAGCTGGAACAGCAGTCGCAGCGAGTCCATGTACAACGCGTCGGGGTGGGCGCGCGTGATGAAGACCTGATGCACCACGCCGAGCAGCAGAACGGCGCAGAGGCCCAGCGAAATCTGGACCGGCAGGCGCTGCAACTGCAGTGAGACACGTTGGCGAAGAGAAGGCTGCAAGCAATGAACTCCAAAGGTGACGGAACGCAGCAAGGCCACCGGTCCGTAGGTGTGGCCCGCCGTTTCAAACGCCGGCGCGCGCCCACCGGAACGCACACCCGGCACCACGAGCGCCGCAATGGCATGCCCGACCCGTGGCCCGTGCCCAGCCGCTACACGCGACGATGCTCAGGATGAGAGCGGGCGCGTGCCGATCGCTGCGGAAAGTACACGCCACAACGCATCGTGCGAATAGTAGCGCCGAATGAATGCCCGCTCGGCGGAGGACACCTGCGACCAATGCGCGTCGTCGCGCAGCAACGCCAGGATCCGTGTTGCCATGGGCTCCGGCGCATCGGCCACCTGCATGAACGAGGACGCGTCGGCAAGTCCCTGCATGCCCACGGAAGTGGTCACGCAGGGCAGACCATACTGCAGGCTTTCCAGCACCTTCCCCTTCACACCGCCACCGAATCGCAGGGGTGCCACGGCGACCCGCGCGCGCCGGTACCGTTCCTCCAGGGCGGCATCGTTGACGTAGCCGGTGACCTCGATGTCCTCCGACGCCAATGCCAGCACTTCCGGACGTGGATTGGAACCGACCAGGCTCAGCCGCACGCCCGGCGCCTCGCTGCGAACGAGCGGAAACACCTCGCGGACGAACCAGAGGGCAGCATCGACATTCGGAGCATGCGCGAACCCTGCCACGAAAATGATGTCCTGCCGCTGCTCAGGCCCGAGCATGGCGGCGTCGGGGACGGGTTCGTAGGCATACAGCGGGATGGTTTCCGCGCGGATGTCGACGCCACGCACGTGCGTGTCCAGCCAATGGCGCACATGGGCGGTTTCATCCGCCGAGGGATAGAGGATCACGTCGGCCTGCTTCCATAGCGAATGCTCGAAATCCTGATAGCGCTGGGTTTCCTTCTCGAGCTCATCGTCCGGATGCAGCGCGAGCTGCTGCTGCATGCGCAGGTGGTGGATGTCATGTCCGTAATAGACCAGCGTCGCACGGCTGTGCCGACGGACACTGCCAACCAGTTCGGCGGAGATATGCGGCCGGTTCAGCACCACCGCATCGAGGTAGTTGCCGTGCTCGGTCATCCATGCGTCGAAGCGCCCCACATACTCCGAGCCGCACAGCACCTCCACGCCGAGCTGCTGCAGCGGGGGGGTATAGATCGGATCTTCGTACGCATTGGCTGGCCAGAACGACACCTGGCACCCCTGGCGGACGAGGGTCTCGATCACCTGCCAGGTCGCCCGCGAGCCTGCATCCCGGTCGGGCTGCGGCACATAGTGGTCCACCACCAGCACGTGGCGCCGGTCGCGTGAGCGATCGCGAGCGAGAAACACGTCCTGGGCGTTGGGGAACTGTTCCGCGCGCAACGTACTTTCCCAGCGCGCCAGGAACTTCTCGCGGTTGATCGCCTGGAACGCCTTTACACCGGTCGTCTCATCGGTACCGCTGGACAAGCCTTCGTAATGAACGACGACGGAGGCAGGCTGGAGATAGACCTTCAAGCCCTGCTCGCGGATACGGAAGGCCAGGTCGGTGTCTTCGTAATAGGCCGGAACGTAGCGCTCATCGAAGCCCCCCATGGTCCGGAACAACGTCGCCGGCACCATGATCGATGCGCCCGAGATGTAGTCGACTTCCTTCAGATAGGAGTACGCCGGCTTGCCGGGTACATCCAGACGACCGAAGTTCCAGGCGCTGCCATCCGCCCACACGATGCCACCGGCCTCCTGCAGCCGCCCGTCCGGATAGACGAGCTTCGAGCCGACCATGCCAGCATCCGGATGCGTCCTGAAGACCTGCACCAGTGCATCCAGCCAGCCCGGGGTGACTTCGGTATCGTTGTTGAGGAGATAGATGAACTCGCCCTTGGCCAGCGTCAAGGACTGATTGCACGACAGCAGGAAACCGAGATTCTTCGGGTTGTCGTGGAACCGCAGGCCCGGAATCCGGGCCAGCTTCTTGATGTCGGGGTCACCGGAGGTATCCTCCAGGACCAGCACTTCGAAGGACACACGGGCGCCGGCGCGGGCGATGGATGCCACGCAGGCCAGGCTCTGTTCGTAATTCCCATAGGTGGGAATGACGATGCTGACCACCGGGTTGTCCACCGCCTCCAAGCGGAGCTGCGAAAGAATCGCATCGGGGTCATTGCGCACCTGCTCAAGCGCCAGACCTTCCACCGGCACGACCACCGCATCACGGCGGCGCATCAGGAACCGCTTGACGGTCGGGACCAGGGGCGCGAGCAGGCGATGCCTGGCAAGGCCGCTGGCACGCAGCGAACTGAAGACGGCCGCGGTGTCCCCCCGGACCACCCGCGAGAAGAAACGCAGTGGCCGGGTCATCTTCCAGGATTTGGACTGCAGCAGGCTGTTGGTGAAGGCCTGCAGCGACGAGAGCTCGCCGCGATAGCGTTGGACGACATCGGCCAGTTCCTGCTCACGCCGCTTCGGTGTGCCGTCGGACACGTGGGCGACAAGCGCGCTCCCCCCGGCCCTCGCCATCAGCTGTTCGATGTCCAGATGGCGCTGCTGCAGGTCATTCTGGGCGTGGCCCAGCAGCTCGGACAGCTCCGCCTCGAGCTGCAGCTTGGTCTCCCAGAGCATGGCAATCGCGGCCTCGAGACGACGGGCGCGCGCATGCTCTGTAGTCAAAGCAGCTCGGGTCTTTGAGATCTCTTCGTCAAGCTCTCGAGTGCGCTGCAGGTGCTGCTGCTGACCCTGGTACTCTCTTTCCGCCGCCAGCGCAGTCGAATCTGCCGCGCTGCGAACGATCTCATCCAGTTCGAGAGCCCAGCGTGTCCGCTCGTTGAACTCACTCTCCATTCTCGCGTAATCGCCCCTGGCTCGCGCCAGGTCTTCCTCCAGCGACAATGCCCAACGATACATTTCCTGCTTCGTAGTGGTCAGCTCGCGTTCTGCTGCCAGAGCCTCGTCGGCAACGACCGTTGCCGTGCAACATGCCCCCAAGCGTGAGAAAGCTGCTTGCACACGCTCCTCAGCGTCGGACGTGCGGGCGCAAGCGAACAACGCCGACATGGAGTCACCGATGTCCTCACCCACAGCGATCACGCCCAGCCCGTTGCCATGGAGGAACTCGAAGCTCGGGTAGCGCTCGCGCAGCGGGGCGAAGAACGCCTGCACACCGAAACCTTCCGTGTGTACATTGGTATCGTGGAAGATCACCACGCCCCGGCGCGACATCTTCGGGAGCCACGTTGTGAAATCGTGCTTCACCGCATCAAACGTATGCAGGCCATCGATGTGAAGCAGGTCGACCGACCCGTCGGGAACTTCATCCAACGCCTGGTCGAAGGTCATCCGCAGCAACGTGGAGAAGTCGCCATAACTGCGTTCGTTGCGTTCCACCACACTCTGATAGATGGAATCGTCATAGAAGCCGGCTTGGGAATCACCCTCCCACGTGTCCACGGCATAGCAACGTGTCTGTCGCTTGAGCGCTTTGACTGCCTGGCAGAAGGCGAAGTAGGAGATACCGCGGTGCGACCCCAGCTCGACGACGGAACGCGGCTGGTGAGCCTCGATCAGCCAGAAGGCGAACGGTACATGTTCCAGCCAGCCGGAGGTCTCCAGGAACTCCGGCACCATGAACATCGCCCCATGCCGGAATACCGGGATGGTGGGATCGATCCCCACGGCCGTATTTTCGTCGCTCACCGAAACCATCAATTCATTCCCTCTAGTATTTTTCACGCCGCGCACTGATTGATCTGATCATCCAACCCGGGGTCTCTAGGAGGATTTCAATCGGGTCTGTAGCAGGTACATCGAATCGTGCGCTGAAGCGCGCCGTGCAGTAGAAGTAGCAGTAGCGCTAGGCGACGCCCTCACTTTCCAGGGTAATGGAGAGCATCGGCAGGCCGACCAGGCCGAACCGCATCGTCTCATCTGTCGCGCGGAACTCGAGCGCGTCGTGAATCCAATGCTGCTGGGTGTGATCATGCTGATCGCCCGACGCCACCGCCGCATCGATCATGTATGACCCGGACGGCATGATCGGCATGCGGAACAGGAACGTTCCCACCACCGTTTCACCGGCCACGCCTGACACCGGCCGATCCTTGCAGGCGAAGTGGCTGTTGTCACCAAACAGGCGCTGGCCCAACCGATCCTTGACGTAGAAGCCGACGATCAGGTTCTCCAGCGGCTCCTGCAGTGCCACGCGCAGTTCCAGCCGGACCAACTCGCCCCCTTCAAGCATCGACAGCCGGTTGCCTTCTGTGTCGGTAAGCCGGACATCGACGATACGCGCGCCCTGTGCACCGAACTCCTGGCCCACATTGTCCGGATCGAATTCGAACAGCGCGATGCGATTCTGTACGCCGGCCTCGCGCAGTGCCTCGTGGCGGAAGTCGGGGCTGTCGGCAAGCGACACCCGCGTCTTCTTCTTGGCGGACACCACGATGTCTTCGGCAGCCGCTTCGCGACGGCCGACCACATGCTGTTCGGTCATGTACGCCTCGACCACCTCCTGCGAGGTGCCGGCCAGGCGCATCTTGCCGTTCTCCAGCCACACCGCGTTCTCGCAGAGGTTGGTGACGGCCGCGGCGTCATGACTGACGAACAGCAGCGTGCCGTGCTTCTGGAATTCACGCAGGAAGCGCATGCACTTCTGCGAGAAGAACGCATCACCGACGGCAAGTGCTTCATCGATGATCAGGATGTCGGCATCGACGTGCGCGATCACCGCGAACGCCAGGCGCACCGACATGCCGCTGGAATAGCTGCGCACGGGCTGATCGATGAACTCACCGATGTCGGCGAAGGCCAGGATGCTGTCCATCCGCTGTTCGATCTGGTCGCGCCGCAACCCGAGGATGGTGGCGTTGAGCAGGACGTTTTCGCGCCCGGTGAATTCCGGATTGAAGCCGCTGCCCAGTTCCAGCAGCGCGGCAACCCGCCCTTTCACCGCGATATGGCCTTCGGTGGGGTTCAAGGTACCGGCGATCATCTGCAACAGGGTCGACTTGCCCGAGCCGTTGCGGCCGACGATGCCCACGGTCTGGCCACGACGGATCGAGAAGCTGACCCCGCGCAGTGCCCAGAAATCCTTGTAGAACGACTTGCGCTTGCCCGCCAGCGCCTGCCACAGACGATGCGAGGGTCGCTCGTACATGTGGTACGCCTTGCCGACGCCCTGCACCTCGATGACGGTTTCCGCCGGAGTGATTTCAGAGGACATCGGCGAACCCCACGCGCAGCTTGGTGAAGATGCGATGGCCGATGAACGCGACCACGCAGGCAATGACGGTGTAGATCGCCAGTCCCGTCCAATCCGGCAGGCGGCCCCAGATCACCACTTCACGCACCTGGTTGATGATGAAGGTCAGCGGATTGAGCTCGAACACGATCCGATAGCTCTCCGGCACCGATTCCACCGGGATGATGGCCGAGGACAGGAACAGCATGGCGGTGGCGACCACGCCGGCGATCTGACCGATGTCGCGCAGATACACACCGAGCGCCGATACGGCCCAGCCCACGCCCACCGTCAGGATCACCAGCGGCGCCAGGACGAGCGGCAGCAGCAGCGCGGTCGCGTGGATGTTGCCCTTCAGGCAGAGATACAGGATCAGCAGGACCACCATGTTCATGGCGAGGTGGAACAACGCCGAGAACGTCATGCTCCACACCAGGATGTCGAGCGGGAACACCACGCGTTTCACGTAGCCGGTATTGCCCACGATCAGCTGCGGGGCGCGGATGAAGCACTCGGCGAAAAAGCCATGCACGGTCAGGCCGGCAAACAGGATCAGCGCGAAATCCGTGGTCGAACCACTCGACCCCGGCCAGCGGCCCTTCATCACGAAGCCGAACGCCAGCGTGTACACCAGCAACATCAGGAACGGGCTGATCAGCGACCACAACAGGCCGAAGCTGGCCCCCCGGTACCGGCCCAGCACTTCACGCTGGGTCAGTTCGTAGGCAAGCGAGCGGTTCTTTCCGAATACCGACAGGATTCCCATCTCAAGCGGCCTCGGTACCCAGTGCCCTTTCCAGATCCACCTGCAGATCCCCCAGCTCCTCCACCCCGACACTCAGCCGCACCAGCGCATCACTGATGCCCAGCTTTTCGCGGCGCTCCACCGGGATCGAGGCATGCGTCATCACCGCAGGATGGTTGACCAGACTTTCCACGCCACCGAGCGATTCGGCCAGGGTGAACAGTTCGGTCTTCTCACAGAAACGCTTGGCCGCGTCGAAACCGCCCTTGAGGACGATCGAGACGATGCCGCCGTAGCCGTTCATCTGGCGCGTCGCCAGCTCGTGCTGCGGGTGCGAGGTCAGGCCGGGGTAAATGACCTTCTCGACGGCCGGGTGCTTTTCCAGCCACTGGGCCAGGGCCAGCGCGTTGGCGCAGTGCGCCTTCATGCGCAGCGGCAGGGTCTTCAGGCCGCGCAGGGCCAGGAAGCTGTCGAACGGGCCCTGGACGGCACCGATGGAGTTCTGCAGGAAGGCCATCTTCTCGGCCAGCTCGGCGTTGTCGCCGACCACGACCATGCCACCGACCATGTCCGAGTGCCCGTTGAGGTACTTGGTGGCCGAGTGCAGGACCAGGTCCGCGCCCTGCTCCAGCGGACGCTGCAGCATCGGCGAGGCGAAGGTGTTGTCGACCACCACCAGCAGGCCGTGGCGCTTGGCGATGGCGGCCACCGCGGCGATGTCCACGATCTTCAGCATCGGGTTGGTCGGGGTTTCGATCCAGACCATCCTGGTCTGTGGGGTGATCGAGGCCTCGAACGCGGCCAGGTCGGTCAGGTCGACGAAGCTGAACTGCAGGCCGGCGGTGCGCTTACGCACGCGCTCGAACAGGCGGAAGGTGCCGCCGTAGATGTCGTCCATCGCCACCACGTGGCTGCCGGCATCCAGCAGTTCCATCACCGTGGAGCTGGCGGCCATGCCCGAGGCGAACGCGTAGCCGCGGCTGCCGCCTTCCAGGGAGGCCACGCAGCGCTCGTAGGCGAAGCGGGTGGGATTGTGGGTGCGCGAGTACTCGAAGCCCTGGTGTTCGCCGGGGCTGGACTGGGCGTAGGTGGAGGTCGCGTAGATCGGCGGCATCACCGCGCCGGTGCTCGGATCCGGCGATTGGCCGCCGTGGATGGCCAGCGTGGCCAGGGCGAGCGAGCGGTCGCCGTGCCCGGAGGAAGCGTGATCGGACATGTTGTTTCCCGGCAAGGGGAGCCCCGACAGGGGCCCCCGCAAAAGGAGCGGAAGTCTATCAGCGGTGGCTTAATCGGCCGTTGACGCGGATAAACATGGGTTCATTGCGACATTGCGCCTTACTGTACGCGCCGGCGCAGGTAGTTCAGCAGGTCGATCCGGGTGATCAGGCCAAGGAAGTTGGCACCGTCCATGACGATGGCGACCTGGCCACGGTCGAACACCGGCAGCAGGGCCTCGATCGGGGATTTCACGTCCAGGCGGTCCAGCTTGCTGACCATCGCGGTGGCGACCGGGTCGCGGAAACGGGCTTCGTCGCCGTAGACGTGCAGCAGCACGTCGCTTTCATCCACGATGCCGACCAGCTGGTCGCCGTCCATCACCGGCAGCTGCGAGACGTCATACAGCTTCATGCGCTGGTAGGCGGTGGTCAGCAGGTCGTTCGGGCCGATCACCACCGTGTCGCGCTGGCCGTACGGGCGCAGGATCAGATCGCGCAGGTCGCCGGACTGCGGACGCTCCAGGAAGCCGTTGTCCAGCATCCAGTAGTCGTTGTACATCTTGGAGAGGTACTTGTTGCCGGTATCGCAGACCAGCACCAGCACCTTCTTCGGGGTGGTCTGCTCTTTGCAGTACTTCAGCGCCGCGGCCAGCAGGGTGCCGGTCGAGGAGCCGCCGAGGATGCCTTCCTTGCCCAGCAGCTCGCGCGCGGTGTGGAAGCTCTCGGCATCGCTGATCGCGTAGGCCTTGGTGACGCGGCTGAAATCGGCGATCGAGGGCAGGAAGTCCTCGCCGATGCCTTCCACCAGCCAGCTGCCCGACTTGTCGTTGAGCACGCCGTCATTGATGTATTCGGCCAGGATCGAGCCGACCGGATCGGCCAGGACCAGCTCGGTCTTCGGCGAGAGGGTGGCGAAGGCGCGCGAGAGGCCGGTCATGGTGCCCGAGCTGCCGCAGCCGAACACGATCGCGTCCAGGTCGCCGTCCATCTGCGCCAGGATTTCCGGGCCGGTGCCGAACTCGTGCGCGGCCGGGTTGTCCGGGTTGCCGAACTGGTTGATGAAGTACGCGCCCGGGGTTTCCTCGGCCACGCGCTTGGCCATGTCCTGGTAGTACTCGGGATGGCCCTTGGCCACGTCCGACCGGGTCAGGCGCACTTCGGCACCCATCGCCTTGAGATTGAAGATCTTCTCGCGGCTCATCTTGTCCGGTACGACCAGGATCAGCTTGTAGCCCTTCTGCTGGGCCACCAGCGCCAGGCCCAGGCCGGTGTTGCCGGCGGTGCCCTCGACCAGGGTCGCGCCCGGCTTGAGGTCGCCCCGCTGCTCGGCGGCTTCGATCATCGACAGGCCGATGCGGTCCTTGATCGATCCTCCGGGATTGGCACTCTCGAGCTTCAGGTAAAGCTCGCAGACGCCGGTATCCAGGCGCTGGGCCTTGACGATCGGGGTCTGGCCAATGAGTTCGAGTACGGAGGAGTGGATTGCCATCGGTTCACATCGATTCGCGCCGCAATGCGGCCGGACCGGAGATTATCCGACGGTTGGCGGCGAAAGTCAGGTTGCCGCGTTCATCGACCTTGCGGCCGCTTTCCCGCTGCGGGCGGGAGATAGGGAGCGGCGCGGACGGCACCGGTCGACGAGGTGACCGGAACCGCCCGCGACGTAGGGGGTAAAGGCGTCAGTGCACGGGGGAGGCGTACATCCGTTCCAGCTTCTGCTTGGCCAGCAGCTTCTCACGCTTCATCTGTCCCAGGGTGAGGCGGTCTATCGGAAGTACGCCCAGCTCGGCATCCATGCACTTCTTGTTCAACTTCTGGTGCCGTTCGTACAGCGCCTTGAATTCCGGATCCTGCTTGCGCCGTGCGTCGATGTCGCTCTGGGGCTGACCTTCAAACATGATGAACCTCCTATCGCTTCTGCAGAAACAAGAACGCCCCGGCCTGACGGCACGGGGCGCTGCTTGGGGCGGAGTGCCGGGCAACCCTGACCTGCGAACCCGCAGCGGCGTCCAGTTCAACCTGGACCTCGGACTGCTGTGATTCGTGGCGCTGGTGCATTGCCGGCCCTCCAATCGTCCAGGCCGCGGAAGGCGACCCGGACAACTGACCCTACGCTTGCTTCGGAGCCGGTTCAACCCTTTCAGACGATATCGTCGAGCCCACCTAGGCGGGGTTCAGGCTGAACACGCAGAACAACGGAAATTAAACAAAAACAACCAGTTGCGTCATGCCCGAGGGGCATGACGCGCTGCCAGCCGGGCATCACGGCGCGATGATGACCTCGGCCGAGCGCGCCTTGGTCGCCGCCGCTTTCTTGCCGCTGACCTGCAGCCGGCTGGCGCTCACGCCGGCAGCCACGAGGGCGTCGCGCAGCGCCTCGGCGCGCTGCTGGCCGACACCGGCCGCGGCGTCGTAGGCCTCGATCCGGACCCGGCCCTTCTTGCCGATGTTCAGGTACTCGGCCAGCGCCTTGGCCTGGCCCTTGGCACCGCCAGACAGGCTGCCCTTGCCGGCCGCGAAGGCGTCGCCGTTGAAGGTGAACACTTCGCCCCGGCTGTCGAATCTGGAGCCCGGCAACTTGCTGCCCGCCACCAGCTCGGCTTCTTCACGGGCCAGCTTGGCCGCGTTCTGCTGGGCCGCGCTCAGGCGGGCGGTCTGCTTGCCGGCCACGCTGGTGAGCGCGGTTTCGGCGTCCTGGCGGGCCAGGGCTTCCTGTTCGGCCGCCTGGCGCAGGCGTTCGCTTTCCTCGGCCTGGATCTGGGCCTGGACGCGCAGGCGCTCGGCTTCCTGGCGGGCCCGCTGGGCATCGCGGCGGCTGGCTTCGATCAGCAGCTCGCTGCGGGTGCGTTCGAGCTGGTCGACCTCACGCTGGGCCAGGGCGGCGCGGACGCTGGTCTCGGCGATCTCGACCCGGCGCTCGGCCAGGTAGCGGGCCTGGTCCAGGTCCCGGCGCTTGGCCTTGGCCAGATCGGCCACGGCCTGCTGGGCCTGAAGACGCTCGAAGGCGGCCAGCTGGGCCGCATCCGGGTTGGCCTGGATCGCCATCAGGCGCTGGGTCAGCTGGGCCACGGCAGGGTCATCGGCGGCCTGGACCAGCAGCGGCAGGCTGAGGCTGACGGCCAGCAGCAGGCAGGGCATGCGCATCTTGGTGGACATCATCAGCGGTCTTCCCCGGTGGCGAGCTGGCGCTGCAGCTGGCTGACTTCATTGCGACGCAGCTGCAGCTGGGCGGTGGCGGTGGCTTCTTCGCTGCGGGCACGGGCCAGGTCGGCATCGACCGTGGCGCGAACGGCCAGCATCGGCGCGTTCTTGCGCTCGCGGCGGTCGCCGGCCGCGCGCTGGGCCTGCTCCAGGCCCTGGCGGGCCACGGCGATCAGGTCCGGGGCGTACTGGTCGGCATCGGCCTGGGTGGCCTTGTCGACCGCCTGCCGGGCCTGCATCAGTTCCAGGGCGCCATCCTGCGCCTGTGCCGCACCAGAGAGCGCGAATGCGCACACCGTCACATACAGGGCCCGTCGTATTTGTGCGAAGCTAGGTTTCATTGGGGGTGCCGTCGCCAGAGTTGTGTGCGCGGCCATTGTCGGAAGCCTGCGGTGCGCTTGCAATGGCAAGCCGCTGATTGTTGGGGAAACATTTCGCATGGATATCGGCTATTTCCTGAAGCTGATGACCGAAAAGAACGCGTCGGACATGTTCTTGACGACGGGAGCACCGGTATACATCAAGATCGAGGGGAAACTCTATCCGCTGGGCAATACCGGGCTGCCGCCCGGGATGGTCAAGAAGATCGCCTACTCGTTGATGGATGAAGGCCAGGCCCCGCAGTTCGAGCGCGAGCTCGAGCTCAACATGGCCATTGCCCTGCCCGATGCGGGGCGCTTCCGGGTCAACGTGTTCAAGCAGCGCGGCGAGGTCGGCATGGTGATACGTGCGATCCGCAGCAAGATCCCCAGCATCGAAGAGCTCAACCTGCCCCAGGTCCTGAAGGACGTGATCATGACCCCGCGCGGGCTGGTGCTGGTGGTCGGCTCGACCGGCTCGGGCAAGTCGACCTCGCTGGCCTCGATGATCGACCACCGCAACACCACCACGACCGGGCACATCCTCACCATCGAGGACCCGATCGAGTACCTGCACAAGCACAAGATGTCGATCGTGAACCAGCGCGAGGTCGGGCTGGACACGCACACCTTCCACGACGCGCTGAAGAACGCGATGCGCGAAGCACCCGACGTGATCCTGATCGGCGAGATCCTGGATGCGGAGACGATGGAGGCGGCGATCGCCTTCGCCGAAACCGGGCACCTGTGCCTGGCCACCCTGCACTCCAACAACGCCGACCAGACCATCGAGCGCATCCTCAACTTCTTCCCCGAGAGCGCGCACCGCAACGTGCTGATGAACCTCTCGCTGAACCTGCGCGCGGTGGTGTCCCAGCGCCTGGTCAAAGGCAAGGACGGGCGTCGCCTGCCGGCCACCGAGGTGTTGATCAACACGCCGATGATCCGCGACCTGCTGCGCCGCGGCCAGGTGCACGAGATCAAGGCGGCGATGGAAGCCTCGCTGGAGGAAGGCATGGAGAGCTTCGACCAGTGCCTGTTCCGGATGGCCAAGAACGGCATCATCGAGCAGGAGGAAGCGCTGCGCGCAGCCGATTCGCGCGATGGCCTGGCGTTGAAGTTCCGGCTGTCCGAAGGCGGCAGCGAGCACGACCCGTACGCGGATTATTCGGCCAGCACGGCACCGGCGATCACGCACGGGTTCTAGCGGTTTCGGCGTGGAATGCCCGTGGGTCCACGCCATGCGTGGATCACGCGCATCGTGGCGCGGGCGTCCATGATGGCGGCAGCGGAGAACATCCACGCATGGCGTGGATCTACGTGGCGTCGATCTGACGCTCGGGCCGCGCCGCGTCGAAGGCCGGCAGCGCCAGGCAGGCGGCTTCGATCCGCTGCAGGGTCGGGTACGGCGCCAGCGCCAGGCCGAACCGGTGCGCGTTGTACAGCTGCGGCACCAGGCAGGCATCGGCCAGCCCCGGCTGGTCGCCATGGCAGAAGGTGCCCGTCGCGGCATCCCCGGCCAGCAGGGTTTCCATTGCCGCCAGCCCCTCCGCCATCCAGTGCAGCGTCCATTGCGTGCGCGCCTCGGCGCTGGCCTGCAGGGTGCGCTCCAGGTACTGCATCACCCGCAGGTTGTTGAGCGGGTGGATGTCACAGGCCACCAGCTGGGCCAGTGCCCGCACGCGCGCCCGGCCCCCGGCATCGCCGGGCAGCAACGGGGTGGCCGGAAACACCTCGTCGAGGTACTCCAGGATCGCCATCGACTGCTGCAGCACGCGCTCGCCATGGCGCAGGGTCGGCACCAGCTCCTGCGGGTTGAGCGCGGCATACGCCGCGCTGTGCTGTTCACCGCCCTCGCGGACCAGGTGCACCGGGGTGATCCGGTGCGGCAGGCCCTTGAGGTTCAGCCCGATCCGCACGCGGTACGCCGCGCTGGACCGCCAGTAACTGAACAGTTCGATCGGGTCCATGACGGTCTCCGCAGCGGCGCTCAGGGCCTGGACGCCTGCTCGATGCGCTGCTCGATCGCACCGAAGATGCTCTCGCCGGCCGCATCGAACATCTCGATCCGCACCACGTCGCCGAAGGACATGAAGGGCGTGCTCGGCTTGCCGTCGCGCAGGGTTTCCACCGTGCGCTGTTCGGCGAAGCAGGAGGCGCCCTTGCTGGTGTCTTCGTTGGCGATGGTGCCCGAGCCGACGATCGCACCGGCGCCCAGCGGGCGGGTCTTGGCCGCATGCGCGACCAGCTGGGCGAAATTGAACTGCATGTCCACGCCTGCTTCCGGTGCGCCGAACCAGGTGCCGTTGACATGCGTGACCAGCGGCAGGTGGACCTTGCTGTCCTGCCAGGCCTCGCCCAGCTCATCCGGGGTAACGAACACCGGCGACAGCGCCGAACGCGGCTTGGACTGCAGGAAGCCGAAGCCCTTGGCCAGTTCGCCCGGGATCAGGTTGCGCAGCGAGACATCGTTGACCAGCCCGATCAGCTGGATATGGCCGGCGGCCTGCTCGGGCGTCACCGCCATCGGCACGTCGTCGGTGATCACCACCAGCTCGGCTTCTAGGTCGATGCCGTACTCCTCGCTGACCACCTTGACCGCATCGCGCGGGCCGTAAAAGCCGGCGCTGGTGGCCTGGTACATCAGCGGATCGGTGTAGAAGCTCTCCGGCACCTCGGCGCCACGGGCGCGGCGTACGCGGGCCACGTGGGGCAGGTAGGCGCTGCCGTCGACGAACTCGTAGGCGCGCGGCAGCGGTGCCGCCAGCGCCTGCAGGTCGATGTCGAACACCCCGTCGGCATCGCCGTCGTTCAGCGATTCGTACAGGGCGTTCAGGCGCGGCGCCAGGTGGCTCCAGTCTTCCAGCGCCTGCTGCAGGGTCGCGGCGATGCCGGTGGCGCGCACGCCCTGGCGCAGATCGCGCGAAACCACGATCAGGGTGCCGTCGCGGCCGCCTTCCTTCAAAGAACCAAGCTTCATGGGTGGGTATCCGGGATCGCGAAAATAGGTTTCAAGTGTAATCAAATGGTTGGCGGGCCCACCAGCTGCACCGCCGCATCGCTTTACCGTAATGCATTGCCGACGTGCAGGAGCAGCCACGCGTGGCGTGGCTCTACCGTTCTGTCCCCTGCTCCCAAGCTGAACAGGGGCATTTGGTATGGGTCTCAAACATCCGTTAGACTATCCGGGTCTGCAGCGGCCGTCCGTTTCCCTTCGGGATCGCCGGCGATATGGATCACACGATCCGTCGCCCGCCCCCACTCCGACGCCATTCGTCATGCATTCCAGTCTGCGCACCGCGTCGACTGCACCCAATTCTCGCAGCGCGGTTTACGGGAACGCTCCGAGTCAGCCGATCACATTGATCTGCCTCGCGTCCGGCCATTCGGCCTGGCGTTACTTTGTCTTTGGAGCTTCCACCCGATGTCTTTTGAATCCTTGGGCCTTGCCCCGTTCCTGCTGCGCGCGTTGGCCGAGCAGGGCTACGAAACCCCCACCCCGATCCAGGAGCAGGCCATCCCGCTCGCCCTGGAAGGCCGCGACCTGCTGGCCGGCGCACAGACCGGTACCGGCAAGACCGCCGCGTTCGGCCTGCCGCTGCTGCAGCACCTGGGCACCAACCCGCAGGCCGTCGATGGCCCGCGCCGTCCGCGTGCACTGGTGCTGACCCCGACCCGCGAGCTGGCCACCCAGGTGCATGACAGCCTGCGCGGCTACAGCAAGTACCTGCGCATCCCGAGCGCCTGCATCTACGGCGGCGTCGGCATGGGCAACCAGTTCGACGTGCTGCGCCGTGGCGTGGACCTGCTGGTCGCCTGCCCGGGCCGCCTGATCGATCACATCGAGCGCCGCAGCGTCGACCTCTCCGGCATCGAAATCCTGGTGCTGGACGAAGCCGACCGCATGCTCGACATGGGCTTCCTGCCGTCGATCAAGAAGATCCTCGCCAAGCTGCCGCGCCAGAACCGCCAGACCCTGCTGTTCTCGGCGACCTTCGAAGAGAGCATCAAGCAGCTGGCGCTGGAGTTCATGCGCAACCCGGAGCAGATCCAGGTCACGCCGAAGAACACCGTTGCCGAGAACATCAGCCACCGCGTGCACCCGGTCGATGGCCCGCGCAAGCGCGAGCTGCTGCTGCACCTGCTGGCCCAGGACAGCCGTGAGCAGACCCTGGTGTTCGGCCGTACCAAGCACGGCTGCGACAAGCTGGCCATGTTCCTGGACAAGTCCGGCATCAAGACCGCGGCGATCCATGGCAACAAGAGCCAGGGCCAGCGCCTGCGCGCGCTGGGCGACTTCAAGGCCGGCCGCGTGACCGTGCTGGTCGCCACCGACATCGCCGCGCGCGGCATCGACATCAACGAGCTGCCGAAGGTCATCAACTATGACCTGCCGATGGTGGCCGAGGATTACGTGCACCGCATCGGCCGTACCGGCCGTAACGGTTCGACCGGCCAGGCGATCTCGCTGGTGGCGCAGGACGAAGCCAAGCTGCTGCGCCAGATCGTGCGCCTGCTCGACAAGGACATGGACATCCGCGACGTGCCGGGCTTCGAGCCGCAGACCCCGATCCGCTGGGGCAACAGCGCGCCGGGCAAGGCCGAGCTGCCGGGTGGCGATCGCTCGCCGCGCAAGCACGCGCGTCGTCCGCATGCCGAGGCTCCGCGCCACGCCCATGCCGGCCCGAAGAAGGCCGGTGGCGGCCAGCGTGATGGCGCCGGCCGCGGTGCACCGCGCGGTGGCCAGCCGCAGGGCCAGCGCCGTGGCGGCGGCAACGCCGGTGGCGGCCGCAGCCAGGGCGGCGGTGGCGGTCGCGCCAGCTGATTCCTTCGGGCATCGCTGAGACGTAGAAAGGGCGACGCATCTGCGTCGCCCTTTTTTTGTTTGTCGGGAGCCGGCCAGCGGCCGGCACTACCTGCCCGGCCCCCGGTCGGTGCGCCTGCCTCAGAAGCTGTAGGCGACCGTGATCCGTGCATTGCGGCCCGGCTCGCTGTAACGGCCGATGCCTTCGTCGTTGACGTAGCCGTACAGCGTGTTGCTGCCCTTGTTGATGTTGCGCACGCGCTGCCAGAGGTAGTACTTCTCGTCGGTCAGGTTGTAGATGCCAGCGCTGAGCTTCCACTGCGGGGTGACGTTCCAGGTGCCGTACAGATCCAGCACGGTGTAGCCATCGGCCTTGTCGACGAAGGCCGGCGTGGTGACCTTGCCGGTGGCGTCGGTGGTGTAGGCGTCCCTGGCCTTCTTGGCCACGGCATGCGTCACGCTGGCGGTGAGGTTCCACACCGGCGAGGGGGCATAGCGCACGCCGAGGACGGCGCTGGCCGGCACGATGCTGTCCAGCGGATCGCCGTTGCGCTTCTCGCCTTCGCTGTAGGAGGCGGCCAGGCGCGAGAACCACGCATCGCTGATCTGCCAGCGTCCCTCCAGCTCCACGCCCTTGACCGTCACTTCGCCCGCGTTGCTCGGCATCGTGTAGTTGCGCGAATACAGCACCGGGCCGGTCGCGGTGGTGCGGAAGCCACCCGGTACCGACTGGACCTGGTTGGTGTACTCGATGAAGTTCTCGTAGCGGTCGCGGAACACCGACAGGCCCAGCTGCGCGCGGTCCGTGCTCCAGCGGTAGCCGAACTCGAGATTCAGGCTCTTCTCCGCCTCCAGGTCCGGATTGGACACGGTGTCGTTGAGCAGCAGCGGCTGACCGTTCTGCGCGTTGATCACCTGGGTGGCGCTGGTCGGCGAGTACATGTCCGCCACGGTGGGCGCACGGAAGCCACGACCCACCTGGGCCCACAGTGCGTGGTCGGGCAGGAAGCGGTATTCGGCGCCCAGCTGCCAGGTCGGCGAAGCGAAACTCACGTCACGCACGGTGCCGGTGCGGTCCACGAAGGTGGCGTCCACCTGCGGCGAGTAGTCGTAACGGTCGTAGCGCGCCCCCGCGCTGAGGGTCAGGCGTTCGTCGAGCAGCTGCACGCTGTCGCGCAGGTACAGGTTCCAGGCGGTGACGTCGGTCTTGGGCACCTGGCGAGGATCGATCTCCACCGAGGCCACGGCCCCGGCCGCGTTCCAGCGCGTGTCGACCGCGGTGAAATCGATGTCGCGCTGCTGCCAGGCCAGGCCGTACACCACGTCATGGCGTGCGCGCGCGCTGGCGAACACCTTGCTGAAGTCGGCCGCGGCACGGTCCAGGGTCTGCTTGGTGGAGCGGTTCTCGCTGCGCAGGCACGGCGTGGCGCCGCCCGGGCAGCCGCTGCCGGCCACGATGGTGGTGATGCCACGGCTGTCGGTGACCTGGCGGTCCACCTGCGCATCCAAGGTATCGAACAGCGCGTTGTCGGCCCGCCACTGATAGTTCACCCCATAGCGGTCACGGTCGTTGGTGTCGTGGCCTTTGCGCGACAGGTAGCCCGGTGCGTAGACACGCGACAGGTTGTCCACGTCGTTGGTGGCGCGGCCACGCTCGTACAGGACGCCCAGCGTATTGGCGTCGTCGAGCTGCAGGTCGAGCTTGCCAAGCAGGTTGTCGCGGGTGCTGTCGACCGGATCGGGGGTACGGCGAGCGACACCGATCCGATCATTCGTGGTGTCGTACCACGCTTCGGATTCGTGGCCTTCGCGCCGGGTGTAGACCAGCATCGATTCGACGATGCCAGTGCGGTTGGCAAAGGTCAGCGTGCCCATGGTTTCATCATTGGCGCCCGAGTAGCCCGCCTTGAAGCCCAGGTGGGTGTCGTTGCCGGTGGGCGTGAGATAGTCCGCCGGATCCTTGGTGGTGAACACCACCGCGCCGCCCAGCGCGCCGCTGCCGGCGCTGATCGCATCGGCGCCCTTGATCACCGCCAGGCTCTTGAGCGTATCGATGTCCACGTCGCCGCGGCCCCCCCGGAAGAACTCATAGGAACGCGCGGTTTCCACCGATTCGCCCAGGCTCAGCCCATCGACGGTGATCGCCACGCGGTCGCTTTCCAGGCCGCGGATGTTGAAGCCGTTGTCGCCGAAGCGGCCCATGTCCACGATGCTGACACCGGGGATGTAGCGGATCGCTTCTTCCATCGTATTGGCCATCTCGTTGTCGAGATCGGCCGCGGTGAGCACAGTGATGTTCTGGTTGGTCGAGCGTGTTTTCCTGGCACGTTCGGCCTGCACGCGCACGGTATCGAGCGTGCTGGCGTCGTTGAGGGTTTCGGCGTGCACGGTGGCGGACAGGCTGGCGGCAACCGCCAGGGCCAGCAGGGTGAGGGACGACGTCATGATCAGGCTCCGCAGAAGAGGAAGGGAATGGCGTGAGCGCCGCGGTTGGCGGCGGGCCGTTCCTGGCTGCGGCGATCGGTGGACCGGGCGGGGCTGGGAGGCGCAGGGACGCGCGGGGCATCGCGCGCCGGAATCATCGTTGGCTGACACGTGGGACGTGCACGGCACGTCCGGGCCGCTAGCGGTTGCCGTTGGCCGAGTGCGCGCCGGCGACCGGCTCGGGATCGCGCGCATCGACGACGCCATCAGCGTTGCTGTCGGCACGGTCGAACATGCGCTTGCCCGACAGCTGATACTCGGCGAAGGTCATGCGACCATCTTTGTCCTTGTCCAGCGAGGCGAAGCGCACGCGGGCCTGGCGCCCGGCATCGGCGCGCACACGCTGGCGCTGCTGCTCCAGGCGGCCCTCGAACTCGGTGGTGTACTCGGCCAGCGACAACGCGCCGTTGCCGTCGGTATCGGTGGTGGCGAAGCCCGCGGCACGCGCCGCGTCGAACTCCGCGCGATCGACCACGCCGTCCTTGTTGCGGTCGTACAACTCCAGCATGCCGTTGGCGGTATGCGAGGTCGGCATCTTCAGCGGATCGCGCGAGGACGCGGCAGCGGTTTCCTGCGTGGCGTTCTGCGATGCCTCGTAACCAGCCCAGGTGCGTTCCCCGGCCGCATCGTACTCGGCGCGGCTGATCGCCCCGTTCCTGTCGCGGTCCAGTGCCTTGAAGCGGGTGTCGGTCTGCCGCAGGTGGCCGGCGCGTGCGTCGGCCAGGCGGGCATCGAAGCGTTGCAGGTATTCGTCGACGTATTCCTGCTCGTCGACATGGCCGTCGTGGTTGCGGTCGGTCTCGGCGTAGCGCTGTGTGCGGAAGGCCTCGAACTGGGCCCAGCTGACGCGGTCGGCGCCCTCGGTGGCGAACTGCGCCAGGAAAGCGGCCGCGGTCGGCGACACCGTGGGGGTCTTGGTGGCCGGCTGCGCGAGGGCGGCCGGGGCCAGCACCAGTGCCAACACGGCAGCGGTGAGCGGGACGATCTTCATGGTGGTTCCCCTGGAGAAAGGACGGTGACGGTTCGACGACGCGGACGCGCAACCCGGGCGTTTGGCGTGGATCGGCGCGACGGTACTGGTGACGCTCGCGTCCAGCGTGAGCGGGCGCCATCCTATTCTTATTGCGAATGATTCGCAATACGCAATTTTCACGGGGGATGTGATGGGGCAAAACGAATGCAGCCGACGGTGCGTCGGCTGCGTGGGTGGGGTGGTTGGGGAGCCGGCCAGCGGCCGGCACTACCTGAAGCAGAGGCGTCAGCCGCGCGGCTTGGTCGGGTTGAGCTGGTTGCCGAAGAAGATCGCGTTCAACAGCAGGCGCTCGGTGCCGTGCCAGTACTTGCGGTGGGCCGGGTCATCGGCGAACAACACCACGTTGCCCTGCCCCTGCGGCGACACCACCAGCCACGCGGCACCGGCGACGCGGCTGCGGTTGCGCTCGGACAGGTAGCCGTTGACCTTGGGCGCCTCATCGATGCGCACCACGGTGGAGAACGGATTACGGCTGGGCTGGAAGCTGAGGCCGTTCTCCTTGTTCACCGCCAGTTGCCGGCGCGGCACGCCGAAGCCCAGCGGATGGGTGTTGTCCACGTCCGCGCTGAGGATGTTGCCGCTGACGCGCTCGATCGCCGCGATGTCACGCTGGTCACCGAACGCACGTCGTGCTGTTTCCGGCTCCTTTTCCTCCGGCCCCAGCACTTCATCGCTGAGCTTCTGCTCGATCGCCCAGCGCGCGGCGGTGCCGTAGGTGATCAGCGAGCCGCCGGCGTTGATCCAGCGCTTGAGTGCGGCCACGGCGGTTGCGTCAACGCCGGTGTAGGTGCCGCCGGCCAGGACGATCGTGGTGTAGCGGTCCAGCGTCATCCTGCCCAGCTGGACCGGGTCGATCTTGCTGGCCGGCAGCTGCAGGTGCTGGTCGAGCAGGAACCACGCCGAGCCGATTTCGGTGGCGCTGACGCCCTCGCCCATCACCAGCGCCACTGCCGGCTTGCGCAGCGCCTTGACGCTGTCGCTGCCCAGATCGATGCCACCCCGGCTCTGCCCACTCGACACTGCCTGGATGTGCACGCCACTGCTGCGCGCGGCCGCGTCGACCGCGGCGAGCAGCTCGGCGCCTGCCAGCGGCTGCCCTGCGACCGGCACCACGATGCTGCCGTAACCGAACGACTGCTCCCCCTGCGCGGTGGCCGCCGTGAACGGCTGGAACGCGGCACGGGTCAGCAGACCCTTGGCCTGCAGCGCATACAGCGCGCGGCTGGCGTTGTAGTCGCGCCAATCGAACACATAGGCGTAGCCCGCCTGGCCACCCGCAACGCCACCGTTCGCGGCCGGCACGCTGGCCACGCGCTCGCCACCGGCGATCCGGCTGCGGCTGGCGGCGAAGGCGATACCGTAGGCCGGCGCGATCGCATAGGACGTGCTGCCGTAGAACACATCGCCCTTGATCGGCGGCGTATCGGCGAAGATCGAATGCACCAGGCGGAACTGCGGCTGCGCTGCCGGCACCACGTACGCGCTGCCCGGCTCGAAACGCCGTCCGTCCAGCGTCACCGGCGCGCTCAGTGCCTGCACGGTGATCCGGTGCTGCAACAGCAGGTCCAGCAGCCGCTGGGTCAGGCCCGGATCGGCCGCGTCGCCGAACACGAACGACTTCACCGGCTGCTGGTTGGCCTGCTTCAGCGCGGACTGGAAGAAGTCCTTCTGCAGCTTCAGCAACCCGTCGCGCTCGGTCACCGCACCACGCACCGTACCCAGTCCGGTCGCCACCTGATTGCGGATGGTGAAGCCGAAGGTCAGCAGGCCGTTGACCGATTCCTGCACCCGGCCACGCGAGCTCGCCTGCTCGACCGTCACGCCGACCGCGCCGTGGAAGTCCGGATAGGTCGAGCCGTACACCGGCGAGAAGTTGTCGAAGTTCTCCCCGGTGTAGTACAGCGAGCCCAGCGCATCCAGCGACTGCGCGTGGTACTTGGCCAGGGTCTTGTTGAAGTCATACGAGGATGCCGGAATCAGCGGGCTGTGCATGCTCGCCGGCGACGGTTCGAAGTAATAGGTGCTGTCCTTGCCCATCTCGTGGAAATCGATCTGGACGTTGGGATACCACTGATGGAAATAGGCGATCTTCGGTCGCGTGTCCTGCTGGGTCAGGGCCAGCCAGTCGCGGTTGAGGTCGGTGAAGTAGTGGTTGGTGCGGCCCTGCGGGAACGGCTCGACGTGTTCCTTGTCGGCCGGATCGGACGACGCCGGCGACGATGCGTAGGCGTTGTGCCAGCTCGCCGCGCGGTCGCGCCCGTCCGGGTTCTGCGCCGGATCGAACAGCACCACCGCCTGCTGCAGCCACTGCGCGGTTTCCGCGCTGCGGTTGGCGACCAGGTAGTACGCGGTCAGCATCGCCGCTTCACCGCTGGAGGTCTCGTTGCCGTGCACGCTGTAGCCCAGCCACACCACCACCGGGCTGTTGCCGGCGGCCGAGAGCGGCTGCGCCGGATCGGCCAGGGTGACGTGCTGGCGCCGCAGCGTCTCCAGGTTCTGCAGGTTCTGCGCCGAGGTCACCGTGGCGATCAGCAGCGGGCGGCCCTCGTAACTGCGGCCGATCTCCTCGACCCTGATCTTGTCCGAGTGCCTGGCCAGTTCATTGAAATAGGCCACCAGCTGATCGTGCCGCGTGTAGCGGCTGCCGATCTCATAGCCGAGGAACTGCTGGGGTGTGGGCACGGCCGGATCGAAATCACCGCCGGCCGGGAAGAAGTAGGCGCTCTGCGCGGAGGCAGGCGCAGCGGACAGGCATAGCACCAGCGCCAACCAGGCGATGGGAGACAGCAGACGACGTTGCAAAGACACAGCGATTCCCCGAAATGCGGGCCGGTTCCTTCCGGCCCTGTGGATGCGCACGCTCCGGTGCACTGGATGAGGTCAGAAGCGGTAATCGAAGCCGACCGTGAAGTAGCGGCCGCGCAGGTCGTACTGGCTGAAGTCGTACGGCGCGCGGATACCCGGGAAGGAGGCGTCGTACGGCGGCTCTTCGTCGGCCAGGTTCTGGATCTTCGCGTACAGGGTCAGCGTGTCGATGCCGGTGTAACCCAGGTACAGATCGAACTGGTTGTACGCATCGACGCGATCCTGCACGGCGCTGGCCGCGGCGCTGGCCTTCTGGTCGTAGCCGCTGGTGTAGTACCAGGTCAGCGCAGTGCGGAAATCGCCGTAGCTCCAGTCGAAGGTGGTGGTCGCCTTGTTCTTCGGCAGGGTGGCGCCGAGGTTGCTGCCGGCGTAGTCCACCAGCGGACCACCGACCACGGTGGGGCGGCTGTAGTCGCGCACATGGGTAAAGGCGGTGCTCAGGCCGAAGTCGCCGGCACGCGCGGTCGGGAAGCGCTGGCGCAGCTCGACGTCGAAGCCGGAGGTCTTCAGCTCGCTCAGGTTCTGATAGCGGTTGTAGACCGCCAGCAGCTTGCCGCGCTCATCGCGCTGGACCGCACCGGGCACGTCATCGGTGACCAGGGTCTGGGTGTTGTTGGTGCCGACCAGGTTCTCCAGCTCGATCCGGTAGTAGTCCACGCTCAGGCTGGTGTTGGACCACGGCGAGAGCACGATGCCGGCGTTGAAGCTCTTGGTGCGCTCCGGCTTGAGGTCGTTGTTGCCGACGGTGAAGAAGGTCGGGTTCTGCCGCGAACCCGGCACGTCCGGGTCGCGCGGATCGATCACGCTGCCGTAGGCGATGCTGGTGCTGTTGGAGTTCTCCGAGAGCGACGGCGCGCGGAACCCCTTGGAGGCGGCCGCACGCACCAGCAGGATGTCCCACGGCTGCCAGCGCAGGCTCAGTTTGGGCGAGAACGCATCACCGAAATCGCTGTAGTGATCGGCACGCGCCGCGGCCTGCAGTTCAAGGCGCTCGGCCAGCGGCACGTTCACTTCGGCATAGGCGGCGGTGACCTTGCGCTCGCCATGCACTTCGGCGATCGCCGGACGGATCTGCAGGCCGGCGTCGATCTGCCAGGGATTATTGGAATCGAGCTTCTCACGGCGCCACTCGGCACCGGCGGCGAAGCCGATTTCACCGGCCCAGGTATGGCCGATCGCGCCGGAGATCTTGGCGTCCACGCCCTGCAGCACCGATTCGGCCGGGCGCAGCGTGCTGATGTTGATCGCGTTGAGCACGTCCTGCGGAGTGGCCGACGGATTGAGCAGGTTGTAGCTGCCGCTGGCCAGCGCATCGGCCAGCGCGTAGCGGTTGGCGAAGCCGCCGGAGACGGTCTCGCGCTCGCTGCTGCGGGCGCCGAACGCACCGACTTCCCAATCCCAGTTCTGCAGGCTGCCGCGCAGCCCGACCAGGCCGCGGTAAGCCTGCGAGCGGTTGGTCTTGATGGTCGGGCCGAGGTTGAAGAAGGTGTATTCGATCGGCACGGCGCGGCCGTACGGGTTGTACGGGCTGCTCGCCGGCAGATTGGAGGAGACCGGCTCGGCCAGCCCGGTGTCGGCGTTGAGCGCGAAGCGGCCGCTCTCGAGGGTGAAGAACGGGCTGCTGCCGAACCAGGAGACGCCCTTGATGTCGCTGTAGAGCACTTCGCCGAACGCTTCGACGGTGTCGTTCACGCGGAAGGTGCCGTTGACGTAGGCCTGGTAGCGCTTGGTCGACGGGATCAGCGTGGTGTACGGGGCCTGGTTGAAGCCGCAGGTGTTGCCGGCCAGGCCATCGATCGGCGCGCTGGTGACCAGCGTCGTGCCTTCGGGGCAGTTGCCGCTGGCATCCAGCATCGGCACCGAGGTGCCGTTGACCAGATAGCGTGCGCCCTTGGCCGACCAACCGTTCCAGCGGCCGCCGGGCTTGTCGGTGTAGATGCCGGACTTGGTCAGGTCACGCTGGTCCTGGTCCAGGCGCTCGCGGTTGTAGCCTTCCAGGCTGACCAGGATGTTGTAGCCGTCCGTGTCCAGGTCACCGATGCCGCCGATGAACTTCAGGTTCTGCTCGTCCAGCCCGCCCTGGTCGGCGGTGCCCAGGCTGCCACCGAGTTCGGCACCTTCGAAATTCTGCCGGGTGATGATGTTGACCACACCGGCCACGGCATCCGAACCGTATACGGCCGAAGCACCGTCCTTGAGCACTTCGATGCGTTCGACCGCAACCAGCGGCAGCGCGTTGAGGTTGACGAAGGTGTCGGACAGGCCGCCGGCCGGGAAGCCGTAGTTGGCCAGGCGGCGGCCATTGAGCAGCACCAGGGTGTTCTTCTGCGACAGGCCACGCAGGCCGATGCCGGCCGAACCCGAGGCCCACCCGTTGTTGGTGGTTTCGTTGTTGGCGTTGCCGGTGTTGGCCGAGATCGAACGCAGCAGGTCGGCGACGGTGGCCTTGCCGGTCTCCTCCAGCTGCTGCCGCTCGATCACTTGTACCGGGTTGGCCGACTCGGTATCGGTGCGCTTGATGTTGGACCCGGTGACCCGCACGGCGGCGAGGGTCTTGCTGTCGCCGGTGGCGGCGGCATCGGGGGCGGCGTCGGCGAACGCGGTCAAAGGCGTTGCCAGAGCGACGGACAACGCCGCTACGAGAAGAGTGTGCTTGGGCATGAACTTCAGTGGGGTGGTGGGCGACAAGTTCCGCAGTAGTCCATGCCTGGCGGAACCACGGCCAATAACATCTCTTCATACGGATATAAGAGAAGCTAACATCTCTTCATCCGGATGGAAATGTTTTCGTTAGCAACAATTAACGTGCCCCGCCTGCCGGACCCCCGGCCCACCGCTACAATGCGGCCATGGAAATCTTCAAAGTCTTTACCCTCGAGGCCGCTCACCACCTCCCCAACGTGCCGCCGGGCCACAAATGCGCACGCCTGCACGGCCACTCCTTCCGGGTGGAACTCAAGGTGGAAGGGGAGCCTGGCGAGCAGACCGGCTGGATCATGGATTTCGGCGACGTCAAAGCCGCCTTCCAACCGATCTATGACCGCCTGGACCACCACTACCTCAACGACATTCCCGGCCTGGAGAACCCGACCAGCGAACGGCTGGCGATCTGGATCTGGAACGAACTCAAGCCGGCCCTGCCCGAGCTGAGCGAAGTCACGGTGCACGAAACCTGCACCTCCGGCTGCCGCTATCGCGGTTGATCCGGCGGCGCAACCCATTGATATTTAAGCCATTCACCTGAAACCGGACGACAACGGCCAACGAAATGTTGCAATGCAATATTTTCGGCGTATGCTGCATTGCATCAACGTTCTCGAGCCGTCCTGACCATGGCGTCCGCGTTCACCGATTCCTTCAGCGACTACACCCGCCAGCTGGCCGCCACGGCCACGCGTGCCAATAGGCTCGCACTGGAAAATGCCGAGAGCATGTTCGGGGTGCAGTTGAAGACGCTGGAGAAGAACATCACCGCCACCAGCGGGTTCTTCGGTGAAATCGTGCAGTCACAGGATGCCGTCACGCTGCAGTCGCTGCTGCCCAAGGGCGCGCAACTGGCACGTGACAACCTCGCCCGTTGGACCAGCGCCAGCCAGGAAGTGGCCGGCCTGGGGCTGAAGGCCTCCGAAGCCTTCGGCGAACTCGCCCGGCAGCCGTTCGCGGCCGCCACGCCCAGCGCAGGCAAGACCCGCGGCTGAGCCGGACAACATCGAATTTGCGTGGGTCCCTCCCCCCACGCAATCCCAGACCCGACAGAACCCTCCCTCTGTCGGGTCTTTTTTTTGTCCGGCGTTACTGCCGCGTCGTCGGCAGCGAGAACACGAACAGCGCCCCGTCACGACTGTCCAGCAGGCGGATGTCACGCCCGTGCAGCTGCAGGATGCGATGCACGATCAACAGGCCCAGCCCGCCGCTGTCGGGCCGTTGGCTGCCCAGTGCCGGCATCGCGGTGAACAGGGTGTCGCGCCGGTCGGGGGCGATGCCGGGGCCCGTGTCGGCCACGCTGATCTGCACCTCGCCCTCGGCCGCGCGCAGGGTCACGGTGATACGCCCCCCCTCCGGCGTATGGCGGATGGCGTTGTCCAGCAGGTTGGTCAGCACCCGTTCGATCAACGCCAGATCCGCGACCACCGGCGGCACGCCGGGCGGGATGTCGGCGCTCAGCGTCTGCCGGCGTGACTCGGCCGCCAGCTCGAACTTCTGGAATACATCCTGGATCAGATCCGGCAGCGAGAAGGCCTGGCGGTCGAGCACCACCCCGCCGTGCTCCAGCCGGGCCAGCTCGAACAGGGCCTGGGCCAGGCGCCCGACCTTGTGGCTCTGCGACAGGGCGATCGAGAGATAGCGCTGGCGCTCCTCGGCGCTGAGCGTGGCGTCCTTGAGTGCCAGTGTTTCCAGGTAGCCGTGCAGCGACGACAGCGGCGTGCGCAGGTCATGGGAAATGTTGGCGACCAGCTCGCGCCGCTGCAGGTCCTGCTGGCGCAGCTGCTGCCACTGCTCGCCCAGCCGCTGGGCCATGTGGCCGAAGCTGTGCTGCAGGATCGCCAGCTCGTCGCGCTCGCCGGCACGCAACGGGGCCGGCGGCGGCGCGGCATCCGGCGTGGCGGTGTCGACATCGAAGGACTGGATGCGCCGGGTCAGCTGGCGCAGGGGGCGGGTCACCCAGCGGAACGCGACCAGGCCGGCGAGCAGCCCAACGACCGCGACGATCGCCAGCGACCACAACGTCGTGCGCAGCGTGCTGTTGGCCGCGATGTTGGCGGCGAGTGCTTCGCGCTGCTCACCGACCAGCACCACGTAAATGTATCCCGCCTGCCGTCCCTGCACCCACAGCGGTGCCGCATTGAACACCTTGCGGCCGGTCGCACTGCGCGGATCATCACCGAGGATCGGCAGCGGCTCATCGCGAAGCAGCGCCTGCACAGGACCCAGATCGACCCGGGCCCGTTTCAGATGCCCCTCCGGCGCGTCGTGGCCCAGGATGCGCCCCTGGTCGTCGAGCAGGTACACCTCCACGCTCGGGTTGACCGCCATCAGCTTGCCGAACAGGGCGCGCACTTCGCCATTGCGCATGCCGCGGCCATCCATCAGCTCGCCACTGCGCGCGATGTGTTCGGCCAGCCCGCGCGACAGGCGCTGTACTGTCTCCTGCTCATGCACGGCGGTGCTGCGCATCTGGATCCACAGCAGCGCGCCCCCGCAGAGCAACAGCAGCGCGAAGAACACGGCGGACAGGCGTTGCGACAGCGTGAGCCGGATCATGCGCCTGCGTCCTCGCCGGCATCGACCAGCTTGTAGCCGCGCCCCCACACCGTCTGGATGCGTTGCGGGTTGGCCGCGTCGCGCTCGATCTTGTTGCGCAGCCGGTTGATGTGGGTGTTGACGGTGTGCTCGTAGCCGTCGTGCTGGTAGCCCCAGACCTGGTTGAGCAGGTCCATGCGCGAGTACACCTGGCCGGGATGGCGGGCGAAGAAGTACAGCAGGTCGAATTCGCGCGGGGTCAGTTCCAGCGCGCGGCCGTCGACCAGCGCCGTGCGCGCGACAGGATCGATTCGCAGACCGGCGACCTCGATCTCACCCGCATCGATGCGCGCGTTCTGCGCCATCGCCTCGACCCGGCGCAGCAGCGCTTTCACGCGTGCCACCAGTTCCAGCATCGAGAAGGGCTTGGCCAGGTAATCGTCCGCGCCCAGCTCCAGGCCGAGAATGCGGTGCACTTCGCTGGCACGCGCGCTGGTGATGATGATCGGCGTGTAACGCGTCATCGCACGGGCACGCTTGCAGATCTCCAGCCCGTCCACGCCGGGCAGCATCAGGTCGAGCACGAGGGCGCTCCAGGGCTGCGCTTCGAGCAGGGCCAGGCCTTCGTCGCCGGTGGCGGCATGGGTGACCTCATAGCCTTCATCGCGCAGGTGCATGCGCAGCAGGTTGGCGATGTGGACATCGTCTTCGACGATCAGGACGCGCTTGGCACTGCTCATCGGGTCGGGGGGCGGCAGGAGGGCATGCGGTCATTGTCGACCGATCGCGGCCTGAATGTGTCACGGAAAATTTAATCCTGCGTGAGGATTCGTTGACCGGCCCGGGCGCAGCATGGCCGCATCGTTCCCGTGCCCGGAGATCGGCCATGCGTTACACACGTCGCAATGTGCTTGGAATGGGGGGCATGGCCGCCGCGGCCGGCCTGTTCGGACTGACCGCCTGCAGCGGGCCCGCCCCGGCCGCCCCCGCCGCGCCTGCGCGCCAGTTCGAGGTCATGCGCAGCGATGCGCAGTGGCGCGAACAGCTCACGCCGGCCCAGTACAGCGTGCTGCGCCGGCAGAGCACCGAACGGCCGTTCAGCAGCCCCCTCAACAAGGAGCACCGGCGCGGCACCTTCACCTGTGCCGGATGCGCATTGCCGCTGTTCTCCTCCTCCACCAAGTTCGACAGCGGTACCGGCTGGCCCAGCTTCTGGGCACCGCTGCACGATGCCGTCGGCGAAGACCGCGATACCACGCTGGGCATGGTGCGAGTCGAGGCACACTGCCGTCGTTGCGGCGGCCACCTCGGCCACGTCTTCGATGACGGCCCGCGCCCGACCGGCCTGCGCTACTGCATGAACGGCGTGGCCATGAATTTCGTCGCGGCCTGAGCGCCGCACTTTCCCGCGTCATAGAAGGACCTCTCCATGCTTCTGCTCGTGCTGGCCTACCTCGGTGGCGTGCTCACCATCCTCAGCCCCTGCATCCTGCCGGTGCTGCCGTTCGTGTTCGCCCGCTCGGACCGCCCCTTCCTGCGCAGCGGCCTGCCGCTGCTGATCGGCATGGCCTTGATGTTCGCCGTGGTCGCCAGCCTGGCGGCGGTGAGCAGCCAGTGGGTGGCGCAGGCCAACCAGATCGGGCGCTGGATCGCGCTGGTGGTGATGGCGGTGTTCGCGCTGGCGCTGCTGTGGCCGGCGCTGGCCGATCGCCTGCTGTCGCCGTTCCAGCGGCTGGGCGCGCGGCTGAGCGCCTCGGCCGATGCGGCCAGTGACGCGGGGCGCGGCGGCGTCGGCACCTCGCTGCTGATCGGCATCGCTACCGGCCTGCTGTGGGCGCCGTGCGCGGGTCCGATCCTCGGCCTGATCCTGACCGGTGCGGCGCTGCAGGGCGCCAGTGTCGGCACCAGCGGACTGCTGCTGGCCTACGCGCTGGGTGCGGCGACCTCGCTGGCGCTGGCGATCTGGATCGGCGGGCGCGTGTTCGCCGCGCTCAAGCGCCGCCTGGGCGTGGGCGAGTGGGTGCGGCGTGGGCTGGGCATCGCGGCGTTGCTGGCGGTGGTCGCCATCGCGATGGGCTGGGATACCGGCGTGCTGACCCGGCTGTCCACGGTCAGCACTGCCAAGCTGGAACAGGGCCTGCTCGACGTGCTGCCGGCGCAGGCGCCGCCGGCCGGCGGGGCGATGATGCGCGCCGCCGGCAGCGTGCCCGGAGAACCGCTGCCGGTGGAGGGCACGTTGCCTTCGCTGGCCGGCGCCACCGGCTGGCTCAACAGCCCGCCGTTGGATGCGCAGGCGCTGCGCGGCAAGGTGGTGCTGGTCGATTTCTGGACCTACTCCTGCATCAACTGCCTGCGTGCCATGCCCTACGTGCGCGAGTGGGCCGAGCGCTACCGCGACCACGGGCTGGTGGTGATCGGCGTGCATGCACCGGAGTTCGCCTTCGAGCGCAATCTGGCCAACGTGCAGCGCGCGGTGAAGGACCTGAAGGTCACCTACCCGGTGGCGATCGACAACGACTTCGCGATCTGGCGCGGCTTCAATAACAAGTACTGGCCGGCGCACTACTTCATCGATGCGCAGGGCCGGATCCGCGCGCATCACTTCGGCGAGGGCAACTACGCGCAGTCCGAACAGATCATCCGCCAGCTGCTGCGCGAGGCCGGCAACACACTGCCCGGTGACGATGCACCGGTGGCGATGGCGCTGGACGGCGTGGCGCGCCAGGCCGACATGGACAACCTCAAATCGCCCGAGACCTACCTCGGTCATGCGCGCGCCGAGAATTTCGCCTCGCCCGGTGGGCAGCGCAAGGAGCAGCCGGCCGACTACACCGTGCCCGCCACGCTGCAGCACAACCAGTGGGCGCTGGCGGGACGCTGGACCGTCGGCAACGAGGATGCCCGGCTGGAAGCGCCCGGTGGCCGCATCGCCTTCCGCTTCCATGCCCGCGACCTGCACCTGGTGCTGGCCCCGGGCGAAGACGGCAGACCGGTGCGCTTCCGCGTGCGCATCGACGGCCAGCCGCCGGGCGCCGCGGCCGGCGGGGACGTCTCGGCCGACGGTGGGGGCCGGGTCGATGAGAACCGTCTGTATCAGCTGATCCGCCAGTCCGGCGCCGTGCAGGAGCGCACCTTCGAGATCGAGTTCCTCGATCCGGGCGTGCACGCCTACGCCTTTACGTTTGGTTGAGGAGCCTTCGCATGAAGATCGCAGTCGACAAACTCGTGGCCGGCGGGATCGCCGTCGCCATCGCCGTACTCACCGCCAGCGTGGTGGTGGGTCTTGATCGGCCGGCACACGCGGCCGCGGCCGCCACGACGGTGGCCGTCCCGGCGCCCACCGGCAGCGCGGACCTGCGCCAGCCCGGGGTGAAGCGCGCCCAGGTGGTGTTCGCCGGCGGCTGCTTCTGGGGCGTGCAGGGCGTGTTCCAGCACATCAAGGGCGTGGACAATGCGCTCTCCGGCTACATCGGCGGCAGCGCGGCGGACGCGACCTACCCGCGCGTCGGCAGTGGCGGCACCGGTCATGCCGAGGCGGTGCAGGTCACCTACGATCCCGCGCAGGTGAGCTACGGCCAGTTGATGCAGGTGTTCTTCTCGGTGGCCCACGACCCGACCCAGCTCAACCGGCAGGGCCCGGACCGCGGCACCCAGTACCGCTCGGCGGTGTATGCCGACGACGCGGCCCAGCGGGCTGCGACCCGCGCCTACATCGCCCAGCTGCAGCAGGCCAAGGCCTACGCCGCGCCGGTGGTGACCCGGGTCGAGGGCGGCAAACCGTTCTTCGCCGCCGAGGGCTACCACCAGAACTACCTCACGCTGCATCCGGAATCGCTGTACATCCGGATCAACGACCTGCCCAAGGTCGTCGCGCTGAAACAGCAGTTCCCGGCGCTGTACCGTGAGCAGCCGCGCCTGGTGAGCACCACCATTTCAGCGCGCTGACCACGCGGGAAACACAAGAAAAGACGCACGGCACACAAGATCCTGCCGTGCGTGGGGGAAGTCTGGAAGCGCATGGTAGGCTGGCGCCGGACGCGGATACAGATTCAGATGACTGGTATCCGCACGGTTACAGATTTCCATGGATGCAGCTGCCGATGGCGACCAACCTCTACCAGTCCCTGGCCGATGAAATGGCCGATGCGATCCGCAGCGGACGGCTGCCGGTCGGCACCCGCCTGCCGTCGCTGCGCGGACTGGCGACGCAGCGCAGCCTCAGCCTCAACACGGTGATCGCGGCGTATCGGCAGCTCGAGGATGCCGGGCTGGTGTTGCCACGGCCCAAGGCCGGCTTCGTGGTCAGCCCGCGCCTGCCGGAACCGACGCAGTCACTGCGGCAGGCGCCCTCGCCGCCGACCGCGCCCGCACAGCAGGCGATGATGGCGCGCGTGCTGGCCGCGCAGCAGCAGCCGGGCATCGTCGACCTGGCCTTCGCCGGGCCGCGCGGCAAGCGCTTCTATCCCGGTGCGCAGCTGGCCCGCAGCACCGCGCAGGTGCTGCGCCGCGCGGCCACCACCGTGGAAACCTATGCCCGCCCGAATGGCGCTGCACGCCTGCTGATGCAGATCGTGCAGCGTGGGCCGCGGCTGGGGCTGCACACCACCACCGACCGGCTGGTGCTCACCCATGGCGCCATGGAAGCGCTGCAGCTCGCGCTGCGCGTGGCGACGAAGCCCGGCGATGCGGTCGCGATCGAGGCGCCCTCGTACTTCAACATCTATCCGCTGCTGCGCAGCCTTGGCCTGCGCGCGATCGAACTGCCGACCCACCCGCGCGACGGGCTCGATCTGGACGCGCTGGAAGCGCTGCTCGATGCCGGCGGGGTCGCCGCGATCATGGCCATGCCGACCGTGCACAATCCGCTCGGCGGCAGCATGCCGGTGCCGAACAAGCAACGCCTGGCCGCGCTGGTGAACCACTACCAGGTGCCGTTGATCGAAGACGCGGTGTACGCCGAACTGCAGTTCAAGGAGCCGCTGGAACCGCTCGCCAAGAGTTTCGACCGCGAGGGCTGGATCATGGTCTGCAGCGGATTCTCGAAAACGCTCGCGCCGGACTACCGCATCGGCTGGCTCGACGGCGGACGCTTCGCCGCCGATATCCACCTGCTCAAGTTCCACTCCTCGGGCGCCGAATCACGCCTGCTCGGCGATGCGGTGGCCGCGTTCCTGGAAGCCGGCAACTACGAGCATCACCTGCGTGGGCTGCGCCGACTCTACAGCGATCAGGTCAGCCACGTGCGCGGCCTGATCGCGCAGCATTTCCCGCCGGGCACGTCGGCCACCCAGCCGACCGGCGGCTTCCTGCTGTGGGTGGAGCTGCCCGCGGCGATCGATGCCGGGGAGCTGTTCGAGCAGGCGCTGGCCGAGGGCGTGGTGTTCATGCCGGGGCAGGTGTACTCGCGCGGTGCGCGCTACCGGCATTGCCTGCGCCTGTCCTGCTGCCAGGCGCTGGACGAGCGGTTCACCGGCGCCATCGCCACGGTCGGTCGGTTGGCCACGGCGCTGCTGACCCGCGCGGACGGCTGACGCTCAGAATTCCAGGCGGTCCGCCAGGCGGGCCGGATCCGCGCCCGGCGCATACGGCAGCCGCCCCCAGCACGGCATCGGCAGCCGCGCAGTGAGCAGCGCGATGTTCTCCTCCCGTCGCGCCATGGTCGGATCCACCTCGTTGGCAATCCAGCCGATGCAGCGCGCGCCCCGGGCCGCGATCGCGTCGGCGGTGAGCCGCGCGTGGTTGAGGCAGCCCAGGCGCAGGCCCACCACCATCACCACCGGCAGCTCCAGCGCCTGCACCAGGTCGCCCTGGTCCAGCGTGGCCGACAGCGGCGCCAGCCAGCCGCCCACCCCCTCGACCACCACCGTATCGGCGCTGGCGCGCAGGCGTGCGAACGCCGCTTCGATCGGGGCCAGCGACACCTGCACGCCCGCCTCCGCGGCGGCGATCTCCGGGGCCAGCGGCTGCACCAGCGCGAACGGATTGAGGTCATCGTAGGCCGGCGCCGGCACGCTGGCCGCCAGTAGTGCGGTGGCATCCTCGTTGCGCAGGCCCTCGGGCGTGCGCTCGCAGCCGCTGGCGACCGGCTTCATGCCCACGGCGGTGCCGCCGTGACGGCGCAGGGCATGCAGCAGTACGCAGCTGCTGAAGGTCTTGCCGATGCCGGTATCGGTACCGGTGACGAACAGGGCGGCAGGGCGCGGCGCAGGCAGGGACATGGGGAGGCGACCGGAAGCGGAAACGCGCCATTATCCGCCGTCCCGGCAGCGCCGCCACGCGGTCCGCTGCGTTCCGTCGGGCCCGGCGCAGGCAAGCGTGCGGCTTGGTAGACTGCGGCCATGTTCGATACTTCCACGCTCACCGGCAGCAAGCCGGAACAGTACGGCCAGCTGCTGGCCCAGGCCCGCGCCCTGGTGCACGGCGAGCGCGACCGCATCGCCAATGCGGCCAACCTGTCGGCGCTGGTCTACCACGCCCTGCCGCACCTGAACTGGGTGGGCTTCTACTTCTTCGACGGCAAGGAACTGGTCGTCGGCCCGTTCCAGGGCCTGCCGGCCTGCGTCCGCATTCCGCTCGACAAGGGCGTGTGTGGCGCCGCGGCCTCGCAGCGCATGACCCAGCGCATCGAAGACGTCGACGCGTTTCCGGGCCACATTGCCTGCGACTCGGCCTCGCGCTCGGAACTGGTGGTGCCGCTGGTCCACAACGGTGACCTGATCGGCGTGTTCGATCTGGACAGTCCCTCGCTGGCGCGCTTCGATGCCGAGGACCAGGCCGGTCTTGAAGCGATCGCCGCCGTGTTCGTCGAGGCGCTGGGATGAGTGGCGTCAAGCTGCGCAACATCGGCCCGAAGAGTGCAGCCTGGCTGCGTCAGGTTGGTCTGCGCACGCCGGAAGACCTGGCGGCGGTCGGTGCGGTCGGTGCCTTCGTCAAGGTCCGCCGCGCCGGCTTCAAGCCCAGCTTGAACCTGCTCTACTCGCTGGAAGGCGCGCTGCAGGACTGCCACTGGCAGGAACTGCCGGAAGCACGCCGCACGGTGCTGGTGGCCGAGTACGAAGCGGTCATCGCCGACCAGCCGCTGAAGAAGGCCCCCCCGGCCTCCGGTCCGGTCTATGACCGCACGGTGGAGCATCGCGACGATGACGGCGACGAAGCACCGCCGTTCGAGAGCGACGACGACCACCGCTGATCCGCGGGCACCGATACACCGTCGGTACCCGCGTGCTTCACACCTGCTGCAGCTCCAGCAGTTCGCCCCACAGCCGGTCATCCTCGCGCTCCACGCGCAGGCGCAGCCGTGTGCCGTGATCGATGCGCAGCGCCCAGCACATCGCCATCGGCAGACCGCACACCTGCGACAGCACCATCCGCAGCGGCCCGCCATGACTGACGATCAGGGTCGGCACCGGGTCGGGGTCATCCAGCAACCGATGCAGGCCACGCGCGATGCGACGCTCGAAATGGCCCCAGCTTTCCCCGTGCGGCGGTGGATTGGCGTGCGGGTCCAGATGGAACGCCGACAGCGCGTCCATCGGCAGGGCCTCCAGTGCAAGGCCATCCCAGTCGCCGAAGTCGAGTTCCTCCCATTCTTCGTCGGCCTCCACGTCCACCGCGTGGAGAGCGGCCAGCGCCTCGGCGCTCGAGCGTGCACGCTGCCGCGGCGAGGACAGCACGCGCTGCCAGGACAGCCCGGCATAGCGCAAGCACAGGGCCTCGGTCGCGCCCTCGTGCAGCGGGGGATCGGTGCGGCCATCCAGATGATCGTCGCGGCCGGTGCTGGCATGGCGGATCAGGTCGAGGATCATGCCCGCCCCCCTCTGCTGCCCGCTGCGGCCGGCCAGTGAAGGCCACGGGCGTCGGTGCCGGGGTGCTGCAACCACGTTGGGGTCATGGAGATCACATCGAAAAAGCGAGGCGCATTCTAACCGGTACCCTCCACCGGCCCGGCCGATGGCTTAGACTGCGCCCACTTTCAGGTGACCCGGGGCTGCAAGGCCGCCAGGTTGAAACGGGAAGCCGGTGACGCGTCAGGCTCTGTGCCACGCCGCCACTCCGGCGCTGCCCCCGCAACGGTAAGCGTGGAAACACCAGGCACTACGCCACTGTGCTCCGGCATGGGAAGGCGCCTGGCACGATGGCACCGCCATCGACCCGCGAGCCCGGAGACCGGCCTGGAAGACGACTGGTTGCGATGCGGCGGGCATGGCGGCGGCAAGCCGGCGCCTGCGCGCCCGCCCACCGTCGTTGGCCCCTGCAGCGCGATCATCCCCACCCCTTGCCGCGCGGGCGTGCGCGGTGCATGGAGTCATCGATGAAGCTGCAAACCCGCGTTCTTTCCCTGGCCGTGCTGTCGGCCCTGCCCCTGCTGGCGTCCGCACAGAACGACGCCACCGCACTGAACCAGGTCGTGGTCACCGCGACCCGCACCCCGATCGCCCTGCAGGACAGCATTTCGCCGGCACAGGTGATCGACCGTGCCGAGATCGAGCGCAGCCAGGCGCCGTCGCTGCAGGATCTGCTGCGCGGCCGTGCCGGCATCAACCTCAACAACAGCGGTGGCCTGGGCAAGCAGAGCTCGCTGTTCCTGCGCGGCACCAATTCGGCCCACACCCTGGTGCTGGTCGATGGCGTGCGCATCAACACCGGCGACCTCGGCCTGGCCATGCTCCAGGACCTGCCGCTGGCGCAGATCGAGCGCGTCGAGATCGTGCGGGGTCCGCAGTCCAGTCTGTACGGCGCCGATGCGATCGGTGGCGTGATCCAGATCTTCACCCGTCGCAACGCCGGCCAGTTCGCGCCGCACCTGCAGCTCGGTGGTGGCAGCAACGGCCTGCGTGAAGCCAGCGGCGGCTTCGGCGGCAGTGGCGCGCGTGGCTGGTTCGGCACCGACATCGCCTACCAGCACACCGATGGCATCAACGCCTGCCGCGGCTCGGTGTCGCCGTTCGCCGGGTGCGGCGCCGATGAGGCCGACCGCGACGGCTACCGCAACCTGTCGATGAGCCTGCGCGGCGGCTATGCGCTGACCGACACGCTGAGCCTGGAGGGCACCGCGCTGCGTGCCGAAGGCGAGAACCATTACGACGGTTACTACAACTACTCCGAGACCCTGCAGCAGGTGCTCGGCGGCAAGCTGCGCTACACGCCCAGCGAGCGCTTCAATCTGACCGTGAATGTCGGCCGCGCCGACAACGAATCGGACAACTTCAACGGCGACACCTGGCTGGGCAACGCGCAGACCCATCGCGACAGCGCCTCGGTACAGGCCGATATCGGCATCGCCGAGGGCCAGCTGCTGAGCGCCGGCGTGGACTGGAGCCAGGACAACCTGGACGGCAGCAGCGCCGGTTACCTGGTCGACAGCCGCGACAACACCGGCGTGTTCGTGCAGTACCAGGGCCGCTTCGGCGCGCATCACCTGCAGGCCAGCGTGCGCAACGACGACAACGAGCAGTTCGGCAACCACACCACCGGCAGCCTCGGCTGGGGCCTGGAGCTGGGCAGCGGGTTCCGCCTCAACGCCAGCTACGGCACCGCGTTCAAGGCGCCGACCTTCAGCGACCTCTACGACCCGTGGAGCGGCGTGCCGACCCTGGATCCGGAGAAGTCCAAGAGCGCGAACGTCGGCATCGCCCAGCAGGGCGACGGCTGGCGCTGGGGCCTGGACGTGTACGAAACCCGCATCGATGACCTGATCACCTACGACGCGACCACCTTCATGATGTCGCAGGTCGAAAAGGCCCGCATCCGCGGTGCCGAACTGACCGGCGCGATCACCGTCGCCGGGTTCGACCTCAACGCACAGCTCAGCCACACCGACCCGCGCAACCGCACCGACGGCAGCGCGCAGTTCGACAACTGGCTGGCCCGCCGCGCACAGAACACCGCGCGTCTGGACGTGGATCGCCGCTTCGGTGACGTCCGCGCCGGCCTCACCGCCAACGGCGCCGGCAAGCGCTACGACGACGCGGCCAACAGCGTGCGCCTGGGGAGCTACGGCACCCTCGACCTGCGTCTGGAATACGCCCTGACCCGCGACTGGTCGGTGCTGGGTCGGGTCAGCAACGTGTTCGACCGCGACTACGAAACCGTCGCCTGGTACAACCAGCCCGGCCGCGAATACCGCCTGAGCGTGCGTTACCAGCCGAAATAAGGCATCCGGACGGCGGCACCGCCGCCGTCCCGGCCCAGGCAGGTGCCGACCGTTGGTCGGCACACCCCATCATCCTCGCACGGGCCGACCGTTGGCCGACGCTCATTGAACCGGCTAGGTGCCGACCGTTGGTCGGCACACGCCTCGATGCGTCACAGCACCAGCAGCTCCCGCAGATCATCCACCACGGCAACCGCCTCGACGGTGTTCAGGTCCAGCCCGCGCGGATACCCATACCGCACCAGCGCCACCGGCATGCCGGCATCCACCGCGGCGCGGTAATCGGTGATCGAATCACCCACCATCAACGCTGCCTCGACAGCGACGCCGAACTGCGCGGCGATATGGCGCAACGGCGCACCACTCGGCTTGCGCTCCGGCAGGGAATCCCCGCCCAGTACCAGCGCGAATGCGTCCTGCAGACCGAAGTGCTGCAGCAACGGCGCCACCAGCGCGGACGGCTTGTTGGTGCAGATCGCCAGCGTCACCGAACGTGCGCGCAAAGCGCCCAACGTTTCGCTCACGCCATCGAACAGCCGCGGGCTGCGCAACAGGCACGCTTCGTAGTGCCGCATGAAACCGGGCATCACCTTGTCCAGATCGACGTCACTGCCGGCCGCGGAGAACGCCTGCTCGACCAGCCGCCGCACGCCATCCCCGATCCACGTCAACACCGTCGCCTCCGGCACGCGCGGCAACTCCCAGTCCTGCAGCGTGCGGTTGAGCGCTTCGGCGATATCGGCAGCGCTGTCCACCAGCGTGCCATCCAGATCGAACACCACCAACGGATAGGGATAGGACAAGACGAGACTCACTTCAACGACGTGGGGAGACCATTGTAAGGTCGCGCCTGCGCGTTCCAGCTCATGCGCCGTTGACGTCCGGCGCTCAGAGCGACGCCAGGAACCGGGGACTGCTGAACCGCTCCACCAGGAAATCCAGGAAGCTGCGCATGATGGTCGGCAACTGTCGGCGAGACGCATATACCGCGTGGATGCCCAGCCCTTCGACCTCGTAATCCGGCAACACTTCGATCAGTTCGCCACTGCGCAGCAACGGGGCGATCTGGTACGTCGGCAACATCGCGATACCCGCACCGGCGCGCACCGCTTCGAGCAGCAGCGATGCTTCATTGGCACTGATGTTGCCCCCCACCGCCACCGCGATCTTCCGTCCCTCGCGCTGCAGATGCCACACGCTCTTGCCGACGTAGTGATGGGTCAGGCAGTTGTGCGCGGCCAAGGCGTCGGCCGTGGTCGGCGTGCCGCGCTCGGCCAGGTACGCCGGCGCCGCGCACAACACCGAACGGCACGGCGCCAACGGCCGCGCGATCAGGCTCGGGTCGATCGCACGCGAAATGCGCACGGCGATATCCACGCGCTCCTCCACCAGGTTGACCACCCGATCCACCAGCAGCAGTTCAACGCGTGTGAGCGGATGCCGTTTGACGAACTCGGCTACCGCCGCGGCCAGATGGATCTGCCCGAACGAGACACTCGCGGTGACCCGCAGCAGCCCGTGCGGCTCGGGGTTGTCGGTGGCCAGCTCACCGCGCAGCTCATCGCCGATCGCCAGCATCTGGCGGAAGCGCAGCAGCGCTGCCTCGCCCGGCCCGGTCAGGCTGATCCGGCGCGTGGTCCGGTGCAGCAGCCGCGCGCCCAGCCAGCGCTCCACCTCGGCCAGATAGCGCGTCACCATCGCCCGCGACATCTCCAGCGCCTCGGCCGCCGCCGTCAGACTGCCGCGTTCGGCGACGTCGACGAACACGTTCATGGCGGTCATCCGGTCCATTTGATCGATCCGTGCAACAAATTAGGCCGTTATACGCGGTTTTTCGTTCGATTCCAGAGGCATACGCTGGCCTTCCTTCCTCAACGGACCTTTCCCATGAAAATCGCGCTTGTTGGTGCCACCGGCAACATCGGCCGTGAAATCGCCCGCCAGGCCCTCGCCCGCGGCCATCAGGTCACCGCCATCGTGCGTCGCGAGACCGGCCTCCCGGCTGAACTGGACGGCGCCAAGCTGGCCGTGGCCGCGCTGGACGACACCGACGCGCTGGCCGCCGTGATCGCCGGCCATGACGTCCTGGCCAGCGCCTTCGGCCCGCGCCCGGGCGATGCCCCCACCACGGTGACCACCACCAGTGCCGCGCTGGTCGCCGCTGGGCGCCAGGCCGGCGTGCCGCGCTTCATCATGGTCGGTGGTGCCGGCAGCCTGGACGTTGCCCCCGGCGTGCAGCTGGTGGACACCGAGGGCTTCCCGGATGCCTACAAGCCGGTCGCCCTGGCCGCCCGCGAAACGCTGACCCAGCTGCGCGCCGTCGACGACCTCGACTGGACCTTCTACTCCCCCGCCGCCGAAATCGGCCCGGGCCCGCAGCGCGGCGGCTTCCGCACCCAGGCCAGGAATTTCCTGGTCGGCGATGACGGCCACAGCCGGATCAGCTATGCCGACTACGCCGACGCCTTCGTCAGCGAGATCGAAACCCCGCAGTACCTCCGCCAGATCGCCACCGTCGCGTACTGAGCCCTGCCCGCCCCGGCGATCCCCGCCGGGGCCCTGGATGGAACCCACCGCATGTCCATGCTCGCCCGCGCCCCCCTCGCCCTCAGCCTGGCCCTGATCACCGGCCTCACCGCCCTCGCCCCGGCCAGCAGCCACGCCCGCCCGGCCGCGACCACCCCGGCGCAGGCCGCCCCCCTCGCGGTGCAGCCCTACCATCCCGGCGACGACGCCCTGTTCGCGGTCTCCTCGACCCTGATCACCGGCCACCACGACGCCATCCTCGTCGACGCCCAGTTCGCCGCCACCGATGCTGCGCACCTCGTGCAGCGCATCCGCGATTCCGGCAAACGGCTGACCACGATCTACATCAGCCACGGCGACCCCGACTACTACTTCGGCCTGGCCACCCTGCAGGACGCCTTCCCCGACGCCCGCATCCTCGCCACCCCCGCGACCGTCGCCCACATCAACGCCACCCAGGCCGCCAAACTCGCGTACTGGGGCCCGCAGATGGGCGCAGGCAAACCTACCCGCATCGTCATCCCCACACCCCTCGACGGCGACACCCTCACCCTCGAAGGCCAACCGATCAGGATCATCGGCCTCACCGGCCCCACCCCCGATCGCACCGTCCTGTGGATCCCCGCCCTGCGCACCATCCTCGGCGGCATCCCGGTCGTCGCCGGCGAACACGTCTGGATGGCCGACACCCAGAGCGCGCCATCGCACGCGTACTGGCTGCAGACACTGGCAACCATCAAGGCGCTGAAGCCCACCCGCGTCATCCCCGGCCATTACGCAGCCGGTGCCCCCCTCGACATCAGCGCAGTGGATTTCACCGCCGACTACATCCGCGCCTTCGACGAAGAAACCGCACGCAGCAAAGACGCCAACGCACTGATCGCCGCCATGAAAAAACGCTATCCGAATCTCGCGGGCAAGAGTTCACTGGAACTGAGCGCGAAAGTAGCCAAGGGTGAAATGCAGTGGCCGTAAAGACGCATCCGTAGAAACCGAACGTCATTCGCGAATTTCGAAACGCACGACGCGTTTCCCCTCTGCGCACCGACCCAGTGTCGGAGGGACGGCGCGGGTGGGGTATCGGGACCGTGTGTTGCCATGGATGGCAACACACGAGCCTACATGGACGTACTTGCGGCGGGTCCCGATACCCCACCCGCGGCGTCCCAAGCCCCCACCACGCAGATTCCAGCGCCTTGGCAATTGATCTTGATGTTGCTGTCGCCGTTGCCGTCCCGTTGCCGTCAACACTTAAAAAGATCAAGAAAACGGCAAAAAAACGCGGACGAATACCGCCCCAGCTACACATCACCCAGGTGATCGAACAACCCCGGCTGGCGCACCACCTCCCGCTCCCGGAATCCCCCCAACCCCACCCCCACCAACCGATACCGCGTCTCCAACGGCAACTCCACCCGCGCCCGCAACCCCAACGCAATCTCCCGCAACTCCTCCAACGAACCCGGCGGCGACTCGGGCGTAAAACTGCGCGTAATGATCCGGAATTGCGACGTCTTCAACTTCAACACCACCGTATGCCCCACACGGTCCGTCTTCCGCGTCGCCTGCCAGGTCTTCTCCGCCAACTGCACGATCGCCGGCGCCAGATCCTCCAGCAGCAGATCCTCCGCGAACGTATCCTCCGACGAAATCGACTGCACCGGCTGGTCCGGCTCCACCGGCCGCTCATCCACACCGCGCGCACGATTGAACAAGCGTCCACCAAACGTGCCGAACCGCGCCTCCAGTTCCTCCAGCGGCAGCGTACGCAGATCGCCCACCGTCGCCACGCCCAGCTCCGCCAGCTTCGCCGCCATCACCTTGCCCACGCCCGGCACACGGTTCACCGGCAACGGCGTCAGGAACTGCTCGATGCGATGCGGCGGCACCACGAACTGACCATCCGGCTTGCGCCAATCCGACGCGATCTTGGCCAGGAACTTGTTCGGCGCGATCCCCGCCGAGGCCGTCAACTGCGTCTCCTCGCGGATCTGCGCACGGATGATCTGCGCGATCTCCGTCGCCACCGTCATCCCGCCCTTGTGTTCGGTCACATCCAGATACGCCTCGTCCAGCGACAGCGGCTCCACCAGGTCCGTATGCCGCAGGAAAATCTCACGCACCTGGCGCGAGACCGCCTTGTAGCGCACGAAATCCGGCGGCACGAACACCGCATCCGGACACAGCCGCTCCGCGCGCACCGCCGGCATCGCCGAGCGCACCCCGAACACCCGTGCCTCGTAGGACGCCGCGCACACGACCGAGCGCATTCCCCGCCACGCCACCACCACCGGCTTGCCCCGCAGAGAAGGGTCGTCACGCTGCTCCACGGACGCGTAAAACGCGTCCATGTCGACGTGAATGATCTTGCGGGGGCGGGACACGGGCGTCGGTACTCGGATTCAGATGAACAAGATTACAGCCACACGCCGCAGTATGGTTGTTGGATAACAACGACATGCGTTTTTGAACCTGAAAACACTACGGCGGCGTACGGTTAAAACGTTTGATTGAATCACTTTTTCTCATGCACTCTTGAGCACTTGCTTCATGCAAGAGCAGTCGACCTGTGGTCGGCTCACCCCGATGACAACTTCTTCAGGATTGCGTTTTCCATGACTCGTCTCAACGCGTTCTCGCGCGACCAGCTGCTGGCCAGCGCCCGCGGTGAACTGTTCGGCCCGGGCAGCGGTCGCCTGCCCAATGATCCGATGCTGATGTTCGATCGCATCACCGACATCCGCGAGGACGGCGGTCCCCATGGCAAAGGCATGGTACGCGCGGAACTGGATATCCGCCCTGACCTGTGGTTCTTCGACTGTCATTTCCTCGGCGACCCGGTCATGCCCGGCTGCCTCGGCCTGGATGCCATGTGGCAGCTGACCGGCTTCTTCCTGACCTGGATCGGTGCGCCCGGCCGTGGCCGCGCCCTGGGCTGCGGCGAAGTCAAATTCACCGGCCAGGTGCTGCCGAGCGCCAAGCGCGTCACCTACGAAATCGACATCTCGCGCGTCATCAACCGCAAGCTGGTGATGGCACAGTCCGATGCCCGCATGCTGGTCGACGGTCGCGAAATCTATTCTGCCAAGGACCTGCGTGTAGGTCTGTTCACTTCCACTGAGAACTTCTGATGCGTCGCGTCGTCATTACCGGAATGGGCATCACCTCGTGCCTGGGCAACGATCTGGACACTGTGTCCTCGGCACTGCGTGAAGGCCGCGCCGGCATCCGCCACCTGCCCGATCACGCCGAAGCCGGCCTGCGCAGCCACGTGGGCGGCAACATCGAGCTGGACCTGGACGCGCAGATCGACCGCAAGGTGAAGCGCTTCATGAGCGATGCCTCGGCCTACGCCTACATCGCCATGCGCGACGCCATCGCCGATGCCGGCCTGGATGACGCACAGGTCGCCAACCCGCGTACCGGCCTGATCGCCGGCTCCGGCGGTGGCTCCAGCCAGTGGCAGGTGGAATCGGCCGACATCCTGCGCGCGCGTGGCGTGCGCAAGGTCGGCCCGTACATGGTGCCGCGCACGATGTGCTCCACGGTATCGGCCTGCCTGGCCACCGCGTTCCAGATCAAGGGCCTGAGCTACTCGCTGTCGGCCGCCTGCGCCACCTCCGCGCATTGCATCGGCGCCGCCGCGGATCTCATCCGTCATGGCGCGCAGGACGTGATGTTCGCCGGTGGCGGTGAAGACCTGCACTGGTCGATGAGCGTGATGTTCGATGCGATGGGCGCGCTGTCGACCCGTTTCAACGAGACCCCCGCCTCGGCCTCGCGCCCGTACGACAAGGACCGCGACGGCTTCGTCATCGCCGGTGGTGGCGGCATGCTGGTGCTGGAAGACTACGACCACGCCGTGGCCCGTGGCGCGCGCATCTATGCCGAGCTGGTCGGCTACGGTGTCACCTCCGATGGTGCCGACATGGTCGCCCCGTCCGGTGAAGGCGCGGTGCGCTGCATGAACATGGCGATGGAGCACCTCACCGCCCCGATCGACTACCTCAACACGCACGGCACCTCGACCCCGCTGGGCGACGTCACCGAGCTGAAGGCCGTCCGTGAAGTGTTCGGCGAGCGCATTCCGCCGCTGTCCTCGACCAAGGCGCTGTCCGGCCACTCCCTGGGCGCGGCAAGCGTGCACGAAGCGATCTACTGCCTGCTGATGATGCGCGACGGCTTCATCGCCGGCTCGGCCAACATCGGCGAGCTGGATCCGCTGGTGGAAGGCTTCCCGATCGTGCAGCAGACCCAGCCGGCACAGCTGAACACCGTGATGTCCAACAGCTTCGGCTTTGGCGGCACGAATGCGGCGCTGGTGTTCAGCCGCATCTGAGCAGCGCCTGGATCCGCATGAAAAAGCCCGGCCATGTGCCGGGCTTTTTCGTGGTCCAGACGGGCGACGCCATTCGTTACCGCGCGCCGGTCACCGGCAACAACGGCACCAGCAACTGCCGCGCATCCAGCAGCGAATCGACGATGCGATGCCCCAGCGCGCGCAGTTCCTCGTCCGGATGCACCAGGTCCGGCACCTGGATCGCGGTCATGCCCGCACCCACCGCCGCGCGGATGCCGGCCGGGGAATCCTCCAGCGCCAGGCAGCGCGCCGGGTCCTTGCCCAGCTTCTGCGCCGCCAGCAGGTAGATGTCCGGGGCCGGCTTGGGATGCGACACGTCGCTGCTGGTCACCACCACTTCGAAGAACGGCAGCAGCCCGGCAGCGGCCAGCTTGCGTGAGGCACGCGGCTGCCGCGTCGAGGTCGCCACCGCACGCGGAATGCCGTGTTCGTGCAGCAGCTGCAGGATCTCCAGGATGCCCGGACGCAGCGGCAGCCCCTGCTGCGTACGCGCCTCGTACAGGTCATGACAGCGCGCGAACAGCGCAGCGACCTGCGCGGCATCCACCGTCTGCAGCAGCAGGCGTTCGCAATCGCGATCGCCCAGGCCCACCATGCGCAGCCAGAACCCTTCCGGGAACGGCAGCGCCAGTTCCTGCGCCGCCTGCGACCAGCACGCAACCGAGACCCGCTCGCTGTCGATCATCAGGCCGTCCATGTCGAAGATGACGGCGTCGGGCAGGAACGGCAGCGCGGGGAAAGCACTCATGGCACGTTGAACAGCGTCTCGAGATCGGCCGCGTCCAGCATGCGCCACTCACCTTCCGGCAGCGCGCCCAGCGACAGCCCACCGATGCGGCTGCGGTGCAGCGCCTCGACGTGGTTGCCGACCGCCGCGAACATGCGGCGGGCCTGGTGATAGCGGCCTTCATGCAGCACCAGCTGCGCCTGGCGCGGCCCGGTGACGTGCAGCTCGGCCGGCAGCAGCGGCTTGTCATCCGATTCCAGCAGCAACGTGCCGCTGGCGAAGCGTGCGGTTTCATCGCCGCGCAGGTCTTCGGCCAGGGTGACCTCGTAGGCCTTGTCCAGGCGCGACTTCGGCGACACGATCCGGTGCAGCAGCGCGCCGTCGTCGGTCATCAGCAGCATCCCGCTGGTATCGCGGTCCAGCCGCCCCACCGAGGACAGCACCGGCGCGCGGTCGCGGTAGCGCGGCGGCAGCAGGTCGTAGATCAGCCGGCCCTTGTCCTTGGTCGAGCAGGTGTAGCCGCGCGGTTTGTGCAGCAGCAGGGTCAGGCCCTGCGGCGGGTCCAGCGGCTCGCCCTCGACCCGGATCGCCTCATGCGCGACCGCGTCGTCGGCGTACAGCACCTCGCCCTCGGCATCGGTGATCAGGCCGGCGCGGAACATCCCCTGCACCTGCTTGCGGCTGCCATAGCCGAGGTTGGCCAACAGCTTCACCAACTTCATGCGCGGCCTCCGCGGCCCCACTTCGGCTCGGTGCTGCGCGGCGTCCGGACCGGCGTGGCGCTCTTGCTGGCCTTGGTCGCTTCGATCAGCTTGAAGCCATCGCGCTCGGCGGCCACGCGGACCTGGCCGAAGCTCTCGTTGAGGATCTGCTCGTACGGCAGGTGGCGGTTGGCCACCAGCCACATCCGGCCGCCCGGGCGCAGCGCCTGCGCAGCCACGGCGATGAAGCGCTGGCCGATGTCGGGACGGTCGGCGCGGGACGGGGTGTGGAACGGCGGGTTGGTCACGATGAAGTCGTACTCGCCGTCGATCCCGGCAGTGACGTCCTGCCAGTGGTAGGCCAGCGCCGCCGGCTTGCCGAGCGCGCCGAGGTTCTCGCGGGCCAGCGCCAGCGCGCGGCCTTCGGCCTCGTACAGGTCCAGCGCGGTCACGTTCGGGCAGCGCGCCAGCACTTCGGCGGACAGATAGCCGAAGCCGGCGCCCAGATCGGCGCCACGGCCGGCCAGATCGGCTGGCAGCTGCTCGACCAGCAGCGCGGAGGCCGGGTCGATGCGGTCCCAGGCGAAGATGCCCGGACGGCTCTGGAAGCGGCCGCCCAGGATCGCGCGCGGCGCGTCCAGCGACGCCCAGCGCTGTGCCAGCGCGGCGTCGTGCTGGCCGTTGAGCGGGGCGGTCCAGTAGGCGCGGCAGTGGTTCTTGGTCAGCTTGCCGCCCAGCCCGGCCAGCTGCTGCAGGTCGCCTTCGCCGGAGCGCGCCCCTTCGTTGTTGTGCTGGCAGGCCACCACGATGCCGCCCGGGGCGGCCAGGGCCAGCGCGCGGGCGAACAGGGCCTTGGCTTCCTCACGCTGGCGCGGCGGCAGCACCAGCACCACCGCGTAGCGGGTGGCATCGGTGGCCAGCTGCTGTTCGTCGCGCACCGTCCAGCCACTGGCTTCCAGCGCATCGGCGAACGGGCGGAAGCTCTGCTCGCAGACCAGCTGGGCCGGCTGGGCGTGCTCGCGCAACGGGGCGCCATCGCGGGCGCGCAGGAACAGCACGGGGCCGGTGGGCCAGGACAGCACGCCACTGGCGAACGGCAGGAACAGGGTTTCCAGGGGAGCGTCGTGCTGGGCAGCCATGCGGAGGGCACATCTTGAAAGAGGCCGCCATTCTACCGGTTCGCCCCGCCCCACCCGGATTTGCGTTTATTCAACGTCCTGTTGATGCCCTGACAACATCCAAACCGTCAGGGTGGAACCTCACTTCCCGTGGAGATGGCTCATGCGTGCATTGTTCGTCGGTGGCGTAGTCGACAACAGCGAGATGGACATGGAGGGCAGCCAACCACCGGTGCATTACCCCGAAGACACCGGCGGTGGCCATTCGCGCTACCGGCTCCACCAGGTCGGCAAGACGGCCGACGGCAGCGTGGCCTATGCGGTCTATGGCGCCCCGGACCTGGCCGATGAAGAAGTGGCCCGGATCGCCGATGAGCGGGCCTACGCGCGCCGTTTCGACGCCGAACCCAGCGAATTCATCCACTGAGCCCGTCTCGGGCGGCGCGCCTGCCCACCGCGATCACTCGCGGTAGGGCAGCTGCCGGATGGCCGTGATCTGGTCCAGCCACACCACGTGCTGCTGTGCCGGGGTGTCCAGATCGTCCAGCCGCAGCTGGCCGTTGCTGCCTTCGTTCTCCTCGGTGTCGCGGTACTGCTGCAGCGTCGGCTGCACGGCCACGGTGCCCAGTAGGCGGCTGCCATCATCAAGCGTAAGTTCGACCCGGGTCTGGCCGTGCAGCTGCGGCAGCAGCGCTTCCAGGGCCGCGATGGCGGCCGGATCGGTATGGATGCGGGGGGCGTAACGGGACATGGCGACTCCTGTGGCGTACGCCTCAGTGTGCCCGCGGCGACGTCAACACACCGCCAACGGCCTCGGCTCAGCGCTCGCCGAGCACACCGCGCACAGCGGCGACCAGCTGGGCCACCGAATACGGCTTGGCCACATGTTCCTGGAAGCCCGAGGCGAGCGCGCGCTTGCGATCGTCGGCACGCGCCAGCGCGGTCACCGCCACGGCGGGCAGCGCATCAGGCTCGACCCCCATGTTGTCGCGCAGCGTGCGGACCAGCCCGTAGCCATCCATGCCCGGCATGCCGATATCGGTCAGCAGCGCGTCGATGCCCTCATGCCCGTTCTCGTTGAGCAGGGCCAGCGCTTCTCCGGCCGAGGAGGCCGTAGTGACCGAGGCACCCTGTTCCTCCAGCAGCCGCCGCAGGTACTCCAGCACTTCGGGCTGGTCTTCGACGGCCAGCAGGTGCAGGCCCTTGAGCGGATACGGTTCGATGATCTGCTCGGTGATCGGGCCGCTGAACACTTCGCGCAGCGGACGGCCGTCGGCCTGCGGCTGATAGCGCGGCAGGCGCACGTTGAAGCTCGCCCCCTGCCCGTGACCCTCGCTGCTGGCCGCGACCACGCCGCCATGCAGTTCGACCAGCTGCTGCACGATCGCCAGCCCCAGCCCCAGGCCGCCGTGGCGGCGCGTGGTGGTGCCGTCGGCCTGGCGGAACCGGCTGAACAGATGGCGCAGGAATTCCGGTGCGATACCGTCGCCGGAATCGGTCACGGTGATCGACCACTGCCCGCCGTCGGCGGCCAGGGTCAGGATCACGCGCCCTTCGGCGGGGGTGAATTTGATCGCGTTGGAGAGCAGGTTCCACAGCACCTGCTGCAGGCGCGTGGCATCGCCGAGCACCAGGCAGGGCTCGTCGGGCATCACCAGTTCCATCGTCAGCGCCTTGCCTTCGGCGACCAGCTCCTGCGCGCGCATCGCTTCTTCCAGCTGCGCACGCAGATCCAGCATCTCCACTTCCAGCTGTACCTTGCCCAGCAGCATGCTGCTCAGGTCCAGCATGTCCGAGATCAGGCGTTTCTGCGCCATCGCACTGTTGGCGATCACGCCCAGTCCCTTGTACATCGGGCTGGTGTTGTCGATGCGCTGCAGCAGCAGTTCGCTCCAGCCCAGGATGGTGGTCAACGGCGTGCGTAGCTCGTGCGACAGGGTCGCCAGGAACTCATCCTTCAAGCGCGCCATGTTCTCGGCAGCGCTGCGTGCGGCACGCTCGGACTGCAGCAGTTCCTCGCGCGCCATTTCGATCTCGCGGCGCTCGGTCACGTCCGGACTGCTGCCGGCCAGGCCGATGAAACGGCCCATGCGCGAGAAGCGCGGACGCGCGTTCATCTCCAGCCAGCGCCACTGGCCGTCGGCGCGGCGGCCGCGGACCAGCGCATGCATGGAGCGCTGCGACTTCAGCGCTTCCTGCAGTTCGTAATCGAACACCGAGGCATCATCGGGATGCACCAGCCCACGCCAGACGTCATCCGGCACGCGCTGCTCGTCGCCGCCGAAGAACTCACTGAAAGCGCTGTTGACGAAGCGCGAATGGCCGCGCTCATCGAGCACCCAGACCGGCATCGGCAGGCCATCGGCCAGTGCACTGAAGCGCGCCTCGCTTTCGGCGAGTTCGACTTCGATGTGCTTGCGGTTGGTGATGTCGAAGAACACCACGGCCACCAGATGCTCGCCGGGCTCGCCCACGCTGACCGCCTCGACCGAGTACCACCGGTTCAAGGCGCGCGCTTCCATCTCGAACTGCCTGGCCTGGCCGCTCAGTGCCACCTCGCCATAGACACGGTACCAATCCTGCTCATGCCCGGGCTGCAGGCTGCTCATCCGCTGCCCGCAGGCGTTGTCGAGCCCGGTGTTCCGGGCAAACGCCTCGTTGACCTCGACGAACCGGTAGTCCACGCCGACACCGGCATCGTCGAAAATCACTTCGATGATGCAGAACCCCGCATTCAGGCGTTCAAGTACCGTGCGATACAGGGCCGGATCCGGCGATGAAGCCAGGAAAGAGGCGCGTTCCAACGTCGAAGTGGGCAGGCTGGGCAAGGGCTTCAATGAGGCAACTGGCGAAACAGAGGAGGACAGGATCGGCCAACGCGCGTATTCGCAGCGTCAAGCGCCGAGGGTCGGGGGGCGGGCCTGGGTGAATTGGCGCCAACCGCAGAGGCGGAGCATACACGCCTGCATTGTGGGCCACCCGGATCGGGATCACACTGGGCACCTGATCCCACTTGTGATCGCGACCCAGGAGTTGTCATGCACCGCACATCCCTGATCGCCGGCGCCCTGGCTGGCCTGCTGCTCGTCGGCGGTGCCTCTGCCGCCCCGCGTACCGTGACCGACCCGCAGGCCCCGCGCGCGCTCCAGGCCGATGGCCCGGTCCAGGTGACCTGGACCGACCCGGCGCAGTTCACCGAAATCCGCCAGAGCAACAACCGCTTCGAAGCCGAACGCGGCGACTGGGTGCAGCAGCTGGCCAAGTACGTCCAGACCACTGCCGGCAAGGAGCTGCAGCCTGGCCAGACGCTGGACGTGACGTTTACCGACATCAAACGCGCCGGTGATTACGAGCCGTGGCACGGCCCGCGCTCCAACGACATCCGGGTGATGCGCGACATCTATCCGCCGCGCGTGTCACTGACCTACACCCTCAAGGATGCGCAGGGCCAGGTGATCGGCGAAGGCGAGCGCAGGCTGCAGGACACCGGCTACCTGCACAACATCGGCCGGCAGAGCGACACCGATCCGCTGCGCTATGAGAAGCGCCTGCTGGATGACTGGATCCGGCGCGACCTGCGCAACCAGGCCACCGCCCGTTCCTGAGCCCTCCCTCAGCCGCCCACGTACTCGCGCACGACCCGCTTCACGCCGCACGGCAGCTGGTAGGCACTGACGCCGCACAGCGGTGCCAGCGCCTCGATGCGCGGGGCATCGCCCCACAACGTCACCGTGCTGCCGATACCGGCCTGCGGCAGGTGGGTGAGGTCGACGGTGAGCATGTCCATCGAGACCCGACCGATCACGATGCCAGGCTGGTCATCGATCCGCACCGGCGTGCCGTTCGGCGCGAACTGCGGGTAACCATCGGCATAGCCGAGGGCGACCACGCCGACCCGGGTCGGTCGCTGCGCGACGAACCGCGCGCCGTAGCCGACCGGCTCGCCCACCGCGATATCGCGCACCGCGAAGATTTTCGAGCGCATGGTCATGACCGGGCGCAGGCGCTCGGTCAGCGCGGTATGCGCCGGCATCGGGTTGATCCCGTACAGCATCAGGCCCGGACGGACCCAGTCGCTGCGCACGTCCGGCCAGCCCAGCAGCGCCGGCGAGTTGCACAGACTGGTCTGCCCAGCCAGACCCTCGATGGCGGCCGCGAACACATCGGCCTGCTCGCGGGTGCGCGGGCTGTCCAGTTCGTCGGCACGCGCCATGTGGGTCATCAGCACCATCGGCCCGACATGCCCCAGCGTGCTCAGCGTGGCGTGCGCGGCGCGGAACTCGTCCGGCCACAGCCCCAGGCGATGCATGCCGCTGTCCAGCTTCAACCACACGGTGAGCGTGGCGGTGGTCTGGAACGCGGCGACCGCCTCGACCTGCCACGGCGCGCCGACCGCGAACCACAGATCGTGTTCGACGATCAGCGGCAACTCATCGGCGTCAAAGAAGCCTTCCAGCAGCAGGATCGGGCCGGTGATGCCGGCCGCCCGCAGTTCCAGCGCTTCCTCGATGCAGGCCACGCCGAACGCATCGGCCTCGGCCTGCAGCGCGCGGGCGCAGCGCACCGCACCGTGGCCGTAGGCATCGGCCTTGATCACGGCAACGGCCTTGCCGCCGCCCAGTTCGCGTGCCAGCCGGTAATTGCCGCGCAGCGCCTCCAGATCAATCAACGCACGGGCTGGGCGCATGAACTCGACTCACGGTGACGGACGGACGCGGCATGGTGGGTGTAACGGAAGATATCCAGGCCTTCGGTGCTGATCTGCGGCTGGCGGGCATCCATCAGGTCGGCCAGGTAGCGGCCGGAGCCGCACGCCATGGTCCAGCCCAGGGTGCCGTGGCCGGTATTGAGGAACAGGTTGCGATACGGCGTGGCGCCGACCACCGGCGTGCCATCCGGCGTGGCCGGGCGCAGGCCGGTCCAGAACTCGGCGCGCGACAGATCGCCGCCGTGCGGATACAGATCGCGCACGACCTTCTCCAGCGTGGCGCGGCGGCGCGGCGAGAGCGACAGGTCGAACCCGCCCACTTCGGCCATGCCACCCACGCGGATGCGGTTGTCGAAGCGGGTCACGGCCACCTTGTAGCTTTCGTCCAGGATGGTCGAGGTCGGGGCCATCGCCGGGTCGGTGATCGGCAGCGTCAGCGAGTACCCCTTGAGCGGGTACACCGGCAGCTGCATGCCCAGCGGCGCGACCAGCGACGGCGAATAGCTGCCCAGCGCGACCACGTAGTGATCGGCGGTTTCCAGCTTGCCGTCGATGCGCACACCGGTGATGCGGTCGCCATCGCTCTGCAGGCCGGCGATGTCCTGGTCGAAGCGGAACTCGACCCCGGCATCGACACACATCTGCGCCAGGCGGCGGGTGAACAGCTGGCAGTCGCCGGTCTGGTCGCGCGGCAGGCGCAGCGCGCCGACGAGCGTGTCGGCCACGCCGGCCAGGGCCGGTTCGTGGGCGATGATGCCGTCGCGGTCGAGCACCTGGTAGGGCACGCCGTACTGCGCCAGCACCTCGATGTCCTGCGCGGAGGCATCCAGCTGCTGCTGGGTACGGAACAGCTGGGTCGTGCCCAGGTCGCGGCCCTCGAACTCGATGCCGGTCTCGCGGCGCAGTTCGTTGAGGCAGTCGCGGCTGTACTCGGACATGCGCACCATGCGCGCCTTGTTGATCGCGTAACGCTCATGCGTGCAGTTGCGCAGCATCTGCGCCAGCCAGCGGTACTGGTGCCAGTCCAGGCCCGGGCGGATCGCCAGCGGCGCGTGTTCGGAGAACAGCCACTTGACCGCCTTGAGCGGCACGCCCGGGGCGGCCCACGGCGAGGTGTAGCCGAACGACAGCTGGCCGGCGTTGGCGAAACTGGTTTCCAGCGCCGGACCGGGCTGGCGGTCGACGACCGTGACTTCAAACCCGGCCTGCCGCAGATACCAGGCACTGGTCGTGCCGATCACACCGCTGCCTAGGACTAGAACACGCATGACACCTCTCCAACCCGATCATTCCCTGCGCAGGAGCACGCCGGGACCATAATTGAGGAAGTATAGTCAGCCACAACCAAGCAATTTGCCTGTTTTTGGCGCCACAAGCAGGGTATTGTCCTGTCAACACCCCTGAGAGGCTGACGCCAATGGCCGCGCGTGCCCGCGAACTGGACAAGATCGACCGCAAGATCCTGCGCATCCTGCAGGACGAGGGCCGGATTTCCTTCACCGAGCTGGGCGAGCGCGTCGGCCTGTCGACCACGCCGTGCACCGAGCGCGTCCGCCGACTCGAGCGCGATGGCGCGATCACCGGCTACTACGCCAAGCTCGATCCGCACTACCTCAAGGCCAGCCTGTTGGTGTTCGTGGAGATCAGCCTGGCCTACAAGTCCGGCGACATCTTCGAAGAGTTCCGGCGGGCGGCGTTGAAGCTGCCCAATGTGCTGGAATGCCATCTGGTCTCGGGCGACTTCGATTACCTGCTCAAGGCGCGCATCAGCGAGATGGCGTCGTACCGCAAGCTGCTCGGCAGCACGCTGCTGACCCTGCCGCACGTGCGTGAATCCAAGAGCTATATCGTGATGGAAGAGGTCAAGGAAACCCTGACGCTGCCGATCCCGGATTGAGCGCGGGCCGGTTTCAGGCCGGTGTAAAGCAAAAAAGGCGGCGCGCAGGTGCGCACCGCCTTCGTTCATTGCGCCAAGCGCATCAGCGCTGCTGTTTCTGGTCCTGATGCTTCTGGTCCTGCTGCTTGCCGCCCTTCTGATTCTGCTGGTCCCACTGCTGCTGGTTCTGCTGGCCGGGCTTCTGGTTCTGTTGCTGACTGCCCTGCTGCTCCTGCGGCGCCTTGCCGGGACTGCGGTTCTGCTGGTTAGCCATGATTGCACTCTTCTCGAAAACCTCGGGGATGCGCTGTGTTGCGGCGCGGGGACAGGGTCTCGCCGAGCCGGTTAATCACAGGCGAAAAACCAGTGAGGCACTCCGTTGACGGCGATGACTGCGGGCAGGGCGATGTAAACCGTTCATCCTGCTCGCCGGCCACGGCCGCCAATCACGGCTTGATCTGTTGTCCGTCGCCGCTGGGAATGGAGTCGTAGTAGCGGCCGGTGCGGGTATCGAGCACCCGGTTGGGGCTGACCTGGCGGGCCCCGGGAATGATCCGGCCATGGCGGTCGTAGACCTTGCCCTGTACCGCGGGCCCCTGCATCGGCGTGGGCTGCGAAGGGCCTTTGCTCTGGATCGGATGCGTGCGCAGCTGCTGCTGGGTCTGCGCGGACGACCTCACCGGCGCCATCTGCCCGGACAGGCTGTCTACCGGCGCCGGCTGGACGGGGGTGGGCAGCGGCGTGGCCGTCGGCTGCGGCGCGACCACCGGCCGCGTCGCCGTGGGCCTGGGCGGCGGGCCGATCTGCGCGGCCGCGGTCAACGGCAACAGCACCAGCAGGGCAGCGGCGAGGCGGCGTGGGCGGTACATGGCGGTCTCCCGGCGACGGTTCAGGTCTTCACCATGCACCTGCACGGGTATCAGCACCATGAACGCCCTGCCTTGTACCTCCAGAGGCAACAGCTCAATCTACGTACCACATCAATAGGGAATGTTTATGACAGCTTTCGACCTTTCCCCGCCCACCGACGCCCAGCGCCAGGCCCTGGTGGCCGGGCTCAGCGCCGATGAGCAGCGCGTGCTGCTGCACCATGGCACCGAGGCGCCGTTCTGCGGGGTGTTCCTGGACAACAAGCAGGACGGGGTCTACGGCTGCCGTCTGTGCGGCCTGCCGCTGTTCCGCTCCAGCACCAAGTTCGACTCCGGCACGGGCTGGCCGAGCTTCTTCGCGCCCTTCGACCCGGCCCATGTCCGCGAGATCCGCGACGCCAGCCATGGCATGGTCCGCACCGAAATCGTCTGCGCGCGGTGTGACAGTCATCTCGGCCATGTGTTCCCCGATGGCCCGCCGCCGACCCACGAGCGCCACTGCCTGAATTCGGTCTCGCTGTCGTTCACGCCCAACGGGCAGGCCTATCCGGATCCCCTGCAGCGCGGCGGTGCCGAAGGCGGTACGGCGGCCTGAGGCACGAACCGTCGGTCCGCACGGCTGAGGCGTGCCTGGGTCTTGGCCCGCACGCGCCAGCTCAAAAGTGTGACATTGGTCGAACGCCCCCCTTCAGAAATCGTGTGAACGGGCCGACATGGAGGTATCCCCTTCCCGCGTCGGCCCCATGCTCATCATCGTTGGACTTCTCGTCGTCATCCTCAGCGTGCTCGGCGGTTATGTGGGCGCGCACGGCAAACTCGGCGCGCTGTGGCAGCCCTATGAACTGGTGATCATCGGCGGCGCCGCGCTGGGCGCGTTCCTGGTCGGCACCCCGGTCAAAACCGTGAAGCAGACCCTGCAGGCCACCGTCGGCGTGTTCAAGGGCCCGCGCTACAAGCAGCAGGACTACATCGACGTCCTCAGCCTGCTCTACGAACTGCTCAACAAGGCCCGCCGCGAAGGCTTCATGGCGCTGGAAGACCATGTCGAGCGCCCGGCCGAGAGCAGCATCTTCGCCAACTACCCCAAGGTGCAGGCCGACCATCACCTGGTCGACTTCATCACCGACTGCCTGCGCCTGATGATCGGCAGCAACATCGAGCCGCATGAGCTGGAGCCGCTGCTGGAGCTGGAGCTGGAGAAGCATCACGGCGAGGCGATGCAGCCGGCCGCGGTGCTCAACAAGGTCGCCGACGGCCTGCCGGGCTTCGGCATCGTCGCCGCGGTGCTCGGCATCGTGATCACCATGGGCTCGATCGGCGGCGAGATCACCGAAGTCGGCGCACACGTCGCCGGCGCGCTGGTCGGTACCTTCCTGGGCATCCTGCTGGCCTACGGCTTCGTCGGCCCGCTGGCCTCGGCCGTGGAAGCCCGCGCCGAACAGGACGCGCGCATCTACGAATCGGTGAAGACCGCCCTGCTGGCCTGCCTGCGCGGCTACAACCCGAAGATCGCCCTCGAGTTCGCCCGCAAGACCCTGCCGTCCAACGTGCGCCCGGGCTTCAGCGCGTTCGAACAGCACCTCAAGACGGTCAAGTAAGGCAGCGCCATGGCCGAGACCAAACCCACCGTCATCGTCCGCCGGGTCAAGAAGGCCGGCCACGCCGCGCACCATGGCGGTGCCTGGAAGGTGGCCTATGCCGACTTCGTGACCGCGATGATGGCCTTCTTCCTGGTGTTGTGGCTGATGGCCGCCACCACCAAGCCCGAGCGCGCGGCGATCTCCGAGTACTTCCGCAACCCCAGCCCGCTGGCCGGCAGCAGTTCCACTCCGGCCCCCGGCATGGCCGGTCCGGGCGGCGCCAGCACCTCGATGATCAAGCTGGGCGGCGCCACCGACATCTCGCGCGGCAACAGCAACGATCCCTTCCAGAACCAGCAGGCCGCCAAGCCGGTGCCGCAGACCGATCGCGAGCGGGAGAAGCAGCAGCTCGAAGCGCTCAAGCAGGAGCTGGAAGAAGCGATCAGCAAGAGCCAGGCGCTGGAGCCGTTCAAGGACCAGCTGCTGCTCGACCTCACCCCGGAAGGGCTGCGCATCCAGATCGTGGACAAGCAGAACCGTCCGATGTTCGACATGGGCAGCGCCACGCTCAAGCCGTATACGCGCGAGATCCTGCGCGAGCTGTCGCAGTTCATCAACCACGTGCCGAACCGGATCAGCATCACCGGGCATACCGACACCACCGCGTACAACGCCGTGCATGGCTACAGCAACTGGGAGCTCAGCGCCGACCGCGCCAACGCCGCCCGGCGTGCGCTGCTTGATGGCGGGATGACCGAAGACAAGGTGACCCGCGTGGTCGGTCTGTCCTCCTCGGTGCTGTTCGACCGGAGCCAGCCGGGCAACCCGATCAACCGCCGGATCAGCATCGTGGTGATGACCAAGGCCGCCGAGGCCGCGGCGTTGGCCGGTGCCGGCCAGGAACTGGCGCTGTCGCCCACGGCGGCCGACGCGGATATCCAGGCGGCGCTGGCGCCGGCTGTCGCGCCGTAAAGGGCGCGGCGGCGGCCGGTGCTGCGGATCCTTCACGGAATCCGTGGAGCCGGCCAGCGGCCGGCACTACAATGGGTCTTTCCTTTTGTAGATAGACCGTTCCCATGTCCAAGCAGTCCAAGGCCAAGCGCGACAAGCGCAAGAAGCAGCAGCCCAAGCGTCCGATCAACCGCCTCAACGCCCAGCAGCCGGTGCAGAACCATGCCGTGCTGACCAACGAAGAAGGCCAGGTCGTCGCCGCGATCGGCCTGCAGGGCACCGAGTGGCTGCTGGCCATCGGCGGCCAGACCATGGGCAACGCCGACAACCCGGTGCCGATGCTGGCCATGCTCAAGCACCTGTCCAACGTTCAGGAAAAGGAAGGCCGCAAGGTCAACCTGGAGTACTCGACCCAGCTGCAGCAGCTGATCGACGACCTGGCCGCCGACGAAGGCAAGACCGCCGACGAGTACCTGTCGCAGCTGGTTTCCGAGTTCGAAGGCGTGGAAGGTGACGACGAAGCCGATGCCGACGCCGCCGATGCCGGGATCGTGGCCGACGACGACGCTGCCCCGGCCGATGCCGAGCCGGCCCCGGCCGCCAGCGACGACAAGCCGCAGGCCTGAGCCACGGCGATCCGGTGACGGTCTATATCGACGATGCGGTACACCCCTGGCGCGGCGAGCGCTGGGCGCATCTGATGGCCGACACCCTGCCCGAGCTGCACGCCATGGCGGCGCAGCTCGGGATTCCGCGGCGGGCGTTCCAGAACCGCCGCAGCGGCGCGCACTACGACGTGCCCGCCCCGCTGCGCCTGCAGGCGATCGCCCTGGGCGCACAGGCCATCTCACGGCATACGGACCGCGCGCTGGTCAAAGCGGTCATCGCCAATGCGAGAAGCCAATACCGGTAGGTGCCGACCGTGGGTCGGCACATGCAGACCGCGGTCCCGCCGTCAGAACGGATCGCTGCCCGGCCGCACTTCCACGCCCAGCAGCGAGCACAGCGCCAGCATCGCGTCGTCATCGCGGTTGAGCGCCATCCAGCCGGCCAGCGTGTCATTGCCGGTATCCACGCTCCACAGCGCGTAGTTGTGCTCGCGCAGGCGGTCGTGGGCGGTGGCCATCAGCATCGGCGCGTCCACCCCGGCGGCGAAATCCTCATCGTCCAGGTCGCCACCCCAGTCGATCTGCAGGTTCCAGCGCGCGGACAGCTCGTTGACGGCCGACATCAGCGCATCGGCATCGCTGCGCTCGACCTCGAAGCCGGACTGCCAGGCGATCGCGGCCATCATCGGCGGCAGCCAGTCGGCGTCTTCATCGATGCCTTCACCGCTTTCCAGCAGCGCCTCGCGCCAGCGGTTGAACTGCTGCAGGGCCAGTTCTTCATCGCCCGGGTTGATCAGCACGAACAGGTTCCAGATCCGCGCCTCGAAATCGTCCTCGTCGAAATCGCGTTCCTCTTCTTCGAAGTCGAAATAATCGCTGTTGTCGGGCATGGCCGGTATTCCTGGAGACAGGGGCGCATTCTGCCGTGCAAGGGCGTTCGCAGGAAGCGAAATTCGGCGCGGGGCCCGCTGCGGTTTATCCTGTACGCCAGAAGACGGCCTTGGTGGTCGTCAGCATCCTGTGACCATGAGCGATACCCCTCCCGATCACCTGGCGATCAACCCGACCAGTCCCTTCCACGATGCCGCTGCGCTGGAGCGCGGCGTGGGCATCCGCTTCAACGATGTCGAGCGCGACAACGTCGAGGAGTATTCGGTCAGCGAAGGCTGGATCCGCGTGCAGGCCGGCAAGGCCCGCGACCGCCGCGGCAACCCGATGACGATCAAGATCAAGGGCACCGTGGTGGCCTACTTCCTGGATCAGAAGCCGGACGCCTGATTCCACGTCTGCCGGGGTAGAGCCACCCCATGAGTGGCTGCCCTTCGTCCCGGGCGCGGGAATCCTATCGGATCCGCGCAGCCACCCATGGGGTGGCTCTACCCGTGGCACGGTGCGGCTTCAATCGCGTTGCCGCGTTTCCAGCAGGTCCAGATTGCGGATCATCCGGCGCGAGATCTCATCGGAAATCTTCCCGCGCCGGGTCAGCCGGAACAGCTCTTCGCGCTCGGCGGTGAGCCCGGCGGTGCGCAGCTGGCGATAGCCCTGCTCCATCCGCTTCACCTTTTCCGGATCGGCATCCGGCCCGGCCTCTTTCTCAAGATTGCGCTGGTACAGCAGGCTCACCCGTGAGGCGGCGTCGTTGTAGAGCTGCACGTTCTCGGTGGTCTGGTTCTGCACCAGCTGCTGGCGCGTACGCTCCACCCCGGCCAGCGCGGCCTTGGCGGCGAGCTTGCGGGCCAGGTCTTCTTCCTTGCGCTCGCCCGAATCGGCCGGCAGCTCCAGCCCCTTGAGCAGGCGCGGCAGCGCGATGCTGGCGCCGACCAGCGAGATCAGGATCACCGCCGCGGCCAGGAAGATCACCAGATCGCGCGCCGGGAACGCACTGCCATCGGGCAGGAACAGCGGCAGGGTCAGCACGCCGGCCAGGGTGATCGCACCGCGCACGCCGGCCAGCGAGGTCGCCACCACGATCCGCCACGACGTGCCCGGGCGTGCTTCCCCCCGGTGGCGCGCGCGCAGCAGGCTCCAGCGCAGCGACAGCCACACCCAGGCCAGGCGCAGCAGCACCAGCGCCAGGTTGATCACCACCACGTAGACCAGCAGCCACCACGCACTGTGGTGCCCGCTCTCGCTGACCGTCTTGATCGCGCGCTCGACGATGCCGGGCAGCTGTTCGCCGAGCAGCACGAACATGATGCCGTTGAAGCTGAACTGCAGCATGTTCCACACGGCCGTGCGCTGCACGCGCATGCTGCCCGAGACACGGCCGCTCAGTTCCACATAGCTCATCGTGATGCCGGCGGCGACCGCGGAGAGAATGCCCGAGGCGTTGAACTCTTCGGCCAGCAGGTAGGCGGCGAACGGGATCAGCAGATTCACCAGCAACGCCGCACCGGGCTCCTCGCCGAAGCGCCGCCACAGCCAGCGCTGGAAGGTCGACACGCCCAGCGTCACCGCCACACCGATCGCCAGCCCGGCCACCGCCACCCACAGGAAGGTCAGCGAGGCCGCCGCCAGCGAGAAGGTGCCGGTCATCACGGCCGCCACCGCGAAGCGGAAGCAGACCAGGCCGGAGGCATCATTGAGCAGCGACTCGCCTTCCAGGATGTGCATCAGCCGCTTGGGGATCGGCGCGCGCGAGGCGATCGAGCTGACCGCCACCGGATCGGTCGGCGAGATGATCGCCGCCAGCGCGAAGGCCACGGCCAGCGGCATCACCGGGATCATCCAGTGGATCAGGAACCCGGCCCCGATCACGGTGAACACCACCAGCCCGAACGCCAGCTCCAGGATCACGCCTTTATCGCGGAACAGGCCCTGCTTGGGGATGCGCCAGCCATCCAGGAACAGCAGCGGCGGCAGGAACAGCAGGAAGAACATCTCCGGCTCCAGCGCGTGGCCGCGGTTGAACACCCCGGCAATGACCGCGCCCAGCCCGATCTGCACCAGCGGCAGCGGCAGGGACAACGGCAGGACGCGGACCAGGTAGCCGCTGGCGACCACGGCGACGAGCATCGCCAGTACAACTTCGATGGTATGCATGCCTCATCCAGAAGGGGCGCCGTGCGGGGAAGGCACGCAGTGCCGGGCGCCGGTTGCACCTGAAAACTAGCACATCACCAGGGATCCACCCAATCCCGGAGACCGTCGCCGCTCAGCATGGGGCTACATTCCAGCCGGTAGGGGGCAGCCAGACACTCGGCTCCAAAAACGTCATCAGCTGTCGCCTATGGTCACTGACCCGGCTGCCCGGGGCTGCTAATTTGTGAGTCCCGAAAGCGAGGAAGCCAGGCTTTCTCGACAACTCCCAAGGATGGTCCATGCCCCTTCGCCGATCGCACGCTATCGCACTGATTCCGTTCCTGCTCGCCGCATGCAGCTCGATTCCCTATCACGCGAACTCCGCTGCGGTGCGGGTCACACACAATGAGCCGACCGGCTGTCGTTTCCTCGGCGACGCCACCGGTAACCAGGGCAACTTCTTTACCGGTCAGTACACCTCCAACAGCAACCTGGAGACCGGCGCCCGCAACGACCTGAAAAACAAGGCGCACGCGATGGGCGGCAACGTGGTGTACCTGTTGACCGACCGCGCCGGCGTCAGCGGAGGCCAAGGCGGCCAGACGCAAACCAACGTCACCCTGAGCGGCAACATCTACCACTGCCCGGAGCCGCTTACCTGATGCAGGGGTGTGGCCGTCGCCTTCACCGGCGCACCACCCGGGTGGGCGTGGCGGACCCGCCGTCGAAGCGATAGATGTCCATCGCCAGGAAACCGGCATCGATGCCGGCATCGATACGCTGCGCGCCGAGCGCATCGCCACCGGCCGCGCCCATCGCGAAGTGCAGCGGCTGCAGGTGCTCGTCGCTGGGGTGTGCCTGCACGGCGTGCGGGGCCTGACGACGGTAGTCCAGCAAGGCGGCACTGTCATCGGCCTGCAGGCGCTGCTCCACCCACTCGATGAAGGGCCGCACATACGGCGCCTCCTTGCCGTCCTGGTAGCTGCGCCAATCGTGCAGGTTGTGGGTGATGCTGCCCGAGCCGATCAACAGCACGCCCTGCTCGCGCAGCGGCGCCAGCGCGCGGCCCAGCGCGAACTGATGGGCCGGCCCACGCAATGGCTGGATCGCCAGCGGCACGACCGGAATCTCCGCCTGCGGGTACAGGAAGCGCAGCGGCACCCAGGCACCGTGGTCGAGGCCGCGCTGCGGATCGATTGCCGTCGGCAGGCCGGCCGCGTTCAGCCGCTGCGCGATCTCCTGGGCCAGCGCAGGATCGCCTGGCGCTGGGTACTGCAGATCGAACAGCGCCTGCGGAAAACCGCCGAAATCGTGGATCGTCGGTGGCCGGGCATGCCCGCCCACCACCGGCTGGTGGGTCAGCCAGTGCGCCGAGGCCATCACGATGGCGCGCGGGCGCGGCAGGCGCGCCGCCAGCGCGGCCAGGCGCTCGCCGACCAGGCCGGGATTCAGCGCGGTCATCGGCGAGCCGTGGGAGATGTACAGGGAAGGCAAGCGGGACATTACGGACTCCAGTAGCGGTACGCCCACCAGGGCGGTGCCTGGATCTCAGACTATTGCGTACGGATCGACCAATAAATACGATGCATCGACGCTGTTTATTCCGGAAAGAGAAACAATGGACACTCTGGACGCCATGCGTGTATTTGTCGCCGTGGTCGAGCGCAACGGCTTCAGTGCTGCCGCGCAGGCCCTGGACCTGTCCACGGCGGGGGTGACCCGGCAGATCGCCGCGCTGGAAAAACGCCTGTCGACCCGCCTGCTCAACCGTACGACCCGCCGCGTGAGCCCGACGAGCACAGGCGCGGCCTATTACGCCGAGTGCGTGCGTCTGCTGGCCGAGTTCGATGCGCTGGAGGCCGGCATCAGCGCGCAGGCCCTGGAGCCCTCCGGGCGACTGCGGATCAACGCACCGGTCAGCTACGGCATCGCCCGCCTGGGCCCGCTGCTGGCCGGATATCGCGCGCGCTATCCGCAGGTGGAACTGGACCTGTCGTTGTCCGACCGTCTGGTGGACATGGTTGAAGAAGGCTACGACGTGGCGATCCGCATCACCCGCCAGCCCGGCCCGACCCTGATCGCGCGCAAGCTCGCCGACGTGCAGATCAATCTGTGCGCGGCGCCGTCGTATCTGGATGCGCGTGGTCGCCCGCAGCAGCCTGAAGACCTGTCCGCGCATGACTGCCTGAGCTACAGCTACTGGGCCGGTGGCGATGCGTGGCAGCTGCACGGCCCGCGCGGCGAGGTCTCCGTGCCGGTGCATGGCAGCGTCCGCGCCAACAATGGCGATGTGCTGCGCGAGGCCGCGATCGCCGGCATGGGCATCATCGTGCAGCCGGACTTCCTGGTCGCCGAGGCCATCGCCGATGGCCGACTGGAACGCGTGCTGCCGGCGTGGGAGGTGCCGGGCATCGGCATCCATGCGGTGTACACCAGCCGCAGCCATCTGGCGCCCAAGGTCCGCAGCTTCATCGATTACCTGGTCGAAGCGCTGGGCTGATCACGCGCGGCGGCGGCCGGGACGCCCGGCGTTACGCCTCCACTGCGTCGAGCTGCGCGATCACCTTGGCCAGCGGCATCGGACGGCCGAGCAGATAGCCCTGCACCTGGTCGCAGCCGTGCGCGGCCAACCATTGATGCTGGCCCGGGGTCTCAACGCCTTCGGCGATGATGGTCAGGCCCATGCTGTGTCCCAGCGACAGCAGCGCACGGCAGATCGAGGCATTGCGCGGATTGGTTTCCACGTCCGCGACGAAGCTGCGGTCGATCTTCAGGATGTCCAGCGGCAGATGCTGCAGATAGGACATGTTCGAATAACCGGTGCCGAAATCATCCAGCGAGATGCAGATGCCCTGCTCGTGCAGGCGCTGCATGGTCTGCTTGGCCTGGCCCGGCTTGCGCATCAGGCTGCTCTCGGTCAGCTCGACCTGCAATGCGCCGCGGGCCAGCCCGAATTCCTGGCTGGCACGGGTGAACTCGGCGACCAGATCGCTGTTGAAGAACTGCACCGCCGAGACGTTCACCGCGATCGGCAGATCCCAGCCGGCATCGACCAGTTGCCGCTGTGCCTGTGCCGCGGCGCGGATCACCCAGCGGCCAAGCGCGAGGATCAGGCCGGTGTCTTCGCACAGCTGGATGAACTCGCCCGGCGGAATGAAGCTGCCATCCGCCTGCGGCCAGCGCAGCAGGGCTTCCAGCGCGGCCGGGCTGCTGTCGGCGGCATGGCAGATCGGCTGGTAGTACAGCTCGAACTCGGTATCGATCGCACTGTGGATGCGCCCGGCCAGGCGCAGCCGCTCGGCAAGTCGCGAACTCACGGTGGTGTCGTACCACGCGATGACATTGCCTTCGTCGCGCGCCGCATGCGCGGCCTGCGCGGCCATGCCGATGACCTGCTCGGCCGTGCTGGCATCGCCGTCGAACTTCACGGCGACGCCGATACGCGGCTCGAACTGGTGCAGCCAATCCTGCCCCCGCACCGGTTCGGACACGGTCTGCACCAGCGTATCCAGCGCGGTCTGGCGCTGATGGTCGTCGCGGATGGCGAAGATGAAATCCTCGGCCGGCTGGAAGGCCAGCAGGCCGTAGCGCACGCCGAGCCCGCCCAGGCGCTTGGCCATCGCCTGCAGCACCACGTCGCCCACCTCGCGGCCCAGCGTGTCCGACACCAGCTGCAGGCCGCGGAACTGCACATACGCGATCGTGTACGCCCCGCCCTCCTCGTCGAGCTGCGCGGCCAGTGCGCGCGTATTGAGCAGGCCGGTCGCCGGGTTGTGGGTGGCGTGGTAGGCCAGGTCGCGCTCGTAGGCCAGCCGCTCGCTGACGTCCTCGGCCAGCACCAGGCAGGCCTGGCGACCGTCGAAATCCAGCCGCGCCAGATGCGCACGCACCTCGAAGACGCTGCCGTCCTTGCGCTGGTGCAGACGCACCTGCGCATCCTGCACGTCGCCGACGCGGGCCTGCGCGATCGCTCCGCGGATTTCCTCCCAGCCTTCGCGCGGGCGTATGTCGAGGATGCTCATCGACAGGAATTCATCGCGGGTGTAACCGTACTGGCGTACCGCCGCTTCGTTGACCTCCAGGAAGCGCAGCGTGTCCGGATCGAACACCCAGAACGGCGCCGGATTGCGGTCGAACAACAGACGGAACTGGCGCTCGGCCTGCTGCACCCGGGCCAGCGCATCGACCCGCTCGCTGACATCGGTCAGCGCGCCGATCATGCGCCGCTCGCGGTCCACCACCGCCACCCGCTGGCCGCGCGCGGAGACCCAGCGGATCGCGCCGCCCGGCAGTACCAGGCGGAACATTTCATCGAGCACGCCGCTGCCGGCGAACGCGGCGTCGAAGGCCTGCTGCATGCGTGCCGTGTCATCGTGGTGCACCCGTGCGAAGAAATCGGCGAGCGGCAGGCTCTCGATATCGATGCCGAAGATCTCGCGGGCCAGCGGTGACCAGCGCAGCAGGCAGGCATCCTCGTCCACATACCAGGTGCACACCTTGCCCACCTGGTGGGCCATGCGCAGTTCGGCGTGGCCGGTCCGCAGCTCCTCGCTCAGGCTGTCCTGGTCGCGCGTGGCGCGGCGCAGGCTGACATAGACCGCGCCAAACAGCGCCCAGTACAGCAGGTAGACCCCGACCGAGGCCTGCACATACGGCCACCAGGCCGCCAGCACGTCGCGCCGGCCCAGCCCGGCGTACACCGCCAGCGGGTACTGGGCCAGCGTACTGAGGCTGGAGATGCGCTCGACGCCATCCACCGCGCTGGTCTCGATCCCCAGCGGGGTCAAGGCATCGCGGCCCAGCATCTCGCGCCTGGCCAGGCCGAAGCGGCGCCCCACCACGCCCACCGGATCGGGACTGCGGGCCAGCACATAGCCGTGCGGGTCGGTGATCGAAATCACCCCGGCCTCGCCGGTATCCATGCCGCCGATGACCGACTGCAGTTCCGAGGTGCGCAGCCGTGCGAGCAGCCAGCGGTCTCCGCCCATCGGCAACGCCAGCGGCAGGATCCAGTGTGCGCTGTCCAGCGCCTGCGGCGGACCGAGGAACAGCTGGCTGCCCCGGCCGCGGTTGTCATCCACCGCCCAGAGCGGCAACTGCAGGTCGCCGCTGCCGCTGGTCAGGGCACGCCCGTACTGATCGACCACGACGATGCTGTGCAGCTCGGCATGCCGCTGCAGGGTGCCGGCGATGCCCGCATCGAGCAGGTCCGGGGCCTGCGCGGGCACGCGCTGGAACAGCAGCGCGCCGTCCCGGGAAATGCCCTGCATGGCGCGCTCCAGATTGCGCAGCTCCAGCCGCAGCAGGCGCTGGGCACCGGTCGCCAGCGCCGAGCTCTGGCGCTGCGCGGCTTCCTGCCGACGCTGGCCATCATTGACCAGCGTCGCCACCAGCCCGGCGGCCAGCAGCACGCCCAGGCAGACCCCGAGCCACACGAAGGTCCGCAGCGGCCGCGCCAGGGCACGGTTCAACGCGGGCATCGCAACCCTTTTTCCGCACGACAGGCTGACTTCATCTGTAAACGCTTCCTGGTTTCCCCAAACCTGAGCGGCCGCTGCCCGGGATTCTTGACGCCTTGATCGCCACGCGGGCGCCCAGCCGGCGCGCGCGGAATCCGTGCCGCTCCAGCATGCACCAGCGCGCGCGGCACGGGAAGCACCCCGGCGACGGTTCACCCCGGTGAATCCGGGGACGGGCACATCCGGTACCCGATGCCGCCGTAGCCGGCATAACCGGGCGCCCCGGACGGGATTAGACTTGGACGTTTCCGTTGCTGAGAAGCCCAATGCCCAAGCTGCGTCGCCCCACCCTGATGCTCGCCATTGCCGCCAGCCTGTCGCTGAGCCTGGCCGCCTGCGACCGCGAGCCCACTGCACCGGCCGCTGCCGCGCCCGAGACCGCCCCGGCGCAACCGGCCGCGCCCGCCCCGCAGCTGGGCAGCTTCGGCTTCGACGCCGCCGGCATGGACCGCAGCGTCGCCGCCGGCGATGACTTCTTCGGCTTCGCCAACGGGACCTGGGTCAAGAACACCGAGATTCCGGCCGACCGCTCCAGCTACGGCAGCTTCAACGTCATTTCCGAAAAGACCCTGGCCGACACCCGGGCGATCCTCGAGGGCGCCGCCGCCGATACCCAGGCCGAGGGCGAGACCAAGCTGATCGGCGATTACTACGCCGCCTTCATGGACGAGACCGGCATCGAGTCGCGCGGCACCGCCCCGGTCAAGCCCGCGCTGGACGCCATCGCCGGGATCGGCGACAAGGCCGCGCTCGCCACCGCCCTGGGCGGCACCCTGCGCGCCGACGTGGACCTGCTCAACGCCACCAACTTCTACACCGACCGCCTGTTCGGCGTGTGGGTGTCGGTGGATCTGCTGCAGCCCGACCGCACCGCGCCGTACCTGGTGCAGGGCGGCCTGGGCCTGCCGGACCGCGACTTCTACCTGCAGGGCGGCCGCATGGCCGAGATCCGCAAGCAGTACCAGGCCTACATCGCGCAGGTGCTGCAACTGGCCGGCGTCGCCGATCCGGCGGCCAAGGCCCAGCGCATCGTCGCGCTGGAGACCAAGATCGCCCAGGCGCACGCCACCCAGGAAGCCACCAACGACGTCGCCAAGGGCGCCAACGCCTGGAAGCAGGCGGACCTGAGCGCGAAGGCGCCGGGCATGGACTGGAGCGCCTTCCTGGCCTCGGCCGGCCTGGATGCCCAGCAGGACTTCATCGTGTGGCAGCCCAAGGCCGTGGCCGGCATTTCGCGCCTGGTCGCCACCGAGCCGCTGGAGGTCTGGAAGGACTACCTGGCGTTCCACGCGCTGGACCGTGCCGCACCGTACCTGCCCAAGTCGTTCGCCGATGCGCGCTTCGCCTTCCACGGCACCACGCTCAACGGGACGCCGCAGCAGAGCGAGCGCTGGAAGCGTGCCGTCGATGACAGCAACCATGCGGTCGGCGAAGCGATCGGCAAGCTGTACGTCGAGCGTCATTTCGACCCGGCCACCAAGGCCCGCGCCGATGAGATGGCCAAGAACATCATCGCCGCGTTCGCCAAGCGCATCGATGCACTGGAGTGGATGTCGCCGCAGACCAAGGCGCGTGCCAAGGCCAAGGTCGAGGGCCTGACCGTCGGCATGGGCTACCCGGACAAGTGGCGGGACTACACCGGCCTGGAGATCAAGCGCGATGACGCGCTGGGCAACGCCGAGCGGGCGGAGCTGTTCGAGTACCGCCGCAACATCGCCAAGCTGGGCAAGCCGGTCGACCACAGCGAGTGGGCGATGCTGCCGCAGACCATCAATGCGATGAACGTGCCGCTG